>ERZ1370068.10834-contig-9498_pt1 | contig 94621 bp, 159 predicted proteins | sample MGYA00561227_ERZ1370068 | MGnify/ENA primary metagenome ERZ1370068 (study PRJEB38410, sample SAMEA6850437) | metagenome | study: Metagenomic assessment of the ecological functions of the soil: analysis of the soil microbiota associated with the... | reverse complement strand
CAGTTACGTATTGCTAACAAGCTGTTCGGTTGGTGCTTGAGCATGACAAGACCGTGGTGTCGTGCTCAGAGTCGATAGATCTCAGCACGCCGGCTGGTCGGTTGCCAGCGAATGTGATCGGGTTCTTGGCCGAAGGTGAGTTGAAAGTATTCGTGATCGGGCTCGGTCGTCCAGGAGCAAAAGCCCGGATCTCGGCCGCTGGTCCGGAGGAAAGGTGCCCTACGGCTACAGAGCGGTCGCGTTGGACGGAGGCGGCGGGAAGCTGTCGTTGACAAAGAATCCGGCGAGGTGGTTCGCCGGATCGTAGACGAGTTTCTCGCCGGGCTGGCCGTTAGCTCACATCGCAAATGCTGAGCGTTTGAACGCGGACGGGATAACGCGCCGTCCGAGTGTTTATCATTCGTGACGATCTACGGGTGACGCGGCTTGGCATGTGTCGTCTATCCGCAACAAGCTGCGGTCTAAGTCGTTGCTCGGGTACGTGCATCACCAAGGGGAGACCGTCAGGGACGACTCCGGCGCTCCGGGTTGTCTACGCGGATGATCCGTTGGTGTCGCTCGCTTGGGACGAATGGCACCGCGCGCAAGCGGTGCCTCACAGCAACCAGTCTCGCGCAGGATTTTCCGGCGCCAAGCCCGCCGGCAGCGGCCTGCCGACCGGCTTGCTCGAAGGTGCCAGCTTCGCGCGAGGCGCCGATGTACTTCCAGCCGAGCAAGCGCGCGGGGAAGCTGTATCAGGCATTACCAGTGCGCGTCCCGGAACACACCGCCGTCTCAGCCGACGAGCCAGAAGCAGCTCGTCGAGCACGAGTCTCAGAGGCGTTCGAGGCGACCCTGTCCGGGAACGTGCTTGTCCCCGGTGACCACCGCTACGAGGCAGAGCTGAGCGAGGCTGTCACGGCGTTCGATGAGCTGTCCGCAGACCGCTGGTTTGCCGACGACATCGGCTCACCGCCAGGCAACGCCGGCGGCGCCAGACCAGAAGCACTGACGGCGAAGATCGCCGATCCTGAATCGGCCCCGCTACGCGAAGCTCTCGCTACGAGTACCAGGAGACCGGGCCAGACCTATCGGCAGGTGGGAAGGCCTGACCCGCCCGGCAAGGCGGCTCAGTTGGCAAGTCCGGGATAACACTCAAGGTCGGTCTCCAGATCAACGGTCGACGGAAGTACAACGCGGGAGCTGTTCACCGCGAGATCAGAACACCGGAAGGCTGGCCCGAACCGAAGTTGACCGACGAGGATCGGGCGCTCCGTGAGGCACTGGCGATAGCTGAGGCGCAGGGCGCCCGCGGCGGTCAACATCGGACCCGACGCCGGTGCTCGCGTACTAAGGGGTGGCTAGCGACCCAGCCACTTCGTGACGAGATTGCTGATGTACGAACGACCTTCGGAGATTTCCATCTTTCGATGCCGCGGTTGTTCGGGCCTGGTGGCGGTGTCGGCATCGTCGCCGCTCACGGCTGGGAGATTTGCGGATTCTTTGAACGAATCCAGGTCGGCTGCGGTGGTCCAAGACCGCGTGACGATTGTGTTGTCGGATCGCTTCGCGAATGACTTTGCCGGGAATAGAAGCACAGTCACCAGCGCTAGTTTGCATAGGGAATCTATGTTTCTCTCCGGAAGCGCCCCGCCGGGGTCCGACAACTCGATCGCGGCGAGCGAGCGGCCGTATCTAGGGCGAGTCCACGCCCAAGGAGTCAATCATGACAATCAAGCGACGCTACCTACCGCCGATGTTGTTGGCGGCAGCTGCCGCGGCATCGATCGCCACCGCACCCGCCGCGCTGGCCGAACAATCCTGCACCTATCCCAGCGCCAACAGCACCGTCTGCCAGACACCGGGAAATGCGCAGATCGTCACCTCGCCGCCCCCGGTCCAGTACAACCCGCAGTTCCCGTACTTCGGTGGCGGCTTGCTCGTCTTCCACCATGGCGGACATCGCTAGGGAAACCGGCTGCGGGTCAGCTCGGCTAGGCGCCAATCAGCTCCGGAGGTCCCTCCTCCCGTCAGCTACAACGGCCCCTCTCCGGAGGGGCCGGCTCTGTTTGTGGGGGCGTCAAGATTTCGAGGCCGACCGACGCCACGGCCCAGGGCTGGGCCTACATCGACGGAAAGCTGGTGGCCTTTGCCGCTGGCGAACCTTTGGGCGGCGATCAAAGGCGGACGATGCTGACTGCCGAACCGGACGGGTTGTTGCTGCATGCGATGACGTCGATGGCGATGTTGTTTCGTACGCTTAGCGCTCGTTCGCAGCTGCCAGTCGTCAATGCCCTCTTCAGTTTTGTGATGGTGATCGGCGTGCCGTTGGTGTGGCGTGACTGGCCCTACGGTCCACACCGCAGTCGGATAAACCAGCCTGACGAAACGCAGGTGTATTGGCGGTTGGAGCAGGCCGGCCAGCGTTCGGCAGAGACGGTGAAGAAGGCGGCCGCGTGGTCAGCGGAGGGAAACGAAATCGACCACCGGGTCCGGCAAGATGAGTGACGTCACCACTGACTGGGCTGCTGGACCTCCCCTCCTGGCGCACTGCGGTCCATCCCACCTGCCAGCGTAGACCGGGGCCTCCGCGGGGAACCCGTCCGCAGAATCGGCGGTCTTTGTCCGCCACCTCGGCGCTGTCGTCCCACATCCTGATTCAGCGGTCCCGCGATTGTCATACCGGTGGTGTGCATGGCGGCATTGATGTCCTGGCGGGGCTGGGCAGCAGCTCCCCGCGGCACAGCCACGGCCACCGGGCAGGTTGAGCCCGCCGGGTGATGGCGCGCGGTGTCGAAGGGTTTTTCTGGTTAGCGTTGCCGCAGCGGTGGCGATCCAGCCACACTGGTGCAAGGGCGAAGTGCGGCTGCTAGGGTCGACGCATGTGTTCATCGCCCCACTCCTGCCGCAATCCCATCGGCCGGCGTTTAGATCCCGCCGCCCCCGAGGAACCCCGTTGGCGACGGTCGCGCCGGCGGTCGCTCGCGCGCTCGATTTGATCGTGCAACTGTCGAAGGTCGTCGGCGGCATGCCGGTATCGATCTGAGGGTGCGATGTCGTTCGAGAACCTTTCTGCGCCACGCCAATACCGCGACCGCCACGGCGATCGCGACAAGTAAAGTCAGCGACACGCCAACCGCGACAGCCTGCCCCCTGTCATGCTGCAGAAATTTACGCCGATTGGCTGCGCCACGACCTCCGGCGTGTCAATCCCCGCACTTCTGGTTCCCAAAAATCTGGTGCTTCTCGACGGGATCGAGGCTGCGGACCCTCGTTTGTTTCCATCCTTTTCGGCAGGTGCTGCAATACACCGATCGTAGAAACTACGCCAATCACCGTCGCTTGTGCCCAGTCCGTAGCGCGTCACGCGGTGTCGTCGCAGCCGGTGCCACCAGTACCGCATAGCTCACTATATGAACCGATTGATTTCGCTGCGGCGGATCTCCCTTTGAGCCCTGTGCCAGCAGTCGCCGGGGCCGTTGCGTCAGTACCTGCGCTAGTATCGACAGACCGACGCAGTGCGGGGTAGGCCGGCCGTGGGTAGGTGGGCAGGGCCGGGGTGCCCCGGGGGCAGGGGCACAGGAGGTAGGACACAGTGCAGGCCTGCCCCTGGAGTGTGGGTGTGTGGGTACGCGGGGGTAGGTGCCCGGTGTGGGTGCGCGTGGTACAGGGTGTGTGGGATGGGGCATGCGCCGTGTGTGCCGGCGGGGCAGGCCCCCGCCAGGGGTAGGGGAGCACCCCCGCCCGCCCGCGTTTGACCGCGACGTAATGCCGGGCGACAGACCGCGTACGGGTATGGCACTCGATGAACCCGGCCAAAAACCGGCTTGCGACTCAGCAAACAATCGTCGGTACACGTGGGTACCACTTTTACCAATTTTCGAGAAAGCGACTAACCAATGGCAGAATTACCCAGGCCGAGCGCGAACGGCGCGATCGGCTGTACGAGCAGGGCTTAAAAGACCGTCTGGGCCGCCTGCGGCCGCCAGAAGCCGATAGCAGACTCCGGCCCTCGCAGCGACGGGTACAACGGCGGTTTATACGGCGAGTGCCGCAAGTGTAAGAACGCTCTACACCTACGCATTTCACCAGGTCCGCAACCCTCGAATCGTTGCAGGCGCTCGTGTGCGCCGCTGGAACGCGGCTAACCCTCGGCTAACCCCGAGAAAGCACACGCCACCGCCAAAGCTGTACCGAGACAGCCAACCCCGAGCAGGAACGCGCTCGTAAGCAGCGATGGGCGGCGTCACAGCGATGACCCCGTACATCGACCCGTTCCCGGGCCACGTCATCCAGGTCACGCCGCCCGCAGACGACGAGGAGGAGCCACCCCGGCCCCAATGGGCCAGGTGAGCCCGAACCCGTCCGTGAGTACTGGAGTGAGGAGGACCGGGCGAACCGCTGCATCGCGTGGGTCTGCGCCGTCGTCGCTAGGCGGACCGGTACCCCCGCCCATTCACCCGTGCCCTAAAAGTCGCCTTAGCGTCGACTACAGGACGAAGAAGGCGGCCCTATATGTTTCGGAGTGATTGTTGACCGAGCTACTGGTGGCCAGCCGCAACCGCAAGAAGCTGGCCGAGTTGCGGCGGGTGCTCGATAGCGCCGGGGTCGCGTTGACGCTGTTGTCGTTGGACGACGTCGGCGCCGTTCGACGAGGCGCCGGAGACTGGTGCGACGTTTGAGGAGAACGCGTTGGCCAAGGCGCGCGACGCGTTTCGCGCGACGGGTCTGCCGTCCGTGGCCGACGACTCCGGGTTGGAAGTCGACGCGTTGAACGGCATGCCGGGGTGCTGTCTGCCCGGTGGTCGGGCAGGCATGGCGACGATGCCGCCAACACGGCACTTCTGTTGGCGCAGATGGCCGATGTGCCCGACGAGCGGCGGGGCGCCGCGTTCGTGTCGGCGTGCGCGTTGGTATACCCGGCGGGAGACGCCTGCAAAGAAACCGTCGTGCGCGGGAGGTGGCCGGGCAGCATCGTCCGAGAGCCCGCGGCGCGCGGCGGCTTCGGCTACGACCCGGTGTTTCTGCCCCAGGGCTGGTGGCGCACTGCGGCCGAACTCAGTGCGGAGCAGAAAGACTCAGTCTCACATCGGGGTCGTGCTCTGTCTGCGCTGCTTCCGGCGCTGCGGGAGCTGGCGCCCGGCTGACTGTGTGCCCGTGAAGTGTCCATGCCGCCGGGATCGTCAGGGCCAGCGTCGCGGCGATCAGGACCGGCAGTGAGCCGGTGAACAACGGCCACCGCAGCACCAGGTACGTCGTCACCGCCATGATCGGCACGTGCAGTAGGAAGATCTCGTAGGAGATCTCGCCCAACCACACCAATGACCGGCGGCTCAGAAGCCGCTCGTACCAACCCGCGGAGCCGAGTGCCACCGGCGCCACCGCGAGGGTGCGCGATGGCCGCGTACAACAGCGACTTGGTCACCGGCGCAGATGCCGGGTCATGACCCAGCACAGTGCCGCCGACGGGTGTGGAGACGGCGAGGTAGAGAACGATCGCCAGGCCGATCGCGGCAGTGCCGTGGCACCGGGCACCGATCGCTTCGAGAACGGCCAGCGCCATGCCGCCCGCGAACCACGCGATGTGGGCGGGTAGCCACATCCCGGCCGAATTCGGCAGCAACTCGGTCGTGGAGACGACGACGAGCCAGAGGGGTGTGATCGCGGCGAGTGCCGTGAGAGCGGCCAGCGCGCGCCTCGGTTGCCACTGGCCTCGGCACACGACTCGCAGCAGCAGATAGGCAAGCCCGGGGAGCACGGCGTAGAAGGAGACCTCGACGGCCAGACTCCACATTTGTGACAGGCCCGTGTGCAACAGAGTGATGAGGTAGTCGTCGGTGTAGATCTGCGTAAACGTGAGGTAGCGGAGTAATCCGTACCAGGACTGCCCCGGGTTGGGGCCGGGAGTGAAAACGGTGTACAGCGCGAAGACCACCAACACGGTCACCGTGTAGCCGGGCACGATTCGACGGATCCGGTGCCGCGCGTACCGGCGCAGGTCGGGTTCCGCCGAGCCGCCGGCCGCCGCACGAACCCATGGGCGGAACAGCAGGAAACCGGTGAGCACGAAGAAGATCGCGACGCCGACCTCGAGGCGGGCATAGATCGCCCCGACGTACCCGTGGGTGAGCTTGCCGGTTGCGAAGGCCGCGTGGGTGCCGACGACGAGCAGGGCCGCGACGGCGCGCAGGCCCGTCAGAGCGGAAACACGTGAAGGGGAAGTGGTCGCTGTCACACCGCTCGCCGGGGTGCGGCTACAGCACACCCCGAGGCTTGCTGACACTGCATCGAGTGTAGCTAGCTCGCCGACGCCGGCACGCCGTGCTCAGAACCCGAACTGCGTCTTGATGTTCCGTGTCTGGAAGTGCTCGACGATGATGCCGACGAGCGGGATGGTGCCGGCCAGCAGCACGCCGATGGTCTTGGCGATCGGCCAGCGCACCTTGACTGCGAGGTTGGCGGTGAAGAGCAGGTAGACGAAGTACACCCAGCCGTGCACGACACGCGATCCAGTTCGGCGGGTTGTCCACGTTGACGACGTAGCTGGACCACCATCTCGTAGCACAGCGCGATGAGCCAGATGCCGGTCGTCCATGCCATCACGCGATAGCCGAGCCAGCGCCTTGCGGATGGTCTCGACGGGCGTGGTCGGTGTCGGGGCTTCCGTCATGGGGTCCTGTGTTCCTTGTCTTTCTTGGCGAGCTCGGCGAGATATGCGTTGTACTCACGGAGCGCGGGATCGTCGTCGGAAGGCGTTGCAGCCTTGGGTCTTTCGGGCAATAGCCCGAGGGGATCTCGGTCACGGCGTCGTGATGTCGGGGCTCGGGCGGGGCGTCCTCGTAGCGGACGAACTTGTAATAAGCGTAGAAGCAGAACCCGGCGAACAGCGGCCATTGCAGGGCGTAGCCGAGGTTCTGGAAGGTGCCCGAGGCCGACTCGAAGCGGGTCCACTGCCACCAGGCCAGGCCCAGACAGCCGGCGGCGGCGACGACGACCAACGCGATGAGCGCGGGTCTCCTACGCCGTGTAGTGGACACCAATCAACGGTACCGCGCTACCCCTAAGTGCGCTCACGCGCGAGTGGCGGAATGGCAGACGCGATGGATTTAGGTTCCATTGTCCTAGGGACGTGGGGTTCAAGTCCCCCTCGCGCACCGTTTTCTGGGGATGTGCGCTTCCTGGAGTCGTCAACACATGTTGACGCTTGCAGGAAGGGTGGTCCAACCCTCAGGCCTGCTTGGCGAAATACCGCTGACCGCCGGCCGGTACCTCGCCCCAGGCCCGCCTTCAGCAGCGGCGCCAGCACCTTGACCGGGAGCCTGAACCTGTCCTTCGGCTTCGATCGCCACCACCCACGTGAACAAGGTCTGGTCTCCGGCGGGCTCGACGATGTAGTCCTCGGCGAAGCGCCGCAGAATCGGGATGGTGGACTCGTATACGTAGAACGCGTGGCTCTTGCCCTCATCCCATCGGAAGTAGCGCTCCTGCATCGTCGATCCACCCGGGGCCACGACATCCCGAGTGGTACCAACGCCGTACGGTCGCGGCGAGGTCCATGTGACCTTCTTGATCGACGGACCCCACGCAGCAAGCGAGACATCCGACGTCAGCTGTTCCCAGACCTGCTGAGGCGTCGCCGCAAACCGCCTCTGGTAGCGGAAGACATGAGGACCAGAGGCCAGAAAATCGTCATCTGCGGGTTCGAGCGGATACCAGCGCGTCATAGCTGATCATCTTGGCAGGTCGAGTCGCCCGGTTCGGACTGGAAATCCGTTCTGCTCCGCCAAGGACCGCAGTTGTTTCAAGGCGAAACGGCGGCCGCGGCCGCCTTCGGGAATCAGCACCCCGGCCCATACGCCCTCGGCGCCCGGGGTCTCACAGGCTTGTCTGGCGCACCGCCAGCGGCGGGGACACTCTCGACACAGCGCCTTGGCGCCCTCGTCGGCAACCGTCGTCCACCGGTCCGGATCCCGCGTACACACGACCGATATGAGCGTCGCGCCGTGGACTTGCACCCAGTTCGCCTTCCCGAATCTACAGTGACGCCAAACTGCCGGACCTGGCAGCAACCCCTCATGGCCAGGGTCGGCGGTTCGGTCACTCACGGACAATATGGCCGTATTGTAGAAGCGATACAGACATACTGTCGACCGCGCCTAATACGAGGCCCCTTCACCTGGGGGTATGAATGATGTCCGTGCTGCCGGAGCTTCGACGGAGTAACGCCCGAGGAGCGCTCGAGTATCGAGCGGATCCGTAATGCGGCGCTGAAGAGTTTCGCGACGTACGGGACTTCGGCAACGTCACTCCGCACAGTGGCCGCCGCCGCAGGCGTATCGGTCGGCTTGGTGCAGCACCATTTCGCGAACAAGCCCGGGCTCATCAAGGCCGTCGACGACCACGTGCTGGGAGTGGTGATTGCCGCGATCGCACCGCCGATTCCTGAGTCGGGGATTCGGTGGCCGAGATGGGAAGCCGGGTTACGCGGATAATCGCCGATCACCCCGACATTGCCGACTACGTCGGCCGCGCACTCATTGACGGCAGCCCGTTGGGCAACACCGTATTCGACACCTTGGCGGCGTTTGGCATCGCGCGATGGACGCGACGCAATGAACGCGGTGAAACGCGCCTCGATCTCGATCTGACGTGGGCTGCGCTCAACTCGCTCGTGTTGGCCTTGGGCACGCTCATCCTGCGCGGCCACATCGAGCGACAACTACCAGAGCCGTTCACCACACCGAATCAGCTTCAACGATGGCAAGACTCGGTCAACACGCTACTGCGTGAAGGGCTGTTCCGCCGTCCTGGCGAGGAATAGCTACCCGACCTTCATCTCGCCCATTTCGGACCATCCCGTGGCGTCGACGGTCTGGCTGATGATCAGCGGTGTCGAGGCCAGCTTGTCGGGCATCTCAGCGATGAACTTCTTGAAATGCTCGCTGGTGACGTGCTCCTTACCGGCGTCGCCGTCGCGAAAACCCTCCACCAGAACGTATTCCGACGAATCCTCGAGACTGCGCGACCAGTCGAACCACCAGGTTGCCCGACTCGTTGCGGGTGTCCCGGTGAACTCGGCCACCACGTCGGGGAAGTTCTCGACGTACTCCTGCCTCGGCTTGAACTTGACGACGATAAAAATCATGTCTGGCTCCTAGGGAGTGAGGATGGCCCGGCCGCGGACATTGCCGGAGTCGAGATCGGTGATGGCGGACTGGAAATCGTCCAGGTGTGTACTTCTGCGTGTGCAGGTTCACCGCGCCGCGGGCGGCGAGTGCCATCAGGTCACACAGGTCGTTGTAGGACCCGACCAGGTTGCCGATGAAGTTGATCTCGGTGGAGACCATGTCGATCGTGGGCACGTTGATGTTCTCGCCGTAGCCGACGACGTGGTAATCGCCTGCGCGCCGCAGCATCTGCACGCCCTCGCTGGTGGCCCCGCCCTCGCCGACGAAGTCGACCACCGCCTCGGCGCCGTTGCCGCCGGTCAGCTCCAGTACCTGCTCGACCTGGCTGCCGTCGGCCAGCACACCGTGGTCGGCGCCTATCGACTCGGCGAGTTTGAGTGCCTCGGCGTTGCGATCCACGACGATCAACTCTGCGGGCGTCAACGCCTTGAGCACCTGAATGCCGATGTGGCCCAAGCCTCCCGCGCCAATGATCACGCACTTGTCACGGGGAGTGAGCCGTCGCGCCGCCTTGGCCGCGGCGTGGTAGGCGGTGAGCCCGGCGTCTGCGAGCGCGGCGATATCCGAGGGCTCCAGCGAGTCGTCGATCTTGACCACGCTGCGTGCCGAGGTCTTCAAATAGTCGGCGTATCCGCCGTTGGTGTCGATGCCGGGAAACGCGTTGGCCTCACAGTGCACGTCGTCACCGGAGCGGCAGGCACGGCACAGCCCACACGTGATCAGCGGGTGCACGATCACCTTGTCGCCTTCGCGCACGTTCGTGACCGCCGGTCCGACCGCGTCAACCCAGCCCGCGTTCTCGTGGCCGATCGTGTACGGGAGTTGTACGTTCGTCTTCTCCGCCCACTGGCCTTCGAGGATGTGCAGGTCGGTCCGGCACACCCCGGCGCCGCCGATCTTGATGACGACATCGAAGGGCCCCGTCGGAGTTGGCACCGGCACCTCTTTCATCTCGAGGTTCTGGTGGTAGCCCACCACTCTGCACAGCTCGCATGGTGCTCATCGAAATGCTCCTTCTTTCGGGATGACTGGGAGTTCGTCGGGATAGCGCGTGCGTAGCAGTCCGCGGCAGAAGTGCGCGTTGCCGTCGATGGAGATTCGCGTCGACCGCGCACGGCGCAAGGCCATCGGGACATCGTCGGGGGAGTAGCCGCGGCCCTCGTGGTTCACCATCACCAAATCGTTTGGCGCCGTGGTCAATCCGAGGGCACAGCGACGCCCCAGCAACGCCGCGGTGTTGTCGTCGTCGGGTAGGTCACGCAGCCGGACCTCACCCAACGACGATTCGTCTCGCTGCGGGTCGGCCCGCAGCAGCGCCGTCAGGCATCGCTCCATTGCGGCGGTATGGGCCTTGCGCCGGAACGTCTCCCGCAGGTCGTCGAGGCTCTTCTCCGCCTCGTGGCGGAAGGTGCCCCGGTATCCGGCGTCGGCAGCCAAGCCGGCGTTGATGATCTCCGAATCGTGGTGGTCGTCCAGTTCGACCACCACTCTTCGCGTCCAATCCAGCTTGCTCAGAACGTCCTTCGCGTCCGATGCCATCAGGTAGGCGAAGTTCGGCGAGCAGAACGACGTCGGCAGCCGAAGGTGCACCTTGACGTTCCCGCCTGGTGACACCACCAGCGAGCGGACGAACCCCAGTGAGGTAATGGGTTCGTCGAGCTCGGGATCCAGCACCGCTCCCAGTGCGGTGTAAGCCATTTCGTGTCTGCCCATATCACGCACCCAGCCAGGTTGTCGGCGCCGCGCGGCCCCACCGCGGGCTCGCCGGCCGACGGCAACTGCAGCTCGGCGGGCACCGGGATGTCGTACATCTTCGCGGCGTTGAGCCCGAGGATCTTCTTCTTCTGATCGGTGGTGATCGGCGCGTATTCGCCGAGGTCTTCGGGGATCTGGAAGTCGACGAACGCCTCGATCAGCCAGCGCGGGGTCCACAGCGCGTAGTCCGACGAGAATTGGATGCGGTCCTCGCCGACCCAGTACAACAGCTCGCCGATGATCTGACCGAAGTATTTCGGCCGGGTGTGGATGAACGGCATCGCCACCGCCAGGCCGGCGTGCACGTTGGGTTCCTGCGTAGCGATCCAGCAGAAGTCCTCCAGCCTGGGCAGCCCGCAGTGCTCGACGACGAAGTTGAGGTCGGTGAAGTCGGTGGCGACGTGGTCGACATCGGCGACGTCGAACGAGTCGCGGTCCAGCGGCCGGATCGTCGGGCCCTTGTGCACGTGGATGTTGCGGATACCGAGCTCGCGACAGAGCTTCGAAATAGCGGTACGCCCAAGGGTCGTCGAGTCGCCAGCCGCGTGAATCGCCGTGCCACTCGGCGGTGTAGAGCTTGACGCCCTTCAGGCCGAACTTCGCAGCGTCCTCCCGCAGGCGGTCGAGACCCGCCTCGCCGTTACGCGGGTCGAAGTTGTGGTTGTACGTCAGCTTGTCGGGATGCGTGGCGGCCAGTTCGGACGCCTCGTCCGGTCTGCCCGGAAACCCTTGTAGTAGAACTCGCCGAGGAACGCGGGCTGGAAGATCGCATGGTCGACGTAGCCGTCGGTGAACAAGTCCTTCATCAGCCGGTCGCCGCCCTGATAGAGGTACTCCTCGTAGCTCCACACCTCGGATTCCGGTGACAGGTTGCGGTGGTAGTCGTAGAAGCAGTCGATGAACTGCTTGCCGTGGATGTTGCGCTGGTTCTCCGGCCGCGCGTCCCACAGGGCGACGTGGGCGTCGACGATGAAATAGCTCGTGTCGTCTTTGCGGTACATGGATGGGTCTCCCTCCGAGAGGCAGATGAGCGGCAGAGTGTGACGGCTGTCACAACCTGAGGGCGACTCTAAGACCATCGCTGCGCTCTACCGAGGCGTCGGGCGTCTCAATCTGAGACGCAGGCCCGCTGATTCGATCCCCGCGGCTTGGGCAGGCTTTGTAACGTGGATCACAGTGAGGTGGGCAAGTGTCTGACGACTTCGTAGACCGCGTTCGGCGGCATGAATTGGCACACCGCGAGGCGAGCGGTTTGTCCCGCCGGCTCCTGGCGTCGTGGCAGCGCAGCGAGGGATTACGGCGTTCCGCTGGAAGAGATCGAACCGGTCTTCACCGGTACCGAGAACCTCGGTTCGCTGTTCTTCCAGTGCGGTAACGAGGTGCTGGGCGACCTGCACAGCACCCTGGCCAACGAGCCGGTCAGCATGATGCTGACCGACGCCGAGGGTGTGGTGCTGTCGCGGCTGTCCGGTGACCGCAACCTGCTCGAGGCTCTCGACGACGTTCATCTCGCTCCCCGGTTTCGGCTACGCCGAACGCGACGTCGGCACCAACGGCCTCGGTATGGCGCTGGCCGACCGCGTGCCCACGCTGGTGCGTGCCGACCAGCATTACGCGTTGAGCCTGTGCACCTTCACATGCGCCGCGGTTCCCGTGTTCGATCCTGCGTCGGGACGGCTCGAAGGCAGCGTCAACCTCACCACCTGGTCGCAGTCCTCCAGTGATCTGTTGCTCGCGCTTGCCCGCTCGGCGGCCAGCAACACCACCGCGCTCATGCTGGCCCGTAGCATGGGCGACAACCGCGCCGGACGCCGCGCGGTCAGGTTTTCCGCGTCGAAGTGCCGCGGCTCGAGCCGGGATCTGGCACCCTGCATGCGCTTTCGGAGGCCTGGAACTGCGCAGTGGCACGAGCCGAACACGCAATGGTCGCAGGCTCGATCGTCGCCGCGGTCGGTGAGGCCGGTTCTGGCCGCGCGACGCTGCTCGCGCAGGCGGCGCGGCACACGTATCCACGTGATCGCATCTTGTGCGCGAGCGCACCCGCCCCGACCGATATCCAGACGTGGCTTGGGTTGTGGACACCGGAACTCGGCAAGGCGCACACGGCGGTGATCGTCCGGGACGTCGACATGTTGCCGACGTGGGTCGCGGAGCGCCTCCGAAGTTTGGTGCTGCGTGGGGCGGAGTCCACCTCCGTTCCGTTCGCGGTCACGGCCGAGCGGTTCGAGGACATCCCGGCGCCACTGGCCGGCTTGGCGGACAGGGTCGTGCCCGTGCCGCCGCTACGCGATCGCCCCGACGACGTGTTGCCATTGGCGCAGCACGTCGCGATGCGCGCCCGCGGCCGTGAGATCGGTATCAGCCCGTCGGCGGCGCGGGCGCTGAGAGGGTACGACTGGCCTGGAAACGTCGACGAGCTGTCGCGCGTGGTCTCACACGCCGCGGTCCACGCCGATGTCATCGGCATCGACCAGCTGCCGCCTCGCTCTGGCCGGCAATACCCGCCACCTGTCCCGCATCGAGGGCGTTCGAGCGCGGTGAGATCGTCCGCGTACTCAACGATGTCGTGGGCTGACGATGGCAGAGGCCGCCGCAGACCTCGGCATGAGCCGGGCCACGCTCTACCGGAAAATCGCGCAGTGCCACAACATCCACGTCCCGCGCGAACGCCGTTGACGAGGTCAGCCCGCGGGAGCCTCCTGCTGGTCGTGGTCGTCGGCCTGGGCACGGAAACACGCGATACTGGCGGCGAAGCTGACCAGAGCGACTGCGCCGGCAGCGGCAGCGAAGGCCGCATCTGACACACCCCAACTCGCGACGCAAACCGCGACTGCGATCACCGCGATGAAGTTCAGGAACAATCCGGCTGTCGCGATGGCTTCGGCCATCCCGTTCTCGCTCATGGCGAGGAGATTGCCCGATCGGTCGGCGTTGAAACCTGGGCCCTCAAACCCGCGTGCTGCCAAGCCTTTTCCGGGATGTCGTCGACGGTGTTTCTGCGCCGAACTGAGGCTAGAGTGGCGCGTCGACGCCGACAGGCAGGAGTGCCGGTAATACGAAGTCTTTCAACATTTTTCGATGGCTCTGGTCGTGTACTCCTGGCGAAGTCGGTTCGGCCGACGAGGATGAACTGGACTCTGCTGGGACTTTGTCAGCCGTAGCTTTCCGCTGACCCGCCGAGTTACTTGCTTGCGGGCTGAATCCGGCGGGTCGGCATCGATCAGATCCCGGCGCCGCCAACCCTTTTCCGGTATGCCGACGGGCGTCTGTCCACAGAACTGGGTGAACGCCCGCGTGAACGAACTGAGGCTGTCGAAGCCGACCGCCGTCGCCGTCTCCTGCACCGGACTGCCTGGGCGCGGCCAGCAGCGCCATCGCTCTGCAGCATTCGCGCGTGCAAGCAGATACGTCCGCCACGGACAGCCCGAGCGTGTCCTGAAACAGCCGTCGCAAAGTCCGCGCCGAGACCGACGACCGCCCGGCTGACCTCGTCGGCGGTCACCGCGTCCAGGTGCTCCTTCGTGTAGGCCATCGCCGCCGCCACGATCGGGTTGTCGGACGTCGGCAGGCTGCAGCGGTGCCTCATGGTCCAGCGCCTCGGCGACCAGGTTGGCGAGGGTGCGGAAGAACGCGTCGGAGACCGCGTCGCCCTCCGCCCGATCGATCGGCCATCGCAGCGCGTAGATCATCATCTCCCGGATCAACGGCGACACCGCCAGGATGCGGGCGCGGTCGCCGCCGTCGGTGACCAGCTCGCGGTCGAACATCACCGCCACCGTCCGGACATCGGGGTTCATCGTGGCCTGGTGCTCGAGGCCCGCGGGGATCCACGCCGCCTGCTGCGGGGGCAGCAGATAGTGCGCCGACGCGGTCTCGACCTCGACCACGCCGCCGATCGCGTACTCGATCTGGTGCACCTCGTGCGAGTGCCAGCCGGTGATCGAGCGCGTCGCCCTCGTAGAGGTAGCTGCCGCCCAGTGCCGCGCCCGCCGCGGCGCAACTCGATGACCGGCGGGCCGGAGATGTTGGCCGATTCGGCTAAAACTCTGTCCGAAAGCGCAGAGACGGTCACGCCGCTAGACGGTACTACTTGGGCTTGTGAAGCTGCGCACGCGAGGAGCGATATGAACACAGACGACCTGATCCTGGTGAGCATCGACGACCACGTGGTGGAGCCACCGGACATGTTCCTTCGACCACGTGCCCGCCAAAGTACAAGGACGAGGCACCGGTGGTCGTCACCGACGACAAGGGTGTCGACCAGTGGATGTATCAGGGCAGGCCGCAGGGCGTCAGCGGGCTCAACGCGGTGGTGTCCTGGCCTGCCGAGGAGTGGGGCCGCGACCCCGCCGGTTTCGCCGAGATGCGGCCCGGCGTGTACGACGTCCACGAGCGCGTGCGTGACATGAACCGCAACGGCATCCTCGCCTCGATGTGCTTCCCGACATTCACCGGCTTCTCCGCGCGGCATCTCAACATGCACCGCGAGCACGTCACGCTGGTGATGGTGTCGGCCTACAACGACTGGCACATCGACGAGTGGGCGGGCAGCTACCCGGATCGCTTCATCCCGATCGCGGTGCTGCCGACGTGGAATCCCGAGGCGATGTGCGCCGAGATCCGCCGCGTCGCCGCCAAGGGCTGCCGCGCGGTCACGATGCCGGAACTGCCTCACCTGGAAGGCCTTCCGAGCTACCACGACGACGAGTACTGGGGCCCGGTGTTCCGGACGCTGTCGGAAGAGAACGTGGTGATGTGCCTGCACATCGGCACCGGGTTCGGGGCGATCAGCATGGCGCCCAACGCGCCCATCGACAACCTGATCATCCTCGCCACGCAGGTTTCGGCGATGTGCGCACAGGATCTGCTGTGGGGCCCGGCGATGCGCAACTATCCCGATTTGAAGTTCGCGTTCTCCGAGGGCGGCATCGGCTGGATCCCGTTCTATCTGGATCGCAGCGACCGGCACTACACCAACCAGAAGTGGCTGCGCCGCGACTTCGGCGACAAGCTGCCCAGCGATGTGTTCCGTGAGCACTCGCTGGCCTGCTATGTCACCGACAAGACGTCGCTCAAGCTGCGGCACGAGATCGGCATCGACATCATCGCCTGGGAGTGCGACTACCCGCACTCTGACTGCTTCTGGCCCGACGCGCCCGAGCAGGTGCTTGCCGAGCTGAACTGCCGCGGGCGCCGACGACAGCGACATCGACAAGATCACCTGGGAGAACGCCTGCCGGTTCTTCAGCTGGGATCCCGTTCGCGCGCACGCCCAAGGAGCAGGCGAACGTCGGTGCGCTGCGCGCCAAGGGGGCCGACGTCGACGTGTCGATCAGGCCGCGCAAGGAGTGGGCGCGCCTGTACGCGGAGAAGCAGCTGGCCAAGCGCATAGCTCCGTCCGCATATGCGGATAAAACTCGTCTATCGGACCGTATCTGCGGTTAGGATGCCGCGGTGACCTTGATCCGGGTCCGTGAGGCCGCGGAGCTGCTAGGCGTCAGCGACGACAGCGTCCGGCGCTGGATCGACGACGGCAGCCTGGAGGCGAGGCACGACGAATCGGGGCGCAAGGTCATCCCGGGCGATGTGCTTGCCGAATTCGCGCGCGCGAACGCCGCTGCGGCACCGAAAGATCCGCTCACCGTCGCCAGCTCCGCTCGCAATCGTTTTGCCGGACTGGTCACCAAGGTGGTGACCGACAAGGTGATGGCACAGGTCGAAATGCAGTGCGGGCCTTTCACTGTCGTGTCTCTGATGAGCGCGGACGCGGTCCGCGAACTCGGGCTCGAGCCGGGCAGCGTCGCTGTCGCCGTCGTCAAGGCCACCACTGTGATCGTCGAAACTACTGGAGGGCAATCGTGAAACACTCTCGGCTACTGGCTGTCTTTGCTGTGCTGTCGCTGGCACTGGTCGGCGGATGTGGCTCGTCGAACCAACCGGCCGCCAGTTCACCGAGCGCCACTTCGCCGGCCCCGGCGACCTCGGCGGCGGCCGGCGGCAAGATCATGGTGTTCGCGGCCGCTTCTCTGAAGCAGACGTTCACCGACATCGGTGAGCAGTTCAAGACCGACAACCCCGGTGCCTCAGTGGAGTTCTCGTTCGCGGGCTCGTCGGATCTTGTCACGCAGCTGACCCAGGGCGCCCAGGCCGACGTGTTTCGCATCCGCAGATACCAAGCAACATGGACAAGGCAGCGCAAGGCTGGTCTGCTGGCGGGCGACCCGGTGAACTTCGCGTCTAACACGCTCACGATCGCCGTCGCGCCGGGCAACCCGAAGAAGATCGGCCTCGTTCAAGGACCTGACGCAGCAAGGCCTCAACGTGGTCGTCTGCGCGCCGCCGGTGCCGTGCGGGTCGGCTACCCAGAAAGTCGAGCAAGCCACCGGTGTGACGTTGAATCCAGTGAGCGAGGAGTCGTCGGTTACCGATGTCCTCAACAAGGTGACCACAGGTCAGGCCGACGCCGGAGTGGTATACGTCACCGACGCGAAAGGCGCGGGCGACAAGGTCGCCGAGGTGCCGTTTCCGGAGGCTGCCGACGCCGTCAACACCTATCCGATCGCTGTGTTGAAGGGGTCCAAGAATCCGGAGTTGGCGCGCAAGTTCGTCGACTTGGTCACCGGGGAAGCGGGTCAAAAGTCCTCAACGCAGCGGGATTCGCGAAGCCCTAGATCATGTCCTTGTCGGTCAGCCAGCGCATGATCGGCCAGCCGACGAACACTGGCAGCCAGCACGTCAGCACCCGGTAGAGCAGCACCGACGGCACGGCGATGGCGGTGGGCACGCCGAATGCGGCAAGACCGCCGATCAACGCCGCCTCGACCGCGCCGACCCCGCCGGGAGTGGGGGCCGCTGACGCGAGGGTGCCGCCGACCATCGTCACGACTGTCACTGTGACGAACGACGTGTCGCCGCCGAACGCCTCGATGCTCGCCCACAATGCCAGCGCCATGCCGAGAGTCGTTGCCGCACAACCGAGCACGATGATCGCCAGACGCTTGGGTTCGCGGGCCAGTTCCGCGAGGTCGCCGAGCACCTCCGTTGAGGCGCGGCCGCACCGCCGTCGCCAACCATCGCCGTAGCTTGGGTACGAACAGGAACGTCCCGACGAGACCGAGCAGCACCCCGCCGATCAGATACAGCAGCGTTGCCGAGGGGACGAAGTGAGACAGGTCAGCCGAGGCGCCCGCGGCGAAGCTGAAGAAGATCAGCAACGCGACGTGGGTGATGACCTGAACGGTTTGTTGCAGTGCGACGCGCCGCGGTCGCGCGCAACGCGCCGAGACCGCCCTTCTGCAGAAACCGGGTGGACAGCGCCAGCCCGCCGACACCAGCGGGGGTCGTGGTCGCAGCGAAGGTGTTGGCCACCTGCATGATCACCAGATTCCTGAAGCTCACCAGCCCGTCGGCGCACGCCCACAATGACGCTGCCGCACCGATATACGTCAACGCCGACACGGTGAGCCCGAGCAGCGCCCACCACCAGTTCGCCGTTCTCAGTTCGGAGAAGAACGCGGGCACGGTGGCTGATGAACGGGTAGGCGACGTAGACCAGCGCGACGAGCAGCACCAGTTGGATGACCTGGTTGCGGGTGAACCGGGTGATCGTCTCGGCCTTGATCTGATCGGCCCCGGTCTGTCCGCTTCACTTCGTCGCGGGTGGCGGACATCACGGCGCCGGCGTCGGCCACCGACTTGCGGATCCGCGATGGCATCGCCGGACCTGGTCAGTCGCCGCGACGCCATCAGGACCGCGTCCTTGCCGAAGACATCGACCGCCGCGCCGACCGCCGCCTCGGCGCCGTACAACTCACTGGTCGTCACCAGAAGCTGGGCGACGTCGGCCTGCAGCTGTTCGTCGGTGGCGCCGTATTCGGCGCTGCCGAACCCGCCGAAGCGGGCGGTGCCGTCGTCGATGGTGATCTCCTTGCTGCGAAGGTCACCGTGGGAGATCTGGCAATCGTGCAAGCGTGCCCAGCGATTCCCACGCACGGGTGACGGCGCCGTCTTCCGCGACAGTCCGTCAGGGGATCCCGGGCGGGGGAGTGTGCGCGTACAACGTCCACCCGCGGTCGAGCGGAGCCATGGCCAATAGTCGAGGTATTCGCGACGCCCGAGGTCGCCGATCGCGATGGCCATCAGCGCGCGATGCTCGACGGCGCGTCGCATAGAAGGCTGCAACGGGGCGGTTTCGCGGTTGCGCAACCGCAGCCAACGCCAGAACTGCCGCAGGAACCCGCCACTGCGCTGATTCGGGCCGTACATCTCGACGACGGCGACAGTCTCCGGGTCTGCCGATTCGGCCGATAGCACCAGCGGCCCCGCTCCGGCGGGGTCGTACGACAGTCAGCGTCGACACCAGGAAGCCACGCCGGGCCAGGCCGCGAACGGCGCCGTCGAGCGGCACTTCGAGGGCAGGTGTGCCGACGACGAGCACGACCACCGCGCCGACGAACCAGCCCGACCGCAAGGCCGAGCAGGGAGCGGGCGGGTACCACCGCGCTGACGACGAGGTGGATCGGCACGAAGGCGAGCAGCAGCGTCCACCACCACCGCCGCCATCGCGAGGGCAGCCACGGACCGGACACCGTGAGCACGGCCGCGAGCATCGCGATCCACCGCGGATCGTCGAGGAACTGCGAGAGAAGCGTGTCCAGCCGATCGGACAGGTCGAAATGCCATCTGCGGGGCGGCGATGCCGTTGCCGGTGATGGAAAGCGAAATGAACGCGAGGAACGCCGCCGCCGCGTACGCGCCGAGCAGCTTCCACTGCCGCGCCACGATCAAGCCGATCAGGATCATGAACGGCAGCGCCAGAATCGCGAGGCCGTAGACCAGGTAGCACCAGATTCGACTGGGTCGGCGTCAGGACTCCGACGATCTCGGAGATCGACTTCTCCAGCGCGACCCATTCGCTATCGGGTGATCAGCGAGCTCGTGATCACGGCAGCCAGGAACACGGCCGCGAGGACGAGCCGCAGGATGTCATTGGTCCGCCGGGTCAGTGGTTGCAGCAAGCTGCCCGAAACGGTGACTTCGCGCCCGTCGACCCGCATGTCCCAGCATCTTTGCAGCGTCGCAGCGGCGGGGCATCGCGGCGAACGGCGAGTCCTCACGCTCGTTGCGCTGGCGGGGACCAATTGGCGCAACGGACGACCTGCGGTCTCCGCATGGTGAGCACGGTAACAGCGAGACGATCGCCGCGGCGATCACGTAGTACGGCGGGCGCGATCACGTTACCGGTGCGGGCCACCAGCCAGGTCGCCACATATGGCGCCGTCCCGCCGAATACCGCGACCGACACGTTGTAGCCGATCGAGTAGCCGCTGGAGCGCACGCGCGTGGCGAACAACTCGGCCCCGCGCCGCCAGCGACGCGGACACAAACACCGACTCGATCGCCGCCAGGCCTGGCGTGTGCGGCGATCGCCGCGGCCAATGCGCCGGAGTTCAGCAGCAAGAACAGCGGATAGGCGAACACGGCGAAGCCTACGGCGCCCGCGATGAGCAGCGGCTTTCGGCCGATCCGGTCGGACAGTGCACCAAGCGGTGGGATGAGCATCGAGCGCGACGACGCTGGCCACTGTGATCGAGACGAACGCGTCAATCTTGGTGAAGCCGAGCGTCTTGGTGAAATAGCTTGGCAGGAAGGTGAATACGATGTAGAAGCCGACGTTGTGGATCACCACTAGTCCAGCGATCTGAAGGATCGGCCGCCACGACGTGGTGATTGCCTCCTTGAGGGGGCGAGTCGGACACGTCCCCTTCGTCGCGCAGTTCCTCGAACTCCGGTGTGTCGCCCAGCCGTAGCCGGATGTAGAGGCCGACTGCGCCGAGTATGCCTGCGATCAGGAACGGTATGCGCCAACCGTAGGAATCCATCGCGCTCTCCGAGAGCACCGCCTCGAGGCCGGTAACGGTGAGCGATCCCAGCAGGAACCCGACCACCACCGACCAAACCAGGAACGACACCACGAACCCGCGGTGCTTGTCGCCTGCGTACTCCGCCAGGAAGCAGGCTCCGCTTCCGTACTCGCCGCCTGCCGAAAAGCCTTGCAGGCAACGCAGTAACAGCAGCAGCAGCGGTGCTGCCACGCCGATGGCGTCGTAGCTGGGCACCAGGCCGATCGCGAAGGTCGAGCCGGACATCAGAAGGATGACCAGTGCGAGCACCTGCTGCCGCCCGATCCGGTCTCCGAGCGGACCGAAGAAGAATCCGCCGAGCGGGCGCATGAAGAACGCCGCGGCGAAGATGGCGAAGGTGTTGAGCAGCGCTGCGGTCTCGTCCCCGGACGGAAAGAACTTCTCCGCGATGTAGGTCGCCAGGAAGCCGTAGATGGCGAAGTCGAACCACTCGACGGTGTTTCCGATCGATGCGCCGCGCACCGCGCTCCGGACCACCGAAGGTTCGGCGTGACACCACGCCGGCCGGGCGTGTCATCGGATTGTCATGGCCCTCTTACCTGGCGGTGCGAAGTCGACGTGGGGTCGATCCGTGATGAACATGTGGCCAGGCGCGTGGAAGATCGCCGGCGACGGCCGCGCCTCGAGCGCGACTACCTGGGCCGTGACGCCGCACGCCCAGAAGACGGGGATCTCGCCTGGAGCCGAGCCGGACCGGATCGCCGAAGTCGGGTGCGCTCAGGTCAACGATGCCGAGTTCGGCTGGATCTCCGGCATGCACCGGGCCTGCCGTGCATCGCTGGAAAGCGTGACGGTGATTTCGAGGGCAATGGTGGATGTCGCCCCGCGCGAACGGCCGCATCGACACGAGTAGCGGGCGCCGTCCAGCGCGAATCGTCCCGCGCTGACGCAGGTCGCGATTCGTGACGTGCATCGGACGTTGACTCCCCCCGGTGTCCGTGACCTCGAGAAGGGGGCACGGTTTTGGGTTTCGGACGCAAAAGCGCAGGAAGTCAAGCGCGTGGTCGCCCGGCAGCATGGCCAGATTGGTCGCGAACCCGGGAGCCAGGCCGCTCGTGGGACCGACGTGGTCGCCTGCGCGGATACCCGCGTTCCTCGACCGCGCTGTCCGGAATGGGCAACGGCATACACCCGGATTCCCGGGGCTATGGAACTAACCGTGAAGCAACAAGTGTGAGGTCATGTGAGTGGTGTGGTGCTGACGGCGGCAGCATCGGGATCGACGCTGGTGCACGCGCCCGAGGCACTGCTGGTTGAGCTGCTCCTGCCGCACCTGGAGCAGAGCGCCACGGCGGCGGCCTGCTCGGCGTGACGCGCTCCGATGGCACAACGGTTGGGGCCGTTGAATTCCGAGTCAACTCCGGTCATCACCCCATAGTTGCCGAACACCCTGCAGTTGGTTCGTCGGTGGCACCAGAAAAATGTGTCGGCAGCCGGCTGCGCCCGAACGGAAGGACGACAGTGACTAATAGTCACTATAATTGCGGCCTGGCTCTGAGCCGCCGGGTTGCTGCAATCGTGGGGGCTATTCGGCGATTGGAACACCGCGGTTCGGGAGAATTCACGTTCCAATCGAACGCATTGACTTGGTGACGCAGATCATTGTCTACTAGTCCCTGTTTGATCTCGTAGCAGATTCGAAGAGCGAATCGGTGAACAGAGAGATGACTTGATCCTGATCAGCGTCGACGATCACATCGCTGAGCCCGCGGACATGTTCGACGCCCATGTGCCCGCGAAGTACAAGGAGTACGCGCCGCGTGTGGTCGTCAGAACCGGACGGTGTTCAGCAGTGGTACTACGGCGAGATCCGCGGTCGGAACATGGGACTCAACGCGGTGGCAGGCAAGCCGCGCGAGATGTACAACGTTGACGCCTCACGCTACGACGAGATGCGGCCAGGTTGTTTCAACGTCGACGAGCGGATCCGCGACATGAACGCCGGCGGCCAGCTCGCCGGTCTGAACTTTCCCAACTTCACCGGCTTTTCGGGGCAGGTTCTCAACCAGGGTCCGGACCGTGAGACCAATCTGGTCATGATCAAGGCGTACAACGACTGGCACATTGACGAATGGTGCGGCGCCTACCCGGGCGGTTCATCCCGTGCGGGATCCTGCCGCTGTTCGATGTCGCCGAAGCGGCGAAGGAGATCAAGCGACTCGCCGACAAGGGCTGCCACGCGGTGACGTTCTCCGAGAACCCCGAGGCGCTCGATATGCCGAGCATCCACACCAAGCACTGGTACCCGCTGTTCGACGCGGCGTGCGAGACACAAGACGGTGTTGTGCACCCACGTCGGCTCGTCGTCGAGGTCTCCGATGACGTCGCTGGACGCGCCCCCGAGTGTCGCGATGACCGCGTCATCGATGATGAGCATGTTCACGTTCGTCGAGCTGCTGTGGGCCGAGTTCTACACGAATTTCCCCGAGATCAAGTTCTCGCTCACCGAGGGGACGTCGGCTGGATCCCGTACTTCCTCTGGCGCGGCGGAACACGTGTACAACCGCCACTCCGGCTGGACGAACGCGCAATTCCCCGACGGCTACAGCGGTCCCATCGACGTCTTCAAGCGGCATTTCTACACCTGCTTCATCAGCGACAAAGTCGGTGTGAAGAACATGGATTGGTTCAACGAGGACATGTTGTGCTGGGAGTCGGATTTCCCGCACTCCGACAGCAATTGGCCGTTCGCGCCAGAGGACATCATGCGAGACGATGGGGACATCTCGACGACACGATCATCGACAAGATCACCCACGAAAACGCAATGGCCGCTTATTCATTCGACCCCTTCAGGCACATCCCGAAGGACCACGCGCGCGCTGGATATCTGCGCTCGCAGGCAACCGATGTCGACGTCGTCACACATGTTGGGCACAAGGCCAGTCAGCGCGATCGAGACGCGTGGACACGCATGACGATCGTTCGCGCGGGAGCGGCAGGCCGCGGCACTCACCGTCGAAGCCACCGGGATCGCAGGCCGTGCCACGAGCGCTGGGCAACTGAGCAGGGTCGAACGCGTGACTGACGGCGAGGAGCCAATCGCGCCGTCCGCCGGTTGGCGAATCGTGGAATTGTCGAGCGGCATCGCCGCGTCGTACTGCGGCAAGATGTTCGCCGATGCAGGCGCTGACGTCGTCAAAATCGAGCCACCGCAGGGCGATCCGATGCGCGACAGTGGTCCGCAGGCGGCGCACCCGGCGTGCAGCTGTTCGGATACCTGGCCGCTGACAAGAGATCGGTGCTACTGGGTGACACGGCGACACCGGAGGTGATCGCCGGTGCCGACCTCGTGGTCACCGACTTGACCGGCGACTGGTCACTTGACGACGTCAGGGTGCGCGCCGGGCTGTCGACGGTGATAGTCGCGATAACGCCGTTCGGAACCATCGGGCCCATACGTCGACCAGCAGGTCGTCGCCAACGAGTTCATTCTTCAGGCGCTGTGCGCGACTCGATCGCGAGTCGCGGCTGGCCCGGCTCGGAACCACTGCAGGCCGGAGGCCGCGATCGGTGAGTGGTTGGCAGGGACCTTCGCCGCCGTGGTGGCCGCCGCCGCGGTCCGTCACGCCCGCAGCGGCGGTGGTGGCGCGGTGATCGACGTATCGATCTACGAGTCGATGGTCGTCGCGATGGGCAGCCTGTCCGCGATGTCGGCGAGTGTGCTCGGCGGCGATCTCGCTGCTGACGCAGCGCAGCCTCGAGCTCCCATCGATCGTGCCGACGGCCGACGGGATGATCGGGTTCTGCACGATCACCGCTCAACAGTTTCAGGACTTCCTGGTGTTGATCGATCGGCCGGACCTTCTCGACGACGAAGAGCTTGCGTCGATGCCAGGCAGGGTGCGACGACGCGACGAATTCCTGGCCATGGTTTCGCGGTGGACGGAATCCCGCACCACTGACGAGATCCTCGAGCAGGCCGTTGCGTTACGCATCCCGGTCGCGCCCATCGGTACTCCTGCATCGGTGATGAAGGTCGACCACTTCGTCGAGCGTGGCGTCTTCGTCGAATCCACGACGGGAGTCGTTGCGCCCCGGGTGCCCTGCCGAAGTTCCGCGATCGCCCGCCGTGTGCCGGGCTCGCCTCCGACCTAGGCGGCGATCGCGGACGCGTGCACTGGCTGCCGCGGGACAACAAACCACGGCCCACCCGACCTGACGCCCTTCCGCTATCCGGAATCAGGGTGGCCGATTTCACCGCCTTTTGGGCCGGACCCGTGGCCACCCAAGTGTTGGCATCGCTGGGCGCCGACGTCGTCAAGGTCGAAGGTGTCCGAAGGCCCGACGGCATGCGATTCGCCGGTGGCAGGCCGCCAACCTGGGACCGAGTGGTGGAGTGGGGCCCGGTCTTCCTGTGCAGCAATACGAATAAGCGCGGAGTGAACATCGAGCTGAAGCCTCCCGCAAGGCCGAGAACTCGCCCTCGACCTGATCGCCCGAACTGACCTCGTCGTCGAGAACTTCTCACCGCGGGTGATGGCCAACTTCGATCTCGAATGGGACGCGGTGAGCGCCGCCAATCCGCAAGCGATCATGGTCCGAATGCCTGCGTTCGGATTGGACGGCCCGTGGCGCGACCGGGTGGGATTCGCGCAGACCATGGAGCAAGCCGCCGGAATGGCTTGGATGACAGGCCATCTCGACGGTCCGCCGATCATTCCGCGTGGTGCTCTGCGATCCGCTCGCCGGGCTGCACGCGGCGTTCGCGGCGATTGTGGCGCTTGTGGTGCGCGATCGGACCGGAACGGGTTTGCAGGTCGAGTGCGCGATGGTCGAGTCGGCATTGAATGTCGCGGCCGAGATCGTCTTGGAATACTCCCAGAACGGTATTGCGTTGCACCGTGCCGGAAACCGCGGGCCAGGTGCCAGTCCGCAGGGCGTGTACCGGTGTCGGGGCGACGACGATTGGGTTGCCCTCGCTGTCCTCGATGACGCGGTATGGAAGGGCTTGGCGGCTCTTATCGGTCGGCAGGAACTCGGTCGCGACACCGTGCTGACGACTGAAGGCAGGCAGGCGTTCCCAAGCCGACCAGATCGACAAGCTGCTCAGCGACTGGACCAGCCAGCGCACGTGTCTCCGACGCGGTGCGGGCACTGCGCGAGCACTGGGGTGGCGGCAGCGGCTGTGGTGGCTCCGCCCACCCTGCTCGACGATGAACATCTGCTCGCCCGTGGATTCTGGGAGACCGTCCAGCATCCCGTGGTGGGTTCTTATCGTTGCACCGGAATGCCTTTCAGGTTCGTCGACGGACCTCGCGGCTGGGTTCGGACGCCACCGCCTCGTCTACGGCCAGCACACCAGAGAGGTGCTGACGGATGTGCTGGGGCTGACCGACGACGATCTCGCCGATCTGCGGACGGCAGGCGTGATCAGCGACCGACCGGCAGGGCCTTGAGATGGCCGTTACGCTCTGTATCCCGCCGCGCGCCGGCGAGGTTGTGTGCGCCGGTGCGCTCCCTGCTGCGGGCCGATTCCGTCGTGATGGAACTGACTGCACGGCACCGGATCACCGGTGTCGAGTGGGACAGCGGCGAGCGCGCCGTCGCCATGATCGGTCGACATCACAGATCCAGAAACCGCGAGACCTGTCGACGTCCGAATCGACGTCGTCGCGGTGGTGACGCCTCGCCCCGATCCTCGCACCCAACAGATCGGCACGATCGTCCGGGGCGGCCGGGACTACGACGTAGTGGGCACCTACCTCGGCGTCGTCGCCGATGAGAACTGAAGTCCTGCAGGATCGGAGAACGATTGAGCGCGAGGAAGCGTAGGGCCGGCATCGTCGGTGTCTACAACACACGACAAGGCCGGCGGCTGGACGGCGAGACGTCGAGAAGCCTGGCACTGGAAGCGGTACGGCGGCGCGCTGGCCGATGCGGGAATCGAGCTGGCTTCCGTCGACGGCATCACATCGGGTGCGCTGTCCACCACGTTGATCTACGACCTGCGTCTCGGACCCGCCTGGCAGGGCTTCGGTTTCGGGCTGGGCATGATCACCGAAGCGGCGGCGGCCATCGAGAATGGCCTCGCCGAGGCTGTCGTCCTTGTCGCCGCCCAGGCCGGTGAATACCGCGATCACGAGGCGACGGCTCCCGTGGACACGGCCGGAGAACGAGTTCGTGGCGTCGTGGGGCATGTTCACCGCCGCGGAGTTCGCGCTCATCGCGCGCAGGCACATGCATGTGTATGGCACGACCCGCGAACAGCTGTCCATCGTCGCGGCAACCATCCGAAACAACGGCGCGCAAATCCCGAAGCCGTTTACTACCAACGCGGTCCATTCGTGGCCCGGACGACATCACCGCATCGCGGCCCATCGCCGACCCCTTCCACCTGCTCGACTGCGCCACCACGTCGGAAGGCGGATGCGCGCTGGTGGTGGCCAACGTGGAGAAGTTCGACGTCACCCGACCGCCGATCTACGTGCTTGGCAGCGGGTTTGACTTCTACGGACCCTCCATACCAGCATCCGCCTGCCTGGGATCTGACGGGGCGTTCGGGGACCGATCCGAACGGTGTCGTCGGACGGCACGCGTCAGACCTCGCATTCGCCCACGCGCGCCTTGATCGTGGCGACGTGGACGTGCTCGAACTCTATGACCCGTTCTCGTTCGAGATCATCAGGCAATTGGAGGCATTCCGTTTCTGCCCGGACGGCGAGGGCGGTCCGTTCGTCGCCGACGGACACATTGCGATCGACGGCAGCCACCCCGTCACGACAGACGGCGGAACCATGTCGTTCAGCCACGCGGGCACGAACCCGCAGATGATGCAGCGTGCTATTCGTGCGGTCCAGCAACTTCGAGGTGACGCAGGCCCGCTACAGGTTCCCGACGCACATATCGCCCTGTGCAGCAACGGAGGAGCGGGAGCGTTGTTCACCACCGTGCTTCTACCTTGGAGACCAGCCGCGATGACATCAGAACACATCCTGCAGCCGCAATCCGGTCGCCTGCCGCACGCGGAGAGTCCCATCAGCGCGTCTTTCTGGGAAGGCTGCACGAAGCACGAGTTGCGCTACCAACGCTGCGCAGACTGCGGCCAGGCCGCTTTCCCGCCGTCCGAACACTGCCGAACCTGCCTGTCGTTTCGACTGGACTGGACGACGAGCGCCGGCCTCGGTGAGATCTACAGCTGGACGCTGGTCCACCGGCCGGTCACGCCGGAATTCGCCCTCCGTATGCGCCGGCGATCGTGACGTTGCGCGAGGGCTACCAGATGCTCACCAACATCATCGGAGTCACCGCCGACGAGCTGAGGGTCGGACCTCGGGGTACGAGTCCAGTTCTGTTCAGTGAACCCGGATTTGACGCTGCCGTACTTCACCAAGGACTGATGGTGCCCCGTACAGGCGACTTGCCAACCACCGCCTACCTCGTCTTGGGTGTGTTGGCCGCCAACGACGAACAGCTCACCGCGGGGAAATCAAACTCCGCGCCGAGTTCTCGGTCGGATACTTCTACTGGTCGCCGTCGGTGAGCCATGTCCGGCGTGAGCTCGACCGCCTCCTGGCCCGGCAGATGGTCAACGAGACAGGCGCCCAGGCCGGAAAGCGCGCCATCACCCTCTACGAGGTGACGGCGGCCGGCCTCGAGGCTCTCCGCAGGTGGGTGCAACACTTCCCCAGCCACGACCCGGTCGTCATCAAACATCCGGTCATACTCAGGACATGGCTTGCCCGCGGTGAGGATCCCGGAGCGCGTTGCCGACGCGCTCGACCGTCACCTCGAGACGACGCGGGCGCGGCTGGACGAGGCACTGTGGAGCCGTCAATGGGCACTATGACGTCGGTATCACGAAGGATCCCGATCAGCGCATCTCGCTCGCTGTCCTCGACTACTCCATCCGAGGTTTGTACGCCGAACTGTCGAACATCGAACAACTTCGTGACGAAATCGCGCGCGGCACGCCTCAAGACCCGGTGACGCGGGTGAAACGACCGAAAGGCCAGATAGCGGCCGGATGCGACGGCCAAGAGGGTGATTTCGGCGCGCTAACGGACGCTGAGCGACCGTTAGCGCGCCGAAATCACTTCACGGGTGCCGACGAGGGGCACTTCCATGATTAACCCGATGTTGAAGAGGAGACCGTCGCAAAGCGGGGCCACCGTGTATGCATCGGCTCCGGACAAGCCTGGCTGCCGGTGCTCGAAATGCACGAGTGTCACGCTGTGGGTCGCCACGAAACATCGCTTCAACGTCATTGTCGGTCACGGCCGGGCCGGGCAGCGGTTGGCTGTCGGGCGCACGGATCCCGGTCGACGAAAATGCAGATGTGCCGGCGTGCGATGGTTGACCAGGCCGGGCCGAGGGGCAGCGGTTGGGCGACCATGGCGCCGCAAACGATGATGTCGGTGGCGCTGACGCCGGCACGCACTGTGCCATTGGCCTCGACCCGCGGAGAGGAACCGCTCCAGGGCTAAGCTGATCCGCTGGCGGGCGGTGGGCCGCGTCATCGGCGAGTGGAGGTGCTCCACGGCAGCGGCAGCACTAGCTGATTGCCCAAATTCAGGCCTTCGCTCAGAAAGGTTTCCACCGCGTCGGCGCCCGTCTGTCCCAACTCCTCGATGCGGTCAAGCACAGCGATGAGCATGTGATAGGCCCGAAGCTCCAGGGCGTGGAGGAGCGCTGTGCGGTCGGGATATCCGCGATAGAACGTGCCGACGCCGACACCAGCCGCGTCGGCGACGTCGGCCAGTGGACGTTGCGCCCGCGCCGGGCCATCAGTTCGGCGGCCACGGTCAAAATCCTTTCCCGGTTCAGCAGCGCGTCACGTCGCACTGCGCGCCGGCCGGCCGTCTTGGGTCGAGTTGGCATCAGCCTCCTAGCACCTCCATCGCGGCCCCACTGAAGCGAACGTTGGTGCCGCCAACCCTACCACTAAGCGGAATATTTCATCCGGAACGTCTTGAATCTCGTGCGGTGGCTGACGTAAACTTAAGTGGAATAATCCGTCCGAATAACTTCGAAGAGGAGTCATCATGTTCGAATCTGGACGGCTGGCGGGCAAGCGGGCACTGGTCACCGGTGGCAGCCGAGGCATCGGTGCCGCGATCGCCAGTCGCCTGGCCGCCAGAGGGTGCGGCAAGTCGCGGTGAACTACGTCGCTAACAAGTCTTCTGCCGACGCGCTGGTGCGCGAGCCTGACCAACAAGGGCTACCAGGCCGCGGCATTTCGCGCTGATGTCGCCGACCGCGCCCAGACCGCGGATATGGTGGCGCGGGTAGTCGATGAGTTTGTGGCGTGCTGGACATCTGGCCAGCAACGCTGGCGTCGAGCATTTCGGCGCCTTGAGTCGATCACCGAAGCCGACTTCGATCGCGTTTTTCGTATCAATGTGGCGGGTCAGCTGTTCGCCACCCAGGCAGCGGTGGCGGCGATGAAGAGCTGGCGGGCGATCCTTTGACGCCTCGATCAGCGCGCGCATCGCCGTCCACAGCCACACGCTGTATGCGGCCAGCAAGGCGGCGGTCTCGGCGATGGCGCTGAACCTGGCGCCCGAGTTGGCCGAACGTGGTATCGCTATCAACGCCATAGCACCTGGGGACCGCCACCGACATGGCGGCCGACGTCAGTGCGCGTTATATCCCCGCCGACGCTGCGCGGCGTCCCGGTCGAGAGGGTGATCAAATCGATGAGCGCAATCGGGCGGCTCGCCGAACCCGACGAAATCGCCGCCGTCGGTGCGTTTTTGCTCTCCCTGATGCCTCGTATGCATCACCGGCGCCACCATTGATGCCTCGGCGGGATGTAGCTTTCGAAAGGAACACTCGTGAAGCTATTTCGTCGTCCTTCGGCACCACGCCGCGCCAATCGATGACCACGCGCGCGTCGTCGAGCACCTCGCGTGGATGCGTGTCCAGCACGAGCGCGGGAACGTGCTGATCTCGGGGCCCAGTTCGGACGGCACGATCGGTATCTATGTGCTGTACATGGCCTCGCGGGAGGATGCAGCCATGCTGGCCGCGGCGACCCACTGGCACAGGGGTGATCGGGTCCGTATCGAGATCATTGAATGGAATGTCCACCAATTATTTGGGATCGGGCTCCTTCGACCCGCCGCGCACCCCGCCTGCCGCGCGTTGAGTTTGAGCCCGAGAGCCGGGTAGTCGTTTCGTCGGCGTGGGTGGTGCCTCCCTTAGGGGCGTGCACCAGCACTGTCGCCGATCTTGCCGGGGTTTGGTGGCATGGCGGATGGCGTCGGACAACTCCTGCGATGGGATAGATGGCCGCCACGTCGAATTGGCTTCGAGAACGCTTGGGCCATCAGGCAAGCGGTCCTGGTGTCGGAGACACGCTGCTCGGGTGAGCTGGTGGCGACCCAACGCCCGATCGTGGCGCCCCGCAGCGTCAGGCCGCGGTCTAGTAGTGCCGAGGCGTGCACAGGGATCGGCTCATCAGCCATGCGTCCGTACACCACCACGGTGCCCCCGGAGACATCAGACCCAGGAGGTCTGCGCTGAGAGCACCACCGATGGGATCCAGCGCCTGCCCCGACGGTGCGGCCACCGATCAGATCACGCGCCGCGTCGACGCCAGTCGGGATCTTCGGTCACCACTACGGGCACCTCGGGAAACCGCTCGCGTAAGCCGCTGCGCGATCTCGGCTCTCCGGACCAGACTGATCGTGGCGATGTGGTGGTTGCTGAAACCCGCGGTGACCAGTCGGCCCACTGCGCCTCCGGCAGCGTTGTTCGAGGACGACGCCGTCGTAGCCAGTGGCGAAGTGCTTCTCGGCTTCGCGGCGCAACATAAGCACCGTCAGAGGATTGACGAGCATCTGGGCGGCGACGCTCGTCGGAAACCGAGTCAGGAACGGGCACCACGAACTGCGCGTCCGCGATGATGCGCTCAGCCCACGCGCCCGGCTGCGGGAAAACACTGACCTCGTGCACCGGGTGTCACGTGGTGGACGCCAGGCCCGACTTTCTCCACGACGCCAGTGGCCTCCACGCCAGCGCTCTACCTGCCCGGTCGGTGAAGCGTAGTTGGATGGCCTGCAGATCGCCCCAGTGAATCGGGAACAGGGTCACACGGACAAGCACTCTGGCCCGGACCCGGATCTCGAAGCTCGTTCGTGTCGATGAGTTTGACCACGTCCGGCCGGATCGCCCGCCTCCGTGTACACCGCGCTCAGACCCATGAAGCCTCACCCGCCGCGGCTTTGTTCTTTATCATCTAGTACATAACTAGCGTAGAGAGTTTTGGTTCGATCAGCCAATAACGGCCCGGTTAGGCCCAAGCCGGATCCTGGGGCCGCCTTCACGCCACCGTCGAGCATGGGTTGTGGAACGATGAGTTAATAACCAAGTGACCATGCTGTCATGGCTCGACCACGAAAGTTTGACGAAGCCGAGGTCGTCCAGGCCGCCCGCGATCAGTTCTGGCTGCATGGCTTCAACGGCACCTCACTCGATGACTTGACCGATGTAACCGGACTGGGTCGTGGCAGCCTGTATGCGGCATTCACTGACAAGCGCACCTTGTATCTGCGGGCGATAGATGACTACGCGACCGCGCTGACGGACCAGGTGTTGGCCGATTTGCGCGTATCCGGACAAGAGCGGCCGCGACCGGCTGGTTGATCACATCCGATCTGTCACCAAGCTTTTGACCGCTGACACCAAGGGCCGGGGCTGCCTGATGGCCAAGAGCGCCGCCGAGATGGGGGCGACCGACAAGGAGGTCGCCCGCCGGGTCCGCAAGTGGCTCGACGCCTATCAGCGCGACATAGCCGAAGCGATCCGAGTGGCCCAGCGCGACGGGGACATCGACCCCGACGCCGACCCAGACGAATTGGCGCTGCTGATCCTGGCGCTGTTACGGGGGCTGAGGCGCTGCGCAAGGGAGGAATGCCGCCGCGGCGCATCACCGCGGTCGCTGACCAGGCGATCGCGCTGCTACCGCGCCCGTAAGCGGCCGAAGCCGCGATACCGTGCCAACACCCTGTGCGCCAGAGCATGTGAATTGTTGATCGTTGAGTACACAACGCTGTTATTGACTGAACGATACAGAATACGCTAGCGTGGGTGTTGCGATCGCAACCGAGAAGAGGCAGAGCTTGTTCGCCAGAGTTGGAATCATCGGATCGGGAGCCGTTGGACGGGCCATCGCCACACGTGCTTTGTCGGCGCGAATTCCGGTCGTGCTCAGCAACAGTCGCGGCCCAGACACGTTGACCGAGTTGGTCGACGAGCTGGGCGAGGGCGCTTCGGCGGGCACCGTGGCGCAGGCGGCCGACGCCGACCTGGTGGTCGTTGCCATCCCCTTCGTCAAGGTTCCCGAGTTGGCCGGCGAGGTGCCGGACTGGTCGAGGCGTGTCGTCGTTGACGCCACCAATCAGTTCGCCCAATACGAACCCACCTATTCCGGGTTCGTCGACCTCGGTGATGAGACCGGCAGCGAGTGGGTGGCCCGGCACCTACCGGGCGCCACGGTCATCAAGGCGTTCAACGCCATGTACGCCGAGCTACATCATGGCCGACCCCCGGCACCACGATGGGCGCCAGGTGTTGTTCTTCGCCGGCGACGACGACGCGGTCAACGCCGAGTTCGCCGCATTCGGCGAGGCGCTTGGGTTCGCCCCCGTGCTAGTGGGCGGCCTGCGTGAGGGCGGACGGCTGATGCAGCTCGGCGGCCCGCTGAGCGCACTGCACGTCATCAAACAGGACTAATCCCAACACATCTGGAAGGGGCACCATGCGTAAACTCCAGATCACCGCGATCGGCGAACCCGCCGACGTCCTGCAACTCGTCGAATTCCAGGCACCCGCACCGGGTCCCGGCCAAGTGCTCGTCGAGGTCGAGGCCGCCACCATCAACGCCTCGGACTTCCTCTACATCAGCGGCCAGTACTTCATCACCCCGCAGCCTCCGTCCGACGTCGGCGGCCGAAGGCGTCGGCCGGGTCTGGCCGTCGGCCCCGGCGAGAACGAGTCACTGGTCGGTGCGCGGGTGCTGCTTCTACCGACGTACCGCCACGGCACCTGGGCCACCCATTTGATCGCCGCCACCACCGACATCGTCGTCGTGCCCGACGATATCGACACCGTTCAGCTCGCGATGGTCGGGATCAACCCGATGACCGCCCTGCTGATGCTGCGCAACTACGGCGATCCGTCGATGAACGATCGGTGGATCGGCCAGACGGCGGGCAACTCCGCGGTCGGGGAGTACCTGATCAAATTGGCGCGGCGGTTCGGCTGGAAAACCATGAGCGTGGTCCGCCGCGAGGCCGCCGCCGAGCAGGTCCGCAGCTGGGGTGGGGATCGTGTCGTCATCGACGATGACAATCTCGAATCCAATCTGGCTCAGTCACTCAGCGGCACCGAGCTCGACATCGTCGTCGACTCCGTCGGCGGCCGCGCAGCGCGGCAGCTCGTCCATCACCTACGCTTCGGCGGGACATTGGTGTCGTATGCGGCTTTATCGGGGCAGAGCGCCTCGGTGTCCGTGCTTGAGCTGATCGGCCGCCATGTGAACTGGACCGGATTCTGGTTGATCAACTGGCTACGCCGCACCGACACCGCAGTGGTGCACAGCACCTATCGCGAGTCTGGTGGACGCTGGTCGCCGACGGCACGCTCAGCGCACGCGTCGACCGCACCGTGCGGCTGGAGGACTGGAAGGACGCCTGTAAGCCTCAGCCAAGGCGACACCGGCCGGGAGGGCAAAGTCGTGTTCCTGTTCGACGAAGCAACACTCGTGACCAATCCATTCGTCGTCGGCGCTTAGCTTGCCAAGCTGGCGAGCAGACGGAGGTTCTCCTCGGACGGTGAGCCTGGGTCGGCGTGGTAGGTGATGATCATCTGGCGTTGATCCGGCAGGTGCAGGATCGTGTAGTGCAGATCGAGCGGCCCGACTTGCGGTGATAGAAGGCGGTCGGACCGGTTGCTGGACATCGACGAGGTCCGCGTCGGATTCGAGCAGGGCCGCACCGCTGGGCGCGATCGGTCAGCCGAGTGAGATCGCCGCGGCCGTGGCGTTCCTGATGTCTCCGAAGGCATCGTTCATCACGGGCGCGCATCTCGTCGTCGACGGGAGTCACCAGCCAGGCACGCCTAGCGCTGTTAGACCGGTGCCGACGATCTGCGTGAGTTGCGAGCGGCCGCGCAGCATCTCTGAGCCCTGGACACCCCAGCACCGCCGTTCCGCCTCGCTGGCGCGTTCGATCGCCGCCGCCGAACACAGCACTCGTCCGTCGAAGTCCTTGGCGCGGTCCGCGAGCCGCGCCGCCTCGTTGACGGCGTCTCCGACAACCGTGTACTCATAGCGGTTTTCCGCGCCTGATGTTGCCGGCGAACACCGGGCCCCGCGGACACGCCGATGCCGAAGTCGACGAGGAGCCGGCGCAGCTCGTCGCCCAGCGCCCGCGCCGTTGCCAGCGCCGCCGACGCCGGATCGTCGATGCGCAGCGGTGCGCCGAATACGGCCAGCGCGGCGTCGCCCTGGAACTTGTTGATCAGTCCGTTGCGCTTGTCGACTTCCGCGACCACGATGCGGAAGAAGTCGTTGAGCACCGCGGCGACCTCATGCGGTTTGCGCGTCGCCGCCAGCTGCGTCGAACCGACGAGATCGATGAACAGGATCGCGGCCTCGCGCTCATCCCCGGACACCGACTCGTGTTCCTCGACGGCGCGGCGAACCACCTCCTCACCGACATGCCGACCGAACAGGTCACGCAGCCGATCGCGTTCCTGCAGGCCGGCAACCATACGGTTGAAGCCCGTTTGAAGTTGCCCGATTTCGGATCGCTCATACACATCGATCGCGCGCCCGAGGCGTCCGCGCTCCGACTTCCGCCATCGCGTCGACGACTTCGTGTACCGGATCCGAAATCGACGACGACACCAGGATCATCGCGCGCAGGCCCAGAACCACCGCGACGAGTGCGAGCACCAGCACCGGGGTCTCGATTGGCGCGTCGGGCTGGATGATCCAGCCGTTGGCTCGCAGCATCACGAGCACGACGATGCCCGCACCCGGGAGCGCGGAACACATCGTCCCACATCAGTATCAGTCGAGCCCGTACTCCCGGCGCCCGCTCGGCATGCTCGAAATCCACTGTGGCGGCGACCATCAACGAGCGAAGCGCCCGTTGCGTGAACAGAAAACCAGTGCATACGGTCGCCGTCGCGCCGAACGCGATCGCCGAAGCGATAAGTGGTCAGAACTCCGGATGCCACCGCCGAAGTTCAGCGGAATCATCACGACGGCTGCGAGGGCCCACGGCGCCAGCAGGATGCGCGGACTGCCGCCTGTGATGTTCGGCGGCCTTCCGGGGTGTGGTCGTGTCTTCGACTGGCTCCGGTGAAGCGCGCGCGACCATGGCGACGCCGCTGAGCCATACGGTGACGGTTCCGACGATGACAATCGCCACCGTCGCGATCAGATTCGTCGCGCTCAGAACGGATTGCGCCTCGATGACCGTCTGCACGGCTCACCGATATGACGATCGCGACGACCTCTGCGGCCGTGAGAAGGTAGGCGAACGCAAGGCCTGCCGCGTATCGAACGACCAGGCTGCGTGGCCTCCATGGGGCCATCGTGTCAGTCGCTGGCCGGGAGCGGCTTGGCTTCCTTCAGATTGAGCGCGGTGGTGCCGACGCTCAGCGTTCCTGCGCCCGCCTTGGTGACGAGCACCTCGGCGCCGTTCTCGTCGACGTAGCGCTTGCCCATCACGTTGCCGCCGGAGAACGCCGGATCCAGGGACAGTTCGGACGACTTCGCTGAATCTTCTTGGCTATCGATCGGCACCATCGGGACTCCGCCCGCGCGCAGGTCGTCGAGGCTGTCGGCGCTGCGCACGACGATCACCTGGGTGTCGCAGACCTGGCTCTGCAGCCGCGTGCCGTTCTTGATCATGTTCGGCTCTCTTGTGTGGCTAATTCGTCGACCAGTTCGCGGCGCAGCACCTTGCCGGTCGCGTTGGTCGGCAGCTCGTCACGGAATACCACGCGGTCGGGCGTGCGTGATCCGCGCAGGTGCGCTCGCACATGCTCGCGCAGTTCGTCGGATCAGGCGCGGCGCCGTCGGCGGGCACCACCACCGCGACGATGATCTGGCCCCACTCGGGATCCTCGGGGCCGACGACCACGCAGTCGCGCACCGAGGGATGCCTCGACGAGCACGTCCTCGATCTCGGCGGGCGCGATGTTCTCGCCGCCGCGGATGATCGTGTCGTCGGAACGGCCGCCGATGAACAGGTAGCCGCCCTCGTCAAGCATCGCAACGTCTTTGGTGGGGAACCACCCGTCGGCGTCGAGCACCGAACCGATGTCGGTGTAGCGGCCCGACACCTGCTCGCCGCGCACGAACAGCTCACCGGTCTGCCCGGGCCGAGGACGGTGCCGTCCTCGCCGCGGATCTGCACCTCGATGCTCGGTACCGGCTGACCGACCGACCCGAGCCGCCGAGCGACCGCATCATCGGACGCGGCCAGCGCGGTCCGGTGGTCGTCGGGGTGAGCACCGCGATCGTCGAGCTGGTCTCGGTGAGGCCGTAGGCGTTGACGAAGCCGACGTCGGGCAGCAGGCCAAGCGCCTTGCGCACCAAGCGGAAGAGCGACCTTCGAGCCGCCGTAGGCCAGGTTCCGCAGCGTAGGCAGCTCGACCGGCTCGGCCTCCAGCACGGACACGATGCGATCCAGCATGGTCGGCACCACGGTCGCGGTCGTGACGCCCTCGTCGCGCACCAGGCGGACCCACTCGTTCGGCGTCGAACTGCCTGCAGGTACACCATCTTTCGGCCGGCGTAGAGTTCGACAGCGCCGCGCTGACGCCCGCGATGTGATACGGCGGCACGCAGATCAGCGCGGCGTCGCCGGGATCCGCGGATCGAACTCGACCGTCCCGGTGACATAGCTGGTCAGGTTGTTGTGCGTCAGCTCAACGGCTTTGGGTCGCGAGGTGGTGCCCGACGTGAACAGCACCACCGCGACGTCGTCGGGGTCGGGGAACTCGGCCGCCGGCTCGGCGGTGCGGGCGGCCGCGATGAACTCCGTCGGAGGTGATCACCTGCTTGCCTGCACCGGCGACGACGTCGCGGTACTCGGCGTCGGCGATCACCAGCGGGGTCGGCAGGCGGTCGATCAATTGCCGCAGGCCGTCCTCGCTGAGCCGGTAGTTCAGCGGCGTGAACGCGACCCCGCCCTGCGCGGACGGAGAACAGCAGCAGCGGCAGCATGACGCCGCCGGTGCCGACGTAGGCCGCGTGCTGGGCGCCGGACGCCGCGATGACTCCGGCCCCGCCGTCGGCGAGTGCGCTCAGTTCATTTGTGGTCAGGCGGATCTCGCCGGACACCGACCGCGGTCCGGTCCGGATTCGATCGACGCCGCCATTTCCAGCAGCAACGAGATACTCATGGCTTGTCGACGAAGATATCAAGGATGGGATCGTCGCCGCCGCCGTAGCGGGACAGGTCGGTGACGCCGGTTTCGGCCAGCACCGCGGAGTCGATGAAGCACTTGCCGTTCACCTCCGCGGGCGGCCGGGACAGGATCTCGACCGCGGCGTCGGCCATGATCTCCGGGCTGCGCGATCGAGCGGCATCATCGTGTCTCCGTCGGCGAGATTGGCCACCGCCGCCGTCGCGATGTAGGTCTCCGGCCACAGGCAGGCGAAACCGATGCCGGCGTCGGCGTACTCGGCGGCCCAGCCCAGCGACAGCAGCGTCATCCCGTACTTCGACAGCGTGTACGTCGGGTGGGCGCCCAGCCAGTGCGGGTTCATGTTCAGCGGCGGTGCCAGGGTCACGCACGCTGTGGCGGTTCGCCGACTTGCGCAGGTGCGGCAGCGCCGCCTTCGTCAACAGGAACGTGCCGCGGACGTTGATGTCCATCATCAGGTCGAACTTCTTGGCCGGACAGTTCCTCGGTCGGTTCGGTCGCGATGGCGCTGGCGTTGTTGATCACGATGTCGACGCCGCCGAAGTGTTCGATCGCGGTGTCGACGGCGCGCTGCACGTCCTCTTCCTTGCGCACGTCACCGACCACGGCGACGCCCTTGCCGCCCGCGGCCTCGACGTCGGCGACGGCGGTGTACACGGTGCCCGGCAGCTTGGGGTGCGGCTCGGCGGTCTTGGCCAGCAGCACGACGTTGGCGCCTCGCTTGGCTGCGCCCAGCGCGATCGCCAGCCCGATGCCGCGGCTGCCGCCCGAGACGACGAGCGTGCGGTCGGTGAACGTGGACATGGCGCCTCCTCGGAGTGCTGCCGTCGACCCGATCCTAACAGACTGGTATTGGCATTCTCATTTTAGGCAAGTGCCATAATCGCTGTGTACCGGGCCTCGCTCAGTCGCCGAGACGCGACTCCGGTGGGCCCGCTCCAGTGCACGTTTCCGGCGAGCGGTATTGGCATTCTCATTTTTGCAAGTACGTTATCCATTGATGACCGAGCCAGTACAGACCCCTCCGGCATCCCGCTCGAGCCCGTCTACGGACCGGCCGACCGCGCCGGCGAACCGCCTGCGCCGGGCACCGTACCCGTTCACCCGCGGCAACTTCGCGAGCGGGTATCGCGGCAAGCTGTGGACGTTTCGCCAGTATTCGGGCTTCGGCACGGCCGAGGAGTCCAATCGCCGCTACCGCTACCTGCTGGACCAGGGCGGCACCGGGCTGTCGGTCGCGCTCGACCTGCCGACCCAGTGCGGCTACGACTCCGACGATCCCGAGTGTCGGCGAGGAGGTCGGCCGGGTCGGGGTCGCGGTCGACACGCTGGCCGACGCCGAGATCCTGTTCGACGGCATCCCGCTGGACAAGATCAGCACCAGCTTCACGATCAACGGCACCGCCGCGATCCTGCTGGCGTTCTACGTCGCCGCCGCCGAGAAGAAGGCGTGCCGCGGGCGAAGCTCACCGGCACCATCCAGAACGACATCCTCAAGGAGTACGCCTCGCGCGGCACCTGGATCTGGCCGCCGGAGCCGTCGCTGCGGCTGATCGCCGACACCATCGAGTTCTGCGCGGCCGAGGTGCCGCGGTTCAACGCGATCTCGGTGGCGGGCGCGCACTTCCGCGACGCCGGCGCCAACGCCGTTCAGGAGATGGCGTTCACGCTCGCCGACGGCGTCACCTACTGCGACACCGTGGTCGAGCGCGGCCGGATGACCATCGACCAGTTCGCGCCGCAGATCTCGTTCTTCTTCTACACGCACGGCGACTTCTTCGAGGAGATCGCCAAGTACCGGCGCCGGCCGGCGGCGCTGGGCCACGATCGTGCGCGGAGCGCTACGGCGCCACCACCGACAAGGCGTCGATGTTCCGGTTCGGCTGCGTCGCCGGCGGCGCCTCGCTGTACGCGCCGCAGGCGCAGAACAACCTCGTCCGGGTCGCCTACGAGGCGATGGCCGTCGGTGCTCGGCGGCGTCCAGTCGATGTTCACCGCCGCCTGGGACGAGCCGTTCGCGCTGCCCAGCGAGGAGTCCGCGACGCTGGCGCTGCGCACCCAGCAGATCCTCGCCTACGAGACCGGCGTGGCACGGTGGCCGATCCGCTCGGCGGCTCCTACTTCGTCGAGGCGCTCACCGACGCGACCGAGGAGAAGATCATCGAGATCATGGACGACCTCGAGACGCACGGCGGCATGGTGCGCGCCATCGAGGACGGCTACCTGCAGGGCCTGATCGCCGACGAGGCGTTCAAGATCCACCAGGAGGTCGAATCGGGCGAGCGGCCGGTCGTCGGCGTCAACAGGTTCGTCGCCGACGAGCCGCCGCCCGGACATCGCCACGTACGAACTCGACGCCGAGGGCCGCGACCTCCAGCTCAAGCGGCTGTCCAAGGTCAAGGCCGAGCCGCGACGCCGCCGCCGTGGCGGCCAGCCTCGCCGCGCCTGTCGCGCGCCGCGGAGGGGACCGACAACCTGATGCACAAGCTGATCGACTGCGCCAACGCCTACTGCACGGTCGGCGAGATGGTCGCCGCGCTCAAAGCGGTGTGGGGCGAGTTCCAGCAGCCGGTGGTGTTCTGATGGCGCACCCGGCCAGTGCTCCGTCGTCGCCAAGCCCGGTCTCGACGGCCATGACCGCGGCGCCAAGATCGTCGCCCGCACGCTGCGCGACGCGGGTTTCGAGGTGATCTACACCGGCATCCGGCAGCGCATCGAGGACATCGTGTCGATCGCGCTGCAGGAAGACGTCGCGCTGGTCGGGCTTGAGCATCCTGCTCCGGCGCGCACGTCGCGCTGACCACCCGCACCGTCGAGGCGCTGCGCGCAGCCGACGCCGGCGACATCGCCGTCGTGGTCGGCGGCACCATCCCGCAGGCCGACGTTCCGAAGCTGCTGGACGCCGGTGCCGCCGCGGTGTTTCCCGACCGGCACACCGCTGGACGTCCTCGTCCGCGAGGTGCGCGAGCTGACGTCGCGAGAAGGTGAGCGACTGATGCGCCTTGGCGTGATGATCGGGGCCGAGCGCGGCGACATGGCCCGCAAGGTCAACAAGCTGCTCGACGACATCGAGTGGGCCGAAGCCGGCGGGCCTGGACACCGCGTGGATGCCGCAGGTGCCCAACGACTTCGACTGCGCTGACCATGGTGGCGCTGATGGGCGCGCGCACGTCGCGCATCGAACTCGGGACGGCCGTCGTGCCGCTGCAGGCGCAGCATCCGATCGCGCTTGCGCGCCAGGCGCTGTCGGTGCACGCGGGCACGGCAGGACGGCTGGCGCTGGGCGTCGGACCGTCGCACCACTGGATCGTGCGCGACATGCTCGGCATCCCCTACGAGAAGCCCGCCGCGTACACCCGCGACTACCTCGAGGTGCTCAACACGGCGCTGGCAGGGCCCGGGCCCGGTCGACGTCGAGAACGACACGTTCACCGTGCACAACCCGACCGTCCTGGGCGCCGAGACGCCGATGCCGGTGCTGGTCGCCGCGCTCGGGCCGGTGATGCTGCAGATCGCGGGCGAACTCGCCGACGGCACCGTGCTGTGGATGGCCGACGAGCGGGCGATCGGCGACCACATCGCGCCGCGGATCACCAAGGCCGCCGACAACGCCGGGCGCCCGGCGCCGCGCATCGTCGCGGGTATTCCGGTGTGCCTGTGCGCCAACTCCGAGATCGACGCCGCGCAAGGAGCGCGCCAACCGCATCCTCGCCGAGGCCGAGACGTCGCCCAACTACCAGCGGCTGCTGGATCGCGGCGACGCCCGCGACGTCGGCGACCTGACGCGCGGCAGGTGACGAGGAAGCGATCCTGGCGCGGTTCCAGGCAGTTCGCCGATGCCGGCGTCACCGACCTGTCGGTGCGGCTGCTGCCGATCGGCGAGAACCGCGACGAGCTGATCGCGTCGAAATACCGCACCCGCGAGGTGATTTCGCAGCTCGCCGGCGGAGGTGCGATGAGCGCTTGCGCGAAGAGCCGAGTGCACCGATGACCGGACCGCTCGCGGGCATCCGCATTCTCGAGGTCGGCGTCATGCTGGCCGGCCCGTACGCGACGATGCTGCTGGCCGACCTCGGCGCCGAGGTCATCAAAGATCGAACCGCCGGGCGGCGAGATCTCGCGTCAGGTCAGCGACAGCTACTTCGCCAGCCTGAACCGCAACAAGCAGAGCGTCTGTCTGGACCTGCGGTCAGAGGCGGGCCAGCAGCGGCTCGGCGAGCTTGTCGCGAATTCGCATGCGCTGCTGGTCAATATGAAGCCGTCGGCGATCCAGCCGGCTCGGCCTCACCTACGAGGCGCTGCGGAAGTTCAACGAACGGATCGTCTGCGTCGCGCATGACCGGCTTCGGGCTGGACGGCGGCGACGATCCCGCGTTCGACTACGTCATCCAGGCGGCGACGGGTGTCGCGGCGATGACCGGCGATCCCGACGGCGCCGCCCGACGCTTGCCCGGGTACTCGTCGGCCGACAACTCCACCGGGCTGGCCGCGGCGCTGGGGCTGCTCGCGCAGATCGTCTCGGGTCGCGGCGGGCAGGTGGATGTCTCGCTGCGCGACGTGATGCTGTCGCAGCTGAACTACCGGGCGTCGGCGCTACCTCAACGACGGCGCGGCGCCGCAGCGCTATCCGTTCGGTGCGCATTCGTATTACGTGCCGGCGCAGCTGTTCCCGACGGCCGACGGCGTACCTGGCGCTGTTCATCACCCACGACGCGTTCTGGAAGTCGTTCGCCGCCGAGGCGGGATATCGACGGCTTTCCGACGATGGCCGAGCGCGCGGCGAAGCGCGACGAGGTGCTGCGTCGTCACGGCTGCGCTGGCCACCGACACCGCGAGCGGGTTGGGAGTCACGGCTGCGTCCGCTCGGCATTCCGGCGGCGGCGGTGCGGACACTGCCCGAAGCGCTGGAGGCGACGCCGGAGGTCGTCGTCACCGCAGGCGATTTCCGGTTGGTGGGCAGCCCGATCCGCGTCGCGGGCTACGAACCCGACTACCGGCCGCCGCCGTGTCTCGACGAGCACGGCGATTTAGCGGATCAGTCCGCTCAGTCCTCGTAGTGCACTGTGACCGACGGGGTGTCCGGAACGGCCTGGCAGGTCAGCACGTAGCCCGTCCTCGACCTCGTCATCCATCCAGCGCGTCGTTGACCTCGCATGGTCGCGCTGCCCTCGGACAGTCGCGCCATGCAGGTGCCGCAGTTGCCGGCCTCGCACGAGAACGGCGGCGACAGGCCCGCGCGACGCGCGCTCTCCAGCAGCGTCTCGTTGGCTGCGCGGCACCTCGGCCTTCTTGCGGTCAGGTGGATCGTGATGGTGCCGCCGGTCTCTTCAGCCTCTGCGGGGGCGGCAGGCTCGGCGGTCGTGCGGCTGCGGCGCAGCGTCGGAAGTCCTCGACGAATACCGTCCGGGTGCGGGCAGCGCCGACGTGACGACCGACATGAAACCTTCCGGCCCGCAGACGTAGCACTCGGCCTCGGTGTCGGCGCGCCGACGAAGTCGACGACGGCGGCGGTTCGAGCAGCCCTCGCTCGTCATCGATGTGGCGCACCACGGTCAGCCGATCCGGGTAGCGGGCGACGAGGTCGTCGAGCACCGCGTCGAAGATCACCGACGCTCGGTCCTTGTCGGCGCACAGCAGCCGCACCTTGCGGTCGGTGCTGGCCAGCGCGCTCTTGACCAGCGACAGGATGGGCGTGACGCCGCTACCGCCGCTGAAGCCCAGAAGCGGCACGGACGTGGGTGTGAGGCAGAAGGTGCCGGCCGCCCGCGTGATGGTCACCTCGTCGCCCTCGACGAGGTTGTCGAGCATCCAGTTCGACACCTTGCCGCCGGGACATCCGCTTGACGGTGGTTGCCATCTCGGAATCCGGTCTCGGGTGCGCTCGACATCGAATAGGACCGGTAGAGGTCCTCGCCGTCAACGTGCACCTTGAACGTGCAGAACTGGCCTGCTCCGGTAGGGAAGACGGCGTTCATGCGGGGCCAGCACGTAGGTCCGCGTGTCGGCGGTCTCTTTGATGATCCGAGACACCGTCGCATGCTGGAACAAGTGCGGCTTGGCCATGGGCCCCCTCTCGAGCCGGCATTGTCATTCTGATAATAAGAGAATACTATTCTCCTCGACAAACGGCCACGCTTCTCAGAACGTGGCGGAAAGGGCGAGCGCGAAGTGAGCGAGCGGATGGCGCTCGCCTTCGAGGAGCGGGAATATCGCCTGCCTCGAGCTCGACGCCTCGCCAACGGCATGGCGACCGCGCTCGAGCACCGCGGGCGTGCGGCCGGGCGATCGGGTCGCGCTGATGTCGTCCAACCGGCCCGAGTTCGTCGATCGCGTTGCGGGCCGATCTGGCGGCTGGGCGCGTCGGCGGTGCTGCTCAGCCCGGCGTGGAAGCGACCGAGGTCGAGCATGCGCTGGCGCTGACCACGCCGTCGCACGCGGTCGGCGACCATCCGGTGCTCGCCGAGCTGATGCCGATGCTGTCACTGGACGAAGCCGATCACCCCAGGGCAGCGGACCGTTCGAAGCGCCGCGCTCCGGATGCCGATGCGCTGTTCGTGTTCAGCTCGGGAACGACGGGCATGCCCAAGGCACGGTGCGGCACACCCACGGCGTCGTTCGCCGTCGCGGTGCGGCACTGGCGCGATGCGCTGCAGCTGTCGTCGGCCGACCGCATGCAGATCAGTGACGCCGCCGTCGCACATCCTCGGCTTGCTCAACATCGTGATGGCGCTCGAGACCGGCGCCTGGATCCGGCTGCACCGCCGCTTCGACATCGACCTGATGCTGCACCACATCGAGCCGGACCGGATCACCGATCGAGATGGCCGTCGCGCCAATCGCTCTGGCGCTGGCCGCCCATCCGGAAGCTGGAGAGCTACGACCTGTCGTCGCTGCGCTACATCATGTGGTGCGCGACGCCCGGTCACGCAGAGTGTCGCCGAGGCCGTCACCCGGCAGAACGGGCGTGAACTGGGTGACCGCGTACGGGCACCAGCGAGTTGCCGGTGCATCGCATGCAATGAGATCGAGGGCGCGCGGCTCGACACCGTCGGACGGCCGGTGCCCGGGGTACGCTGCGGATCGTGTCACTGGAGGACGGCGAAGCCGCTGTCGCCGGGCGCGGTCGGGCGAGATCCAGGCGCGGTCGGATTCGGTGATGGCCGGCTACCTGCCCGATGAGGCGACGGCCGCAGGCGCTTTCGCGACGGCTGGTATCGGACCGGAGACGTCGGCTACCTCGACGCCGACGGCTGGCTGCGGATCACCGACCGGGCCAAGGAGATGATCAAGGTGCGGGGTTTCAGGTCGCGCCTGCCGAGATCGAGGCGCGTGCTGCACGGGCATCCGGCGGTCGACGGACTGCGCGGTGTTCGGCGTGCCCGACGCGGCGAACGGCGAGGCTAGTCGTCGCCGCGGTCAGACATGCGCGGCCGGTTGAGGCCGACGAGCTCATCGCGCTTGTCGCGCGAGCGGCTGGCGTCGTACAAACGACCGAGCCGGCGTGGTGTTCGTCGCGAGATTCCGCGCCTGCCTTCGGGAAAGGTACTTGCGCCGAGTGCTGAAGGAGCGTGCAGTGGACGTCCGTCTGACCAGCTGAACAGCAGCAGCTGCGGGAGGCCGCGGCCAAGCTGGCCGACGATCCTCGGGCCGGGGTCGGTCGCCGACCTCGACGACGACAACCGCGATCGCTCGGCTGGAGAAGGCCGTCGACGCGACGGGATTTCGCACGCCTGCGCTCCGACGGCGCGTCCGGCGTCAGGTGGCGATCGTCGCCGAGGAGTTCAGCACGGGGACTGGTCGACGTCCCGTTCCTCGGCCCGGTGCTCGCCGACGACCTGGGGCGCCGATCGCTTGGTCGCGAGCCGTCCGCGCCGACCGCGGAGCCGGCGTCCGGTCGACCTGACGAGAAGCGTTGCCGGAGTGGTCGAGTCGCCGCCGGAGCTCGGGTGAGCTCTGCCGAGGAGGACGCCGGCCGCTGGCATGCGCTCGCGCTGACCGTCACACGCGCTGACCTCGTCGGTGCAGCCGCGCGGCGCACTCGCGCTGGCCTGCGAGTACGCCAAGGTCCGCGAAGCAGTACGGCGCGACGATCGGGTCCGTACCAGGCCGTCGGGCACCTGCTGGCCGAGAGCCTTGCGCTGATCGAGGGCTCGATCAGCGTGCTGCGCCACGCCGCGTGGGCCGTCGACGAACTGCCCGCGCCGAGGCGATGCGAGGCGGCGCAGGTGGCCAAGATCTACTGTGCGCGTGCCGGCACTGACTGTCTGTGAGACGTCGATCCAGGTGCACGGCGGCATCGGCAACACCTGGGAATGCCTCGCGCACGTCTACCTGCGCCGAGTGCTGACGCGCGACGCGAACTGTGGCCCGTGAAGCTGGAGGAGTTGTCCATTGGACTTTCGTGATTCGCCGGAGGAAGCCGCGTTCCGGGAGCGGTTGCGCGGCTGGCTGACCGAACAGAAGGGCAAGTTCCCGACGTCGGGTGACGAGTACTGGGCCGAGCCAGGGCGACTGGCACCAGGCCCTGTACGCGCGCGGGCTTCTTCGGCATGTCGTGGCCGACGGAGTATGGCGGCCAGGACCTGCCGCCGGTCTACGACGTCATCGTCGACGAGGAGATCGCGAAGGCGGGCGCGCCGGCCCGGCCCAGCCTCGGCTACCTCGTCGTCGGCATCTGGCCATCACGGCAGCGAGGAACTGCAGCAGCGCTTCCTGCCCGGCATGATCAACGGCACGCGAGCGGTGGTGCCAGGGCTTTCGCGAGCCCGGCGCCGGGGTCCGACCTCGCGTCGCTGACCACCACCGCCGACCCGCGACGGCGACGAGTACGTCATCGCACGGGCACAAGATCTGGACGAGCTACTCCGACGTCGCCGACTGGTGTCTGCTGCTGGCGCGCACCGACCAGGACGTGCCCAAGCACAAGGGCATCTCGGCGTTCGTCGTCTCGATGCACCAGCCGGGGATCGAGCAGCGGCCGCTGAAGATGATCAGCGGCGTCACGCAGGAGTTCGGCCAGGTGCTGCTTCGACGGCGCCAGGGTGCCCGCCGACAACATGGTCGGCGCGCCGGGCGAGGGCTGGAAACTGGCGATGACCGTCGTCAGCCACGAGCGCGAGCCGTCGACGCTCGGGTTCTCCGCCCGCTACGGAAAGCTGGTGCGCCAGTTGGCATCCCGTCGTCGACGGGCCGGCGCCCGAGGAGCTGTCGTGGGCGTGGGTGCAGACCGAGATGCTGCGGCTGCACGTGCGCGGCGGCTGTCCGAGCAACTCGACGGCATCACCACGGCCCGCAGGGATCGCTCGACAAGCTGTTGATGACCTGGGTCGAGCAGTCGGTCGGCCACGCCGCGCTGGCCACCGTCGGCACCGGCGACCCCGAGTTGTTCGGCGCCTACATGTACAGCCGCGCGCAGAGCGTGATGGGCGGCACATCGCAGATTCAGAAGAACATCATCGCCTCGCGCATCCTCGGATTGGAGTGCGATGAGCGTGCAGGAGCGAAGGAGACTGAAATGTACGACCTGCCAGCCGGAAATCGACGTCAAGGCCGACGGTGCGCTGCGCATCATCACGCTGAACCGGCCCGACGCGCTCAACGCCGTCAACGACGCACTGCACGTCGGGCTGGCCACGATCTGGGCACGCGCTCAACGAGGATCGCCGATGCGCGCGCGGCGGTGATCACCGGCGCCGGTCGGGCGTTCTCGGCGGGCGGCGACTTCCAGCTACCTCGACGAGCTTCGCGGCAGACGAAGCGCTGCGCGCCGAAGACGATCCAGCACGGCCGCGACATCGTCATCGGCATGGCTGCGCTGCCGCATCCCGGTGGTCGCCGCCGTCAACGGCCCGGCCGTCGGGCTGGGCTGCAGCCTGGCTGCGCGTTGTCCGACATCGTCTACATCGCCGAGACGGCGCTACTTCGCCGATCCGCACGTGCAGATCGGTCTGGTCGCCGCCGACGGTGGTCCGCTGGTCTGGCCGCTCGCAGATCAGCCTGCTGCAGGCCAAGGAGTTCGCCTTGACCGGCGTGCGGATCAAGGCCCAGCGGGCCGTCGAACTGGGGCTGGCCAACCACGTCGTCGCCGACCCGCTGGCCGAGGCGATCGCGTGCGCGAAGAAGATTCATCGAGCTGCCGCAGCAGGCCGTCGAGAGCCACCAAGCGGCTGATGAACATTCAGCTGGAGAAGTCCGGTGATGGCGTCGCTGGACTACGCCAACCCCGCCGAGTACGTGTCCTTCCAGACCGACGACTTCCGCAAGATCGTCGACCCGCCTCAACGCCAAGAAGAACTAGTCCACGGCGAGCGTGCGTGTCTGTACGTCGACACGCCGTTCTGCGAGCGCTCTCGCGCACGCTCGCGGTCTGGTGAATGTGCGGAAGCAGTGCGGCTTCTAGCGGCGTGTTGCCATGTACAGACACGCACGCTCGCGGTTAGAAGTTTGGCTGCAAGTTCTTCCGGAGCGCTGGATGGTGCCTGCGTGATGCCGCTCGCGTCCTGCTGTGCCAGCAGCACCGCGGCGTTGGCCATCGCCTCGGGCGGCTCGACCATCTCGGGCGGAATCTCCATACCGCCGCCGCCGGCCTGCCAGCCCTCGGTGAGCACGACCCGCGACGGGCTGAGGCAGTTCACCGCGATGTTGTCGGCCTTCAGGTCCGCGGCCAGGCCGAGATATAGGCGCTCGCGCACCGCGCCTTCGATACCCAGTAGGCGTTGGAGCCGTGGCTCGGTCATCGCCGACGCCGGTGGTGGTGATCGCGATCAGCGAGCCGCCGCCGCGCGCCTTCACATGCGGGATGACCGCCTTGGTCACCAGGAAGACGCCGGTCAGGTTGACGTTCAAAGCACAGCTGCCAGCGTTTGCAGCGGCGTGGACTCGATGCGGCCCGAGCCACAGCACACCCGGCGTTGGCGATCAGGATGTCGATCCCGCCGAACTCCGACAACCGTCTGGCCACAGCGGCTTCCACCGACTCCTCGCTGGTGACGTCGCATGGCACGGCCAGTGCGCGGCCACCCGACTGACGTTGATGCGATCGGCGACGGCAGTGAATCGTGCCGGGCACCTTGCCCTCCTGCTCGGAGCGCGCGGCGACCGCGACCGCCGCGCCCTCGCGGGCCAGGCGCCGCGGCGACCGTCGCGCCGATGCCGCGACTGGCACCGGCCACGAAGGCCACCTTGCCGTCGAGCGTCGTCATTTCGGCGGGAAGCGCAGCGCTCCAGTCGAGGCGGATGATCTCGCCGTTGAGGTAGTCGTTCTCGATGATGCTCTGCGCCAGTTGGGCGTACTCCGTCGATCGGCCCATGCGCTTGGGGAACGGCACCTGCGGACCCCAGTACTGCTCGAGCTGGTCGGCCGCCTTGCCGTACGCCGGGGTGTTGATGGTGCCGGGCGCGATGGTGACGACGCGGATGCCCAGCGGCGACAGGTCGCGCGCGGCGACGAGCGTCATGCCCAGCACGCCACCCTTGGCGGCGGAGTAGGGGAGCTGCCCGATCTGGCCCTCGTAGCCGGCGATCGACGCGGTGTTGACGATCGACGCCCGCGGCCGCCCTCTTCCAGCGGCTCCGGACTTGGCGATCGCGGCCGCCGACAGCCGCATCACGTTGAAGACCGCGGTCAGGTAGAACTCGATCGTCTTCTTGAAGCCGTCGAGATCGAGCGGCGAGCCGTCCTTGCCGATCAGGCGGCCCGCCGCTGGCGGGACCGCCGTGGGTGTCGACGGAGATACGCAGCGGCGCCAGCGACGCCGGCCTCGGCGATCGCCGCGTTGACCGACTCCTCCGAGGTGGCGTCCGGTGCGCACATAGCGCACACCGAGCTCGCTCTCCAGTGCCTTGCCCTTGTCGTCGGCGAGGTCGGCGACGACGCACCTTGGCTCCCGCGCCGTGCAGCCTGCCGGACGGTCGCCTCACCCAGGCCACCTGCGCCTCCGACGACGATCGCGGAGCTACCGGCGATTTGCATATGATTCCCCTTCTTGCAACTGGCACTCTCGAACTGAGAGAATAGCATTCTCACTGTCGAAACGGAGCCACCCTATGCCTGACGCCGTCATCGTGTCCGCCCTGCGCACGCCCATCGGGACCGCGATGAAGGGCACGCTGCGCGACACCGATGCCTACCAATTGGCGGAACACGTGGTGGCGCGGCCGTCGCCGACCTCGACTCGGGCGCCATCGACGACGTGATCCTTGGTGAGGGCCTCTACGGCGGGCGGCGTCGTCGCGCGGCACGCCGCGATCACCGCGGGCCTCACCTCGGCGCCCGGCCTTGCCCTGAACCGGCACTGTGCCGCCGGTCAGGCCGCCGTGCAGAGCGCCGCGGCCAGCGTGCGCGCGCGGGATGGACCAGCTCATCATCGCGGGCGGCGTGAACTCCGCGTCGACGTCTCCACGATTCAAGCGCCGGGCGGGCGAGGACGATGGTCGACTGGTTTCCGCCCACCCACCCCGACCGGCCCGACGCGCCCAACATGGACATGTCGATCACCGTCGGCTGGAACGCCGCGGTCAAGGCCGGGGTGAGCCGCGAGGAGATGGACGAATGGGCGTTGGGGTCGCACCGCAAGGCGATCCAGGCCATCGACGAGGGACGCTTCAAACAAGAGATCGTGCCCATCGAGACGCCCCACGGCCTATTCGAGGTCGATGAGCACCCGCGCCGCGACACCAGCATCGAGAAGCTGGCCGCACTGAAACCGCTTGCACCCGAGATCGAGGGGTTTTCGATCACCGCGGGCAATGCCTGCGGCGCCAACGACGGCGCTGCGCAGTGCTGGCCGTCGCCAGCGACCGCCTCGGGCTGCCTGCGCTGGCAACCGGTCCGGGCGTGGGCATCCGTCGGTGTCGACCCAGCCTCAACCGGGCTGGCATCCGGTTGAGGCGATCCCGAAAGCCGCTTGCCCGCGCTCGGCTTTCGCTGTCCGACGTCGGCCTGTTCGAGATCAACGAGGCGTTCGCGTCGATGTGTGTGGCCACGATCAAGCTTGCTCGACATCGATCCCGACCTGGTCAACGTCAGTGGCAGCGGCTGCTCGCTCGGCCACCCGGTCGCCGCGACCGGCGCCCGCATGATCGTCACGCTGGTGCACGAACTGCGCAGGCGTGGCGGCGGTATCGGGGTGGCCGCGATGTGCGCAGGTGGCGGCATGGGCTCAGCGCACCGTCATCGAGGTTCCGGCACCGTAAGCTTCGGCCACCGATGACCATCGACGAGCTCATCACGGCGGCACGCAACGGGTCCACCCGAGCGGCCGGACGGCTGTTGAGCCTGGTCGAAAGTCCTCGCCGCGACGAAGTGCTCGACGCACTCGGTGCGACCACGCCGCCCCGCATCGTCGGCGTGACGGGACCGCCGGGCGCGGGAAAGTCGACGACGGTCGGCGCGCTGGTCAGTGTGTATCGCGACCGTGACATGCGGGTGGCGGTGCTCGCCGTCGACCCGTCGTCGCCCTACAGCGGCGGCGCGCTGCTCGGCGACCGGATCCGGATGGCCGCGCATATCAACGACCCCGACGTGCTCATCCGCTCGGTCGCGACCCGCGGTCACCTCGGCGGGCTGGCCGCGGCGGTGCCCGCCGCGATCCGGCTGCTCGCTGCCGCGTTGTCGTATGACCTGATCGTGTTGGAGACGGTCGGCGTCGGGCAGTCCGGAGATCGAGATCGCCGCGATCGCCGACCCGACGGTAGTCGATCCTCAATCCCGGTGCGGGCGACGCGGTTCAGGCCGCCAAGGCGGGCTTGCTCGAAGTCGCGGACATCGTCGTCGTGAACAAGGCCGACCGAGACGGCGCCGACCAGACGGTGCGTGACCTTCGCGCCGAGACCAAGGCACCGATTCTGAAACTCGTTGCCGCACAAGGCGAGGGCATCCCAGAGCTGGTGGAAGCGATCGACGGCCCATCACCGTGCCGACAGCCCAGAGCGCCGCACGGCGCGTGCCCGTGCGCAGATTCTGTCGCTGGCGCAGACCCAGCTGCGCAACCATCCCGAAGTCGATCGCCTGGCCGAGGCGGTCGCGGAGGGCCGATGCGATCCCATACCGCCGCCGAGCAGCTCTTCCGCGGTCCCCGCCGAAAGAATGAACCCACGCCGTACACCTCGAGAAGAAAGCAGGGCAGTTTGTCCAGTCAACGGGAAGTATTGGTAATTGTTGGCGCCGGCGGTATGGGCGTTTCGGTGGCAGCGCCGCAGCGGCGGAGGGCGTGTCATCGTGCTGGCCGACGTCAGTGAAGCTCAATTGGAAAGGAGCCGCTGAGCAGTTAGTGGTCGACGGTCACAACGTCGTCACCCGGCGGGTCGACGTCACGTCGCGGAGTTCCGTTGCTGAGCTGGCGGATTTCGCGGGTTCGTGTGGCCGGCTCACCCACGTCGTCCACACGGCTGGACTCTCGCCACTGCAGGGCTCGGTGGAAGCCGTCCTGGCTGTCGACCTGCTCCGGTGTCGCCTTGGCTCTGGACGAATTCGGCAAGGTCATCGAGCCCGGCGGGGCGGGCGTCTATCATCTCTGAGCATGGCGGCCCATTTCTACCCGCCGATGGATCGCAGGCGTCGAGCTGCAGCTGGCCACCGCTCCCGCCGATGAGCTGCTGAACCTGGACGCCTGTGCGCCGCCAGTCATCGCCAGCAGCCAGCAGGCGTACCCATTCGCCAAGCGTGCCAATCAACTTCGCGTGCGCTGCCGCCGCCGGTACATGGGGCGTACGCGGCGCCCGAATCAACTCCATCAGCCCGGGCATCATCTCCACCGCAATGGGACGGCAGGAACTGGACGGGGATTCGGGTCAGATGATGCGGGCCATGGTCGACAGCTCCGCGACGGGTACGCGGTCGGCACGCCCGACGACATCGCCGCCGCCGCGCGACTTCTTGCTGAGCCCCGCAGCGTCGTTCATCCACCGGGATCGACCTACTCGTCGACGGCGGCGTCGTCGCAGCGGTTCGAACCGGCAGCCTCGCGCTCCCACCGGCGCGAACAGCTCGCCATGACCTCATCCGATCGTGCGCACATCCGTGGGAAACGGCAAGACGGTCACTGGCGCCGTCGGCGCTTCGCAGCAGCGGGTCGTACCGGCGGCGCATGATGAGCCACACTCCGGCTTCGCGCCTGTACTCGTCGTGGTAGACGCCCGCGATCAGTCAGGTTGGTGCCTTCGGCGCGTTGCCCGACCTCCTGAACGAACCACCGGCCCGTCGCGCGATCGGCATCCGCCGCGTCGAGTACGACGACGCCCGACTGCAGACCCTGGAGAAAGACGTTCCAGCCGTCGAGCATTGTGGTGAAGAACGCGACCATCGCATCGCGCCCCTGTGAAGTGACCAAGTTCCGGAGCGTGCCACTCACCGTCGTCGGTGAAAGTGCTTGCGACGCCTGGCCGGATCGCGACGGGAGGCGGCGTCCGCGTAGCGGTGGACGAGAGCTGCGGATCTCGTGCTCGTCGGCGATGGCGGTCATTCGGCATTCGAAGTCCGAGCATCCGGCGTGTCATCTGCTTGAGCTGCGCGCGCAGGGTCTCGCCGTCGACGTCGGCGAGCAGTGGGTGCATGCACGGCGACGCTGATCGCGCTCGACAGCATCGCTGCGTGCAGGCGCGCCTCAACCCCGGCCTCCGTGCCGAGCAGTGCCGCATAGAGGCGTTCGATGAACCGCTGAAACGGCTCGTACTCGGCCTGCAGACGGATGATGACGGGATCGAACATCGGAACGCTGAATGCGCCGCGGCGGTCGATGGCCTGCTCGATCATCCGGTCGAGCAGAACCTCCCGCGCCCGCAGAGGTGACCCTCCGCCTCTGCGGCCTCGAGCGCATCCTCGAGCCTGCTCATCTCCCGCTCGGTGATGGCGATGACGATCTCTTCCTTCGTCTTGAACTGGCGGTACACGGCCGCCTTCGTCACGCCCATCGCGTCGGCGATCATCTGCAGCGACGTCCCGCTGACGCCGCGCTCGGAGATCAGTTTCAACGCCGCGTCCAATACGCGGGTTTGAGCGGCGGTGCGCGTGATCGCGCTGAACCTGCGGTCCTCCTGGGTGGACGTCACAGCGACGAGGGTAGCCGAGGATTGACCCTCTGGTTGCCGATCGGCTACCGTCCAAGTTGCCGATCGGCAACCAACGCTACGTGTGAAGAGGGTTCGACGATGAGACGAACTGACGGTGAGTTGATCCTTTTCTGGACACTGCCCGTACTGGCGATCATCTGGGTGTCCGCGTTCTTCCTGTTTCCCGGCTTCCTTCATCCCATGTCGCCGACCATGTCCGCGGACCAGGTCGCGAGTTTCTATCGCGACGAGACCGCGCCGGATTCGCTACAGCATGATCCTGTTCAACTGGTTCGGCGTGGGTCTGATCCCCGTCGTGATCCTTTTGGCGATGCAGATTCGCCGGATGGCTCATCGCACGCCGATCCTGTCCTACAGCCTGATCGCCTGCGCCGGCGGCCCGCCCGCGCTCATTTCCTCATCGCCAACATGTTCTGGCTCCTCGGCTCCTTCCGCCCGGAACGCGCCCCCGAGCTGACCCAGTTGCTCAACGATCTCGCGTGGCGTCACCTTCACCATCCTGGTTCCCTATCTGATCGCTCAATGCCTGCTGCTGGCGTTGGCGATCTACTGGGATCGCCAGGATCGACCGGTTTTCAAACCGTGGGTGGCACACTTCAATCTGCTCGATCGCGGTCGCGCTGGCACCTGCCGCGTTCGCCGCGCTGGCGTCCACCGGGCCACTGGCATGGATGGCGCTGTTGTCGTTCTGGGTCAAGAACATTGCGATCGCCGTTATGGATCGTCGTCATGGGAGTCGTTCTCGGCCAGACGATCCGGCAGCAGCGAGCGCGAGGACCTGGTCGCGGCATGAGTACCGCGACATCATCTGCAGGAGTCGGTGACGCTGCCGGACCCACCCGCCGGTTCTCCGCTGAGCCGGTTCGTCTGGAACTTCCGTCACCATCCCAAGCGCGAGTTGTGGTTCGCGTGGTGGGTGATGGTCATCTTCTACCAGCCTGTACGGACGTGCTGTTCTTCTTCGTCACCCGCGTCCAGCCGCCCCAAGCCCGGCACTGGGACACCCCGGCGGTCGTGCGGTGGTTCAGATGACCACGGCCACGGGCTATTCTGGCCGGCTTCGGCGTCGTGTCTTCCTCGTCGCGGGAATGTGCGCGCCGATGAACGCCCTGCTCTCGCGTACTCGATGCGGCGGATGTCGGTGAGTCGTCTCTTCGCCTACTCGTACCTGGTCATCTATTCGCTCGCCGCGCGTCCCCGGCATGCTGGTGATGGCCATCGCGATGACCGTTGCCGCCCTTCGGCCGGACCGCGACCCCGAGATTGATCCAGCTGGCTCTACGATTTCGCGTTCCTGTCGTTCAGCGGAACCATGGGAGTGTTCATGATCGGCTCCTTGGTGTGGATGCTGGCGATCCTGCTCGACAAGAACCGCGTGTTCCCGAAGTGGTTCGGCTATCTCAGCCTGCTGCAACGCGCTGACCGAAGTCGTCGTCGCGCCGGCGTGGATCTTCCAGCGCGGCGCCTTCGCGTGGAACGGTGCGATCAGCTTGGTGGATCAACATGGTGGTGTTCGTTCTCTACACCGGCGTCTTCATTGTCGCTGCTGCGGAGGATGATTCAACGCGAGGACTTCGGCACCGGTCCGCTACCCGACCTCTCCGGGCAAGGGTGAAGCTGCGCACTCGGATTCGGTCGAGGCGGTCCGATGACGAACCTTCGCCGGCTCACGGCCGCAACAACTCGACGAGAAGCCGAGCAAGTTCGTGCCCGGGCAGCCGGACATGTGGATGTTCGTTCTCTTCGAGTCGCTTCTCTTCACCGGGTACTTCTCGGTGTACCTGGTCTCCGCACCCAGAACGAGGACGCTCTACCTGCAGTCCCAGGCAGACCTGGATCTCCGCATCGGGGTCTTCAACACGATCGCCTTGCTACTGAGCTCGTGGGCGATTGCCCGATGTGTCAAGGCGTCCCGGAGGGCGCGTACCGGTCGGCATTGATCAACGCCTTTCTGACGATCTTCCTTCGGCGCTCGTGTTTCTGGTTTCCAAGGTGCTCGAGTGGGTCAAGGAGATCCACATGGGGAACACCTTCACCAGCAACGAGTTCTTTCAACACTATTTCTTCCTGACCTCGATCCACTGCATACACGTGTTGATCGGCTTCATCGTGCTGGGCGTTGTCGTCTATCAGTTGTGGAGCCCGGCCCGGCGCTCCCAGCAGCTCGTCGAAACGTGCGCGACGTACTGGCACACCGTCGACTTCCTGTGGGTTCTGATCTTTGCGTTGCTCTACGTCGTGAGGTGATCTGTGAGCACCACTTTCAACAAGAGATTGCTGATCGTCTGGTTGATCCTGACGTCGATGACGCTCGCATACGTCTGGATTGATCACACGGTCGATCAGAACGGGACGTTAAGAGCCAGCACCGTAGTCACCGTGAGTGCGATCGTGATCGCGCTCATCAAGGTGCGCATCATCTTCCGGGAGTTCATGGAGGTACGCCATGCCCCCGCATGGCTGTGTCGCCTCACGGACGCCTGGGTTGTTCTCATTGCCGTGTGCCTGTTGGGCAGCTATTTCGTCGGCTCATCGGTCGCCGGCTGATGCGCGCTGAGACGGCGAGACCGGACGCGGTAGCCGCACTTAGGCCGGCTGCCGGACCTGCGGCACGGTGGTGTGCGCGGATGACGAGGCGTGGTTCGAGCAGTACGTCGAGCCGTTCTTGCCGATTCTCGTCGAGCCGTTCCGACGACCGCTCGCACTGGCTCGCTCGGCTTGCTGGCGCGGTTCCTGGCTGACGGTGGTCAGAGTCGATGTGGGCGAGCCGGGCCAGCATGCTGTCGTCGTAGCCGGCCACGGCGATGTCGCCGGGGACGTCGATGCCGCGCGCGGACGCAGCTGGTCGAGGAGTCCGATCGCGCTCTGATCGTTGGCGGCACAGACCGCGGTCGGGCGTCGTCGTCGGCGCAGCAGCTCCTGTGCGGCGAGCATGCCTGAGCGTGCTCGGTGAAGTCGCCGTCGATGATGTCGATGCGCGTCCGACGAGCCCGTGCCTCTTCATCGCCCGCACGTAGCCCGCTTTGCGATCGTGCTGGGATCGGTTGCCGCCGCCACCGCTGAGATGGCTGATCCGCCGGTGCCCAAGCTCGACGAGGTGATCCACCACCCTGTCCGATGCCGCGTCGCGTCCGGCGGTGCGCACGACGTCGACCGGCGCTGCACGGACATGCGCCGACCGACGACGACGACCGGCGTCTCGTCGTGCCAGCTCCGCCAGTCGTCGTCGTCGCCGAGCTCGGGCCGAGCAGGATCAGGGCTTCACATCGAAAGCTGAGCAGGGTCTCGACGACGGCAGATCTCGGCGTGCGTCGGTGTGACGGCGCCGAGCACCGACCTCATATCCGTACCCGTCGGCCTCGGCCACGATGTCCTCGACCAGCTCAGCGTGAAAGGTGCTGCGAATATTGGCCATAACGCCGATGAGGTGTGACCGGCGGGCAGTCATCAGCGCCGCCGCTCGATTGACCCGGTAGCCCAGTTCGTCCGCCGCGGCGAGCACGCGCTTGCGGGTCTCGGCGCTCGGGCCGGGCGCGTTGCGGAACACGAGTCGACACCGAGGGCCTTGGACACGCCGACGTGGTCGGCGATGTCACTGCATGGTCGACCGGTCGCGGATGCTGGACGCTGCGCCGCTGTCCTCTGTGGCACTCGATCCAAGCAGTGCCGGGCTTGACAACACACTGTGACGAGCGCTCATAGTAGCGGAACTAGACCGGTCTAATAGATCGGTTTAAGCACGACACTTCGGAGGAGGCATCGACGTGACAAGCTCAATCGGCGTGGCCGTTATCGGTGGCGGCATGGCCGGCCGGGCACATGCCGCGGGATACCGGATGGCGACCACCCTGTTCGGGACGGAGAGGCCGGACGTGCGGCTGGTCGCCATCGGCGACACCAACGCTGCCGTGGCCGACGACACCGCCAAGCGCTACGGCTACGAGCGCGCCGAGTACGACTGGCGCGCGATCGCCGAGGCGCCCGACGTCGACGCGCGTCAGCGTCGTGGTCGCCAACCATCTGCACCGCGAGATCGTCGAGGGATTGCTCGCCGCGGGCAAGCATGTGCTGTGCGAGAAGCCGCTGGCCGGTTCGCTGGCCGACGCCGAGGCGATGGTCGCCGCGGCCGAGCGCAGTCGACCGCGTCACCGCCGTCGGCTACACCTACCGCCGGGCGCCCGCCGTCGAGCAGATCCGGCGTGAACTCGCCGCGGGCACACTGGGCGAACTCGGTGCATTTCAACGGCCGCTACTGGTGCGACTACGCGCTGGACCCGACCGTCGCCGATCACGTGGCGCTACCGCGGCGGACCCGGCACCGGCGCACTGGCCGACGTCGGCAGCCACCTGATCGACATGTCGGAGTTCGTCTGTGCGGGCCGATCGCGGAGGTCAGCGGCGCCGTGTTCGCCACGCTGATCGACTGAGCGCCCCGTGCCGCTCGGTGTCACCTACGGCCACACCAAGGCGCGCGGTCAGCGACGAGCTCGCGCCCGGTCGAGAACGAGGATGTCGTCACCTTCACCGCGACGTTCGAGAACGGCGCGGTCGGCACCTACTCGGCCTCTCGCGTCGCGCACAACCTGCCCGACGGCCTCGGCTTCGAGCTGTTCGCATCCAAGGGCTCGGCCGCATTCGAATCTGCAGCGCCCAGGCGAGTTCCAGATCTCGACCGACGACGTCCGCAGCGATGTCGGTGGCCCACGGCGGGTGCTGATCGGGCCCGAGCACCCGTACATCCGCGGCGGGCTTGCCGATGGACGCCGGCGGTGTCGGGCACGGGGTGGCCGACATGTTCGGCTGGCAGACCCGCGCCTTCCTCGACCAGATCGCGGGCATCGGCGAGCTTGGCCCGCTGCCGGGATTCGACGCCGGCCTGCACGGGCTGCGCGTCGTCGCCGCGATCACCGAATCCGCCCAGTCCGGCGGCGCCGCCGTCAAAGTCGCCTAACCAGAACGGAGTTCACCCATGAAACTCGGTGTCTACACCGCCATCCTGCACGACAAGCCGCTGAAGAGGCGTTGGAGGTCATCGCCTCGCTGGGCCTGACCGGCGCGGAGATCAACGCAGGCGGCTTCCTGCCGACACCGCACCTGCCCGGTGCGACGACCTGCTGTCCGGTGCCAGTCTCACCGCAGGAGTATCTCGCCAACGTTCGACGGCACCGGCGTCGTCGATCGCGGGGCTCAACTGCAATGGCAATCCACTGCACCCCGATCCCGAGGTCGGTCCGGAAGACGCCGACGACCTGCGCAACGCCGATCCGCGTCGCCGGTCTGCTCGGCGTCGATCGGGTAGTGACGATGTCGGGCCTGCCCGAGGCGCATCCCGGCGGCCAGTGGCCGGCCTGGCACGTAAACACCTGGGACTCCGGCTATCTCGACTCGCTGGACTACCAGTGGGATGAGGTCGCCCTGCCGTTCTGGACCGAGATCGATGCCCTGGCCACGCGAGAACGGCGTCAAGGTCGCCGATCGAGATGCACCCGCAGAACCTGGTGTTCAACCCGCCGACCCTGCGGCGCCTGGTCGAGCGCACCGGCGCCACCAACGTCGGCGCCGAGATGGACCCGTCGCATCTGTTCTGGCAGGGCATCGACCCGGTCGCCGCGATCGACTGGCTGGGGCCGCTGGTGTACCACGCCGCCGCCAAGGACACCCGGATCAACGAGAACTGCAAGATCTACGGTGTGCTCGACGAGCGGTTCACCCGAATCCCGTTGAGCGAGAACCCGACCGGGCTCGGCGGGCAGGCATGTGGTGAACAAGTGGCCGGAAGACTCGGCGTGGGACTTCGTCGCCGTCGGCCGCGGCCACGACACCGAGTTCTGGGCGCGGTTCCTGCAGGCGCTGGAGCGCGTCGACCCCGACATGGCGGTCAACATCGAACACGAAGACGTCGAACTCGGCCAGCTCGAAGGGCTGCAAGTCGCCGCCGACACGCTCAAGGCCGCCAACTCCGCGGCCGTCAGCTGACGCACCGACAGAGAAGAGATCAATGAACTGCCAGAAGCGCTCGCTGTAAGGGCGTACGCGTCACCGCCGCGTGCGCCGACCGTCCTCGTCGCGCTGACTGCATGTTCGAGCACCGGCGGCAAGCCGCGGACCACCGGCGACGGGTATGGGAGCCGGCCAAGCCGACACCCCGCGGTTCACCGTCGCGATGGTCACCCACGGGCCGCCGGGCGACACCTTCTGGGATCTGATCCGCAAAGGCGCCGAGACCGCCGCGAAGAAGGACAACATCGAGCTGAAGTACTCGGCCGAACTTCAAGGCACCCGACCAGGCCAACCTGGTGCAGAACGCGGTCGACAGCAAGGTCAACGCGATCGCTGTCACGCTGGCACGACCCGAGGCCACTCAAAGCCGCAGTGCAGTCGGCCATCTGCCGCAGGGATTCCGGTGGTGGCGCTTCAACGCCGGCATCGACGACTGGCAGGCCGCGGGCGCGAAGGCGTACTTCGGCCAGGACGAGACAGATCTCGGGCGAGGCCGCCGGAAAGCGGCTGGCCGCCGAGGGCGCCAAGAAGGTCGTCTGCGTCATCCAGGACCAGGGCAATGTCGCGCTTGAGTCACGGTGCGCCGGAGTAAAGGCCGGGTTCGGCGGTGCGGTGGAGAACCTCAACGTGAACGGCACCGACATGCCGTCCGTCCAATCCACGATCACCGCCAAGCTGCAACAGGACCCGTCAATCGACCACATCGTCACCCTCGGTGCGCCGATCGCCCTGGCCGCGACGTGCAAGCGGCTGCGAACGCAGGCAGCACCGCGAAGATCGTCACCTTCGACACCAACGCCGAGCTGGTCGACGCGATCAAGGGCGGCAAGGTGCAGTGGGCCATCGACCAGCAACCCTTCCTGCAGGGCTATCTTGGCGATGGACTCGCTGTGGCTGCTACCTGAACAACGGCAACGTCATCGGCGGCGGGCAGCCCACACTGACCGGTCCGGCGTTCATCGATCAAGTCCAATATCGACGCCATCGCCGACTACGCCAAAGAACGGAACTCGATAGCGATGAAGATCGCGTTAGATCCCACGCCGTTTCACCACGACTTCGAGCTGCTCGAGTTCCCCGTGTAGTAGCAGATTTGAGGTTACGAGTACCTGCAGCTGACTCCGCACCGCGACTTCATCCCGTTCTTCAACCACCCCCGCGCCGACGACGAGCTGGTCGCCCAGTTCCGCAAGGCCTGCGCTGACGCGGGTGTCGGGATTGCGTCGGTGCTGCCGGTGCTGCGTTGGTCGGGACCCGACGAGGACGCCCGCGAGGCCGCGGTGCGCAACTGGAAGCGGGTCATCCAGATCACCGTCGATCTCGGCGTCAACGTCATCAACACCGAGTTCTCCGGTCGCCCAGAGCGTGCCGAGGAATCCGAACGGGCGTTCTTCCGGTCCATGGAGGAACTGGTGCCGATCTTCGAGCGCGAAGGCATCGACGTCCGCATCGATCCGCATCCCGACGACTTCGTCGAAGACGGGCTGGAGGCACTGCGCATCATCCGAGGCGTCAACTCGCCCAACATCGGCATGGTCTACGTCGCCTGCCACACTACCACATGGGCGGCGACATGACCGAAATCATCCGCGCCGCCGGCGACAGGTTGCGACTGGTGCACGTCGCCGACACGATGGATCACCGCCGCAGCCACGGACTGCGCTACATCACCAACCCACCCGGCAGCCCTGCTCGGGTGCACCAACACCTCAAGATCGGCGACGGCGACATCAACTGGGACGAGTTCCTTCGGCGGGCTGGCCGAAATCGGGTTCTACGACCGGCCCGACACCGTCATGGTGTCCTCGGTCTTCGCCGAGGACGAGAACGCTGATGAGGTCTCGCGCTACCAACTCGCCACCATGACCGACTACGTAACCAAATACCGATAGGCGAAATCAGAGCTCGCCCCAATCAGGGCGATTCACCGCAGGCGAGGACCGACAGACCCGCGCGGTAGCCGAACACCATTGCGGGGCCGAGCGTTCCGCCGGCGCCGCCGTAGGCCTTACCGGTCGCGCCGGCCATCGCGTTGCCCGCGGCGTACAGACCCGGGATCGGCGAGCCGCTGACGTGCAGGACGCGGCCGTCGCGGTCCGTGCGCGGTCCGCCCTTGGTGCCCATCGCGCCGATCGACACCGGCACCGCGTAGTACGGCGCCGTGTCGATCGGGACCGAGCGTCTTGCCTGCCGTGGTCGTCGCCTTGTCGTCGCCCCAGTACCCGTCGTAAGCGCTTGAGCCGCGGCCGAAGTCGGGATCGGTCTCGTGGGCGACGTTGTCGTTCCACGCCGTCGAGCGTGCGGGCCAGGCCGTCGGCGTCGATGCCGGTCTTGGCGCCGAGTTCGGCGAGGTCGGCCGATGGCGAGAACCAATCCGGGGCCGGCTCGCCGGGCGCGACGCCGAGGAAGCCGTAGCGCTTGAGATGAAGCGAGTCGAAGACGATCCACGCCGGGTCGTTCGCGTAGCCGTCGCGTGGGTCGAGGTACTGGAACGGGCCTGCCATCGAGTTGTACTCGCCTGCCTCGTTGAGGAACCGCTTGCCTGCCCGGTTGACGATGATGCTTCGCGGGCGGGTTCGTTCGAGCCGGACGCTGCGGCTGCGCGGCTGGCCCTGGAAGGTGTCGCCCGGGAATCTGCACGATCGGCACCCACCAGGCTTCGCCCATGTTCGCCAGGTCGGCGCCGTGCGCCATCGCCATCCGCAGGCCGTCGCCGGTGTTGTTCGGCGGTGACACCGCGCCGCGCATCGGCCCGCGCAGGTATGCCTCGACCAGCCTTGCAGTCCCACTCGAACCCACCCAGTCGCCAGGACGACGCCACGCTTGAGCGCGAACGCGGAATGTCCTTGCCGTCGTGGGTGATCCGCACGCCGGTGATGCCCAGAGGATCGGCGATGAGCTCGACGGCGCGGGCATTCGTTCGCGGTGTCACACCGACGTCGAGCAGGCCCTTCAGCAGCCCGGCGATCAGCGCGGTGCCTGCCACGCAGTAGTCGCCGGACTCGTTGTCGACCGACGCGTGGATCCTGGCGCGGGTCTCTGCGTCGATACCGACGTTGCTGAAGTCCGCGGGGAACGAGGTGATCCGGTCCCGCCATTCGCCCAGCCGCGACAGGTCGAACGGCTTGGCGTTCAGCGACCGTCCGCCGGCGGGCGCCCGCCGGGCAGTTCCGGTTTGTAATCCGGGAAGCCCTCGGCGATCTCGAACTGCAGCTCGCTGTGCGCCTCAACGAAGTCGAGCATCTCCGCGCCGGTGCGAACGAACGTCTCCATCCAGTTCGTCGGTCCATGAAACCCAGCGACTGCGCGCGCGAGGTAGTCCATGCGCGTCCTCGACCGGCAGCTCGCCGTCGGGTGACCGTCGATGCGCGGGAATCCAGACGATGCCGCCGGAAACCGCCGTCGTGCCACCGACCGTCGCCGCCTTCTCGTAGACCTCCACCGAGGCGCCGTTGGTCGCCGCAGTCAGCGCGGCCGTCAATCCCGCACCGCCGCTTCCCAGCACGACCACGTCGACGTCATCGTCCCAGTCGGTCACGCGTTGCTCATCCTCTGCTCAGCTGAGGATCGCGGATAATTCGTCGGCCGCCTTGATGACCGCGTCCCTGCCGCCCATGACCACGTCCTCGCGGTGGGAGATGAGGTTGATGCATGTCGGCGGAGACGGCGGACGTCGTCGCACCGGCACGGCAAGGCCGTACGTGTTCGGTTCGACCTCGCCGTGCGTGATGACCCAACCTTGTTGTCGCGCTTGCGGGAACGAGGTCACGCTCTCCCGGGCGCGGCAGGCATGCTGGCGAGCAGCGCGATCCCGGCCGCTCCGCGCTCCAGCGGGTATCGGCTGCCCTCGTGGAAGGACAGTTGATAGAAGACGTTGGTCGGCACGATCACCGCGATCGCCACCTGCTGGTCGCCCTCGGCGATAAGCAGCGACACCGTGGTGCCGAGTTCGTCGGCCAATCCGCGCAGTGTGGGCAGCGCTCAACTGCCGGACGTTGTTGTCGAACGACGCTCCCAGGACGGCGAGCGCGGCGGCCGACCGGTATCGGCCGTCCTCGCCCTTGGCGACCATCCGGATACTGCGCAAGCGTGCTGAGAGCAGCCGGTACGCGATCGTTCGGTGCACCCCGATGTCGTCGGCGACCTGCTGGACCGTCAGCCCGCGTTCGGGACGCGGCGACCAATTGCAGCGCCGCCAAACCCCTGGCCAGGGTCTGCGAGCCGGGCGCACCGTTCGGTCGCGGCGGTGCCGCTCGCCTCACTGACCGACGTAGCCATGGCGCCCCTTCCTCGACAGACGGCATCCCGCGAGAGTGATGCTCTGACTATAGTGCACGTGGATGTGCGATAAATGAGCAGAGTGCTTACAAAATACGAGAATTGAGATTCTCGGCGTCAAGAGAGGGTGACGAGTGGCGGAGTTCGAAAGCGTCTGGAGCGATCTCCAGGGCGTCGCGTTCTCGCAGGGCTACCTCGATGCCGGCGGAGTTGCGCACCCGCTACCTGCACGCCGGGTGACCACGAGCAAGCCTGGCGCTGGTGTTGCTGCACGGGTCGGGCGGTCACGCCGAGGCCTACGTGCGCAACCTCGAGGCCCACGCCGAGCACTTCTCCACCTGGTCGATCGACATGCTCGGCCACGGATATACCGACAAGCCGGGTCACCCTCTCGGAGGTCGAGGCACTACGTCGATCACCTGATGGCGTTCTTCGAGCGCCATCGGCGCCGAGCGCGCCCACCTCGAGCGGGGAGTCACTCGGCGGCTGGGTGGCGGCCCGCGCCGCCGTCGACCACCCGGATCGGATCGACCGGCTGGTGCTCAACACCGCGGGCGGCTCGCAAGCCGATCCCGAGGTGATGAAGCGGATCATCACGCTGTCGATGGCCGCCGCCGAGAGCCCGACCTGGGAGACCGTGCAGGCCCGCATCAAATGGTTGATGGCCGACAAGTCCAAGGACTACGACGACATCGTCGCGAGCCGGCAGCGCGATCTACCGCCAGCCGGGCTTTGTCGCCGCGATGAGAGACATCATGGCGCTGCAGGATCCGGAGATCCGGGCGCGCAATCTGCTCGGCCCCGACGGAGTACGGGGCGATCACCGCGCCGACGCTGGTCGTGTGGACCAGCGACGACCCCACCGCCGACGTCGCCGAAGGCAGGCGCATCGCGTCGATGATCCCCGGCGCCCGGTTCGAGGTCATGCCGGGCTGCGGGCACTGGCCGCAGTATGAGGACCCGAAGACCTTCAACCGCCTGCATCTCGACTTCCTGCTGGGGCGCTGACGATGAGCAACGAGCGCGGACGTCGTCATCGTCGGGGCCGGGCCCGGTCGGACTCACCCTGGCGAACATCCTTGGCCTGCAAGGCGTTCGCACGCTGGTGGTCGACGAGCGGACAGCTCTCATCGACTACCCGCGCGGCGTCGGCCTGGACGACGAGGCGCTGCGCACCGTTCCAGTCGATCGGCCTGGTCGACCAGATCCTGCCGCACACGGTGCCCAACCAGATCCTGCGGTTCTTCGACGCGAAGCGCCGGCTGCTCGCCGAGATGGCACCGCCCGACGCCCGCTTCGGCTGGCCCAAGCGCAACGGCTTCGTCCAGCCCATGGTCGACGCCGAATTGCTTGCCGGGCTGGACCGATTCGACCACGTCGAGGTGGCGGTGGGGCCATGCGGATGGAGGCCTGCGCGGAAACCGACGGACGGTGTCACGGTCGAGTTCGCGCGACGGTCGCGAATCCGTGCGGCGCCCGCTATGTCGTCGGCTGCGACGGCGGCCGCAGCGCCACCCGCCGCCTGATGGGTGTGTCGTTCGACGGCACCACGTCCTCGACGCGCTGGCTCGTCATCGACTGCGCCAATGATCCGCTTGGCCATCCCAACAGCGAGGTCGGGCGCGGATCCCGCGCGGCCCTACGTCGTCGATCTCCATCGCGCACGGTATTCGTCGCTTCGAGTTCATGATTCACGGCGACGAGTCCGACGAAGAGGCCGAACGATCCGGCGTTCGTCAGACGCATGCTCGCCCAGCTGGTTCCGCACCCGGAGCGCGTCGACATCATCCGGCACCGGGTTTACACCCACCACTCGCGCATCGCAGGCGCGTTCCGGAAGGGGCGGTTGATGATCGCCGGTGACGCCGCACACCTGATGCCGGTGTGGCAGGGCAGGGCTACAACAGCGGCATCCGGGACGCCGGCCAATCTCGGCTGGAAGCTGGCCGCGGTGGTCAACGGTCAGGCCGAGCGACGCGCTGCTCGACACCTACGACGTCGAACGGCGCAAACACGCGCAGGGCGATGATCGACCTGTCCACGATGGTCGGGCGAGTCATCTCGCCGACGAATCGGCGGGTTGCTGCGCTGCGCGACAGGGTGATTCACGCCGCGTCCGTGGTGCCCTGCGCTCAAACGGTACATCCTCGAGATGCGGTTCAAACCGATGCCGCGATACGAACAGGGCGCGGTCTTCCACGCCGAGCCCCGCGCGGAATCCTCGCCGACTGGAACGCTGTTCATCCAGCCCCGGGTCGACACCCGCGAGCCAACAGAACGTGCTGCTCGACGACGTGCTCGGGTGCCGGCTTCGCCGGTGCTGTGCTGGAGCAACAACCCGCGCGCCCTGCTCGGCGACGAAGCGATTCGAGCGAGTGGAAGGCGTTGGGGCCAGGTTCGTTGCGGTCCGGCCCATGACCCAACTGCACTGGACGGGACACGACGACCCCGACGTCGTCATCGTCGGCGATCGCACCGGCGCCCTGAAGGCCGTGGTTCGACACCCACACCGATTCCGTGCTGTTCCTGCGGCCCGATCGCTGCATCGCCGGTGCCTGCATCGCGCAACGCGCGCCCGAACTGTCAGCGAGTCGCTGTTCGAGGTCCTCTGTCTGACCCAGGGAGGAGGTCAATTCCATGGTGCCACTCGCCCTGTGCTGCATGTCGCACAGCCCGCTACTGAATCTTCCGGGACCGTCGCAGGATCTCGCTTGACGACATCGACGTCCGCGCTGGCGCAGGCGCGCGACTTCGTCGCGCGCTTACGACCCCGAACTGGTCGTCATCTTCTCGCCGGACCACTACAACGGGTTCTTCTACCGGACTGATGCCGCCGTTCTGCATCGGCACCGCGGCGACGGGCGTCGGCGACTACGGCACCCAGGCCGGGCCGCTCAACGTGCCGGCCGACATCGCCAACCGACTGCGCGCAGAGCAGTTCTCGCAGTCCGGACGTCGACGTCGCGATCTCGGCGAGCATGGACGTCGGACCACGGCACGGTGCAGCCGCTGCAGAAGCTTGTTCGGCGATGCCGACGGCGCGGCCGGTGATCCCGATCTTCATCAACTCGGTTGCCACACCGCTTGGGCCACTGCGCCGTGTCGAGAGCGCTGGGCACCGCGGTCGGAAACTACCTGTCGACGCTGGACAAGCGGGTTCTGGTCGATTGGATCGGGTGGTCTGTCTCACGATCCGCCGGTGCCGGACGCTGGCGACCGCCCCGCCGGCCGCGTTGGGACCGGATCGTGCTCGGCGAGCCGATGACCGCCGAGCAGCGCCAAGCGCGTCAGGTGGCGGTGATGGAGGCCGCACACGAACTTCGCAGCATGGACAGAGCTCAGCTTCAGCCGCTCAACCCGGACTGGGACCACGCGCTTCCTCGAAATCGCTTGACACCAGCCGCCTCTCCGACAGGTCGATGCCTGGTCGAACAGCATGGATCGAGCACACGAGGCGGGCAACTCGGCGCACGAAATCCGCACCTGGGTGGCCGCTTTCGCCGCACTGGCCGCACAGGGCACGTACGAGACCGAGCAGCGCGTTCTACCGGGCGGCGCCCGAGTTGATCGCGGGCTTCGCTGATGCGGACGGCGGTGCCGACACCGATGACCTCGAATCGCCGGCCGCGTTCGACCACGACGGTCGACGTGCTCGTCATCGGCTCCGGCGGCGGCGGCATGACCGCGGCGCTCGCCGCCGACGCCATCGGGTCTCGACACCCTCGTCGTCGAGAAGTCGCCGCAGTTCGGCGGATCCACCGCGCTGTCGGGCGGCGGCATCTGGGTCCCGGTGCGCCGACCCAGCGCAAAGAGGGCTACGTTCCCGACCCCGACGGCGTGTTCGAGTACCTGCAGCCGGATCACCGGCGGACTGCGTCAGCGACGCGCGACTGCGGCAGTACGTCGACACCGCGCCGGAGATGATGGAGTTCCTGGAGAAGCTCAGTCCGCTGGTTCGAGTTCGTCTGGAAACCGGGCTACGCTGACTACTACCCGGAGCTGCCCGGCGGTTCCGAGCTCGGCAGCACGATCAACGTGCCCGCGATCGACCTGCGCAAGCTCGGCGACGAGGAACAGAACCTGCTGCAGCCGCTGGCGCTTGGCGCCCGAAGGGAATCTGGTTCGCCCCCAAAGATCTTCGGCTGTTCTACCAGGTCCGGCAGAATTGGCGCGGCAAGGCCGTTCTGGTGAAGCTGATCTGGCGGATGTTCCGGGCGCGGGTGTTCGGTGACCGGATGGCCGCGATCGGTCAGTCGCTGGCGGCGCGGCTGCGGCTGGCGCTGAAGGAGCACGACATCCCGCTGTGGCTGAACTCGCCGATGACCGAACTCGATCACCGATGTCGACGGGACCGTGACGGGCGCGGTGGTCGAGACAGGACGGGCGGCCACGCAGCGCATCGGCGCCCGGCACGGCGTGATCCTGGCCAGCGGCGGCTTCGACCACGACATGGCCTGGCGCAGGCAGCATCTGCCGGTGCTCGAGAAGGACTGGAGTTTCGGCAATCCCGCGGCGATCGGGCGACGGCATCCGGGCGGGGAGAAGGTCGGCGGCTCCACCGACCTGCTCGACGAGGCCTGGTGGTTCCCGGCGATCTGCTGGCCCGACGGCCGCCTGCAGTTCATGCTCAACGAGCGGATGATGCCGTCGCAGTTCGTCGTCAACGGTCGAGGGCAAGCGGTTCATCAACGAGGCGGCGCCCTACATGGACTTCGCGCACGCAATGATCGAGGGCCAGCAGCTCCGGCGTCACGCACATCCCGTGCTGGCTGATCACCGACATCCGGTCGTTTCACCGATACGTGGTCGGCGGCCACCTGCCCATCCCGAAGGTTCCGTTCGCGCCGGTACCCACCGGCTGGAAGGTTCCGCAAGGCGTGGCTGGAGTCCGGTGTCGTCAAGGAGGCCGACAGCTTTGAGGAACTCGCCGCGCAGATCGAGCGTGCCCGCGGACGAACCTGCGTGCGACCGCCGACGCGCTTCAACGAGCTGGCACGCAGGGGTCACGACGACGACTTCAACCGCGGCGACAGCGCCTACGACAACTATTACGGCGACCCGACCCTGCCCAACCCCAACCTGTATCCGCTGGGCAAGCCGCCGTACTACGCGTTCCAGATCATCCTCGGCGACCTGGGCACCTCGGGCGGCCTGCGCACCGACGAATACGCCCGCGTGCTGCGCGACGACGACAGCGTCGTGAAAGGCCTCTACGCCGTGGGCAACGCGTCGGCGGCCGTGATGGGCCGCAGCTACGCCGGCGCCGGCGCAACCATCGGCCCGGCCATGACGCTTCGGCTACGTGGCCGCCAAGCACATCGCAGACCAGTCGCCGAGCACCGACACCAGACCGGCATCCCGACCGATTCGACACGCGATCTTCCAACGGAGGTAAGCATGAAGATCTCGCTGTTCTACGAATTCCCGCTGCCGCGGCCGTGGAGTGACGACGACGAGCACAAGCTTTTCCAGGACGGCCTCGACGAGGTGGAGGCCGCGGACAAGGCCGGCTTCTCGACGGTGTGGCTGACCGAGCACCACTTCCTCGAGGAGTACTGCCACTCCACCGCGCCGGAGATCTTCCTCGCCGCGGCGAGCCAGCGCACCGAGAACATTCGGCTCGGGTTCGGCATCATGCATCTTCCGCCGGCCGTCAACCATCCGGCCCGGGTCGCCGAGCGCGTCTCGACGCTCGATCTCATCTCCAACGGCCGCGTCGAGTTCGGCACCGGGGAGTCGTCGTCGGTCGGCGAGCTCGGCGGATTCGGCATCGATCCCGCGGACAAGCGGACCATGTGGGAAGAGGCGCTCGAGGTCTCGATCCGCTGCATGATCGAGGAGCCGTTCACCGGCTTCGAGGGCAGCACATCGAAATGCCGCCGCGCAACGTGGTTCCCAAGCCGCTGCAGAAGCCGCACCCGCCGGTGTGGGTCGCGTGCACCCGGCCGGCCTCGGTGCAGATGGCCGCGCAGCGAGGCCTCGGCGCCCTGAGTTTCGCCTACACCGGACCCGGGCCGCTCACGGAGCGAGTCAACGGCTATTACAAGGAGTTCGAGGAGAACGGCGCCCCCGTCACGCCAGCAGATGAACCCCAACATCCTCGCCATCGGCGGCGACCTCTCGATGATGGTGGCCCCCACCGACGAGCAAGCCGTCGAACGGCTCGGGATGGGCGGCGGATTCTTCGCGTTCGGCATCATGCACTACTACATGACCGGAATGCACACGCCGGGACGGACCGGTGTCTGGAAGCGGCATCTCGAAGAGATCGAGAAGGATCCGAGCGTCGTCTACGGCCCTGGCCGAGGGCCGATCGGCAGCCCGGCCACGGTGCGTGAGTTCCTGCGCGGCTACGAAGAGAGCGGCGTCGACGAGACTGATCCTGCTGCTCACCCCGCGCAGCCACGAGGCGACGATGGAATCCATCGAGTTGATGGGCAAGGAGGTCGCTGCCCGAGTTCATCGAGCGCGACGAGAAGGCGGTCGCCGAGAAGGCGAAGCGGCTCGAGCCGATCATCGAGAAGGTCGAGGCCCGCAGGCCGAGTCGAAGGCTCCCGCGTTCGACGAGACCTACGCATTCGGTGGTCTGCCCACCGGCCGCGAAAACTACACCGCCAACGAGGTGTCCGCTGGCGATGGAGGAGATGAACGCCGGTATCGAGCAGGCGGCTGCGAAACTCAAGTCAGGAGAAGGGCTGGACGAGCAGGAACCCGGCCGCCGACGTAGAAGCACTGAGACAATGGGCCAGATTGACTGAGCTGCTGGCGCTACGACGGCCGCCGCGTCGTGGTCACCGGCTGCGCGTCGGGCATCGGCGCAGCACGTTGCGCGCCAGCTCACCGAGCTCGGCGCCGAGGTCGATCGGGCTGGACGTGCGACACGACCGGCGATGCAGCTCAAGGAGTTCCACGAGATCGACCTGTCCGATCCGGCGTCGATCGACCGGGCCGCCGCGATCGATCGGACGGCCCGGTCGACGCCCTCTTCAACATCGCCGGCGTGTCATCGGGCATCGGTGATCCGCTGCGGGTTGTCACGATCAACTTCCTCGGCACCCGGCAGTTCACCGAGGCGCTGATCCCGGCGATGCCGCCCGGCTCGGCGATCGCCAACGTGTGTCGTCGCTCGCCGGCGTCGGAGTACCGCGACCAACGCCGCGGTCACCGCGGGACTGCTGGACACCGCGACGATGGCCGACGGGATCGAATGGTGTCAGCGCAATCCGGAGGCGGTCGCCGACGGCGGCGGCTACCGGTTGTCGAAGGAGGCGATCATCCTCTACGGGATGGCCAACGTCGCCAGCGCTGGGCGCCAAGGGATATCCGGATCAACTGCACCGCACCGGGTGTCACCGACACACCGATCCTCGACCAGCTGCGGACCGCCTACGGACCAGGAGTTCCTGGACTCTTTCCAGACCCCACTGGGCCGGCGTCGCGGGCCCGACGAACAGGCGCGCCGTTGCTGGTGTTCCTCAACAGCAGGGCGGCCAGCTACATCACCGGACAGGTGATCTGGGTGGACGGCGGCGCGATCGGCGAGACGGTCTTCGGCGACGATCGGATGCCCGCGACGATCGAGAGGCGGAAGAGGCTGAGTAATGGCCAGCATGAGTGACTTTCGTCGCGTCGCCGACGACGTCCGCAACTGGGGGCGTTGGGGCGACGCCGACGAGCTCGGGACGCTGAACTTCATCACAGCCGAGAAGGTCGCCGAGGCGGCCAGCCTCGTCAAGCACGGCAAGGTGCTTTCCGCTCGGGGTGGACTTCGGTTCGTCGGGACCGCAGGGCGCGTTCCACTTCCGGCAGAACCCGCTGCACGTGATGACCATCGACGGCGGCGACGCGGCCACGTTGCTCGAGTACGGCCCGAAGTGGTTGCAGAACCCGGCTGCGGGCCAGCTGGCCGGGTACTTCGAGGGCAACCCGATGCGGTTCAACGACGACATCATCATCATGCCGTTGCAGGCCGCCACGCAGTGGGATGCGTTGTCGCACGTCTACTACGAGGACTACCTCTACAACGGCTTCCCGGCGAACTCCGTGACCAGCGCGCGGTGCCTTCCACTGCGGGATCGACAAGGTCGACGGCAAGGGCATCACGTCGCGTGGTGTGCTGCTCGACATCGTCCGCCTGCGCGGTGTCGGAGACCTTCTGCGAGATCGGAGATCCGATCACCCGGACGAACTCGACGCGGCCGCCGAGGCCCAGGGCGTCACAGTGCGGCGGGGCGACATCGTGCTGGTCCGAACCGGTTGGTGGGCACGGTTTCTGGAGACCGGCGACGGCGGCGAGCCGGGCGCGGGCCTTGACTGGACGTGCGCGTCATGGCTGCACGACCACGAGGTCGGCCGCGGTCGCCGCCGACAACCTGATGGTCGAGAACCCGGTGTCCGGCGTCGACGGCGCGTTCCTGCCGATGCACATGCTGTGCCTGCGCGACATGGGCCTGATGCTCGGCGAGTACTGGGATCTCACGGCGCTGGCGGCCGACTGCGCCGCCGACGGTGTGTACGAATTCCAGCTCATCGCACCGCCGTTGCGGGTTACCGGCGCGGTCGGCTCACCCATCAACCCGATCGCAATCAAGTAGGTAGGACATGACCTGCAAGTACAACCACGGGCGGCGCGCCGCTGGTCGTCGGCCTCGGCGGAACACTGAGGGTCCAACTCGTCCACCGAGCGCGCGCTGCGGTACTGCCTGGAATCCGTCGAACGGCAGGGCGGACGGCACGAAGCTGTTCTGCGGAGTCGACCTCGACCTGCCGATGTACGCGCCACACGAACTGGAACGCACGCCCAAGCAGCGCTCGAACTCGTCAGTGCGCTTGCGCGACGCCGACGCCGTCGTCGTCGGCTCGCCGGGATATCACGGCGCGGTGTCCGGGTCTGGTCAAGAACGCACTCGACTACATCGAGGACCTCCGCGAAGACCCGCGGGTCCACCTCGACAGCGCTGCCGTGGGGCTGCATCAGCTGTGCATACGGATGGCAGGCGGCGGTCGGCACGCTGGGCCAGTTGCGCAGCATCGGGCATGCGCTTCGCGCGTGGCCCACCCGCTCGGCGTGGCGATCAACTCCGCCGACGAAATCTGGGATGGCGCAGGCCAGCTCGCCGACACGGCCGTGCAGAGCCAGCTCGACCTGCTCGCCACCCAGCTGCTCACCTTCGCCCGCGCGGCCTGGGAAACCGCGTGACCGAGAGTCCAGCGCGAAGGCCGTGCTCGGTCGACGGCCTGGCGACCGGCTATCTCGAAGCGGGACAAAGGCGATCCGGTCAGTCCTGCTTCACGGCGGAGAGTTCGGCGTCAGTGCGGAGCTCGGGCTGGGAGAACAACATCGCCGCGCTGGCGGCGCACTACCGCGTGCTCGCACTGGACATGCTTGGGGTTCGGGCGAGTCCGCGAAGGTCATCGACTTCAACGACGGCCGCGGCATGCGGATCAGGCACATGCGCGCGGTTCTGCCGCCGTGGGCGTCGAGTCAGCGCACTTCGTCGGCAATTCGATGGGCGCCGTCAACATGTTCGTCGACGCCACGTCGGAATCCCCGGTGTTGCCTGCGCGCAGCATGGTGATGATCTGCGGTGGCGGCGAGATCAGCGCGAACGAGCACTCGGCCGGCGCTCTATGACTACGACGCAACGCTTTCCGGCATGCGCCGCATTGTCGAGGCGCTCTTCTACGACCCGTCGTTCCCGCCGACGACGCGTATGTGCAACGGCGCTACGAGTCCAGCATTGCGCCAGGTGCGTGGGAGGCGCTCGCGGCGGCACGGTTTCGGCAGGCTCGGGTTGGAGCCGCCGCCACTGCCGTCGAGCAGCAGACCGTACGAGCGCATCGCCGTACCGACGCTTGGTGGTGGAGGAATGCGACAAACTCCTGCCACCGGGGTGGGCGGCGGAGATCGCGGGTCAGATCTCCGGCGGTCGTTCGGCTGGTGATCGGCAAGGCCGGTCACTGCCCGCAGATCGAGCAGCCGTCGGCCGTCAACGACGCTGCTTGTCTGGATTTCCTGCGCCGAGGTGCAGCGAAGGTATCGGCCTGCATGGTCAGCACGAACTGACGGGCAAGGTCGCGATCGTCACCGGCGGCGCGTCCGGGCTGGGCGAGGGCCTGGTGCGACGCTTCGCCGCCGAAGGCGCAAAGGTGCTGATCGGCGACATCGACCGTGACGGCGGTGACGGCCCTGGCCAGGACGATCGGCGCCGACGCCCTGTTCGTCGAGGCCGACGTGTCCGACATCGACCAGGTGAGCGGGCTGGTGTCGACGGCGGTCGACCGCTTCGGCGGCCTGCACGTCGATGGTCAACAACGCAGGCGTTGTCGGGCACCATGCACCGTCGCTTCCTCGACGACGACCTAGCCGGATTTTCACAAGGTCATGGCGATCAATGTCCAGGCGTGTGATGGCAGGGACGCGCGACGCCGCGCGCCACATGTCAGAGCACGGCGGCGGATCGATCATCAACCTCACATCGATCAGGCGGAATCAAGCCGGCGGCGGCGGCGATGACATACCGCGCGTCGAAGGCGGCGGTCATCCAGTTCACCAAGTCCGCCGCAATCGAGCTGGCGCATTACGAGATTCGCGTCAACGCCATCGCTCCCGGCAACATCCGCACGGCGATTGTCCGGAAGTCGGCGGCGGGGGAGGACGCAGAACAGCTCGAACAGTTCGAGGAGAGGATTCGCGCGCAGATGCGGGCCGACCGACCGCTGAAGCGCGAGGGCAACCGTCGAGCGATGTCGCCGAGGCGGCGCTGTACTTCGCCGGCGACCGCTCCCGGTACGTCACCGGCACCGTGCTGCCGGTCGACGGCGGCACCGTGGCGGGCAAGGTGATCACCCGCAACAATACATGGTTTACAATCAGTCGTATTGACTTAAGGCCGCTCGACGGGCGTTGACTGGGTCGTGTGATTACAGCCAAGGACCGTGCGCGCCGATCGGGCCACCAGCACGCAAGAGGCGATCCTGGAAGGCCGCCGAACGGCTGTACGCCGAACACGGCGTGTCTACGCCGTGTCGAACCGGCAGGTCAGCGAGGCCGCGGGCAGGGCAACAACGCCGCGGTGGGCTACCACTTCGGCACCAAGACCGACCTGGTGCGAGCCATCGAGCAGAAACACCGCGCGTCGATCGAGCGGCTGCTCGAGTCGATGGTGGCCGAGACCGGAGACTCGACCGAGTCTGCGGGACTGGATCGCGCTGCCTGGTGTGCTTCGCTCACCGAGCACCTGGCCCAACTCGGCAACCCGACGTGGTACGCGCGCTTCGCCGCCCAGGCGCTGGCCGACCCCGCCTACCAAAAGATCGTGGTCAAAGATGCGCTCGCGTCGCCGTCGCTGGTGCCAGGTCGTTGAGGGCATCACCCGCTGCCTGCCCGAATCTGCCGATGGCTGTCGTGACGGAACGCAACATCATGGCGCGCAACCTGATGATGCACACATGCGCCGACTTTGAGCGTGCGTTCGCCGAGGGCGCCGATGTCCCGCGAACCAGTTGGAGCGCAGTCGCATCCGGGCTCATCGACGCGATTGTCGGGCTGTGGCGAGCACCCGTCACGGAGCATCCCGTGACATGAAAGTGACCGTCGACCAAGACAAGTGCGTCTCGTCAGGCCAGTGCGTGCTCAACGCCAGCGACGTATTCGACCAACGCGACGATGACGGCGTCGTCGTGCTTCTCAATCGACACGCCCAGCCCCCGACCAAGCCGAGAACGCCCGCAAGGCCGCCGCGGCCTGCCCAGCCCTGGCCATCGACATCGAGGAATGACGAGAGACATCATGTCCGAACACGTTGACGACAGGCGCAACCGAGACAGCCGCCGACATCCCCGACTACCCGATGGACCGGGACGCTCGCTGCCCGTTCGCGCCGCCACCACAGGTGCTCGAGATGGGTGCAGGCCAAGCCGCTTTCCCGGGTGCGGATCTGGGACGGCAGCACCCCGTGGCTGATCACCGGTCACGAGGTGGCGCGGGAGTTGTTCGCCGACTCGCGCGTCAGCGTCGACGACCGGCCGTCGAGGGCTTCCCGCACTGGAACGAGCACATGCTTTCCACGGTGAACAAGCGGCCGCGGTCGGTGTTCACCTCCGACGCCGAGGAGCACACCGCGGTTCCGCCGGATGCTGTCCAAGCCGTTCACCTTCAAGCGCGTCGAGGGCCTGCGCTCCGCCATCCAGGAGGTCACCGATGAGTGCATCGACGCGATACTGGCCGGCCCGCAGCCCGCCGACATCGTCACGAAGCTCGCGCTGCCGGTGCCCACCAGGGTGATCAGCGAGATGCTCGGCGTCCCATACGAAGACCACGAGTTCTTCCAGCACCACGCGAACGTCGGCCTCGCCCGCTACGCCACCGCGGAGGACGGCCGAAGGGGGGCCATGAGCCTGGCCAAGTACCTCAGCGACCTCGTCGAGAACCAAGATGGCGATTCCCGCGGGAAGGCACCGAGGATGCGGTGTCCGATCTCGCCGAACGGGTCAATGCCGGCGAGATCAGCGTGAAGGAAGCCGCGCAGCTGGGCACCGGGCTGTTGATCGCCGGGCACGAGACCACCACTGCCAACATGATCGGCATCGGCGTGCTGGCCCTGCTCGGAGAACCCCGAACAGGCTGCGCTGCTTCGTGATTCCGACGACCCGAAGTTCATCGCGAACGCCGTCGAAGAGTTGATGCGCTACCTGTCGATCATCCAGAACGGCCAGCGCCGGGTGGCCATCGAGGACATCGAGATCGGTGGCGAGACCATCCGCGCCGGTGAGGGCATCATCTCTGGACCTCGCGCCCGCAAACTGGGATGCAGCCGCTTATCCGGAGCCCGACAAGCTGGATCTCACCCGCGACGCCGGCCAGCAGCTGGGCTTCGGCTACGGCCGCCATCAGTGCGTCGGGCAGCAGCTCGCCCGCGCCGAGCTTCAGATCGTGTTCCACACCTCGCTCAAGCGCATCCCCACGCTGCGCCTTGCCGTGCCGTTCGACGAGGTGCCCTTCAAGCACGACCGCCTCGCCTACGGCGTCTACGAACTCCCGTTTCCTGGTGATTGAGTGCCACAGCCTGCAGTGTCAGCGAGTCAACTCGACTTCCACGCTGTATCCGCCCGGGGGCTATGGCGCGCCCAAGGACCGCCGCGGCCGTGCACAGGGGATACGTCGGTCTGCCCGCGGGGACCGAAGTGTTCTCCGCGGACAACCACATCTCGGTGGCCGAGGACATCTTCTACGAGAGGTTCCCGGACGATCTCAAGGACCAGGCGCCGCGGATCTGGTACGAGGACGGTGCCTACGTGGTCGGCCGCAAGGGTCAGACCTTCCTGCCGGGAGACTTCAGCCGCAGTGCTGATGCAGTACGACGACTCTTGCCGGCGCCGCCACCAACAATCATCGAGGCACGCATCCAGGAGCTACGCGAGGACGGCGTCGACAAGGAGCTCGCCTTCCCGAACGCCGTTCTGGCGCTGTTCCACTATCCCGACAAGGACTGCGCGAGCGGGTGCTTCCGCATCTACAACGAGCACATGGCCGAGCTGCAGGAGCAGCTCGAGCGGCCACTTCTACGGCGCTCGGGCTGATCAACTGGTGGGATCGCAAGGGCGCCCGGCGGACGCTGGACCGAGCTGAAGTCGCTGGGACTCAAGACCGTTCCTGATGCCGATCAACCCCGGCAAGGACGACGACGACAACGTCATCGACTACGGCAGCACCAGCGATGAGCGCGGTGTGGGACGAGATCGAAGAGGCCCGGCCTGCCGGTGACGCACCACATCGGCGAGACGCCGCCCGAAAACCCCGTGCGGGTTCAACAGCGCGTCGTCGTGGGCATGATGATCAACATCGACGCGGGTTCCGCGAGGTGTTCTGCCAAGTACATCTTCAGCGGCATCCTCGACCGTCACCCGAAGCTGCGCGATCTGGCTGGTTCGAGGGCGGGATCGCCTGGGTGCCATGGGCGCTGCAGGACGCCGAGCACCTGCTGGCGTCGCTACCAGCACATGTTCAACCATCAAGCTCGAGCACGACATCCAGTACTACCGGGACATTCCCACATGAGCGTGCTGTTCATGGGTCGACCCGCTGGGCCTGGAGTTGATCGACCGGATCGGTGTCGACAAGGTGATGTGGTCGTCGGACTACCCGCACAACGAGAGCACGTTCGGCTACTCAGGAGAAGTCGCTCGCATCGGTTGTCGAAGCGGTCGGGTCCGGAGAACGCCGCCAAGATCGTCAGCGGAAACATCAAGAAGTTTCTGGGCGTCTAGATGACCGCAGCTTTGCGACGGCAGATTCATCCGCCCTCGACATTCCGGATCTGCCGGACCGGGCTCGCATGTACCGCGAGAGCGGTGCCCGTCTGCGTTCGGCGATGGCCGACAACGGCGTCGACGCGCTGATCCTGCTGGGCAGCACGGCAACGTGGTATACGCCACGGGCGCCAGCTGGCCGCTACTCGACGCGGGCCTGTCGCACGTCGAACGCCCGGTCGCGATCGTGCTGGCCGGCGACGAGCATCCGCACCTGTTCATGCCGTTCCGGGAGGGCGCGTCGTCGGAGTCGGAGATACCGCCCGACCACCTTCACCCACCGCTGTATCTCGAATTCGACGAGGGCGTCGATCATTTCGCGCGGGTGAGTGCGGCGAGCTCATCCCGGCCAGGTGCAACCGTCGCCGTCGACGAGCTGACCGGCGCGATGCGCCGCGCGGCGGATCAGCTTGTTCCCCGGCGGATCGCCGTCGGACGCCGCACCCGTGGTCGGCGCGGCCAAGCTGGTGAAGACACCTGATCAGATCTCCTGCATCCAGAAGGCGTGCCGCATCACCGAAGAGGCGGTCGTCGACGTGCAGAAGTCCTTGGCGCCGGGGTGTCGCGTCAGATCGATCTGTCGGCACAGTTTGTGCGGCGCGCCTTCGAGCTGGGCGCGACGGCCAGCATGCTGGAGGCCATCCTGGCAGGTGATGCCGGTGTCCAAGGCTGCGGCACCTGGACCACCCACGGCGACCTGGCGCTTCCGCTGCTGACCACGGAACGCGAGCTCGCCGCCGGGCGACGTGCTGTGGACCGACGTCAGCATCACCTATACCGGGTTCTGCTCGGACTTCGGCCGGACCTGGTTGGTCGGCGAGACGCCGTCGGCCCGCCAGCGAGGACCAGTTCCGCCAGATGGCGCGACATCCTCGATGCCGTGCTGAAGGTGACCAAGGCGGGCGCGACGTCCGGCGATCTGGCTCGCGCGGCGATCGCGGCCAACGGCGGCCGCAAGCCGTGGTTGCCGCACTTCTATCTCGGACACGGCATCGGCACCAACGCCGCTGAAATGCCGATGATCGGAACGGATCTCGGCGAGGAGTTCGACGACAACTTCGTGTTCCCCGCCGGCATGGTGCTGGTGCTGGAGCCGGTGGTCTGGGAGGACGGCACCGGCGGCTATCGAAGCGAGGAGATTGTGGTTATCACCGAAGACGGCTTCGCGCCGTTGACCGACTACCCGTATGCGCCAGGCTCATAATGGCGACTGAGATCCTGCCCGACGAGCGGGCATTGCAGAATCGGTCGGCGCGAACGCGCGCTGGCTCAGATGGAGGCGAACGACCTCGACGTGCTGGTGCTCGGGCGACAGGCCAATGTGCGCTATTTCTCCGGGGCGCCCCAGCTTTGGGTCGCGGGGACGCGGCCGTTCGGTCCGATCTGCACCGTGGTCCGGTCGACGGGTGAGATCCACCTGAACAGCACGTGGGACGAGGGCATCCCCGACGACATCCCGCACGATCACCTCTACGGGCTGGCGTGGAACCCGATGACGCTCGATCGAGGTGTTGCAGGACATCGACGGCGCGGCAACCGCACGACGAGGTCGGGACCGACGCTCTCACACCGTCGTTCGCCAAGCTCCTGCCGATGGCGTTCCCCAGCGCCGAGCTCGTCGACGGGAGATCGCGATGCGCGCGGCCCGCCGGATCAAGACGCCGCGACGAGGTGGTCGCGCTGCGCGGGGCGCCTGCGGGTGGCCGAGGACGCCCTGGCCATCGCGGTCGGTGAATTGCGCGCGGGAATCACCGAACAGGCGCTGACCGGGGTGCTGTTCGAGGCCGAGGCCGCGGGCGGCGTGAGCACGCCCGCCACGCAGGACGGCGCATGGGTGACGTCGCGCGAGCATCCTTGGCGACGGGCCCGCGCGACGGACGCATCGAGGACGGCGACCTGGTCGCCTTCTCCGCGGGCGTCCTGGCCGACGGCTATGTCGGCGAGGTGGGCCGCACCTGGCCAGTGGGTGACGTCGAGGGCCGCGAGATCCCTGCGCTGTACGACCGCTGGAATGCCTTGTGGGACAGGCTCGCTGCGGCGTGCCGGCCCGGACAGCCCGCCAGCGACGCTGCTCGCGGCGTACGAGGCTGCCAACGAACCGCTGCCGCCGATGCCGGTCGCCCACGGCCTCGGGCTGGGATTCGACCCGCCGGTGGTGACGCCGCAACTGCGAACCACCGCCGCGGAGGAAATCCTGGAGCCGGGGATGGTGCTGTCCGTCACCGGCTACGTCTGGCAGCGAGGGCGTTGGCGCGGTTCTCGGCCGGGAGGCCGGTGCTCGTCACGCCCGATGGCCCCGAGGTGCTGACGTCAGCCAGTCCCGGCGTGCGAACGCGCCGAGCGTCGGAATCAGCTGAAGGAGTACCCATGGCAGACAACGGAAGTCGCCCGAAGCCAGAAGAGCTCATCCTCTACGAGAAGGACCCGAAGACCAAGATCGCCACGATCACCTTCAACCGTCCGGAGTATCTCAACGCACCGACGTCGGCGGCCCGGCTGCGCTATGCCGATCTGCTGCGCGCGGCCACCGTCGACAACGACGTCAAGGTCGTCGTCATCCGCGGCGTCGGCGACAACCTCGGCAGCGGTGCGGACCTGCCCGAATTCATGGAGGGCAACGACAACACCGGACCTGCGGCTGGCCGAACTGCGGCTGGAGGACGAAGGCGTCGGCGAGGTCAGCTATCCGCCGCAGGGATCGTTCCGGCACGGCGCGACGATCAGCGCGTGGTACGCGAACGTGCAGGCCGGCAACCGGCCGCTGCAGGAACTCAAGAAGATCAGCATCGTCGAGGCGAAGGGCTACTGCTACGGCTGGCACTTCTACCAGTGCGCCGACGCCGACCTCGTGATCTCGTCCGACGACGCGCTCTTCGGCCACCCGTCGTTCCGCTACTACGGCTGGGGCCCGCGGATGTGGACGTGGGTGCAGATGATGGGGCTGCGCAAGTTCCAGGAGATGGTGTTCACCGGACGGCCGTTCACGCGCCGCGGAGATGGCCCAGTGCAGCTTCCTCAACAAGGTGGTGCCGCGCGATCAGCTCGAGGCCGAGGTCGACAAGTACGCGCGGGCCTGCGCGCGCAACCGTCCGATCGACACCGTCTTCATGCAGAAGGTCTTCTTCGAGGTGTATCAAGCAGCACCAGGGCGAGTACATGGGCAGCCTGCTGTCGGCGTTCTTCGAGTCGATGGGCGAGCGGCGTCGCCAGCGACGGACACGGACGACCTGGACATGATACGAGGCCATCGACAGCGGCCTGGCCGATGCCGGTCAACGACAACGACAGCAAGTTCCCGCCTGACTTCCGGCTGAGCAAGTCGAACCGCAAGAAAAAGAAGTAAGCCGGTGGCCAGCCGCTCGACGGGTTACGTCGTCGTCGATCTGTCCACGGGGATCGCCGGCGCCTACTGCACGCAAGCTGCTTCGCCGACGGCGGCGCCGAAGTCATCAAAGTCGAACCGCCGGAGGGGATCCGCTGCGGCGATGGTCGGCGTCCGGTGCCGAGATTCCTGCCGGCGACGACGGCGCGCTGTTCAGCTTCCTGGCGTGCTCGAAGCACAGCGTGGTCGCCGACCCTGACACCGACGTCGACTTCGTCAACGCGCTGCTTGCCGATGCCGACGCGGTGGTGTGGTCGCGCGGTTCGACGGTGGCCGAGCATCGCGTTCGCGACCCGCCGAGATCCACCGCGTCCATCCGCATCTGACCGTCACGGCCATCACGCCGTTCGGGCTGGAGGGCCCGTGGAAGGACCGACCGGCCACCGAGTTCACGCTGCAGGCGTGGTCGGGCGGGATCGTGGGCCTCGGCCGCGGATCGGCGGACCGGGCACCGGTATTCGTCGGCGGGCAGGTCGGCGACTACCTCGCCGGCGCGTACGCGAGCGCGGCGACGATTGGCCTCACGGATGCGCGGGCGCCGCCGAGCTGATCGACCTGTCGATGCTCGAGGCCCAGATCCTCGGCCTCACCTACTATCCGGTGACCTACTACGAGATGCTCGGCAGGCCATGGCGAGACGCCCGTCGGCTCACCGTCCCCGGCATCGCGCGGGCCAAGAGACGGCCTGATCGACATCGGCTGCGGAACGGCGCAGCAGTGGTTCGACCTGTGCGCGATGACCGGACATCAGGACTGGATCGACGAGGAGTCGCCGCTGTCGATCACCGAGCAGGCCAACGAGAAGTCCGACGAACTCTACGCGTGGGTCGAGAGCCAAACCGGTCGACGAGATCCGCGATCTCGCGACGGCGTTCCGCATTCCCAACGCCCCGGTCGCCAACGGCGCCAACGTCGAATCGCTCGACCACTTCCAGGCGCGCGGGTCGTTCGTCGCGAATCCGCGCGACGGCTTCTCGCAGCCCGGGCCGCCGCTATCGCATCGCAGCCGGCGCGGCTTCGCGCACCGCAGCCGGCACCGCGCCTCGGCGAACACACCGAGCAGCTACCGCCGAGCGGACGATTCGACCGCAACCGCGGCGATGCCTCCAGTTTCGGCAGCGCCGTTCGACGGGCTGCGCGTCCTCGACATGACGACCTTCTGGGCCGGGCCGTCCTGCACGCACATGCTGGCCATGCTCGGTGCCGAGGTCATCCATGTCGAGTCGACGCGGCGGCCCGACGGCACCCGGCTGATCGCGGGCATCCCGATCACCGAAGACCAGTGGTGGGAGAAGTCGCCGATCTTCTCGGGCTCAACACGAACAAGAAGGGGCTGACGCTCGACTTGCAGAGCGCCGACGCGGACGCGAACTCCTCATGCGGCTGATCGCGACATGCGATGTCATCGTCGAGAACTTCACCCCGCGGGTGCTGGACCAGATCGGGCTGCGATTTCGCTGCCGTGCAAGCGGTCCGGCCCGATGCGATCATGCTCCGGATGCCCGGCTTCGGACTCGACGGGCCATGGCGGGACAACCCCGCGTTCGCGTACGTCATCGAGGCGGCGTCCGGAATCAGCTGGCTGACCGGCTACCCCGACCGCAATCCCTACGAGCCGTACTCGGTCGGCGACCCCAACGCCGGCGTGCACGCGCTCAACGCGCTGCTGCTCGCGCTGGAGCATCGCCGCCGCACCGGCGAGGGCGTGCACATCGAGGCGGCGATGGTCGACGCCGCGCTCAACGTCGCCGCCGAGCAGGTGATCGAGTACTCGGCGTACGGTGCGCTGTTGCAACGCGCCGGGAACCGGGGACCGACGGCGGCGCCCCAAAACCTGTACCGCACCAACGAGATCGACGAGTTCGGCCGGCGCGACTGCTGGGTTGCCGTTGCCGTCGCCACCGACGAGCAGTGGGTGGGACTGCAGTGACGCGCTGCGATCGGCCAGACTGGGCCGTCGACCCGGCGCTGGCGACCGCCAGCGGCCGGCGTCGGCACCACGATCTCATCGATGAGCACCTCACCGCCTGGTGCGCAGAGCGCGCGCGGCGACGAGATCGTCGAGGCGCTGTGGAGCCACGGTGTGCCGGTGGCCAAGGTTATGCAGCCCCACCGCCAAACCGAGCTGCCGCAGCTCGCCGTCGTGGCTTCTTCGAAGACGTCGACCATCCGGTGAACGCCACGAACGCCGCACAGCACCCTGCCGTTCACGTCGTACTCGCGGGCCCGACCGAGTCCATGTGCAGCCGCGCCTCTACTCGGACAGCACAACCGCGAGCTGCTGTCCGAACTGGGCCTGAGCGACAAGGACATCGACGAACTGGAGGCCCAGGGCGTGATCGGGCACCGCACCGGCCATGCACGGCACGACGGTCGGATAGCCTCCAGCACGATGGCCATCGATCCGTCCAACATCCTGCTCACCGGTCGCGTGGCGGTCGTGACCGGCGGGGAGAGGGCATCGGCCGCGGTATCGCCGAAGGGCTGGCGGCGTTCGGTGCGTCGGTCGCAATCTGGGAGCACAACGCCGAGACCTGCGGGTCGGCAGCGGAAGCCATTGGCGCACTGGGCATCGTGACCGATGTCCGGGACAGCGAGCAGGTCGATGCGGCGTTGCAGCGCACCACAAGCGAACTCGGCATCACCGTCCATCCTGGTCAACAACGCGGGTGGCGTGTTCAAGTCGCCGCTGCTCGACACCAGCGAAAACGGTTGGGATGCGCTGCTACAGGTCCAACCTGCGTCACGTGCTGCTGTGCACGCAGCGGGTGGCGCGCGCTGCTCGTGGACTCGGAGCAACCGGGCAGCGTCGATCAACGTGACGTCGATCGAGGGTGTGCGGGCTGCGCCGGGCTACGCGGCTTATGCGGCGGCCAAGGCCGGCGTCATCAACTACACCAAGACCGCGGCTCTCGAGTTGGCAACACACAAGATTCGGGTCAATGCGCTCGCCCCGGACCTGACCCTGACCGAAGGCATCATGCGAGGTGTCACCGGACGGTCCGCCGTCCGGTGCCGGCCACATGATTCCGATGTGGCCGGCCTGGGACACGTCGACGAGATGGCAGGCGCGGCAGTGTTTCTGGCGTCTGACATGTCGAGCTACATCACCGGTCAGACCATCCACGTCGACGGCGGTACGCAGGCGCCGCGAGCGGCTGGCACCACAACCCGCAGACCGGCGACTACCAGCTGGGGCCCGGGTAGTCAGTGCGTCCAGCCCTCGGCGGCCTGATCGTCGAAGGTGCGGTCGATGCGCCCGAACCGGCGCTGAATCGACTCCCGCGCCGCCCGGTGCGGTAGCACGTAGAGACGGTTGGCGAGAATCGCGTCGGCCGTCAGGCGGGCGACGTCCTCGACGTTGAGCACGGAGTCGTCATCTGGCGCCCGGACGCCAACTGCTGGACGGTCTCTGCCTCCGAGTGGGCCGGGCCGTAGTCCTCGCTCCTGACGCGCTCGGTGTTGGCCAGCAGGTTGGTTTCCACGATCATCGGGCACAGCACCGATACCCCGATGCCGTTGGGCCTGCACCTCCCGGGCCAGGGTCTCGGCGAGCGCGACGACGCCGTACTTCGCGACGCAGTAGGGCCCGAGCCCGACGTTCGGGATCAGCCCGGCGAACGACGACGTGAAAACGATATGGCTGTCGCCGCCCTGAGCGATCAATCGCGGCAGGAACGCCTCGACACCGTGGATCGGGCCCCACAGATCGACATCGATCACAAAGCGCCAGTCGTCGTGGCTGGTCTGCGCAATCGGACCGGCGTAGGCGATGCCTGCGTTGTTGAACACGACGTGGACGTCGCCGAACACCGCGAAACGCCTCATCGGCCAGGTGGCCGACGTCGTCGAGCTTGCGCACGTCGCACACGACGCCGTGCGCGTCGACCCCGTCCGCGCGCAGGGTCGCGACCGCGTCGTCCAGCGCGGACTGGTCGATGTCGCCGAGCATCACCCGGCGCACTCGCGCGGGCGAATTCTCGTGCCGTGGCGAAACCGATGCCGTTGGCCCCGCCGGTGATGACTGCTGCGCGCCCTTCGTAACTGTCCACGGCGCGACCCTATGCGGTTACGGGCGGTCGTACGGCCTGATCCCGTGCGGGCTCGCCCAACTTGGCGCGAATCGCGCCCCATGGATCGGCGTACTGGCCCGGCGCTTTCCAATACGCCGCCTCTGGCGCTTCATGAACCGCCCGGGCGATCGGCGCGATGAGCCGCGCTGGATAGCGCTTCCATCCGGCCTCGCGCCCGCAACTCGGCGAGCATGTCGGGCCATGAATGGTGCTGGAACTGCAACGCTTCCTGCGCCCGGGTGGTGTCCATCCAGTCGGTCACGAACCAGTCGGTCGTCGCTGTCGGGGTTGCCAGGTCGTCCCGGTGGCACGCGCACCGCGGAATGCCCAGTGCCGACACGAGCGCCAGTGTCCGACGTCGCCGTAGCGCATTTGGTGTGACTCGTCGCCGGCGATCAGCAGGATCTCGCGTGCGACGTCGGCCGTCGTCGCCGCCGCGCACGCCCAGCGCGACGTCGCGGACGTCGACCGTTGTGCATCCGGCCGTCGCTCGGCAGCGCGCTCGAAGAACATGGCGTCACCGCTGAACGGCAGCGCCGACAGATCGGTGCTGAGCACTACCGCCGAACCGCAGCACGACCCATTCCAGGCTCGACGACCGCACGATCTCCTCGGCCTCGGCCTTCTGTCCGCTGTAGACGTCGCAGGGCCGCATCGGGTCGTCCGGCGCGAAGCGGCGGGGTGGTGCGGTGCGGATTGCGAGCGCCGAACACGGCATTGCTCGACGCATGGACGAATCGCGGCGGAGTCGGTTGCGCCTTCAGCGACACGAACCAGGGTTGCCGTGGCATCCACGTTGATCTGTCGCGCCAGTTTGGCGTTGCGGTAGATCGGCGGCGCGATGATCGCGGCGAGGTGAATGATCGCGCACGGGGCGATGTCGGAGACCAGGCTGCTGGACCTGGTCGGGATCCGTCAGGTCGGCCCATCGGACCTCGACGCCGTGCGGGCAGCTTCGGCTGCGCCTTGCGGTTAGCGGGGGTGTCGAGGTCGGTCGCGACCACGCGGCCGGCCGATCGGCCGCCAAGCCGTCGCACCGTCGCCGAGCCGACCAGGCCGAAGCCGCCCGTGACGAGCACAGTGTCCGACCATATGGCCTCTACCTGCGGATATGACATTCTCTTTTTCGAGATTACCACTACCTCGATTCCGGGGGAATCGAGCAGGGAACAGGCTAGACATGGGCAACGACGGGGTGGACTAAGCCAGAAACCGCCAAATGGGATCCCGGGTTCACCCGGCAGATCGCGAACTGGGTGGGACCGGCCATCAAGCGGTACTTCCGCGCCGAGGTGCGCGGCCTGGACTCGATGCCCGCCGCCGGTGGCGCGCTGCGTGGTGTCGAACCACTCCGGCGGCATGTTCACACCCGACGTGCTGATCTTCGCGCCGGCGTTCTACGAGAAGTTCGGTTTCGACCGGCCGGTCTACACGCTCTGGCGCACTACGGCGTCTTCATCGCCAATATCGGTGATTGGCTGCGCCGTGCCGGCGCGTCATCGAGGCCAGCCGCGAAAACGCCGCCAAGGCGCTGCGATCGGGCGCCGTGGTGCTGGTGTTCCCCGGCGGCGACTACGACTCCTATCGGCCGACGTTCACGGAGAACGTCATCGACTTCGCCGGACGCACCGGCTACGTCAGGACCGCCATCGAAACCGGTGTGTCCGATCGTGCCGATGGTGTCGATCGGTGGCCAGGAAACCCAATTGTTCCTTGCCCGTGGGGATTCGATCGCCAGGCGGCTGGGTCTCAAGCGGGCCCGCGTGGAGATCCTGCCGATCAGCATCGGGTTCCCGTTCGGCCTGTCCGCGATCTTGCCGCCGAATCTGCCGCTACCCGCCAAGATCGTCACCGCGTGTTCTCGAGCCGATCGACATCGCCGCGCAGTTCCGGGAGTGACCCAGACGTCGACGAGGTCGACCTTCACGTGCGCGCGGTCATGCAGAAGGCCCTCGATGAGCTGGCGCGCGAACGCCGATTCCCGATGCTGGGCTAACCGCCTGCGGTCGCGGGCGCCATCGCGGTGCCGACGGTGGTCAGCTCCGCGAGGCCGCACGCCCGCCGGATCTCGCCGAAGGCGTGGACCATCGCGTCCGTCGCCTCGTGCGAGTCTTTGAAGGTCTGATCGTCGGACAGCACCGCAATGTCCGAGCTGGTCGACGTAACTCCACACTGTCATGTTGAACGGCGCTGCCCGCGGAAAGCACTCCGACAGAGTAGATCTCGCTCACCGGGGCGCCGCCGATGTGACCGCGCTCCCGCGGCCCCGGCACGTTCGAGACCGCGACGTTCATCAGCCTGTTGTGGGCGGCGCGTTTGGACTGTCGGCGGAACATCGCCGGTGCCAGCGGAGGCGGCAGATACTCCATCATCCGGCCCTGCAGCTCGGGACCGAGCAGATCGTTGTCTTCCTTGGCGCGCTTGGTGGCACAGCGCCGTCAGTTCCGACTCGCGTTGCAGCGGGTCGTCGATGTGCACCGGCAAGCGAGACGGTGATGCCGCTGATCTCGTTGCCGGTGATTCGCTCCGCTGACCTGTCGGTGCTGACGGGAACCGTCGCGAGTGATCGGTCGATCAGCACGACCGTCGTAGCGCAGCAACAACTCCCGCAGCTCCGCCCGCCGCCATCGCCAGCACGATGTCGTTGAACGTGACGCCGAGATGCTTTGCGGTCTCCTTGACCTCGGCCAACGACAGCGTGGCCGTCGCGAATGTCCGGACCGGCGAGACCACATGATTGAGAAAAGTCGGCGGCGCCCTGAAACATCCTCGCCATGTCGGGGTGGTCGGGCCGCTCCTTGTTGCGCTTGCGAACTCGTGCGAACCCGCGCGCAGCGTCCGAGATCAGCCGTGGCAACGCCGCCATGTTCTGAAAGTGGTCGCAGTTGCGCTTCCCAGAGCAGCTGCCGTCTTGGACGGCGGGTCGCAGGTGACGTAGTCGTCGCGCTCGTCCTGCGCTGAGCCGGCCAGGATCCATCAGCCGCGCCAGCAGGTTCGCCGAGGCGACCCCGTCGGCCAAGGTGTGGTGCACCTTGCCGATCAGAGCGAAGCGGTCGTCGGCCATGCCCTCGGCGAAGTGGAACTCCCACAGCGGACGGCTGCGGTCCAGTGGCGTGCTGGCGATCTGGCCGATCACCTCATCGAGTTCCCGGCGGCCGCCGAGGCTCGGCACCCGCACGCGGCGCAGGTGATAGTCGAGGTCGACCGGGCAGTTCTCCATCCACATCGGATGGTGAAGTCTTCCACGGGATGTCGACCGAGTCGGTAGCGCAGCGGGTCGAGCAGGTGCAGCCGGCGCTGCGATGGTCCGGCGGAACACGTCGAACGTGAACTCGCCGTCGAAGTCGGCGGCGTGGATGATCGCCACCTTCAGCGTGTGCGTGTGCAGGTTCGGCGTCTCGCTGTACAGCAGCATGGCGTCCATGCCGTTGAGTCGCTTCACGCCCCACCCCATTCGCGGCCGACGGCTCTATCGAAGCACCGTAGCCGCGGCGATCGGGCGCTTTCGGCGAATGGGCTACGCGTCGATGGCGTCCAGCGCGGCGCGAGTCTCCAGGTCGATGAACGCCGCGGAGTATCGCTGCGCGAACGCGAGGCAGATGTCCGCGCGCTGCCAGGCATCGCCGCCGGACAGCGTCGCCATCCAGATCGCCAGCCCGTGCGCGACCGACGCGCGATAGCGCAGCCAAATCTCGTCCGCGGTGGGCATCTCGTCGGCCGGCAGGCTCAGTGCGCCGCGGTACTCATCGGAGCAGACTCGCGCTCGCCGCGGCGTGCGGTCCTCGATGCGTGAGCGCCCCTTGCAGGAAGTAGCCGAGATCGAGGACCAGTTGCCGCGACGCACCATCTGCCAGTCGAGGAACCCGACGTCGTCGTCGGGTAGCACGTACGTGTTGCCGATGTGGGGTCGCCGTGCAACAGCGTCTGCGGCGACGTCGTCAGCGTGCCGATGTAGCGGGCCCAGATGTCGACGAAGAGCTCGGTCCCGCTCAGTGCCGGGATCTCGGCAGGCACCGTGTCGCCCAAACGCTCGTGGGCGATGTGCAGCGGGCGCGTACTCGAGCCCGGCGAACGCGCACGAAGCGGCTCGACCCAGCCGAGCGCCCGGGTGGGTCGTGACGCCGGTCGCCCCAGTACTCGCGCTGTGCATCCGGGCCAGCCCGCGCACACCGTTGGCCACCTGGTCGATCGTCATCGGCCGGGTCGAGTCGCGCGGGTCGGCGCCCGCGCGCGACGACGTCCTCCATGATCATCAGGAAGTCGCTGCGTCCTCGTCGATGATCGCTGTGTAGACCGCGTCGGATGGTCAAGCGGCAGAACGACTCCCGAGCTGAACAACCGAGGCTCGTGATACAGACCGCTGGTCAGTGCGACGAGGTCGGCGTGCTCGGGGTCGACGGCCTTAGCGAATACCGTCGCGGGCCTCGTCGCCTGCGGAGTACGTCAGCGCGCAGCCGGGCACGGCGGTTGGTCCCGTCGTCGCGCAGCACGACCGCGACATCGTCTGACCTGGACGCCCGGAAAGTGACCGGCGAGGGCCGCCGTCATCCATTCCGCGCTGATTGCATCCCATCCCTGCGGGATGGACAACTCGGCAACGGTCATCTGCTTACTTCAGGCAGCTGCCGCCGTCGACCGGCAGCGTCGACGCCGGTGATGTAGCGGGCCTCGTCCGATGCCAGGAACAGCACGGCGTTGGCGATGTCCTCGGGCTCGACCCAGCCGATCGGCAGCGTGTGCATCAACTGCCCGACGACCTTCATGTCGTCTGGGCCGGGGTTCTCCAGATCGGGGCGGAACAGCTTCATCGTGCCTCGTTCATGAACAGCGGGGTGTTCACGTTGGTCGGGTGCACGGAGTTGACGCGGATGTTCTGCGCGCCGAGTTCGACGGCGAATGTCCGCATCAGGCCCACCACACCGTGTTTGGCGGCCACGTAGTGACCGGTGTGCGGGTAGGCCTTCAGGCCGCCGACCGAGCTGGTCAGGATGATCGAGCCGCCGCGGCCGCCCGCCAGGATGTGGGGGACACCGGCCTTGACGGTCTTCCACACGCCGCCGAGGTTGATGTCGATCATGTCGGTCCAGTCGACCTCGCTGGTCTTGTCCAGCGTCTGCGCCGCCGTTGCCGATGCCGGCGTTGGCGACGATGATGTCGAGCCGGCCCAGCTGCTCGACGCCGGCGTCCACCGCGGCCTTCAACGCGTCGTAGTCGCGGACGTCGACCTCGGCGGTGTAGATCCGGCGGTTGTGGCCCTTGACCAGATCCGGCGGTCTCGGCCAGATCCTCCGGCGTGGACAGCGGAATCTGAACACCGTGTCGATCTGCTTGCAGATGTCGACGGCGATGATGTCGGCGCCCTCTTGCGCCAACCGCACCGCGTGCGCACGGCCCTGCCCGCGCGCCGCGCCGGTGATGAAAGCGACCTTGCCTTCAACACGTCCAGTCATTGTTACCTCAATTCAGTCGCTGTGGCGGAAGAGGAATTCATCGAAATGACGGCTGGCATCGAGTCCCAGCCGCGGACGTGTCGACGTCGGCGAGAGCGATGCGTTGGCCATGTCGACATCCCACTCGGGGAACCGCTTGAGGATCTCCTCGAGCGCGATGCGGCCCTCGAGGCGCGCCAACGCCGAGCCGAGGCAGTAGTGCGTGCCGACGCTGAACGCGAGGTGCTGGCGCGCCTCGCGGTGGATGTCGAAAACGTCGCCGTCCGGCGGGAACTGGCGATGGTCGCGGTCGGCGGCGCCGATCAGCATCATCATCACGCTGCCCTCCGGGCACCGTCTGGCCGTAGTACTCCGACGTCGCGGGTCACGTACCGGGCGACGTGCGGCGCAGGCGGCTCGAAGCGCAGCAGCTCCTCGATCGGCCTGTGGGAATCAGCGCGGGTTCTCGACCAGCTCGCGGCGCTGGTCGGGATGCTCGGCCAGCACCTTGCCGGCCCAGCCGATCAGCCGCGTCGTGGTCTCGTTGCCAGCGCCCGGCGACCACGTTGACGTACGGCGAGCAGTTCCTCGCGGCGTCAGCCGCCGCGACGGTGCCGGTCTCGTCGCTCGAACTCGACGTTGAGCAGCTCGGTCATGATGTCGTCGGACGGGATGCTCGGCGCGCCAGTCGATGTAGCTCGGCGAAGATCTCGCCGGTGACGATCCCGTCTCGGCGCGATCTTCATGGGCTTGCCGGCCTCGGTGCGCATGGTTGTGCGTTCGACCGTAGTCGCGGATCGCCTCCTGGTCCTCCTCGGGGATGCCGAGCAGCATGCCGATCACCTGCATCGGCATCTCGCGCGCCGAGGTCGTTGACGAAGTCGAACCGCCCGGCGCCGACGAGCGGGTCGAGGCTGCTGGCGCAGAACTCCCGGATCTTGGGCTCGAGCGCGTTGATCTTGCGCGGCGTGAACATCCGAGCCAGCAGCTTGCGGTGGATGTCGTGGATCGGCGGGTCCTCGAAGATCAGCGTGCCGGACGGAATCTCGATGTTCGCCTTGATCAGTCTCGAGGATGGCGCCGCGCCCGGAGCTGAAGGTCTCGTGGTCGACGAGCGCGCTTGTTCGACGTCGGCGAACCGGCTGAGCGCGTAGAAGTCGTGCTGCTCGTTGTAGTACAGCGGCTGCTCTTCGCGAAGCCGACGGAACATCGGGTACGGATCGGCGTTGAGTTCGACGTCGTACGGGTCGAAGTAGACAGTCTGCACGGCCGAGTTTTCGGCACTGATCGTCACGGTGTCGCCTCTCGCTGGACCAGGGTCGCGTAAGACATATGGCTGGTATTTGTCTCACAACTCTGGCATCGGCCACGCGCGGGTGTCAATAAGAGACTCATTTCCGGCAACTTATACTCTCCGCTTAGAAGAATCTGGCTTCTCACCGAGTGCCGTGACGACCTGGGGAAGGTCCAGCGTCGAGTGGATGCCCGGGGCGGCGCGCGCAGACGTACGGCACGGCGTTGACCGCCCGGTTGGCGGTAGTAGGCCGGTGACACCGCGGCCATGCGGTCTGGGGGATCGGCATCCGGAGAGTGACCTCCAGCGGCGCGTCGCCGTCGACCGACACATGCCACCCTGTCTCGCGGACTTCCCCATCGGCGATCCAGGTCCGTCGGTGCAGTACCACGTGGCCCGGAACTGGATCAGGTGGCCTGCCCGCGCGGATGCCGGAGATGGTGATCCGTTGTGCAGCAACACTTCCCTGCCGCCAAGGTGCCTGCGGCGATCTGTCGTCTCCGGCTGTGCCGTCGCCAGCTCCCCGCTTGCTCTCCACCGAGTCGAGCGGCAGCCCGATCGCATCGGCGACCAACCGCAGCGACGGGCCGAAGCTCGAGCGCGCAGGTAGATCGGCCCGGAACTGCTCGAAGGGCCCGGCGGGGCGGCCGAAACCCCATCAGGTCGAAGAGCAGCTCCGGTGAATTGCCGTTGTGACAGATCCGGCATACTCGTCGATCGTGAGCGCGTTCAGCTGACGTTGAATCGAGGTGAGCACCAGCGGGACGGCCTCGGTGATGAATCCAGGGCTGCTACCGGTGCGTGCACCGAGGCGCCGCCGAGCTCGCAGGCCGTCCTGCACCTTCGTGCGGACCTCGGGATCCATCGACGCCGGGTGGTGGAATGCGCCGCAGGTCGTGACGACGTTGATGCCCGCCGCGAGTGCAGCCGGCACAACTCGTCGAGGTCGAGCGAGTTCGGCATGCAGAGCGACGCAGTCGGGCCGAGCTCGACGATCTCGTCGATGCTGGCCGTGGCCGTCACCCCGGTGGATGCCACGCCGCACAGCGTCGCCCGGCGTCGCGGCCCACCTTGTCCTGCCCGTGGACGTAGACGCCGGCGAAGGTCATGTGCGGATGTTCGATGATCGGCCCGCAGCGCGCGGGCGCCGATGGTCCCTGTGGCCCACTGGACGACTCGGTATTCGCGCGTGGCACTGCTCGTCAGCATGGCTGGGACAACAACGGGTTTAGCTTGCATAGAACAACCTCAGCTCGCGAATCGCAATAGGGCTTCTTGGGCGTAGGAGGCGACGAGCTGTGCCGTCTTCGGCCAGCATGTCGCCGCGGCCCGAAGCTGCGACCGTGCGCCAGCAGTGGGCTAGTGCTGGCGCAGCAGCAGCCAACCGTCGGTGCGGAAGGGTCGGTGAAACCAGATGGTGTGGGACGTGACAGCGGAGGTGAACGCCGTGCCGTTGCCACGCTGGCCGACACCGTCCATGGGTCGCAGCGCGGTGCCGATGAGCGTCAGGTCCGTGGCATAGGCGGCGAGCGCGGAGCAATACGTGGCTTG
>ERZ1370068.6439-contig-5422_pt1 | contig 94660 bp, 161 predicted proteins | sample MGYA00561227_ERZ1370068 | MGnify/ENA primary metagenome ERZ1370068 (study PRJEB38410, sample SAMEA6850437) | metagenome | study: Metagenomic assessment of the ecological functions of the soil: analysis of the soil microbiota associated with the... | reverse complement strand
AGCCGCTTCGTTCCGGTTACGTATTGCTCGTCGTCGATGAATCGGCCTGCCGAAAACGATCGAAGACGAATGGCAGCACGTCCGCGACGGATGCCCACGCCGGTATCAGTAATCTCGAATTCGACAGATTCATCAGCGCGCCGCAGCGTTGCGGTAATGCACCGCCGTCGTTACCGGCAGATTTCAACGCGTTCGACAGCAGGTTCCAGAACACCTGCTGAAGCCGGTGGGCGTCGCCGAACACCGGCGGCACCTTCATCGATCTGCTCCTCGAATCGGATCCGTTTGGCCTGGATCGCGGGGCGGGGACCGGTGATCGATCGTGGCGCGGACAATCGCCGGCACGTCAACGCTGTCCATCGCGAGATTCATCTTGCCGGTGATGATTCGTGAGACGTCCAGCACACTTCTTCGATGAGTCGAATCTGAGCCTCGGCGTTCCGCTCGATCCTACCTGCTACCGCGTGGGCCGTGCTGTGGTGTCGAGGTCCCTGGTCCGCAGAATCCTGGCCCACCCGAAGATCGCGTTCAGCGGCGTGCGCAGCTGTGCGACAGCGTGCCGAGAGAATTCGTCTTTCAGGCGATTGGCTGTCTCTGCGCCTCACGATAGAGCTGAATCCGATCGACGGCTGAGGCGGATTCGCCGCGCGATGTCTCGACCACCAACGCCGTCCGACGGCGAAAACCGATCGGCCATCGCGCGACACGAGCGTCACCCAATCGCACGCCACCCTGCCGTCGACGACCAGCGGAAGCAGTGCTGCCGTGCCCCGATTCAGAGTTGTTCCAACGCCTCCGCGCGCCCCGCCAGACCAACGAGCCTCGTCGCCATGTCTCCTGAAGCTGGACTACTGTATGATCACGAGCCGTCGGGTCGCGATGGCCCGGCACGAGACCAGATTCAGCACCGCGGGCGTTGCGCTTCGACACCGTCGCGGCAACCCTCGCCTGCATCAACTGGTGCGCCGTTTCCCGCCCGTTCAGGGACTGAGCAGATCGCCTCTGCCTCGTTGACGAGGTGCACCATGGTCCAGTCTGCGAGAAATGGAACCACCGCTCGCCGTAGCGACGTCGAGGAGCTCGTTGAATGTGACGACGGGGCCGAGAGTGATCGGCAGAACGTCGACAGGAACGCGAGGGCGTCCCGTTGTTCGATCAATGTCAGCGCGCGCAGCCGTTCGGCTTTCTCACGGTCAGCAGTTTCGACGCGGAGGCGCTCGTTGACCTGCTCGAGCTCGACGGTGCGCTCGGCGACTCGCGCCTCGAAGCTCGGCGTGGAGGCCGACCGCAACGCACCTTCGTTTTCCCGAGCGTACGTTCAGCGTTGACGCCGCTCGGTGATGTCAATGGCATGTCCGAGGACGTACGAGACTCGGTCTGGACCACTGGGACAGCACGTTGCTATATCCAGACCCTGGACGGCTCCCGTGCAGCGCGATCACGCGCATCAACCGGCATCGCGACCATGCTGTTGCAGTCGTCGCAAATAGTCGTCGAAGAGGTGCCGCGTGTCTTCTGACAGGAACTCGCGCAGGTTGCGGCCGACGCCCTCCTCGGGCCGATAGCCGAGTGCAGGCTCGCCGCGGCGGAATTGATCGAGAGGATGTTGCCGTTCAGATCGTGGGTGCAGATCAGGCCGAGGCTGTATTCGACCAGCTCACGATATCGCCGCTGCGCGTCGTGGAGAGCATCGTTGGTTTCCTGCCATGCGGCGGCCGTCCCTTCGAGACCGCCTGGATTGGGCTCGCCGGTGGGCGCGGTCACCCTGCAGGGCGTTCGCCGCGATCGCGTGCTCAGCCATAGGGTGGAGCGTGCGCGATTATAGCTCCCAACCCCCGCCCACGAGCGTACGTGACAGTGCGGTAGGGCGTTAGTCCTACAGGATGCGTGTATGGCGAACACTGAGTGGTGGCAGCGCGGTCCCATCGACGGCATTCCCGCCGTCCTTCAACCAATCGCGCACATTCTTCTTCAAGTTCGCGAGAGTGTCGGCGAGATCGTCGAGCCTTTGACGGAGCAGGAATGGAACGCCCGCCCTGCAGGGGTCGCCTCCGCGGCCTTTCATGTGCGACATATTGCCGGAGTCATCGATCGCCTCTTCACCTACGCCCGCGGCAACGCGCTATCGACAGAACAACTCGCGGCGATTCAGTCGGAAGGTCAGGAACTTCTCACAGCGGACGTCGCGCCAGTTCTGCGCGCCCTATCCGCACGAGTTGACGCAGCCGTTGCGGAGCTTCGCACGATCGATGTGACAACACTCGGCAACTTTCGCGGCGTGGGACGGGCCCAGCTCCCTTCGACCGTCATCGGTTGCCTCGTGCATGGCGCAGAGCACGCGATGCGTCACGTCGGGCAGCTTTCGGTTACCGCTCGTATAGTTCGGTCCGGTACTCCGTTAAGCGTGACTTTCGAGATGCGGGATCGGCTGCACGCTCTTGGCGGTTTTTCACCTCGCCAGGCGTGATTGCTATCACCGTTGTCACGCTCACGCTCGGGATCGGCGCGAACACGCCGCTCTTTTCCATCATCGACGACGGCGGTATCCTGATGCGCAGCTCTGATCGTGAGCGGCCTGGCAGAACGATGATCGGCGTGTATCGACTGAGCAGCTGCTCGGCGATGGCGCGGCATGGGCGCGGTCTACCGCGCGGTCGATACGAAGCTGAATCGTGCGGTTGTCGCGATCAAGTTTCTGTCTACTGACGTCGCCGACCCGGCGGCGCGCCGGCGCTTCCAGCGCGAAGCGCAGCTCGCCTCGTCGCTCAACCATCCGCACATCCTCACCGTGCACGATGCGGACGAGCTCGAGGGACGGCAGTATCTGGTCACCGAGGCTGGCGGACGGCGTGGCACACTGCGCGACTGGAGCAGAGATCATCGCGACTGGCGAGATCGCCGAGATGCTGGCCGGCGTCGCGGATGGTCCTCGCCGCAGCGCACGAGGCCGGAATCCTGCATCGCGACATCAAGCCGGCGAACATCCTGTTGACGAAGAGCGGCTGGCGCGAAGCTTGCGGATTTCGACTCGCGGAAGCTGCAGGGCTTCCGTCGCGGTGACGCGTCCCGACATCGAGCGCACGCGCCCGGGAGTCATCCTCGGCACGGTCGCATATATGTCGCCGAACAGGCCAATGGACAGCCGTGGACGGCACGCAGCGACATCTTCTCCTTCGCCGTCGTCCTCTACGAACTGCTTGCCGGCCGTCGCCCATTCGAAGGGACGACGGACGTCGACGCGCTGCACGCGATCGTGAACCGCGCGCCGAATCCGCTGCCCGATTCAGTGCCGCGATCGCTGCGCGCCTCGTCGAACGGGCGCTCCGGTGAAAGATCCGGCGGCGCGCGTTCAAACGATGCGCGAGATGGTGGCAGAGCTGCGCCGCTCTCGCGCGGCAGAGCGGCGAAGAGATGGCGGCAGCGCCGCCGCGACGAGCTGCGATTCGCTCTGGCGGTGCCGCGGCACTGATCGCCGCCGTCGCAATCGGCGTTGTCATGACTGGTCGTGGCACGACCGCGTCGCCGACGCCGACGCCGACGCAATACGCAGCTGACGAACTTCGCGGACTCGGCCACACGCCGCGCTGTCACCGGATACCCATGCATGCTGGCCTTCATCCGCGGGCAGAGCCTGCTCCTTCGGCCCGGGACAGGTGTGGGTCAAGACATTGCCCGACGGCGAGCCCGTCCGGATCAGCGACGACGCGAGGCGGGAAGTCCGCGCCGCAGTTTGCTTACCCGACGGCGCGAGATCACGTTTACGACGGATTTCAGCGCCGCCAGCGAGACGATGGACACGTGGATCGCGCCGGTCGGCGGCGGCCGTCCGCGACGGATGCTGGAGAACGCAGCTTCCCTGACCTGGTTCAACGACCCGGGCGGCCAGCGTGTCCTGTTTTCCGAGATGACCGGCATGGGCGGCCAGATGCGTCGGCTGTCGTCGACTGCGGACTGCCGCGGCGCACGAACGGTGTACGCGCGCCAGGCCACCGCCGGCCGGCATGGCGCACCGCTCGTATCGATCTCCGGACGGCAAGTGGATCCTGGCGATCGAGATGGATATCCATGCATGGCTGCCGTGCCGGTTGGTGCCCTTCGACGGCGGCTCGAGGGGGACGACTGGTCGGGGCCCCGTCCCGTCGCAATGCGTCGCACGGATGCGGTGGTCGCCTCGACGGCAATGGATGTACTTCATCGGGCAGACCGCGAACGGGACGCCATCTGGCGTCAACGGTTTCGACGGCGCACCGGAGCAGGTGACGTTCGGCGCCGTCTCTGAAGAAGGCATTCAGTTCGCGCCGGACGGCCGATCCTTTCGTCACCTGATCGGTACGACCCAGAGCACGCCTGATTCACGACGAGCGCGGCGACTCGTGATCATCTTCCGCTGAAGGCTAAGCAGCTTCATGCCTTCGATCTCACCCGACGGAAAGAAGCCTACTACCTGGTGCGGGCAAACGGGCTTTCGGAGAAGCTGGAATCAGGCGCCAGGTGGCCGATCTTCTGATACTGGACGCCGCCAGCGGCTGTTTTCCGACCGTCAACTGCTCCACTACTCGTTGTCGGTGGACGGCCAGCGTAACCGTCTTCGTCACGATCGATGATCAGGGGCGCACTCGCCGGTTTGGGTGGCGCCGCTGAACGATCCGAAACGCGAGGCACGGCAGATCACGACGGCGAACGCGTCGATGGCCTCTTCGGCACCGGGCGAAGTAGTGTTCGGCGGAAAGGAAGACTTTGCGATCTTGCGCATCGCAGAAGGTGGCGGCGAGTCGCAGAAAGTGATTCCGACGCCGCTGATGCTCTCAACGTCTCGAGCGACGGCGAATGATCGTCGCAGGATGCGAGGGCATGGGGCGCATTGGCGGTCTATCCAACGCGCGAGGGTCGCCGGTGCGACTCTGCGATCACTGCGGGCCGCCAGCACCGAGCCGATTCCTTCTTCTGATGGTCGCCTGACCGCAAGTTCTCTGCTGTGGAACGTCAGCGGTCTGATTTACTCGATCCCACTGACGCCGGGCAGGATGCTGCCGAAGATTCCGCCGCCGGACTGCAGTCGAAGAAGGCCGTCGGCGCCTGCCTGGCGCGGCGGCTGGTCGCGAACGAACCACACGCGTTTCCCGGTCCGGAATCCATCTGTCTACGTCGCGATGAAGGTGACGCCCAGCGCAACATTTACCGCGTCCCCTTCGTTCAATAAGCTTCCGTTTCGCACTCGCCCCGGCGCACGCGGAGCGCCCGAAGGGTGTTCCAGCGGCTCGGCTCGCCGGCGCGGCCTTCCATCTCGAAGTGCACCGGACCCGGATGCGGATTCTCGAGCGGCCATCGCCCGTTCTCGTCACGCTTCTTCGCCACCAGATCGACCGCCTCGGCGATGCGCTCGTCTGGCGCGAAGCCCGCTCTGCGCAGGTAGTCGAGCCCCACAGGATGTCGTAGTGCCAGCGCGTGGGAAACGAACACTGCGGTCCACGCGGCGGGCTGCCGGAGTTTCCGATCGAAGGTGACAATCTGTCCGGTCGATCGCGATCTGAACAGGCGGCGCTCGAGGAGATATTCCTGTCCGCGAAGGCGAGCGCCGGTGACGTCAGGCACCGGACCCTTCGCCCTCTCGTACTCCAGCAATCCTTCGAGCACGCAGATCGTCGTGTGGAATGACGACCGCTGGCTGCGCGGGGCGTCGCAGTTCCAGCCGCCGTCGCTCAACTGCTCCTGAAGCAGTCGGTCGGCGAGACGATCGCTGGCCTCGCCGAAATACGCACCGATCGCCAGCACCCGTCCGTTGATACAGGGCTCGACCTCGCCTTCGAAGAACGGCGAGTCGCCGAACTCCTCGCCCCAGGTGCAGCGCTCGCGCACCTGGCCGATGGCCCTTCGCACCCGATCGCTCGCCGGGTCCACACCGAGATCTCGCAACAGCTGGAGCGTGTCCATGGTGGAGATCCAGGCGCGCGGCACGAACGCCGCGCCGCCCCAATGGCCATCCGATCCTTGAAGGTCCAGCAGGCGAGCCCCCCAACCCTCCGCGGCCACACGCGATCGCTCACGCGCAACGGTCGCGTCCGACTCGGCGATCAGGTCGCGCATGACCTGCCACCGAATCGACGGATCCGAGTCGAGCAGCCACTCGATGACGCTCATGCGCACGCCCTTTCGGCGTCGATCCTGGACTCTGATCTGGCGCCACCCGCCATCCCCGTGCCTCCATCTTATTCGGACGGCCCAGCGATCTTCGGCATCTCTCCGGCGAGTTCGCCCGGCGATCGACGGGAACCTGCTTTGGCGGCCGATCGGGGCTTTTCACTAGAATCACGAGACCTCGTCCGCCGGAAACGCCTCTGGCCCGACGGCGACCGGGGTCGCAGCATGAAGGTCGGGATCATCTCGGCGTATATGGACACCGACCGGAAGGGGAGCCGAATCGCGGCTTCCTCCAGCCGCAGGTCGGTCCGCCGCATCGCCGCGCTGCTCCCACGACACGTCGATCGACATCGTCTTTCGACACCTGGCGCGACCCGACTGGACGCGGGACTACTCGCTCCTCTTCATCAGCGCCTCCATTCGGATTTCCGATCGCGCCCGCCAGATCTCGCACTACTGGCGGCGCCGCGGCGTGAAGACGGTCATTGGCGGCGTGTTCGCGACAGCCATGTTTCCCGCGCTCTGTCGGCCGTTTTTCGACGCGGTCGCCATCGGCGGCGCGGAAGGCGTGGTGCCGAGTTGTATCGGGACTTCTGCCGCGGCGAGCTGCAGCCCATCTACGCTGGCCTCGGCGTACGCACGCGAGGCGGTGCCCGATCCCCGCCTCGACCTCGCCAGCCGATCAGCGAGGGCATGCCGATGTCGTTCGAAGCCACGCGAGGATGTCCGTTCGCGTGCGACTTCTGCACGCTCGACGGGTGTCGGCACCGCTTCCACGCGCGCCCGGCCGAAGCTCGTCGTTCGCGATCTGAAAGGTGGCCGGCAGTTGCTTCAGGGCAAGATCCCCGCCTACCGGCTCCCGGCCGTGCTGTTTGTCGACAACAACATCGGCGGCAACCTGCCGTACTGGCGCGTCTCTGCGAGGCCATCACCCCGCTGCGCATCCGGTTCGGCGCATCGATTACCTTCAACTGTCTCCTCGACGAGGACATCGTCAGGGCTGCTCGCGCGGGCGGGATGCCGCGTGCTGTTCACCGGACTCGAGGCTTCAATCCGCGCGGCGATCGCCGACATGCGCAGCAAACACCAGAATCTGCTCGACTCGATCAGATTCGCGCTGGACCAATGCCGGCGTCACGGCATCCTCGTGATGTCCGGTTTGATGCCTGAGCCCGGCCACGGACGACTGGACCTATGTGCGGACGATTCCGGCGAAGCTGCAGGAGACCGAGGCTGCACATCCCGAACTACATCTGCCTGGAGTCTCCATTCCCGGGCACGCCGTAAACTTTCAGCGGCTCGCGACCGATCCGCGGAACGTGTTCCTGCCGAACGCGCTGTTGCGGGACTTCAACGGTACACGCTGGTGGTCCGTCCCGAGCGTGAATCCGTGGACGATTTCGTCCGGTCAATACAAATGGGTGCTCGACGCGACCTACACCAGGCTTCGCAAGGCGAGGAAGCTCGTCGAGGATCTTCCGCAGCTGTTTGCGTCGGGTGTCTGGGAATCAGGGATGGTGGATATCGTCCATCAGTGCTTCTGCCGGCTACACGCTCCCGTGTCCGGGACCGCACGCTATCTGGCGGCCTCGGACGTGCCGCCTCCTGAGTGCGCGCAGGTGCCGTTCCAGGCCGGACGACTTCGACTCGGACGACGAATACCACGCGGTGATGGATCCCTGCCGGGTTACGGACGAAGCCGGCCGGGTGCTTCCAGGCTGGACGCGCCCGACGCGGCTGTTCGAGCGCAACGGACGCATCTCGGAACAAGCCCTGCGATTCGTGGAAGTGGCTCTAGAACCCGCGTGCGGCGTTACCGCGTACCCTTCGGAAGGCCTTGGGCTTCCGGAACCGTTGGGGGTAACGTTTCGAAGTCGAGTTCCAGTGAACCGCGCCAACGTCGCCGACTGAGCGTGATCGATGCCGATGTTCGCCCCGGAACCCGTTTTGGTCACTATGAGCTGATCGCCCGGCTCCGGGGCCGGCGGCATGGCAGAGGTCTGTCGCGCCAAGGACCTGACGCTTGGGCGGCAGGTGGCCATCAAGGTGTCTTCCCGCCAACGTGCTGGGCGACCGCAATCAGGAAGCGCGATTCCGGCAGGAAGCCACGACGGTTTCCTCCATCAACCATCCCCAACATCGTCACGATCTTCGAGATCGGCACGACCGATGAGGTGATGTAATATCGCGATGGAAGCTCGTCGAAGGCAAGACGCCTGCGCCAGTTCCTGGCCGGCGGGCGCTTTGCCGCTATGGCGACGGTGCTCGCCGTCGGCGCGCAGGTCGCCGACAGGTCGGCGAAGCTCCCGCCGCCCAGATCGTCCATCTGCGATCTCAAGCCCGGAACATCATGGTCACCGACGATGGGCTGGTGAAGGTTCTGGATTTCGGCATGGCGAAGGTCGGCGGACTCGGCGCCGAACCAGGTTGAGGACCTCGCCACCGGGTCGTTCTTCACCACGCGGCCGGGCATGTCGTGCTGGGCACTGCGGCGCATGTCGTGCGAGCAGGCCCGAGGGCAGGCGGTCGACTTCCGGTCCGATCAGTTCGCGCTTGGCCTCGTGCTGCACGAGGTTGACGACCGGCCGGCATCCCTTCCGGCGCGAGATCCGCCGTGCGGACGATGTCGGCGATCATCGACGCGACGCACCAGCCGCTGCTCTCCTGGCCGCCGCGATGCGCCGCAGCAGCTCGCCTGGATTGTCGATCGGTGCCTGTCGAAGAATCCGGAAGACCGGTACGGCTCCACCCAGGGATCTTGCGCGAGACCTGCAACAACTGCCGGGTTATCTCTCTGGGGAGCGGCGTGCGCGTGCCGATCTGCGCGCGCCGCCGCCGAAGGCGAAGCCGCGCGCGGCGACCCGGCGCGCGATCGACCTCGATCGCGGTGCTGCCCTTCGTGAACGCGACCGCGCGATGCCGACACCTGATTACCTGACGCGAGGCATCACCGGATCGATCATCAATTCGCTGTCGCAGGTCCAGGAAGCTGAAGGTCATCGCGCGGAGACGATGTTCCGCTACCGGGATCGCGGCCGACGATGCGCAAGCGGTTGCCGCCGGGAGCTGCAGGTGAGAGGCGTGGTAACCGGACGCGTCCAGATCCGTGGAGACCAGTTCTGCTCGGTCATCGGCGCGAGCCTCATGGACGCCGCCCGAGGATCGCAAGTCTGGGGCGGACAGTACGCATACTGCAAGCTCGCCGATGTCTTTTCGATCCCGCAGGGTTGCCACCGAGCTCACCTCGGCGCTTGCGCGTCCGTCTGACCGGCGCCCAGCGAAGCGGATCGGGCAGCCGCAGTCGCAGAGCGGCGAGGCGTATCAGCCGTATCTCCGCGGACGGTTCTTGCCTGCTGAACAAGCGGACTGCCCGACGAGATCAAGCGCGGCATGGACTACTTCAGGCGCGCCACGCGGTCGATCCGGCCGTTTCTGGCTCGCCTTACGCCGGCTCGCCGACTGCTGCTGCGTGCTGCGGAGCGGGCGAGTTCGCGATGTTCTCCGCCGACAGATGATGCCGAAGGCGAAGGCGGCGGCAACCGCGCGCGGTCGGGAGCCGAATGATATGCGGCGGAAACGCACGCGGTAGTGGGCAGCGTCGTCCCGCTGGCTCGACTGGACTGGGCGGCCGCCGAGCGCGAGTTCCCTCCGCGCCACCGAGCTGCAACCGGGACACTCGGTGGCCACGGCTGGCTGTGCGGAGTTTCTCCTGCCGCCATGGGACGCTTCGACCAGGCCGATCCGCCTGGAAGCTGAGGCGCGGCGGCCGATCTGGATCCGCTGTCTGATCGCCACGATGTGGACGCTCGCCCGTGGTGCGTGAACCTGTCAGGTCGAGCTCAGCTCGGCGCGATTGCCGAGATGAAGCGGTCGCTCGAGATCGAGCCGGCCTCGATGCGGCCGTGCTTCATCATGGGTTGGGCGTACACAAGATCCGGACGGGTCGGCGAAGCCTACGAGGCGCTCTAAGCGTCAATCGCGATCGGCGGAGACAACCCGTTCAAGGAAAGGCTTCCTCGGCCGCACCATCTACGCCGCCAGCGGGCCGCGCCCGACGATGCGCGGCAAGCTGCTGAACCGAGTCTCGCTTCGAGCTCTCGAAGCACCACGATTCGTGTCGAGCGCTTCACATCGGCCGATTGTATGCGTCAAGTGGGCCGTGAGGCGAGCTCGACGCCGCGTTCGAGTATGGACCGGCGATTCGAGGCGATCGGACGCTTACCTGGCGTGCAAGGGGTTACCGCCGTTTCCTCGATGGCTGAAGGGGATCCGCGATCTCGGCCTCCTGCGTGCGGCGTCTCGGTCTCCCGCACGCCCTCCAGCCGCCGCCTGTCCCGTGCCGAGATCGGCCGCAATCCGTGAGCTTACCGCCGAATACCGTGGTCGACGGGTTGGGTCTGGCGGAGCTCGCGTTCGTACTCGCCAGGTCATCGCGACAGAACTGGTCGACGAAGCGATCCGCCGCATCGACGCGCACAACCCGTCGGTGAATGCCGTCGTCTACACGACGATGCGACAGGCACGCGCCGCCGCGCGCGGCGCGCTGCCGGACGGTCCGGGTGTCCACCGGCGTCCCGTTTCTGCTGAAGGACCTGCACTCCACCTGCGCCGGGACCCCGACGCAGCGGCGGAAACCGTCTGTTGCGCAACATCCGCGATGCCCACGCCACAGCGAGATCGTCCGGCGCTTCGAGGCGGCTGGCGTGGTGCTGCTCGGCAAGACCAAGCCACGCCGGAGTTACGGCGCTGACGCCGTTCACGGGATCGAGCGCGCTCTGGTGCGGCGCGCAATCCCTGGGATCTCTCACGCACGCCTGGCGGTTCCAGCGGCGGCTCGGGCGCCGCCGTCGCGCGCGCGCATGGTGCCGATCTCGCCGGCGCCTCCGACGGCGGAGAGATCGATCCGCATTCCCGCGTCGTGCTGCGGCGTGTGTTCGGACTGAAGCCGACGCGCGGCGCGCCGCCGTGGGGCCCGACCACGGCGAGGTCTGGCCACGGCCTGGCGATCGAGCATGCGATCTCGATCTCGGTGCGTGACAGCGCCGCGATGCTCGACGCGATCGCCGGACCCGGACGTCGGCGCTCCTTACGACGCGCCGCCCCAGGCGCGTTCTGTTTCGACAGGACGCGGCGACGGAGCCTGGCCGGCTTGCGCATCGCCTTCACGGCGCATCCATTCCTCGGCCACGCACGCATCCTGACTGCGTGAAGGGTCTGGCCCGCGGCGGGTCGAATCTTCTGCGCCATCTTGGTCACGAGGTGATCGAGGCGGCGCCGGAGATCGATCGCGCAGGCCTTCGCCGTCGCGTTCCTCCACTCTCGTCGCACGCGCAGGCGCGCCGACATCGAGCAGCGCCGCCACGCTGGCTGGCCGGACGCGCGGTGACCGACTGGCGACTTCGAAGTGGGGACCGTATGCCGTGGGCCTCATCGGCCGCTCGATGAGGAACCACCGATTACAGCGAAGGCGATGAGGTGCTGCAGGCCACCGGTCGCGTCATCGGCCAGTTCTTCGAGAACGTGCGACGTGCTCCTGACGCCGACGCTGGCGCAGCCACCTGTTCCGATTGGCGCGCTCAAGACCGGGCGGAGCCGCCAGCTCGCGTTCCTCAAGTTGGTCGGACGTCGGCTCAACGCGCCGGCTGGCTGCTGAACGCACTCGGCGTGATCAGACGCGCTCTGCCGCCAAGGCGTTTCGACTTCAGTGCGTTCACGCCGCTGTTTCAACGTCACCGGCCAGCCCGCGCGATGTCCGTGCCTCTGGCCTGGAACGATGACGAGCTGCCCATCGGGATGCAGTTTGTCGGGCGCTTCGGCGACGAAGCGACGCTCTTTCGCCTGGCGGGTCAACTCGAACGGGCACAGCCCTGGTTCTCGCGGATCCCGCGCTTGTGACCTAGCGTTCCGGGTGCGTAGCAGCGCCTCGCGGTAGAGTCAGCGTGCGCGCCGCTCGCGCCGAGCGGATCGCCGCCGTGCCGCCGCCCCATGCGCTGGATCATGCCGACGAAGATCAGATCGTTGGTCGGATCGACCCAGAACCAGGTGCCCGGCCGCGCCGCCCCAGCTCATCGATCCCTTTGCCTTCGAGCGTTCCCGCCGCACGCGGATCGTTCACCACCATGAAGTCCAGCCCGAAGCCGACCGCCTCGTTGAAACGCGCCGCGCCGATGCCGTTGGACGACGACCAGCACGCTCTTCGGGATCATGTTGGTGCCCATCATCTCGACCGAGGCCGGCGACAGCAGGCGCGCGCCGTCGAGCTCGCCCTTGTTCGCGATCATCTGTGCGAATCGCGCGTAGTCGCCGATCGTGCCCACCAGCCCACCGCCGCCGGATTCCATCGACGGCGGCTCGAGGTAGGTCGGCATCGCCCCGCCGAACAAGTTCCTTCACTTCTTCGATCTTGCCGGTCTTCGGGTTGCCGGCATACACCGCCGCGAGCCGGCTCGCCTTGTCCGCGGGCACGTAGAACGCGCGTGTCGGTCATCTTCAGCGGCTTGAAGATCCGCTGCTGGAGGAAGTCGCCGAACTTCTGGCCCGACAGCTTTTCGACGATGTAGCCCTGGATGTCGACGGCGGAGGAGTACGACCACTTCGTCCCCGGCTGGAACATCAGCGGGATCTCCGCGGTCCGTTTGATCATGTCCGCCAGGCCGTTGGCGGCGAGCACGCCCTTCTCGCGATAGAGCTTGTCGACCGGATGCTGATCGGCGAGGCCGTAGCCGAATCCCGCGGTATGGCTCATCAGCTCGCGCATGGTCGGCGGGCGCTGCATGTCCTGGATGGACCGGCGGCCGTTTTCATCGGCTCCGCTCATGACCTTCAGCGCCTTGAACTCGGGCACGAACTTGGTGATCGGATCGTCGAGCTGCCAGCGCCCGTCCTCGAACAGCATCATCATGGCGACGCCGGTGATCGGCTTCGACATGGAGTAGAGGCGGAAGATGGTGTCGCTGCGTCATCGGCGCCGGTCGCCAGGCTCTTGACGCCGTAGATCTTCTCGGACACGACCTGGCCGTGCCGCGCCAGCAGCGTCGACATGCCCGCGACGCGCCCGTCCGCGACGACCTTCGCCATGTAGGCGTCGAGCTTCGCGAGCCGCTGCGAGTCGAAGCCCAGCGCTTCCGGGCTGGGCGCCGGATTGAGCGCCGCGGCGGCAGGACTCGCGGCGCGGGACGCCGCGGGTGACGCTGGCGGGCGGGTGACTGCGCGCTGACGTACCACGAGGACGTGAACGCCACGGCGACCGAAACACAATGCGGCGGCGACAGACGTGCGGCGAAGCATCGGACCTCCCTCTGAGTTGAACGGCGACGGAGGTTCTACCCCGGCCGGTGAAATGCCGCGCAGCAAATCGTCGCGGAATTGCCGGACGTCGCAGGAATCGCGCCGCCTCCGCTGAAGGGGCGCTGCGAGCGTCGGTCATGGCAAAGCTGCGCTGGCCGCGGATCGGCGCTCGCAGCCGCCGCTCGCGCAGGTGATCCGTATCATGTCGCAAACACGACGAGCGTGTCATGGTTGAGCTAGACGAACACGTTGAAATCTGCCGCGATCGCGTTTCGCGCGCCGTTTGAGATACGCTTCTGCATCATGCCGCTTGGCTTAGACGAAGCTGAAGCACATCGTCGTCTTGATGATGGAGAACCGCTCGTTCGATCACATGCTCGGCGCGCTTGAAGGCGACCGACCCACGCATCGACGGCATCGACGGCGACGCAGTCCAACCCGGATACGCGCCGGCAGGGCAGCGCCTGCGCCCAGCCGCTGGCGGAGTTTCAGGGTCAGCTCGATCCCGATCCCGATCATCATTTTCCCGGCGTCGATCTGCAGATCTTCAACGGCGACACGACGCCCGCGCGCGTGGCGACGATGCAGGGGTTCGTGAAGAGCTACTTCGCGCAGCGCAAGGACGTGAAGCACTCGCGCAAGATCATGTACTCACTTCACGCCGGACAAGCTGCCGGTGCTGACCACGCTCGCGACCGAGTTCGCGCGTGTTCAACCGCTGGTTCTCGTCCGATTCCCGGGCCGACGCTCTGCAACCGGGCGTTCGCGCACTACGGCACGTCGTTCGGCCACGTCGGCATGGAGGTGTTCTATCCGAACACGCAGTTCAAGAGCATCTACCAGCGGCTCGATCGGCGCGAAGCAAGACCGCCAAGATCTACTACTTCGACACGAAGAGCTCGTCGCTCGAAGTGGTCAACCTGCTGCAGCACCAGCCGCAGTTCTTCGGGACCTTCCGGCAGTTCCTCGACGGACTGCGACGAGCGGCATGCTGCCCGACTACTCGTTCGTCGAGCCGAACTACAGCGATCACGACGGCGGACGGCGGCGCAGTCATCGCCTCCGACCAGCATCCCGACCACCACGTGCAGGAAGGCGAGCGGTTCATCGCGGCGGTCTACAACGCGATCCGCCAGAACGCCGCGCTCTGGGAATCGACCGCCCTGCTGATCGTGTGCGACGAGGCACGGCGGGCTCACCACGATCCGCGTGCCGCCGCCCAGCTGATGTCACGCCGGACGGATTCGTCGCGCAGCCCGACGCGACAGGCACCGGCAAGCCGTTCCTCTTCGACGCGGCTCGGCGTCCGCGTGCCGGCGGTTGCTCGTCTCACCCGTGGGTCCCGCCCGGCACCGTCGTCAGGCACCGCATCGCGTCTTCGAGCACGCGTCGCATTCCCGCGACCGCGACCACGTCGTTCTTCCTCGGGCCGATTTCGACGGACCGCTCGCCCCGCAGCGAAAGACCGGCGGAGACGCTTTCTCGACCTCCTGACGCGCGCAATGCCATGCGCACCGATCGCGCCTGAATTCGATCTCGGCTGAACCCATGGCTGCGATACCGCGTACCCAAGACGCCCAAGAGCGCCTACAACCCGCCGCGGCCGGCCGGAGCGCTGCCTCAGAGCCAGCTGCACCACCTCGGAATGGGCGGTTCGTCCGGCCAGCTGCCAGCGGACCGCGCAGGCGCTATTCCGCCCGATCAAGCCGCGTCGCAAGAGTCCGGAAGCGGCAGCGCGCGTCGCGACGCTCAATCGAAGCTGACGAGCGACACTCACGCGGTGCGAGGCCGCCCAGTCGCTTCACGCGCCATCGATCGCCTGCCGCATGCACCACGCTCGAAGCCCAGGCGCGCGGCGAAACGCACGCCGAAGCCCGAAAGCACGGAAGCAGGCGAAGTCGCGAGCCGCGGCGCGCGGCACGCGGCGTAGGCCGGCAGCGAATGCTCCATGCGCGCACCTGCCTCGATCCTCGTCGTGCTGCTCGCCCTGCTCGCCAGCTCCCGCCGCTCGCCCAGGAGAGCCGGTTCCAGTCGGACCTCCGCCGCGAGGGCGAGGATCTCAAGGAGGCTGCGGCGGTGGATTCGATCCCAGGCGCTCGTCGGGTGCGTCGTCACCGTCGCGACGGACAGACCCGTTCCATGTGGCCACCGGCAGCATGGCGCCTCTGAACGGCATGGGCTTCGGTCTCGCCTTTGCGGAGACACTACACCGCCGAACGAGCGACGATGGCGCATCAGCTGGAACGCCGGATACGCGTCATGCGCACATCAGGATCGTGGCGCGCCGGCGCGTCATGAAGATGATCCACATTCCCGATCGTCCCGGCATCACCGTCGTCCGCGCCGGGTGGTGCGGCGCCTGCCCGGCGACCGTCGGTGACGATCACGGAGTACCCGATCCATGCGAACATTTATGCGCAAGCGATCTCGCTCGATACGCTGACGACGACGGCGGGCCAGAGTGAGTTCAGCGAACGGCAGGTCGTTATCGGCAGCAACGTCATCTACCCGCTCGACGCGCATCGACGCGATCAGCCCAGCCTGCGACCGTCGTTGATCGGCGCCGTGAACGGCCGGTTTCTGAACATCAAGAGTGATGCGGCAGGGCCTGTCGATTCCCAGCCGTCGTTCGTCCAGTTCGAGGGAGGGATCCGGCTGAAGCCGTCTGTGTTCGGCGACCATCTTGCGCCTGAACTACCTGGCTGGACTTCCAGCAGTTCGCGGCGGGCTCGGACGCGCATGCGTCGATTCCACCGGTGGACGCTCGACTGAAGCACGAAGTGCCCCTCTACCGAACGGTCTCATCCACCGGGCCGAAGGACACGAACGGGCCTGACGAGTGTTTTCAGTCGGTGGGGTCGAAGGGATGCCCGCCGGTGTCATAGCTCGCGCAACCGCGAAGGTCGGTCAACTTCCGGCTGCTTTGCAACTCGCTCCGCGAGAAACGGCGGCAGCCAGGTGCGTTTATTTTCAGCCGACGCTGGGCGGTTCCGACATCAATGGCCAGCGCCTCCCTGAGCGCATACGACGACTATCGGTTTCGCGGGCCGAATCTCTTCGCGCTGCGGGAGAGCGTCGAGCACTCCATCTGGGGGACCGATTGGGGCTTACCTGCTCCTCGAGCAGGGCAAGAGTTACCGAGGAAGCGCCGGTTTCGGGTCCGGCGAACTACTCAACAGCGTCGCAGTCGGTCTGACGCTGCGCGCAGGGCGGGTTCCCGCTGGTGAATCTGACGTTCGCGTGGGGCGGCGGCAGATCATCCGCATCATCGGCTCGATGGATCCGTCCCTGCTGGGCGGATCGAGCCGCCCTGTCTGTCTGGACGCGACCATCATTTCTCGCGCGGCCCGAGCGCACCACGAAGCTTGTCGGCGAGCGGGCCGAATCCCCTCGGACGACGCCGCATTATCGCGTTCGTTGTACTCGCGCACTTCCTCGGCCTCGTGCGCGTCCGTGGATCGCCTTGACGCTGAGACGGATGCGGCGGCCCGCACGGGTCGACTTCGAGGACCGACGACCTCGACGTCGGCGCCGACGGGAAACGCTCTGCGCGACGTCCGCTTCCCTGGCGACGCCGGTTTCGCTCATCGGGATGAGACCGGTGCGCCCCGGCGCGAGGAACACGAACACGCCGAACTTCTCGTGACGCTCGACTTTCCCCGTGCGGCCGCGCGCCAGGCACGATCTCCGATCTGCGACGGCGCCGTCCCGCCTGCGCGCGCCGAGCCTCTCCGGAAGCAGCGCGACGCCGATCCGCTTCTTCTCGAGGTCGATGCTCAGGATCTCGAATGCCGCCGTCATCCCCGGGGCGACCGCGTCGGACCATCCCTTCGGATCGCCCCGTCGGCGCGAACGTGGAGGCGTGCGCCAACCCTTCGACCCCGGCTCGAGCTCGACGAACGCCCCGAACTCCGCGACGCGCGTGACGCGGCCGGTGCGCACCTGGCCGACCTCGTACGTCGCGTGCGACGCGTCGACCACGGATCGGCGCTGAGCTGCTTCAACCCGAGGGAGATCTTCTGCGTGTCGTCGTCGACGCGCAGGACCTTGACGGTGATCTCCTCGCCGGGCTTGACGACCTGCGACGTGTCCGACACGCGTGACCACCCCATCTCGGACACGTGCAGCAAGCCCTGCACGCCGCCGCCCAGGTCGACAAAGGCGCCGAACTCGCGCACCGACGTGACGCGGCCGGTCATCACCGCGCCGGCGACGATCGATCGCCGGATCTCGGCGGCGCTCGCCCGCTGCTCCTCCTCGAGAAGCGCGCGCCGCGAGACGACGAGGTTCTTGCCGCCTTCCGTGTATCGATGATCCGGAATTCGTAGACGCGCCCTTCGTGCGCCGACGGGTCCGTTCCGGACGGTGTCGATCTGCGAGAACGGGCAGAAGGCGCGCTGGCGGGCGATGCGCACCTCGTAGCCGCCCTTCACCGCCCGCTCGACCTTGCCTTCCACCGGGAGACCGGCGTGGAACGCGTCTTCGAGCTGCCGCTGGGTCGCGGCCCCTCGCGCCAGCCTCCGGGAGAGCGTCAGCCCTCCCGCGGTCGACACCACCGTCGCCTGAATGCGGTCGCCAACCGCGACCTCGAGATCGCCCTCGTCGTCCTTCAGCTCGGCGATCTCGATCGTGGCTTCGCCCTTGCCGCCGACGTCGACGAACGCCACCTCCGGGCCAATCGCGACGATCGTGCCCTCGACGGTCTGACCCCGTCTCGACGCGCTTCGCCTTGACGGACGCCTCGAACATCGACGCAAAGTCTTCCTCGGGCTCATTCACGACGCTCTCCCTACGGTCCGCCTGAAGGCGGACATTGCCACGAACGTATTTCGAAGGCGGACCCTGGCGAGACTCGGTCCGTCATGGCCAGCGAACGTTGGGGAGAATTATACGAGGAGGGTGGCGAGGACGCTTGCGAAGCAGCCGCGCTTCGCAAGCGTCATGAAGAGCCCGTGCGCGTCAGCGTCCGAACGAGATGACCACCTGGAACTGGCCGCTGTTGTCGCTGACGTTGTCGTCATTTGTTCCCGAGTGCAGCACGAGCCGCTTGCCGGTACGGTGATGGACGACTGATCGCCGATCCCGAACGGCAGGCCGTTGTCGATCCGGCCGATGAGCGCGCCCGGCCAGCGCGTTCGGCAACGGCGCGCCGAGACGAACTTGTGGGCCGGTGAACCGGCGACGCCCGGCGCGGTCGTTGGCGTCGCCGGTGAAGCGGATTTCGCCGCTCGACGTGAATCGCAGCACCTCGCCCTGATTCACGCGGATGCCGGTCGGCGTCCACTGGCGGTTGGCGGCGACGCTGAACGTGCCGCCCGCTGAAGTCCCGGCAGTCTCGATGGCCGCCGCCGGCGTTGGTGCAGGCCGCCGATCGCAGAGCCGCTCGTCGGAGTAGCCGCGGTGTTGTTGCCCGCCAGATGCCGTCATATTGTGACCGGCCGTAGCCGTCGGCGTAACCGCGTTCGATACCGATCGCGGAACTGCGGCCTGTAGCTGTTTCCTGTCGCCGTAGCTCGGCGCGGTAGCCAAGATCGCCGTTCTCTGTAGATGTTGTTGCCGCGGAAATTCGACCGCGCGTTTCGCCCGACCGATCCTGCTGACCGAGGGTGACCGCCTTCGCGATACCCGGCGTCGAACGCCATGTCCGCTCGCGCCGAACTGGCGATTGGCATAGGGATCGGTCGCCGGCGGCGACAGCCGGCTTGCGGACGGCCGTAGAGTCTAGCCATGCTGCCCGCCGCAGGCCGTAATAGCCATCGTCGTCAGCCGGCCTGGTAGCCTGCGCGATAACCCTCCATATGCTCGTTCCGATCGCCGAAGGTACCGTTCGTAGCCGCGCGCGCCCCAGTAGTCGTTATTCCTCCAGGAATGCGGCCGTCTTCGCGCGTCGCGGTCTGACGTCCCTGATCGGCGCCGTCGCGGTACGCGTGTTCGTAGCCGTGCTGCCGGGCGTCGAGCGAGCCGCCATACTCGAGCGCACGCGTCTGATCAGCTCGTGTCTGTCCCTCGGCGACTGGCACAAATGCGATGGCGCCCACACCGATGAACGCCGTCAGCGCCAGACCGATGGTCGTAGAGATTCCGTTCTTCATATATCACCCCTGTTTCTACAGGGACCAGCTGCAACGAGTGCTGCCATTGAGCTCGACGGCGGTTCGCCATTTGTTTTGATGGCGCGATGTCCGCGCAGAGGGTCGCGGTGCGGCTGATTGTCCCAATTCAGGCTCGACCGTGGCGGAACTATGAAGATTCGCGCCTGAATTTGACTCAAAGTGTGGCAGGGCTGTTGCGGAATAGGCCGGCATGACCATTACCAGAGTTCTGACACCGGTTGCGTTCGTCGCATTGATTGCGTTGTCGGCAGCGCCCGTTGACACCGGGCAACGTGCGCGGTGAGAAGCGGTCGATCCGCCGGCCGCTCGCGCGGGCCGAGGTCTCGCGTGGCGGCTCACGCGGCGTCGTGCAGTCGCGCGGATATTCGGGTTATCGAGGCGGTGTGCGCGGCCGATACGACGTTGTTCGAGGCGGCGGTTTCGTCAGAGGGCGCTCGTTCTATCGTCCCTACTACTCGTTCCGTCCGCAGGTAAGTCTCGGCTTCGGGCTGTGGATGGGAGTATCCGGTGGCGTGCCCCGTCTTACCACGGCAGCCCGCTAGCAGACTGCGCCTATCCGTCTGTCAGATCCGCTATGCCTACGCTGAGACGCGCCGCCGTACGGCATCCGTCGTACCCATACGGCTCGTCGCAGCCATGCGCCTCGTCCGGGCCAATCCGGACGGTTACCCATCGAACTATCAACGTCGAACTACCCGGCGTCGGGTATCCGCCCTCGGGTTACCCGAACGGCAATCAGCGCCGGCGATCGGCGTGCAGCGCGGCGAGAGCAGACAGCGCCTGGTGAGTACATCAGCTTCGAGATCACGCCGGACACGCGCGGCGGTGTTCGTCGACGGCAACTACATGGGGACGGCCGGCGAGTTCGGCCCCTCGCAGGACCGCTGGGCCTGAACACCGGAAGACACCGTGTGGAAATCCGCGCGCCCGGCTATCGCACGATGACGCTCGACGCTGACGTGAGACGCAGGAGGAAGTCGTCCCGTATCAGGGGACGTTGCAGCGGAACTAACCGCGACCGGGTATCAACACGCGGCGTTTCGCGCGAGCGAGACGCCGCGTTTTTCTTTGTGGCGTCGTTATCTGGGAGTCGCGCGTTCCTTCGCGATCCGCTCGTCGAGCTTTTCCACGGCTTGCGCGGCAAGGGCGCGAGCACGCGTTCGCGTCGACCAACGGTGCGCCAGGCTGCGTGGTCATGCGCGCGAACATGTTGCTGACCGCGGGGTGCGGGGTGAGCAGGATGTCGCACGGCAGCGCCGCCGACGGCCCAGTGCTGCGTCGGAACGCGCCACGACGCCAGGTGCTGCGCTTCGTCGGTATAGCGATACACGTCGTCAGAGATCGCGCTGACGCTGTCGACGTAGAGCGAGGTGCAGGCAGCGGCTGCCGTCTCGCACCGAAGTCCCATGTCCAGGTCGTGCTTCCCGGCGTGTGTCCCGGCGTGGCGTGCGGTCAGACTATCGCCGTCGGGCCGACCGTCACCGGCTCGCCGTCGACGATCCGGCGCACGTTCTTGACCGGTGGGAGTCCGCTCAATCGACGTGAATTGCGGATCCGAGCGATCGCCGCGACCGCGCTCGATCGCGTCAGCATCGGCGCCACGCGCCACCATCACCGCTCCTGAGTCGTGCTGAAGCCTGGCGAATCCGCCCGGCGTGATCGAGATGCGCGTGCGTGGCCAGGATGAAGCGACGTCCTTGATCGGAAACCGAGCGCGCGGATGTTGGCTCGATCCTGCGGCGCCGCCTCCCTGGTCGCGCCGTCAATCAGCACATGCCCGTGTCCGACGTGAACCAGCAGCGCGGTGATGCCGCACGTTGCCGACGTGCCAGGTGTCGCCATACCACGCCTGCGGTTTCGCGGGATCGCTCCATCCGCATCGGCCTTGCACGCGTGCGACGGGTTTCGCCGCCGCCGGCTGTGGGGCCGCCACCGACACTGCAGCGAGCAGCATCGTACGACCGACATGAAGTGACGCACAGTAGTCCTCTACCTGGTAATGACTTCCCTGCCATCCATGACGGACGCAGTGCGGGTGGGACGGCGACGGTGCCGTCCTTCTGCTGATAGTTCTCGAGAATCGCGATCAGCGTGCGGCCGACCGCGAGGCCCGATCCGTTCAGCGTGTGCACGAACTCCGCCTTGCCGGTGCCGGCCGCCGCGGAACTTGATGTTGGCGCGCCGCGCCTGGAACGCCTCGGTGTTGCTGCAGGAAGAGATCTCGCGATAGGTCTTCTGGCTCGGCAGCCACACTTCGATGTCGTAGGTCTTCGCCGCGGCGAATCCCATGTCGCCGGTGCACAGCAGCATCGTGCGATACGGCAGCTCGAGCCGCTTCAGAACTTCTTCGGCGTTCGCGGTCAGCGACTCGAGCTCGTCGTACGACTGCTCCGGCGTCGTCAGCTTCACGAGCTCGACCTTGTCGAACTGATGCTGCCGGATCAGACCCGCGCACGTCCTGACCGTACGATCCGGCTTCGCTGCGGAAGCAGGGCGTGTAGGCGGTGTAGCGGATCGGCAGCTCGCGGCCGTCGAGGATCTCGCCGCGGTGCAGATTGGTCAGCGGCACTTCGGCGGTCGGAATCAGATAGAGATCCCAGTCGCCGGCGATCTTGAACAGATCCTGCTCGAACTTCGGCAGGTTGCCGGTGCCCGGCAGCGTCGCGGTGTTGGCGAGAAACGGCGGCTCGATCTTCGCGGTAGCCATGCTCGCGCGTGTGGAGATCGAGCATGAAGTTGATGAGCGCGCGCGACAGCCGCGCGCCGGCGCCGCTCAGCACGGTGAAGCGCGCGCCGGCGATCTTGCGTGCCGCGCTCGAAGTCGATGATGCCGAGCGCCGGCCCGAGATCCCAGTGCGGCTGCGGCGTGGAGTCGAACACGCGCGGCTCGCCGACGCGGCGCACCTCGACGTTGTCCGCCGCGCTCTTGCCGACCGGGACGCTGCGCGTGCGGGAGATTCGGCAGGTTGAGCACGGCGGCCGTCCGCTGATGCTCGATCGAGTCGAGCTGGAATCCCCAGCTGCTTGATCTGCTGCGCCGCGCGCGGTTGGCTTCCTGCACCGGCGCGGTGTCCAGCCCATCGCGCTTGGCGCGCGCGATCTCGTCGCCCGACGTGTTCTGCGCGCGCTTCGAGCCCTTCGAGCTCGGGGATCATCCGCCGGCGCGCGGTTTCGAGCGTCGCGATCTCCTCGAGCGCCTTGTCGGCATCGACGCCGCGATTGCGCAGGCCGGTGCGGACTTCTTCGACGTGATCGCGGATATGCGAAGGAGTCGAGCATGCTACCTCAGCGAGTTATTGTACGTTACGATTCCGCCGTGCCTTCTGTTCGAAAAGCCGTCTTCCCTGCCGCGGGTCTCGGCACCCGATTCTCTCCCGCCACCAAGGCGCAGCCCAAGGAAATGCTGCCGCTGGTCGACAAACCGATCATCCAGTACGGCGTCGAAGAGGCGGTCGCCGTCCGGCATCGACAACATCCTGCTGGTCACCGGCCGCGGCAAGAACGCGATCGAGGATCACTTCGACGTCTCGGTGGAGCTCGAGTCGTTTCTCGAGGCGCGCGGCAAGCGCGAGCAGCTCGAGGAGGTCCGCAAGATCTCCAACATGATCAACTTCGCGTATGTCCGCCAGGGCGAGCCGCTCGGCCTGGGGCACGCGGTGCTGGTCACGCGCGAGCTGGTCGGCAACGAGCCGTTCGCCGTCATCCTCGGCGACGATGTGATCGACGCCGATCCGCCGGCGATCAAGCAGCTGATCGACGTCTTCGATCGGCTCGGCGGCCCGGTGCTCGCCGTCGAACGGGTGCCGCGCGAGGACATCTCGAGCTACGGCGTCATCGCCGATCGAGCCGAACGCATCGCTCGGCGACGGCATCTATCAGGTGCGCGATCTCGTGGAAAAGCCGCCGCAGGAAGAGGCGCCGTCGGATCTCGCGATCATCGGCCGCTACGTGCTGACGCCCGACATCTTCCCGGCGCTCGCCGCGACGAAGAGCGATCGCACCGGGGAGATCCAGCTGACCAACGGCCTGCGCGAGCTGCTGAAGACGCGGCCGATCTACGCGTGCGAAGTCAAGGGCGTGCGCCACGACACCGGCAACAAGCTGGGATTCCTGAAGGCGGTCGTCTACTTCGCGCTACGCCGGCCGGATCTCGCCGAGCAAGTTCTCGGCCTACTCTGACGTCGCTCAACCTCGCCTCGCGTTAGTCGTGGTCGGTTAGTCTTTGGCGACGACGAGCTGCTCGATGCGGACGGCGCGGCCGCGCGGGTCGACTCGCCGTCGAGTGTGTCGTACGACGACGGGGCTGAGCGCTGCTGTCGCGTCGACGACTGCTGTTCTCGCTCTTCTCGCTCTTCGACGCACGCGTCAGCTCGACGCCGACCGGCTTGTCTGCCTTCGCGGCGCTTGATCCGACTTTCCCCCGTCGGACTTCGGCGCTGACCCTTGTCTCCCTTCGGGTAGTCGGTGATGTAGAAGCCGCTGCCCTTGAACTGGATCGCCGGGCGACGACATCAGCTTGTGGACGTGGCCGCCGCATTTCGGGCACGTGTCTTCCAGCGGATCCGAAAACTTCTGAATCTTCTCGAAGCGGTGACCGCAGGCGTCACACTCGTATTCATACAGCGGCATTACGTGGTCCTTCGTGCCTGGTCGCGTGGTCCTAGTCCAGCAGATCGCCGCTATCGTCGCCAGCATCAGCTGACGATGGAGCCAGAACGGCGCGGTGCCCTGGCCGAGCAGCGTGTCGTGAAACGATCGCAGCGAGAATGACTTGCCCTGCTGCTGCCTTGTAGTCCTGCCGCAGCTTGAGCAGCATCAGCTTGCCGACGCGTGTAGACGAGATAGGTCGGATCGAACGCGCCGCGCTCGGCTTCGCCGCCGCGGCGCTGCTCTCTTCCATGAACGCCTCGTCGCGGAAGATAGCGCACGCCCTGCTCCACCGACATGTCCTCGGCGTGCAGCTTGATGCAGACGATGAAGCGCGCACGAGGCGGATGAGCGCCTCGGCGAGCTGCCCGAGCTTGATGCCGGATCCTGACGGCCGAAGCCGGCCTCGATCATCATCTGCTCGCAGTAGTGCGCCCACCCTTCGACGAACGACGCCGGCGCGAACATGATCGACTTGCGCGCCTTCGACTCGACCTTGCGCAGGTGCTGGTAGTGCAGGAAGTGCCCGGGTAGACCTCGTGGATCGAGATCGACCAGAGCGTCGGGAAGTTGTAGTCGCGCAGGTGCTCGTCCTGGCGCTCGGCCGGCCACGACGGATCGACGTCGGTCAGGTAGTAGTAGGCGCGCGTCGGCTTGCTCTCGAACGGGCCGGCGGTCCACATGCTGGCGAACGACCAGCGATAGAAATCGGGCGTCGGCGCGACGGCGATCGGCTCGCCCGACGGCAGCGAGATGATCTTCTGGCGCTCGAGAAACGTGGCGAGCTCGTCGAGCTGCTGGCGGCCGGTGGCGACGAGCTGGCCCGGCGCCGGGATGCTGCGCCTTCGTCTTCGCCCACGCCGCCATCGCGATCGCCGCCGTTCATCTTGCCGGCCAGCGACCGGAACTCTTCCTGCGTCGCCTGCAGCTCGCGCGTGGCGATCGCGAGCAGCCGGTCGACCGGCAGCGTGATGCCTTCGTCGAGGCGCAGCTTCTGCTCGAACTTGTCGCGGCCGAGGCGGAACGAGGCGCGCGCCTTCGGCGCGAGATCGGTTTCGAGTACTCGACGTACTGGCCGACGGCCTGCGACGCCTCGGTCTGCGCGTCGGCGAGATCGCCGAGCAGGTGCAGGTCGTCGACGTCCGCGAAGGCGCGCGGCAGATCCGTCGTCGATGAACTTCAGCGTCCCGCGCATCGTCTCGATGCCGACCTTGACGAAGATGCCGGGCGGATCCTTGATGTTGTCGCGCGCCGCCTGGATCAGGCGCGGCGTCTGCCGCAGCTTCGACAGCACGCGGCGCGCGCGCTCGGCCGCCGGCGCGTGGGTGAACAGCGTCTGGCCGGCCAGGCTCGACGCCAGGAGATCGGAGTAGAACTGCGGGTTGCGCTCCCAGGTGCGCACGGCTTCGAGCTCGAACATGCGCGACTGCAGGTGCGCCGTCAGCATCCGGTGCTCGAGGCGCTCGATGCCGGTCAGCGCGTCGCGGTTGATCTCGTCGAGGCGGCGCAGGTAGCCCGATAGGGCGTGGGCTTCGCTGTCGATCGCCGTGACGGCTGACGTCCTCGAGCAGATCGTCATGCGTATGCACGCCATCCAGGGTGGCGTGCGTGGGATGCGTCTCGTGGAGGTACCCGAGCAGGTCGTCGACGAAATGCGGCAGGGGCTCGGAAGCAATCATCGTTTCAGACATGTCGTCTCGAGACGGTCGAGCTTGGTCCACGCACACAGATCCGCCAATGGTACAATAAACGCTGCCGCCCACATGTCCGGCACGCTGTTCGTGGTCGCCACGCCGATCGGCAACCTCGAGGACATCACCGTGCGCGGCGCTGCGCGTGCTGCGCGAAGTGTCCGGTCATCGCGGCGGAAGACACGCGGCGGACGGCGCAGCTGCTCGCGCGCCACGCGATCACCACGCCGACGACGAGCCTGCACGAACACAACGAAGCCGGGAAGTCGCGCGTCGCTGATCGCGCGGCTGCGAGCGCGGCGACAACGTCGCGCTGGTGTCCGACGCCGGAACGCCGACGGTTTCGGATCCGGGCGGCCTGCTGATCCGTGACGGCGATCGACGGCCGGCATTCGCGTCGAGCCGATTCCTGGAGCCTCGGCGCGTGACTGACGGCCACTGGCCGTGTGCTGGGCTACCGACCGAGTCGTTCTCATTCCTCGGCTTTCCGCCAACTCGGGCTAAAGACAGAAAATGCCTGGTTCGACCGGGTTACGAGTCGTGGGAGGAACGGTCGTATTCTTCGAGGCGCCCCATCGAATCCAGGCGCACGCTGCATGAGCTTCTACGGGAAGTCGGCGACTGCCAGGTCGTTGATCGCCGGAGAGCTGACCAAGGTTCACGAAGAATTGGTTAGAGGCCCATATTCAGACAGTGCTCGTCCGAGCATTCGCGAGGGCCGTGGCGAGTTCACGGTCGTTGTTGAACTAGTGGGTCATACACAACAAAAATCAATCGCGCCGTCAGCGGCGAGCGATCGCAGCTGAATTTGCGTGTATGACCAAAACGACGGACTGACTCGCGCGAAAGGCCATCAATGCCTGGTGGCGACGCATGGTCTGGCCCGAATCGAGTTTACGCGATGCTTGAAGAGGCTCAAGAAATCTGGCGAATGACCGAAATATGCTGGGCAGTGCTTTGGGGCGTGCCGCTTGACCGATCTCATGGCGTTCTGTTAATTTACCCGCCGCTTTTCACGCGCGATTTTCAGCGGTCCGCGCGGCTCTTATGGCCAAGCAGCGGCGGCCGGCTCCAAAACCGACGAAAGCCTCAGCCGGAGCTCGTCATCCGCCTCGCGTCCGCGGGCCGCAACACCCGGGCCGGAGACCGGCCCAGCCAGCTGGCAGCGCCGGCGCGTCCGCAAAGACGATCGACCTACTTCGAAGCGGTCGCGCTCTACGAGCGCGGAGCTCGAGGCGCTCCAGCGACACGCCTACCAGTCAGGCCGCCAGCCATGCTGGAATCCGTGCTGCGGCAGTATCCGGAAGAGACGGAGCTGCACGAACGGCGTTCGCCTCTACCTCAATATCTGCCAGCGGCAGGCGACGCAGCGCGAGTGCCGCGATCCGCAGACGATCGACGAGCGCCTGTACGCGGCGACGCTCGCCATCAACGGCGGGCAGTACGACCAGGCGATCGCGCATCTGCGCCTGGTGCGCGACGAGGATCCTGACAACGACCACGCCATCTACATGCTCGCCGTCGCGCACGCGCAGCGCGACGAGCACGCCGAGGCGGTCGCGCATCTCGAGCGCGCCATCGCGCTCGAACCCGGAGAACCGCGCTCTCGCGCGGAACGATCCGGATCTCGAGCCGCTGCACGACGACGAGTGCGTTCCGTGCGACGCTCGAAGCGCCGCCGATGCGCCGTCCGTCGGTCCGGCGCCCGCTGAAAACGCGATCAGCGCGATAATCAGATGTGGGTCCTCGGGTCCCGGGTCAACTCATGTCCGACACCCACGTCGTCGTCCTCGCGGCCGGCAAGGGCACGCGGATGAAATCCGCGCGGCCCAAGGTCCTCCACCGCGTGGCCGGGCGACCCATGATCGCACTACGTTCTCGACGACCGCTCGATCGTCTGGCACCCCGATCAACGACGGTTGTTGTCGGGCACCAGGCCGAAATCGTTGAGCAGAGGCGCTGACCGCGCGGGACCGGGTCTCACTGTTTGTGGTTCAGGAGCCACAGCTCGGCACGGCGCACGCCCTGATGACGACCGCCGACGGCCCTCGCCGGAGCGACGCGGCATGCCTGATCCTGCTGTCGGGCGATGTCCCGCTCCTGTCGACTAACACGTTGAAAACACTGGTCGAGCGACACTCGTCCACGGGCGCGGCGGCGACGGTCGTGACCGCCATCGTCGACAACCCGCACGGCTACGGGCGCATCGTTCGCGCGTCGTCCCGGCCAGCAGATTGCACGGATCGTCGAGGAGAAGGACGCGACGGCCGGCCGAGCGGGCGATCCGCGAGATCAACTCCGGCATCTACGCGTTCGCACTCGACGGGCTGTGCGGACGCCGCTGCGACGCATCGCGTCCGAGAACGCGCAGCAGTGAGTATTACCTTCCCGGACCTCGTCGCGGTCTACCGGCAGGCCGAGGACCGGACGGTCGAAACCGTCACCGTCTCGAATCCCGACGAGATTCGGGGCATCAACAGCCGCCGCGAGCTGGCGGCGGTGAGCTCGAATCGTGCGACGACCAGAAAAGCGGCTGAACTCATGGACAGCAGGCGTCACGATCGAGGATCCGACGACCGCGTAACATCGACGACGGCGTGACGATCGGGCCGGACACGATCCTGCACCCTGCGTGTTTCTCGAGGGGCGGACGACGATCGGCAGCCGGCTGCGAAATCCACAGCGGCGCGCGCATCGTCGACTCGCGGATCGGGGATCGCGTCACGATCCTCAACCACTGCGTGATCACCGGACTCCGCGATCGCCGACGACGCATCCGTCGGACCCGTTCGCGCACCTGCGCGCCGGAGCGTGACGTCCGCGCAAGCGCGCGAAGCGTCGGCAATTTCGTCGAGATGAAGAAGACCGTGCTCGGCGCCGGATCCAAGGCCGAGCCACCTTGCCTATCTGGGCGACGCCGACGATCGGCGCGAACGTCAACATCGGCGCCGGCACGATCACGTGCAACTACGACGGCGTCGCAGAAGAACCAGACCGTGATCGAGGACGGCGCGTTCATCGGCAGCGATACGCAGCTGATCGCGCCGGTCACGGTCGGCGAACGGTGCGTACGTGGGCAGCGGCACGACGATCCGCGAAGACGTCCCGCCGGACGCGCTCGCCGTCAGCGCGGGAAAGCAACGGAACATCGAGGGCTGGGTCGATAGGAAGAAGAAGAAGTCAAGTTACAAGTAACAAGTTACAAAGTTGAAGGCTCCTAGCTGAGAGCCTAGCTGAGCTGTAAAGCCCAGGTAAATATGAGATGTGCGGATCATCGGATACATCGGACCGAAGGACGTCGTGCCCGTGCTCATCGACGGGCTGCGGCGGCTCGAGTACCGCGGCTACGACTCGGCGGGCGTCGCGGTCGTGCGCGACGGCGCCGTCGACCTGCGGCGCAGCGCGGGCAAGCTCTCGAACCTCGAAGACGGTCATCGCGGTCGACCCGCTCGACCGGCGACTACGGCGTCGGCCACACGCGCTGGGCGACGCACGGCCGCCCGACCGAAGAGAACGCGCATCCCCATCGCGACTGCACCGGCAAGATCGTCGTCGTCCACAACGGCATCATCGAGAACTACCTCGATCTGAAGCAGGAGCTGCAGCGGCAGGGACACAAGTTCGTCACCGAGACCGACACGGAGATCGTCGCGCACCTCGTCGAGCGCGAGATGAAGGACGACGGGCTGGAGAACGCCGTGCGGCGGGCGCTGCTGCTGATGCGCGGCCTGTTCGCGCTCGTGCTGATCTCGGCCGACGATCCGGACAAGATCGTCGCCGTCCGCAACGGCCCGCCGATCGTCGTCGGCCTCGGCGACGGCGAGTTCTTCGTCGCGTCGGACATTCCCGCGATCCTGAGCCACACGCGCGACGTCGTGTTCCTCGGCGACGAGGAGATGGCGATCATCACGCGGACCGGCGTCGCAGTTCACCGATTTCTTCGGCCGGCCGGTCTCCAAGGCGACGCAGCGGGTCCTCTGGGACCCGATCATGGCGGAGAAGGCCGGCTACAAGCACTTCATGCTCAAGGAGATCTTCGAGCAGCCGACGGCCGCGCGCGAAACGATTCTCGGGCGCGTCTCGCAGGACTCCGGCAAGGTGTTCCTCGAGGAGATGAAGATCACCGATGCGCGGCTCGCGCGCGGTGGAGCGCGTCACCGATGCTGGCGTGCGGCACGTCGTGGCACGCCGGCCTGGTCGGCAAGTTCATGATCGAGCAGCTCGCCCGCGCTGCCGGTCGAAGTCGGACTACGGCTCTGAATATCGCTATCGCCGCCGATCGTGTCGACCAACACGCTGGCCGTCGTCATCACGCAGTCGGGCGAGACGGCCGACACGCTCGCCGCGCTGCGCGAGGCGAAGCAGGAAGGCGCCCGCCAGCATCGCGATCTGCAACGTCGTCGGCAGCATGGCGACGCGCGAGACCGACGGCACGATCTACACGCACGCGGGGCCGGAAATCGGCGTCGCCTCCACCAAGGCGTTCACGTCGCAGCTCGTGGCGCTGTACCTGCTCGGCCTGCGACTCGGCCAGGTCGCGGGGACGCTGTCGCTCGGATGACTCGAAGCCGCACATCGACGCGCTGCTGCAGCTGCCGCTGCTGCTCGAGCAGACGCTGAAGCTGGCGCCGGAGATCGAGAAAGTCGCCGGCCGGTTCCACAACGCGGACCGACTTTCTGTATCTCGGCCGCGGCATCAACTATCCGATCGCGCTCGAGGGCGCGCTGAAGCTGAAGGAGATCTCGCTACATCCACGCCGAGGGCTATCCGGCCGGCGAGATGAAGCACGGACCGATCGCGCTGATCGACGAGCAGATGCCGGTCGTCGCCATCGCGCCGCACGACGCCGTGTTCGAGAAGATGATCGGCAACATGCAGGAAGTGAAGGCGCGCGGCGGCTCCGGTCATCGCGCTTGACGACGCGCGGCGACGACAAGCTGGCGATCGATCCTCGATCAGCTCGCAGCGACTTCGTCCTCGAGGTGCCGCGACGCGCCGGAACTGCTGACGCCGATCGTGATGGTCGCTGCCGCTGCAGCTGCTCGCGTACGACATCGCCGTCCGCCGAGGCTGCGACGTCGATCAGCCGCGGAATCTCGCGAAGTCGGTGACGGTGGAGTAGGGACTCGGGGACTCGGGGCTAGGGGCTAGCTGCGCGACGATGCTACGAGTCGTTCGCAGTCCTGAGTCCCAAGTCCCTAGCCCTGATGCAGTTCCTCGAACCCCTGAACCCCGAACAGCGCGAAGCGGTCCTTCACACCAACGGGCCGCTGCTGATCCTCGCCGGCGCCGGATCGGGCAAGACGCGCGTCATCACCAGCCGCATCGCCTATCTCGGTCGGCGACGGCCACGCGCAGCCGAACGGAGGTGCTCGCCGTCACGTTCACCAACAAGGCCGCCGAGGAGATGCGCGGCGCGGGTCGAGGCGCTGCTCGGCTCGGACTGTCAGCGGCATGTGGGTGTCGACGTTCCACTCGCTGTGCGCACGGCTGCTGCGCCGCGAGGCGCCGGCGATCGGGCTGTCGCGCGACTTCGTCATCTACGACTCGTCCGATCAGCTCACGGTCGTCAAGCAGGCGCTGAAGGCGCTGCACGATCGACGACAGCTTCGTCCAGCCGCGCGCGCGCTGTCGCGGATCAGCCAGCGCCAAGAACCGGATGGAAGGGCCCGAGGCGCGATGGCCGAACGCGGCCGGCTGGAACCGCCGCGACGAGCAGATCGCCAAGGTCTACGCCTACTACCTGAACGCGCTGAAGGAGAGCAACGCGCTCGATTTCGACGACCTGCTGCTCGAGACCGTCGACGCTGTTCGAGCAGTCCGAGCGCGTCCGCGCGAAATACGCGAGCAGTTCCGGTTCGTCATGGTGGACGAATACCAGGACACCAACCGGCCGCAGTACCTGCTGATCCGCCGTCTCGCCGAGATCCACCGCAACCTCTGCGTCGTCGGCGACCCGGATCAGTCGATCTACAAGTGGCGCGGCGCCGACCTGCGGAACATCCTCGACTTCGAGCAGGACTTCGGCGACGCGAAGATCGTCAAGCTCGAACGCAACTACCGCTCGACGCAGATCATCCTCGACGCCGCGTCGGCGGTCATCAGCCAGAACCGCAACCGCAAGGACAAGCGCCTCTGGACCGACCGCAAGGGCGGCGACCGCATCACGTCTACTTCCGCGGCGGCGACGAGCTCGAGGAGGCGGACTTCATCACGCGGACGGCGCGCGGCGCTCTGGCAGACGACGTCGAGGCGATGGTGGCCGTTCTGTACCGCACCAACGCGCAGTCGCGGACGATTGAAGACGCGCTGATGCGCGAAGGGCGTCGCCTACAAGGTCGTCGGCGGCGTCCGGTTCTACGAGCGGAAGGAGATCAAGGACGCGCTCGCCTACATGCGCCTCGTCATCAACCCGCACGACGACGTGAGCCTGCGGCGCGTGATCAACGTGCCGGCGCGCGGCATCGGCAAAGGCGTCATGGACGCCGATCGAGCAGCTCGGCCGCGGCGCTGACGAGCGATCGACGGATGACCTGCCGCTGCTGGCCGCTCGGGCCTGCAGCCGGCGCTGTCCGCCAACTCGCTGTGGGCGCGGCTCGTGCGCGGACTCGAGCGAGCGCGCGCTTCCCGGCCGCGCCGCCGCATCGTCTCGACCGCCTTCCGCGACCTGATCGTCAAGCTGACCGAGGTCGCGCGGCAGGAAGCCGGTGTCGATTGCGATCGGCAAGATGCTGGACCAGCAGCGGCTACCTGCAGGATCTGCGCGACGAGCGCAGCGAGGAGGCCGAGGGCCGGGTCGAGAACCTCGCCGAGCTCGTGTCGGCCGCGCGCGGGAGTACGAGAGCCGGGAGCAGGAGCCGTCGCTGAGCGGCGTTCGTCGATCGGCTGTCGCTGCTGTCCGGACGTCGACGAGGAACAGGGACGCGCGCGACGCGCGCGTCTGGATGATGACGCTGCACAGCGCCAAAGGGCCTCGAGTTTCCGGTCGTCGTTCTGGCCGGGCCTCGAGGAAGGGCTGTTTCCGCACTCGCGCTCGAGCGAAGACGAGGAGGAGCTCGAGGAAGGAGCGCCGCTCTGTTACGTCGGCATGACCCGGGCGCGCTCGCGATCTCGTGCTGACGGGCGCGGCGCGCCGCCGCATCTTCGGCGAGTACCAGGCCAGCGAGCCGTCGCGGTTCATCGACGAAGTGCCGGCCGAGCTCGTCGAGCGCGTCGCGCCGTCGTTCTCATCATCGTCGGGCTACCAGGGCAACTTCTCCACGCACTACGAGTTCCGGACCAACCCGTACGGCCGCGGCGGCCGCGTCAAGGCGAACGCGGAGCCCGCCGCCTACGCATGCGAGGACGAGGATCAGTCGACCGGCATGGCGCTCCAGCTCGGCATGAAGGTCCGCCATCCGCAGTTCGGCATCGGCGCCGTGCTGAGCGTCGAGCGGCTCGACGAGCGGCACGAAGCTGGTGCGTTGCGGTTCTACGGCGCTGTCAGGCCCGCAGACCCTGCACGCGCGAAATACGCGCGACTCGAACCGGCGTAGACTTTACGCGTCGCGGCCGCCAGGCGTGATTCACCGGACCGAGACCTGGCTGCGGGCGGTGGCATGCTGAGGCGGGTTGGCTGGCGTCGCTGCTGTTTCCACGATCGGCTGCTGGCGCTGCCGAAGCGTTCTGCCTGTCTCTCAGGAAGTCGCTGCCGGCCTGCGAGTGCTTCCTGGCGCGGCATGGGTCCGGGCGCTGGTTTGCGGCATTCAGCGGAGACCTCGCTGGCGCGTGAGCGCCAGCACCGGCTGGTCTTCGTCTGCCATCGCCTGCCTCACGCGTTCGTGTGCGCGTCCAGTCATGAGTCCAGGAGCTTCGGGCACGATGGAGGGCTGAGATGGCTGGACTGCGAGACGCCGCCGAATCTGCTGGCGGTGCGGCGGGGGCTGACGGATCAGCCGAAGCTGATCTTCATGTCGGCAATACAGCTCCGAGAAAAAGGATCGGACGACCGGCCTGATCCTGGCTTCGGTTCTGATCGGCAAGGTTGGCGTGGATCGTTTTTTACCTCAGCAGCGACATCGGGCTGGGCATCTCTCAAGTTCATCACTCATGGCCTGGCTGTCTCCGCGTCTGGTGGGTCGTCGACTGGTTTCACGGTGCGAGGGGCCGCGTCGACGGTAGCCGGCGCGCAAGCCCGGGAGAGTCTGCTCGCCGTCGAAGCGTCGACGCCTAGCCGATCGTGGATATCAGTGTAAATCTGAGCGGCGATTGAATCGGCGCCACGTTCGCGCTCCTCGCCGCGTAACGATTACCGGTGCAGAGTGGGCAGTTCGATCGCTTCGCGAGCCCTCAAGCTGGCAGATGGGTGGGGTTGCCGCGGCGTTGTCGGTGCCGGCCGGTGAGGCGACGTGGCCGGGATCGCGCGCGTCTGGCGCGGCTCGGTCGCCCATCCTGGCTGACAACGGTTCAGGTCCGCGCCGGGGACGCCCAGGATCTCGTCCGCGACGCCATCCTCGGCGCAGTGAACCTGCAAGCCTCCCGCCCAGGCGGCGGCATCGACGTTGGTTCGTCGACGCTCAGGTGTTCATCGACTCGAGCGAAGCACGGGCGTACAATGTCGGTAGAGGTGGCGACGCCAGATCCACGGGGCGGGCAGCCGGCCGTCGATCGCCGGAAGCGGGTGTCGTCTCGAGAAGGGACGGCCAGGTGGCAGATTACGAACGTGGAGTTGAAGGGACCACCGCCACTCCGGTGATCATCCGTCCCGAGATGGTCACGAGCAGGATTTCGCGCGCGTCTGACCATCCGGGCGCCGCACCTGCGCGCTCCGACACGAACGGGCTTCGATCCCGCCGAGACTTCCTCGACCGTTTCGATCTCGAAGCTGAGAACCGTGCCCTGCTCGCGCGGCTCGAAGACCACGTTCGAGAGACTCCGGAGCGCCGTGAGTCGCGAGGCGGACGCCGCGAAGAACTGATCGAGCAGCGCGCGCGTGCTCTCATGGCGTTGGAGCTGCCCGGGGGCACCGCGCGGAGATCAGCCACAGCCACGAGCACGCGAAACCTTCGTTTCATGCCGTGGCTTCCGTGCCACTCAGTTCCGGCCAAGCGGTTCGCGTGCGAGTTTGACGGAGCCGGCTCGTCCGGAACAGGGGCCCGGACTCGCGGCGTTCGCTGTCGTCCTCTTCCTTCTCGACCAGCCCGCGCGATCGACACGACCTTGGCTGCTTCCGCCCTTTCGAAGCGTCGATCAGCCGCCGCCTTGCGTGGCGCTGGCCGATCGAGCGGACGTCGTTGGTCTGCATCCGGATGATCGTGTGCCCTTGCAGGGTTGGTGACTGTGAAACGGCAGCTCATCCCCTTCCTGCACGTAGGCGATGCCGCACGGTCCGGAGCCCGTTCCGCTCCGAGGTCAGAGATGTTGGTGACGCCACGCCGCCGCGCGCTGGACGCGGTATTCGTCCATCTCGGTTCGCTTGCCGTAGCCGCGTTCGGTGACGGTCAGCAGCGTCCCGCCGGGCTTCACGACCTCCATCGCCACGACGTAGTCGTCGTCCCGCAGCGTGATGCCGCGCACGCCGTAGGCGGTCCGCCCCATCGGCCGGACGTCGCGCTTCGTCGAAGCGGATCGCCATGCCGTTTCTGCGTGCCGATGAAGATCTCGCCGTTGCCGTCGGTGACCTGCACGGTGATCACCGCGTCGTCGTCTTCGACGCCCATCGCGATGATGCCGCCGGCGCGCGGGTTGCTGAACGCCGACAGCGGCGTCTTCTTCACGACGCCCTGGCGCGATGCCCATGACGATGAACTTGTCGTCCTCGAACTCCTTCACCGCCAGCATCGCGGCGATCTTCTCGCCGTCTTCCATCGAGCACGAGGTTGGCGATCGCCTTGCCCTTGCCGCCGGGGCCGACGTCCGGAATCTCGTGGACCTTCAGCCAGTAGGCGCGGCCGCGGTCCGAGAAGATCATGATGTAGGCGTGCGTCGAGGCGACGAACAGGTGGCTGACGAAGTCCTCGTCGCGCGTCCGCATGCCGATGCGGCCCTTGCCGCCGCGGCGCTGATTCCGCGATAGGTCGAGATCGCCGTCCGCTTGATGTAGCCGGTGTTGCTGACCGTGATCGCCATGTCCTCTTCGGCGATCAGGTCCTCGATGTTCAGCTCGCCGGACTCGCCTTCGACGATCTCGGTGCGGCGGTCGTCGCCGTAGCTGCTCGCGTACGTCCTTCAGCTCGTCGACGATGATCTGCATCAGCAGGCGCTCGCTGGCGAGGATCGCGCGCAGCCGCTCGATCGTCTTCAGCAGCTCGGCGAGCTCGTCGAGGATCTTCTGCCGCTCGAGGCCGGTCAGCCGCTGCAGCTGCATGTCGAGGATCGCCTGCGACTGGATCTGCGACAGGCCGAACTGCGTCATCAGGCCGTCGCGCGCCTCGGCACCGGTCTTCGAGCCGCGAATCAGCGTGATCACCGCGTCGAGGTGGTCGAGCGCGATCTTCAGCCCTTCGAGGATGTGATACCGCGCCTCGGCCTTCCGCAGCTCGAACTCGGTGCGGCGGCGGACGACCTCGCGCCGGAAGTCGACGAAGCTCTCGATCAGCTCGAGCAGCGTTCATCACCTTCGGCCGCCCGCCGACGATCGCGAGCATGATGATGCCGAAGCTCAGTTGCAGCTGGGTGTGCTTGTAGAGGTTGTTGAGGATCGACCTCCGGCACTTCGCCGCGCTTCAGCTCGATGACGATGCGCATGCCGTCGCGATCGGACTCGTCGCGCAGGTCGGAAATGCCTTCGATGGTCTTCTCGCGGACGAGCTCGGCGATCCGCTCGATCAGCTTCGCCTTGTTGACCTGATACGGGATCTCGGTGACGACGATCGACCTGGCGGTCGCCCTTCTTGTTGGTCTCGATCGCCGACCGCGCGCGCATCAGGATCGAGCCGCGGCCGGTCGTGTAGGCCTGCACGGCGCCCTGCGCGCCCGACGATCAGCCGGCCGGTCGGAAAGTCCGGCGCCGGAATCAGTCGGATCAGGTTGCTGCAGCTTGTCGCGCGCGCGTCGGACGCGCGTCCGCAGCCTCGCGCGAAGTGCGTGTTCTCGATCAGCCAGATGCAGCCGTCGATCACCTCGCGCAGGTTGTGCGGCGGCACGTTGGTCGCCATGCCGACGGCGATGCCGGCCGATCCGTTGACGAGCAGGTTCGGAAACGGCGCCGGCAGGACGGTCGGCTCTTCGGTCGTCTCGTCGTAGTTCGGCGTGAAGTCGACGGTCTCCTTGTCGAGATCCGCCATCGCGTCGTCGGCGAGCGCCTGCAGCCGCGCTTCGGTGTAGCGCATCGCCGCCGGGCGGATCGCCGTCGATCGAGCCGAAGTTGCCCTGGCCGTCGACCAGCGGGTAGCGCATGTTGAAGTCCTGCGCCAGCCGCACCAGCGTGTCGTAGATCGACTGCGTCGCCGTGGGGATGGAAATTGCCCATCACCTCGCCGACGATCTTCGCGCACTTGCGGTAGCCGCGCGTCGGCCGACAGACCCATGGTCTTCATGCCGTAGAGCACGCGGCGATGCGCCGGCTTCAGCCCATCGCGCGCGTCGGGCAGCGCTCGTCCAATGATTACGCTCATGGCGTAATCCATGTACGACCGCTTCATTTCGTCTTCGATGTTGACGGGGGTGTCTGCGGGACGAGGTCTGCCATTCGGTGTCAGGGCTTGGAGGCTTGGGGACTAGGGCTTCGGGGCCTGGACTGGAGCGGCTGATCGGCAAGCACGCTAGCCCCAGTCCCAATCCCTACACGTCCAGGTTCTTGACATCCAGCGCGTTGTCTTCGATGAACTTCCGCCGCGGCTCGACCTGATCGCCCATGAGCGTCGTGAACATCAGGTCGGCCTCCGGTGTGGTCTTCGGCGCGCACCTGCAGCAGCGTCCGCACCTGCCGGGTCCATCGTCGTGGCCCAGAGCTGATCCGGGTTCATCTCGCCGAGACCCTTGTAGCGGTTGATGGCGACGCCTTTCTTGCCGGCGGCGATGAAGTAGTCGACGAGCTCGTCGAGCGAACGCAGCGTGACGTCGGCTTGCGCGTCCTTCGACGGCTTGCCGCGCGATCCTTCGGCTCGGCGGCCAGCTTCGTCGCCGGATCGACCGGCCGCCGCCGATCGCCGTACTCGTCGGCCGCCGCCGTCGGTTCGTCCAGCGTCGTCCGCCGTCGCCCAGCCGACGACACGATGATCGTCGCCGTTGCAGCGCCGGGCATGTCGCGGTGGTTGGCGAGCAGCGTTCGGTATCTCGCCGGCGGTGACGAAGTCGACGCCGATCGTGTGCTGCCGCGGATAGCCGCTCGAGCGATCCTCGACCTGCAGCAGGTAGCGGTTGTGTTCCTCGTCGCGCTGCACGGTGACGGTGCGCGTCGGTCGTTGCTCAGCGTCTGCGCGCAGCCCTTCGAGGCGCTCCTTGTCGGCGAAGTATTCGCGATCGGCGCCGGCCGCCGAGCAGCGCTTCGACGATTTCGCGCGGATGACCGCGGCGCTCGACCGATGTGCAGGAACTTCTGGTGCGCGATCATCTTGTGCAGCAGCTTCTCGAGATCTCGCCGCCGGCGATTTCGCAGCTCGGTCGCACGGAATCCGGACGACGCGCGCCTTCGGTCGACGCGCTTGATCAGGAACGCGCTCGAGATCGCGCTCGTCCTTGATGTAGGTCTCCGACTTGCCGCGCTTCGCCCGGAACAGCGGCGGCTGCGCGATGTAGACGTAGCCGTGCTCGATGATCGCCGGCAGCTGGCGGTAGAAGAACGTCAGCAGCAGCGTGCGGATGTGCGAGCCGTCGACGTCCGCGTCGGTCATGATGATGATGCGGTGATAGCGGAGCTTGGCCAGATCGAAATCCTCCGCGCCGATGCCGCAGCCGAGCGCCGCGATCATCGTCTTGATCTCGTCGCTGCCCAGCATCTTGTCGAAGCGCGCCTTCTCGACGTTCAGAATCTTGCCCTTGAGCGGCAGGATGGCCTGGAAGCGGCGATCGCGACCCTGCTTGGCCGAGCCGCCTGCCGACTCGCCTTCGACGATGTAGAGCTCGCTCGAGCGCCGGATCGCGCTCCTGGCAGTCCGCCAGCTTGCCGGGCAGCGAGCTGCCGTCGAGCGCGCCCTTGCGGCGGACCAGGTCGCGCGCCTTGCGAGCCGCTTCGCGCGCGCGCGCCGCATCGATCGCCTTGCCGACGACCTTCCGGGCGACGGTCGGGTTCTCTCTCGAGGTAGGCGCCGAAGCTTGTCGTTGACGATCGCCTCGACGATCCCCTTGACCTCGGTGTTGCCCGAGCTTGGTCTTCGTCTGTCCTTCGAACTGCGGATGCGGAATCTTGACGCTGACGACGGCGGTCAGGCCTTCGCGGATGTCGTCGCCCGTGACGCTTTCTTGCAGGTCCTTCGCGAGATTGTTCTTCGTCGCGTGAAGTTGATCGTGCGCGTCAGCGCCGACCGGAACCCGGAGAGGTGCGTGCCGCCCTCGTGCGTGTTGATGTTGTTCGCGAAGGAATAGATCATCTCCGCGTAGCCGTCGTTCCACTGCAGCGCGATCTCCGCCTCGATGCCGTCCTTCTCGCCGCGCATGTAGATCGGCTTCTCGTTGACCGCCGACTTGTTCTTGTTGCAGGTGCGTGACGAACGAGACGATGCCGCCGTCGTAGTGGAACTTGTGACTCTTGCCGTCCCGCTCGTCATCACGAGCGTGATGACGATGCCGCCGTTGAGGAAGGCGAGCTCGCGCAGACGCTGTGCGAGCGTGTCGAAGCTGAAGACCGTGGTCTCGAAGATCTGCGTGTGCCGGGCGGAACGTGACCTTCGTGCCGCGCCGCTTCGTCGTGCCGGTGACCTCGAGCCCGGCCGCCGGAATCCCGCGCTCGTACGATTGCGTGTAGACCTGGCCGTTGCGCCAGATCTCGAGATCGAGCGCCTCGGACAACGCGTTGACCACCGAAACGCCGACGCCGTGGAGGCCGCCGGACACCTTGTAGCTGTCGTTGTCGAACTTGCCGCCGGCGTGCAGAACGGTCAGCACGACTTCCGCCGCCGACTTGCCGCTGGTGTGGCGATCCACGGGAATGCCGCGGCCGTTGTCGATCACCGTGCATCGAGCCGTCGATGTGAATCGTGACGTTGATCTGGTCGCAGAAGCCAGCCAGCGCCTCGTCGATCGAGTTGTCGACGACTTCGTAGACGAGGTGATGCAGTCCGGTCGGCCCGGTCGACCCGATGTCATGGCCGGCCGCATCCGCACCGCCTCGAGGCCCTCGAGCACCTTGATGCTGTCGGCCGGAATCAGTCGTCGGCGTTCCCGTGTCCGTTGTTGCCCGCCGGGACCTCCGGCGTCAGCGGCGGGATGTTGCTGTCTTCGGATCGGCCTGTGCGTTCCATGTGTTGTGGGCCGGCACCGCGGTGGCCCCTACACCTTGTAGGGCGACACGGTGTCCGCCCTGTCAGACCCGCATCGGCATGATCACGTAGGTGTAGTCGTAGCCCTCGGCGCCGACCGGCTTCATCACCGCCTGACTCACCTCGTCGCTTGAGATCGAGCGACACGACGTCAGTGGAAACCGCCGCCAAGAAGTCGAGGACGTATTGCGGCGTTGAAGCAGATCTGCATGGCCCCGCCGTCGTAGTCGACCGGCAGCGTTCTCGCTTCGCTTCCCCGAGTTCCGGGCTGCTGGACGAAACGTCCACCTTGCCCTTGTCGATCTGGATCTTCACCGCACGCGATCGCTCGTTCGACAGCAACGCCACCCGCTTGACCGCGTTGGTGAGGCGATCGCGCTCGAACTCGATGTGCTTGTCGTTACCCTTCGGGATGACGCGCTCGTAGGCCGGGAAACTGACCGTCGATCATCCGGGAAATCAGCAGCCGGCCGCCGACATCGAAGAACAAGTGGTTTTCGCCACGTCTCGTAGCGCGATGTCGCCGCTCGCCTTCGTTGAGCAGCCTGGCCAGTTCGCCGAGCGTCTTCTTCGGCAGGATCGCCCGCACCTCGTCCGCGTCTTTCTTGTTCTCGACCTTCGCGCGTCGACCGTCACGATGGCGAGACGATGGCCGTCGGTCGCCACCAGGCTCATCTCGCTGGGCTTCAACACGAAGAGCGCGCCGTTGAGGAAAAAGCGCGTGTCCTCTCCCGTGATCGCGAACTGAGGTCTTGGCGACCATCTCCTTGACCGACGTGCGACGGCAGCGTTGCGCTCGGAGTGCCCGCCGGACTCCGGAAGAGTCGGAAAGTCTTCGCGCGGCAACGTCTGCATGCGGGAGTCGAACCGATCCGCTGCGACCTTGACGCCGCCCTTGTCCTCGGCAATGCGGATGTCCGTTTCGGGCAGCGACCGCACGATCTCGTAAAATTTTTCGCCGGCAGCGTGAGCGAACCGCCCTTTGCGATCGTCGCCTGGCACTTACTGCGCAGCGCCACACTCGAGGTCCGTGGCAGAAAGCGCACCTCGTCGCCCTTCGCTTCCATCAACACGTTGGCCAGGATCGGAATCGTGTTTTGCGCTCAACGATCCCCTGAAAAAGTTGCAGTTCTCGCAGAAGATCGTTTTTGCGGACGACAAGTTCCATGGCTGTGCTGACCTCGAAATGGGCGGGGGTTCGGGCGCCTCGGCGATCCCCTAAGGAGAGGAGAGATTCGAGAATATGAAATTATATAGGAAGAGAGGGCGTATTGAAAAGTGAGCCCTCCCGTTAGTTCTTGACAATCAGCAACTTACGTTGTGGAAAAAACGTGCTTTGAATGGTTCGCAAAACCCGTCGGCCAGGACGGCTGAAATCGGTCCACAGAGATCCGCAGCTGGCAGATTTTGACAGGTGTGGAAACCTCGACCTCTACCGGAAACCCTCCAGAAAATTACCGATCAGGATGTTGAAATCTCCGTCCTTCTTGCGGAGGTCTTCGACTTTCCGGATCGAGTGGATCACCGTCGAGTGATGCTTGCCGCCGAAGCTGCGCCCGATTTCCGGGAGCGATGCGTGCGTCAGTGATTTGCACAGATACATGGCGATCTGGCGCGGCATGGCGACCGACTTCCGAGTTGTTGCGCGACTTGAGGTCCAGCATCTTCAGGTTGTAGTAGTCGGCGACGAACTTCTGAATCAGCCTCGATCGTGACGGCGGCCTTCTCCTCGTGGTCGAGGATGTTCTTGAGCACGTCCTGCGCGAGCGGCAAAGGGAGATTTCTGCGCGCGTCAAGCGACGCAAAACGCGATGAGCCGGATGAGCGATCCCTCGAGCTCGCGGATGTTCGACTTGATCTTTCCCGCGATGTACATCGCGACGTTGTCCGCCAGCGGCGACCGCTTCGGTTTCCGCTTTCTTCTTGAGGATGGCCACGTGGGTTTCAAGATCCGGCGACTGGATGTCGGCCGTCAGTCCCCATTCGAACCGCGATCGAAGGCGCTCCTCGAGCGCCGGGATCTCGTGCGGCGGGCAGTCGCTGCTGAGCACGATCTGCTTTCTGCGAGTCGTAAAGCGCGTTGAACGTGTGAAAGAACTCCGTCTGCGTTCCTTCCTTGCCGGCGAGGAACTGGATGTCGTCGACCAGCAGCACATCGACGGATCGGTAGCGCTCGCGGAAATCGAGCACGCGATCGTACCGGACCGCGTTGATCATCTCGTTCATGAAGCGCTCCGACGAGATGTAGGTCAGCTTCAGATTTCGATCGTGCTGCAGCACGTACTGACCAACGGCATGCATGAGGTGAGTCTTCCCCAGGCCCACGCCGCCGTAGATGAACAGCGGGTTGATAAGACCGCGACGGCGCCTCTGCGACCGCCCGGCACGCCGCATGCGCAAACTGATTCGACGACCCGACGATGAACGTGTCGAAGGTGTAGCGGGGATTCAGACCGGCCGGGCCAGGCAGCGGGGCGGCGGGCGGGTGCGGGCGTCCGCGTTTCGAGGGCGGCGGCTTCTTCGGGGCTGAGCGGAATCATCGCGATGTCGGACTGGGGATCCGGCCACGAAGTTGAGCGCGAGATTCGGCCGCTGCACCTCGGTCATCGCCTCGGCGATCACCCCTGCGTAGTGTTTGGTGAGCCAGTCCTTGAAGAGCGGGTTCGGCACCCGTGCGGTGACCGACAGCCGGTCCTCCGCGACGAAACTGGTGGGCCGGAACCAGGTGTAGAAGCTGTGGCGGTTTACCTTCGTCTCGATGCGGGCAGAGGATGTCGTCCCAGACGCTCACTTCATGACGCTTTCGCCCGCCAGGAAATCGCGATTTTTCAGGCTTTCCTGGCCGGCGACGGCCAAAAATCGCGATATTTCGGGCCTGAATCCGTCACATCGCGCGCAACCTCGCGATTTTCCACAGCTTTTCCACAGGTGTGGAAAACTCTGGGAAGAGACCAAACGTGCATGGATTTACTGCGGCGGAAATGCTCCGGGAAAGGACGCCGACTGTAACACACCTGCCGTTCGATTGACACTCTCAGAACGCGTTCGCTAACATTGACGGTTCGACTTATTCCGAAGGGATGTCATGGCTAAGGAGTGCGGACGTTTCAGCCCAACACGCGCCACCGCAAGCGCACGCATGGGTTTCTGGTGCGGATGAGCACCAAAAACGGGCGCCTAGTGCTGAAGAGGCGTCGCGCGAGAGGCCGCAAGCGTCTTAACTGTTAGCAGCGAGTAATTCTGGAGATTCCGGCCAGCCGAACACATTCGCCGCCGCGCGGAGTTCCAGCAGGTCTACAACCGTGGGTTTCGAGTTCCACAGCCGGTATTGCACGGTGTTCCTCCTGGCGAACGGCGGCGTCGGCCGGCTGAGGAATCGCCGCCACGAAGAAGCTCGGTGGCGCCGTCGGAAGGCGAAATCGAGCGAAACGACTGATTCGAGAGGTTTTCCGTCGGAACAAGATCGCGGATGGATTTGACGTTGTCGTCATCCCCAAGCGCGAGCTCCTCGACGCCAGCCTGAGTACCCTTGAAGCCGATTACCGAAGACTCCTTGCCCGCCGCGTGGCCCGCCCGAGCGGTCGCTTGAATTGATTCGCGGCTACAAATTGTTCATTTCGCCGCAATTGCCGGCCGGATGCCGCTTTCTGCCGACCTGCTCGGACTATGCCGCGCAGGCGAGTCAGCCGGCACGGTGTCGTCAAAGGCTCGTGGCTTGCGGTCCGTCGCCTCGTCCGGTGTCACCCGCTCTGCGCGGCTGGGCACGATCCGGTGCCGTTCTAGATGGAACGACGAGTTCTCCTCGCGATCTTCCTCGCCTTCATCGTTCTGATACGTGGCAGGCGCTGTTCGTCAAACCGGTGCCGAAGACGGCGCCAAAGGCGCCCGGCGCGGCATCGTCTGCGGCGAGCGGCAGCGGCAGCGACGCGCGACGCCGGCTCCGTTCCACGCCATCGAGTGCCTCGTCGGCCGAGTGCGCCGCGACCGCGCCGCCCGCGACGGCGACCTCAGCGGCGGCGCCTGTCGTCAGCGAGACCGCGGAGCGCGACGTGCGCGTTGAAACGCGCGACGTCGTCGCGGTGTTCACCAACCGCGGCGCGCGGCTCAAGAGCTGGCGCCTGAAACACTTTCTCGATTCAAACAAGCAGCCGCAGGAGCTCGATCGAGCAGAATCTTCCGACGCAGCCGCTGCCGTTCACGCTCGGACCCCGAATGATGCGCTGACGGCGACTCTGAATGGCGCGCTCTACACGGTCAGTGGTGCGCCGTCGACGCGCTAGCGACCTCGGCCCCGGTCGATCTCCGGTTCGAGTATCGCGACAGCGCGGGCCTCCACGCGGTGAAGGAGTTCCAGCTCCAGCCGTCGTCCTATCTCGTCGGGTTCCGGTCGACGGTGACCGAAGGCGACCGGCCGCTGAAGCCGGCGGTTCTGTGGGGCCCCGCGATTGGCGACGTCGGCGAGGTCAGCCGCTACGTCGCGAAGGCCGGCGGACTGCTCGATCAAAACGGTAAGGTCGTCCGACTGGCTCCGGCCGATATCGCGAAGCAGCCGGAGCGACGGCGACTTCAGTTACGCCGGGGTCGAGGACAACTACTTCATGACCGTCGCCCTCGGCGGCGGTCCGGAGCAAGGTGATCTTTCAGCCGGTGTCGATCCCGCCACCTGAGGGCTCGAAGGAGCCGCCGCGCGAGCTGGTGTCGTGCGCGATCGAGCCCGCTGAGCCCGACGCGCCGATTCGCTTCTTCGTCGGACCGAAAGATTTCGACGTGCTCAGCGCGATCGATCCGGAGCTCGCGCTGGCGATCAACTTCGGGATGTTCAAGGTGATCGTGGTCCCGCCGCTGCGGTCGCTGAAGTGGGTCAACGGATTCGCGAGGAACTGGGGCTGGTCGATCATTCTCCTGACCATCATCATCAACGTCATCATGCTTCCCTGAAGCACAAGGGCGTGGTGTCGATGCGCAAGATGCAGGAGATTCAGCCGGAGGTGAAGGCCATCCAGGATCGCTACTCCAAGCTGAAGGCGACCGATCCCGCGAAGCAGAAGATGAACCAGGAGCTGATGGCGCTCTACAAGGAGCGCGGCGTCAACCCTGCGAGCGGCTGCGTGCCGATGCTGCTTGCCGATGCCCGGTGCTGCTTGGCGATTGCGGCGCGCTGCTCTCCACGGCGATCGAGCTGCGCGGCGCGCCGCTTCTTCGGCTGGATCCACGACCTCTCGGCGCACGATCCGTTCTACGTGACGCCGATCCTGCATGGGCGCGAGCCAGATGTGGCAGCAGAGGCTGACGCCGTCGGCGAGCGCCGATCCCGCTCAGCAGAAAATGCTGATGTTCATGCCCGTGATGTTCACGTTCATGTTCCTGTGGGCGCCGGCGGGACTGGCCATCTACTACGGCACGACGAACCTGCTGAACATCGCGCAGCAGTAATTTCACGAACTATTGGTTGGGACCCACCCGCACGCGCGCCAGCATCCGGCCTCCGGCGGAACGCCGCGTGAAGCGCGCGGGTGGCGGGAAGACTGACGAGGCGGCCGCGCGCGAGCCGTAACAGCCATGACGCTTATGACGACGAACGATCCGACCCGCACGATTGTCGAGATTTCTCGAGCGGTTCACGAGTGCGCTCGGCATCGCGGCCACCGTCAATGTCGAGGACACGCCTGACGGCCCGCGGCTGAACCTCACGGGCGAAGAGGCCGGAGCTGCTCGTCCGTCATCGCGGCGAGCCGCTCAAGGCGCTGCAACACGTCGTCGACATGGCGTTCGGCCGTACGCTCGACGATCAGAAACGCATCTTCGTCGACGCGCTCCCAGTACCGCAAGGGCGAGGACATCGAGCTGCGGAAGACCGCGAAGTTTCTCGCCGAGAAGGCGAAGCAGTCCGGGATGGATCAGCAGCTTGGTCCGCTGAATCCGCACGAGCGGCGCCTCGTGCACCTGGCCGTCGCCGAGGTGCCGGGCGTCACAACGGAAAGCGTCGGCGACGCGTTCTCAAAGACGGTTCTGATCTCCTTGCGGAAGTAGGGGCGCGAGGCGCTGGGGACTACGGCGGCTGGCCCCCACCTGGCCCCTACATGTCTTTGTGGCGACCCGAGACACCATCGTCGCCATCGCCACGCCGCCGGGACGCGGTGGCATTGGTGTCGTTCGCGTCAGCGGGCCCGGACGCACACCGATCGCGCGCGCGCTCATCACCCCACCAGCTGACCTGGAGCCTCGTCACGCGCGACGCTGCCACGGTCCGGCTCAAAGCCGGACACTACGTCCGAATGCCAGCGCCGGAAACGTCGGACGAGGTGCCGGCCTCAAAACGTCTGCAGCTGATTCCAGGACGCCAGCAACGCCGAAGTAGTGTCCGGCTAGCCGGACGTCGGTCGGTCGATCATGCGATCGTCACCTACTTCCCCGCACCGCGTCATGCTACCGGAGACGACGTCGTCCGAGCTGAGCGCGCATGGGAGCCCGGTCGTCCTGCGCGCGATCGTCGCGGCGGCCATCGATCGCGGGGCGCGCGCGGCCGAGCCAGGCGAATTCACGCTGCGGGCGTTTCTCAACGGTCGGATCGATCTGATGCAGGCCGAGGCGGTCGCCGATCTGATCGATGCCGCCACCCCGCTGCAGGCGAGAGCGGCGTTCGATCAGCTGGAAGGCACGCTCACGCGCGCGATTGCCGGCATCGATGCGGGCTGTTCGATCTCGTCGCACGCCTCGAAGCGTCGGTCGATTTTCCAGACGAGGGATATCACTTCGTCGAGCCAGGCGCGCGCTGCGCGCGCTCGACGACCTCCTCGCGCAGACTGGCGCGCTGCTCGCCGGCGCTCGTGCGGCGGCTGGTTCGCGAAGGACTACAGGTCGCCATCGTCGGCAACCTGAACGTCGGGAAATCGAGTCTCTTCAACGCTGCTTGGCGCCAACCGCGCGATCGTGACGGATCGGCCAGGGACGACGCGCGACCTCGTCACGGAGATGCTGGATCTCGACGGCCTTCGATTGACGCTCGTCGACACCGCGGGGTTGCGCGAGGCAACCGGATCCGGCGGAGATCGAAGGCGTCGAACGATCCCGTCAGGCTGTTGCCGTGGCCGGATGCGATCGTCCACGTGATCGACGACGACAACGTGCCGGAGCCGGGTGGCGCCAACAGGTTGATCGTGAGAAACAAGATCGACCTGTCGCCGGCGTCGCACGCGGGCGCGGTCGCCGGCGTGATTGCGGTTTCCGCCCGAACCGGGGACGGTTTATCGCAGTTACGCGAGCGTCTGGGACATGTTCTCGATGCGGATGCGAAGCGCGAGCGAGCGGACATCACGAACGTGCGTCACGTCGCGCTCGTCGAGCGCGCGCACGCGGCGCTGCATGCGAGCGCGCTCGGCCTCGATGACCGAGACGCGGCGCGATGCCGGAGGAGTTCGTGCTGGCGGACCTCCAGGACGCACGCGCGGCGTTCGAAGAGATCACCGGACGGCGCACGTCGGAGGAGTTGCTCGCGCATATCTTCGCGCGCTTCTGTGTCGGCAAATGAGTTTCAACGCTGACAGTGCACAGGCAGGGAACGTCAGAGGCGACACAGCGGAGAACCCGCCGTGAAATCGTTCGATGTGATCGATCGGGCGCCGGGCCACGCCGGCTGTGAGGCCGCGTACGCGGCGGCGCGGCCTCGGCGCGCACGTTGGCCTGTGCACGCTGTCGACCGACACCGTCGCGCACATGCCGTGCAATCCGGCGATCGGCGGCACTGCGAAGGGTCATCTCGTGCGCGAGATCGATGCGCTCGGCGGGCTGATGGGCCGCGCGATCGACGCGACCGGCATCCAGTTCAAGCTGCTCAACCGCAGCCGCGGGCCGGCGGTCTGGTCGCCGCGCGCGCAGGCCGACAAGAAGGTTTACGGACGCTGGGTGAAGGCGGCGCTCGACGCCGAGCCGAACATCGAGTGGTTGATCGGCAGGCCGGACGACGCTCGCTCGTCGAGCACGGACAGCGTGGTTGGTCTGGCGATGGAAGACGGCGATGCGTACGCGTGCCGCGCGCTGGTCATCACGACAGGCACGTTTCTCGAACGGGCTCATTCACATCGGTCTGGAACAGCACGCCGGCGGGCCGCGCGGGCGAGCCGCCGTCGCGCGAGCTCGCGGAGTCGCTCAAGTCGCTGCGGCTTCGAGATGGGGTCGTCTGAAAACGGGTACGCCGCCGCGCCTCGATCGGCGCAGCATCGACTTCGATCGCCACGTTGCCGAGGGCCGTTCGTCGCGCGAGCACGGCGACGACGCCGCCGGTTCCGTTCTCGTTTCTGTCAGCGCCGATCGATCGGCCGCAGATCGACTGCCACCTGCTCCACACCAACGATCGCGTCCGCGATCTGGTGCGCGCCAACATCGATCGCTCGCCGCTGTTCAACGGGCAGATTCACGGCATCGGACCGCGCTACTGTCCGTCGCTCGAGGACAAGATCGTGCGCTTCCCCGACAAGGAACGGCATCAGATCTTTCTCGAGCCCGAGGGACTCGACGCGCGACGAGATCTACGTCAACGGGTTCTCGATGTCGCTGCCGCGCGACGTGCAGACCGAGCTGGTCCACGCGCTGCCCGGCCTCGAGGACGCCGTGCGTGCTGCGTCCCGGCTACGCGGTCGAGTACGACTTCGTGCAGCCGACGGAGCTCACGCGACGGCTCGAGACGAAGCGCGATCGCGCGGCCTGTTTCTCGCGGGCCAGATCAACGGCACGTCGGGCTACGAAGAAGCCGCGGCGCAGGGGCTCGTCGCCGGCATCAACGCGGCGCAGCGCGCGTTCGGCGCGCGAGGGTCTCGAGCTGCGGCGCGACGAGGCGTACATCGGCATTCTCGTCGACGACCTGATCACGAAAGGCTGTCTCGAGCCGTACCGGATGTTCACGTCGCGCGCGAGCATCGACTGCTGCTGCGCATCGACAACGCGGACCTGCGGCTCACGCCAACGGGACGCACCGCGGGGCTCGTCGATGACGAGCGCTGGGAATAGCTTCGCTGAACGCAAAGGCCGGTTCGACCGCAATCTCGTCACGCTCGACGAACACGACCGTGCGTGCCCCGTCAGGCGATCGCGTCACCGCGGCGCAACTCCTGAAGCAACCCGCCGTGCGCTTGACGACCATCGCCAGCGGCTGTCGTGCCGCGCTTCGAAACCGACGCTGCGGACAGCAGCGCTCGACGTAGAATCAGTGGAAACTATTGTAAAATATAGACGGTTATCTCAGAAGACAGGAGAGCGATGTCGCCCCGATCGCTCCGGGACGAAGAGCGCCGGATCCCGTCAGGCTTCCCGTTTCACGCGTGCCCGGCCTGTCGACAGAGGCGGTTCAGCGACTGACACAGATCCGGCCGGACACGCTCGGACAGGCGCTGCGGATTCCCGGGATGACACCTGCGCGCTGTTGCGGTGCTGGGCGCGCACGTCGGACGCTTGTCGTCGGATAGGTTGTAAGCTCGCCGCGTGACGTCTCGCGAATTCCGGGAGCGCCTGCAGCGAGACGCGCTCGCAAGGCCCGCGTCGTCGTCCCGAGCAGGCGCTCGCACCCCTCGACGGCGTATTATCGCCTCGCTGGCGAAGTGGAACGTCAAGATCAACCTCACTGCCCTGCCGCCCACGGGCTTCCCGAGCCGGACGCGACGTTCGACCGGCTGTTCATCGAGCCGCTGCTGGCTGCCGAACTCATCCCCGATGTTCCAGGAACCTGGTTCGATCTGGGGTCGGTGGCGGGTCTCCGGCACCTCCCGCTGAAGATGGGTTCGCCCGTCGCTGTCGTTGACGCTCGTCGGAGTCGAAGACTCGAAAGGCGGCATTCCTTCGCGAAGTAAGTCCGGGAGTTAAAACTGCCGGGAACCGAGGTGGCGAACATGCGCTTCCAGGAACTGCCGACGCCAACGCCGGCGGCGGATCTCGTGACGGTCCGTGCCGTCCGCCTTGATCGAACCCTGCTCGACGAGTCGGCACGTCTCCTTCAGGTTGGTGGGCACATGCTGTTTTTCGGCACCCCCGGCGTTGCTCGCTCACAGGGCGTTCAGGCCAGAGCAGCCCGAGCGCACCACGTCAGCTGAGCAGGCTCGTGAAGAGCTTCGTGCGAGTGTTCCACGTGGAACAAAATGATTGACCCTTGCGCACGGCTGCGTGTATCCTCGCAGAGATTCCTGACGCGGATCCTCGCCGAATAGGGCGTCAGCCCAATAATACGTGGCCCGTATTGTCGCCGTTGCCAATCAAAAGGCGGCGTCGGAAAGACGACGACCACCATCAATCTGGCGGCGTCCTTGGCGTTGGAGCCGATCGACGCGTCCTTCTGCGTGGACGTCGACCCGCAAGGCAACCTGACGAGCGGCGTCGGCCAGAAAGGCAGCGCGCGTCGGAAGCCGGCACGATCTACGACGCGCTGACCGCCGTCGAGCCGACGAACTGACGCGGCCCCGTTCATCATCAGCACGGCCATCGATCGCCTCCATCTCGATTCCTGCCGAGCGCAACCTGACCGGCGCCGAAATCGAGCTGGTGCACGCTGACCGCAGCGCGAGGAACGGCTTCGCGCGCTGCTCGATCCGTTGCGCGACCGCTACGACTACATCTTCATCGACTGTCCGCCGTCGCTCGGCCTGCTCACGCTCAACGCGCTCGTCGCCGCCGACGCCGTGCTGATTCCGCTGCACTGCGAGTACTTCGCGCTCGAGGGCCTCGCCGATCTCGTCGGCACGATGCGCCGCGTTCGCGCGGCGCTCAATCCCGGCGCTCGACATCGACGGCGTGCTGCTGACGATGTTCGACGAGCGCACGAACCTCGGTCAGCAGGTCGCGAGCGACGTCCGCGAGTTTCTTCAAGGAGAAAGTCTTCCGCACCGTCATCCCGCGCAACGTGCGGCTCGGCGAGGCGCCGAGCCACGGCATGCCGGTCATCGCTCTACGACGCCAAGTCTCGCGGCGCCGAAGCCTATCGCGCGCTCGCGCGCGAAGTCCTCGAGCGATCCGCGGCTGCAGTCGGCCTGACAGCCGACGTGATCACCATGGAAAACGTCCCGCACTTGGTAAAGGCCTCAGCGCGCTGATTCCCGATGCTGCCGCCACCACGGCCGACCGCCACTGTCGAGACGGACATCGACCGCCTCTCGCCGAATGAATTCCAGCCGCGCGCGGCACGATCGACGAGGCGCGGCTCGAGGAGCTCTGCGCAGTCGATCGAGACCAACGGCGTCATCCAGCCGATCGTCGTGCGGCGGATCGGCGATCGATTCCAGATCATCGCCGGCGAACGGCGCTGGCGCGCCGCCAAGCTCGCCGGCCTGCTGCGCGTGCCGATCGTCGTCCGCGACGTCGCGCCGGGACAGGAACGATCGCTCCTGCGAGATGGCGCTCATCGAGAACATCCAGCGCGAGAACCTCAACCCGATCGAAGAGGGCGCTCGCCTACCGGCGGCTCGCCGACGAGTTCCACCTCGACGCAGGACGACATCGCCGACGCGCCGTCGGCGAGGATCGCGCGACGATCGCCAATTTCCTGCGCCTCCTGAAGCTGCCCGAAGAAATCCGCACCGAGGTCGCCACCGGGCCGCCTGTCGATTGGGGCCACGCGCGCGCGCTTACTCGCCGCTGACGCGACGAAGGACAGCAGCGCGGCGTCGCGCGCGACATCATCGCCCGCAAGCCTGTCGGTCCGCGCGAAACCGAATTCACTCGCTCAAGAATGCCGTCGAAGGCGGCAGCGCGGAATCGCGCGAGCCCGCGGCGGCGCCGCGTCGACGTTCACACACGCGCGGCGGAAGACAAGTTGAAGTTCCTGCTCGGCACACGCGTGCGCATCGTCCGCCGCGGCACCGCGGCCGCATCGAGATCGATTTCAGATTCTGAAGAGGAGTTGATTCGAATCTTCGATCACGTTAACGAGGATCGCGCGGCAGGTCGGATGGGTCGGGTGGGCCGGACAGGTCGGCAGGCAGACCCACAGAGCTCGGGTGACCCACGCGACTCAGCGTAAGGTATGGAGAGCGTGGCCGAAGCGTCTGACGCAGATGGTCTCCTGCGCCGGTTGAGCGAGCAAACTCGCCGCAGGCGAGCTCGCTCAGGTGCTGAGTGACATCCCCGCGCAGACTGACGACCGCGTCCTCGTCGACTTCAGGACCGCGGACGATGCGGGTGTATGCGTGGGAGGGGGTTCGGCGCTCGTGCAGACCGTCGATTTCTTCACGCCGATCGTCGACGACCCGTTCGTGCTACGGCCAGATCGCGGCCGCTAACGCGACGTCCGATATCTACGCGATGGGTGGGCGGCCGCTGACCGCGCTGGCCATCGCCGCCTTTCCGAAAGACGACCTCGAGCCGGAGGTGATCCGCGCCATCTTCGCGGCGGCTTCGAGAAGCTGCGCGAGGCGGGCGTTTCGCTCCTCGGCGGTCACACCGTCCAGGATCTCGAGATCAAGTTCGGCTATGCCGTGACCGGCGCGATCGATCCCGTCGCGCGTCCTGTCGAACGCCGGGGCACGACCCGGCGACGTCCTGTTCCTGACCAAACCAGCTGGGCACCGGAATTGTCGGCACCGCCATCAAGTTCGATCGCGTCGACGCCACGCTCGCCGCCGAAGCCGTCCGGTCGATGCAGACCTTGAATCGCGCCGCCGCCGAGGCACTTCAGACACTGCACGCCGGCGCCGTCCACGCGTGCACGGACGTGACCGGCTTCGGACTGATCGGACACGCGACGGAGATGGCGCGGTGAGCGTGGCGTCACGATCGCCATCGGCGCTGAGTGTCGTACCACTGTTCTCCGGGGTGATGGCAATTGCGGAACACAACCGCTCGGGCGGGATGGGTTCGAATCAAGAGCATTTCGCGCCGTCCACGCATGTTGAACCGGGCGTCGACCGCGTCCACGAGATCGTCCTGTACGACCCGCAAACCTCGGAGGTCTGCTGATTGCGGCGGATGCGGCCTCGGCGGACGAGGTAGCGGCCTGCTTGTCACGCGCGCGGTGTGCCTGCGCGCGCGATTGGCGCGTGCGAGGCCGCTAAACCCGGAATCGCGGTGCGCGTCAAGCCCTAGGCCAGCTTGTCGAGGTTTGTCTCCAAGTGATATAAATCTTTGTTTTGATTCCTGATCTCTCGGTCGCCTGGGTCATCGCCCTGGTGCTGACCTTTGTCGATCCTGCTCGACCGGCTGCTCCTCCGGCCGCTCACGCACGTCATGCGGCGAACGCGAAGGCGCGATTGCGTTCCGGCCCGCGAGCTTGCCGAAGCGTCGCGCACCAAGGCACAGGCCGCCGCGGATGAATTCGACGGCGCGCGACGCGCGCGCGCGCCGAGGTCTACCACCAGATGGACGAAAGCGCCGGGCCGCGCTCGAGCGCCGCGCCGAACTGGGTGCCGCGACGCGGCGCGAAATCGAGCAGACGGTGCACGAGGCGTCCGGACCGGCTTCGCGGGCAGACCGCGGCCGCCCGCCAGCAGATCGGACGGGACGCCGACGCACTGGCCGCCACCATTGTCGAGCGCGTGCTCGGCAGGAAAGCTTCCTAAGAACCCCCGTGAGACGGCGCGCATGCGCTCCCTGCTCGCCGCCGCTTGTGAAAACTCCGCGCAAGCGCCTCGTGGGGCTCGCCGTTCTCGCGCTGGCGCTGTGGATCGCCGGCGCGCCGGCCGCCGTCTCCGCCCAGCCGGAACCCGGTCACGAACCCGCCGCCGCGAGCGCATCACCGCACACGGAAGCCCCGCACGAAGAAAGCATCGGCAAGACCGTCGCGCGGCTGGTGAACTTCGCGATCCTGGTGGGAGCGCTGGTGTGCTGCTGCGCTCCGCCGCTCGCGGGCTATCTGTCCAGCCGCGGCACGCAGATCCGCGGCGACCTCGTCAACGCGGCCGGAGATGAAGCAGGCGGCCGCCGCGCAGATCGCGGAAATCGATCGGAAGATGAAGGCGCTGCCGGGAGAGCTGGAGGCGCTGCTGCGCGCAGGGCGTCCAGGAGATCGCGGCGGAAGAAAAGCGGATCTCAAGCGGCAGCGGCGCCGCCGAACGCGATCGCCTGCTCGAGCAGGCGCGCCGCGAGATCGATCTGCAGGTCAAAGTCGCCGAGCGCGCGCTCGTGAGCCACGCCGCCGATCTCGCCGTCGGCGTGGCGACCGAGCGGATCAAGCAAACCATCACCGACGAGGATCGTCAGCGCCTCGTCGACCGCTACGTGGATCAGCTGGGATCGGCGATATGCGATAGATGACGAACAAGACGGCCGCCCTCCGCTACGCTCGCGCGCTTCTCGACGTCGCCGTCAAGGAACGCGCGCCGCTCGACGCGATCGGCGACGAGCTGGCCGCATTCGTGGACCTCTTCAAACAGAATCCTTCGCTCGAGAAGGTCATGCTGCATCCGGCCGTGCCGGTGCAGCGCAAGCGCGCCGTGATGGTCGTCCTGATCGAACGGGCGGGGCTGTCGCCGATTCTGGCGAAGCTGCTGGTGCTGCTCGCCGAGCGCGACCGGCCTCGTGCTCCTGCCGGACCTCCTCTCCGCGTATCGCGAGCGCGTCCTCGATCACCAGCAGATCGTGCGCGCGTGAGGTGACGACGGCGTCGCCGATTGGACCGGATCGAGCGCAGGCGATCGAGCGCGGGCTGGCGAAGGTGACCGGCCGCACCGTGCGCCTCGGCGTGCGAACGGATCCATCGCTCATCGGCGGCGTGGTGGCTCGCATCGGCGCACACGATCTACGACGGCAGCGTCACGACGCAGCTCGAGCGGATGAAGAAACGATTGGTGGAGGCGGCGGCTAGGAGCGGCTAGCCCCTAGGCCCGCAAGCCCCGACACGGGATCACAGAAGATGGACATCAAAGCAGACGAGATTTCCAAGATCATCCGCGAGCAGATCGGCAGCTTCGCTGTCGACGTCGATGTCGCCGAAGTCGGGAGCATCATCTCGATTGGCGACGGCATCGCGCGCGTGCACGGCGTCGAGAATGCCATGGCGGGCGAGATGCTGGAGTTCCCGCACGGCGTGTTCGGCATCGCGCTCAACCTCGAAGAAGAGAGCGTCGGCGCCGTGCTGCTCGGCGAGTTCAAGGAGATCAAGGAAGGCGATCCGGTCAAGCGGACCGGGCCGCATCATCTCGGTGCCCGTCGGCGACGAGCTGCTGGGCCGCGTCGTCAACGCGCTCGGCCAGCCGATCGACGGCAAGGGTCCGATTGTCACCAAGCAGACGTCGCCGATCGAGCAGGCTCGCGCCCGGCGTCGTCGATCGCCAGTCGGTCAAAGAGCCGATTCAAACCGGTCTGAAGGCGATCGACGCGATGGTGCCGATCGGCCGCGGCCAGCGCGAGCTGATCATCGGCGACCGCCAGACCGGCAAGACCGCCGTCGCGATCGACGCGATCATCAATCAGAAAGAGACCGGCGTCGTCTGCATCTACAACGCGATCGGCCAGAAGCAGTCGACCGTCGCGCAGGTCGTCCGGACGCTCGAGGAAGCCGACGCGATGCGGCTACACGATTGTGGTGGCCGCGACCGCATCCGACCCGGCACCGCTGCTCTACATCGCGCCCTATTCGGCCTGCACGTTCGGCGAGTTCTTCCGCGACAGCGGGCGTCACGCGCTGGTGATCTACGACGATCTCTCGAAGCACGCGCAGGCGTACCGCGAGATATCGCTGCTGCTGCGGCGCCCGCCGGGCCGCGAGGCCTACCCCGGCGACGTCTTCTACCTGCACTCGCGGCTGCTCGAGCGCGCCGCGAAGTTGAACAACGAGCTCGGCGGCGGATCGCTGACGGCGCTGCCGATCATCGAGACGCAGGCCGGCGACCTGTCGGCCTACATTCCGACCAACGTCATCTCGATTACCGACGGTCAGATCTTCCTCGAGTCGGACCTGTTCCACCAGGGCGTCCGTCCGGCGATCAACGTCGGCAACTCGGTGTCGCGCGTCGGCGGCTCGGCGCAGATCAAGGCGATGCGCCAGGTGGCCGGCACGCTGCGGCTGACGCTCGCGCAATACCGCGCCCTGGCGGCCTTCGCGCAGTTCGGCAGCGATCTCGACAAGGCGACGCAGGAACAGCTCAATCGCGGCGCGCGGCTCGTGGAGATCTTGAAGCAGCCGCAGTACGAGCCGCTCGCCGGTCGAGCGTCAGGTCGCGATCATCTACGCGGGCACCAACGGCTACCTGGACAAGGTCGCCGTCGTCGGACGTTCGCGCATTCGAGAGTCGAGCTCTACAAGTTCATCGAAACGCGGCACCCGCAGGTGTTCCGCGGCATCGTCGAGAAGAAACAGCTCGACGATCAGCTGAAGGCGCGCTCGACGCGGCGGTGAAGGAGTTCGCGGGCGACTTCGCGTCGAGAAAGGCCAGCGCCGCTTAACCGCAGAGCGCGCAAAGGCCGCAGAGAATAACGCTCTCGCGATCTCAGCGCCTCGCCGCGGTGGCTTTGAATTATGCCGTCACTCATCGATCTCCGGCGCCGGATCCGCGCGGTCAAGAACACGCAGCAGATCACCAAGGCGATGAAGATGGTCGCCGCGTCGAAGCTGCGCCGCGCGCAGGAGCGCATCATCAACGCGCGTCCCTATGCGTCGCAGATGCAGCGCGTCCTGTCCAGCGTCGCGACGCGCGTCGATCCCTCGATCCACCCGCTGCTCACCGTTCGCGAGCCGCGGCCCGACAGCAAGACGCTGGTCATTGTGGTGACCGGCGACAAAGGACTGTGCGGCAGCTTCAACACCAACGCCATCAAGGCGGGCGCCGCCTACATCCTCGAGAGCCCGCAAAAATGCACGCTCGGGCTGGTGGGACGCAAGGGCCGCGACTTCTTTGCGCGGCGCGGCTTCGCCGTTCTGTTCGAGCAAATCGGGATCTTCCAGAAGCTCCGCTACGAGGACGCGCGGGTCATCGCCCAGACCGCCATCGATGCCTTCGTCGCGGGCGACGTCGATCGCGTGGTGCTCGTCTACAACGAGTTCCGATCGGTCAGTGTCGCAGCGCGTGATCGTGGACCAACTGCTGCCCATCGGTCGCGAGGAAGTCGACGGCGCGCCGACGCCGGCGCAGAACCAGATCGACTACTTAGTGCGAACCGTCGCCGCAGGAGATCTTCGATCAGCTGCTCCCTCGCTTCATCGAGGTGCAGGTCTATCGCGCGCTGCTCGAGTCGAACGCGGCCTTCTTCGCCGCTCAGATGACCGCCATGGACACCGCCACCAAGAACTCCGGAGACATGATCGCGAACCTGACGCTCTATATGAACAAGGTCCGCCAGGCGGCGATCACCAGGGAAATCATCGAAGTTGTGTCCGGGGCTGAGGCGCTCTAGCGAGTCCCCAGCCCCTAGCCCCGAGAGAAAACAGTATGGCTACCGCCACCGCAACCGCACCAGCCGTCGGCAAGATCGTGCAGATCATCGGACCGGTCGTCGACGTCGAGTTCGAGGCCGGCCACCTGCCGGAAATCTACAACGCGCTTTCCATCAAGTCCGACACCATCGACATCGTCGCCGAAGTCGAGCAGCACCTCGGCGAGAACCGCGTGCGCGCGGTCGCGATGAAGCCGACCGACGGCCTGCAGCGCGGAATGAAGGCGGTCGATCTCGGCGGGCCGATCACGATGCCGGTGGGGCCACGAGACGCTCGGCCGCGTGCTGAACGTGCTCGGCGAGCCGGTGGACTTTCCCGATCGTCCGGTCGAGACGAAAGAGCGCTGGCCGATTCACCGTCCGCCGCCCACGCTCGAGGAACCAGTCGACCGACCTGAAGATGTTCGAGACCGGCATCAAGGTCATCGACCTGCTCGAGCCGTACCTGCAGGGCGGCAAGATCGGCCTGTTCGGCGGCGCCGGCGTCGGCAAGACCGTCGTCATCATGGAGCTGATTCAACAACATCGCGCTGAAGCACGGCGGCGTGCTCGGTGTTCGGCGGCGTCGGCGAACGCACGCGCGAAGGCAACGACCTCTGGCACGAGTTCCAGGAAAGCGAGCGTCATCGATCCGCACGACTTCACCAAGTCGCGCGCGGCGCTGGTCTACGGACAGATGACCGAGCCGCCGGGCGCGCGTCTGCGCGTCGGGCTGTCCGGCGCTGACCGTCGCCGGAATACTTCCGCGACGCCGAAGGCAAGGACGTGCTGCTGTTCATCGACAACATCTTCCGGTTCACGCAGGCCGGCTCGGAAGTATCGGCGCTGCTCGGCCGCATGCCGTCGGCGGTCGGCTATCAGCCGACGCTGCTCAGCGAGATGGGCGAGATGCAGGAGCGCATCACGTCGACCAAGAAGGGATCGATCACGTCCGTGCAGGCGATTTACGTGCCGGCCGACGACTACACGGACCCGGCGCCGGCGACGACGCTTCGCGCACCTGGACGCGACGACGAACCTGTCGCGCGCCATTTCGGAGCTCGGCATCTACCCGGCGGTCGACCCGCTGGCGTCGACGTCGCGCATTCTCGATCCGCGCATCATCGGCGACGAGCACTACAACGTCGCGCAGCAGGTGAAGCAGATCCTGCAGCGCTACAAGGATCTGCAGGACATCATCGCGATTCTCGGCATCGACGAGCTGTCGGAAGACGACAAGCTCGCCGTGTCGCGCGCGCGCAAGATTCAGAAGTTCCTGTCGCAGCCGTTCTTCGTCGGCCGCAGCAGTTCACCGGCCTCGAGGGCAAGTACGTGCCGATCGCCGACACGATTCGCGGCTTCAAGGAAATCGTCGAAGGCAAGCACGACGACATCGCCGAGCAGGACTTTCTACATGGTCGGACCGATCGAAGAAGTGGTCGCAAAGGCCCGGCAGCGCAAGGCAGAGGGCTAAAGGCTCAGGACACAGATGGCAATCCTCCGATTCCGGCGCATCTTCAGCTCGAGATCGTGTCGGCCGACCGGTTGCTCGTGAGGGAGACAGGTCGACGAGGTGGAGATTCCCGGCGCGGACGGCTATCTTCGGCGTCCTGCCCGGTCACACGCCCTCTGCTCACCACGCTGTCAGGTGGGCGACGCTGTGGTACCGCCAGGGCCAGGAGAAGCACTACCTCCTGATCGCGTTTGGCTTCGCGGAAGTCCAGCCGGATCGCGTCACGATCCTCGCGCAGATCGCCGAGAAGGCCGACGAGATCGACCTCGCCCGCGCGGAGGCGGCGAAGAAGCGCGCCGAAGAGCGCCTCGGCGAAACCGACGACCGACATGGACTTCGAGCGCGCCCGCATCGCGATGCTGAAGGCGCTGATCCGCCTGCAGGTCGCCAGTCGCGCTAGAATTCGCTCGTAATTGCTTGCCAATCTCGCCAGCCTGGTTCGCTACCGCGGCCTGATTCAGAGCCTGGTCGCGCGCGAGCTCAAGGCGCGCTACCGCGGTTCGGTGCTGGGATTCGTCTGGTCGTTCATCAACCCGCTCGCTGCTCCTGCTCGATCTATTCCTTCGTGTTCACGACGGTCATGCCGAACAACGTCGAGGGCGCTGCAGCCGTACGCCCTCTTCATGTTCTGCGGCATCCTGCCGTGGAACTGGTTCGCGACCTCTCTGACCGACGCGGCCGGGCTCGCTCATCGGCGGCGGCAATCTCGATCAAGAAAGTGCTCTTCCCGGCCGAGGTGCTGCCGCTGGTCAGCGTCCTCACGAACATGGTCCATTTCTTCCTGGGCCTGCCGATCCTCATCCTCTTCCTCATCATCTATCGGCACTCGCCGGACTGGTGGGACCTGGTGTGGTTTCCCATCGCCGTCCTCGTCCAACTGGTATTCACGGCCGGACTGGCGCCTGGTGCTGGCGGCGCTCGCCGCGCACTTCAGGGACATCCGCGACATCCTCGCCAACGTGCTGACGCTGTGGTTCTTCGCCACGCCGATCATCTATCCGTGGTTCCAGCCCAACGTCCAGACAATTCAGGACGCTCTTCAACGTGAACCTGTTCACCCACCTGGCCGTCTCGTATCAGGAGATCCTGTTCTTCAATGGGCCGATCGGGCACTGGCGCTGGCTCGCCGCGCTCGGCGCCTACTCGATCGTGCAATTCCTGGCCGCCTACTGGCTGTTCGACCGGCTGCGCGACTCGTTCGCCGAGGTTGTATGACGCCGGCAATCGAGCTCGTCAACGTCTCGAAAGTCTACCGGCGGTACGGCGGGCGGCAGTTTCTCGACGCTGAAGAGCGCGCTGCTGCAGCGCAGCATCCTGCGCGACCTGCGGCCGAGCGAGACGTTCCCGGCGCTCACCGACGTCACCTTCAGCGTTCCCGAGCGGATCGACCTACGGTGTCATCGGCCGAAAACGGATCCGGCAAGAGCACGGCGCTGAAGCTCGTGGCCGGCATCACCAAGCCGACGAGCGGAACGGTCCGCGTCGTCGGCCGCATCTCGGCGCTCATCGAGCTCGGCGCCGGTTTTCATCCAGAGATCTCCGGGACGCGAAAACGTCTTCATCAACGGCATCATGCTCGGCCTCAGCAAGCGCGAGATCCAGGAACGCTTCGACGAGATCGTCGATTTCGCCGAGCTGCGGGAATTCATCGATGCCCCGGTCAAGACATACTCGTCCGGCATGTACATGCGCCTGGGCTTCGCGGTCGCGATTCACGTCGAACCCCGATGTCCTGCTGGTCGACGAGGTCCTCGCGGTCGGCGACGAGGGGCTTCACGCACAAGTGCCTCGACAAGTTCGCGGAGTTCCGCCGCCGCGGCAGGACCATCCTCCTCGTCACGCATTCGCTCAACCTGGTCGAGCGCTTTGCGACGAAGCGCTCTGGCTGGACGAGGGGCGTGCCCTCTCGCGCGGCGATCCGAAGCGCGTCGTTGGCGCCTACCTCACCAAGGTCGAAGAGGGGAGGGGCGGCTGCTCGCGGAGACGACGGCGAAGGCCGTCGATGAAGCGGGACGCGGATGGGGCTGGTCAGAGCAGGACGGTCACGAAGTGGCGGGATGGGCAGGACCGGCGCAGGAGCGCGGACAGGCTGGACGAGCAGGAACGCCCTGCCCGATCCCACGTCCAACATGTATCAAGCGGTCGAAGGACGCTGGGGCTCACGTGAGGTGGAAATCACGGACGTCGCCCTGCTGGACGCTTCTGGGGCAGCAGTCGTTCGTGTTCCACAGCGGCGACCGCGGTGTCCATCCGGCTGAAGGTCCGGGCCGCGCACGCCGATCGACGCGACTTCGTGTTCGGGATCGGCCTGTTCAACGCCTGACGGCGTCTGTTGCTACGGGACGAACACCTATCTCGAGGGAGATGGATCCGGAACAGCTGGCGGGCGATGCCGAAGCGACGTTTTCAATCGACAGCCTGGATCTGATCGAAGGCACGTACAAGCTCGACGTTGCGGGTACACAAGCGCGACGGCTACCCCTATCGACTCCACCGTCTGCTCTACACCTTCCAGAGTGAAATCACGCACTCACGACGTCGGCATCTATCGGCCGCGTCATCAGTGGAGCTTTTCGCCGCACATCCGGTTCACGCCTCGCAGCTAGGATTAGAGCGGGGTCTGTTGTGACGACGTCGACGTCGTTGAACCTGCGGGCGGTGCTCAAGACTACGATTGCGCGGAGCAGGATGGCGTGTGTCCGCGCGCGCCGTCTCAGGCCTGACGCCGTCGGCGAAGGCCCTGTATGTGGCCGGCATGCGCGCAGGCGCGCCCGCAGGGGTGTCGTCCTCTACGTCGTGCCGACCGATGCCGACCTCGAGGAAACGTGCGCTGACGTGTCGTTCTTCCTCGCGGCGCTCGAGGGCCTTCCGCAGACCGCTCTGGAACACGCGGTGCTGTCCTTTCCGTCGCACGAGGTCGATCCCTATCGAGGATTGTCGCCGCACATCGGCGTGACATCGGCGCCGAGCCACGCGCGCCTGCACGCGCCATCGCCCAGGGACCGCCCGCATCGTCATTGCGTCCGCGGCTGCCCTGCTGCCGCGCGTGACCCTTGCCCGTGCGACTGCTGGCGGCGGCGCTGGAGCTCAAACCTGGACACGACATCGCGCCGCAACCGACCTCGCGCGGAGCTCCTCGTCGACGCCGGGCTCACCCGCGAGGATCCGGCAGACGAGCACGGCGACCTTCGCCGCTCGCGGCAGTGGCATCGTCGTGACACTCTTCCGGCCGCAGCGAAGCGGCATCCGGTCCGCCTGGAAAGTTCATCCGGCGACACCATCGAGACGATGCGCACCTCCGCCGACCAGACGTTTCAGGACACATCGCGATCGATCCCGCCGGCTCGATCAGAGTGGCGATCAGCCAGCGCCGCTGCGAGGCGAGCGTCCTCAGAAGACGATCGACGCGCGACGCTGTTCGAGTACCCGGCGTGGGAAAAGAGTCGCCCTCCGTCGCCGTGTATCCGGAGCCCGAACGAGGTCGGGCAAAGCGGCACGTGGTCGGGCTTCGCCTCGAGCAGCTGCAGCAGCAAAGCTACGACCACGATCGTCGCCGCCGCCACTGCGCGGCCGTGCTTCGGTGGCAGCCAGCCCTCCGAGGATTGCCCGGCGAGCCCGGGATCTGATGGCGAATCGCGGCTGGCCAGCGCCACACGGCTGGCGATGCTCGGCTCCCTCGACGCTCCGCGCGCCGGGGCCGGTGACGCGGTTTGCCAGGCGGGCGAATCAGGAGCCAGCCGGCGGTGGAACTGGAAAGGCGCGTCAGTGCGCTTCGGACTCGGTCGCCGAGATTCGGCGGCGGCGCCGCGACACGAGGGCGCGAAACCACGTTGTTCGTCGCCGCGGCGCAGCGGCCGCGCAGCGAGCGGACGATCGAGCTGCTCAAGGAATACGACGTCTTCGCGGTTCCGGTCGAGCGCGCGGAAGACGCGCGCTACGCGCGCGGTGCTCGTCGCGGTCGGCGGTCTGTCGCGCGGCTTCCGGCTGCCCGACGCCGGCCTGCAGATCTACGCCGAGGCGGACGTCTTCGAGGAGGAGCGCCGCGCTCCGGAGCGCCGCCGCGTCCGCGACGCAAGGCGTTCCTCTCCGACCTGCGCGATCTCAAGGTCGGCGACTTCGTCGTCCACGTCGATCACGGCATCCGGGCATGTTCGTCGGCCTGAAGCAGATCGGCGTCGGCGACAGCATCGCAGGAATTCCTCGAGCTCCGCTACGCCGGCGAGGACAAGCTGTTCGTCCCGGTCGAGCGGCTCGATCTCGTGCAGAAATACCGGCGCGACCGAGCCGCCGATCGATCGCCTGGGCGGCACCTCCTGGGAGCGCGCGAAGACCAAGGTCAAGAAAGCGATGCGCGACATGGCCGAGGAGCTGCTGAAGCTCTACGCCGCGCGCAAGGCGGTGCCGGGCCACGCCTTCAGCCCCGACTCGCACTGGCAGCAGGAGTTCGAGGACGCGTTCGAGTACGAGCTGACGCCCGATCAGAAGACGCGCGATCGCCGACATCAAGCGCGACATGGAATCGCCGACGCCGATGGATCGCCTGCTGTGCGGCGACGTCGGCTACGGCAAGACCGAGGTCGCGATGCGCGCCGCGTTCAAGGCGGTGATGGACGGCAAGCAGGTGGCCGTTCTCGCGCCGACGACGGTGCTGGCGTTTCAGCATCAGAAGACGCTGCGCGGAGCGCTTCGCCGGGTTTCCGGTGCGCATCGAGATGGTCAGCCGGTTCCGCTGCAAGGCCGGAACAGAAGGAGGCGCATCGCCGATCTCGCGCGCCGGCAAGGTCGACATCATCGTCGGCACCCACCGGCTGCTGTCGAAGGACGTCGAGTTTCCGCGATCTCGGCCTCCTCGTCGTCGACGAGGAGCAGCGCTTCGGCGTCGCGCACAAGGAGAAGATCAAGCAGCTGACGCAAGAAGGTGGACGTGCTGACGATGAGCGCGACGCCGATCCCGCGCACGCTGAACATGTCGCTCGTCGGCATCCGCGACATGTCGATCATCGAGACGCCGCCGAAGGATCGCCTGTCGATTCAGACCAACGTCGTCAAGTTCGATCAGCAGGTGATCGGCGCGCGCGATCCGCAACGAGCTGGCGCGCGGCGGCCAGGTGTACTTCGTGCACAACCGCGTCGAGTCGATCTTCTCGATCGGCAGCCTGGTGCAGCGGCTCGTGCCGGAAGCGCGCGTCGTCGTCGGGCACGGGCAGATGGACGAGGAGGCGCTCGAGCGCGCGATGCTCGATTTCGTCGCGCAGCAAGTTCGACGTCCTGCTGGCGACGACGATCGTCGAGAACGGCCTCGACATCCCGAACGCCAACACCATCATCATCAACCGCGCCGATCGCTACGGCCTGTCGCAGCTCTATCAGCTCGCGCGGCCGCGTCGGCCGATCGGATCGTCCGGCCTACGCGTATCTGCTGATTCCGCCGGAAGACAACCTGTCGCCGGTCGCGAAGAAAGCGGCTGGCCGCGATCAAGGAGTTCAGCGATCTCGGCAGCGGCTTCCGCGTCGCGGCGCTCGACCTCGAGATCCGCGGCGCCGGCAACCTGCTCGGCGGCGAGCAGAGCGGCCAGATCGACACGGTCGGCTTCGAGATGTACATGAAGCTGCTCGAGCAGACGGTCCGCGAGCTCAAGGGCGAAGAGCTCGAGGACGACGCTGCGCGCGACGGTGCAACCTGCGCGTCGACCTGCAGGATCGACGATTCGTACGTGCCCGACATGAATCAGCGGCTGATGCTCTACCGCAAGGTCGCGGCGGCGCGGCGACGAGACGAGATCGATCGCGTGCTCGAGGAGGCGGCCGACCGGTATGGTCCGCTTCCCGACTCGGTGCTCAACCTGGCCGATTACGGACGCATCCGCGTGATGGCCGATCGGCTCGGGCGTCGACAGCCATCGACCGCGAAGGCGCATCCGTCGTCTTAAAGTTCAGACCGCAGGCGAGGGTCGATCCCGTGCGGCTCGTGGCGCTGGTGCGGCAGCGGCCCGAGCTGACGCTCGTCCCGCCTGCGGCTCTCAAGCTGAATCTCGACGCGGCCGGCGATCGCGACTCGCGGAAAGCCGCAGACTTCGGGCCCCAGAGTCGCCGGTTCGCGGTCCCGCATCGAGGTGGATCCCGATGCGGGCAGCCACGCCCACGCTGGTGGGTCGGCTCAGAGCTCAAGGACGCCGAAGTGAAGCCCGGCTTCAGCAAGGCGAGCGATCCTGAGCCCCGCCAAGGAGGATCCGCGCGCGCCGGGCGGCGTTCTTCGAGCGGGTGGGCGGCTTATTGAGCGACCTGCTCGATCAAAGGTAAAATACTGCTCTACAAGAATTTAGCCAATGACCAACAACGCGCTGCCGTCGCGGTCGTCCTTGCGGTCGTCGCGCCTCGTCCTCGGCGCCGGCGCGTCCGCGCCGAAATCATCGAGCAGATTCTCGTCAAGGTGAACGGCGAGATCTTCACCAAGACCGATCTCGAGCAGCGCCAGGTTGCCGCGCTGCGCGCAGAAGGGCCAGCAGATCGACCTCAAGAGCGATCCGGCCAACGCAGCAGCTCCGCAAGGCGCTCGGACGAGATCACGCCGCAGATCATGGTCGACGCGGTGGACGAAATGCTGCTGGTGCAGCGCGGCAAAGGAGCTCGGCTACAAGCTGAGCGACGAGCAGTTCAAGGGCGTCCTCGACAACATCAAGAAAGAAAACAAGCTCGAGACCGAAGAGCAGTTCCAAGCGGCTCTCAAAGCCGAGAGCATCACGATAGTCGATCTGCGCCGGAACCTCGAGCGCTCGATGCTCGTGCAGCGCGTCCAGCAGAACGAGGTGATGCGGCAAGATTGGCGTCTCGGAAGACGAGGCGCGCAAGCTACTACGAGTCACATCTCAACGAGTTCACGACGCAGCAGTCGGTCACGCTGCCGCGAAATTCTCGTCGCGCTGCCGGCTGACGACAAAGGGCTGAATGTCGCCGCCGACGAAGCCGCCAAGACGAAGGCCGAGCGCCATCCGCGAACGCGTGACGACCGAGCGGCGAGCTTCGAGAAGCTCGCGGCGGACGTGTCGGACGCGCCGTCGAAAGCCAACGCCGGCCTCATCGGTCCGATCAGCCTGAACGATCATCGCGGCGGACCTCCGCAAGACTGATCGAAGCCATGAAGGTCGGGCGATGTCACGCCGGCGATCGCGCGATGGCGCGAGGCTATCAGCTGTAAAGCTCGAAGCGCTCACGACGGCGCAGACCATGCCGTTCGAGCAGGCGCGGGAACAGATCGGCGATCGGCGTGTTCACCGACAAGCGCAAGGCCGAAGTCCAGAAGTATCTCGACAAGCTTCGCGCCCAGGCGATCATCGAGGTGGAAGAATCCCGACGTGAAGAAGGCCTTCGAAGTCGGTCTCAAGGCGCAGGCGACGGTCCATCGCCCTGATGGCGCGCGCCGCAACGCAGGACCATGGAAACAGCGCAATCCGACGTCGCGGAACCTTGCCACGATCCCCGCCTCCGCGGTGGTTCGCCGTCTGGACCCGATCGCGCGCACGAGCAGGTGGTCCGCGATCAGCTGGAACGGAAGCATTTCGACGCGTTCCTGCCAACGATCACCCGCTGGAGCCGCTGGAAGGATCGCAAGAAGAAAGATCGACTGGCCGCTGTTTCCCGGCTACTGCTTCGCGCGCTTCGATCCCGCCGACACGCTGCCGATCCTGAAGTGCACGGGCGTCGTCAACATCGTGTCGTTCGACGGCAAGCCTGCGCCGATTCCGGAATACGAGCTCGACAGCATCCGCGTTCTCGTCGGCAGCGAGCTGCAGTTCGATCCCTGCCCGATGATCCACGAAGGGATGATGGTGGCAGTCATCCACGGCCCGTTGCAAGGCGTCATCGGCCGCCTGATGCGCAAGGACGCGCCGAGCGCGCGGCTCGTCCTGTCCGTGGATCTCGATCGGCCAGGCGGTGAGCGGTCGAAGTCGACGCAGCGCGCGACGTGAAAGCCAGTGTCAACTCACGACACTGAGCCTGAGCGCTGAAATTGAGACTGATGAAGATCGGTTCGAACTCCCGTCGCCGTTTGCCATTGCGCCGATGGCGGGCATGACCGACACGGCGTTCCGCCGCCTGGTCAAGCGTCACGGCGGCTGCGGTCTCGTCGTCACCGAGATGGTGAGCGCCGAAGGGCTGGTGCGCGGCATCGATCGGACGCTCGAGTACGCGGAGTACACCGAGGAAGAGCGGCCCGATCTCGATTCAGATTTTCGGCGGCGATCCCGAGCAAGATGGCGGCGGCCGCGCAGATCGTCGAAGGCATGGGCGCCGACATCGTCGACGTGAACATGGGCTGCCCGGTGCCGAAGATCGCGAAGCACAACGCCGGCTGCAGCCTGATGCGCGAGCCCGCGCACGCCGCCGCGGTCATCGCGCGCGATGGCGAAGCGCCGTGAAGATTCCCGTCACCGTGAAGATGCGCGCGCGGCTGGAACGACGACGATCGGAACGCGCCGACGCTGGCGCAGGATGGTCCAGGACGCCGGCGCCGCGGCCGTCGCCGTCCACGGCCGGACCGCGGCGCAGAGCTACAGCGGATCGGCCGACTGGGATCTGGTCGCGCGGATTGCCGACGACCTGCCGATCCCGGTGTTCGGCAGCGGCGACTGCCATCGAGCCGCGAGCAGATCGTCGAGCCGCATGCGCGTCGGGCGTCGAAGGGCGTGCTGGTCGGCCGGGGCGTGCTGCGCAATCCGTGGATTCTCGCGCAGGCGGCGCGATCTGGCCGCCGGCCGGCCGCTGCGGCCGGTCACGCTCGAGGATCGCGGGCAGCTTCCTGCTCGACTACATCGATCTGCTGATGCACGAGCGGCAGTCGAGCGACGAACGCCGCGCGCGCTCACCCGCACGATCGCTGGGTCATCAACAAGATGCGCGCGCTCGGCGTCCTGGTATACGAAGGGCCTCGACAACGGATCGCACCTGCGGACGGCAGATCAACAGCGCCGATTCGCTGCCGCTCGCTGCGCGGCTGATCGAGGCGTTTTCTTTGCCGGCCAGCCTGCCCTCTCTGCCCCGTATCTTTCGGACTCATGTGTCTGGCCATTGACGCCGCTGCCGTGTGTAGAATCGAACCGTCTTCTCAGTCACGCGCATGTGACCCGGAGTGCGCAGTCAGACATCTCTGTGCTCTGTCGTTGAATGCCCTCAGGCAGCTGCCGCGATTCTGGTGATAGCCTGGTTCGCCGGCCTGCGCGCGTCCCGGCCGGCCAAAAGCGCATCGAACGCCGGACTACGACACAAGGACCGGCGAACTTCAGCCTCCTGAAGCCACGACTCGGACGGCGACGGCAAGATCGACACGGTCAGCTACATGGACGGCGCGCGCGTTCGTGCGCATCGAGATCGACAAGGACGAGGACGGCAAGGTCGATCGCTGGGAAGTACCACGGCCCCGACCAGAAGCTCGAGAAGGTCGGCATCTCCCGCGCCGGCGACGGGAAGGAAGACGCCTGGTCGTACGCGGACGCCGCGCGGTGCGGTCGACGCGCCTCGAGATGCTCCACCCAGCCGCGACGGCAAGGTCGACCGCATCGAGCACTATCGGCAAACGACCTCGGTCGCGCGGAGGAAGACACCGACGGCGACGGCGACGATCGACAAGTGGGAAACCTACGACGGCGAGCGCCCGCGTCGTCCGTCGCGTTCGATACGCGCAGCACCGCGGCGCACCCCGACCGGCGGCTGGTCTACGGCGCCGGACGGCAGCGCTCGAGCTCGAAGTGGACGTCAGCGGGCGACGGCCACTTCGATGCCGGCAAGCGCCGCGCGGCCGCGGCGCCGTCCGAATAACAGATGAGAGCCGGTCGTCTATCTCGGCTGTCCGCCAGCCGGAGCGGCTCGACACGGAACAAGCCGCTCGGCGCCGCGGACATGTCGGTCGTGTGGGCCGATAACGGTTCACACGCGCTCAGCTCGAGCTTCCAGCGCGCGCGACATGCCGGTGCTGCTCGACCTCTCGCGCGGCGCGGCGGCTGCAGGTGGCGCGCGACATCTGATCGCAACGCGCGTCCGCGCTGCTGTTCGCCGTCGTGGACGACTCACGCCGGCCCGATCTGACGACCGAGGCCGTGCTGGCCGGAGTGGCCGATGTCTTCGCCCGCGCCGCTCAGCGGCCGCCGCGTCGCCAGCCAACGCGATCGAACGCGAGATCGAGGCGACGACGCCAGTCGTCGGCGCGCACGCTCGAGACCAGCCGGCGACGACTCTACAGCCCACTCGGCCGCCGATGCGTGCCGTCTCGCGCCGTGCATCGGGCGCGCGAGCGACGATGCGCGCGCGGGCGATCTTGATTCGAGGCGAGGACGGAACGCGGCCGCCAGCTCGTCGCCGCGCGCGATCCACGCCGCGCAGAATCGAGCTTGCGGCGCGTTCGTCAGCGTGGCAACTGTGCGCGCCCGACGAGCCGAGCAGACATCGACGTGGAGCTGTTTCGGCGGCGCCGCCGCGGACGCACAGCGGCGGACGGTCGCGCGGGTCTCGAGCGCGTCAGCCGGAACAGCCGCCTCACGCGGGCGCCGGGCGGCACGCTCTACCTTCAGAACTGTCGCCGACGCGCCCACGCGCGTGCAGGCGCGGCTCGCCCGCGTTGCTGCGCGATCGCGGAAGCGCGGCTCGCCGAAACCGGCACGAAACGATCGGTTCGACGTGCGTCCGATGGCCGGCGTCGAGCCGGGCGTTCGAGACGCGTCAGTGCGAGGACGGACGAGTGCGCGAGGACCTGTTTCAAGCGGCTGTCGGCGATCCGCATCGACATGCCGCCGCCTTCGGAAGCCGCCGCGAAGACATCCCAGCGCTGGCCAACTACTTTCGTGCGCCAGATCTGCGCATCGCTTGGCGCATTCCGCCGAAAGCGCTGTCGCGGCCGGCGCTGTCGCTGATTGCGGCCCTGCCCTGTGGCGCGGCGCAGCACGCACCGGAAATGCGTGCCGCGATCAAGAACATCGTCGTCGGCTTGCAGGAGATTGGCCGCGGCATCGGGCTATCCGGCGACGTTGCTGGGGTGCACGTCAAGCTGGACTGCCGGCTCCGGTCGTCTTCGCCAGCGGCGGCACGCTGAAGGAGGCGCGCGCCCGGTTCGGAGCGCGACTACATCGCCGCGATCCTCCGGCGGCATCACGGCCGCATCAGCGATGCCGCCGCGGCAAGAAGCCGCCTGGAGATCAGCGCTTACCAATCTGTATCCGCAAGATGCGATCGCTTCGCGTTCGCATCCGCGACCGCGCAGTCAACTAGCCTCGCGCGACGCCCAGGTCTGTATCAAACATGGACACTCGCCCAGACGCTAGCAGGCGGCGGCGCGAAGCTGCCGAAATAGCTGTCGCGCCGTGAATCCCTCTGTTCTTTCTCTCACGCAATGGCCTGCGTCGTCGGGGTCATGTGCCGTGGCCTTCGGCGCGGCTGTCCCGGCACCCGAGCGCAGCCACCTGAGAGCGGCCGGATCCGGCGAAAGTCACCGCGTCCGGATCGGCCCGTTGTGGATGAACCCACGGTCTCTCACCGAACCTCGGGGATCGACCAGGACGTGTTCAACGAGCCCCGACGGCGCGTCACCCAAGCACGATCTCACGCTCACGGCCACGCCGCACATACCGACGTCTGGATCCGCGCGTCATGGATTCGAGCGCGGGTCGACGGCTCCGTCAAGGAAGAGCTCGTCTGGTGCCCCGTACCTACGCGACCGAGCGCGCCGCGAACAGCACCTGCCGAATCGGCTGGCAGGCTTCCGCCGCTCAATCGGTTGGCGTTCGACGTCGGCGGCACCTACGCGGGCGTCCGGGATCGCCCGCCTGGCTACGAGGATCGACGCACGGTCGCTGCGGAGTTGAAACCAAGGTCAACGGATCGGTGGAGGTTCGCACGCTGAGCAAGACCTTCTTCGGCGCGCTTGCGCCGAACGCCAGCGGACCGAATTTCGACAAAGGACGCGGTCTTTCTCACCTCCAGCCTCCACACCGAGCTGGATCACGTCGCGACCACCACCGGATTCTTCGCGTCAGACACCAGCTGACACCCCTGGCGTCGGTGATGAGGTCACCGCATGCGCGGATGCAGGGACCGGTTCGACTTCTCGTCGCTGCGGGACTCCGGTTCGAACATCGGCGCCGTCAGCCATGACGTTCGATCCGGTCGCCCTCATCAAAGGCGGCGCGACCGTTGGCTACCGCGACTTTTTCGTCCGGCTCCGAAGGGTCTTCGCGGACTATCGCCGGCCTGACGACGGCGGTTAACCTGTCGTACCTGGCCACCGAGATGACAGAGAGTTCTCGGTGAAGGCGAACCGCGATATCAGTATTCATTCGACACCGATCAGCCATGCTATCTTCTGACGAGGGTGTCGAGGGAACCATCGCGCAGCAGCTGTTCCTGGCCCCAGTCGACGTCGCCGGACGGAAACCTCGGCATCCAGTCGTCTGGCGGCGTATCAGAGGATCGGGCCGGGAGCCGTGGTGACGATTTTGCCGGATCGCGTCGATCGCGCTGGACGTATGGCGTCGGCGTCGGGTATGCCCACCTCGGCCCACGGGATCTTCGGTGGGGGTCAATGTCGACCGCAGCCGGCGCGACTCAGACGTCGCTCACCGGCAGTGCACGCCGGCCTCAGGATCGGCACCGCGGTCACCTATGGTCTGTAGCTGCCGTTCCGTGTCAAGCTTCCCACTTCCGACTGCCGGCGTCTGACGCCACCCATGCCCTTGCACGGATTGGATGCGATCTGGACGGTGTCCTCGCGCGACATGGACGCAGGACTCCCCCGCGACGCGAAGCCCTGTTTGGCGAAGGCGTGGCGCGGCGGCTCGAGGACAGCGCTGAAGCGCCTCCGCCGGACGTCGAACCGGACGATGCCGCGACTTCCGCGCCCGGAAACCGCCATCCGCCGGTCAGGCTCAGCATCAGCGTCGCGACGGAGGGCGGCGGTTATGGCAACATCCGGGGACGGTCGAAAACTTCTGGGAAGGACTCGCGAGAGATCGAACCGCGGCGTGCGTCAAGCTGGCGTCGCTTGCCGCCGAGCGGCGATGCGGAGATCATCTTCCTGACGAAGCGTCCTGAAAGCGCCAGCGCCACCCGGCGCAGGTGCAGACACAGCGCTGGCTCCAATCGAAGGGATTCGCGCTGCCGAGCGCGTCCTCGTGGTTCAGGGATCGCGAGGCCGCATCGCCTCCGCGCTCCACCTCGACGCGCGTCATCATCGACGATCGTCCGGAGGCATTGTCTGGATGTGGTGATGGACTCTGAAACGCGCGCGCGCCATTTCTCGTCTGGCGCGGCGATCCCGCGGGTTGCCGGCGCTTCCCAGCGGCTCGGCATCGGCGTCGTGAAATCGGTCAGCCAGTGCCTGGACATCCTCACGCAACTCGACGGCCCGGAGACGAGCCTGGCGTGATGGCCCGCGTGAAGAAGCTGCTCGGCCTCGGCGAATCAGCCAGCGTCTGACGCCGTTCCTATTTCTTCTTGTCGGGATCGTCATCGCGGCGTTTGCGATCGTCCGGACGAGTCACGCCACGGGTTTGCGCTGGCCCGGACGGTTTGCACCCCACGGCTTTCGCGGGGTCCCTGCTGGCTGTGCCACCCAGGGTTTGCCGCCGCTGGAAGGACGAGGCGCCCGGCTCTGCTGCGCCAGGTGGTTTCGGACTCCACTGGTTTCCGCTCGCCCGATGGCTTCGAGCTCAGGGTTTCCTCTCGCCTGAGGGCTTTGAACTCCACGGTTCTCCCCGGTGCTTTGGGCTCCGGCTTTCTGTCGCCCGATGGTTTGGAACTCCGACGTTCTCACCGGCGGTTTGGCGCTCCCACGGTTTTCTCGCCCGGTGGCCCGGAGCTCCACGGCTTTTCTGTCGCCTGGCGGTTTGGAGCTCCAGCGGCTTTCCCTCACCTGGCGGTTTGGGACTCCACGGTTTCTCTCACCGGGTGGCTTGGGACTCCACGGCTTTCCCTCGCCGCGCCGCTGTCCAGGGCTTGCGCGGGCGCCGACGAGCTTCGATTCCCATGGTTTGTGCGATCCGCCAGCGGGTTTCGCGTTCCACGGTTTCCTGGGGTCCCCGGTGGTTTTGGCGCTCCAAGGCCGATCGCGCCGCACCTGCTGATCGTCAGGCGACCACGCCCGTTCGGGACGGTGTGCTTCTTCTGAAGCGATCAGCGCGGATCCTATGTGCGCGCCACCCGGGCCGCCAGTCCGCGCCGCGCTTCTCGCCCGGTGAAGGCCGGACGCCGTTCAGCCGCGCGTTCAGCCTCGGGCGACTCCACAGCCTGCCGCGCGCGAACCACTTCATCGCGACATCCTGATTGGTCGCGCTTCAGTTGCGTGATGGTCGGCAGCAGCTCCTGCTCGGCTCGCGGGCGCGAAACGCCGTCGGCTTGCCGTCGATCAGGATGGTCCAATACGCGAATCGTGGCGGCATAGGCTCATTCTGGGGAGGACGACGCTTCAGCTTCTCGACGAGCGTCGTGCGTTTGAGATTCAGCAGCCGCGCCGCCTTTCCCTTGTTGCCGCCAGTTCGTTCAGAGCGAGCGCTGGATCAGGTCGCGCTCGATGTCGGCGATGAACGCATCGAGATCGAGCCCGATCTTCCGGCAGCGTCACCGCGGTCGTGAGCGCCGTCGCCTGCGCTTTCTGCACTTCGGTCGGCAGATCGCCGACGTCGATCTGCGTCCGTCCGGCGCTCAGCGCAACGGCCCGCTCGACGGCGTTTTCCAGCTGACGGACGTTGCCCGGCCACGAGTAACGACATCAGCCGCCGCATCGCTTCCTGCGACACCGTGAGCGCGGTCGGCGCGCCGTTGGCGGAGCGATCGTCGAGAAAATGCTGCGACCAGGAGCGGGATGTCTTCCTTGCGCTCGCGCAGCGGCGGCAGCTGCACCGGGATGCACGTTCAGGCGGTAGAACAGATCCTCGCGGAACTGTCCGTCGGCGACCATGCGTGCCAGGTCGCTGTTGGTCGCGGCGATGACCGCGCACGTCCACCTTCGTCGTGTGCGAGTCGCCCGACGCGCTCGAACTCGCGCTCCTGCAGCACGCGCAGCAGCTTCATCTGCAGCGCCGCGCTCATCGTGCCGACTTCGTCGAGAAACAGCGTGCCCTTGTGCGCCTGCTCGAGCCGTCCCTGCCGGTTGCCGACCGCGCCCGTGAACGCGCCGCGCACGTGGCCGAACAGCTCCGCCTCGAGCAGCGTTTCCGGAATGGCGCTGCAGTTCAGCGCGACGAACCGGTGCATGCGCCGCGGGCTGTTGTGGTGAATCGCCCGCGCCACGACTTCTTTGCCGCTGCCCGGTCTCGCCCGTGATCAGAATCGTGCTGTTGGTCGGCGCGACGGTCTCGAGCAGTTGGAACAGCTGCGCCATCGCGCCGGCTCTTGCCGATGATCGCCTTCGAACCGATAGCGCTCTTCGAGCTGCGCGCGCAGGTACGCGTTCTCCGATTTCAGCCGCCGCTGCTCGAGCGACGATCCGAGCACGTGCAGCAGCTCGTCGATCTGAAACGGCTTGCTGACGAAATCCGACGCGCCGCGCTTGATCGCTTCGACGGCGTCCTTCACCGTGCCGTAGCCGGTGACGACGATGGCGATGATGTCGGGGTAGCGGGCGACGGCGGCTTCGATGACCGCGGAGCCGTCGATGCCGGGCAGCCGCAGGTCCGTGATGATGATGTCGAAGGCGAAAGTCGGCCAGCCGTGCGATGGCCGCCTCGCCCGACTCGGCCTGTTCGACGTGATAGCCGCGGTCGCTCAGCTGTTCGGCGATGGCCTGCCGCAGCGGCGCCTCGTCTTCGACCAGCAGCAGATGTTTCGTCGTGTCAGGCATTTAGCGAGCGCCAACATTTTGACACCGAGAACCTGGCGTCCACCGTGTGGTATTTCGACACGGTGTCGGCCCTGACCGGTCCAGATCCGATCCCGGCTCCGATCTCGGCCGACCGGGGATCCGGATACCGTATACCCGACCGCCACCATAACCAGCGCCATGTCCGTCGCCGTCGCCTCCCACGTTCTTCCCCAAACACGCGACCTGCCAGGCGCGGCTCAGCCCGCTACCCGGACGCCGTCCTACAACACGACCGGGCGTCCGCTCGCCGGCGACGATCTCGTCCGGTTCCTGCGCGGCCACGAGCTGGCGATCACCGGACTCGAGGTGCTCGACGAGGCGGTGTTCTCGGCGGTGCCGGAGCTTCGCATCGTGAGCAAATACGGCGTGGGGCTCGACATGATCGACCTCGCCGCCGCATCGCGCAGCGGCGTGTCAGTGCGGTGGACGGGCGGCGTCAACCGTCAGGCGGTCGCCGAGCTCGCGATTGCGTTCATGCTCGTGCTCGGACGCAGCACCGTCGCACTCGCCCGCGAGATGCGCGACGGCGGATGGCGTCAGCCCGGCGGCCGGCAGCTTTCATCGGCATCCGTCGGCATCGTCGGCTGCGGCGACATCGGTCAGCAGGTGGCGCGTCTCGCGGCCGCATTCGGCGCGCGCATTCTCGCGCACGACATCCGCGACTACTGACGCGTTCTTATCACGAGCTCGGCGTGACGCCGCTCGCGCTCGACGCGCTGCTCGCGGAGGCCGATTTCGTGACGGTGCACGTGCCGCTCGATGCGTCGACGCGCGCACTGATCGGCGCGCCCGAGATTGCGCGGATGAAGCGTTCCGCTTTTCTGGTGAACACCGCGCGCGGCGGCATCGTCGACGAAGCGGCGCTGAAAGCGGCGCTGATCGAAGGACGCCTGGCCGGCGCCGCGTGCGATGTCTACGCCATCAGAGCCGCCGGTCGATCGCGAACTGTTGCTCCTGCCGAATTTCGTCGGCACGCCGCACATCTGGCGGCAGCACCGAGGAAGGCGGCGCTGGCGATGGGCCGCGCGGCGATTGCAGGATTGGGTGATCCCGCCCGGCAAATCTCCTGACTTACGGTTTTGGGGCCTCCCAAAAACTGATCCCTAATCCCCGGTCGGTCTGGTCCCGATAGAAGTTCACGGAGGCAAAGCTCTTGGAACGCAAAACTATCTCGATCATGAAGGCCTGTGAGCTCGTGGGTGTGAGCCGCCGAACCATCTACAACTGGCTCTCGAGCGGGAAGATCGAATACGTGCGCACCGCGGGCGGCTCGGTGCGGATCTTCGTCGACACCCTCTGGCGCGACCCGAACGACACCGAACGTCATTCCGTGACCGACAAGGCGGTCTGGCAGGCTGAAGGCCGTCACTGAGCCTGATGCCGTCGCGCGCGTTGAGCGTTGAGGAGCTCCTGGCGAGGGTGAGATGGACGAATCTCCCGAACTGCGGCTCCTCTTCCATCAGCTTGAACAACCAGCTCGGGATCATTCTGGCGCACGCCGAGCTGCTGGAGGCGAAGGCGACCGACGATATCAGCCGGTCACGTGCGGGTCAGGTGGTCGCGGAGCACGCTCGAAGCGATGACCACCGTCAAAGAGATTCGCCGCCACGCCGGTCCTGCAATCGAAGCTCCCGTAGCACGTCAGTTCTGTAATTCAACCGTCAAAACTCTGACGACAACAACGCCGAAATCGCCAGATTTTTGACGATTCTCGCGGCCGACCGCCCCACTCCAACCGCTCAGTCCAGAAACGGCGCACCGGCTCTAAACGCTAAATTAATGCAGTAATTTACAGACATTAATCAGGTTTGAGTGCGCTTATGCCGCACACGACCTCGTCCGTTAGTGCCGCGGTTGCGATAGCGAGCACCCGCCGGAAGCGACGCGAAGGCAACGAGCCGACGGAAGTCGCGGTCCTGGCGAGGAGAGCATGCGCGCCCAATCTGTCGCCCCAAGTCAGAATCGCCGGATCGTTGCCGGGTTGCCGTTCGTCGAAGCGCTCGCCCGGCGCATGGCCGCCTCGATGCCGAACTCGATCGACATCGGCGATCTCGTGCAGGACGGCGTCCTCGGCCTCATCGACGCCGCACACCGGTTCGATGAAGGTCGCGGGCATCAAGTTCGAGACGTTCGCCGAACGGCGCGTCCGCGGCGCCATGATCGACGCGCTGCGCAAGGACGCCTGGCCGCGCGGCGTGCGTCGTCAGCGGCGCGAGCTCGACGCGGCGCGCGAAGCGCTGCGCCGCGAGCTGGGACACGAGCCGTCGATGGCGGATCTCGCCGCCCGCGTCGGGTCCGACGAAAAGCGTTTGAGCCGCACCATCGTCCGCATCAGCACGATCGAAGCCACCTCGCCGCTCGCCACCGGCGAGCACATGGACGAAAGCTCGCTGCCGACCGCACTCGTCCCCTCCGAGCCCGACGCACCGGATGCGGCGTACGAGAAGAGCGAGACGCGCGAGCGCGTGCGCGCCGCGATCCAGTCGCTGCCCTGGCGCGAGCGCAAGGTGATCGGCCTCTACTACTACGGCGAAGTCACGATGAAGCAGATCGGCGCCGAGATCGGCGTCAACGAATCGCGCGTGTCGCAGCTGCACGCCCGGGCCATTCGCCGGCTCCGCGACGCGCTGGGCGACATGAACCCGCAGAAGGTGGCGGAGATGAAGCGCGCAGTTGATCGCCTTCACCGCCCGCAAGCCGGTCATGGCCAAGGCGGCCGTTGTCGCCGCGAAGGCGCAGCCGGCGGCTGCGCGGCCGGCGCAGGTTGCCGAAGTGGTGGCGATGCTGCCCTACAAGGTGAAGCGCCCGACGCCCGCAAGGCAGCGCTCAAGATGCCGAGACGGCGCGAGGCCGTGGCTGCCGCCTGATAAAACGGTCACACTCAAGGAAGGGAACAGAGGTCACAGAGGAAAGCCCGACGGCTGTTCCCGTTCGTGTTCTTGGTGTTTCCTCTGTCTCCTCTGTCGACCTCTGTGTCCTCGACGTCTGCACGCGGCTATGCGAGTGTTTCCCTCAGCGCGCGCAACAGATCCCCGAGGCGGAACGGCTTCGCCAGCCAGCGGCACCCGCTCTCCATCAGAAACTCCTCCGCGTCGGTGCCGGCTACGTCTCCGGTGACGAAGATCACCCGCTTCGCCAGTTCCGGCGCGTCCGCTTCCAGCGTGCGATAGAACGCCTTGCCGTCGAGACGCGGCATCTTCAGATCGCAGATGACCGCGTCGAACGCCCGGCCGCCGATCCGTTCCAGCGCCACTTCGCCGTCCGCGGCGTGGTCGACCAGGTATCCTTCGTCGCGCAGCGCGTCGTCACCGCCCGCGCCAGGTGCTCCTCGTCTTCCACGACCAGGATCGAACCGCCCGGCGCCCCAGCCGTCGCCGGCAGCTTCGTCGCGCGTCAGCGGCGCCGGCGGCAGCTTGCCGCCGGTCACCGGCAGCTCCACGTAGAACGACGCGCCGCTGCCCTGGACGCGACTCGAGCCGGATGCGTCCTCCGTGCTCCTGCACGATCGCGTAGGCCACGGTCAGTCCGAGCCCGGTGCCCTTGCCGACCTCTTTCGTCGTGAAAAAGGGATCGAAGATCTTCGGCTGCAGCTCGTCGGGGATGCCCGGTCCGTCGTCGTTGATTTCGAGCACCACCGATTCCTGATTCGCGTCGTGCCAGCGTTCGCACGACGATCGTCCCGCGGCCGTTCGCCGCGAGCATCGCCTGCTCGGCGTTGATCACGAGGTTCAGCAGGACCTGCTGCACCTGGTGACCGTCCGCGAAGACCTGGGGAGGCCCGCCGCGAGCGCGTCGATGATCGTGATGTTCGTCACGCGCTGCTCGTACGCCCGCAGCGCCAGCGTCTCGCGCACCACCTGGTTGACGTCGACCATCGCGCGCGTCGTCTGCCGCTTGCGCGCGAAGGTCAGCAGGTTGCGGACGATGCGCGCGGCCCGCTCCGATTCGCGAAAGGATCGTCTCGAGTCCGCGGCGGATCGGCTCCTCGAGCCCCGCTCGTTGCTTGCAGCCGCTCTGCCCAGCTGATGATCGTCGCCAGCGGGTTGTTCAGCTCGTGGGCGACGCCGGAGATCGTCTGGCCCGAGCGCGGCCATCTTCTCGGCCTGCAGCAGCTGGTGATAGATGTCGCGGGTTTCGTCGTCGAGCTTCTTGCGCTCGCTGACGTCGCGCACGAGCGCCTCGAGCCGCAAGCTCTGATCGTCGGCTGGCGGATCGGCGCGCGCCGTCACCTCCACCCACACCGCGTTGCCGTCGGCGCGGCGCAAGCGCAGCAGGTAATCGTTGACCGATCCGTCGGTCGTCAGCCGCTCGACGAGCGCGATGCGCGGCCTGGGGATCGACGAAACGATCGCGATCGAACGGCCGGACGTCGGTTTCGGGCGCTTCGCTTGCGTGGCCGAATATCAGCTTGAGATGGGGATTGGCGGGCAATCGTCGCGGAGCTGTCGGGCCCGATCGTGCCGATGTACACGCCTTCATGGACCGCTTCGAACAGTCGCGCGAAGGCCGCCGCGCGTCGATCCACTGGGGGATTATCAGCAGCACCGACAGGGACTGGGGCACTGGGGGACTAGCGGACTGCGTGTGGACTCGACCGGCGACGTTCAGCCCCAGTCCCCTACGTCCCCACGTCCCCTACGGGGAACTCTTCGGAGGCTCAGGCGTATGCGTGTGCGTGCCGCGGGCTGCGGCGCCGGCCCACTTCTTCTCGATCGCCGCGCGGATGTCGCGGACCGACGCACCGGACGAATACATCTGCTGCGCATCGCGCGCCACGTCGAGGCACACGGCGCAGTCCAGGCCGTGCGGTTCCCATTCCACGACGTCGCCCGCGCGCGTCGCGCCGGGCCACGAAACAATCCTCGTTGCCCTTGTGGCCGGAGCGCTCGCACCCGCAGAAGCAGGGGACATAACTGAGTATTTCAGGATGCTCCGCAGCGAAGACGATGCGCGGCTCCGGACAACGTCCGGCGGCCGCGGTGGTGCGTAGGCCTGGAACGGAAGCGGCGGCAGGTTCGCCTGTTTGTGTGGTTTGAGCGGAACCGCCGGTGCCGCCTGGGCAGCATCCGTCCTCGCCGCGTCGGCGGCCGGTCCGGATTCGGTGGCTGCGACATCGCGGACGCGTGCGGCTGTACGCGAAGCCGCCCGCAATCGCCACGATGAGGGCCAGCGCTGCGACGAGCAGCGGCGTCGAGGACCGCGCGCCGGCGGTCCGGCGGCTCGGAAGACGGCGGCCGCGCAGATGACTTGGCGGAGGATTTTCTACCCATAAGCTGGTCCGTCCATTCTACCGCGCCCTCGAATGGGCCGGCGCGACCGACAGAATATGGGCGGTAGCGGCGGTCGTGTCCCGCGAAAACCCGCGGACACGACCGCGTGCGACACACCGCGCGATCGTCGTTAGACGACGCGTCGACCGCTGATGAGGCGGACCAGGAACAGCACGATCGCCACGACCAGAGTACGTAAATGAAGTTGCCCAAGGTGTAACCGCTGACCACTCCCAGCAGCCACAGCACGATCAGAATGATCGCAATCGTTTCCAACATGTGTTGCCTCCCATCCTTCGCGCTCTGGGCTGCAACGCAGGTGCCAGCCTCTGCCGGACTCAGCTCGTCTATTTTGCGGTCGCGGCGTTGTGGCGGCGATTAGGGCGAGACGGGCTGCGGTGGACTCAGCGCGAATGTCATCGTCCCGTCGATGACGGTCTTGCCGTCGACGCGCGCCACGCCTTTCAGGAGTCCCATGCGACTGCGCAGCCGCACGACGATGGCTTCGATTTCGACGCACGTCGCCGGGATGGACCGGACGCCGATAGCGGACGCGCTCGATGCCGGCGAAGAACGGCAGCCGCTGCCGGTTCTCCGGTTTCGCGAGAATCAGGATCGCGCCGACCTGCGCGACCGCTTCGGTGAGGATGGTCGGCGGGAGCACCGGCGCGGCCGTCGCTGGCGTGCGACAGATAGCGCTCGTCGAGCGACACGTTCTTGATGCCGACGATCCGCTTGTCGACTTCGAACTCCGTGATCCGATCGACGAGCAGGAACGGAAACCGGTGCGGCAGAATGCGTTCGATCGCGGCGTAATCGAGCGGCAGCGTCAGGTCCATGAGGTCCGCAGATTATACTAGCCCTGCCGCTGTACATCGATCCGAACCGGTCGCTCTCCGCGCCAGCCCCACACGCCACCCGCGAGCTCGTGATCACCCTGTTCGAGCTGGGACGCGAGATCACGGCCGTGCTCGACCTGCCGGAGCTGCTGCAGAAGATCCCGCAGCTGATCGCGCGGATCACGAAGTTTCAGGCGTTCGCCGTCTACCTGCTGGATCCGAAACGCGAAGAGCTCTCAATCGCCGTACTCGGTCGGTTACTCCGGAAGATGTCGCCGCGGACGCTGCGGGTCAAGGTGGGCCGCGGTCTCGTGGGCGCCGCCGTTGCCGGAGGGCAAGCCGATCCTCGTCAACGACGTGCGCGAAGACCCGCGCTACGTCGAAGCCGTGCCCGGCTCGCTCGCCGAGCTCGTCGTGCCGCTGCGACGGAAGGGCCGCGTCATTGGCGCGCTCAACCTGCTGAGCAACACCGCGGGGCAGTTCACCGAGAACCGACGAAGCGCTGCTGCGGCAGTTCGGCGCGCACGTCGCCGTGGCCGATCGAGAACGCGCGGCTCTTCGAGGCACGCGCGCGAGTACACGAGCACGCTCGAGACGCTGGCCGAAATCGGCCGCGAGTTCGGCGCGATCCTCCAGCTGGACGAGCTGCTGACCCGCATCGCCAACCTCACCAAGCGCCTCATCGACTACCGGACGTTCGGCATCCTGCTGCGTCAACGAAGAGACCGGCGAGCTCGAGATGAAGGTGGCGGTGCAGCTACGGCGACGCGGAGCACGATGCGTGCGCGTGCAGCTCGGGGTCGGCCTCGGTCGGCTACGCGGCGCTGCACAAGGAGCCGTGCTGGTGCCGGATGTCTCGAAGGATCCGCGCTACATCAAGGTCGTGGACGACGCGCGGTCGGAGCTGGTCATTCCGCTGATGCTGAAGGATCGGTGCATCGGCGTCTTCGACCTCGAGAGCCCGGAGCTCGACGCGTTCACGAAGAACCACGTGGAGATTCTCACGCTGCTCGCGAGCCAGGCGGCGGTCGCGATCGAGAACGCGCGGCTCTACGAAACCATCCTCGCCAACGAGGTCAGGCTCGAGAAAGGAGATCCGTTTCGCACAGCGTGTCCAGGCGGCGCTGCTGCCCGACCGGAGCTGCCGAAGCGGTTGAAAGGCGTCGACGGTTGCGGCGAGGTTCGATCCCGCACGCGGTCTCGGGGGCGACCTGTACGACTTCCTCGCCCCCGAGCCGAACAGTCTGGTCGTCGCCGTCGGCGACGTGTCGGGAAAGGGCGTTCCAGCGGCGCTCTACAGCGCGTTCGCCGGGGAGCTGATTCGATCGCGCACGTTCCGCCGGCGCTACGCGCCGGAGCGGTTCACGCCGGCGGGAGTCCTGGCGTCGACCAACACGATCCTGCACGAACGCCAGCTCGAGGAGTACTACTGCACGGTCTGCTACGCGCTCTTCGATTTCAAGCGGCGAAACCTGACGATGGCCAATTCCGGCCTGCCGTATCCGATCCGCTGCAGCGGCGATACCGTGGCGCAGATCGTCCTCCCGGGCGTGCCGCTCGGTTCCTTTGCCGGATCGACCTACGACGAGCTGACGTTCGATCTGACGGCAGGCGACCTGTTCGTGTTCTGCACGGACGGCGTGTTCAGAAGCCAACGACGCGATCGGCCGCGAGTTCGGCGCCGATCGCCTGCTGGACGTCGGTGCGTGCTGAACGCCAGCAAGTCCGCCTCGCGAAGTGGTCGACGCCATTTTCGCGGCCGTGCACGACTTCCGTGGCGACACGCCGCCCAACGACGACATGACCGCGGTCGCGCTCAAGATCACCACATGAAACAGGTGCCGGGTGCTGCGTGCTGGGTGCTGAGTGCTGGGTGCTGTGCGTAGTGCCGAGTGCGTGCCGAGTGCTGTGCCGAGTGCTGTGCCGTGCTGTGCCAGGTGCCGTGCCGGTGCCGTGCCGAGTGCGCCGCAGCCTCCCGCTGACGAACTGAAACAGAAGTTCGCACACCGCGCCGAAGAGATCGCGACGCGCCTCGACGGGGTCATGGCCTACGCCATCGTCGACCTCACGTCCGGCGATCGGTTCGCGCATCTCGAGACGTCGACGCTGCCGACGGCGTCCACCATCAAGCTCGCGCTCGTCTACGAGCTGTTCAAGCAGGTCGAGGAAGGCCGCGTCCGTCTTGACGACACGCTGGTGCTCGATCGCGCGAAGGCCGTGGGCGGCACCGGCGTGCTGCGGATCTCGGCACGCCGACGCTTTCGATCCGCGACTACGCGGTGCTGATGGTGCGCCTCAGCGACAACACCGCCACCAACGTCCTGATCGATCGACTCGGGATGGAGAAGATCGCGCAGCGGCTGCAGGCACTCGGCCTGACCGCGACGAAGCTGCGGCGCCACATGATGGACACCGCGGCCGCGCGCCGCGGCGACGAGAACGTCTCGACGCCGGCGGAGATCGCGCGCCTGCTTCAGGCGCTCCAGAAGATGCCGGACGCGATCGGCGCTGCTGAAGATGTCAAGGAGAATCGTCTGCGGCGTGGTCTGCCGCCCGAAGTCGAAGCCGCCGACAAATCCGGCGAGCTCGACGGCGTCAGGGTCGACGCAGGCATCGTCTTCGCGAAGAGAACCGGCCGTATGTCTTCTCGGTGATGACGGCGTTCTTGAAAGACGAAACCGAAGAGGAGCGCGCGCATCGAGGACCTCGCGTGCGCGCCTACGAGTATTTCAGCCGCCTCGGCGCCGGCGGAGCGCTCGGACGCTTCTTTAGGCCCTGAGTTCGCCTCCAGTTTCTTGGAGCGGACACTGTTCAGTTAAGGGAATTCTTACCGGTTATTGTTGACCCCGATCCCGTCCCTCATTACTTTCTCTGAAACTTGTAAGTTTTGCGAGGAGGGTGGGATGAGACGATCGGCCTGGTTTCTTGACCGTCCTGGGCGTGCTTGTGGCTGCCGCGGCTCCGGGGTACACAAGGCGGCACCACCTCCACCATCACCGGACTGGTTGTCGATTCGAGCGGTGCCGTCGTGCCCGGTGCGGACGTCACGCGCCACGCACGTCGCGACGAACACCATCAGCCAGACGGTCTCGAACGCGGAAGGGCTGTTCACGCTGCCGGGTCTGCAGATTGGCGTCTACACGGTCAACGTCACGCTCCAGGGGTTTCAAGAGCTTCCGCGCGACCGACGTCGTGCTCACGTCGGGCGCCGGCGCCAACGTCCGCGCGACACTGGAGATCCGGCGGCGCTGAGCGAGCAGGTCCTCGTCATGTCGACGTCCGAGGTGGTGCAGACGCAGTCCTCGACGGTGTCCACGACGATCAACACGAACCAGATCACGAAGCTGCCACTCACGACCCGCAGCGCCGATGGACTTCGTGAACCTGCTGCCTGGCGTGTCGACGCCGGCCGGCAATCGCGATGCGACGATCAACGGCCTGCCGCGGGGGACGATCAACATCACGCTCGACGGCGTCAACGTCCAGGACAACACGCTCGCGCTCGACAGACGGCTTCTTCGCGATCGTGAGTCCGCGACTCGATGCCATCGAAGAAGTGACCGTGACGACGGCGTCGCAGGGCGCGGGTGATGCGGGGCAGGGCGCCGTCAGGTCAAATTCGTCACGCGTGCGGGGACCAACAACCTGGATGCGAGCGGCTACTACTACTACCGCAGCGACAAGCTGAACGCCAACACGTGGTTCAACAACCGCAACGGGGTCGACAAGGCGAAGCTGCTGCAGAAGCAGGGCGGCTTCCGCGCCGGCGGGCCGATCGTCCTGCCAGGATTCGACGGCCACAACAAGGCCTTCTTCTTCATGAACTACGAGCAGGTCACGCAGCCGAGCGACACGACGCGGAACAATCGCATCGTGCTGAACACCGCGGCCATGAACGGCGATTTCAGTTATGTGGCGAACGGCGTGACCCAGACGGTCAACGTGCTGCAGCTCGCGGCGCGCAACGGCCAGCTCTCGACGCTCGATCCAACGATGTCGAAGATGCTGCAGGAGATTCGCTCCGCCGTGACGTCGACCGGATCGCTCAGAGGTCGTCGATCCGAACCTCCAGCGCTTCACGTTCAACGTCCCGGTGGCGAGCCAGCGCTACTATCCGACGTTCCGGCTCGATTACAACCTGAGCGACCGCAACCGCGTGTCGTTTGCCTACAACTACCAGAAATTCACCGACGCGCCCGACACGCTGAACAACCAGGAAGCCAGCTTCCCCGGCTTTCCAGTCGCGGCCGGGCAGACGTCGATCCGGCTCGGGTGGAGCGGATCGGTTCGCACCACCGTCACCAACAACATCGTGAACGAGGCGCGGCTCGGCTACAGCGGCGCGCCGGTCAGCCTTCTTCGACGAATTCAACAAGGACATGTTCACCGGCAGCGCCGCGAACCAGCAGGGTTCTCGCTGCGGTTCCCGACGATCAACTCCGCGCTGACGAGCCCGGACCGGCGCCCGCGCCGCAGTCGCTGCAACGCCAACACGCTGCTCGTCGAAGACACGGTGACCTGGCTGAAAGGCCGGCACAGCGTGAGCCTCGGTGGATCCTTCACGCAGTATGACGTGTGGGCCAAAAACCAGACGCTCGTGCCGAGCATGAACTTCGACATGGTCACCAACGATCCGGCGACCGCCCTGTTCAACGCCGCGAATTTTCCTGGAGCGTCGGCGACCAACGTCACCGCCGCGGGCCGCCTGTACGCGCTGCTCACCGGCCGCGTCAGCTCCATCACTGGCAACGCGCGGCTGAATGAATCGACCGGGCAGTACGAGTACTCGGCGTCGGCCTCCAGCGTGGCCGCCTGCGGGAGGCTGGCGGATACGTGCAGGACGCCTTCCGCGTGTCTGCCACTCTCACGCTGAATGCCGGCGTGCGTTACGATATCCAGCGAGCCGTTCTATCCGCTGAACAGCCTGTAACCGTACGCCACAATCGACGACGTCTGTGGAATCTCCGGTAAGGCCTCGGACACGTCGTGCAACCTGTTCAGGCCGGCAAGACCCCCGGCGCGACGCCAACGTTCAAGCTGGATCAGGGGACGAAGTCGTCCAACGTCGACTACAACAACATCGCGCCGTCGGTCGGCCTGGCGTGGACGCCCACGGCGACGGGAGGCCTGCTCGGGGCGCTGATGGGCCGCGAAGGCAACTTCGTGATCCGTGGCGGCTATACGCGATCGTTCAGCCGGCCGGGCATGAACGACTTCACGAGCGTCTTCAACGCCAATCCTGGCATCACGATTACCGCGAACCGCGAGGAAGGTCAGGGAACCTCGGCACCCTGCCGCTGCTGCTGCGCGATCAGTCGCGGCTTGGACCGCCGGCGTTTGCGCAGACGCCCAGTTATCCGATGACCGATGTCGTCACCGAGGATGTCCGCATATTCGATCAGAACATCCAGGTGCCGTGGGCGCATTCGTGGTCGGCCGGCGTGCAGCGCGGCATCGGCACCAGCATGGCCCTCGAGGTGCGTTACGTCGGCACGCGTGGCAAAGATCAGTGGCGCACGCAGGGCAGCTCGCAGCTCGGGAGATCGATCGCATCAACTTCAACGAAGCGAACATCTTCGAGAACGGCTTCATCAACGAATTCAAGCAGGCGCAGGCCAATCTGCAGGCCAACATTGCGGCCGGGCGTGGCGCGACGTTCGCCTATACCGGCGCGGCCGATACCGCACCGCTGCCGAGTGTTCCTGGGGTAGCTTCAACGGCCAGCCCGCGTCGGCGGCTGGAAACGCGGGCGTCTATACGGGCGCGAACTGGACGAACCAGACCTTCTTGAATTTCCTGGCCATCCGCAACCCGCAACCCGTTCAGGTTCGCCTCGCGCTCTATACCGCGACCAACAACAACGCGTTTCAGAGCAACGCCAACGCGCTGATGAATAACGCCGGCTTCCGCGCGAACGCGCTGGCCGCGGGGATTCCGGCGAACTACTTCGTCGCCAACCCGAATCTGCTTGGCGGCGCTTTCCTGGTGACGAACATCGGCGAAACCAGTACGACGGCTTGCAGCTCGAGCTTCGGGCGCCGGTACTCGAGGGGCTCCAGTTCCAGACGAGCTATGCGTTCGGCCACGCCTACGTCACCGACTTCGAGGCGTGCGACGCGATCAGTTCTGGATTCGCGACGCCGGCACGCCAGGCGACCTCACGCATCAGTTCAAGGGCAACTTCGTCTACGACCTGCCGTTCGGTCCTGGGCGGCGCTGGGGCGCGAACGCCAACGGCCTCGTCAGCCGCGCGGTTGGCGGGTGGCAGGTCGAGGCTGTCAACGAGGCTTCAGAGCGGGCGGCTGATCGATCTCGGCAACGTGCGAATGGTCGGCATGTCGCGCGACGATGTGGAAGGCATCGTTCAAGACCCGGATCGACGCGGCCGGCCGCAGGTCTGGATGCTGCCGCAGGACATCATCGACCAGACGATCAACGCGTTCAGCGTCAGCGCGACGTCGCCGACCGGCTACGCGGGCGCGCCGCCCCGGACCGGCCGCTACTTCCGCGCCGGCGAACGGACCGGACTGCATCGAGGTCGATAGCGGGGCAGATGCGGGGCGTGCGCGGCCCGCTCGCTCGTCGTCTCCGGCCCGATCTTCCAGCGGCACGATCTCCGGATCTCGAAGCGGACGAAAGTCGCCTCGCGCGGCGACTTCGAGTTCGCCATCGAGCGCTGAACCTGTTCAACAACGTCAATTTCGTTCCGGTGGGCGGGATGAGGCAGCACGCTGGCGAATTACGAGGTGACGGCGCTGACGGGCACGAACACTTCGCGGGTGATTCGGCTTGTCACCCGGATCAACTGGTAGTTTCGAAGTCTGAGGAGGAAGTCACCGTTTTACGTACCATCTTCTTCGCGCAAGTGCAGTCCGAGCGCACGCCCGCCCAACATGGCGACGTCCTCAACGCGGCCGCGCACGGACGTGCTCGCCGTTGGCCGGCATGCGCGAGTTCTGCGACAGCACGGTCACCTGACCCGGTGCCATCGTCGACCTTGTAGAAGCGAAACGGCACCAGCGGCACGCCCACGAGCTCGTCACGACGCCGCTCACGCTGACGGTGCGATCGTGATAGCGGCCCGGATGGCGCTGCAGGTCCGCGATATCCGGATTTCGCAGCGACAGGGCACAGCCGCCGAGCGTGGTGGCGAGCGCGACAATCGCCAGCGACCCGAGAGATCTGGACTTCGGCGATCTGCGGTTCTGCGTCATAGGGCTTGTCCTCCGAAGCGACATGGCGCGAAGGCGGAACCTCAAGAAAGTGGGCCACGCCGAATCAGTGAAACGAACGGCGGGATGCGGCGATGCCAGCGCCTGCCTGAAGTTACGCACCCCGTTTGATCCGACGCGACCCACCCCCATCACTTCAAGGTGCGTGCCCGCCGGGAATCCTCGAAAAACACCGGAAAACGTCGCGACAGATTCGTAGCGCGTCCTTGGACGGAGACGCGGACGCTGGACGGTTTTTGGACGGCCACACGAGACAGGCGGTCGAAACCGGCCACTTTACCGTTGACCTGGCTTCAGGCAGACCCTAAAGTCGGCAGTCGCTACGACACCGGTTTTATTGCAATAGCGACGGAGGATTTGATGAGAGTCAGGCTGGTTCGATCCATCCTTGCCGCGCTGTTCACTGGTTGCCATCGCGACCAGCGCGGTGCGTTCGCGCAGGGCAGCTTCTTCACCTCGTTGTCGGGCATCGTCGTCGATTCGTCCGGCGGCGTCATTCCCGGCGCCGACGTCAAGGTCAAGAACACCGGCACTGGCGCCGAAGCCACAGCCGTATCAGGCAGCGACGGCGGCTTCACGATCCGTCGCTGACCGGCGGCACCTATTCGGTGACCGTGTCGCTGATGGGCTTCAAGACCGCGGTGCTGAATTCCGGTGACGCTGCAGCGCGGCGGTGCCTGCCAACGTGAAGGTCGTGCTCGCAGGTCGGCGCGCGTCGAAGAAAACGTCACCGTCGTCGGCGACAGCGCGCTCGTCGTCCAGACCCAGTCGCCGTCGATCGCGACCAACCTCACCGGCACGCAGATCACGAGCCTGCCGCTGACCAGCCGCAACGCGCTCGATTCGCTGACGTCGCTGCCTGGCTTCAGCACGTCCGGCACCGCGCGCAACTCCATCGGTGAGCGGCCTGCCGCGAAGCTCGATCAACATCACGCTCGACGGCATGAGCATCCAGGACAACTACCTGAAGACGACCGACGGCTACTTCGCGCGTCTGAGCGCCGCTGCTCGACTCGGTCGAAGAAGTCACCGTGACGACCGCCGGCAACACCGCCGATGCGACCGGGCAGGGCAGCGTGCAGGTGAAGTTCGTGACCAAGATCGGGCACGAACAGCTGGACCGGCACCGCCTACGAATACTTCCGGCACGACGCGCTGAACGCGAACACCTGGTTCCGCAACCGCGACCTGCCGCCGGATCCGGCGACCGGCAAGGCGCCGAAGGACAAGCTGAGACAACTACCAGCAGGGCGTCGCGCAGGGCGGACCGATCCTGCAGGAACAAGGCGTTCTTCTTCTTCAACTACGAAGAGCAGCGGTCGCCGAGCGTCGAGCACGCTCCAGCGCGTCATCCTGTCGCCCGAAGCCGTCGGCCGGCATCTTCAGCTACAACGTCGCCGGAGCCGACGCGCGCAGGTGAACCTGCTGCAGCTCGCGGCCGCGAACGGCCAGCTCGCGACGCTCGGATCCGATCGATCGCGAAGCTGCTCGCGGACATTCAGGCCGTCGACGCAAGACGAGCGGCAGCGTCGTCGCCGCTGATCGAACCCGCTGGTGCAGCAGTACACCTGGTCGATGCCGACGCAGAGCTTCAATCCCGTCGCCGACGTTCCGCGTCGACTACGAGGCTGACGCAGAAGCATCGGCTGACCGGATCGATGAACTACCGCCACATCAACTCGACGCCCGGACACGACCAACAACGCGCAGCTGCCGTTCCCGGATTCTGCGACGACCGGCGAGCCAGCAGTCGACGCGGTGGACGACGTCGGAGTCGCTGCGGTCGACGTTCGGCGACAATCTCGTGAACGAGTTCGCGATCGGCGGCACCGGCGGCGCGACGCTGTTCTCGCCCGAGCTCGAGCCGTCGATGTGGAACGGTGCCGGCGGCGTGGGCAATCAGGCTGGCTTCCGACTGGCCATCGGCGGGACCACGGCCGGCACCTGCTGCGGCACCGGCTTCGTGCTGACGAATCCCGGCCTCGGCGCAACGGCCAATCGTCGCGCGAAGCGTCGGACGACGGTCATCGAAGACACCGCGACCTGGATCAAGGGCAAGCACAACGTGACGTTCGGCGGCTCGATGGTGCAGGCCGACGTGTGGCTGCAGAATCAGACGCTCGTGCCGACGGTCACACTTCGGCGTTGATCGCCAGCGAGATCGGCGAACTCGATGTTCAACTGCGGCGAACTTCCGGGTGCGTCAGCGACCGATCACCAGAACGCGACGAGCCTCGTACGCGATGCTCACCGGTCGCATCGCCTCGATTCAAGGCGACGCGCGGATCAATCCAGCGGGCGACGCGTACGTCCCGCTCGGCCTTTCGCAGCGCGGAGGGCCGGATGCGCGAGTTCGACTTCTTCGCGGCCGATTCGTGGCGCGTCACTCCGAGCGTCACCGTGAGCGCCGGCGTTGCGCTACGTGCTGGCCAACCCGTTCTACCCGGTCAACAACAGCTACACGACGGTGACCGAAGACGGCCTGTATGGCATCTCGGGCGTTGGCAACTCTGTTCAAGCCGGGGACGCTGACCGGTACGAAGCCGAGCTTACGTTCAGTATCCGGCACGGCACCTACGCCTACAACCCGGACAGGAACAACCTCGCGCCGAGCGGCGGGTTCGCCTGGCAGCTGCCGGGGCACGACAAGGGCTTCGCGCGGCTGCTCCTCGGGTCGGAGGAAGGCGACAGCGTGATCCGTGGCGGCGGGGCGATGGCCTTCCAGCGTCCCGGCATGTCGGACTTCACCGGCGTCTTCGGCGCCGAACCAGGGCATCCTCGGTCGACGCTGAATCGCGACACACGCAAGCAGCAACCTCGGCACCGCTGCCGCTGCTGCTGCGGAACCAGCGCCGCTGACGCTGCCGGCGGCGCCGGCGGCAGCTATCCGCAGTCGCCGAGCACGATTACGAACACGCGTCAACGTCGTTCGACACCGAACCTGCAGATGCCATACACGCAGTCGTACTACGGTCGGCTGGCAGCGCAAGCTGAGGCCGCGACACGGCCTTCGAGCTGCGCTACGTCGGCAGCCGCCATCGTCAGGACTGGGGAGACGGTGAACATCAACGAGATCAACATCACGACCAACGGGTTCGCGGACGAGTTCCGGAAGGCGCAGGCGCAACCTGCAGGCGAACATCGCGGCCGGCCGCGGCGCCACGTTCGCCTACACCGGCGCGCCGGCACGTCGCCGCTGCCGACATTCGCCGCGTTCTTCGATCGCGTGCCCGCAGCTCAGCGCGCGGGCGATCCGACGAAACTACGCCAGCACGCAGTGGACCAACGCGACGAACCTCGGCTTCCTCGCGGCGATGAATCCGAACCCGTTCGGCTTCGCGTCGATCGAACACCGACGACGCGGGCTTCGATCGGCAACGCGACGTTCCGCAACAACGGCGATTGCCGCAGGCTGTCCGGCCGAACTTACTTCGTGGCGAACCCGGACGTCATCGGCACGGCGACCAGCGCCTCGTTCCGGCGCCAACCTGACGACGAACGTCGGCGGCACCCGCGCGCAACTCCGTGCAGATTGAATTCCGGAAGCGCCTCTCGAACGGGCTTCACGTTCAGCGACCAGCTACGCCTGGGCGAACGCGTGGGTGCTGCAGCGATACGGCTTCCAGCAAGCCGCTGGAGGACATCGCAGCAGGTCGGGCAGACCGGCAACGTGCAGCATGCGGTCAAGGCGAACTGGCTCTACGAGCTGCCGTTCGGCAAGGACCAGCGCTGGGGCGGCGGCGCCAGCCGGCGTTCAAGGACGCGCTCATCGGCGGCTGGTCGATCGACGGCGTCGCGCGCATCCAGACCGGCGAGACAGCTCGACTTCGGCGACGTGCGGCTCGTCGGCATGTCCGGAGCGACTCCAGAATGCCGTCAAGCTGCGGCTGGGCCGACGGTAGAACGGTGGCCAGATCTTCATCCTGCCGGACGACATCCTTCAGAACACCGTGAAGGCGTTCGCGGTCAGCGCGACGTCGGCCGAACGGCTACGGCGCGCTCGGCGCCCCCACCGGGCCGCTATCTCGCGCCGGCGAACGGCCCGGACTGCATCGAGACGGCGCCCGGCTACGGCGACTGCGGCCTGCGCAGCCTGATCGTCAACGCACCGCGCTCGTTCGCTTCGACCTCGGGCGCGGTGAAGCGCGTGCAGGATCAAGGGAAGCGTGATCGGCCGAATTCCGCGGTCGAGATGCCTGAACGCGCTCAACGCGCCGTACTTCAACCCGGCGTCCACGCACCGCGTCGACGCGATCGCCGCTCGGGATGACGACCACGCTACACGGCTCCGGGCGGGCCGATTCGCGACGCGGACGCCGATCGACCAATCCGTCGGCGGGATCCAGCGTCGACAGCTATCCGCCTGACGCAGCTGCTCGGCGACAACCAGGCCGCGAATCATTCCAGGTGGTCTGGCGCGTGCGGTGGCAGCTTGATGTCAGGGCAGGGCGCTGAGCGGCAGAAAGGACGCAATGGCTCCCAGGATCCGACTGGCCTGCCTTTGCTAGCCTCTAGCGCAGATTTGAGTCCAGTACATCCCGAGATACCGATCGATCTCCCACGGCGAGACGTGCTTGATGTAGTCGAGCCACTCTTCGCGCTTGGCGGCCACGAAATGCTCGAACAGGTGATCGCCGAGCGTTTCCCGCACCAGGTCGTCCTTCTCCAGCTCGTCCAGCGCCTCGCTCAGGTTGCCCGGCAGCTCGTCGATCCGCAGATGACGCCGCTCGCGGTGGCTCATCTTGTAGATGTTCTTGTTGATCGGCGGCCCGGGATCGACCTTCTTCTCGATGCCGTCGAGTCCCGACCGCAGCATCACCGCCAGCGCGAGATACGGATTGCACGACGGATCGGGCATGCGCAGCTCGATCCGCGTGCCGGTGCCGCGCGTCGCCGGGCACGCGCACCAGCGGGCTGCGGTTCTTCTCCGACCACGCGATGTTGGTCGGCGCTTCGTAGCCGGGCACCAGCCGCTTGTACGAGTTCACCAGCGGGTTGGTGATCGCGCAGAAGCCCTTCGCGTGGCGCAGGATGCCGCCGATGTAGTTCAGGCACGATCTCGCTCAGCTGCCACTCGGCCTTGGCGTCGTAGAAGATGTTCGTCCCGCCGGAGAACAGCGACATGTGCGTGTGCATGCCGGAGCCGTTGATGCCGTAGATCGGCTTGGGCATGAACGTCGCGTGCAGGCCGTTGCGGATCGCGATGTTCTTCACCACGAACCGGAACGTGCGTGATGCTGTCCGCCGTCGTCAGCACGTCGTCGTAGCGGAAGTCGATTTCGTGCTGGCCCGGCGCCACCTCGTGGTGCGCGGCCTCGACGTGGAAGCCCATCGCCTCGAGCGCCAGCACGATCTCGCGCCGGACGTCCTCGCCCATGTCGACCGGGCTCAGGTCGAAGTAGCTGGCGCGCGTCGTGCGTCTCGGTGGTCGGCGACGCCGTTCTTGGTCTGAAAGAGGAAGAACTCGGCTTCCGGTCCGGCGTTCATCGCGTAGCCCTTCGGCGCCGCCAGCGCGATCACCTTCTTCAGGCAGGCGCGCGGGTCGCCGGTGAACGGCTGGCCGTCGGGCGTGTAGATGTCGCAGATCATCCGCGCGACGTTCTCGCCGGTCGTGCCCGGCCACGGGAAGACGCGGAACGTCGCGAGGTCGGGACGCAGATACATGTCCGACTCTTCGATGCGCACGAAGCCCTCGATCGACGATCCGTCGAACATGATCTTGCCGTCGAGCGCCTCCTCGAACTGCCGGTCGGGGATCTCGACGTTCTTGATCGTGCCGAGGATGTCGGTGAACTGCAGGCGCATGAACTTCACCTTCTCGCGCTCGGTGCGCTCGAGGATCTGCGCCTTGGTCTCGCGGAGAGAGCCACTCTGGGGGCTTCGCCATGAGTCCCGATTCTACAGTCGGTAGTCGAGAGTCGGTAGTCGGGAGTCGAGTCGAGGTCAGTCTCGATCGTGAGTCGGTAGTCGGGGAGTCAGTCGGGGAGTCGGTCGGGGGAGTCAGTCGATAGTTGGCGATCAATCGGCAGATGGGACGAGCTGGCATGCCCCGTGCCTGTGTCCGCGTCATGAAGGCGACGTGTGTGGAGGAGTTGCTGGTCTATCAGAAGGCGCTCGCGGCAGCCGCATCAGGTTTCGGCGATTCTCAAGCGCCGCCATTGTTTCCAACGCGATCCTCGCCTCCACGATCAGCTCTCCGGCCTCGTCCGATGCCGTTCCGTCGTTGATAGCCGAAGGGTTCGGTCAAAGTAGCGACCGGCAGTTTGCGCAATCTCTCTATAAGTCTCGGCGAGTATAAGGAAAACGCACCCACCTGATGGTCGCGAAAGGGCGAGACTATGTTGCAGGAGAACTAGAGCAATACGTAACG
>ERZ1370068.7964-contig-6850_pt1 | contig 94688 bp, 121 predicted proteins | sample MGYA00561227_ERZ1370068 | MGnify/ENA primary metagenome ERZ1370068 (study PRJEB38410, sample SAMEA6850437) | metagenome | study: Metagenomic assessment of the ecological functions of the soil: analysis of the soil microbiota associated with the... | reverse complement strand
GTATGCTTCGTTCAGTTGCTATTGCTGACCGGCTCATCGAGGCGCAGTCCCTCCTGGCCGCCACCCCGGGCGTCACCGTGCTCATCCACGACCAGCAGTGCGCGGCGGAGAAGCGGCGACTGCGGAAGCGCGGGCGCCAGGCCGATCCCGAGCAGCGCGTGTTCATCAACGAGCGGGTCTGCGAGGGCTGCGGCGACTGCGGCAAGAAGTCGAATTGCCTGTCGGTGCAGCCGGTGGAGACCGAGTTCGGCCGCAAGACCCAGATCCACCAGTCCTCGTGCAACAAGGACTACTCGTGCCTCCTCGGCGACTGCCCGTCGTTCCTCACCGTTGAGCACGTGGGCGAGCCGATGAAGAAGGCCAAGCGACTGCCTCCACTGGAGGTCGAGCTGCCCGAGCCCGTGGTCAAGGTGCGCACCGACGGCTTCGCCGTCCACATGATGGGCATCGGCGGCACCGGGGTGGTGACGGTGAGCCAGATCCTCGGCACCGCGGCGCTGCTGGACGGCCGGCACGTGCGCGGGCTCGACCAGACCGGGCTCAGCCAGAAAGGGGGCCCGGTGGTCTCCGACCTCAAGATCTCCGCGCAGCCGCTGGTGGCCGCCAACAAGGTGTCCGCGGGCGGCTCCGACCTCTACCTGGGCTTCGATCTCCTCGTCGCCACCGATCCCTATAACCTCGACAAGGCGGAGTCGGGGCGCACCGTGGCCGTCGTCTCCACCAGCCAGATCCCCACCGGGCAGATGGTGGTGGACACCACCGTGCACTTCCCCGAGCTGGGCAGCACCCTGCTCAATATCGACCGCGTCACCCGCAAGGACGACAACGTCTACCTCGACGCCCAGGCCATGGCGGAGGGGCTCTTCAACGACCACATGGCGACCAATCCGCTCATGCTGGGGGCGGCCTATCAGGCCGGAGCGCTCCCGATCTCGGCGGCGAGCATCGAGCGCGCCATCCGTTTCAACGGCGTCGCGGTGGAGATGAACCTCCTCGCCTTCCGCTGGGGACGCATGGCGGTGGTGGATGCCAAGCGCGTGGAGGCGGCGGTGCGCACCGCCACCGGCCGCGAGGTGAAGACGGTGGAGCTCGATGCGGACGCCCGCACCCTCGTCGATTCGATCCAGGCGGCGGCGGCCGGCACCGAGCTGCGGCGCCTGCTCGAGCGGCGCGTGCCCGAGCTGATCGCGTACCAGGATCTTCCCTACGCGCGGCAGTACGTGGAGATGGTGGAGAAGGTGGCGCAGGCGGAGATCGGGAAAGTGCCGGGGCGGACCGGGCTGGCGGAAGCGGTGGCGCGCAATCTCTTCAAGCTCATGGCCTACAAGGACGAGTACGAGGTGGCGCGCCTGCACCTCGAGGCCACCCTCGAAGCCGAGCTCCGCTCCCGCTTCGGCGAGCGCATCCGCTACGCCTGGCACCTGCACCCGCCGCTGTTCCGCGCGCTGGGACTCAAGAAGAAGCTCAAGCTCGGCCCCTGGTTCCGTCCCGTCTTCCGCGCCCTCTACGCCTTCCGGCGGCTGCGCGGCAGCCCGCTCGATCCCTTCGGCTACGCCGAGGTGCGGCGGGTGGAGCGCGCGCTCGTGGGCGAATACATGCGGCTCGTCGAGTCGGCCCTCTACCGACTCGGCCCCTCCACCCACGACGCGGCGGTGGCCCTGGCGGACTTGCCGGACATGATCCGCGGCTACGAGCACGTCAAGCTCGACAACGTGAAGCGGTTCCGCGAAGCGGCCCAGCCGCTCGTCGCGAAGGTCACACAACCTGCATGACCCGGGAGGGCTCTCAACGGTGAGACGGCTGCTGGTGGTCGGCATGGCGGTGGCGTTGGCAGGATGCGCGGGGATGACGGCGGAGAAAGAGCCCGCCGCCCCGCTGTCGGCGGAGGCGACGCTCAAGGACAAGGAGGGCAAGCAGGTCGGCGTGGCGACCTTGATCCAGCAGCCGGACGGGGTGCGGATCGCGTTGACGGGCTATCGCCTCCCGCCCGGGGACAAGGGCCTGCACATCCACGCGGTGGGCGTGTGCCAGCCGCCTGAATTCACGTCCTCGATGGCGCACTTCAACCCGGCGGGGAAGAAACACGGCATGGAGAGCCCGGAGGGCCCGCACGCGGGTGACCTGCCGAATCTCAAGGTCGCGGCCAATGGCGAGGGCGGGATCGACTACGTCAACAAGCTGGTCACGCTCGGGCCCGGGCCCAACTCGCTCCTGGGTGACAACGGCACCGCCATCATCGTGCACGCGGCGGCCGACGACATGAAGACCGACCCCACCGGCAATAGCGGCGGGCGCATCGCCTGCGGCGTCATCGTCAAGTAGACCCACGCTGATGGCCGGCGGCCTCGTCTGGACGCGGATCCAGGACGAGGTCGCCGGCCGTCGCGCTCGCGGGGCGCCCTCGCCTCGGCGACGGCCGTCCCCGGCAAGGCCGTCAAGGAGCCGCCGCCACTCGGTCAGCGCGGGTGAGGCGGACATACCGTCCGGGATCGCGGCAATCACCGCCGTGCTACGCGGAACGGCATATCTCGGCGACCCAGCGTCCAGACCCGCGGCTAAACGCGTGTCACCTGGAGTATCTTCTAGCTCCAAGCGGACACTCCAACCGATGCTACACAGACGCCCGCCGCTCGGTCCTCGGCGCTACACAGACCTAGATAATTCTAGTTGGACGACAACAATGGGTAAACAACGTTGAAGCTCCACCACTTGCCAATCTTGTCCGACCTGGACGGCACGCTGATTGATTCGAAGGCACTCTGTGGTTGCCGCCTTCCGGTGGTGGGCCGAATCGAAGGGTCTTCCTGCCGATACCGCCTCGCGCATTCCGTTTGGAAGAACATCAACGGACGCGGCGGCGGTACTTGCGCCACACCTAAGATCACATCAAAGGAAGGCGCCTTACTTGATCAACGGCAGGAGCAAGACACCGACGGCGTCATTGCGCTGGACGGCGCAAGCGAACTCCTTTCATCGCACGACAACTTGGCCATCGTTACGTCCTGTCCACGCCGATCTTGCGGAGGCTCGGCTGAAAGCAGCGAAGCTACCGACGCCTCAGCGCTTCCTCATAACGCCGGAATGCTGGTCTCGCGGCAAGCCCGACCCTGAGCCCTACTTGCGAGGAGCGCAGGCGCTTGGTGCTGCACCTGAGGCGTGCATCGTGCTGGAGGATGCGCCGTCCGGGGTTGAATCTGGAGTCAGGGCAGGAATGCGAGTCATAGGAATACTTACAACTCACACGGCGCGCAGCAACTCTCGGCCGCAACGTGCCTCGCATCAAGTCCTGCGTGAGCTTCCAGATGCTTTGCGTTCCGTAAGCAATCAATGAAGTTGTCGTCCAACCCATCGCTGCAGCGGACGGTCCCGCCTTCGGCGGTCCTTCCCTCCGCGCGCTTCGCGCGTCAGCGCCGCTGAGCTTAGTCGTTAGACCGTCAGCGCCACTGAACAATGGCGAGGGACCCATGAGGTCGAGAAGATGTCTGGATGCGCGCCGTGACCCTCTCGCGCCCGAGGGCGAGATATTGATCAAGCTCATGATCCCTGGTTTTGGACCGCTGGAAATACGTCGGGTCGTGACCGACTATACCGGCACACACTCCTTCAAAGGGGTCGTGAGGAGGACTGTCAGAACCCGCCTCGCACGACTTGCCAGGCTGGTCGAGGTCCACGTTCTCACCGTGGACACCTTCGGTACCGCACGCCGCGAACTTGCGCGACTGCCCGTCGAGCTGCACTTTCTGAACGACGACGACAGACGTAACGACAAGGAGAAGCAACGGTTCGTCCTGAAATATGAGCCGAAGCATGTGGCGGCGTTCGGTAATGGGAACTATAGATCGGCTGCTGCTGAAAACTGTGCGCGACGCGGGAGGTCTCGCAGTGGCTGTCGACAACGGCGAGGGTTGCGCGCTTGACGCGATTCTCAACGCCAATATTCTTGTCCATGGCTCTGAGCAAGCCTTGGATCTACTGCTTGAGCCGAACAGCTGTAAAGCAACCCTTCGTTTCTGATGCTCCGCGGCATCCGCACAAGAGCGAGTCGCAGGCAAGAACGGTTCGGCGCAGCTATATTTCTATCGGCGGCCCAACTTCGCAGTGCACCGGACCGAGGCTCGCGTTGCTCGCTCCGGCCGGTGACCGCGAGCGTTAGGTGACAGGCCACTCTCGGGCATTCCATCGTCGACGACGAAGGAGGAATCGTGACTAGGCATGAGTTCTTAAGAATCGCTGCGGTTCTATTGGTGGCGCTGGTGCGGCGCTCTGTGGCGGCCCGGTGACGCAGCCGATCCGCTGCCTGTCACGGTGCTAGTCACCTACTACTCGGTTAGCGGCAACACCGAGAAGATGGCCCAGGGAGTGGCCGAGGGGCCAAGGCCGTCCCAGGTACGAGCGTCGTTCTAAAGCGGGTCGGTGACGTGGGAGCCGACGACCTCTCATCCTCCGATGCCGTCATCGTCGGGTCACCGGTGTACTTCGCCAACATGGCGGGGAGGTCAAAACGTTCTTCGACAACTGGTCGCTGAAGTTCGAGCCTGTTCCAAGACCGCAAGATGCGCAACAAGGTCGGCGCGGCGTTTTCGCGACCGGTGCGGCCGTCTCAGCCGGGAAGGAATTCACGATCCTGGGCATCCTCGGGGCCATGCTCAACAATCAGATGATCATCGTGAGCGGCGGAGGAGGATTCGGCGCGAGCGCCACCACTGGTCCCGACTCGCCCGGTATCGACGAGAAGGGAACTCGCAGCCGCCCGCGACCTCGGCAAGCGCGTGGCGGAAGTCGCCGCTGTAGTCAAACGGGGATCCAGTAACTGACGTGAGCAGTCATTCGCAGGCTAACCCGGCGTTCGGGCGGACGCTGACGCGCGCGCCGCTCAACGCGAATGTTATGCGGACTGAGTTCGGATCATTGGACATCGTCGCCGCGAAGTGCGTGCTGGGCTCATCCGTAACGAACGGTTACCCCGCATCGTTGGACCAGCTATTCGCTATGACCTCTTGACGGGAGCCTCTAACATGGTGGACACTGCGTCCATCATGGAAGAGGCAGCGTCCGACCTGAACCAGCGCATCGCCGAGCGCGTGCGCGAGCTGCGCGCCGCGCAGGGCCTCTCGCTCGACGCGCTGGCCAGCAAGAGCGGCGTGAGCCGTTCGATGATCTCGCTCATCGAGCGTGGTGAAAGCAGCCCCACCGCGGTGGTGCTGGAGAAGCTCGCCGCGGGTCTGGGCGTGATGCTGGCCTCGCTGTTCGATGCGCCGGCCGCGGCGGCCCAGGCGCCCAGCGGCCCGGTGGCGCGGCGTGATGACCAGCCGCAGTGGCAGGACCCGGCCTCGGGCTACCTTCGGCGCAACGTCTCGCCGCCGGGCGTGCCGCAGCCGATGCAGATCGTCGAGGTGCATTTCCCGCCCGGCGGGCGCGTGGCCTTCGAGACCGGCGCGCGCGACATGCGCGTGCACCAGCAGGTGTGGGTGCTCGAAGGCGCGATCGACATCACGCTGGGCGAGGAGCGCCACCGATTGCGCGAAGGTGATTGCCTGGCCATGCAGCTCGACCGCCCGACGATGTTCCACAACCCGACGCGAAAGCCCACGCGCTATGCGGTGGTGATCGCGTCCGACACCCCTCGAGACGATGAGCGCACCCACTCTGGTCCGTGCGGCGCCTGCACGCAGTCGATGACGCGCAGATCGACGCGCTCGCCGGCGTGTTGATCGACTGCGTCGAAGGCGGCGCGTCGGTGAGCTTCATGCACCCGCTGACGCGCGACCGCGCGGTGGCGTTCTGGCGCCGCGTGGCGCAGGGCGTGGCCGCGGGCGAGCGCGCGCTGCTCGATCGCCGAAGATGCGCGAGGCCTGTGCGGCACCGTGCAGCTGGTGCTCGACCAGCCGGAGAACCAGCCGCACCGCGCCGATCTGTCGAAGATGCTGGTGCATCGCCGCGCCCGCCGCCAGGGGCTGGGAGCGGCGCTGATGCGGGCCGCCGAAGCCACGGCGCGCGGAATGCGGCAAGACGCTGCTGGTGCTCGACACCGCCAACGGCGGCGACGCCGAACGCCTGTACGAGCGCCTGGGCTGGGCGCGTGTGGGCGTGATCCCCGGCTATGCCTTGCTGCCGCAGGGCGGGCTCTGCGGCACGACGGTGTACTACCGCAACCTCGGCGGGCAGCTCGGGCCCGCCGCGATTCTTGCTACACTTCCTCCCGGACGGTCGAACATCCGTGGACGTGCCGCACCGTGGAGGACAAGAGGATGAGCGACGAGAAGAAGACCCTTTATGAGCGCCTGGGGGCTACGACGCGATCGCGACGCTGGCGAAGTTCCAGTCTGCGAGCCGAACAGCGCGACGGTCGCGTTCGTCCAGGGGCTCGGGCAGGGACATCGTCGAATAGCCCCCGTGCGCGGGAAGGCCCAACGACGCGTCGGACTCATCTCGGACACGCATGGCCTGCTCCGGCCGGAGGCGGTCGCGTTCCTGGCGCGGAAGCGACTTTCATCGTTCACGGCGGCGACATCGGGCACGCGGGCGTGCTCGAGGGCTGTCACCGCGTCGCTCCGGTCATACCGCCGTCCGTGGCGAACAACGACAAGGCCGCCTGGGCGGGAGCGGTGCCGGAGACCGCGTGTCCAGGTCGGGCGCGGTGCGCATCTATGTCGCACGATCTCGGCGACGTGGAGCGGGATCCCGAAGCCGCCGGCTTCCAGGTGGTCGTGTCGGGACATTCGCACCGGCCGTCGGTGACGGAGGCGCGCCGGGGTGCTCTACGTCAATCCGGGCAGCGCGGGCCCGCGCCGTTCAAGCTCCCGATCACCGTGGGCGAGCTGATGATCGTCGAGAAGTCGGTCACCGCGCGAGTGGTCGAGCTCCCGCTCCGGAGCACGGCGTAGGCGGCCACGCCGGCCAGACAAACCAGCGCCGCGAACACGAGCTTTCCCATCGGCGGTCCCTCCCCACGGAGTGACCTACCGCGGGATCGCCGCCGACGGAAAGCTTTTCTGCGGATGGCCCCGCGGACGGCTACATGCCGCCCCCGGCGCCCTCGTACCCGATGAGCAGGTGCTGCTGTACTCCTTGTCATTCACCGTGTACCGGTATTCGATGCGGATGGCCTTGCTCATCCGGCGCGGCTTGCCGCCCGAAGTACCAGAAGAGACCCTCCATGAAGCGCACGCGATCGCCCGTCACGTCCACCACCGTGAAGGGATTGCCCTGGTCGCGGTGCTTGCCGGGGCCTTCCATCTCCACCTCCTCGTAGCTCGACAGACGCTCCAGATCGAGGGGCAGCTCCATCTGCCACGGGTAGGGATTCTGCTGGTGGATGAACCTCGCCGAGCCGCCGGGCCGCCTCCGCCGAAAGCCTGCCGTCCCGAGACCTGCAGCTCATGGGTCGCGTCTCTCCTCTGACCTGCGGTGTGGGGCGCGCGAGCAGCGCCAGCGCCCGGATCGAAGGGGTGAAGAAATAGCCGCCCGCGGTGACGGTGACGAACCGGTCCAGGCCGATCGCCACGTGGCCGCGCTCCGTGGGCAGCTGCACCTCGTGCCGCTCCGAGGGTTGGCCCACCAGGGGATCCGCGCCGGGCTCGGGCCGGACCCCGGGCGGGAAGTCGGATCGATTGAACCATTGCTGCTGGATGTGCTCGAACTGGCGCGCGATGCTCGCCTGATAGGCGACGAAAAGCGCAGTCCGCGATCCTGGCCGTCCTCCTTCGCGGCGCCGGCGGCGAGCGGCGGGGACCGTAGGGGATGCCCCGCCGGAGCAGCCGATGGCGCGCCGGCGCGGCCGCGGCGAGGGCGCGCGGATGCGCTTTGCGGATATGCGCGAAGAGCGGGGTGCGCTCGCCGTCGGGATCGGACGCGAACTCCTCGCGCGTGATGGGCGGCGGCGTGTCGTCCCGATGCCCGGATCGCGGGGCGGGAGCGGTGCCCCGAGCGTGGCGCCGCTCGGCCAGCGCCCGATGAGCTTGGCGCCGAGCTGCTCGGCGGTGAGTCCCGTCCCCCGGGCCTCGCGGGCGAGCGTGGCGCGGAAGGCCGCCACGTGCTGGCGGAGCCGCCGGAAGGACGAGAAAGCTCCCGTTGCGAGTCCAGTCGGGACCGGCCAGCGCCGTCCGGCCTTCCTCGTCCGGGTATCCCAGGATGAATTCGCCCACGCGCGTGTCCGCGCCGGCACCGCCGAGCACGGGTTGAGACGCGCTGTCGCGATAGCCGAAGTGCTCGTGCTTGCGCAGCGCCCCGTCCAGCGCTTCGCCCAGATAGACCGCGACCTCGGCGAGGCCGTGGGCCCGGGCACGGCGACGCTGGCGGGCCACCGCCGCCTCGAAGGTCCGCAGGGCACGCGCCCCCACGATGACCAGCGCATGGGCCTCGGTGTCTGGCGTGCCGCCGGCTTCCCAGAGCGCGACGTCACGATCGCCGAGCACGTCGGCGCGGGCGAGGCCATCCCCTGGCGAAACTCCTCCGGGAAGCCCTCGAGGCCGTGGGGCGTCGAGCCGCTCGAGGCCGGCCCATGACAGGGCGACGTTGACGAGCGAACCTTCCTTTGCCGCGGCCAATCGCGCCGGCGCCACGCTGCGCGCCAGCTCGGCGAGCCACTCGCGGGCATTCGCAGGCTCGCCGAAGCGAAGCAGGAGAAGAGGCCCTGACGCCGCGTCGCGGAAGCCCGGCGCGACATTGCCCCTGGACGTCGTCGGGTTCATGGGCAGGTTCACGGGCAGATCCGCGGGTGTGCTCGGCGGCCGGGTCATCGCGCATCCTCCAGCTCGGCGAGCAGCGCCCGCAGCGCGCGGCGGCCCGTCCAGGGTGCCCAGCGCCTCGAAGGTCTCGAGGGCCTCGCGCAACAAGGCTCGCGCCCCCGCGAGGTCGCCGTCCGCGTGGCGCAGGGTGGCCTGGCCCCATCCGCGTGCGCGCGAGCTCCGTTGCGCGCGCCCACCTCGGTGAGAATGCGCTCGGCGGCGGCCAGATGCCGCGCCGCGCCGGCGCGGTCGGCGGGCAGCGCGCATTCACCGAGCAGGCGCTCGGCCACACCCTCCACGTGGCGATAGCCGCCCTCGCGGCTGTCCACGATGATGCGCTCGAGGATCTCGCCGGCGCGGCGCCGGTCGCCGGGCCTGAGATGCCCTTCGGCCAGGCGCAGCGCGGTCACCGAGCGCGTGTAGCGGAGCTGCGATCGCTCGAACCATGCCACCGCTTCGGCCAGCTCGGCGATGCCGTCCTGGAGCCGCGCCGGCCTTCACGAGCCGGAAGCCCTCCACCGCCTTGATGGTGGCGGCGTCGAGGGCGACGGGCCGAGTGCCGCCGCTTCCCGGCAGCACGCGAGCCCCGCCTGCCAGTCGCCGCGCTGGATGCGCACCGAGCCCGTGCGCCACAGCCCCACCACCTTCAGCCGCGCGTCATTGGTGGCCTGCCCATGGGCGAGGCCGCGCCGGCAGTATCCAGGCTGCGCTCCCAGTCGCCCGCATAGAGCGCGGCGGTGTTGATGACCCACAGCGTACGGCAGGCCCACCACAGCATTGCCCTGCGCCTCGAACAGCGCCAGCGCCCGCGCTCGCCGGCCTCGATGGGCGGCGCGGAGATTGCCCGCCACGGCCGTAGACGTGGGCCAGGCAGCACTCGGCGAGGCCGCGATGTCGTCGAATCCCCCGGCGTCCGCGATGGACGCAGCCTCGCGGCAATAGCCGATGGCGCACCTCGGGCCGCCCGCCGGTGAGGCTGTGGAGGAACCCGGTCCAGTAGTTACCAGGCGGCGCTGGCGGCGCGGATCGGCGCGCGGTCTCCGCCTCGACCAGGCCCCGGATGGACTTCCAGCGCCTGGATATGCTCGGCGTGCCGGCCCAAGGCGAACTTCACCTCCGCCTGGCGGACGCACGGCATCGATGCGCCGCACGCCGGTTCGGCGCGCGAATCCGGGCACGGTGTCGAGCCGCGCCAGCGCGGCGTTCGAAGTGGGCGAGCGCCTCGGCATTGGCCCAGCGCCGCTGCGCCCGCTCTGCGGCGAGGATGGCGCAGTCCACCGCCTTGTCGGCGCCTCGTCGCTGCGGCCGATAGTGATGGGCGAGCAGCTCCGCCACCTCCTCCGCGCGGCGCCGGCATTGAGGTCCTCGAGCGCGCGCCCGGCGCGCCGCGTGCAGCTCGCGCCGCCGCCGGGCTCGAGCAGGCTCCCGTAGGCCACTTCCGTGGATGAGGGCGTGCTTGAAGACGTGGCGTGGTCTCGCCGCAGCGTCGCTGTCGGTCGTAGAGGAAATCGAGGCTCACCAGCTCGCGCAGCAGTTAGGTCGTCGCCGCCCGCGGTCGTGGTCTGGAGCATGGGCTGGAGCGCGCGCGGCGAGATCGTCGCGGCCCAGCACGCGAGGCGGCCTGCAGGAGGTGCGCGCGGCTGCGGGAGCCGGTTGATCCGCGCGAGAAGCAGATCCTGGACGCCCGGCAGGGATGACCGCGGTGGTCATGCGCGGCCCCGGCGCCGCGAGCGCCCGCGGACCAGCTCCTCCAGGAAGAACGGGTTGCCCTCGCCGCGCGCCACGATGGCCCGCACCAGGGCTCGGCCGCGTCGCCGCGCGCCAGCACCGCGTGGACGACGCTCAGGCTCTCCTCGTCCGACAGGCTGCAGCGCGATCTGGGTGACGTGCGAGCGGGCCGTCCACGGGGGCCGCGTGTCCGGCCGGTAGGTGAGGATGACGAGGCGGCTGCCCGGCGAGGCTCTCGACCAGCGGCGTGGAGGGCGAGCGACGCGGCGTCGATCCAGTGGAGGTCCTCGACCACGACCACCAGCGGGCGGCGCGCGCTGGCTCGGCGGCGACCTGGCGCAGGATCTCGGTGGTGCGGGCCAGCACCGCTTCCGGGCCGAGCGCGGTCAGCGCGTCGGTCCCGTCCATGACGCCCAGCATCTGGAGCACGTACGGCGCCGCCTCGATGGGATCGAGGCGGAGGGCGGCGCCAGCGCCTCCGCGACCTTGTCCGCGATCCGCTCCGGGAGTGTCGCCCTCCTCCAGCCGGAACGCGCGGCGCAGGATCTCGAGGAGCGGCAGAGTAGCGCGCATGGCGCCGCCGTAGGAGACAATGCCCCTCGAGGTACGTGACGCGCTCACCCCGAAGCGACTCGCGGAACTCGCGCGAGAGCCGTGACTCTGCCGATGCCCGCCTCACCGACGACGCCGACGAGCTGGCCGCGCCCCGCCCGCGCGGAGTCGAGCCGGCTCCGGATGAGATCGAGGCTCCTGACGGCGGCCCCGGCGAGGCGGGCGAGGCCCGCCCGCGCACGCGCGCGACCCTCACGCCCGGACACGCGGAGACCTCGCGCCGCGCCCCCGGCGCGTCAGCTCGAAGCGTCGCTCCAGGAGCGGGGCCGCTTCCGGCGCGTACCAGGAGCGCCCCCGCCTCCGCGCCCTCCAGCATCCACTCGAGCGCGCTCCACGCCGCCCGCTTGGCGTCCGCCTCCACCTCGGGTCCCTGACCCGCCTGGCCCACCAGCACCTCCGCGGAGTGGATGCCGAGCTGGCGTGGCGAGCGGATCGCCCTCTCCGAGCCGCGCGCGCTGCACCGCCTTGTCGATGGCCATCGCGGCATGGACGGCGCGAAGCGGGGCATCCTCGACTGCTTCGAGCCCGAAGATGGCGCCGACCCAGGTCGAGCCCAGCTCGGCGACGCGCCCGCCGAAGATCCGGATCTTGTCCATCATGGTCTCGAGCGCCCGGTATTGTCGTCGTGAGCGTCCCGACCTCCGAGGCGCGGAGGAGCGTCGCCCGGAGAAAGGTGAGCCGCCGCCGCTCCCAGCGCATGGTCCCGCCGGGCAGGGGGACGAGGTGGCGCCGGGGCCGCGGGCGGGGGCGGCGCCGCCAGGCGCGGCTCGCTGACCCGGCCGGGCGAGGCGGCCGAAGCGGGCTCGGCGGGCGCCGGCGCGGGCGACAGCGGCGCGCCCGAGGCTCGGCGCTCGGCCGCAGCCCGAAGCGTTCGATGCGCGCGCGCACCGTATTGCGTGAGAGGCCGAGCTCCTCCGCGCCCGGCGAGATGTTCCACCCCGTCCGCTCGAGCACCGCGGCCAGGTGCTCGCGCATCGCGTCCTCGGCCGATCCGGAGGTTCGCGGCGCCGGGAGCTCCTACCGGTGCGCGGGCGCCCGCGCGATCGGCGCCGCCACCGTCGCGACCGGTAGCTCGAGGGCGGCCGCGCCCACCATCGCGTCGTCGCACAGCAGTGCCACGCGCTCCATGAGATTGGACAGCTCACGGATATTGCCCGGCCAGGCATACATCTCGAGGGCGCGGCGCGCGTCGGCGGCCATCCGCTTCGCGGGCAGGGCCATAGTCGTCGCAGGCGCGCGCGAGGAAATGCTCGGCGAGCCGGATCACGTCCCGGTCCGCTCGCGCAGCCTGGCATCCGGAGGGTGATCACCGCCAGGCGGTGATAGAGGTCCTCGCGGAAGCGCCGCTCGCCGAATCCCGCCGCGAGATCGGCATTGGTGGCGCTGACGATCCACGTCGATGGGCTCGCTGTGGGTGCTCCCAGCCGGCGTACGGCCCGCTCCTCGAGCACCTTGAGAGCTTGGCCTGCAGGCTCTCGGGCAGGAGCCCCACCTCGTCGAGAAAGATGGTGCCGCGGTGCGCGGTCTGGAAGAGACCCGGCTTGCTCTGGCGCGCGTCGGTGAAGGCGCCGCGCTCGTAGCCGAAGAGCTCGGCTTCGAGCAGGTTCTCGGGAATCGCGGCGCAGTTGACGTCCACGAACGGTCCTTTTCCTCGGGAGCTGGCCCTGTGCAAGGTCTGGGCCGTGAGGCCCTTTGCCACTGCCCGTCTCGCCTTCGATGAGGACGGGGGAGGCGGCTGCGGCTCCCTGAGGTCGGTCAAGAGCCTGCGAATATTGGCTCGGAGCGCCTCGATGGGGATTGCTACCGAGGATGTCGGTGAGCGGTTCCATCGCCGCCTCTAACCTAGCGAGACCGGTGAGTACCGCTCAGGTTTTTACCACCTGACCGGTCAACCCCCACCTCAGCGATGGCAACCGGCTGATTCACATGGCCTTCGCGCGTGGCATCCGGCTTGCCCCTTACCAGGTCAGAACCGAATCAACGGCCGGGGAGGCAGCTGACCATGAACCAGATGCTGCAGTCAATCAATCGGACGCACAGCCTCACACGACTGCGCTGGCTCAAGGGGATCCGCGACGCGCGATCGGCGACGATGCCATCGTCTGCCTGGTCTGCGGCCATGCGCTGCGCCAGCTCACCAACGCATCTGCGCTTGCACGGCCTCACCGCGCCGGTCTACCGCAGGCGCGTGGCGCAACCGCTGCCGCCCGCTGATGGCGCACGCGCTCCCGCCGCGCCTATGCGGAGCGTGCGGTGTCGCAATGGCCTCGCGCTGCGCATCCGGGTCCGGCCATCGTGAGCCGACCCGAGCTCAGGCGGCAGGGCGGCGCCCGGACCATCGGCGCTCCGAGGAGCGCCTGACCCGACGCGACGCCCGCGCCCGCTCGATGGGGCCGTCCGTTGAACGCCCGCGGGCCCGACGCCGAGGTCTATACGCCCGCGCATCTGGCCGACGGGGTGCTGGCGTCGCGGAGCGCGGTGGAGGGCGAGCGGAAGCAGGTCACCGTGCTCTTCTGCGACCTCGCCGGGTCGACGGTGCTGGCCGAGCAGCTCGGCCCGGAGACGCATGCACGCGCTCCTCGAGCGCTTCTTCGAGGTCGCCGCTCGCCGAGATTCACCGCTTCGAGCGGAACGGTGAATCAGTTCCTCGGCGACGGCTTCATGGCGCTCTTCGGCGCGCCGGTGGCTCACGAGGATCATGCCCGCCGGTCCGTGCTGGCCGCGCTGGGGATCCAGCGCGGGGTGCGGCGCGCTCGCCGCCGGGACCGGCACCGGCGCTGGCCGTGCGCATGGGCATCACTACCGGCCTCGTGGTGGTGGGCGCCATCGGCGATCACCTCCGCATGGACTACACCGCCGTCGGCGACACCACCACTGTCGCCGGGCGGCTCGAGCAGTGGGCGAGCCCGGGCAGCATCCTCGTGGGCGAGACCACCGCGCGGCTTCGCTCAGGGTTACGTGCGACTGGAGCCGATGGGGCCGCTGCCGGTGCGAGGGCGAGCGGAGCCGGTGACGGCCTATCGCGTGCTCGGGCTGGGAACACGCCGCGCGCGCCTGGACCCCGCCGCGGGGCAGGCGCTCACCACGCTGGTGGGCCGCCAGGACGAGCTCAAGCACCTGGAGAGCTCGTTCGCGCGCGCGGAGGCCGGGCGCGGCCAGGTGGTCAGCCTGGTGGGGAGAGCCGGGCGTGGGCAAGTCACGCCTCCTCGGAGATTTCGCCACCGGCTCGGCGGCCGCGCCGCCACCTGGCTCGAGGGCCACTGTGCCTCCTATGGCGAGGCGGTCCCTCTATCTGCCCGGTGATCCAGATCATCCGCCAGAATTGCGGCATCGCCGAGGCGGACCCGCCGGCGGACATCGTGGCCAAAGGTCCGCGCGAGCCTGCGCGAGGTCGGCCTCGACGCCGACGCGGGCGCGCCGTGCCTCCTGCACCTGCTCGGCGTGCGGGAGGGGACTCAGGCCCTCGCGGGCCAGAGCCCGGAGGCGATCGAGTCCCGCACGTTCGCCCTCCTGCGGGGAGATGGCGCTGCGCGGGAGCCGTCGCCATCCGCTCATCATCCTGGTGGAGGACCTGCAGTGGATCGACGCGCTCGGAAGAGTACGCGGCGACACTGGTGGAGCGGGCCGCGGGGGCGCGGCTGCTCCTCGTGTTCACCCACCGGCCCGGGCATTGCCCGCGCTGGGCGGATGGCTCGCACGGCACCCAGCTCGCGCTCCCGCACCTGACCCCCGACGAGAGCCGGGGCGTCGTGCAGGCGGTGCTCGGAGGCCGGGCGCTCGACGAGCCGGCGACCGGAGCGCATCCTGTCCCAGGCCGAGGGCAACCCGCTCTTCCTGGAGGAGCTCACGCGGGCGGCGGATCACGGCGAGGTGCCCGCGGGCGCGCCGGTCCCGGCCCTCGTCCAGGACCTGCTCGGGGCGCGCATCGACCGGCTCCCCGACGCGTCCCGCCGGCTGCTGCAGATGGCCTCCGTGGTGGGCCGGGAGGTCTCGCTCCGGCTCCTCAGCGCGGTGTGGGAGGAGCCGGATCTCCTCGACGACGCCCTCGGCGAATTGCTGCGGCTCGAGTTCCTCCACGAGGCGCCGCGCGCGGCGGAGGCCACCTACGCCTTCAAGCACGCCCTGGTTCACGAGGTGACCTATGCCACGCTCCTCGAGCGCCGCCGGCGCATCGCGCATGGCGCCATCGGACGCGCGCTCGAGACCCTCTATGCGGGCCGGACGGACGAGGTCGCCGAGCTGCTCGCCTATCACTTCGGGCGCAGCGAGGCGTCCGCCAAGGCGGTGGACTACGGCATCCTCGCCGCGGAGAAGGCCCAGCGGCGGCTCGCCCACGCGGAGGCGCTCACGCACTTCGACGGCGCGCTCGACCGTCTCGTGCGTCATGCCGGACTCGGAGACGAACCGCCTGCGCCGCATCGACGCGGTGGTGAACGGGCGGAGGTCAAGTTCGCCCTCGACCAGCACGCCGAGCACGTGCCGGCGCTGGCGTCCATCCGCGATCTCGTGGAGCGGGCGGGCGATCCTCGCCGGCGCGCCGAGTGGTCGTACTGGACGGGCGTGCTCGGCAGCCTCACCGGCGGCCCGCCCGCGGAGGCCATCGCCCGGTGCCGCGAGGCGTTGCGCCTGGCGGACGACGGCAATTTCGCCGACATCCGGGCCTATGCGGAGTGCTGCCTGGCTCAGGCCCAGGAAATCGGGGGCGACCTCGAGGGCGCGCTCGGATCCGGCGCGCGCGCGCTCGCCGTCTTCGAGTCGGCGGGGACGCGTGGTGGGCGTGCCGCGCGCTCGGCATCCTCGGCAGCGCCGCCGCGGCTCGCGGTGAGTGGGTGGAGGCGCTCGCCCACAGCCGCCGCGCTCTCGAGCATGGGCTGGCCGTCAACGATGCCCGGCTCAAGATCTCTGGCCCTTCTGCGCCTGGGCGCCGCCCAGATCCAGATGGGTGACGTGGGCGCTGGGATGGCCCAGTGCGACACCGCGCGAACGCGCTGAGCCCCAATGCCATCGATATCGGAACGCTGCAGGCGATCCAGGGACAGGGGCTGGTCAAGATGGGACGGGCCCGGGCCGGCGCCGTCCAGCTCGCGGCGAGCCTGGCGTCCTACGACGAGCGGCGACTGACCTATCCGCGCACCCTGTGCGGACTCTGGCTGGCGGAGGCGCGGCTTCAGCTCGGCGAGGTCGAGAGCGCCCGCGCCCTCGTAGACGCGTCGCTGGCGACCTGTCGCGAAGTCGGCTATCGCCATCTGCAGGGCATCGCGCACCGGCTGCTCGGCGAGTGCGTCGGCAGCGGCACCCTGGCCGCCGGCCATCTCGAGACGGCGCCTCCTGCTGCTGGAGCGCGCGGGCGCCCGGAACGAGCTCGCAGGCGCTGCGCGCGCGGGCCGAGGTGGCCCGGCGCGACGGCGAGCCGGCGGTCGCGCGCGAGGGCTTCGAGCGGGCGCGCGCGCTCTTCGACGAGCTGGGCACGCTCGATGAGCCCGCCCGCGTGCGCGTGGCGCTCGCTACGCTCGACGGCGTCACGCGTCCCGCCTGACGCGGCGCGGCACCTCCGCGCCGCGCGACCTGCCGCATTCGCCATGGTGAACAGTTGTCGCCCCCACGGCCATCGCGTATATTTGCCGCCACCACAGCGAAATGCGCGCGTCCGGTCGCCGCCGCCCGGCGCGTCTCCAGGAGGAGACAGCATGCGTCAGGCCACTCCGTCACCACCATCGCAGGCGCTGGCGCTTTGCCGCCGTCATCGCGCTCACCATGACCCCCGCCATCGGCCAGGCCCCGAAGGCGGGCGGCACCATCAACATCATGTTGCGCGAGGACCTCGCGCAGGGCTTCGCCACTCACGAGACGTCCACGGTGGCCACCAGCACGCCGTCGCTGCCCTGCTTCAGCAACCTCGTCTTCTTCGACCCCAGCAAGAAGGCGGAGAGCATTGGACACCATCGTCGGGGAGCTCGCGGAGAAGTGGTCCTGGCAGGACAACTACCGAAACCTCGTGTTCTTCCTGCGCAAAGACGTCAAGTGGCACGACGGCAAGCCCTTCACCTCGAAGGACGTGAAGTTCACCTTCGACATGGTGCGCGAGGCGCCGGACGCGCCGGCCAAGCTCCGCATCAACCCGCGCAAGGACTGGTACGCCAACGTCGAGGCACATCGAGGCGCCCGATCCCGTACACGGTGGTGTTCCGCCTGAAGCGCCCGCAGCCCTCGCTGCTGCTCGATGCTCGCCTCCGGCTACTCGCCGATCTACGCCGCCCACGTCCGCCCGCCAGCCTACCGCACCGGCTGCGTCGGCACCGGGCCCTTCAAGGTGAAGGAGTGGCGGAAGGGCGAGTTCGTCGAGTACGTGAAGAACCCCGACTACTTCGTCAAGGGCCGCCCGTACCTCGACGGGCTCAAGTACCTGGTCATCGTCGAGCGCGGCACGCGGACCGCGGCGCTGCAGGCCGGGCAGCTCGACGTCGCCTTCCCGGGCGAGACCGACCACGACCGCCGCGGAGCAGCTCAAGAAGGCGGTGCCGCAGCATGGTGTTCACAGCCGGTCGGCGCAGAACGTGAGCGACAACATCATCATGAACACCAAGAAGCCGCCCTTCGACAATCTCAAGGTGCGGCCTGGCGGTGAGCTACGCCATCGACCGCCGCGGCGCTCATCCAGGCCGTCGCACCAGGGCGGCGCCGTGCTCGGCGCGGCGATGGCGCCCAAGCCGTACGGCGTCTGGGGCCTGCTCGAGAAGGACCTGCTGGCGCTTGCCGGGCTACGGCAAGGCCGGCCGGACGATGAAGGCCAGGCCACGAAGCTCCTCGGCGAGGCCGGCATCACCGCCCGAGAAGCCCGCTGAAGGTCGAGATGGCGTCACGCGCGCGATCGCGATCTACGTCGACATGGCCTCCTTCGTGATCAACGAGCTCGAAGCAGGTCGGCATCGAGGCGCACGCTCAAGCAGATCGAGACGGCGCAGTGGCACGCGATGGCCACGCGCGGCGACTACCAGATCGGCGCCAACCTCACCGGGCTCGGCGCCGACGACCCCGACGCCAACTTCTACGAGAACTACGCCTGCGGCTCGCCGCGCAACTACAGCCAGTACTGCAGCGAGGAGGTGATGAAGATGTTCGAGCGCCAGCAGTCGCAGGAGCTGGATCCGCAAGAAGCGGCTGGCGCATGGTGATCGACGATCCAGAAGAAGCTCGAGCAGGACGCGGCGCGGCCCGATCCTCGACCAGCGGCTCGACTACTTCACGCACGTGGCCGCACGTGAAGGGCGCTGGTCGCGCACAACAACGTCTACAACTTCGGCCGCATGCCAGGACGTGTGGCGCGACAAGTAGGCGAGCCGGGTCCGACAGCCGTGAAGAACTACCGTCGCGCAGCGCCTCGGGATCGCCGCTCCTCACCCTGCTGGGGATGTCGATGGTCATCTTCACGCTGCTGCGCCTGGCCCCGGGCGACATCGTCGACATCTCTTCTCGACCGGCGGCTACGTGAACGCCGACGAGCGCGAGGCGATCATGAAGGAGCTGGGCATCGACAACGCCTGCTGGTCACCCAGTACGTCGAATGGCTGCGCAACTTCATGGCGGGCGACCTCGGCAAGTCGTACCGCTACGACCAGCCGGCCTGGGACATCATCCGTCCCGCTCATCCCGGTGACCCTCGAGCTGGCGGCGCTGTCCATCCTGGTGGCGGTCTGTCTGGGCGTGCCTGCGGGCGTCATCAGCGCCGTGCGCCAGGACACCGGCCTCGACTACGCGCTCCGCGTGTTCAGCCTGGCCGGGCTCAGCATGCCCGCCTTCTGGCTCGGCATGGTCATCATTCTCGGCGCTGGTGTCCTGGCTGCAGTGGATTCCGCCGGTGACCTACGTGCGACCGCGTGAGAACTTCTGGCTCCACGCGGTGCAGTTCGGGCTGCCCGCCCTCGCCGTCGGCTACCGCTCGTCCGCCCTCATCATGCGCATCACGCGCTCGGCCCTCCTCGAGGTCATGCGCGAGGACTACATCCGGACCGCGTGGGCGAAGGGGCAGAGCGAGCGAGTCGTCATCTGGCGTCACGCGCTGAAGAACGCGATCCTCCCGGTGGTCACCGTCATCGGCATCGAGTTCGCCTTCCTCATCGGCGGCCTCGTGGTGACCGAGAACGTGTTCAACCTGCCCGGAGTCGCGCGCTTCCTCGTACAGGCCATCCTCTGGCGCGACTATCCGATCGTGCAGAACCTGGTGATGTTCATCGCGGTGGTGGTGATCCTCTCGAACCTCTTCGTGGACATGCTCTACGGCGTCCTCGATCCGCGGGTGCGCTATGGCAGTTAGCCCGGCCGACCGTCGAGCTGCGCCCGCCTGGTCCGGGCGGCGCTCGCGCGCCCGAGCGCGCTCACCGTGCTCGGCCGCTTCATCCGGAAGAAGCCCCTGGGCGCGGCGGGCGGATTCATCATGCTCGTGATCACGGTAACCGCGATCTTCGCGAACCTGGCTGGAGACCCACGATCCGATCGCGACCGACGCCGCCGACACCCTCGGGCGCCCGCTCCGCCGAGCACTGGCTCGGCGCCGACCACCTCGGCCGCGACATCTACTCCCGGATCGTCCACGGCGCGCGGGTCTCTCTCATCGTGGGCCTCGCCTCGTCGGTGCTGGGCTCATTCTTCGGCGGCATCATCGGGCTCCTGTCCGGCTATATCGGCGGCAAGACGGATCTCATCACCCAGCGGGTGCTCGACATCCTCCAGGGGCTGCCCCTGCTCGTCCTCGCCATGGTGATGTCCGCGGCGCTCGGGCGCCTCCATCCACAACGTGATCATCGCCATCTCCGATCCCGATCATCCCGCGCGCCGCGCGCGTGATCCGCTCGAGCGTGCTGTCCATCCGCGAGATGCAATACGTGGAGGCGGCCCGCGCGGTGGGCGTGCGCCACCTCCGCATCGCCTTCCGCCACATCCTCCCCAATACCATGGGCCCGTTCATCGTGCTCATGACCGCCCAGCTCGGCAGCGCCATCCTCGTGGAGGCCACCCTCTCCTTCCTCGGACTGGGCGTGCCGGAGCCGTATCCCTCCTGGGGGCGCATGCTCTCGGTGTCGGCGGCGGAGTACGCGCAGAAGGCCCCGCACCTCGTGATCTTCCCCGGCGTCGCCATCAGCCTCGCGGTGTTCGGCTCGAACCTGCTGGGCGACGCGCTACGGGACACCCTCGACCCGCGCCTCCGCGGCGCGTGAGCGACTAACAGAGAAAGGCTCCCCATGGCCTCCGACGAGCTGTGCTGGATGTCCGCCGCCCGCCTGGTGGCGGCGATCAAGCGCAAGAAGGTCTCCCCGGTGGAGGTGATGCGCGCGGTGCTCGAGCGCATCGAGCGGGTCAACCCGCGCCTCAACGCCTTCGTCACCCTGACCGCGGACCAGGCGCTGCGAGACGCGCGCGCGCCGAGCGGGCGCTGGGGAAGCGGGGCGCCAAGCTCGGGCCGCTCCACGGCGTGCCGTTCTCCACCAAGGACCTGGTGAACACCAAGGGGATCCGCACCACGTTCGGAACGCGGCTCTACGCGGACAACGTGCCCACCGAGGACGCGCCCATGGTGGCGCGCATGAAGGCGGCGGGCGCCATCCAGCTCGGCAAGACGAATACGCCGACCTTCGGCTGGATCGGGGCCACCCACAACCTCGTCTTCGGCATCACGCGGAACCCGTGGCATCCCGATCGCACGCCGGGCGGCTCCAGCGGCGGCGCCAGCGCGGCGGTGGCGGCGGGGCTCGGGCCGCTGGCCATCGGCTCCGACGGCGGTGGCTCCATCCGGATTCCGGCCGCGTGCACGGGGATCTTCGGCACAAGGCGTCCTACGGGCGCATCCCGGTTTATCCCCAGAGTGGCGCCTGGAGTCTCTCGCATATCGGCCCCATGACGCGCACGGTGGAAGACGCCGCCCTCATGATGAACGCGTGCGCGGGCCCCGACGAGCGTGATCAGTTCTCGCTGCCGGCCGACGGCACCGACTACGTGAAAGCCCTGCGCGGCAGCCTCAAGGGTCTGCGGGTGGCGTGGACCGCCGATCTCGGCAATGCGCGGGTGGTGGACCCGGAGGTGGAAGTGGCGTGCGCGAAGGCAGCCAACGCTTCCGCGAGCTGGGCGCCCGGGTGGACGAGACGCGTCCGGGATGGCCCTCGCCCAAGGACACGTGGGGAAGCCATCTTCTGCGGCGGTATCGCCACCCGGATGGCGCCCTTTCTGGCCGAGCGGCGCGCGGACATCGATCCGGGCCTGCTCCCCATGATCGAGCGCACGCTCAAGTGGCCGCCCACCCGCTACGTGCAGGCGTGGTTCGATCGGCTGGCCTGGTACGACCACGCGCGGAAGCTCTTCGAGACCTACGACCTCCTGCTCACGCCGACCATCGCCACCCCGCCCTTCAAGGTGGGGCTGGACAATCCCACCGAGATCGCGGGGCGGCCGGTGGAGCCCTACGACTGGATCCCGTTCACCTATCCCTTCAACCTGACCGGGAACCCCGCCGCCTCCGGTGCCGTGCGGCTTCACCAGGACGGGCTGCCGGTCGGGCTGCAGATCGTCGGCCGGCGCTTCGACGACGTCACCGTGCTCCGCGCCGCCGCCGGCTACGAGAAGATCGCCCCTGGGCGGACCAGAAGCCGCCGCTGGACTGAGGCGGAGGGAGACGGCATGAAGATCGACGACGTGAAGCGAATCCTCGTGGTGGGCGCGGGCCAGATGGGCGCCCAGATCGCCATGCAGTCCGCGCTGCACGGCTACGCCATCACCCTCAACGACCTCGGCATGGACGTCCTCCAGAAGGGCATGGCCGGCAACCGCAAGCAGCTCGAGCGGCGCGTGCAGAAGGGGCAGATGACCAAGGACCAGATGGAGGAGGCCCTGGCGCGGGTGCGGCTCGAGGCGGACCTCGAGACGCGCCGCGCGCGACGCCGACTTCGTCATCGAGGCCATCGTGGAGCGGCTCGAGCCGAAGAAGGAATGCTTCGCCCAGCTCGACCGCTTCTGCCCGCCGCACGCCATCCTGGCCACCAACTCGTCCACCCTGATGAACTCGCAGATCGCGCCCGCCACCAAGCGCCCCGACAAGTGCGTCAACATGCACTACTTCTTCCCGCCGCTGGTGATGAAGCTGGTCGAGGTGGTGAAGGGGCAGGCCACCAGCGAGGAGACGGTGGAGATCACCGCCGAGGTGGCGCGCCGGAGCGGCCGGGAAGCCGTCATTCTCCGGAAAGAGCTGCCGGGCTTTCTGGTGAACCGCATCCTGCGCGCGCTGGTGCGCGAGGCGTACTACTGCCTCGAGCAGGGGGTGGCCAATCACGCGGACATCGACCGCGCGGTGGAGCTGGGGCTCAACCATCCCCTCGGGCCGTTCCGCCTGGGGATCTCTCCGGGCTCGACATCGGCTACAACGCGCGGCTGGAGACCTTCGAGGTCACCAAGGATCCCAACGACCGCCCGCCCCGGGAGCTGGAGAAGCGCGTGAAGCGAGGCGATCTGGGCCGCAAGACCGGGCGCGGCTTTTACGACTACTCCACGGACCCGCCCAAGCCGATTCTCGACTGATACGCGTATCCGCTCCGGCGCGTCTCCTCCGCGGCACATTGACGCGCCCGCCGCCGGCCGCCGACGATTCCGCCCATGACGGGCGTGCTTCGCGGGGAGCGGGGGTTTCCATCCGAGCTCCTGGTCGCCATGGCCATGGCCGGTCTCGCTCATGGCCGCCACGGTGACCCTGCTCCTCGCCGGGCAGGCCGCGCATACCGTGGGCACGGCGCGCGCCGAGGCCACGCAATCCGCCCGTGTGGCGCTCGAGCGCATGGGCAGCGAGCTGCGCCAGGCCGGCTACGATCCCCAGGGCACGCGCTTCGAGCCCATCCTGGTGGCGGAGCCGCGCGCGTCACGCTGCAGCGCGACCTCAACGAGAACGGCGTCATCGATCCCACGCGGGAGCGGATCACCTATCTGCTGCGCGGCACCGTGCTCCGGCGGGAAGCGGGCGGGGGAGCCCAGCCCTCGCCGAGGGCGTGTCGGGGCTCTGGCTGACCTACTACGACCGGGCCGACACGCCCACCACGGATCCCTCCAGGTGGCCTCGGTGGGCATCCGAATCGAGGTGTCGCGTGGCATCGGGTTTCCCGTGGGCGCGACCGTGATGGAGACCCGGGTGCGGTTCCGCAACGAGAAGCGTCGCCCGCCTCCGCCTTCCTGAGGGACCGCCGTGTTGACTGGCGCAGCAGGCTTGGCTACGGTTGATCCGTCTTGGGTCCCACAGCCCGAATCCTTGCGACGTGGCTCGCCCTCCTGCTGCTCGTCGCAGGCTGCGTCGGCCCAAGGCCACCGTCCCCGAGGAGACCCCTCGCGCGGGGGCGCCCGCCGCCGACCGCCGCCGGCACCGATCGCCGGCCCCTATCAGGGACCGAAGGCTCGCCTCTCCGTCCTCCGCCTCGACGTGAAGGCCCTCAACCGCGCCCGCTGCCGTCGGCGACGGGCTCACCAGCATGCTGGCGGCGGCGCTGGCTGAGTCCAATCGCTTCGCGATCACGTCCCGTGATGCGGACTTGATCGTCGTCGGTGTCGTCACCGAGTTCGCGCCGGCCGGTCCGGCGCCGGGCCAGGCGGCCCAGGTTGCCATCGAGATGGGCTTGCTCGACGGAAAGACCTCTCAGGTCTTTGCCTCGGGCACGGCGCGCGGCCGCGCCGCCGATACCGCCGGCCTCGGCCCGAGCCTCCAGCCGGCCCTCGGTGCCGGCCTCGCCGCGCATGCCGGGACTCCGCTCGAGAAGGCCATCCGAGCCGCCGTCCAGAGTGCCACGCAGCTCGTCGTCAACGGCACGCCGGCCGCGTACTACCGTCACACCGAGACGGCGGCCCGGCCCCCCGCGCCGACAGGGCCCCGGCTCGCAGCCCCCGCCACGGCCCCGCCGCCGCCCGCGCCCGCCCGCTCCCGCGCCGTCCCTGCCGGCCACGCGCCCGGCGCCCACGCCGGCGCCCGCGCCGGGATCCGCCGCCGCGACGCCACCCGCGCCCGCCCGCGTGATCGGGACGCGCTATGTGAAAGCCCCGACCGCGAACCTGCGGGACGCTTCCGGCACCATGGGCAAGATCCTCGTGGTGATCCGCCTCGGCACTAAGCTGGAGGTGCTCGAGACCAAGACCGGCTGGCATCGGCGTCCGCCTGACCGACGGCAAGGAAGGGTGGATCGCCGACTCGGTCACGTCGGCGACGCCGCCGTGAGTCCGGTCGGGTTCTGCTAGAATCCGCCCATGCGCGGCCGCTCCGCCCACCGGTCCCGGCTGCTCGCGATGCTCCTGCTCGTCGGCCTCGTGCCGCGCCTGCGAGACGGTGCCCATCACCGGGCGCTCCCAGCTGAATCTCCTTCCGAGCCGGACGAGGTCCAGATGGGGATCCAGGCCTACAAGGAAGTCACGAGCAAGGCCACCATCTCCTCCAATAGCGTCTACAACGCCCAGGTGAACCGCGTCGCCCAGCGCATCATCGCCGCGGTCGAGAAGCCGAACCTGCCCTGGGAGGTAGAAGGTGATCGAGGATAAGCAAGGCCAACGCCTTTGCGCTCCCGGGGAAAGATCGCCGTCTACACCGGCATTCTCCCCATCACCAAGGACGACGCCGGCCTCGCGGCGGTGATCGGCCACGAGGTGGGGCACGTGATCGCGCGGCACAGCGCGGAGCGCGTGAGCCAGCAGATGGTGCGCGCAGGGACTCGAGGCGCCTCGTGAGCGGCGTGCTCGGGACGGATCCGCAAACGAGCGCGCAGGTGGCCGGCCTCTTCGCCCAGGGCCTGTTGCTCCCGTGGGGCGCGCGCGCAGGAGTCCGAGGCCGATCACATCGGCTCATCCTGATGGCCAAGGCCGGCTATGATCCCACGGCCGCGCGCGACCTCTGGGTGCGCATGGCCGAGGCCGCGAAGGGCCAGTCGCGTCCGCCGGAGTTCCTCTCCACCCATCCGTCCGAGGAGACCCGGATCCGGCAGATCGAGGGGTGGCTGCCCGAGGCCCAGAAGTACTACAAGCCCCGCTAGCCGAGAGCGAGCCTCGCCGGGCAGACGCCCGCTCGAGCGTAGCGCGTGAGCCCGCAAACCTCCAAAGTTTATCCGCCCCTCCCGCGGGGTCGTCACCTGCCAGAGGCCGGCGAGGGCACCCCGCCCATTGCCCTTCCCGAGCCTCGCTGGGAGGCCAGTTACCCAATCGGCAGGGTTACCAGGATCGATGGAACCCAACCTGTTGCTTAGATGACACGGGATATTTCTCTTTAAACCCCTAGTTTTTCCTTGACACCCATTCGGCCAGTCCGTAGGATGCCCCCTGCAAGTGGGGCGAATTTCCCATGAAGTGGAGTCAGTGCCCATTTAGAAGGCGGTCTCGGGGCGCTTGGCCCGGGGAGCGAGTGTTTCGCGGACATTTCAGGCACACGATCGACCCGAAGGGGCGTCTCAGCATCCCGGCGAAGTTTCGGGAGGCTGCTGGACGGCGGCCTCGGGGACAAGCTCGTGATCGTGCCCATCGGACATTCCTCGAGGTGTACCCGCTCGCCGACGTGGCGCGATATCGAGGCGAAGGTCGCCGGGCTGGCCGAAGCTCGACGACCGATCGCGCGCAAGCTGCCAGTACGCGTATCTCTCGCCGGCGCAGGACGTGGCGCTCGACGCGCAGGGCCGCATCCAGCTCTCTGCCGGACTACCGCGAGCGCGGCGGCGCTCGACAAGGACGTGCGTCGTGATCGGCATGCTCGACGCACTTCGAGGTCTGGAGCCCGAGTGCGCTGGTCAGCATCTCCAGGCGAGCAGCGCGAGCCGCTCGGCGATCTCTTCACGCGCGTGGCGCAGAAGGGCGTGTGACCGCGATGGAGCTCACCGCCGTCCACCTGCCCGGTCCTCGCCGACGAGGTGACGCATCCTCCTGCGCGCCCGCCGCGCGGGCTGGGTGGTGGACGGCACCGTCGGCACTCGGCGGACACGCCGAGCGGCTGCTGGACGACGAGCGCGCCGGGCGCGCGCCTGCTCGGCATCGATGGCGACGCCGACGCGCTCGCCCAGCGCGGGCGCCGCGGCTCGGCGCGCTTCGGCGAGCGCGCGGTGCTGGCGCCACGGCAGCTTCCGGCGACTCGCTCGCGACGCCGCCGGCGCGGGCGTGACGCGAGGCGGCGTCGCGGTGCTCGCTCGATCTCGGGTTGTCCTCGTACCAGCTCGACGGCGTCGCGGCGCGGGTTCACCTTCCAGGGGGACGAGCCGCTCGACATGCGCTTCGACCCCACTCGCAGGCCGCACCGCGGCGGAGCTGCTCGGCACGCTGCCGGAGGCCGAGCTGGCCGCGCATCCTCTTCGAGTACGGCGAGGAGCCGCACGCGCGGCGCATCGCGCAGCCGCATCGTGGAGCGGCGGCCGCCGCTCCCCGCTGACGACCACCGGCGATCTGGTCGCGGCGGTGAAGCGCGGGGTGCCCCGCGCGGCGTGGTCGCGCCGCACCGCATGTCGCCACCCGCACCTTCCAGGCGGTGCGCATGGCCGTGAACGACGAGCCCGAGCGCGCTCCGCGAGGCGCTGCCGCAGGCCGCCGCGCTCTGCTCGAGCGGCGGCGGCCGCCTGGGCGTCATCTCCTTCCACTCGGGCGAGGACCGCGTGGTGAAGCGCGCGTTCCGCGCGCTCGAGGCGGCGGCTTCGTCGAGCTCGAGCCCTCGCCGGTCACCGCCGCGGTCGCGAGGAGATCGCGCGGTAACCCGCGGGCCCGCAGCGCCAAGCTCCGCGTGCTCGAGCGCCTGGAGGCGGCATGAGCGCCGGCCGCGGCCGCGCGATGCCGCCAGTCCAGCGTGGCCGGCTCGAGCACCGCGTCGCTCGGCCGAGCCGGCAGCGGGGCGGCGCCTTCCACCGCGAGAGCGACCGCGGCGCCTGCGCGCGATGGCCATGGCGGTGGTCGCGGCGCGGGCGTCGCTGCGTGGCGCTGGTGCTGGGGCTGGTGGGGCTCCGCATGCAGCAGGTGCGCCTGTCCTACCGGCTGGACTAGCCTGCGCACGGCCGCGGCCGGCGCCGAGGAGCTCAACCGCCGGCTGCGGGTCGAGATGGCCACGCTCCAGTCGCTGGCGCGCATCGAGGACGAGGCGCGCCACGAGCTCGGCATGGTCGCGCCGGCGCCGGCGACCAGGTCCGCTTCGCGCGCGAGTTCGTGGCCGGCGGCAGCGGCGGCGCGTCGCGCGTGCGGCCGCGCACCGCCGGCGGTGGCCGAGCGCGCGGAGCCACGCGTGAGATCGGACGCTGCGGCGATGACGCGACGCGCGCTCCCGACCGATCCGCATGACGGCCTGAGACCGGATCGCGACGCCTGAGGCTCCGGACGCTCATCGTCGCCGGCTCCTCGCCGCCTTCCTCGGACTCCTCGGCCGGCTCGACTACCTTCAGGTCTGTCAAGCACGACGAGTACCCCCGGCTCGCCGAGAGCCAGCACGCCAAGACGGTCGCCGCTCCGGCCCAAGCGCGGGCCCATCGTCGACCGCGGCGGCCAGGTGCTGGCGGTGTCCTCCAGCGCCGAGTCGCTCTACGCGCTGCCCCATCGCATCGACGACGCTGAGGCGGCTCGCGGCGCGCCTGCGCCCATCCTGGGCGAGCCCGCCGCGCGACATCGCCCGCAGCGCCTCGACTCCGCCAAGCGCTTCGCCCCGGTGCAAGCGCCGGCTCTCACCCCGACATGGCGCAGGCGGTGCGCGACCTGAACGAGCCCGCGCTCGATTCCTGGCGGAGAGAGCCTGCGCCTCTACCCGAACCGCGAGCTCGCCGCCCACGCTCGATCGGCTTCGAGGGCGCGGAGGGCAAGGGGCTGGCGCGGCATCGAGCAGGCGTGGGACGCGCACCTGGCGGGGCGCCGAGGGCCGCGCGCTCGTCGAGCGCGACGCCCTCGGCCGCGAGGTCACCGGCGCGCCCGTCGTGCTCAAGGCGTCCGTGGCCGGGCAGGGCATCAGTGCTCACCATCGACGCCACGCATCCAGTACCTGGCCGAGAAGGAGGTGGACGCCGCGTGGCGCGCGCACGCGCGCCAAGGCGGCGATGGCGGTGGCGATGGATCCGCGCACCGGCGAGATCCTCGGCCATCGCGATCCGGCCCACCTTCAATCCGAACGCCTTCAGCGATCGCCAGCGACGACGACGCGGCGCAACCGCGCCGTCACCGATCCCTTCGAGCCCGGCTCGACCTTCAAGGTCATCATGGCCGCCGCCGCGCTCGAGGAAGGCGTGGTGCGCCCCGACCGACCGCATCTACGCGCGAGAACGGCGCGATCACGGTCGCCAGCGCTACCATCCACGACTGGAAGAAGTACGGCTGGCTCACCTTCACCGAGGTGCTCCAGAACTCCTCCAACGTGGGCTCGATCAAGGTGGGCACTCGCAGCTCGGGCAAGGAGCGCTACTACAAGTACATCACCGCCTTCGGCTTCGGCGCAGCCCACCGGCCTGGGCCTGCCCGGCGAGAGCCGCGGCCAGCTCCGCGCGCCCGCGCCGCTGGTCCGGCCTGTCGCTGCGCCACCATGTCCATCGGCCAGGAGATCTCGGTGACGGCGCTGCAGATGGTGGCCGCCTTCGGCGCGCCATCGCCAATGGCGGGCCGCCTCATGCAGCCGCAGATCGTGCCGCGCGGTGCTCGACGGCGCAGGGGCGCGAGGTGCGCGGCTTCGAGCCCAAGGCCGTCCGCCAGGTGATCACGCCCGAGACCGCGCGCACGCTCACCGAGCATCATGACCAGCGTCGTGGCCGACGGGACCGGGCGACACGCCGCGATCCCGGGCTACGACGTCGCGGGCAAGACGGGCACCGCGCAGAAGCTGGACCCGGCGACCCGGCGCTACTCGCGCGCGCCCGGCGTGCTCTCCGTTCGTGGGCTTCGCGCCCGCCGACGACCCGCGGCTCGCGCATGCTCGTGCTGCTCGACGAGCCCAAGAACGAGAAGTGGGGCAGCGAGGCCGCCGCGCCCATCTTCGCCGCCATCGGGCGCGAGGCGCTGCGCTACCTGAACGTGCCGCCGCGCGGACACCGCGCCCGTGCCAGATCGTGCGCGCCGGATCGCGGCCCGCGCCGACGGCCGCGGCGGCCGGCGCGCCGCGGAGCGCTGGTGCGCCCGTCATCGCGTCGGCGCGCCGGCGTGGCGGAGGCGGGGAGCGCGCTGCGCGAGCCTGCGGTGATGCCGGCGCTGTCGGCCCCGCTGCGCTAGGCCATGGAGGCGCTCGCGCCGCTCGAGGTCGCGCCTGGAGGTCGACGGGCCGCGGCGTCGTGACCGGCCAGGTCCCCGCCGGCGGCGCGCGCCGCGATGCCCGGTCAGCTGCGCCTGGCGGCGACCTCGCGCTCGCGACGGCCGCCGAGCCGCGAGGCGATGAGCGAGACCGCCGTGGCCCACCGCCACCTTGCTCGAGGCGCTGCCGGACAAGACGGTGCTCGGCGCCCTGCCCGGCCGACGGTCACCGGCGTCGCCTACGATTCCCGCAGAGTCGCGCCGGGCGAGCTGCTTCGTGCGCCGTGCCTGGCTTCAAGCAGGACGGCCGCGCGCTTCGTCGCGGACGCGGTCGGCGCGGGGCGCCGCTGCGGTGGTCGCCGAGGGCGCCGACCCGCCTCGCCGGGCGGCGCCGCGCCACGATCCTCGTGCCCTCGGCGCGCGAGCGCTCTGGCGCGCCTGGCCGACGCCTACCGCGGGCCATCCTCGCGGCGCGCTCACCGTGGTCGGCATCACCGGCACGAACGGCAAGACCACCACCTCGCTGCTCTGGTCGAGGCGCTCCTGCGCGCAGCGGGCAGCCGCACCGGCGTCATCGGCACCATCCAGTATCGCGTCGGGCGAGCAGGCGGCGGCGGCCGAGCCAGACCACGCCGGAGGCCGTCGAGCTGCAGTCGCTGCTGGCGCGGATGGTGCGACGTGCGGCGTCGGCGGCGCCGGCCATGGAAGTGTCCTCGCACGCGCTGGCGCTCTCCCGCGTGGACGGCATCGAGTTCGACGTGGCGGTCTTCACCAACCTGACCCAGGACCACCTGGACTTCCACGGTACGCTCGAGGCGTACGCGCGACGCCAAGCGGCGCCTCTTCACGCTGCTGGCGGCGAGCCGCAAGCCCCGACGCACGGCGGTGGTGAACGCCGACGATCCGGCGGGCGCGGCCATGGTGCGCGGGCTGGCCGCTCGCCGACCTGCGCTTCGGGCTTGCGCGCGGGCCTGCGGACGGCGCCGAGCTCCGCCGCGCCGCTCGACGTCCGGCATCGAGGGCATCCGGCATGAGGTGCGAGACGCCACGCGGCGCGCTCGACATCGTCTCGCCGCTCGTCGGCGAGCACAACGTGATGAACCTCCTGGGCGCCGTCGGCGTCGGACTGGCGCTCGACATCGACGCCGCACGGCATCGGCGCGGCGCTGCGCCCGGTGGCCACCGTGCCCGGGCGCTTCGAGCGGGTCGAGGCCGGACAGCCCTTCCTCGTGGTCGTGGACTACGCGCACACGCCCGACGCCCTCGAGCGCGTGCTCGAGCACGCGCGCGCCAGCTGGTCCGTCGGCGGGCGGCTCGGCCGTGGTGTTCGGCTGCGGCGGCGACCGCGATCGCGGCAAGCGCCCGCATCATGGGCGCCATCGCCGCGCGGCTCTGCCGACCGCGTCTGGATTACCTCCGACAATCCGCGCACCGAGCGCCCGAGGCCATCGTCGCCGAGATCGTGGCGGCGTGCGGGCGTGCCCGGCCGCCGGCCGCCACGTGGCGATCCCCGACCGGCAGGCCGCCATCCAGCGCGCGCTGGCGCTGGGCGCGCGCCGGCGACGTGGTGGTGATCGCGGGCAAGGGGCACGAGACCTACCAGATCATCGGCTCCGAGGTGCTCCCGTTCGACGACCGCGACGGTGGCGCGGCCGCGCTCGCGGAGCGGGCGCCATAGGGAGCAGCGCGTGCCGGATGTTCACGCGTGGAGAGACGTGTCCGCGGCACGCAGGGCGCCCTCGTCGGCGGGCGACCTCGGCGTGCCCGTGACCGGCGTCGTCCATCGACAGCCGCACCCTGGCGTCGGCGACGCCTTCTTCGCCATCGCGGGCCAGCAACGACGGCCACGGCTATCTCACGGACGCCGCGGCGCGCGGCGCGGCCTGCCTGGTCGTCCACGCGCTGCCCGACGATCTCGCCGCCGACGCGTGCCCGTCGTGCTGGTGGACGAGACGACGCAGCGCCCTCGGGCGGCTGGCGCGCCTGGCACCGCCAGCGCTTCACGATTCCGGTGCGCCGGCGGTCACCGGCTCCAACGGCAAGACCACCACCAAGGAGATGATGGCCGCGGTGCTGGCGCGCGCTGGGCCGGTGCTCAAGCCGGAGGTCAGCTTCAACAACCAGTGGGGCCTGCCGCTCACGCTGCTCCGCCTGACCGCCGAGCACCGCGCGGCTGGCGCTCGAGCTCGGCACCAACCGCCCGGGCGAGATCGCCGCGCTGGCGGCGATCGCGCGGCCGACCGGTCGGCGCGCGTCGACCGCGGTGTCGACCGCGCACACCGAGTTCCTCGGCTCCCTCGACGAGCGTGGCGGCGGAGAAGAGCGCGCTGGTGCGCGGCGATGCCGGCCGACGGCGCGGTGGTGCTCAACGCCGACGATCCCGCGCGTGCTCGGCCATGCGCGCGCGCGCAGCCGCGCGCGGGTGCTCACGTTCGGCGACGCGCGCGGCGCCGCCGTGCGCGGCGTCGGTGGGCTCGGCGACGACGGCGGGCGGACGGCCTCCGCTGTCACCCTCGAGATCGCCGAGCGTCGCAGCGGCCGCGCGCCTGGCCGCTTCGCCGGGCCGGCACAACGTCACCAACGCGCTCGCGGCGGCCGGCGTCGGGCTGGCGCTCGGGCTCGCCGCTCGGCGGATCGTCGCAGGGCTCGAGACGGCGCGCGCCGGCCAAGGGCCGCTGCGTGTGGCGGCGGCGGGCGGCGCTGCGCATCCTCGACGACACCTACAACGCCAACCCGGTCGTCGGTGACGCGCGGCGCTCGAGACGCTCGGCGCGCCGCGCCGGCGCGCGCCGGCTGGTGGTGGTGCTGGGCGACATGCTCGAGCTGGGCGACATCGCCGACGGCCGCGCACCGCGAGGCTGGGCCGCGCGGTGGCGGCCTCCGGGCGCGGCCGAGTTCGTCGGCGTGGGCCGCGCGCGCGCCGGCTGGCGGTGGAGGCGCGCGCGCGAGGCCGGGCTCGCGCGAGGCCATCACGCCGACCACGTTCGAGGATACGCGTGGCGCTGCTGCTCAAGCGGCTGGCGCCCGGCGACGCGGTGCTCGTGAAGGGCTCGCGCGGCATGCGCATGGAGCGCGTGGTGGACGCGCTCATGCGCGCGCCTCGGAGGAGAGGATGGCTGATGCTCTACGACCTCCTCGTGCCGCTCGCCAAGGACCACATCGCCTTCAACGTCTTCCGGTACATCACGTTCCGGGCGGCGATGGCGACTGGTGACGGCGCTCGTGATCTCGCTTCGTGCTCGGGCCCCTGGCTGATCGAGCGGCTGCGCGAGCTGCAGCACGGCGGGGAGACCATCCGCGAGGACACGCCGGAGCGGCACCGCGGCGAAGGCGGGGACGCCGACCATGGGGGCATGGTGATCCTCGCCGCGCATCGCTGGTCTCGACGCTGCTGTGGGCCAACCTCGCGCAACCGCTACGTCTGGGTGCTGATCCTCGCCACCGCTGGGCTCAGGCGCTCATCGGCGTCGTCGGACGACTGGAAGAAGCTCCGGACCGCGCAAGGGCATCTCGGCGCAAGCAGAAGTTCGGCGCGCAGATCCGTGCTGGTCGGGCGCTCATGGCGTCGGCTCTACGTGCTGGCCGCCGCGACGGCTTCACCACCGGCGCTCGCCATTCCCTTTCTTCAAGGGCTGGCTGCTGCACGCTCGGCTTGCTGGTGGATGCCCGTTCACGCGTGCTCGGTGGTCGTGGGCGCCTCGAACGCGGTGAACCTCACCGACGGCCTCGACGGCCTGGCCATCGGGCCCATCGTGATGGCGGGCGGGGCCTTCGCGCGTCATCGCGTATCTCACCGGCAACTTCCGGCCGCCGAGTACCTGCGCGATCCTGAACGTCAAGGGGACCGGCGAGCTGACCGTCTTCTGCGGCGCGCTCGTGGGCGCGGCGCTGGGCTTCCTCTGGTTCAACAGCTATCCGGCCCAGGTCTTCATGGGCGACGTGGGCTCGCTCGCGCTGGGCGGCGCCATCGGCACGCTCGCGGTGCTGACCAAGCCGGAGCTCCTGCTGCCGCTCATCGGCGGCATCTATCGTGGTCGAGGCCGGCTCGGTCATCATCCAGGTCGCCTCGTTCAAGCTCACCGGGACGCGGCGTGCTTCCGCATGGCGCCGCTGCACCACCACTACGAGATGCAGGGCTGGGCCGAGCCCAAGATCATCGTGCGCTTCTGGATCCTGTCCTTCATGCTGGCGCTCCTCGCCCTCACCACGCTCAAGCTGCGATAGGGGACTCGATGCTGAGCGACATCTGCAGCTCGACGACGCGACGATCGTGAGCGCGAGGCCCGGCGTGCCGGTCGCGGTCGCTCGCTGGCGACGACCGTCGGCACGTGGTCGGCCTCGCCAGGAGCGGCGGCGCGCGGCCGCTGATCCGCGGCCGCGGCGCGACGTGGTGCTCGCTCGGACGCCGCGACTCAGAGCGCTGGCCCCGGCGGCGCGCCAGGCTCGAGCGCGCAGGCTGCCGGCTCGTGGACCGGCGGACATCCGCGCGAGGCGTTCGCGCGGCGGCGACCTCGTCGGTCGTGAGCCCCGGCGTGCCGCTGGACGCTGCCCGCGCTGGTCGCCGTGCGCGGCGCGCGGGGTGCCGATCATCGGCGAGCTCGAGCTGGCGTTGCGCTGGTGATGGAGGCCGACGTGCATCGCGATCACGGGCACCAACGGCAAGACCACCACCACCACGCTCGACCGGCGAGCTGCTGCGCGCCAGCTGCGGCCCGGTGCTGGTGGGCGGCAACATCGGCACGCCGCTGTCCGAGCACGCGCTCGACGTTCCCGGCCGACGGTCTCGTCGGTGGCGGAGTGTCGGTCGTTCCAGCTCGGAGCGACCGACCGCTTCCGCCCGCGCGTGGCGCCGCGTGCTCAACATCACCCCCGATCACCTCGACCGGCACGGGACGCTCGCCGCGCTACGTGGACGCCGAAGGCGCGCATCTTCGCCAACCAGACGCGCGGCCGACTGCGCGGTGCTCGAACGCCGACGATCCTGTCGACGTCAGCGCCGGTCTCGCGGCCGCGCGCGGCGCGCGTGCTCTGGTTCAGCCGGCACGCGCCCGCTGGCACCACGGGGTGTTCGTCTGCGACGGCTGGATCGTCGCCAAGCTGCAACGGCGAGCACGCGAGCGCATCTCGCGTCCGGTCGACGCGAGACTCGCGCTGCGCGGCCGCGCACAACGTGGAGAACGTGCTGCGCGGCCACCGCCTGCGCGCCTGTGGACTGGCATGGCCCGCCGACGATCCGGCGCGGCATCGCGGCGTTCCGCGGCGTCGCGCATCGCATCGAGCGCGTGCGCGACGATCGCGGGCGTCGTCTTCTACAACGACTCCAAGGGCACCAACGTGGACTCCACCGTCAAGGCGCTCGAGAGCTTCACGCGAGCCGGTGATGCCTCATCGCGGGCGGCAAGGGCAAGGGGCAGGACTTCCGGCCTCTCGCCGCGGCGGCCCGCGGGCCGGGTGCGCGCGCGGCGGTCCTCATCGGCGACGGACCGCGACAGCTCCGCTGGCCGCGCTCGAGCCGGCCGGCATCCCGCACCGAGGACGCGGAGTCCATGGAGGACGCGGTGCGGCGCGCCCGCGACGCGGCCCGCGTGGGCGACGTGGTGCTGCTCTCGCCGGCCTGCGCCTCGTTCGACATGTTCCGACCTACGAGCACCGCGGCGACGTCTTCAGGCCGCCGTGCGCGGCGTACCCGGCGTGATCGCCTGATGCCGCGAACTCACGCCCGACCTGCCGCTCTTCGGTGTGGTGGTGGCCCTCTGCGTCTTCGCGGGTGGTGATGGTCTACTCGGCGCAGCGCCATCATCGCCGCCGACCGATCCGATCGTTCTTCTTCCTGAAGAAGCAGCTCTTCTGGGCGGTGCTCGGGCGTCGGCGACCTCTGGCGCCGCGGCATGCCGCCTGGACTACCGGCGGCTCGAGCGCCTGGTGATGCCGCTCCTGGTCGTCGTTCATTCGTCGCTGCTGCGTGCTGGTGCTCGTGCCGCCCGTTCGGCCAGGTCGATCAATCGGCACGCGACGCTGGTTCCGCGTCGGCCCGCGTCTCGTTCCAGCCGGTGGAGCTGGCGAACGTTCGTCGCTTGTGCTCTACCTGGCCTCGTTCCTCACGGCGGCGGGCAGGAGATCGTGCGGAGCTTCGACGCGGGCTCGTTCCGATCCGCTGGTGGCGGGCGGCATGGCCGCGCTCACCCTGCTCCAGCCGCGACCTGGGCAACAGCCTGGCCCTCGTCATCCTGACCGCTCGTGCTCGCCTGCCTGGCGGCGCGCGCGCGCGTGCATCATGGCGTGCGATCGCGCGCTGCGCCCTGCCGGTGGTGATCGCTGGCTCATCGCCATCAAGCCCTACCGGTGGCGGCGCATGGTCGCGTTCCATGAACCCTTGGGACGATCCGCAGGGCAGCGGCTTCCAGATCATCCAGTCCTTCCTGGCCCTGGGCTCGGGCGGCTGGCTCGGGCGCGGCTGGGCGACTCCAAGCAGAAGCTCTTCTACCTGCCGGAGCCCGTACACCGACTTCATCTTCGCCATCATCGGCGAGGAGCTGGGGCTGGTGGGCGCCGTCTCGTCGTCGGCGCTCTTCGCGCTCCTCATCTGGCGGGGCCTGCGCGGTCGGCCTGCGCGCCCTGACGCCTTCGGCGAGCTACCTCGCGCTCGGGCTCACCATCATGCTCGCGACCCAGACCCTGGTGAACCTGGGCGTGGTGACGGGCGCTGCCCGACCAAGGGGCTGCCGCTGCTCGTTCGTCTCCTCTCGGAGGCTCGGCGCTCCTCATGACGCATGTTCTCGGCGGGCGTGCTGCTCAACATCTCGCAGCATGCCAACGGACGGCGCGGCGTGTGGGAGGAGTCCCCCGCCCATGTTTAAGCGCTACCAGCAGATCCACTTCGTGGGCATCGGCGGCGTCGGCATGAGCGGCATCGCGGAGGTGCTGCTCAACCTCGGCTACCGCGTGCACCGGCTCGGACGCGCGGCGCGGCGAGACGCGTGGAGCGGCTCGAGCGCCTCGGCGCCAAGGTCTTCACCGGCCACGAGGCGGCGCCACGTCGAGGGCGCCGCACGTCGTCGTGTACTCGTCCGCGGTGCGCGCGCGACAACGTCGAGGTGCAGGCGGCGCGCCAGCGCGGCATCCCGGTGATCCCGCGCGCCGAGATGCTCGCCGAGCTGATGCGGCTGAAGTACGGCATCGCCATCGCCGGCACGCACGGCAAGACCACCACCACCTCGCATGGTGGCCACGGTGCTGCGCGCGGCGGGCCTCGATCCCACCGTGGTGGTGGGCGGGCGCATGCCACGGGCTCGGCACCAACGCGCGGCTCGGGCAGGGCGAGTTCCTGGTGGCCGAGGCCGACGAGTCGGACGGCTCGTTCCTCAAGCTGTCGCCGACCATCGCCGTCGTCACCACCGTCGACGCCGAGCACCTCGGACCACTACGCCGACCTCGACGCCGATCGCGCGCCGCCTTCCTCACCTTCGTCGAACAAGGTGCCGTTCTACGGCGCCGCCGTGCTCTGCCTCGACGAGCCGAACATCCAGCGAGATGATCCCGCGGATCGAGAAGCGGGTCGATCACGCTACGGGCTCGAGTCCGGCGCCGACCTGACGGCGCGCCGGCTGGCGTTCGCCGGGCTGCCAGCCGCGAGTTCGAGGTGCTGCAGCGCGGCGCAGTCGCTCGGCCCGGCGGCGCTGCAGATGCCCGGCCGCCACAACGTGCTCAACGCGCTCGCCGCCATCGCGGTGGGCCTCGACCTCGAGATGCCGCTTCGACGTCATCGCGGCGCGCGCGCTCGCCGGCTTCCGCGGCGTCCAGCGCCGCTTCCAGATCCGCGGCGAGGCCCGCGGCGTCCTCGTGGTGGACGACTACGGCCATCACCCGGCCGAGATCCGCGCCACCCTCGCCGCCGCCAAGGCGGGTTACGACCGGCGCGTGATCACGGTGTTCCAGCCGCACCGCTACAGCCGCACCCAGCTCCTCCGGCAGGAGTTCCTCACCGCGTTCTACCAGTCGGACGTCCTGATCGTGATGGACATCTACCCGGCGGGCGAGGCGCCGATTCCGGGCGTGCACGCGCCGCGATCTTGCCGAGGGCATCGCCGCCCACGGCCATCGGGAAGTGCGGTACATGAACGGCGATCGCGCGGCGATCGTCGACTACCTGTGCGAATCCACGCGGCCGGGGACCTCGTGCTGACCCTCGGAGCCGGTGATGTGGGCGCGCTGGGCGCGGGAGTTGCTCGGGCTGTCTCGGCGCACCGGACGCCACGGCCCGAGAGGAGATAACGCATGCTCGGAGAGATCCGTGGCGAGGTGCGTTTCAAGGAACCCCTGAGCTTCCACACGTCCTTGCGCATCGGCGGGCCCGCCGACTTCTTCATCGTGCCGCAGGACGTGGAAGACATCCGCCTGGCCCTGGCCTTCGCGGAGCAAGGAGCAGCTGCCCGTGGAAGTGGTGGGCGGCGGCAACAATCTCCTGGTGCGCGATCGCGGCATCCGCGGCGTGGTGCTGAAGCTCGAGGGCTGCCTGGGGCGCGCCGAGTTCCACGGCGAGGAGGCGATCGCGGGCGCGGGCGTGAGCCTGTCCGCCCTCATCCGCGAGGCGGCGGCATTGAACCTGGGGGGCTCGAATGCCTGGTCGGCATCCCCGCCACCATCGGCGGCGCGGTGGCGATGAACGCGGGCACGCTCGACGGCTGGATCGGCGACTTCGTCTCCGCCGTCTACTTCCTCCACCCCGACGGCACCCTGGGCGAATACAAGCCCGGCGCGGGGGCCTACGGCTACCGGTCCTTCGCCGCGCCACAGGGCGCGGTGCTCATCGGCGCGCGGCTGCGTCTGCACCGGCGGCCCTATGCCGACATCCAGCGGGACATCAAGCTGCGGCTCAAGCAGAAGAAGTCCACCCAGCCGCTGGCGCTGGCCTCGGTGGGCTGCGTGTGGAAGAACCCGCCGGGCGAGGCGGCCTGACGCGGATGATCGAGAAGGTGGGGCTCAAGGGCAAGCGGCTCAACGGGGTGGAGATCTCCGCCAAGCACGTCGAACTTCATCGTCAATCGAGGGGGCGCCATGGGCACCGACGTCATGGCGCTCATGGAGCTCACCCGCGAGCGGGTGCAGAATCACTTCGGGATCCGGCTCGAGCCCGAGATCCGCGTGCTCGGCGAGGGGTAGGGGCCGGGCCATGGGCCGACTCTCCGTGCTGCTCGCGCGCCGGCCTCGATCGCGAGCTCGAGGACTGGGGCGAGCGTCGATCGCTCGTGCGGACACGCAGCGCCGTCGACCGGCGCCGGCGCTTGGTCCGACGCGCGCGGCACCTGGCCCCGGTGGCGCTGGCCGCCGTGGTCGTCCTCGCGCTGTCGGGGGCAGCCGCGCTGGGCGTGCGCTGGCTCCTCAGCCTCGCCACGCTTCGCGGTGACCGAGGTGGAGGTGCGCGGAGCCAGCCGCCTCGACGCCGCGGAGATCATCGCGGCGTCGCGGCATCCGTCGCGGCGCCAACCTGTGGCAGCTCGATACCGCGGCGGCGGTGGCGGGCGTGGAGGGGCTGGACGCGGTCCGGCGCGCGGAGGTGATCCGCGCCTTCCCGAACCGGGTCACCGCTGGTGGTGGAGGAGCGCCGGCCGTTCACCCTCGTGCACGCGGGGCGCCTGCACTGGATCGACGAGAACGGGGTGACCATCGCGCGCAGGCCAATGCGGTGGCGCCGTCCCTGCCCGTGATCAGTGGCCTCAGCCCGGAGGAGATCGCCTGCCGCCTCCGGGCCCCGTCCGAGCGCCTGCTCACCGGCGTCCAGCTCATCCGCACGCTCCTGCGCGCCGGGAGCCCTTGGTCGGGCAGATCTCCGAGGTGGACGTGAGCCGGAGCGACGGCCCCGTGCTCTACACCGTGGACGGGGTCGAGGTGCGCCTGGGCTCGGAGGAATGGGACGCCCGGCATCCCGCGCCTCGCCGGCGTGCTCGCCCAGGTCGCCTCCTCGGGCCAGCCGGTGAGCACCATCGATCTGCGCTTCCGCGATCAGGTCGTCCTCAAACCCGCGGTCCGCTGAGGAGGCGCATGCGGCAGAGCGAAGGGACGCGCGGTCATCGCGGGGCTCGACGTCGGCACCACCAAGATCTGCTGCGTGATCGCGGAGCCGACGCCGACGGGCGGGCTCGACATCGTCGGGGTGGGCGTCGAGCCCTCGCGCGGGATTGCGCAAGGGGCGTCGTGGTCAACATCGACTCCACCGTCGAGTCGATCAAGCAGGCGGTCGGCCGAAGCCGAGCAGGTGGCAGGCGTGGAGATCGCCTCGGTGGTCGCAGGGATCGCCGGCGGACATATCCGGGGCGTCAATAGCCGCGGCGTAGTGGCGCGTGTCCGGCAAGCTCCACGAGGTGAGCCAGGCCGACGTCGACCGGGCGCTCGAGGCGGCCAAGCGCGGTCAACCTGCCCCCGGACCGCGAGATCATCCACGTGCTCCCCCAGACCTTCATGGTGGACGACCAGGACGGAGTCAGGAGCCGCTGGGCATGTCCGGCGCGCGGCTCGAGGTGGAGGTGCACCTGGTCACCGGCGCCGTCACCTCGGTGCAGAACGTCGATCCGGAGCGTGAACCGCGCCGGCCTCACGGTGCAGGACATCGTGCTGGAGCCGCTGGCCTCCGCGGAGGCGGTGGTCTCGCCGGAGGAGAAGGAGCTGGGCATTCTCCTGATCGACCTGGGCGGCGGGCACCACCGACGTCGGCGCTCTTCCGCGACGGCGCCGTCTGGTACACGGGCATCCTGCCCCTCGGCGGCGATCACATCTCCAACGACATCGCCGTCGGACTCCGCACGCCCACCTCCGACGCGGAGGAGCTCGAAGAAGCGCTTTGGGTGTGCGCTCACCGCGCTGGTCGCGGAGGACGAGACGATCGACGTGCCGAGCGTGGGCGGGCGCAAGCCGCGCCAGCTCTCACGCCAGATCCTGTCCGAGATCGTCCAGCCGCGGGTGGAGGAGATCTTCACCTTGGTCGCCCGGGACCTGACGCGGGCCGGGCTGCAGGATGTGGCGGCGGCGGGCGTGGTGGTGACGGGCGGCACGTCCATCATGCAGCGGCGTCCCCGAGCTCGCCGAGCAGATCTTCGACCTGCCCGTGCGCCGCGGCATGCCCACGGCGACGTCCGGAGGACTGGCCGACGTGGTGCACAGCCCTATATATTGCGACTGCGGGTGGGCCTGGCGCGGTACGGCGCGCCGCGGGCAGCGGTCGCGGCGCGCCCATCGACGGCGCCGCCGACGGCTCGGCTCGTGGAATCGCCTGCCGTGACTGGCTCGCTAAGCTTTTCTAACCGCGTGGCCAAGAGGCAAGAGAGGCGAGGATGGAGCAAGGACGGGGACGGCGTGGCCGGTGTTCGAGCTCGACGAGGAGCGTGAAGTCGCCAAGATCAAGGTGATCGGCCTCGGCGGCGGCGGCTCCAATGCCGTCAACCGGATGATGGCGGCATCGCTTCACCGGCGTCGAGTTCATCGTCGCCAACACGGACCTCCAGGCGCTGCGCTCCTCGCCGGCGCCCGTACAAGATCCAGCTCGGCGCGCAAGCTCACCAGCGGGCTCGGGCGCCGGCTCCAATCCCGAGGTAGGGAAGAGCGCCGCCCAGGAAGACCGCGAGCGAGATCCGCGCAGGTGCTCGAGGGCGCCGACATGGTGTTCGTCACCGCCGGGCTCGGCGGCGGCACCGGCACCGGCGCGGCGCCCGTGGTGGCGGCAGTGGCGCAAGGATCTGGGCATCCTCACCGTGGCGGTGGTCACCAAGCCCTTCCACTTCGAGGGCGCCGGCGGCAGCAGCAGGCCGAGACGGGCCTGGCCGAGCTGCGCGCGGTGGTGGACACGCTCATCTCCATCCCCAACCAGCGCCTCCTCGCCGTCGTGGACCGCGGCACGCCGCTGGTGGAGGCGTTCAAGGTCGCCGACACCGTGCTGCTGCAGGCGGTGCAGGGCATCTCGGACCTCATCCTCGGTGCCCGGGCTCATCAACCTCGACTTCGCCGACGTGCGCACCATCATGTCCGGCATGGGCATGGCGCTCGATGGGCGCGGGCACGGGCAAGGGCGAGAACCGCGCGCTCGACGCCGCGCAGAAGGCGGTGGCGAGCCCGCTCGCTCGACGAGACGTCCATCGAGGGCGCCCGCGGCATCCTCATCAACTTCACCGGCGGCAGCGATCTCTCCATCCACGAGGTGGAGGAGGCAGCGCAAGCATCGTCCAGGAGGCGGCGCACGAGGAAGCCAACATCATCTTCGGCGCGGTGATCGACGAGACACTCCAGGACGAGGTGCGCATCACCGTCATCGCCACCGGCTTCACCGAGCGCAAGATGGAGATGGGCCGTCCCCACCAAGGTGGTGGACCTGCCCTCGCGCCCCTCGCGGCGCACCGCGGCGGGAGCGTCCTGGCGCCGCCGCGTGATGCCCGACGCGCGCGGCGAGGGCGGCGAGCAGGGGACGGAGGAGGACCTGGACGTGCCGGCCTTCCTCCGCCGGCAGGCCGACTAGCGCCAGCCGCCGCCTGCGAGTCCAGCGCCGGGAAGTCGCGTGAGAGAATGAGCACGCGATGATCGCCTTCCTGACCCGGCCCTGTGCGCCGCCCGCGCAAGCGCTCCCGCGGCTGCGCGGCGCGCCCGCCGACCTCCGGCCGCGCCTGGTGGTGGCGCGCGTGGGGCAGGCGGGGCGACGACGCGCTGCTGGCGGAGCGCCTCGCAACGATGCGGATCGCGGCGCGGCCCGCCGAGCGTGACGCCGGAGATCCGCTGGTGGCCGGCTGGCTCGGAGCCCCCGCGGACGATCCGGCCCGTGCGGCGACCCTGGTCGACCTCCTGCTGCTCGGTGGCGGCTGGCCGCTGCTTGATGCCGTGCTCGCGCGGCTGGAGGCGCTGCCGGCCGGCGCCTCGCGGGCGCTCCGGCTCGAGGCGCTGGGCAGCCTCGCCGGTGTGCGGCGGGCGGGCGACGCGCCCCCGGCCGCGGTGGACTTCCTCCCGGCGGGGCGCCCTTCGCGGCATGAGCGCGGTGTCGGGGCGGCCGTACCTCACCTCGTCGCTGCTCGAGCGCGCGGGCCTACCGCATCTGTTCTCCACGCGGTATTTCCCTGGTGTCGCGAGCACGGCGGATGGCGGTGCGCCCTTCACCCCCGCGGCGCTCCCGCTCCTGGCCGGGTGCGGGCTCGCGGCCGCTCCCGCCTACGCGCGCCAGATCCACGGATCCCAGGTGCTCGTGGCAGAGAGCGAGGGTCGCCTGGGCGAGGCCGATGCCCTCCTCACCGAGCGCGCGGATTTGCCGCTGGCCATCTTCACCGCCGATTGTTTGCCGCTGCTCATGTATGACCCCTCGGCGCGGCGCCTCGCTGCGGTTCACGCGGGCTGGCGGGGGACCGTGCAGTCGGTGGCCCGGGCGGCGGTGGACCGGCTCGTGGAGGCCGGGTCCGCGCCGGACGGGTTGGTAGTGGCCATCGGCCCCTCGATCGGCCCCTGCTGCTACGAGGTGGATGGGCCCGTGATCGAGCAGCTGAGCGCTGCCTTTCCGGTGGGATGGGAGCGCTGGACCATCCCCGCGGGACCCGGGAAATGGATGCTCGATCTCTGGCAGGCCAACGAGGATCAGCTCGCCGCGGCCGACGTGGATCGCGCCATGATCGAGAACCTGCGGCTCTGCACCGCCTGCAACCTGGACCGATTCTTCTCGTATCGCCGTGAGGGCTCGACGCGGCTCGGTCGCAGCGGTCGCCTGGTGGCCCTGGCCGCCATCCCCCGCTCAGCCCAGACCCCGGCACCGTGCTAGAATCGCCCAGCCGGACAAGGGTTTAGCGAACGTGGACATCAAGGCCAATCTCGACGCAGTCCAGGAGACCATCGCGGCAGCGTGCCGCAGGGCGGGCCGCGCCCCGGGCGAGGTGCTGCTCATCGCGGTGACGAAGACGGTGGACCTCGAGCGCATTCAGGCCGCCGTCGCGGCAGGGGCGGTGGCGCTGGGCGAGAACCGGGTGCAGGAGGCCAAGGAGAAAGTGACCGCGCTGGGCCGACCGGTCCCATGGCATCTCATCGGGTCGCTGCAGACCAACAAGGCGCGGGATGCCGTCATGCTGTTCGACTGGATCCACTCGGTCGATCGCCTGAGCTGGCGCGGGAGCTGGACCGGCGCGCGCGCACGCCGCGGGGCGGAAGGTGAGCGGGCTGCTTCAGGTGAACCTCGGCGACGAGCCGCAGAAGGGCGGCGCGGCGCCCGGCGAGGTGAAAGCGCTGCTGGACGAGCTCCGCGGCCTCCCGCATCTCGAGATCCGCGGGCTCATGGCCATTCCGCCGCAGGTGCCGGACGCCGAGGCGGCGCCGGCCCTACTTCCGGCGGCTGCGCGAGCTGCGCGACGCCACCGGCCTCGAGCATCTCTCGATGGGCATGAGCGCGGACTATGCGGTGGCCATCGAGGAGGGCGCGACCATGGTGCGGGTGGGGACCTCGATCTTTGGTCCCCGGGAGAAGCGCGCGTGAGCATCAAGGGCAAGCGGGTGGGATTCCTCGGCGCAGGGAACATGGGCGAGGCCATGATCCGCGGCATGCTCCAGGCCGGGCTGGTGCCGAAGGAGGACGTTCTCGCCACGGACGCGCAGCCGCAGCGCCTGGCCCACATCACGGGGCAGTACGGCATCCGCGGCGTGGCCGGCAATCCCGAGCTGGTGCGCGAGGCCGACGTGATCGTGCTCGCGGTGAAGCCGCAGATCCTGGCCGCGGTGCTGGGCGAGGTCGCCGCGGTCACCGACGGCCGGAAGCTCTTCATCTCGGTGGCGGCGGGGGTCGCCACCAGCACCATCCGCTCCCATCTGGGGCGGTCCGGCGCGTCTCATCCGCGTCATGCCCAATACGCCCGCCCTGGTGCTGGAGGGAGTCACCGCCATCGCGCGCGCGGAGGGGCTGGAGCCGGGCGACCTGGAGACGGCGCAGGAGCTGTTCGGGGCGGTGGGCCGCGTCGTCCTCCTCGACGAGGACGCGCTCGACGCGGTGACCGGGCTGTCCGGCTCCGGGCCCGCCTACGTGGCCATCGTGATCGAGTCCCTGGCCGACGGCGGCGTGAAGATGGGTCTCGATCGCGCCACCGCCATGACGCTGGCGGCCCAGACCGTGCTCGGCTCGGCCAAGCTCATCCTGGAGACGGGCGCGCATCCGGGCCAGCTTCAAGGACATGGTCGCCTCGCCCGGCGGCACCACCATCGCCGGAATCGCGGCCCTCGAGGAAGGGGCGTGCGGCGCACCTTCATCATGGCGGTGGAGCGCGCGACCCTGCGCTCCCGCGAGCTGGGGAAACCACGCTGACATGCTGCCCTATAGCCTGATCAACTTCATCGGCTGGATGCTGAACCTCTACTCCTGGGTGATCATCGCCGCCGCGCTCATCACCTGGGTGAGCCCGGATCCCCGCAACCCGGTCGTGCAGTTCCTCCACAAGGCGACCGAGCCCGTGCTCCGCCCCGTCCGCAATCTCTTGCCGCCGTGGAAGACCGGCGGGCCTCGACCTCTCGCCGCTCATCGTGCTCATCGCCATCCAGTTCCTCGAGCGAGTGATCCTGCCGTCGCTGTACTGAGGAGGAGACCGTGCGCATCACACCCATGGACATTCGGCAGCAGCAGTTCACCGTGCGAATGTTCCGCGGCTTCGATGTCCAGGAGGTGGACACCTTCCTCGAGGACGTCGCCCAGGACTACGAGGCGCTGATCAAGGAGAACGCGCTCCTCAAGGAGCAGCTCCAGGTGCTCGAGGACCGCACGCGGGGTCTCGAGGATCGGGAAAGGTGCTCCAGCAGACGCTGGTCACCACCCAGCAGCTCACCGAGGAGATGAAGGACGGGGCGCGGCGCGAGGCGGCCTCTCATCCTGCGGGAGGCCGAGCTCGAGGGGGAGAAGCTGCTGGAGTCCAACCGCACTGAGGAGGCCATGCTGCGCAACGAGATCCTCCAGCTCAAGCGGCAGCGGCGTCAGGTGGCGGAGGGGCTTCGCTCCACGCTCGACATGTACCAGCGCATGATCGATCAGGACCTCGCGGACGGGCCCGGCTCGGGCTCGGAGGGCTGAGGGGCGGATGGGTGAGCTGCTCCGCGTCCGCGTGCAGCCGGGCGCGGGCCGCGACGAGGTGATCGGCTGGCGGGAGGGCGCTCTCCGCGTCCGGGTGACGGCGCCGCCGCACGACGGCCGCGCCAACGTCGCGGTGACGCGGCTCCTCGCGGCCGCGCTGTGGGGTGGCGCCCTCGACGGTGGAGCTGGTGCGCGGCGCCGCCGCGCGGGACAAGCTCTTCCGCGTCCGCGCGCTCTGACGCCGGCGCGGTGCGTGCGCGGCTGGGCGCCCCGGCGGCGCCCGCGGTGCCTCTGGCGGGCACCGTCGCGCCGCCGCCGATGATCACGCCCCTCCGGTGGGCCGGCGACCGCTTGGTCCTGGTGGACCAGACCCGCCTCCCGATGGAGGAGGTGGAGCGGTCGTGCGCCACCTGGCCCGAGGTGGCCGAAGCCATCCGCACTCTCGTCGTCCGCGGCGCGCCCGCCATCGGCGTGGCCGCCGCCTTCGGGGTGGCGCTCGCCGCGCGACAGAGCGCGCGCGCGTGACTTCGAGGGCTCCTCGCCGACCTCGAGGAGGCGATCAAGGGCCTCGGCGCCACGCGCCCCACCGCGGTCAACCTCTTCTGGGCGCTGGAACGCATGCGGCGGCTCATCCTCGCCGGCCGCGGGCAGCCGCTCCTCGAGCTCCGCGCGCGGCCTGCTGCGCGGAGGCGCAGGCCATCCTCGACGAGGATCTCGCCGCCAACCGGGCCATGGGCGCGCACGGTGCGGCGCTGGTTCCGGCCGGCGCGCGCATCCTCACGCATTGCAATGCGGGCGCGCTGGCCACTGCGGGCTACGGCACCGCGGTGGGCGTGATCCGCGCCGCGCATGCCCAGGGCAAGGTGGCGCTGGTGTGGGTGGACGAGACGCGCCCGGTGCTGCAGGGCTCGCGCCTCACCGCGTGGGAGATGGTGAAGGAAGGGATCCCGCATCGCCTCATCTCGGACGTGGCCGCGGCCTCGCGTGATGAAGGGCGGCCAGGTCGACCTGGTGGTCACCGGCGCCGACCGCATCGCCGCCAACGGCGACACCGCGAACAAGATCGGCACCTACGGGGTGGCGGTGCTCGCCCGCCACCACGGGATCCCCTTCTACGTGGCGGCGCCGTTCTCGACGGTGGATCCCGCCATCGCCTCCGGCGCCTCCATCGTGATCGAGGAGCGGGACCGCGCCGGAGGTGCGCGTCGCTCGGGGACGCCAGATCGCGCCCGCCGAGTCTCCCGTCTACAATCCCGCCTTCGACGTGACGCCGGCCGCAGCTGATCGCCGCCATCATCACCGAGCGCGGCGTCTTCCGGCCGCCCTACGCCTTCACCTAGCCCGCGCTCGTGAACCGCGCGATCGAGTCCGCGCGCGCCTATCACGACGGGACGGCCCACTCCCGGAGTCGGTGCGCGCGAGCACCCATCGGCTCGACTGGGAGATCCAACCCTCGCCGTTCAAGATCTATCCCGACCTGCCCCGATCCCACTGCCGCGGGACCTGCCCACGCTGGAGCTGGATGCGCTGGTGGCGCTGGCGGGCCCCGGAGAGGCCAGACGCGCCTCGACCTCGACGGGCTCGCCGCGCTCCTCTTCTTCTCAGCCGGCATCACCAAGACCCGCGACTATCCGGGCGGCGGCCGCCAGTTCTTTCGCGCCGCCCCGTCCACGGGCGCGCTCTATCAGACCGAGGTCTATGTGGTCGTGGGCGACGTGGCGGGCCTCCGCCCGCCGGGGTCTATCACTTCTCGCCGGGGACTTCGCCCTCCGCCGGCTGCAGCGGGCGACTTCCGGGCGCGCTGGCGGTGGCCGGGGCGGATGACGGCATCGCCGATCGCCAGGCCACCGTGATCCTCACCGCCATCTACTGGCGGAACACCTGCAAGTACCAGGCGCGCGGCTACCGGCATCTCTTCTGGGACTCGGGAGCCTCCTCGCCAATCTCCTCGCCGTCGCCGCTGCGCTCGGCACGCCCGCCCGGCTCCTCACCGGCTTCGTCGAGCGCGACGTCAATGGCCTCCTCGGCATCGACGTCGAGAAGGAAGGCGCGCTCGTCCTGGCCCCGTCGGTCTCGCGGGCGCGAGTGCCGGCATCTCCCCGCTGGTCGGCCTTCTCGACCACGCGGTGGTCCCGCTCTCCTCCAGGGAAGTGGATTACCCGGTGCTGCGCGACGCCTACCACAACTCCAGCCTCGACTCCGAAGCCGAGGTGCTCGACTGGCGCGAATCACCAGCCGGCGAACCGCCGACCACTCCGGCCCCCGACCTGGCCCGCGTCTCCTCCCTTCACCGAGCTGCGCAGCCGCCGCCGTCGCTCGCGGCCACGGTCATGCGCCGCGGATCCACGCGCCAGTTCTCGGGCGAGCCGATCAGCGGGGTGCAGCTCTCCACGGCTCTCTTCCATGCGACGCGCGGCTGGCCGGCGGATGTGCCCGCCGGATTCGTGGAGCTGTTCGTCAATGTCCATTCGGTTGAAGGGGTGGAATCGGGTGCGTATCGCTACGCTCCCGCCGAGCACGCGCTCGACCTGATCCGCCGGGGGACTTCCGGCGCGAGTCGGGCTTTCTCTGCCTCGGGCAGATGCTGGGCGGCGCCGCCAGCGCCACCGTGTTCTTCCTCGCGGATCTCGGCGCCATCCTCCCGCGCTGGGGCAATCGCGGCTACCGTGTCGCCAACCTCGACGCCGGGCTGATCGGCGGCCGGCTCTATCTCGCCGCCTATGCCCAGGGCTTCGGCGCCACCGGGCTCACCTTCTATGACCGCGCGGTGGTGGAGTTCTTCTCCCCGGTCTCCGCGGGGCTCGACGCGCTGTTCGTGACCGCGCTGGGGCGCTCCGTCTCGGCCCCCGCCAGGTGAGTGCGAGCCACTGCTCCCGCCGCAGGCCGGTTTGCTCCGCCCCCGCGTCATCTGCTAACGTGGGTAGGTCATGCCCCCTTCGGGATAGGGAGCCCTCGATGAAGAAGTACCAGCTCATGGCCCCGGGCCCCACGCCGGTGCCGTCGAACGTGCTGCTCGCCATGGCGCAGCCCATGATCCACCACCGCACGCCCGAGTACGACGCGCTCTTCGCCGAGGTGCGCGGGGGCCCAAGCGGCTGTTCCAGACCACCCAGGAGGTGCTACCGTTCGCCTCCTCCGGCACCGGCTCCATGGAGGCCGCGGTGGCGAATACGCTGTCCGCCGGGGACGCGGTGCTGCTCTTGCGGGCGGGCAAGTTCGCCGAGCGCTGGGAGGAGATCTGCCGCGCCTATGGCGTGACCGTGGTGCCGCTGTCGGCTCCCTTCGGCGACACCGTGCCCGCCGCCGCCTTCGCCGAGGCCCTGCGCGCGGCATCCCGAGGCCAAGGCAGTCCTCATGCAGCACAGCGAGTCCTCCACCGGCGTGCTCCACGACGTCAAGGGCATCGCCGCCGTCACGCGCCCCACCCCGGCCATCCTCATCGTGGACGCGGTGTCGAGTCTCGGCATTGCGGATCTCCCGATGGACGCCTGGGGCGTGGACGTGGTGGTGTCGGGCTCCCAGAAGGGGCTCATGCTCCCGCCGGGGCCTCGTTCTCCGCGGTATCCGAGAGGCCTGGGGCCATGTCCGGGCCTCCCGGCTCCCGAAGTACTACTTCGACCATACCGCCGAGGCCAAGTCGGTGGCGAAGGGCGAGGCGCACTTCACGCCCGCCGTCTCCATCATGCTGGGCTTGCGTGAGGTCCTGCGCGATGCTCGAGGCCGAGGGGCTCGCCAACGTGATCCGGCGGCACGACCGCCTCGCCCGCGCCACCCGCGCCGGCGTGGAGGCGCTGGGGCTCGAGATCTTCGCCAAGGCCACGCCGAGTCCGGCGCTGACGCCGGTGCTGGCGCCCGCGGGCCCGGACAGCGAGCGGATCCTGCCACCTACTCCACCTCCCACAACATCACCATCGCGGGCGGGCAGGGGAGATGAAGGCAGGTGTTCCGGCTCGGCCACATGGGCTATGTGGCCGAGTTCGACGTCATCACCGCGCTGGCCGCCCTGGAGCAGGTGCTCCAGGAGCTGGGGCATCCGGTGGACTTCGGCGCCTCGGTGCGCGCGGCCCAGAAGGTCTTCGCCGAGCGCGGCTAGGCTCCCATGCGGCTCTTCCTCCTTCGACATGCGCAGACTGTCTGGAACCAGGAGCGTCGGTACCAGGGCTGACGGACTCCGCTCCTCACGGACCTCGGCCGCAGTCAGGCCGAGGCCGCGGCCAAAGCGCTGGGCGCCGAGCCGCTGGTGGCGGTGTACGCGAGCACACCTCACCGCGCCCGCGATACCGCGGCGGCCATCGCCGCGCCCCATGGGCTGCCCGTGCGCGAGGACCCGGACTTCCGCGAGATGGCCTCGGCGCCTGGGAGGGCCTCACGCTGGACGAGGCGCGGGCCAGATCCCGAGGGCTATCGGATCTGGGCGGAGACGCCGGAGCTCTTCACCGCGCCGGGCGGGAGACGCTGGCCGACGTCCGGAGCCGGGTCCTGGGCGCTGGGCCGGCTGCGCGCCGCGCACGAGGGCAAGAGCGTGTGCCTGGTCGCCCACGGCCTGTCCGCGCGCGTCATCATCCTGGAGGCGCTGGACCTGCCGCTCGCGCGCGTCTGGTCCATTCACCCTCGCCTCCACCGGCATCTCCGAGCTCGAGTTTCGCCCCGACTGGACGGCCCTGCACCGGATGAACACCCTGGTGCATCTCGACGCCGCTCCCGTCGCCCGCTGAGGGGCGGGGAGACCCATGGAGCGCCGTCACTCGGCTTCTCAGCTGCCCAAGGGCGTGAAGATCTACCTGCCCGACGAGGCCGCCACCAAGCGCGCGGTAGAGGCGCCTGCTCGGCGTCTTCCGCCGCTGGGGCTATCGCGAGGTGGTCACGCCCACCTACGAGTACTTCGGACGTGCTCTCCAGGGGACGGACCACGAGCTGCAGGAGGGCATGTTCAAGATGGTGGACCGCGAGGCGGGCGCCTGCTCGCCCTGCGCGCCGACATCACGCCGCAGATCGCACGCATCGTGGCCACGCGGATGCGGACGAGCCCAAGCCGCTGCGGCTCGGCTATGTCACCAACGTCTTCCGTTTCGACGAGCCGCAGGTGGGCCGCTATCGCGAGTTCTACCAGGCCGGCGTGGAACTGCTGGGGCTGCCCAATCCCGAGGGCGACGCCGAGATGATCGCCATGACGGTGGAGGGCTGCGCGCCCTCGGGCTGGCGGACTTCCAGATCGATGTGGGGCAGACCGGGTTCTTCCGCGGCATCCTCGAGGATCTCGGCGCGGACCCCGAGACCGCGCGGGAGCTGCGCTCCGCCCTGGCGCGCAAGGACGTCTCCGCGCTGGAGCGCCGCGTGGCCGAAGTGGGCGCCCCCGCCGCGGTGACCGAGCATGCTCTTGGCGCTTCCCGCGCTGTATGGCCGCGGCGACGTGCTCGACCGCGCGGAAGCGCTGGTGAAGAACGCTCGCTCGGAGGCGGCGCTGGCCAATCTCGCCGAGGTGTACCGGCTCCTCCGCCTCTACGGGCTCGCCGACGGCGTGCTGCTCGACCTGGGCGAGGTGCGCGGGTTCGACTACTACTCGGGCGTGCACTTCGAGGCCTACGTGTCCGGGCTGGGCGCTCCCTGCCGGTGAGCGGCGGCCGCTACGACCAGATGCTGGCCCATTTCGGCTACGACTGCCCGGCCACCGGCTTCGCGTTCGAGGTGGGCCGGGCGTTGCGCTGGCGCTCGAGTCACAGGGCGCGGGTCCGGCGCTGTCCGGCCCGGACTTCTTCATCATCGACTTCACCCCCGGACAAGACGCGAGCCGCTCGCGCTCTGCCCGGCGCTACCGCGATCTCGGCGCGGCGGTGGCCCGCGACATCATCATCCGCGGACTCGAGGACTCCTCGCGTACGCGCGCCAGCAGCGGGCCCGGTGGGCGCTGGTCATCGGTGGCCCGGAGCGTCAGCCGGACGAAGTGCGGGTGCTGGATCTCCAGCGGAGGCGGCGAGCGGATCATCGGCGGTGGCCGAGCTCCTCGCCGATCCGCCGCGCCATTTCCCGAGCTCAGGAGCAGTGGTCATGCCTAACATCGTGATCGTGGGCGCGCAGTGGGGCGACGAAGCCAAGGGCAAGCTGGTGGACGTCCTCGCCCCGCATGTGGATGCGGTGGTGCGCTATCAGGGGGGAACAACGCCGGGCATACCGTTGTCGTGGGGCGTGAGAAGTTCGTCTTCCAGTCGCATGCCCTCGGGCATCCTCCGCCCGGGCTGCCGGAGCGTGATCGGCTGCGGGGTGGTGGTCGACCCGCGTCGCATGATCGAGGAGATGGAGGCGCTGGTGCAGCGCGGCGTAGCGCTCGACGGCAACCTCTACATCTCGAAGAACGCCCACCTGATCATGCCGTATCACCCGGCGCTGGACCGCGCGTCGGAGTCCGAGGCGGCAAGCGGCGCATCGGCACCACCGGCAAGGGCGTGGGGCCCGCCTACGCCGACAAGGCCGCCCGGCATCGGCATCCGGATGGCGGACCTTGCTCGATGCCCAGCTCTTCCGCGAGAAGCTCGAGTACAACGTGGCGCAGAAGAACCGCATCCTGCGCGAGATCTACGACGCGGAGACGTTCTCGGTGGAGGGCATCCTCGGTCTCTACCTCCGCTTCGCGGGCTGGCTGGCGCCCTATATCACCGACACCGCGCTCCTGCTCTCGCGCCGTGGATGGACGCCGGGCGCTCGGTGATCTTCGAGGGCGCGCAGGGCACCATGCTCGACCTCGACCACGGGACCTATCCGTTCATCACCTCCTCGAGCACCACCGCGGGGGCGCCTGTACCGGCAGCGGCATCCCGCCCACGCGGATCCACGGCTGCATGGGCATCTCCAAGGCCTATTGCACGCGGGTGGGCGGCGGGCCGTTTCCACCGAGCTGCACGGCGAGACCGCCGATCTCCTCCGCTCGCGTGGCAACGAGTACGGCGCGGTCACCGGCCGCCCTCGCCGCTGCGGCTGGGCGGACGCGGTGGGCCTCCGCTACGCGGTGCGCATCAACGGCATGGACACGCTGGCCGTCACGAAGCTCGATGTCCTCGACGCCTGCGAGACGGTGAAGATCTGCACCGGCTACCGCTACCAGGGCGACATCCTCACCGAGTTCCCGGAGGAGGAGCGCATCTGGCACGAGGCGGAGCCCATGCACGAGGAGCTGTCGGGGTGGCGAGACCTCCACCCAGGGGCTGCGCGAGTATCACGAGCTGCCCACCAAGGCGCGCGAGTATCTCGAGCGGCTCTCCGAGCTGATCGGAGTGGCGTTCGGCGTGGTCTCCACCGGCCCCGAGCGCGACGAGACCATCCTGATGTCGGACTCGCCGCTCATGCGCTGGTACCCGGGGCTGCGAGGGTCGATACCGCCGCGCTGACGTGATCGGCCGCGCCGACGAGCGATCGCGCACGCCGAGCGCGGTCTGGGGCACCGCGGCTGCATTCAGCGCTTGCCTGGTGGGCATCGGGCTGGCGCGCTTCGCCTATACGCCCCTCATTCCCGCGCTGATCGCCGCGGAATGGTTCAGCCCCGCGCAGGCCGCCTACCTCGGCGCGGCCAATCTCGGGGGCTATCTCGTGGGCGCGGTGGCCGCGCGCCATCTCGCCGCCCGCCTGCCTGCCGCCCGCGTGCTGCGCGGCATGATGCTGCTCGCCACCGGCGCCTTCTTCGGCTTGCGCCACGCCGCTGTCCTTCCTCTGGTTCTTCCTCTGGCGCTTCCTGGCTGGCCTGGCCGGCGGCACCTGATGGTCCTCGCGCCGCCCACCGTGCTGCCGCAGGTGCCGGCCGCGCGGCGCGGGCTGGCCGGTGGGCTCATCTTCACCGGCGTGGGCTCGGCATCGCCGCGTCGGGGACTCTGGTGCCGCAGTTCCTGCGCTCGGGCCTGGTCGCCGCGTGGTGTGGGCTGGGCGCCATCGCCCTCCTCCTCACCGCGCTGGTATGGCGCGGATGGCCGCGGCCTCGGCGGGGCGCCGGCCGCCCTGCCGCGCCCGGCGGCCGTCAGCGGGGGCGCCCGCTGGACCCGCCTGGCCCTCGTCGCCCTCGTCGTCGAGTACGGTCTCAACGCCATGGGTCTCGTGCCACACATGGTGTTCCTGGTGGACTACGTCGCGCGCGATCTCGGGCAGGCCTCGCCACCGGCGCTGCGTACTGGGTGGTGTTCGGCGTGGGCGCGCTCCTGGGATCCCGCGGCCGCGGGCGCGGCGGGAGACCGCGTGGGCTTCGGCCCCGCGCTCCGGCTCTCGCTGCTCGTCCAGGCGGCAGCGGTGGGCGTGCTGGCGCTCACCGCGGACCCGGCCGCGCTCGCCATGTCGAGCTTCGTCGTCGGCGCCTTCGTGCCCGGGTGCAGCACGCTCGTGCTGGGCCGCGTGCGCGAGCTGCTGGCGGATGACCCGGTCGCGCAGACCGCGGCCTGGAGCCGTGCCACCGTCGCCTTCGCCCTGGGCCTGGCGGCCGCGGCTACGGCTTCTCCTTTATCTTTGCGCGCGCGGGCGGCTACGCGCTGCTCTTCGGGCTCGGCAGCGCCGTCTTGCTCGGCGCCTTCATTCTCGATCTCGCGGTAGCCCGGCGGTCGCCCACACCGCCGCGGCGGGGAGCAGCGCCGGGAGCCCGAACGGCAGGCTGAAGCTGCCCGAGGCGGAGAACAAGGCCCCGATCGAAGGCGCGCCGAGAATCACCACCAGCGACCCCACCGTGCTGACCACCCCGAGCACCGCGCCGGTGGCGTCGGGCCGGACACGGCTGGCCAGCACGAGCAAGCCCGGATGGGACAGCGACGCGGTGATCCCCACCAGCATGACCGCGCCGACCGCGGCGCCCATCGGCCGCCCGGGCCAGGCCAGGAGCAGGAGCGCCAGCGCGCTGCCGGCGAGCATCCAGCGGATGAGGCGCGAGCGCCCACCGCGCCGCGGGCGATGAGGAGGCCGCCGACGGGCCGGCCCACCATGCCCAGCAGCGCGGTCTGGGCGCCGAACATGCCGGCCAGGGTCAGCGCCAGCCCGAACTCCTCGACGAAGTACACCGCCACCCAGGTCCCGAGCACGACGGTGAGCCCGGAAGGTGGCGCCGTTCACGAGGCCGAGCCGCCACGACGCGGGATCGGCGAGCACGGACCTCATCGGGGCCGACCCGCGCCGGCGCGGCGTGGCGCGCGCCCAGCGCAGCCAGAGCCCCAGCGCCACGAGGAGGGGCACAGCGCAGAGGGCCAGCGCCCAGCGCCAGCCCACGAGGGTGGCGAGGAGCGGCAGCACGAAGATGGCGATGCCGATCCCGAGCTGCATACAGCCCCCAGCAGGCCCTGGGCGAGCGCGCTCCGGGGCCCGCTCCAGTGCGCGTTGGCGTAGTGGCTGGTGGCGATGAAGGAGGCGCAGACCCCCATCCCGGAGAAGAGACGGATGGCGAGGAGGCTGCCATAGCCCGGCGCGACCGCCATGCCCAGGGTCGAGAGCAGCAGGATGGCGAGCGAGCCCGCGGTCATCCAGCGGGCCCCCAGCCAATCGGTGAGCTGGCCAACCGGGATGGCGAGCAGCCCGCCGCCGAGAAAGGTCGCGGTGGAGAGCGAGGCCCGCCTGGGCCGGCGTGATACCGAGATCGCGCATGATGAGCGGCAGGAGCGGCGCGTGATTGATGAGGATGAGCGTCTGCGCGCTGGTGACGATGCACGGCAGGAGCAGCGAGGGCTCGTCCCGGCGCTCGGATCCCGTGGGCCCGCTCACGTGGCGCGACTATAGCGCAGATTCGCGCTGTCTTGACGCACCGCCGCATGGCGGCTACTCTTGGCGCACTGGAGGGGTCCCCGTGAAGTGTCCGCGGTGTCAGATGGACAACCGGGCGGACGCGCGCTTCTGCGAGGAGTGCGGTGCCCGGATGGAGCAGTCTTGTCCTGCCTGCGGGAACCCGATCAGCGCGGGCGAAGAAATTCTGCGGACACTGCGGCGCGGCCCTCACCCAGAAGGCCGCCGATCGCTCCCGCCGCGCCCGGGGCGTACACGCCGAAGCACCTCGCCGAGAAGATCCTCACCACGCGGGCCGACCTCGACGGCGAGCGCAAGCAGGTGACGGTGCTCTTCGCCGACCTCAAGGGCTCGATGGAGCTCCTCGCCGACCGCGACCCCGAGGAGGCGCGCGAGCTCCTCGACCCCGTGCTCGAGCGGATGATGGAGGCCGTTCACCGCTACGAGGGCACCGTGAACCAGGTAATGGGCGACGGGATCATGGCGCTGTTCGGCGCGCCGCTCGCCCACGAGGACCATGCCGTCCGCGCCTGCTACGCCGCCATTCGCATGCAGGAGACGGTAGGCGCCTATGCGGCCGAGCTGCTCCGCAACCAGGGCATCGACGTGCAGATCCGGGTGGGGCTCAATTCGGGCGAGGTGGTGGTGCGCTCGATCGGCAGCGATCTCCACATGGACTACACCGCGGTGGGCCAGACCACCCACCTGGCCGCCCGCATGGAGCAGCTCGCGCGCCCGGGCACGAGCCTCATCACCACGCATACCCTGCGGCTGGCGGAAGGCTTTATCGAGGTGAAGCCGCTCGGGCCGGTACCGGTGAAGGGCTGGTCGACCCGGTGGAGATCTTCGAGGTGGTAGGGGCGGGCCAGGTGCGCTCGCGCCTGCAGGCCTCCGCCGCGCGCGGGCTCTCCGCGCTTCGTGGGCCGCGACACCGAGATCGACCGCCTGCGCCAGGCGCTGGCAGCGCGCGCGCGCGGGCACGGACAGGTGGTGGCCCTGGTCGGGGAGCCCGGGGTGGGGAAGTCGCGGCTCTTCTGGGAGTTCACGCATTCTCACCGGACCCAGGGCTGGCTCATGGGCGAGGCGGCGGCGGTGTCCTACGGCAAGCTCACGCCGTACCTGCCCGTGATCGGCTTCCTGAAGAGCTATTTCCAGATCGACGAACCGTGACGATGTCCGCCGCATCCGTGAGCGAGTGACCGGCAAGCTCCTCACCCTGGACGAGTCGCTGCGCCCCACGCTGCCCGCCTTCCTCACCCTGCTCGACGTGCCCGTCGAGGATCCGGAGTGGCCCGGCCCGGACTCCGCCGCAGCGGCGCCAGCGCATCCTCGACGCGCTCAAGCGCCTGCTCCTGCGTGAGAGCCAGGTGCAGCCACTGCTGCTCGTGTTCGAGGACCTCCACTGGATCGACTCGAGACCCAGGCTTTCCTCGACAGCCTCGTGGAGAGCCTCCCCACCGCCCAGATCCTGCTCCTGGTCGGGTACCGGCCCGAATACAGCATGGCTGGTCAGGCCACAGCCACTACACCCAGCTTCGCCTCGACCCCTTGGCGCCCGCGACGGCCGACGAGCTCCCTGCGCGGCATCGTGGGCGAGGACGAGAAGCCTGGTGCCGGTGAAGCGCCTCCTCATCGAGCGCACCGAGGGCAATCCATTCTTTCTCGAAGAGTGCGTACGGACGCTGGTCGAGACCCAGGTGCTGGCGGGGGAAGCGGCGAGTATCGCCTCGTCAAGCCCTCACCACCATCCAGGTGCCCGCCACCGTCCAGGCCGTCATCGCCTCCGCGCATCGATCGCCTGGGGCCGGAGGAGAAGCGGCTCCTGCAGGCGCCGCCGCGGTCATCGGAAAGGACGTGCCCTTCACCCTGCTCGCCGCCACCGTGGAGATGCCGGAGGAGACGCTCCGCGCGCGGCTCACGCGGCTCCAGCAGGCGGAGTTCCTGTTCGAGACCGGCCTCTTCCCCGACCTGGAGCACAGCTTCTACCCACGCCCTCACCCACGGGGTTGGCCTACAGGAGCCTGCTGTGAGCGGCGGCGCACGCTGCACGCGCGCATCCTGACCACCATCGAGGGCGCTCTGCACCCGGAGCGGAGCGCCGAGCAGCCCGAGGTGCTGGCCGATCACGCCTTCCGGGGCGAGGTGTGGCCGAAGGCGGTGACCTATCTTCGCCAGGCCGGCGCCAAGGCGGCCGCGCGCTCCCGCCAACCGCGAGGCGGTCGCGATCCTCGAGCAGGCGATGACGGCGTTGCAGAATCTTCCGGAGGGGCGCGAGACGTCCGAGCTGGCCATCGATGTGCGCCTCGAGCTGCGCCCGCCGCTCTTGCAGCTGGGCGAGCTGCAGAAGGCGCTGGCGCTCTCGCAGCAGGCCGAGAACATGGCCAAGCTGATCGGCGACGAGCGACGGCTCGCCCGGGTCTACACCTATCTGGTCAACTACCACTACCTCAAGGGCGAGCACGATGCCGCCATCGCCTACGGCGATCGCTGCCTCGCCATCGGCGAGGCCGCCCAGGAAGCGCGGGGCTCCAGTCCCTCGCGCGCGGCTACATGGGTTACTCGTACCACGCGCAGGGCCGCTACCGGGAGGCGGAGACCGTGCTACTGCAGAACGTGGAGCGGCTCGAGGAGGTGCGCCCCAAGGACGGCAGCGCCGCCACTCTGGTCTCCTACGTGTCCTCCACCGGCTGGCTGGCCTTCTCCCTCGCCGAGCTGGGCGAGATTCGACCTCGCCACCTCCTACGCGGCCATGGGCCAGCGGGCTGCCGAGTCCGAGCGCCACGCCTACGCCCAGGCCATCGCCTGGACCCTGGGGGCTGGTGGCGCTGCGCCGTGGCCACATGGACAAGGCGCTGTATCTCCTCGAACGGAGCCTGGAGAGCGTGCCTCGACAAGCAGCTCACGGTGTGGCGACCCCTCCCGTCCTCCCTGCTCGGCCTCACCCGCGCGCGCGTGGGCCGCCCCGAGGACGCGCTGCCGCTGCTGGAGGACGGCGTGCGCCTCACCGAGGAGCTGGGGTGAAGGCCTATCTGGCCTCCTGGACCGTGAACCTGGCCGGGGCTCCTCGCGGCGGAGCAATCCGAGACCGCGCGCGAGACCGCGCAGCAGGCGCTGGACCTGGCCCTCGCGCACAAGGAGCGCGGGCACCAGGCCTATGCGCTGCGTCTCCTCGGAGAGATCGCCGCACGCGCGGAGCCGCGCGATCTGGCCCTCGCGGAGAAGAATCTCACCCAGGCGCTGGCCCTCACGGAGAGCTCGGCATGCGCCCGCTCCAGGGTCGCATCCATCTCACGCTGGCTGAGATGTTCCGCCTGGGCGACGCACATGCCAAGGCCGAGGCGCACCTCTTCCGCGCCCTCAATCTCTTCCGCGAGATGGACATGCGACACTGGCTCGACGAGGCCGCGGCCCAGCTCAAGGCGCTCGGCCATCTCCTCGTCGTGGCCCACTACAACCTCGGCCTCTTCGACTTCCTCAAGGAACGCTTTACCCAGGACGGGGATGCGTGACGGTCGTTCTCGACCGCCGCAAGGAGTGAGCGGCGGCAGCCGGGCGATCTCCCGGCCCCAAGCCCCGCGGCCGCGACCGCCGCACGCCCGAGCTGACCGACGGCGCCCTCCGGCTGCACGGCTTCGTGGTGATACCCACCGATCGACCCCGCTGAGCGACGGCGCGCATCCACAACCTGATGGCCTCGGTCTACAAGCACGGTCGCGTGCGTGTTCTCTCGCCGCGATCCTGTCGGTGTCCTGCGCCCACCTCACCCAGCCAGAGATGGAGTACCGAGCCGGACTAGCCCTCTCACAGCGATCCGAAGTTCTCGTTCCAGGTTCCCGAGGGATGGAGGCCAGCGACAGGCGCGGACTGGACGCGGTTCTCCATGAACGCATGGGTCATGGATCGAATGAACAGAGCGGGACAGGGCGTACTTTGAAGCGCAGGGCCGAGCTGACATGACCCGGTATCACGCGGTCCTGATCCACCGGACGGGAGCCTGGATGGACGTGAAGATTGCAGTGAGCCAGGGGCAGGGAGCTATGTTTCGGAGAGGCCAAGGCTTTACCGATATTGAGCGCCGATTTCCTGTGGCGCTCGTACGAGAAGGCACTCGTGGATGCGGCGCCCGCGACCGACAAGCCGAGGTATTCGCTTGAGTACATGGATCTCGCGGACTATGGCCCGAACACCGCTCTTAGCCTGATCATGACTAAGATGGACCGTCGTGGTACGACCCGTTGGAACCTTCTCGCCTTCCTATCCGAGACCCATATTGTGACGGTGTCCATCGGCACGGTGGAGCGGTCTTCAGACGTGATCGACGGGCTCGACCTCATCGGGCGCACGTTCCGATTCGAGTAGCGGCCGCGATCATTGCCGGCGCCTGGTTCCGGCGCCAGCTCGGCGGCGTCGTGGCCGAGGTGCTCCCGCGGGGAGACGGCCAATGCCGTCGCGAGCGGTCCCGGGTTCGGCACTAGATCGGCGCATGATGTTAGAATCGACCTTCAACGCCGCGTAAGTCCTTGATGAGCCGTTAGCTCAGTTGGCAGAGCACCTGACTTTTAATCAGGGGGTCGGTGGTTCGATCCCACCACGGCTCACCAATTTCGTCGCGTGCTTCGGAAGCGCCCCCTCGCCTCGGACTCCTCCATGCGGTATCGAAACCCGCAGGATGTATAGGAATCGAGACGACTACTGTCAGTACTCTCGGCCTGAGGCTGACGATGGGTCGAGACGAGATGTGCACCCGCTGATCCCGGAGACCGAAGCTTGGGCGGCAAGGCCATAGGCTTCGCGTTGGCGGCTGCTGTGCTGTTCGGGCTCAGCACGCCCGGCGCCAAAGCCTTGCTCTCGGTTGCCGACCCCTGGCTGCTCGCCGGCATCCTGTATCTAGGGTCCGGCGTCGGCCTCCTCGGTTTCCGGACGGTCTTGCGCGTGCTCGGCCGCGCGCCCAGGAGGCACCGCTGCGGCGCCGAGACCTCCCTGGCTGATTGCGGCCATTGTCACCGGCGGCGGTATCCGGGCCGGTCTTCCTCATGTTCAGCCTGGCGGGCGGCTCCGCGACTCAGGCTTCGCTGCTGCTGAACCTGGAGGGTGTGTTCACCGCATTGCTCGCGTGGTTCGCGTTCGGTGAGCACTTCGACCGGCGGATCGCGTTCGGCATGGTGTCGATCACCGCGGGCGCGCTGCTGATCGCCTGGCAACCCGGGCACGGATTGCCGCTCGAGCGCGGCGCGTTGCTCCTGGCCGGCGCGTGCCTGGCCTGGGCGGTGGACAACAACCTGACCCGCAACATCTCCGGCGGCGACCCTGCCCTGATCGCCGGGTTGAAAGGCAGCGCGGCCGGCGTGGCGAACCTCGCGATCGCGCTGTCCCTGGGGGCGCAGCTCCCACCGGTCAGTCAGGCGCTGGCTGCCAGTGTCGTCGGCTTCTTCGGATACGGCGTGAGTCTGATGTCTCTTCGTACGAGCGCTCCGTGAGCTCGGTGCAGCCGGACCGGTGCGTACTTCTCGACGGCTCCCTTCGTCGGGGCGCTGGTGTCAATTGTGGCGCTGGGAGAACCACTGAGTAGTCGGCTGGTCGCGGGCGGCGTGCTCATGGCCCTTGGTGTATGGCTCCACATCAGCGAGCGCCATGTCCACGAGCACGTGCACGAAGTGTTGCAACACGAACACTTGCACCGGCATGACGCGCATCCACCAGCACGACCACGAGCCGGGGACGCCCGTCGGTGGAGCCACCACTCACACCCGCACGTGCATGCGCCATTGCGTCACTCCCATCGTCACTATCCTGATCTTCACCATCGGCACCCACATTGAAGCGCGCGGCCATTGCGTAGGGGGATCCGTTGTGGCGCGCAGGAGGAAGATGGTGATCGGCCTGGCGCTGGGGGTCAGCCTGCTGACGGGTCTGTTCGCGCTCGCGCTCATCCTCCAGTCGGCCGTACTCGACCGACGGTGGAATCAAGCTCGTACCAGCCCTGTCATTCAGAACTTGAAGAACTGGAAGGCGATCAGGCCGACGATACCAGCCGCCGCGACGAGGATCGGCTCCGGCACCTTGAATCGCCACAGCACGCCCAGACTGATGAGCGCGACGGCGGCCGTCGGCACGTCGTAGATCGCGCGCCGGGCCAGGAGGATGACGGCACCGGCGATGGCGCCGGTGGCCGCTGACGTCGCGCCCAGGACAAACGCCTTTCAGCAGGGCGTTGTCGCGGTTCCGGCTGAACCAGGGCGCGGGGATGATCGTGAAGAGGTAGACGGGCAGGAAGATGCCGATGGCGGCGGCCACAGCGCCGAGGAACCCGGCGGCGAGGAAACCGATGAACGCCACCGTGATGACGACCGGGCCCGGCGTGATCATCGCCACGGCGACGGCGTCGATGAACTGCTGCTCATTCAGCCAGCCGAACTGCTGGACGACACCCTGATGGAGGAAGGGCACGATCGCGAGCCCGCTGCCGAACACGAACGCGCCGGCCTTCGTGAAGAAGACGAGGATCTGGAGCAACACCTGCTCGCCGCCGACCTTGAGCGTGACGACCCAGCGCTCGATCAGCCAGACGGCGGCGACGACGGCAGCGCCGCCGAGCCCCGCGGTCAGCGCCTGCGCGCGAGTCGGCCGTGCGCGGGCGAAGAGGGTGACGAGGCCAGCGATGACGAAGAACTCCGCCAGCTCGGCTTCCGCCCACATCGTCGCGATCGCGAGGGCGCCGAACACCGCCCACAGCAGCGGATCACGCTTGTTGGTCGAGCGCGCCAGCTTGAAGGCCGCAATGGCGATGATCGCGATTACCGCGGCGCCGATGCCGTAGAAGAGCGCCTGCATCCACCAGAGCCCACCGAAGCGCTTGTAGGCGATCGAGATCCCGAGGACCATGAGGAACGACGGCAGGATGAACGCGAGACCCACGGCGGTCGCTCCGAGGACGCCGCGCTGGAAGTAACCAAGGGCGATCGCGAGTTGCGCGGCGAGCGGGCCCGGCATGATCTGCGAGAGGCGCGACGCCGAGCCGGATACTCGTCCTCGTCCACCCAGCGCCGCCGCTCCACGAGGTCTCGGTGCATGAAGCCCATCAGTGCGACGGGCCGCCGAAGCCGAGGGTGCCCAGATACAGAAAATAGCGGACGAGGTCGGTGAGGCTCGCGCGGGGCGTCGTCACTGGCGGTGATGAAGGCATCCGAATCTCCTTGTGTAACGGTTGACCAGCGCAGGGGATCCGATAGCGTCTGCGTTCGAGATCATCGCCAGACTCTACTACTGTGGACGCTGTGACGCTCAGGCATAGCGCTCCTCGACTGTCGCCGCGAAGACCACGACACCCACGAGGCCGATCGCGCCGGCCATCCAGAAGGGCAGTGCCGGCGTGACGCTCCACAGCACGCCGCCGATGAAGGCGGCGGGCGCGATGGCGACGCTGCGGATCAGGTAGTAGAGGCCCACCGAGCGGGCACGCAGCGAGGGACGCACGAGGTCGACGATCATGGCCTTGCGGGCGGGCTCACCGATCTCGCGCAGACCACCCACCACGAAGGCGAGCACGAGCGTCGGAAGTCGCGGGCCAGGACCACCGCCACCGGGAAGGCGGCGAAGGCGATGAACGTGGCGACGACGAAGGGCTTGCGCCCCACGCGGTCGGCCAGCCGGGCGCTGGGGAGATAGCTGAGGATGGCGATGACCGCCTGCACGGCGATGAGCATCCCGAAGGCGGGCGCGCTGATGCCGACCACGTTGATGGCGTAGAGGACCAGGAAGACGTCGACCAGGCCTTCGCAGGTGCGGATGAGCACGTCCGAGACCAGAAGCCAGCGGAGGGCGCCGGCAGGGACCGCCACACCGTGCCCACGTTCGTCGGCGCGTCGTCGCGGGTCACCGGGATGTCGATCCGTCGGACGGCGATCGAGCGTGACGGCGGCGAGGGCCACCGTGACGGCCAGGCCGAGCTGGACTCCGGCCACGATCCCGTAGGCGCCGATGGCCAGCCCGCCGAGGGTCGGCGCGACGGCGATGGGGATCCGGCGCAGGATCGACTGCACGGTGAAGCCCAGGGCCCGCCGCTCCCGCGGCAGGGCATCGCCCACCACCGCGAACAGGGTCGGGCTGGCCATGCTGGACCACGCCATGGCGAACACGAGCCCGACGAAGACTACCGGCCACGCGGGCGCCCACCGGTACAGCGCGTAGCCGATCGCGGCCAGGCTCACGAAGAGCAGCAGGGCGCGGCGACGCCCGTAGCGATCGGCGATCCAGCCGCCGGGGTATTGATAGACGCCGTCGAGGAAGTCCTGGCACGTCCCGAAGAGGCCAATCGCCGTCACGGGCGCGCCGAGGGCCTCGAGGTACTTCGGGAGGAAGCGCTTCCAGAGGTTCTCGCCGAGCGAGAGCAGGAACGTCGCGGCCGAGATGGCCACGATGTTGCGCTCCAGGCCGACGGCACCGCCGCGGCGCGCGAGGCGGGGCCGGCATTGGTGGCGGCTTCGTCGTCTTGCGGGGCGCCATGAGGGCTTGACAGTACCATGAAACTACTGTTACATACCGGAACATGAACCCCCAGTGCTCCCCTTGCTCCTTCTCCTGGTCGGCCTCCCGCCCTCGCCGTCCAGCCTGCGGGTGCGGGTGTGGCGGCGCCTACGCAGCCTGGGGCGGTCCCGCTCAAGCGCTCCGCCTACCTGTTGCCCGACACCCCGGAGCGCTACGAGGACTTCCAGTGGCTGGCCCAGGAGATCCAGCGCGAGGGGGCGAGGCCACCCTCGTCCGCGTCCAGCAGATCGAGAACCTCACGACCGACGATATCCGCCGGCTGTTCCACGACCCGCGCGACGGGGACTACCGGCAGCTCGCCGTCCGCTACCGCAAGGTGCTGCAGGGCCTCGACCGGAAGTCGGCGGCAACCAGCGCCCGCGTCCACGACGAGCTGGCGCGGCTGGCCAAGGACCACCAGCGTGTCCGCGACATCGACTTCTTCGGCGCCCCGGCGGCGCCGAGGTCAGGCGCCTCGAGGAGGCCATTGCCATGCGCACCCGACGTCCCGAATCCGCCCGCCGCGAAGCCCCGCCCGTCCTCGACCTGGCCAAGCTGCGCGGGCGGCGCTGGGTCACGCGCCCGCGGCCGCACATCGACCGCATCGCGTCGGCCTGGCTCATCAAGCGCTTCATCGATCCCGAGGCGACCTTCGTCTTCGCGCCGCCGGCGGAGTTCCCGGCGGACGCCGTCCCCTTCGACGCGCCCGGTGTCGAGCTGAGCCACCACGGCGAGGACTGCACGTTCGAGACGCTGGTCAAGCGCGCCAAGATCGGGGACCGCCGTCTCGCCCGGCTCGCCGAGGTGGTGCACGAGGCCGATCTTCGCGACGGCAAGTACCCGCACGAGGAGGCCCGCGGCATCGACGTGGCCATCCGCGCCCTGCTCGCGGCGATGCCCGATGACCATCAGGTGCTGGCGCAGGGCATGACCCTCTTCGAAGGCCTCTTCGTCACCACCTCGAAGAAGCGCTGACATGGCCTTCCGGCGCCCCGTGTCCACGCTGGTCCTGTCCCGCACGGACGTGTGCGAGCTCCTCTCGCTTCGCGACTGCATCGACGCGGTCGAGCGCGCCTTCCGGCTCCACGCGGAAGGACGCACGCTGGGGCCGGGCGTGCTGTCGGTGCCCGCCACGGACGGCGGCTTCCACATCAAGGCGGCGGGACTGCTGGGCGAGCGCAGCTACTTCGCGGCCAAGACGAACGCCAACTTTCCCGGCAACCCGACGGCGCTTCGGGCTGCCGACCATCCAGGGCATGGTGGTCCTCGCTGATGCCAGCAGCGGCGAGCCCCTCGCGGTGATCGAATCGGGCAGCGTGACCGCCTTGCGCACCGCCGCGGCGACCGGAGTCGCGGCGAAGTTCCTGGCGCGCCGTGAGGCGCGGACGGCCACGATCGTGGGCTGCGGCGTCCAAGGTGAGATGCAGCTCGCCGCGGTCGCCGCGGTCCTGCCGCTGGAGCAGGCCTGGGTCCTCGATGTCGACCACGCCAAGGCCGAGGAGCTGGCCGAGCGGGCGCGGGCCAGCCTCGGCCTGCACGTGGAGGCCGCCAAGGACCTTCGCGAGGCCCTGAGGGGGAAGCGACGTGTGCGTGACCTGCACGCCGTCGCGCCGACCCCTGGTGGCGGCCTCCGACGTCGCGCCCGGCACCTTCATCGCCGCCGTGGGGGCCGACGCGCCGGGGAAGCAGGAGCTGGAGCTGGCGCTGGTGGCGAGCGCGACCGTCGTGGTAGACGTGCTCGCGCAGTGTGCCGAGATCGGCGAGGTGCAGCACGTGCTCGCGGCCGGGCTGGTGACGCGGGAGCAGATCCACGCCGAGCTCGGCGATGTCGTCATCGGGCGCCGCCCGGGCGGATACGGCCGGACGAGATCACGATCTTCGACAGCTCCGGCACGGCGTTGCAGGACGTCGCCGCGGCCATCGCCGTCTACGAGCGCGCCCGCGCCACCGGCCGCGGCACGGAGGTGCTCCTCAATGGCTGAGCCATTCGCGAAGAGCTGGCGGGACATCGCGGCCGCATTCCTCAAGGTCGGCGCGACGGCCTAGCCGGTGCTCATCGCGGCGGGAGCCGCGGCGGGCCTGGTCATCTTCTCACTGCGATAGGAGAACGAACATGAAATGGATCACTCGAGAGCGCGCGCGGGTCGATCGCATCGCCTGTCCCTGGCTCATCACCCGCTTCGTCGATCCCAAGCCGGAGTTCCTGTTCGTGCCGGCGCGGGAGGTCCTCGCCGCGGCCGCGCGCGAGCAGGCGATTCCGTACGACGTGCCGGACGTGGAGCTGGGCCACCGTGGCCGGCTGTGCTCGTTCGACGCCTTCATCGACCGGTACGAGCTGGCCGACCCGGGGCTGGCGACCCTGGCCGCCATCGTCCGGGGCGCGGACACGGACGACCGCGGCCTGACGCCGGAGTCGGCCGGCCTCTACGCCGCCGCCACGGGTTTCCAGGCGATCAGCCGTGACGATTTCGACAACATGAGCCGCCAGTTCCCCATGTACGACGCCCTGTACGAGTTCTCGCGCACGCAGGCCGCCAGCGTGCCGGTGCAGTCGCGGGTGCTCTTCGTCTGCCTTCACGGCGCGGCCAAGAGCGTGGTCGCGGCCGCGCACTTTCGCCGGCTGGCGGCGGCGCGGGGTCTCTCGATCGGCGCGGCGGCCGCGGGCACCGAGCCCGATGCGGAGCTCGCACCGGGGGCGGTCAAGGGTCTGGCCGGCGACGGCCTCGCCGCGGCGCCGGGGCGGCCACGGCCGGTCACGCTCTACGACCTCGACAGCGCCGCGCGCGTCGTGAGCTTCGGCTGCGACATCGTGCCCGGGAAGGGGCAGCGCGTCGATCAGTGGGATGTCCCCGCGGTCAGTGAGGGCTACGCGTCGGCGCGCGATCGCATCGTGGCCAACGTCGAGCGGCTGGTCAGCGACCTGGCGGCCGGGCGCTGACATGCCACTGCAGCTCCTGGGCTTCGTCGATCTGCCCGGTCACGTGGGGCAGGGCGGCTTCGATCACGCGGCCGTCCACGAGCCGACCGGGCAGGTCTACGTCGCCCACACCGCCAACGATGCCATCGACGTCATCGACATCGAGGCCCGGAAGTACGTGGCCTCGATCACTGGATTGACCGCGGTCGCCGGGGCGCTGGTCGCCGAGCCCGATCTGGTGTTCACGTCCAACCGCGGTGAGGACACCGTGGCGATCTTCCGCACCGGTGATCCCACGCGGCTCGACAAGATCTCGGTCGGCATCCGTCCCAACGGGCTGGCGTACGCCCCCGGCCGCGGGCGGTTGCTCGCCGCGCACGTCGGGGATCCAGCACGTCCCGGATCGTATACGGTCTCGGTCCTCGATATCCAGGCCCGACAGCGGATCCTCGACATCCCGGTGGCCGGACGGACTCGCTGGGCAGTCTACGATCCAGTGGCCGACGCCTTTCACGTGAACATTGCGGATCCGCCCCAGATCGTGGTGGTCGGAGCCGGTGATCCAGTGGGCATCCTGCGCGTGGTGAAGGTGCCGCGCGCCGGCCCCCACGGACTGGACATCGACATCGAGCGCCGTCAGCTCTTTGCGCCTGCGATGAGGGCGTCCTGCTCATGGTCGACGCCGATCGCGGCGAGGTCATAGCCACGGAGCCCATCGGGGGCGTTCCCGACGTCGTCTTCTTCAACAAGGCCCTCCGCAGGCTCTACGTGCGCCATCGGCGACCCGGGACTGATCGAGGTGTTCGACACCGCCCCGCTGCGCCGTCACGAGACGATCGCAACAGAATCGGGCGCGCACACGCTGTCGTTCGACGCCCGCCGCAACACCGTTGTGCGTTCTTGCCCGCAACCCACCGCGCCGCCGTGTACCAGGATCACGCGTGACGCCATGATGCCCAGACGCCGATGGTTCAAGACCGCACTGGCGGCGTTCGCCGCCCCTCAACGCACGCCGGAGGGGGCACGCCCTCGCTGCCCCAGCGGAGATCAGGATGGGAACCGACACTCCTGCGACCACGCTCGACTTCGAGACGAAAGGGATCGAGGGCTGGACGACCGTATCCGGCGAGTGGGCGGTGGAGGAGATGGCCGGCGCGCCGAGCGGCAAGAGGGTCCTGGTCCAGCGGGCGACGAAGAACGAGTTCAACGTGATCGTCGCGCCGGGCGCCTATGCGGACGTCGATGCCTCCATGAAGTTCAAGCCGATCTCGGGCCGCGAGGACGCCATCAGGCGGCATCGTGGTCCACTTCACTGACGGCAAGTACTATGTTGTCCGGGCCAATGCGCTTGAAGACAACTTCCGCCTGTACTACTACGATCGCGGCCGCCGGCAGATCGCCACGGCGAGCGTCAAAGCGCCGGCGCTCGGCCAATGGCATACCATACGTCTCGTCGCCGTGGGCGATCACCTGCAAGCCTGGCTCAACGGCACGCTCGCGCTCGATCATCGCGACTCCCGGTTGAAATCGGGTCGGGTCGGGACTCTGGACGAAGGCCGATTCGATCACGGCCTTCGATGACCTGACGATCCGGGGAGAGCCGCGACAAGTTGAAGGTCACGCGCGGGCGGTCGAGCGTGCCGTCGGGCGCGCTGCGCCTGGCGGTTGCGGCATGAAGTGTCTCCGGCGCCAGACTGCCCTTGTGCCCGCGTCGGCCGGCTTCGGGGTCAAGAGCGTATCCAGGGCGAGCGACGGGCGGAGCGGCGGTTGGTTATCGCGAGCGAGCTATGCCCGAGTAGATCCTTGACCTCAAGGGGCGTGGCGCCTCGCGGTGCCTCACCAGCCAGCCTCCTCACCCGCCCTCTCCCGCGAGGATCGAGGGTTTGAGGGCGGTGACGCCGGTGCGCTCGGTCAGGGCACGGATCAGCTCGCGCACGTCGCCGTGGGCGCCCGGATCGTGCAGCCGCAGCGAGAGGGCGGCCGAGGCCAGGCGCCCCACCGCGGAGATCAGGAACAGGACGTGGAGGTTGGTCCACGCCTCCCCGGCCAGCTCGAAGTGGGCGGGGAAGAGGGCGACGAGCTGGCCGGCCAGCATCGAGGCCGCGCCGAAGCCGAGGCCGCCGGCGGTCGCGAAGGCGCCCAGGTAGAAGGGCCGCGACACTCCGCGGAGCGAGGCCGATGGTCAGGTCGAAGGCGGCGATGCCGTGGCCCGCCCACAGAAAGCCGGCCGAACACCGCATCGAAGGCGATCGGCCACAGGCGGTCCGGCGTGAGGAAGAGCCAGGTGAGCGGCACCGCCGCGATGCCGAAAGAGCAGAAGACCAGGACGGGCCTCGCGCCGATCCGGTCCACCGCCTGGCCCCAGAGCCGGGCCGAGGCGATGCGCACCGCGGCCACGCCGACGCCGTGGGCGGCCACTACCAGGAAGCCGGTGTGGAGGTTGGTCAGCATGTGGTAGGCGAAGAAGCTGGCCGAGATGCCCACCGCCGCGTTCCAGGCGAAGAGATAGCCGAGGAACGGCCGGGCCCGCAGGTCGCCGAGCGCGAGCCGGAGCGACTGCCAGGCGGACACGCCGCGCTCGGCGGGAGCCGGGGGCTCGTGCTGACGCCGCATCAGCACCACGCTGGCCACGCCGGCCAGGCAGGCGACGAGGGTGAGCGTGCACAGGGCGGCGCCGGTCCAGCCGATCGGCGCGAGCCAGTCGAGCAGGATCGCGGCCCCGAGCGAGGTCAGCGTGCCCGCGATGCTGATGACGATGGTCCGGCGACCGACGAAGCGGCCGCGGATGCGGTCCGGCACCAGGTCGCCTATCCAGGCCACCCAGGCGCTGTTGCCGACCACGCTGAAGATCGTGCTGACCGCCACGATGGCGAGGAACAGGTGGAGCTTCGTGGACGCATTCACGTCGAGCGTCGGGAGCGCGAGCAGCGGCAGGAAGGTGAGCCGCGAGATGCCGACGGCCCAGAGCGTGACGGCCTTGCGGCTGCGCGCGCTGGTGAACCAGGCGGCGGGCAGGCTCACGACCTGGGCGCCCAGTGGCAGGGCGCCCAGGAAGCCGATCACCGCCGCGCTCGCCCCGAGGTAGAGCGCCCAACCGATGATCACGGCCCCGCTGGCGCAGGCGGCGAACACCTCGGCGGACGCGCCCTCGGCGACGGCGGCGTTGAGCGAGCGGCGCAGCGGCCGGGCCGGCGCCGGCGCCTGGGCTGTCGCCCGATCCGATCGCGGGGCGCCCGTGAGGGCGGGGCTGGAGCCGGGCAGCAGCTCGCCGGGTTGGGGGATCGAGAAGGCCGAGGCGATGCGAGCGAGCGACGCGAGAACGATGGAGGCGCGGAGTGTCTTCACAACTGGACGGTGTTATGCACGTCCTAGGCCAGGGACTTGGCACGGGATCTCCTCGAAAAGTGTGTGGCTCGTGTAGTTCTGGGAATCGAGGCGCGACGATCCGTGTCAGCGCGTTGACGTAGATCGGCGGGGGAGGTGCTCGATCAGGCGCGCGGGGTCCGGGGGCGCCGGGCGCCCGCGTCGGCCGCGGGGTCGGTGACGATGGCGCAGAGGGCCGCCGCCACGGCCAGCGAGAGGCCGCCGATGACGACAACGGCGAGCCGGTTGTCGCCGCCCACCAGCAACACCAGCGCGCTCTCGTTGGTGAGGAGGCGCTCCATGATCGTGCCGAAGCCGAGCGCGGCCAGGATCTCCGGGATGACGATGAAGAAGTTGAAGATGCCCATGTAGATGCCGGTCTTCCCGGCGGGCAGGGCGCCGGCCAGGATGGCGTACGGCATGGAGAGGGTGCTGGCCCAGGCCACGCCCACGCCCACCATGGGCAAGAGCAGCAGGTACTTGTCGTGGATGACGACGACCGAGACCAGTCCGATGGCCCCCATCAGTAGACACAGGCCGTGGGTGAGGCGGCGGCCCAGCCGCCCGGCCACGGCGGGCAGCGCGAACGAGAAGGCGAAGCACACCGCCGAGTACATGGCGAAGCAATTGCCCGCCCAGGCGATGCCCTGCTCGTAGGCCGGCGCCGGGCGTGCCGCCGAAGATGTTCCGGGCCACCGCCACTCCGAAGTAGAGCCACATGCAGAAGAAGCCCAGCCAGGTGAAGATCTGCACCCAGGCCAGACGCCGCATGGTCGGCGGCATGGCCAGCACGTCGTGGAAGATCTCGGCGCCGGCGGCGCCGAAGCTGGCCTTCTCGGCCTTCATCCGCCGGAAGGCCTGCAGGTCCTCCGGCGGATGCTCCCGGGTGGTGAAGATGGTCCAGAGCACGGCCGCCAGAAAAGCGAACGCACCGAGATAGAAGGCCAGCCTCACCCCGAACGGAATGGTCTTCCCGAGCGTTCCACCGTCACTGCCGGCCGGGAAGAGGTCGGAGAGCAGCCAGGGGAAGCATCGAGGCGATGACCGCCCCCAGCCCGATGAAGAGCGCCTGCATCGCGTAGGCCGCGCGTGCGCTGCTCGGGCGGGAGCAGGTCGGCGACGAAGGCACGGAAGGGCTCCATGCTGATATTGATGGAGGCGTCCATCACCCACAGGAGCCCGGCCGCCATCCAGAGCGTGCCCGAGCTGGGCATGGCGATCAGCGCGAAGGAGGCGAGCAGCGCGCCCGTGAGGAAGTAGGGGCGGCGCCGGCCCAGGCGGTTCCAGGTGCGGTCGCTCATGTGGCCGATGACAGGCTGCACGAGCAGGCCGGTCAGCGGGGCGGCGAGCCACAGGATGGGGATCTGGTGCGCCTCGGCGCCGAGGTACTCGTAGATCGCGCTCATGTTGGCCATCTGCAACGCCCAGCCGAACTGGATGCCCAGGAAGCCGAAGCTCATGTTCCAGATCTGCCAGAAGCTCAGGTGCGGTCGCGGGCTCTCTCCGGCCATCTCGGATCCTCCGCGGGACTACTTGATGAGCAGGACCTGCCCTCGTGCGGACCGAGCGCGAGCGGCAGCCGCCCGCCCGGGCCCAGCTTGCCGAGCGTCTTCTCGGCGAGGAGGTCGGTGACCGACCCACCCGGCGGGGCGCTCTTGAGGGCCACGGCCTCCCGGACGGCCGCGCGGCCGAAGTTGACGGCGGTGACCTGGGTGCCGGCACCGCTGGGAAGTCGGTGGACCATGACGACCAGACCTCGGGCCTGCACGGCCGGCAGCTCGACCTGCTCGCTCTCGTTGATGCGGTATTGCGCGCGCACGCGCAGCATCTTGCGGAGCTCGGAGGCGAACGAGTCCGGGCGCTTGAGCTGCTCGGGGAGCGGGCCGTAGAGGGCCTGGGCCCGCGGCAGATCGCTGCTCGACTTCGCCACGCCGGAGTGCTTGCCCAGCAGGTCGTAGGCGCCCCGATTGATCCAGCGCGTGTCGCCCTCGGCGATCAAGGGTTTCACGGACTCGCCCGGCAGCGTCAGGGCGCCCACCAGATCCCAGCCGGAGAGGGCGAAGACGCCCGGTTGCATGGCGTTGTACAGGGCCAGGAGCAGATGCGCGCGCTGGATGTCCCGCCGCTGCGCCTCGGTGAGACGCCCGATGTCGCGGATGCCGAGGGCGGCGGCGGCCACGGTGGCGGTCGTGCAGGAGACGCCGTTGGCGGCTTTGAGGTTGTAGGGGGCCGCCGGGCCCAGCAGCCGGCCGTGCATCTCGTCCCGGATGGTCTCGCGCAGCGCGCTGCCCTTCACCGGCTTGCCGCGGAAGGTGAACATGGTGTCCTTGTGCCGGGTCCAGAAATGCACCAGCTCGAGCGTGAGCTCGTCGTGATTCTGGAGCGCGTGGATGAGGGCGGCCGGGTCGACCTGGTAGGCTCGCTGCAGGCCGAGAATGAGCCGGAGGAACTCGGCGTCGCCGGTGACGAGGGCGTGCTGGTAGGCCGGGCGGGTGACGAAGTCGTAGGAGAGATCCGCGCCCCCATGGGACATCGCCTGGATGTCCTCGAACGTGAGGTTGAGCTCCTGGAACGTGAAGCCTCCGAGCTTGCGCACCAGGCCGGCGATGAGCTGGTTGGCGGTGACCGAGAGTGGATGGCCCTCGACCAGGCGCGGCTGTTGTTCGGGCCGACCTCGATGCCGAGGAAGCCGTTGGCGTCCAGACGCAGGATCCGCTCGCCCAGGGTGGCCAGCGAGTGGATGGCGTCCCCGCCACCAGCCGCGGCGCGGCGAAGGTGGGGTCGAGCCAGTTGAAGCTGGGCTGCCCTTCCTTGAAGTAGTGCAGGTACACCCAGCGGCGGCTCTTGCCGTCGGCGCCGACCACGACGTCGGTGGCCGACCAGTCCGTCTCCTTGACACCCGGCTCGTAGAAGATGGTGCGCGCGGCAGCTGCCCCACGATGTAGCCGCCCGCCTTGAGGGCGTCCACCGCCGCGGGCCCGAGGTTGATCGAGTCCTGCCGGCCGGCACCGCGGGGAGCAGGCTCCAGTCCGCCGGCCGGATCTCCACCAGGTGGTAGAGGCCCGGGTAGTCGCCGTAGCCCCGCTCGGCGAGACGGAAGTCGGCGCCCTTGCCGCTGTGGCCGGGGATGACGTCGCCGATGAGCACGGCGCCGTGGTCGCGCGCGTGCCGGACCATGGCCTGGTACTGCTCCTCGGTGCCGAAGCCCGGGTCGATCTCGCTGCTGATGCGGTCGAAGTTGCCATCCACGGTGGGCGTGTACTCGCGCCCGCGGATGCCGCCGGCGCGCTTCATGGGGCCAGTGTGCATGCCGGCGATGCCGATGTCATGGAAGACGCGCCAGAGCTCTGGGTCGCCCAGGCTCTCCAGCACCGACTCGCCCGACCCCGTGATCTGAGACGGCGGGTACGCGGTGAACCACACGGGAGGCCAGCGCCGAGGCGGCGCGCGGCTGCGGCGTGGCGTAGGGATGCTGCCACATCTGTCCCTGGCCCGAGTAGCGCCGCGCGGCCAGCTCCGCCTGGTGGAGCATCGAGCGCTCCACGAGCCATGGGATGTAGGTCTCGCGGGAGACGACTTCCGGCGCTGGCGCCGACGGCGTCGCGGGAGCGGGCGCCGCGGGAGCGGGCGCGGCGCTGGGGGCCGGAGCCGGCCTGGGTGTGGGCGGCGACTGGCAGGCGATCCCAAACGCTCCGAGGAGCGTGGCCAGACGAGGAGGACGCCGCGCAGGCGGGTCGTGGCTGCGGCTGCCATCATCGAGCACGAGAACAGAAGCGGCCCCGGCGGTCAAGGGCGGGCCTCCCGTGGCGAAACCGTCGGAGGCGATTCAGCCTAACCGCGGTCTTGGGAACAATAGGAGAACAATATCGGGCGTAAACGGCGCGACCTCCGCCGGCGTCGCATGGGTAGGGAGGTCCGTCATGAAGACAACGCTGAGGAGAGTTGTCGGTCTCGCGGTCGCCACCCTGTTGCTGGGGGCTGCGTCGTCTGCGCGACTCCGTATCGCCACGCCGGGGTGGTCATCGGTCCGCCCGTGGTCGTGGCCCCGCCGGTGGTCGTCGCGCCCTCGTACTCGCGGTGGGGTGGGCCCGGCCGGTGGCGCGGCAGCTGGCACCGCTAGCCGTGCGCCCGTTCAGGCGGGCACGGGCTCGATGAGGGCGGCGCCGTCGTTCCCGGGCGATGAGACGAGGGTCGAGACGGGGTAGGCCTCCACTGCGCGCGGCGGGGTACGAGCGCAAGAGCGGCAGGAGGTCCTGGCTTCGACGAGCTGCCGGTCCAGCCAGCGCGCCTCATCTTCCGGGTCGAGAATGACCGGCATGCGGTCGTGGAGGCGCGCGGCCAGCTCGTTCGGCGTGGTGGTGATGATGGTGCAGGTGGCGGGCACGCCGGCGTCCGGATGCGGCGCGGTGTAGAGGCCCGCGAAGGCGAAGAGGCCGCCACCGCGGAGGCGCAGGTACCAGGGCCGCTTGCGCTTCTGACCGGCGACGGCCTGCCACTCGTAGAACCCGTCCGCCGGCACGAGGCAGCGCGCGTGCTCGAGCGCGTCGCGGAACATGGCGCTGGTAGCCACCGTCTCGGCACGCGCATTGATGGGCGCGAGCTTGCCGTCCCGAGCCCAGTACGGCCGCAGCCCCCACCGCGCCCGGAGAAGCCGGCGCCGCCCCTGTCCCGCCACGATGACCGGCACCGTCTGAGAGGGCGAGACGTTGTAGCGCGAGATCAGCTCCTCGTTGTCCGCCTCCTCCACCTCGATGCCGAACCGCCGGGCCAGCTCCTCGAAGGCCGCCGTCTCCGTGTAGCGCCCGCACATGGGGGTCAGGAAGCGTGCGGGCGCAGGACACGCGTCCGCTTGGCGAGGAGGCGGACGGTGACGTAGAAGACCAGGCCGATGGCGGCGGTCACCGTCCACACCGGATTGAGATCGAAGGCGCCCGTCTCGTGGAGATCCTCGGCCACGTCGATGACGATGGGCAGGACGAGCACGAGGGTGAGCCCGTGATACTCGCGCCGCAGGGCCTCGCGCCAGCGCCAGGGCTCCGCCGCGGGCACGAAGTGGCCGAAGGCCGGCCAGAAGCCGCGGCACGCGCTCGGCCCATTCTCCCACCGGCCACCGAAGCGGGCGCGGAGAAAAACCTCTCGCGCGCGGCGATGAGCGCGTAGTAGACGAGCGTCAGCGCCGCGACGACGGGCGGGAGCAGCCAGGTGTGCGGGAACAGCGCGAGTCCCATGACGATGACGCCGTTGGCGAGGTAGAGCGGGTGGCGAACCAGGGAATAGGGCCCCGTCGTATTCAGGGTCTCCGCCTTCTGTTCCCGCGTATTGCGTCCCGACGTGCCCCGCGCGGCCGCGCCCACCGTCCAGACCCGGAGCGCCATGCCGGCCAGCGAGAGGCTCACACAGCACGCTTCCCAGGCGAGGTCGGCGGCCTCGGTGCCGAAGGGAAGGGTCGCGCGTAGGATGGCCAGGCCGACGAGGGGAAGGAGACCGAGAGGGAGATAACTCCGCCAGCGGAAGAGCGCGTCACCGACGCTCAGCGTCCAGCGTGTTTGCGGCGCGCGGACATTGGCCATCCGGATGCAGCATCGCACTAGGGGCCATCGCCCCCTCAAGCGCGGATCAGCGACTGCGAAGCAGCTCGGCGATTCGTTCTGAAGGAGCTCGGCCGCGGATCTCGCCGGCGGGGTGGAGGAGTCGGGCTCGTCGGGGACGGGCCTGACGCGCGCAGCGGCTCGATTCTGCGGGGCTCCACTCGCTTGGCCTCCGCCGGTACCGCCGGAACCGCGAGCACCGCCGGGGCCTCCGCCGGCACCGCCGGAGCTGCGAGCACCGCCGGAGCCGCGATGACCGCCGGAGCTGCCGCCAGCACCGCGGGAGCCGCGATGACCGCCGGGGCCGCCACCAGCACCGCCGGAATCGGGGAGCCGTCAGCGCCGCGAGCGACTCCGCGTCCTTCGGCAGCGCGGCCACCGGGAACGAGCTGAGCGCCTCCCGGAGGCGGGCCGGCGCGCGAGCGGCCGCGCGAACAGATAGCCCTGCCCGCGGTCGCAGCCGAGCTCCTGGAGCTGGACGAGCTGCGCTCGTTCTCGATCCCCTCGGCGGTGACGGAGAGGTTCAGGCTCTTCGCCACGCTGATGACCGCGCGCACGATGGCGGTGTCCTCGGCGTTCAGCGCCACGCCCTGGACGAAGGAGCGGTCGATCTTGAGCGTGTCCACCGGGAAGCGCTTGAGATAGCCCAGCGACGAGTAGCCGGTGCCGAAATCGTCGATGGCGAGCTGGATGCCGAGCGCCTTCAGCGCGTGCAGCGTCTCTGAGCGTGGACGGCGCGTCCTGCATCACCACGCTCTCGGTGATCTCGAGCTTGAGGCAGGCCGGGTCGATGCTGGCTCTCCGCCAGCGCGTCCGCCACCGCGGCGACGAGGCCGGGATCCTGAGCTGCCGCGCGGAGAGGTTGACGCTCATCGTGAGCGGCGGCTGGTGATGGAATCTGGGCCGTCCACTCCGTGAGCTGGCGGCAAGCCTCCCGGAGCACCCAGGTCCCCACCGGGACGATGAGCCCCGTCTCCTCCATCAGCGCGATGAACTCTTCCGGCGGCAGGAGCCCGCGCTCGCGGTGCTGCCAGCGCGCGAGGGCTTCCACCTCGACGATGCGGCCGCTGCCCAGGTGCACCACCGGCTGGTAGTGGAGGACGAACTCGCCGCGCAGCAGCGCGCCGCCGCATGTCGAGCTCGAGGTCCAGCCGGTCGATGGCGGGACGCCGGTGGCGGGATCGAAGACCTCGTAGCGGTTCTTGCCCTTGCCCTTGGCGCGGTACATGGCGAGATCCGCGTCGCGCAGCAGCTCCTCCGGCGTGATCGTCCGCCGGCGTATCCAGCGCCACGCCCACGCTCATGGTCACGAACACCTCGCGCCCGTCGAGCGGGAACGGCTTCTCCAGCGCGATTCCGTCACGCGCTGGGCCACGCTGATGGCCGCTTCGGGGCCGTCGAGGTCTTCCAGGAGAATGCGCGAATTCGTCGCCTCCCAGGCGGGCCACCGTATCCTCGGGCGGACACGGTCGCGCAGCCGGCCGCTGGACTCGATCAGCACCTGATCGCCCATCGCGTGGCCGAGGCTGTCATTGACCACCTTGAACCGGTCGAGGTCCAGGAACAGCACGGCCACGTGCTGCGCGCGACGCTCGGTACGGGCCAGGGCATGAGCTCAGGCGGTCCATGAAGAGCGCGCGGTTGGGCAGACCGGTGAGGGCATCCTGAAGGCCTGGCGGGTGAGCTGGTCGAGCTGCTTCGGGAAGTTGTTGATCTCCTGCGACTGTTGCCTCGATCGTGCTCATCATCTTGGTGAAGGAGAGCATGAGCGTACCGATCTCGTCCTTCCGGTCCACCGTGGCGATGTCGCCCGGCTTGGCGGCGGTCACCATGCTCGCCGCACGGGTCAACGCCCTGGCGATGTCATAGATGATGAAGCCGCCGCCCGCCATGAGGAGGACTCATGAAGAGGAACATGACCGAGACGGCGAGGAGGTCGCGCGAGTTCCGGACAGGGTCCAGCATGGGCATGAAATACGTGTAGAAGAGATAGGCCAGGATGAGGAGTGGAATGAGGGAGCACAGGGCCAGCGCCAGTCCCATCTTCTGGCGGACTTGCTTCCCGCTGAATGCGATTTCCCGGTTGATGTCGTTGCTGCCCATAGCGTGCAAAGCCCTCGATGGCAGGTATAGAGCAACCCCGATGCCAGTCCCCTCGGATTCCAGACCTTATATAGAATTCAATAGGTTGGGCGACGATACGCCGTCTCCAAACCGTGAGGGTTCCTCCCCGATCACGCTAAGACGCTACAATTTTGGGCTCCCCGCGGCGCCCTGTGTCACGGATCGCGCATACTCGCGGGCAAGTTATCCCAGCCTCCCAGCGCCCTTGCCCAAGAGAGGAGCCATCCATGAGGGAAGCGGTCATCGTCGCCAGCTCGCGTACCCCACTCGCGAAGTCCTTCCGCGGATCGTTCAACCTGACCCGGCCGGACGATCTCGCCGCCCACTGCATCAAGGACGCGCTCGGCAAGGTGCCGCGTCTCGATCCCAAGGAAGTCGAGGACGTCATCCCGGGCTGTGGCCAGCCGCACGGGGCCCAGGGCACAACATCGCCCGGTGGCCGCCCTGCGGGCCGGGCTCGCCTCGTCGGTGGCGGGCACGACGGTGAACCGGTTCTGCTCGTCGGGGCTCCAGGCCATCGCCATGGCCGCGCATCACATCATGAACGACGGCGCGGAGGCCGCGATCGGGGGCGGGTGGAGAGCATCACCATGCTCAAGCGCGACTCCGATCCCAATCCGTGGGTGAAAGAGCACTGGCCGGGCACCTACATGGTGATGGGTGACACCGCGGAGGTGGTGGCCAAGCGCTACAAGATCAGCCGCGAGGCGCAGGACCAGTACTCGCTGGAGAGCCAGAAGCGGACGGCGCGGGCGCAGCGGGAGGGCTTCTTCAAGGAAGAGCTTGCCCCGATGCAGGTGGTGCGTGGGCGTGCTCGACAAAGAAGACGGGCGAGGTGGTGAGCAAGGAGGATTTCTACGTCGACAAGGACGAGTGCAACCGGGCCGATACCACCCCTGGAGGGCCTGCTGGGGCTGCCGCCGGTGTTCGACAAGACCAGCGGGCAGGGGACGGTGACGGCCGGCAATTCCTCCCAGCTCTCCGACGGCGCCTCCGCCACGCTCCTGATGTCCATGGACCGCGCGAAGGCCCTCGGCGTGACCCCCAGCTCATCTTCCGCGGCTTCGCGGTGGCCGGCTGCGATCCCGACGAGATGGGTATCGGCCCGGTGTTCGCGGTGCCGAAGCTGCTCCAGCGCCACGGCCTCAAGGTATCGGACATCGACGTGTGGGAGCTCAACGAGGCCTTCGCCGTCCAGGTGCTCTACTGTCGGGACCGGCTCGGGATCGACCCGGCCAAGCTCAACGTGAACGGCGGCTCGGTGTCCATCGGCCATCCATTCGGCATGACGGGCTCGCGCATGGTCGGCACGCTGGCGAACGAGATGTTGCGCCGCAAGGCGAAGTACGGGTGGTGACGATGTGCGTGGGGGCGGTCAGGGGGCGGCGGGGCTCTTCGAGGCCTGCGTCTAGGCTTCCCGGCGGCAACAAGACTGCGAACCGGGGTCCCGGGGGTCAGAACCCCGGGCCCCGGAGTTGTTTTCGGCGCCGTTCCTCAGCGGAAGTATTTGGTGAGGTAGGGCGTCGAGCGACGCGGGGTCGTTCCCCGCGTGCGCGCGGTGACCAGCCAGGATTCGCCGTCGAAGTGAGCGTGGGACCACACCTCGTTGAAGACCTGGATACGATCCATCGGCTTGAGGGGTGCGTGTAGAACCGGATCGGTGAATTGGCGGGGACATGGGTCCAGGCATGGTGGACCAGCACCCGCTCATACGCGTGTACGCCCTCGTCGACCGGCCCCGCCGTCGTGCGGCGGGCGTTGTCGTGGGGCGCGGATCATCTCTGGAGTAGAGGCTGAGCTTCATCGCCGGGTCTCCTTGGCCCTCTGGATAGCAAGCCCCGAGCCAGCGATCATTCCGGTATTGAGATCAATATAGTTGGCCCGCGTGATGCGGTCTTGACTCTACAAAATCGAGGGCCGCCGAATCGGCGACCCTCGGATTTTCGAGTCGGCTCCCGCAACCTTGCGGGTGGATTGAGTGGGTGGGGGTTGTTGCCTAGAATGTCCGCGATCCGACCATGACGCACGATCCTCGACGGGTCCGGCGACGCTCTCGTTCTGGCGGGCGCGCTTCTCGCCCTGCTGACCGGCGCGGCGATGGCGGAGCCACGCCCCACGCCGGAAACGTCGCGATTGTCCGATGAGGATCGCGCCTGGATCCGCGCCCACCCGGTGGTGCGGGTCGGGGTCGCCGAGACGCCTTGGCCGCCCTATGATCTCTACTCCGAGGACGGCGAGCACCGGGGCATCACCGCGGACTACCTCGATCTCTTGCCACGCGCCGCCTTTCGCATCGAGCGCGTTCCCCTTCAGGACACTTTCCCGAGGCCTTCGAGGCGCTGCGCCGGGGGCAGGTGGACATGCTGGGCTCGATGGCGCGCACGCCGGATCGCGAGGCGGTGGCGGGGTTCACGGCGCCCCATGCGTCGAGCCTCCGATGCTCCTCACGCGGAGGAACGACGCGTCGATCCGGCGAGCGTCGAGGGATCTCGACGGCAAGAAGGTCGCCCTCGAGCGGGGCTATGCGGCGCGGGAGTTCTCGAAGCGCGCCGCGCCCGAGGGCGGTGATCGTCGACGTCACCACCACGCTGGAGGTTCTCAGGCGGTCGCGCGTCCGGTGAAGCCGACGCCTGCACGGGGAGCCTCCGTCACCAGCGGGTATCTCGAGCGAGGTAGTAGATCCACTTACCCGCAATCTGAGGTGCGCATCGAGGCAGCCTTCCCACCACCGAGCTTCCGACTCGCGGTGGCAAGGACCCGCCCCCGGCTGGGCAAGATCCTGACGCCGCCCTGGCGTGCTCGCCGGAGGTCGGACCACGACGGATCCGCGCCCGCTGGGTTCCCAGGCACGGCAGCACGAGGGCGCTCGGGGACCGCGGTCGAGCTGACCGCCGCCGAGGCGCGCGTGGATCCGGCAGCATCCCGATCCGGTGGCGGGTGGTCGCGAACCGGCGCCCGCTCCGACATGCTCGAGAAGGACGGCCGGCACTCGGGCATCGCGGCGAGTGCCTCGCTCTGCTCCGCGATCGCCTCGGGCCGAGTTCAGAGTCCCTGCCCGTCGCCGATCGGCGCGGAGCTGGCCGAGCGCGCCCCGGACGCGCGAGCTGGACATGGCCGCGCTCATCGTTCCGAACCGCGATCGGGCTGCCTACCTCGTCTCTCACGCGCCCCGTCTTCTCGATGCCTGGTGATCGTGACCGCGACCGACGCCCCTTCATCACCGGCGTGCGCGATCTCCGTGGCAAGAATGTCGCCGTCACCGCCGCCGGCAATGCCGCCAGAGGTCATACTCGGCGAGCGGTTCCAGCCCGTCCGGATCGTCACCGTCGAGTCAGACGCCGAGGGGCTCGCGGCGGTCGCGCGAGGGCCGGGCGGTGGCGCTGGTCGCTCCCGGCCACGGTGAGCCCGCTCATCCAGGAGCAGTACACCTCCACGATGAAGGTGGCGGCGCCGTTGCCCGAGGTGCCCTCCGACTTCGCGATCGGCGTGCGCGGTGACTGGGCGCCCCTGCGCGACATCCTCGACAAGGGGGTCGCGTCGATCACGGACGAGGAGCACGGCGCCATCCGCAGCCGCTGGCTGGGGTGACGTACCGGCTCGCGCTGGAGTGGCGGCGCTACTCCGGCGTGCTCATCCCGCTCGGCGTGACCATCGGGCTGGTGATCCCGGTCATCGCGATCTGGAACCGGCGCCTCCAGGCGCAGATCGTGCAGCGCGAAAGGCGGAAGCCGCGCTGGCCACCGCGAAAGGAGACGGCCGACCAGGCGAACCGCGCGCCGAGAGCTCCTTCCTGCGCGACCATGAGCCACGAGATCCGCACCCCATGAACGGGGTGCTCGGCATGCTCGAGCTGTCTCAGGCTTGAGCCGCCTCGAGACCGAGCAGCGCTCCTCGCTGAGCACCGCGCGCGAGTCCGCGCGGTCGCTGCTCGGCATCATCGACGACATCCTCGACGTCTCCAAGATCGAGGCGGGCCGGCTCGAGCTGCGGCCGGAGCTCGCCTCCATCGCCGCTGCGCTGGAGGGCGTGTTCCTGGTGTACTCGGTGGCGGCGAGCCGGAAGAACCTCCCGCTGATGCGCAACGGTAGATCCGCGGATCAGCCCCGCCCTGCATCGTGGATCCCCTGCGGCTGCGCCAGATCCTCAACAACTTCGCCAGCAACGCGCTGAAGTTCACTCGCCGAGGGCCACGTGGAGATCCGCGCGGAGCTGCTGGAGCGACGCGACGGCGCGGACGCGTCGCGCTTCTCGGTGACGGACACCGGGATCGGCATCTCGACCGAGAACCAGCGCAAAGCTCTTCCAGCCCTTCGTGCAGGCCGAGGGCGACACCACCCGGCGCTTCGGCGGCACCGGCCTCGGGCTGGCCATCTGCCGCCGGCTCGCCGACATGATGAAGGCGGCGCTGGTGGAGATGCAGAGCGAGCTGGCAAGGCGGCACGACCATGAGCTTGACCCTCACCCTGCCCATCGGGGATCCTGCTCAGCTGCCGTCGCCGATGTCCTCGACGTGCCGCGGCGCACGCCGCCGCGACCTGGCGGGCCGGCGCGCGGCGCCTAGCGTGGCGGCGGCGGTCGCGGGAGCGCACCCTGGTCCTGGCGGTGGACGACCACCCGACCAACCGCAGCCTCCCTCGAGCGCCAGCTCAACGTGCTCGGCTACGCGTGCCGAGACCGCCGAGAACGGCGCGCGAGGCGCTCGAGAAGCTGGTCGAGCGGGCGCTTCGCCGCTCGTCATCACCGACTGCCACTATGCCCGAGATGGACGGCTACGACCTCGCCCGCGCTCATCCGGCGCCGATGAAGCGGGACGCCGGCTCGCCCGGATGCCCGGTGATCGCCTGTACCGCCAACGCGCTCCGGGTGAGTCCGACGTCTTGCTTCGCCGCCGGGATGGACGACTATCTGCGCCAAGCCCATCGAGATGGCGGCGCTCGCCCGCGCGCTCGACCGGTGGCTCCCGCTGCCCGCGGCAGAGCGGCCGGCCGACGGCGCGGCCGGCGGCCGGCCGTCGAGCCCGACCCGCCTCCCCATCGAGCTCCGGCCCGCTCGCCAGACCTGACCGCCGGCGACCAGATCATGGAGCGGGACATCCTGCGCGAGTACAGGACGAGCCAACGACGCGGACGTGGCGGCGCGCTCACGGACGCCCTGGCGCGGAAGGACCTGGCCGACGTCGTGCGCGTCTCCCACCGGATCAAGGGAGCCAGCCGCATGGTGGGAGCGCGAGCGCGCTGGCCGCCGTCTGCGCCTCTCATCGAGCAGGCGGCCTGACGGGAGGGTCTGCCGGCGGTGGCCACCGAAGAGGATCGCTTGCGACGGGAGATCAGCCGGCTCAACGGGTACACTGAGCGCCCGGGAAGCGGCGACCGCGCGACGTGACACGAGCGCGGTACGCCGAGGAAGGCTGGGCCGCGCCGAACAGTCGGGACCAGCTTGCACAGGTGAGGGGACGATGCCACCGAAGCGGAAACCGGACGCCACCCCAGAAGGCTCATCGCAAGATTCCGCCCGAGGAGCGCGCCCGCGAGGGCGATCCTGCGCGCGAAGAGTCCTCGCCCGGTGACAAGGTCCGCATGACCTTTCGCGTGGTGCTGCCGCGCCCGCACGCCGAAGCCCTTGCCGCCCGGGCGATCCGCGAGCAGAAGAACATCGTGACGCTGGTGACGGGAGATCCTCGGAGTGCCGCAGCCGCGGCGGAGCGGCTGGGGTGACGTTGGCCGCGCACCGTTGCGCTCGCCCTCGGTGTCGCGCTGCCGGTCGGCGGAGTGCTGCCAGCGCAGGGTTTCCCACAGTGGAGAGAGGATCCAGCGTATCAACGAGCCCCTGAAGCGCTGCTCAGCAAGAGGCGGCAAGGCAACACTGGAAAGCTGCCTCTTCATTTGAGGATACGAGGACAAGATCTCCCAGCCCCGCTGGCCCCTAGGACTGCGTAGCCACGATCATCGCCGCCCCTCCCTATTGGGCCCTTTAGTCCTAGCCGCAGGGCGTCTTGCTTATGCTCCCCCACAAGGTGTCTTCACTTTGGAACACTTTTCGGAATGGGAGGCCCGTCCTTGACGAACAGGCTCGACACGCCGGGGAACCCCATCTGCCCGGTCTGTGACCTCCTCATCGTGGATCCCTACACGTGCCCATTCGTCGGCGAGCAGCGGGTGCACCGAGAGTGCTGGGCCTCGCCATTTTCGCGAACCCCGGCGGGGCACCGCGGAAGGCGCAAGCTGAGGCGAGGATAATGACTCGAGTTGGGCTCACGATCATCCGCTGGGTCGCGGTCGCCAGCCATGGCCGTCGCCGCCTACTTCCTCGCCGACTGAGCAACCGAGGTGGTGCCCGCAATCGAGCGGGCGCTCAGGCGGGGCGCGCGGGGTAGCGGTGTAATGTCCGCCCCTCCCTCGTCGAAGCGGGACAAGTGCGGACCGGTCCGCCGCCCTTCCCTAACCGAAGACGCCATGGCATCCTATCCAGGCCCATGATGCGATCGTCTCCCGACCGCCGCCTCTCGATACCTGGCGCTGATCGTTGCGCTCTCCCTCTCCTCCGGCTGCACGCAGACCGTCCCCTCACCACGACCTGCTCGAAGCCACGGACCTGGTGGGCCGCTGGACCGGTTCCTGGCGCAGCGGCGCGATCTCCGGCAGATTTACCCTGCAGATCGCCCGGGGCGGCGGCGATCGGCTGACCGCGACGGCCGTGTGGTCCGGCTTGCCCACGGTCCGGCGCGAGTTCACCGGCGCCCTCGCCAATGGCCAGCTGATCCTCGGCGATCCGAAGACCGACGGACTGGCGCTGACCGCGCAGCGCCGCGGCGTGGGCGGCTTCTCACTGGGCGGCGATCCTGGGCGATGGCAGTCCAGCATCTGGTCGGGCCCTACGCGTTGCTCGTCGACGGCCGGCCGCTCGCGGGCACCGCCGACGTGTCGAAAAGCCGACTAGCGTCAGGTCTGGCAATACCGGGGGCGGTCGCGGGCTCGCCGACGGCACCGCAGAGCCTCTCGCAGTAACCTCCCGGCCGCCACGCGGCGAACGTGCGGGCACCTCGACCGGAACATCCCGCAGACCCGGCAGATCCTGCGGAGGCTGCTCGTAGGCCGGCTCACGTGCGAGCCGTTCGAGGAGGAGGAGCGCCGCGGCCACTGCTTCACTGGGTAGGCCTGTGTGCGACGATCCTGCCCGGTGAAGGCCATCCAACGGTCGTCTTCTCGTACGTGCGCCCGCTAGAGGGGCGTGCTAGCCTCCCGGCTATGCGCCGTCTGCCGGAAGGTGTCGATCCACGACCGCCAGGCGGTGTGCTCCGGTCGCTGCCGGGCGGCCCGGAGCCGTCAGCGGAAGGCCGAGGCGCGGCGGGAGTGCGACGCGGAGATCCGGGCCCTGCTCGCGGCGGCACTCGGGAAGCTGAGGGAGCACCCGTGATGGAGCGACGCGCCTTCCCAGTGATGGTCTCAGGGAGTCTCCTCGCCGTACCGCCTCGCCACCGTGGCCCGGATCGTCTTTGGCAGCGTACAAGACCCCGTTGGCGATGGACTCGTGCACAGCCTGGCCCGACCTGGGACAAACATGACCGGCATCACAGACCTTGCGCCCGAGTTGGATGCGAAACGGTGGAGATCCTGAAGGAAGCCTTGCCGAGCATCTCGCCTTGTCGCAACACTCGGCGCGTCGGATCAGTCCCGACAGACCGATTTCGCGCCGAAACGCCGACCGCGCGGCCGCGACGTTAGCCTTCAGCCCTTCGGCACTACACCGTCAGAAGGGCCGACGAACCTTCAGGTGCGTTCGACAGCGATGAAGAAAGAGGCGGTCCAAGGCGTTGTCATCCAACAAAAATCCGCTCTTCTGGACAGAGCGATCACGCGTCGGCAATCTCGGTCTTAGGTATGGCTGCCGATCGTATATTCCGAGGGGCCAACTGCCGAAGCGGGAAGCCTTTATCGCGTATGGTGCTGACGTCGCTGACCTCTATCGACGAGTTGCTGACTATGTGGCAAAGATCCTGAAGGGCGCCAAGCCTGCCGACCTGCCCGTCGAGCAACCCACCAAGTTCGAACTGGTCATCAATTCAAGATCGCCAAGGCGCTCGGGCTCACGATCCCGCCGTCGCTCCTGGTGCGGGCGGATCAGGTGATCGAGTGATTGACCGGCGGGCGTTCATTGGCACCCTTTCGCCGCCCCGCTCGCCGCCGAGGCCCAGCCGGCGGGGAAGGCCTACCGGATCGGCTACCTCGGGGAGCACCCCGCTGACCGCTCCGGAGTTGGTTCCCATCTGACCGCGCTTCGTTGATGCGCTCCGGTGAGCGCGGCTGGGTCGAGGGTCAAAACATCGTCCTCGAGCGTCGGTACGCGCAGGGGCGAGTCGAGCGATTCGATGAGCTTGCCGGTCGAACTCATTCGGCTCCGTGTTGACGTACTCATCGCCGCTTCGCATCCCGCCACCCTGGCCGCCCGGAAGGCGACGAGCGAGATCCCGATCGTGATGGCGGGTGTCGGTGACGCGCTCCGTGGTACGGGCTCGTGGCGAGCTTCTGGCCCAGCCCGGAGGCAACGTGACGGGCATCACGCTCATCGACCCAGGACGTCGCGGCGAAGGGGTTGGAACTGGTCAGGGAGTTCTCCCCGACCGACGCGCGTCGGATTCCTCTGGAATGCCGCGCTGCCGTTCAAGCGACGTGATCTGGAGCGAGGCGCGGACGGCGGGGAGCAGCTCACGCTGACGCTCCGGCCCCTCGACATCCGCCGTCCCGAGGACCTCGAACCGGCGTTCGCCCTGCGCGGCCCGAGAACGCATTCAGCGGCGCTGTTCGTCCGGGCCGACCCCCTCACGCTCGTCAATCGCGAGCGGATCGTGAAGCTCGCGGCGCAGTATCACCTCATCGCCATGTGACAGCGCGGGCGAGTTTGTAGCTGGCCGGCGGTCTCATGTCGTACTCGGCACCGCTCACGGCGGCGTCTCCGTGGCGCGGCAAACCTATGTGGACAAGATCCTCAAGGGCGCCAAGCCCGCCGACCTGCCCGTCGAGCAGCCGACGAAGTTCGAGCTGGTCATCAACCTCAAGACCGCCAAGGCCCTCGGCCTGACGATCCCGCCGTCGCTCCTGCTGCGGGCGGATCAGGTGATCGAGTGATGGACCGCCGCCGCTTCCTGCTGACCCCGCTGGCGGTGCGACGTTCTCATTTCCATCGATTACACCACGTCCCGCTCACCCACAGCAGTCCACAACGGCTCTCGCCTAAACGAGTCGCCTCTCTTGGAGCAGCCCTCAAAGTTCGAGCTGGTCATCAACCTCAAGACCGCCAAGGCGCTGGGCCTGACGGTCCCTCAATCACTGCTGCTGCAGGCCAATCACGTGATCCAATAGCTCATGCTCGACTAACGCGGCCAGCTCCCTGCACGCATCGCTCGTCTGCTAGACTCCCACCAGCCATCCTCCACCGAGGTGCCCATGCGGCGGATCGGGCTCGCGGTCGTTCTCGCGCTCGGCCTTCCGTTTGCCCCGCTCGCCGCCGAGGTGCAGCCGGCGGCGAAGATGCCCAGGGTCGGTTATCTATCGATGCTCCTCATATTCTGATTCATCGTTTGGGCCTCTTCGCAATGCATTCCGGGAGGGCTGCGTGAGCATCGGTTATATCGAAGGCCAAACCATCACCATCGAGTGGCGGTTTGCCGACGGCAGCCGCGAGCGGCTCCCCGACCTCGCCGCCGAGCTAGTCCGTCTCAAGGTCGACGTCATCTTTACCGAAACAACACCAGCGGCCCGAGCTGCAACGCAGGCCACCACCACGATCCCCATTGTCTTTAACCCCATCTCTGATCCGGTTGGGGAAGGGTTCGTTGCGAACCTGGCGCGACCGGGCGGGAACGTCACGGGGTTAACCCAGGTGTCTCGGGAGCTAAGCGGGAAACGGCTCGAGCTGCTCACGGGAGCTGTCCCCGGGTGACACGCGTGGGCGTTCTCTCGCATTCCGGCGTCCCCAGCGAACGCTCGGTAAGAGTCATGTTGGAGGAAACGGAAGCCGCGGCCCGCGCCTTGGGTGTGCAGCTGCGACACCTAGAAGTGCAAGGTCCCCGTGATCTCGACCGGCCATTCGCCGCGATATCTCGCGAGAAGGTCGGCGCTCTCATCGTGTTGCCGAGCCCGATGTTCCTTAGTGAGCGAAGACTCATCGTGGATCTCGCGACCAAGAATCGGCTGCCAGCGATGTTCTTCTTGAGGGAATTTGCGGAGGCTGGAGGCCTCATGTCGTATGGACCGAACTTCCCCGAGCTGTGGCGGCGTGCCGCCACGTACGTAGACAAGATCCTCAAAGGCGCCAAGCCCGCTGACCTACCCGTCGAGCAGCCCACCAAGTTCGAGTTGGTGATCAACCTCAAGACGGCCAAGGCGCTCGGCCTGACGATCCCGCCGTCGCTCCTGGCGCGGGCGGATGAGGTGATCGAGTGATGGAGCGGGATCAGATCCGCTGACGGGGCGGTCAGCCCGTCTATCAGATCGTGAGGCAGGCATCAAGCCCGGCGAAGATCGCCGCGACGCCTCGCGGGAGCACCTCGGCATGATCGGGTGGCGGGTGCTCGAGGAGGTGTCCTTCGTCGAATGGTGCGGCCACGCGCAGCACTTCCCGTCGTGCCCCATGCGGACGGAGAGCGGGCCGCGCTAGGTGCCGGATCTCGCAGACGCCGCATGAGGGCATTGGGGAGAACATCGATGATCACAATTCTGTTCCACATGACCGCCAAGGCCGGGCTGGAAGACGAACGCATTCGGGTGGCCAGGACGTGACGGTTCGCACACGAGCCGAGGACCACGGCTGCATTAGCTACGTGCGTTCTATCGGCGCAGCGACAACCCGCGCGCTAGCTCATTCCCTTCGAACAGTGGCAGGATCCTTCGTCCCTTGCAGCGCACATAGAGCGCTCTGGGGCGCGTCTCGCCCCCTGATGACAGTGAGCCCTATCCGCCCACGCACCACCGCCGGCGCCTCCCGAAGGCGTCCTCGGGCTCTTCGAGAAGACTGAGGCCATACGCCACGACGGCCTCGAGTGAATCGTTCCTCCTGGCAACCGGTTGCTGACAGCATGTTAGCCCATAGCTAACATGGCGCCAGAGAGGATAGGTCGAATGCTTAGGTGGCGCGCGAGGCAAAAGGGTGGACTCAGGACGAACTGGCCAGGAAGGCCAAGCTCACGAAGCCGTACATCTCTCAGCTCGAGAACGGCGTGCGCAAGAACCCTCGCTCCCGGCCCTTCAGCGGCTCGCCAAGGCCCCTCGGCGTGCCGGTGGCGGAGCCTGCTGGGCTAGATGGCGAAAGACGACCCGATCCTCAGATTCCTCGGGCAGCATTGCCGAAGGGCATTCTCACCTGCTTGTCTGTGGCGAGCGCGCGATTGAGCGGAAGCGGATCTCCTCCTGAGTCAAGGCTTCATCACACAGGCGGGGTGCCTTTACATTGGCGGTGGAGGAGTTCGGGACGGCTAGTCTCTTGAGAGAGCCTACGAGACAGGCCTAGACGCGGTGGTTATCCAAGACTTCTACGACCATGAGGCAAAGCTAGAGGCAGCAGCGGCCCACATCGACGCGAATGATCTCGCTCCTGGACAATAGCGGAATGTTTTCCGCTCAGATGTTCGATGCCAGCTTCTTCGACGTGGGCCGCCAGTGGGACCTACCAGCGCGGTTGTCGGGCTTGTTCGTTGACTGGATGAATGGCGCTTGGAACCATGGGCTTCGGCGTCGATGGCGACGTGCTGGCGCGGGAGGAGCCGGAACGTGCAGCTCCGAATCGAGCAGGTGACGGCCCTGTGGACCTAAGCGGAAAATGAAGTAATTTCGGCGCGTTCGAGCGCGCCGAGGGCATGGCCAATCAACCCTAACCTGCGAGGAGAGCATCGATGGCCACGGCTGCGGTAACACGCCTGCCCGACCCCGCGCGCGCAGCCTCCTCCGCCCGAGACTGCGCAGGGTGACGTGATCCCCGACGCCCGCGAGCTTCGCCGAGGATAGACAACATCAACGCCCTCCGGCGGCGGGCATTCCACTCGTGGCCCCCGCCCCCGTGACGTAATCTGCCAGACCCGACGCTGGTCGCCTCAGGAGCCTACGGCACAGCCAGGTGGCGCGCGCCGCGCGGAGCCGCGCGGCGGCCGCGGCCGGCGGCCCTGGCCCAGCGCCTGCGCTTCTCTTTATCCCGACACCGTGACCTGGGCGTTCGGCGTGCAGGGCATCGTCCTCGAGGTCGATCTCGAAACGTGCGCGATCACGCTTCTCAAGCTCGCCGCCATGCACGACAGCGGGCGCCCCATCAACCCGGTGATCGTGGAGGGCCAGCTCCACGGCGGCATCGCCCAGGGCCTCGGCAGCGCGCTCGGCGAGGCGCTCATCTTACGACGACGCCGGCCAGCTCCTCACCGGCACTCTCATGGACTATCGCAATGCCGCGCGCAGCGACATTGCCCCACTCGCCGTCGTCCACATGGAATTCCCGTCGGCCATCAATCCGCTCGGCATCAAGGGCGTGGGCGAGAGCGGCGTCATCGCCCCGGCCGCCGCGGTCGCCAATGCGGTCGAGGGACGCGCCCGCCGACTATGGCGTGGAGGTGGATAGCCCGCCGGTGACCTCCTGCACCGGACTTCGCCCTCCCAGGCCACCGGACGCTGGCCGGCCCGGCAGGCCAGACGGCGCGGGCAAAGCAGGAGTCTGGAGGCCCGCAGATTCGGGCAGAACTCCCTGGAAGAGACGTTCCGCCGTTCCAGGCTGCCGAGCAGGCCCACCAACTCAATCCGTTTTCATCACCTCTCCCTTGGTATGGCACCTTGCTTTCTCTGCGTCGGCGTCGCCAACGATGCGGCCGAAGGACTCTGTGGACCGACGTACGTTCCTGGGTAGCTTGGCTGGCGCCGTCCTCACTGCGCGCGCGCGCCGAGGGCGCAGAAACCAAAGAAGCTCCGTCGCATCGGCATGATCGAAAGAACCTCGACGGTGATAAATGCCGCCAACGTCGAGAGCTTCCGACGGCAGGGCTGCGGGAACTTCGGGTACGTTGAGGGCGAGCTTCGGTCATCGAGTACCGATCGGCCGATGGCCGGGACGAGCGGTTCCCCGCCCTCGCCACTGAGCTCGTGCGACTGAAGGTCGACTTGATCGTGACTCGAGGCACGCCCGCGGCGCTGGCGGCCCAGAATGCCACCGGAACGATTCCGGTGGTGATTCTCCGGGGTGGGCGATCCGGTTGGACTAGGGAGTCGTCGCCAGCCTCGCACACCCCGGCGGGAATATCACGGGCTGAGCGCCGCAGTAACGGAGATCTACCCGAAGCGGGTCTCAGCTCCTCCGGGAGCTGGTTCCGCGAGCGGCGCGAATGGCGGTCCTCTTCAATATGAGTAACCCGGCTCTCCCGCCTCAATGGAAAGAGATCGAGACGCGCCACGCGATCCCTGGGAATCGAGCCTCACCTGCTCGACGTCCGAACGCCCTGAGGATCTGGAGCCGGCGCTCCGACGCCGCGACCAGAAGCAGCGTGCCGACGCGCACTTATCGTGGGCTCCGACACTCTCACGCAGGCGAATCAACGGCGCATCGTCGACCTGGTGGCGAAGCGCCGGCTGCCCGCGATCTACGCATCCACGGAGTTTGTCGGGGGCTTGGTCGTCTACAGGGTGAACTACCCCGGGAGATGTATCGCCACGCGCGCTCGCTTCGCGCACAAGATCTTCAACCGGGGCAAACCCCGCTGACCTCCCGCCGTCGAGGAGCCGACGAGGTTCGAGCTGGTCATCAACCTCAAGACCGCGAAGGCCCTCGGCCTGAGGATCCCCCGTCGCTCCCTACCTGCGGGCGGATCACGTGATCGAGTAGGTGCATGTGATTGCTGGAGCTGGGGGCAGGATTCGGCGGCTGCGCCCAGGATCTGTCCGTCTCCAGAGTTACGCCATCTTGGCCAGGGCCGCGCGTCGGCACTCTTGCCGTGTGAACGCCCGCAGCGTCTCGGTACGAACGCTGCCGAGCGATCCCAAGGAGTGAGCGATCGCAGACATGGTCACGTCGTCCAGGGCGTCCACGCGTTACTGCGGACGAAGTCCAGGCCGGGAGCTGGGAAATGCGGACTCGCTTCAGGCATATCTACCGCAAAGCGACGCTTGGCGGCAAAATCGGCTGGCCGTCCAGAAATCATTCAAGCCGTTGAAGCGTACGAAACGATGACTTCATCGTCCTGGGCGCGTTGAAGGATTTTTGGCGCTACGTAAACTGCTCCCGTTCAGCTGCGCATTCACAGCCGATCGATCGGCGGCGGCGGCTCATGGCCGGGGAGCGGGGCGGACCCGGGCCCGTGGCTCGATGCCCCGGAAAGCGGCGGTGTGGCAGCCAGCTCCACCCGGGTGCATGCCGAGGCGCCCGGCCATTGCCTGAGAGGCAGGGGTCGCCCTCTAGAGACCGCCCTCTCGGGTCGTTCTCTGTAATCGCACGACGCCCTGCTTCACGGGAATTGCCCCGCCATCTCCCGCTACGGGGCCAAAGGGTGGGAGGGGGGGAGCGGCTTGGGCTGTCCACTTCCGAAGATCGGCCCCGCAGTCCGGGCAGCGGGCTGGCCGCACTGCGGGAGATCACGGTCGCGCCGCAAAGGCCGGGCAGTTGCGCCCGTTGCTAAAAAGATTGGTGACCCCGGCGGATTCGAGCCCGCGATCTCGACCTCGGAAAGGGGTCGCGTCCTTGGCCAGGCTAGACGACCGGGGTCATGCGCGCGCCGCGGCAGTGGAACCGCCCGCATCGTTAGCAGAGACGCCGCAAAGCGGACAACCAGTGCCGCTTCGCGCGCTGGGGTCGCACAAGAACGATTGCTCGCCGACAAGGTGAAGGGCGCGTCGCCCCTCAGCCTCGGTCGCCGGCCAGCGTGGCCAGGCGCCGCCGCCAGGCGGGCCCAGCGCGGCGGTTGCGCAGCAGAGCGGACGGACTGCCGCGGAGCGCGCGGAGAACGTTCTCCGCCGCGGCCTCGACCATGCCGGTCGTAGAGCGATCTGGGGATGGCTGATATTGTGCCCGGTGGCGATTACCTGCGGGTGCGTCCGCAGGGTTGTCGGCCGGCGTGGGCTCCCCCTCCCACACGTCCAGCCCCGCTCCGGCGATGCGACCATCGTCGAGCGCGCGACGAGCGCCGCTCTCGTCAACCAGCGGGCCGCGCGCGCGGTGTTCACCGAGATACGCGTCCGGCCGCCGCATGAGAGCCAGCTCCGCGCGCCGATCAGGTGATGGGTCTCTCGCGGTGAGAGAGAGGCCTGGACGGAGCACGATGTCCGACGAGCGGAGGAGGGTGTCCAGGTTCACGAGGGCCACGCCCGTGGGTCGCGGCGTCACTCAGGCTTCACGTAGGGGTCGTGGCAGAGGAGCCGGCAGTCCCAGCCGGCGAGCCGGCGCGCGCGAGGGCGCGGCCGACGTTGCTGCGCAGCCCGGATCATCCCGACGGTGGCGCCGGCCACCTATCCGGCCTGCGTTCGCCACGCCCCAGCCGCCGCCGCGCACTGGCCGCGTGCTTGACGGGCACCTCCTTGAGGAGTGCGGTGCTGAGCATCACGATGGCCTCGGCCACGCCGAGAGTAGTTGTCCGGCACCGCGCCATAGCCCACGATGACGCCTGCCGCGGTGCGGGCCTCGAGGTCGATGGCCTCGGTGCCGATGCCAGTAGCCGCATACCGTCTTCAACGCGGCGCGCCGGCGATCACCGCCGCCGAGATCAGTTCGCCCGCGCCCACCACGATCGCGTCGACGTCGCCGAAGTGGCTGGGCGATCTCCTCATCGGTGAAGCGGTGACATCACTTCGGGTTCGCCGCCACCGGGGCCGGGCCGGATCTCGCAGCCGCCCTCCGCCAGCAAGCGGCCGAGTTGCAGCCGGCGGGAGACGTAGACGCGGGCAGGGCGGTCATGGCGGCCGGCTGCCGTCCGGCGCCGGACTCGCGGGACACGTCGCGCCCCAGTCGCTCGATGCCCGCCAGCACTTCCGACTGCGGCATGCCGGGCCAGCTCACCCGCATGGTGGCGTGGGTGACGCCGGCCTTGATGCTGGGCGAGCAGGGCCTCCGATCACCTGCGCGGGGCGAGCCGACGGCGAACGCGATTGGCGGCCAGGCGGCGCAGCTGCGCTTCGGGCGGCGCGGCGGGCTCGATGCGTGATGCCGGCGAATGCCCCAGGAAAGGTAGGCCGCGTACTTCTCCAGGAGATAGGCGCGCGCGCGGCGGATCGCCGTGTCCTCGTCCGGCCCGCACGACCACCTCGAGCAGACGGCAGATATGCGGGCTCGCGCGGCAGCGCCCGCCGCTGCCGGCGCGCGCGGCGAAGCGCACCGCCTGCGCGGCGAACTCGTCCACGGTGGGGCACTGGCACCACCAGCCAGCCGTCCGCGATGCGGGCTGCGCGCGCGATGCCCGGCGGGCACCTGCGAGCCGACCAGGATCGGCGGCCGCGGCTGCTGCAGCGGCCGCGGGATGGAATGCCGATGGCCGTCGAGCTGCCAGTGGCGTCCATGGTGGGTCACCCGGTCTCCTCGGTCCAGAGGCCGCCGGATGATCTCGATGCCCTCCGGTGAGGCGGCTCACGCGCCTCGGCCATCGGCACCTTGAAGACGGCGAACTCCTCGGTGCCGGTAGCCGAGCCCGACGCCCAGCATGAAGCGTCCCGCCGGTGATCACGTCCAGGAAGGCGCCGATCTCCGCCAGTTCTCCACCGGATTGTGCAGCGGCAGCAGTACCAGGTTCGTCCCAACCCACATGCCGTCGTCTCGGATGCTAAGCGCTGCAGCATCGGCGGGAGGGGAAGTAGTGGAATGCCAGGGCGTGACGTGATGCTCGCCGCCCCAGATCGAGTCCGGAACGCCTGAGATCGCGGATCAGTCACCGTGGCGCGCCTGCTCCACCGTCTCCGCGGAGCGGCGCGCCAGGATCGTCGCGCCGGCGGGATGCTGCGCGTTTCGGATAGGCGCGCCGCGAAGCTTCATGGGGTCTGGATCACCTCCGGCCGCGATCCTGCGCTGGGGACGGCGGTCGCGTCAAGCGCGTCCGTGCTCTGCTCACTTTCGACGGGCATGAAGCAATACGTAACTGAACGAAGTAA
>ERZ1370068.3045-contig-217_pt1 | contig 94711 bp, 125 predicted proteins | sample MGYA00561227_ERZ1370068 | MGnify/ENA primary metagenome ERZ1370068 (study PRJEB38410, sample SAMEA6850437) | metagenome | study: Metagenomic assessment of the ecological functions of the soil: analysis of the soil microbiota associated with the... | reverse complement strand
TGGCATCCTGAACTCGCAGTTGTTGATGAGCTGGCGCACACCAACGCGCCCGGCTCGCGTCATCCAAAACGTTATCAGGACGTGCTCGAGCTGCTCGATGCCGGAATCAATGTTTATACCACGCTTAACGTTCAGCACGTCGGCAGTCGCAGCGACACGGTTCGTCAAATCACAGGCGCGCCGGTCAGTGAAACTGTTCCCGATTCGGTTCTCGATCTCGCCGACGAAATCGTTCTTGTCGATCTGACGCCGGACCAACTGCTGTCACGGCTGGCTGAGGGAAAAGTTTATCTCGGCGAACGCGCAGAATGGGCAGCAAAGAATTTTTTCCGGGAGAGCAACCTTACGGCTTTGCGCGAAATGGCGCTGCGCGTCGTGGCCGAGCACGTCGACCGCGACCTGCGCGAGATCATGTCGGAAGCAAAGAATACGCGGGCCCGTGGAAAAGCGCCGACCGCTTGCTGGTCGCGGTCAGCGCCAGTCCGTACTCGGAGCGATTGATTCGTTACACGCGCCGGTTGGCCTCATCGATGGAGGCGTCATGGATTGTGGCGAACATCGAAGGGCCTCGGCCACTTTCGCAGGACGAACAGACGCGGCTGACTCGGTATATCGCGCTGGCGCGCCAGCTCGGAGCGGAAGTGATTACGACGCCGGGCAGGGATGTTGCTGAAGCGCTGCTGCGTGTCGCCCGACAAAACAATGTTACGCAAATCATAATGGGGAAACCGCTGGGGACGCCGTGGTTCAGTTTTCTCAAGCCTGATCTGTTGCGCTGGCTCATGCGCAATAGCGGCAACATCGATATTCACATGATCCCGTCCGAAGAATGGCGCGCAGCCGAGACGTGAATCGCTCGAAGAACGTCTGGCGCGCACGCCCTGGCAGGACTTTGGAATCGCGCTTGGCATCGCCGCTGGCGTTACTGGCTTCTCATTGCTGATCGTCGACTTTATCGATTACCGGGCAATCGCGCTCTTCTATTTGTTCGCAGTCGTACTCGCCGGAATGCGATCTGCGCCGCTGGCCGACGTTTTTTCTCGCTGCCCTCAGCGCGCTGCTCTGGAATTTTCTGTTCATTCCGCCGCGCTTCACTTTTTACATCAGCAAGTTCGAGGACTTCATGATGTTCGGTGCGTACTTTGTTATCGCCGTTGTCATCGGACATCTGGCGACGCAATTGCACGAACGCGAACAAGCCGAGCGCCGCCGCGAAGAACGCGCCACCGCGTTGTATCGTCTGACGCGCACGCTGGCCGCCAGCCGCGATCTCACGCAAGCGCTCCCGAAAGTTTTACAGTTGATCAGAGATTTCTTTCAGGCGGATGCGGCAGTCTGGTTGCGTGATGAAAATGGCCTGACGCAACATCCCGCCAGCACGTTTGTGCCATCGAGAAAGGACGAGAGCGTCGCGATGTGGGCCTTTCAAAAGAAACAAGCCGCCGGAAAATCAACAGACACGCTTCCTGATTCAGAATGCCTGCACATTCCGCTGGTTGCCGGCGACCGTGCTGAGGGCGTGCTAAGCGTGCGGCTGAAGACGTTGCCTACATTGGAGCAGCGCGAATTGCTGGACGCGTTCGCTGCGCAGCTTGCTGTGTTTGTGAACAAGGAACGCGCGCTGCAAGAGAGCCGCGAAGCTCAGGTGGCGCGCGAATCGCAGAAATTGCAAAAGGTGCTTTTCGATTCCGTGTCGCATGAGTTAAAGACGCCACTCGCCGCGATGACCGCCGCATTGCAACAACCACGCCCCAATTCCGCTGAATTACAACAAGCAGCGCGGCGCCTCACCCACACGGTCGAACAACTTGCTTGACGCCACGCGTCTGGAGTCCGGCCTTCTTCAACCGGTCCGCGAGTGGTGCGATCCAGGCGAGCTCGTGCACGAAGCAGTTGCCGCTTCCGGATTGAAAGAAGGTGACGTGCAAATCAACATCGCGAAGAACCTACCGGCAGTCTCCGTGGACTCGGGCCTGATTCAGCAGGCGCTGAATGCGTTGCTCTCCAACGCGATGAGTTATGGCAAAAGCGATCGACCGATTGAAGTGAGCGCCACCCGCGATGATTCCACGCTGGTCATTTCCGTGGCCGATCGCGGCGCCGGTCTCGAACCGGGAGAGGAAACAAAAGTATTCCAAAAGTTCTATCGCGGTCCGCGCACTCGTCCCGGTGGTATCGGCCTCGGTCTGTCGATTGCGCGACAATTGGTCGAGGCGAATGGCGGCCAGATCGTTGCGCAGAACCGCCAGGGCGGCGGTGCGGTGTTTTCCATTCGTTTGCCTATCAGTGAAGCAATGCGACTTCCTGGCGCGGAATCTGTGGCGACAGGCGTGTCGCCGAGAGAAACTATCGAGGCGGAGGTATCCGCCGTTAAGGCTGCAGCGGCGCGTGTGTCATCCGCTAAATGAATCACGTCGCGCTAATCATTGACGACGAGGTTCAGATCCGCCGGCTGCTGCGGCTTGTTCTCGAGGGCGAGAACTACAAGGTGCATGAAGCCGAGACCGGGCAACAGGGGCTGATGGAAATCGCCACGCGCAAACCGGACGTGGTCCTGCTCGATCTCGGGCTGCCGGACCTTGATGGACTGCAAGTGCTAAAACGCTTGCGGGAATGGAGCGAAGTACCGGTCATCGTGCTGACGGTGCGTGATGATGTGCAGGAAAAAGTAGCGGCGCTGGATGCCGGCGCGGACGATTACATTACCAAGCCATTTAGCACTCCGGAATTGCTTGCACGCCTCCGCGCCGCGCAACGCAAGACACGGCCGTCCGAAGAAGTGTCGGTATTTAAAAATGGCGATCTGGTCGTCGATCTTACGGCGCATGTGGTCACGCGCGCAGGCCGTGAAATCAAATTGTCCGCCACCGAGTACGCTTTGCTCCGCTTATTCGTGAAACATCCAGGACGCGTTCTCACGCATCGCCACATCCTGCGCGAAATCTGGGGCCCGAAGTCCGAGGAGCATCGCCAGTATTTGCGCGTTTACGTCACGCATCTGCGCCAAAAGATCGAGCCGGATCCAGCAAAACCATCGTTGATTCAGACGCAGCCGGGAATCGGCTACCGATTCACTGGATAACCACTCACAGGCATTGCCCGAGAAAGCGCTTGCCAGCGAGCGAGCGCACAATCGAGAGTCACTGCCAATACCGATGGCGCAGCTAGTGGATGATCTTGTTCTCGACGCGAGTGCGGGCGTGCATCGACCGCGCAATCTGGATTGGAAACGCGCTGCCGCATTGCTCTACGGCGATTGGGGAACCAGCAAGGCGTATGTGATTGGTCTCGCGTTTCTCGCCGCCGGGTTTTCATCGCTACCGATCATTCTCGCAGTCTGCGCCGTGACCGCGCTCGTCGGCATCAATTACATCGTCATCTGTCGTCACTTCCCCGATGGCGGCGGTGTTTACTCATCCGCGCGTTCACAGGGACGTTTGCTGGCCGTGGTAGGGGCCCTGTTGCTCGTAGCCGATCTGACAGTAACGGCCGCTCTCAGCGGCTGGTCGGCAATGAGCTACATCACTTCAGGCGCTGAGGATATCGTTTGGATCAAGTTTCTGCGCGACCATATCGCGCTCACAACGATCGGCGTGCTTTTGGTCATGGGCTTAATCAACTGTCTCGGACCGAAACATTCCGGGAGTTTCGCTGTAGCGCTGGCGCTGCCGACGGTAGTGGTAGTGGTCCTTCTGATCGCGCTCAGTGCGCCGCATTTGACGACGCGATTTCTCGAGCCACGGCATCAGAGTTTCACCACTGTTTGGGTGCAGTTCGTCGGCGTGATCCTGGCGTTATCGGGTGCGGAGTCGATCGCGAATCTCACCGGCGTGATGAAGCTCGATCCGGGATCGACGATGGAACGCCCAAGGGTCGCGCGTGAGTCGTTGAAGGCAATTTTGCCCGTGGCCATCGAAGTTGTCGTCGGCACGGCGCTCCTTGGATGGGCAATGCTTTCGCTGCCCTCCGTGCTCGGCAAAACCCTGCATTTAAGTGATGAGGGCACGATCGCCGCAGTTCTGGGGCAGAGGAGTGAAGACATGTTGCGCTTCGTCGGGGAACAATTTGCCACCGCGACGTTTTCGCCCGCCATCGGACAGATCTTCGGCTGGATCGTCGGAATTGTTTTCTGCCTGCTGCTGTTGAGCGCGGCCAACACGGCGATCGTAGCGATGATCGGTCTGCTTTACATGATGTCGCGCGATCGCGAGATGCCGCGGCAATTTCGTCAGCTCAACCGGCACGGCGTTCCCATGTGGCCGTTGGTCATTGCCGTTGGCCTGCCCATCGTCGTGCTGCTTTTTGCCGCGAACTTCGCCGCGCTTGCCGGTCTATATGCGATTGGCGTAGTCGGCGCGATCACGGTGAACCTCGGCTCCTGCACATTCAATCGGACCGTAGATTTCACCTGGTACGACCGCGTGCTCTTTGGCATCACGTTCGTGATTCTGGCTTTCGTCGAGCTGACGCTGGCTCATACGAAAGTCGATGCGCTTCAATTTGTGCTCGCGATTTTGATCGGCGGCCTGGCATTGCGCGCTTACACATTGAAGCGCCAGGGCCTCACCACTCTCACCGTCACGCGCGAAGTCGCCCGGATGGTCACGCCTGACCTGATGACCAGCATGCGGCCGCATTTGGAGGAAGGCCAAAAAATCATGGTCGCTGCGCGCGGAATCACACCGGTGCTCAGCTTTGCCTTGGACGAAGCGCAGTTGCGCAAAGCCACGCTCTTTGTGCTCTACGTTAAAGAAGTCGCTGTTTATTACACGGCAGCCGGCACACGGCTTGGCCGCTCCAACTGGGAGGACGACCCGGAGGCAAATGCTATCATGTGTTCGATGCGCAAACTCGGGAACGAGCGCGGCATCAACGTGGTTCCGCTTTACGCCGTAAGCCAGGACGCCGCCACGACAATTGTCGATCTTGCCGCAACGATGGGCATGGATTTCCTCGTCATCGGTGCCTCGCAACGTCCGGCGATGGTGAAGCTCCTCCGCGGTAGCGTTGCCACAAACGTGGCCCAGCATCTGCCCGAATCGATTCACCTGATGATTTACGGTTGAGCTGTAGCCACCGGCCTGTGGCCGGTCTGCTCGGGTCAACAAGAAGAAGTGAACGGCCCATAGGGCCGTGGCTACAGGCTGCAGACGAGTTATTTCCGGATCCCGAAAAATGCTTCGAGCGCGCGCGTTCCCAGCGCTTTCCAGATCTTAATCACTTCATAGGTGATGACTGTGGTGAAGGTCACAGCGAACCAAACAAAAACTGCTTCGATCGGCAGGCCGGACCATGCTCCGATGTGCAGCCCCATCATGGTGCGCGGCCGGTATTCCCACCAACCATAAGGCAACGCGAGCGTCGCTTCCCAAAGCAAACTGATCAGCAGCAGCAGGAAAAACGTAAAACTGAATGCGCGCCAGTTAATGAATGGCCGGGCGGTGTGGAAAAAGCCAGCCGATGGAATCAGCGACGCGCAGACGAGATAAACGAAATACCAGGGAAACCTTCTGGCGCGCCCGACAAAAACTTTCGATACACAATCGCAGCTGCGATCAGCAAAATGCCGAGCAGCGACAGACGCAAAATGAAAACGGACGATCCGCGGTATGTTTTCGGCCGTCGCCGCGTAATCGCGCACGTTGTACGCCGCCATCCAGTATTCATCGCACCAAATGTAACTCAGCAGCACCAGCATGAACCCGGCGAGGTAGAAAACGAATTCTTCAATCGGAATCGGTCCGCCCACCGCGGGTATTTCCCAACCGAGTGTGGCCGATTTGTTCGGGAAAACGAAGAAAGCGTTGCCAAAGAGCAGGTCGAGCGCGAAACCCAGTGGCGTTAGCACCGCGAGCGTTCGCCAGAACGCCTTTCTTGGAAACTGCAAATCGGGTCGGCGAGCAAACCACCAGCCGAGCGCGCCGATCGGGATGATAAACAATAGCAGGCTCCACGTGTATCCGAGCGGCGTCGGATTATCCGACGTGGCTTGCAAAATGACGGGGTGAACAACCGTCCGCAACGTGAGCGCAGCCGGAATGATAAGCGCGGCTGCGATGGCGAAAACTACAAGGAACGCTCTCCGCTCTTGCATGCAGCCAAGTTTAAACAGAAAAGATTTAAGTTTTAAGATTTAAGTGCGCCGGCTTTGAAAACACTGTCATGTCGAGCGAAGTCGAGACATCCCGGCGAGAGTTACACCTCTGAGTTATAGCCACGGGATTCCTCGACTTCGCTCAGAATGACGTTTATTGACGAGCGCAAGGAAAACTGCCGTGACTCCGCCGAAGGTCCTCATCGCCGATTCCATTTCGCAACGCGGAGTGGACGAACTCGCGCGCGAGAACGCGCTGCAGGTCACGGTTAAAACCGGCTTGAACGAGCGCGAACTCGTCGAGTTGATTCCGCCGTTCAGCGCGCTGGTGGTGCGCAGCCAGACCAAAGTCACCGCCGAAATTTTGAATGCCGGTAACAAACTGCGTGTCGTGGGCCGCGCCGGTGTCGGAGTGGATAACGTCGATGTCGAGACAGCGACCCGCCGCGGCGTCGTCGTGTTGAACGCGCCGGGCGGAAATACCATCTCGACTGCCGAACATGCGTTTTCGTTGTTGCTCTGCGTCGCGCGCAAAATTCCGCAGGCTGACGCAAACGTTCGCAGCAAGACTTGGGACAAGAAGAATTTCGAAGGCGTCGAACTGTACAACAAAACGCTGGGCGTAATCGGCATGGGCCGCATCGGCAGCGAACTGAGTCGGCGCGCAATCAGTTTTGGTATGCGAGTGGTTGCTTACGATCCTTATCTGTCCGCCACACGCGCCCGCAGTCTGCAAGTAGAACTGGTGGATGAACTCGACGATTTGCTTACCGGTGCCGATTTCATCTCGCTGCACACGCCGCTTACTGCTGAGACACGCCACATTCTTGATGCCGCGCGGTTAAGGAAGACAAAGCGCGGCGTCCGCATCATCAATTGCGCTCGCGGCGGTCTGGTTGATGAAGCGGCGCTGGCGCAGGCGTTGCGAGACGGGCAGGTCGCCGGCGCGGCGCTGGATGTTTTCGAAATTGAACCGCTGCCGGCCGATTCGCCTTTGCGCGGTGCGCCCAATGTTGTTCTTACGCCGCATCTCGGCGCATCGACGGCGGAAGCGCAGGAGAGCGTGGGCATTGAAATTGCGCAATCGATCCGCGCCGTGCTGCTCGAAGGCACGATCCGTAACGCAGTGAACATGCCGAACCTCGACGCGAAGACGCTGGCAATCATCGGACCGCATCTCCGTTTTGGCGAAAAGCTCGGTAAATTTCTCTCGCAAATCGCGCCGAAACGCGCGGAGTCGTTCAACATCAACTACAGCGGCAAGGTGAACGAGGTTGATACGACCGCAATCACGCGCGCAGTGCTGAAAGGCTTCCTGCAAATCGCGGGCGGCAGCGAAATCAACGAAGTAAACGCGCCCGCGTTTGCCGAAACGCTCGGTTTGAAGGTGAGCGAATCACGGCTGAGCGCGCCCGGCGATTACACCGACATGCTCGAACTCTCCGCCGCTGGCGAAGGGAGAACCGTTTCAGTGGGTGGCGCATTCTTCGGGGCCACGCCGCGAATTGTGAGCATCAACAGCCGACCGGTCGAAGCCCGACCGCAGGGCGTGGTGCTCGTGCTGGAAAACACGGATCGTCCCGGAATGGTCGGGCGGATCGGCACGCTGCTCGGCGAGCATGGCGTCAACATCGCCACGATGTCACTCAGCCGAAATCAGGCCGGCGGTACCGCGCTCACGGTGTTGAACCTCGACACCGCCCCGAGCGAAGAGTTGCTCCGCGAAATTCACGCGAGCGAGGACATTCACTCCGCGCAAGTGATCCAGTTGTAGCCACGGCCCTATGGGCCGTCTCGCGAGCGCTGCGCTCGGAATACGCGCCACAGGCGCGTGGCTACAGCATCGATTGTTTCAATCCAAACCAATTTCCTTGCCGAGCGCGAATCAACTCGATACAACTCGGTTTATGGACTTTGGCGCTCATTCATCATTTGGACCATTCTTGTTGGTCTTGTCATCGGTGCGATCGCGAAACTGCTGATGCCGGGAAGAGATCCCGGCGGTTGCATCATCACGATTCTGCTCGGCATCGCCGGCGCGTTCGTTGGCACGTGGATCGGTCAGCGTCTTTGCTGGGCGGGAATTACGTCAGCCGGCTGGATCATGTCGGTCGTCGGCGCCATGATCCTGTTGCTGCTCGTATCGATTCCTTTTCAAACGCGGCGCGTAGCAGGAGCGGCGGTCTCTGGTCCGCCGGGGCGATCTGGAGATCGCCCGTTCGCTTGAGGTCGTCCGGCGCAAGCGCAGCTGCTCGTCTCGACAACCAACGCGCGCGAGTTGCTCTGCGTGGCGAACGCGACATTGTCATTCCTCAATGGCCGCACCGAAGAAAACGCTTGTTATCATCGCGTTTGCCGCGCTGTACGTGATTTGGGGCTCCACTTATCTCGGGATCAAGTTCTCCATTGAAACGATTCCGCCGTTTCTGATGGCAGGCGCGCGATTCGTGTTGGCCGGCATGATCATGTATGCGATTGCCTGGTCACAGGGGATAGGCAAATCGACTTGGGCGAACTGGCGCACGTCATTCATCATCGGAGCGTGTTTGCTGCTCGGCGGCAACGGCGGCGTGACGATCTCAGAACAATATATCGACTCCGGATTGGCGGCGCTGATCGTGGCGATCGTTCCGATTTACATCGTGTTGTTGGGGTGGGCCACGGGAATGGCGCCCCGGCCGACGCCAATCATGTGGATGGGGCTCGCCGGCGGTTTTGTTGGGGTGGGAATCTTATTCGGACCGGGCCTGCATCTTCACTCCGTCGGCGGACGAAATCCTGCGATCGGAATATCGATCCTGCTTGTCACAAGTTTCATTTGGTCGGCGGGCTCGCTTTACTCGCGCGCTGCGAAACACGCAGCCTCACCATTTCTCACTGCTGCTCAACAAATGATCTGTGGCGGCATATTGCTTTTGCTCGCGGGCGTCGTCACCGGCGAACTGCCGCGGTTTCATCCCGGTTCCGTTTCCATGTTATCGCTCGGCTCATTTGTTTATCTCGTAATCATCGGCGCCGTGGTCGGGTATACGGCTTACATTTGGCTGCTGCGTCACTGCGATCCGGCGAAGGTCGCCACTTACGCGTATGTGAATCCTATTGTCGCTGTCCTGCTCGGCACTTTCTTCGCAGGTGAAACCGTCACCGTACGCACGTTGGTTGCCGCTGCTCTCATCATCGGTTCAGTGGCACTCATAATCACGGCACAGCAGCTACGAGCGCGCGTCGAGCCGGCCTTGAGCGCTGCGCTGGAGCCTGCTGATTGAAGGCCGACAGTCGAGATACTCGATGCATCGAATGGCCGAAGAGCATTGCTCGTGCGATGGTTAGCGCCAAAGCGCGCTATGTCAGCTTCAGCCTGGGGCAACGCCCCAGGAATTATCGGACTGCCAAGCGCTGAACGCGTTCAGCATGCTGAAACGCGCGTTCAGCGCTGGTGTCAGATGCTGAAATCCTGGGGCGTTGCCCAGGCTGCATGAATACGGCTTTGGCGCTGCCATCGTCGATGCAGCCAGTGTTCGCCGATTGCGAACTCCACGCTGGAACCGTGCACTTTCGGATATGCCGCGCGCGCGTTTGAGGCATCGATCCCGAGAATTTTCGTTGAGGCAGTTTGCAGCTCTTTGCGCTTTAATGCGGCATGGCCGCGGAGCAGAAAGATCATCAGCAAACGATCGATGCTGCAAGGCGCAACTGGCAGGCGGAAGTCGAGACCGCGCAAACCTACCGCGATCTCGCGGAACGTGAGCGCGACGAAAAACGCAAAGGCATTCTTTTGCGCATGGCAGAAGCGGAAGAGCGTCATGCGCAGCGTTGGGAAGCAAAGCTAAAGGATCTCGGTGCCGAGGCGCCTGTTTACAGCGACACCATTGGGCGCCGTCTAAATCGGTGGTGGAACAAAATCGCCGGAGCGGAAATTGCCATTCGCCGTATGGAAGCGACGGAAGAACGGCAGGAAGCAGAATTTCGCGATCAAGCCGAGCGCGCGTTCGCGGGAGAACAGGACGTTCAGGAATTTTTGCGAAAAAGCGCGATCGAAGAGAAAGCTCATGCGCGAGTGTTGAGCGCGATGGCGCCGCCGGTGAACCCGCGCACTGCGCTGGATAAGATCCTCAAGCGCGAACGCTGGCACGGACGCGGCGGCAGTTGGGTAGCCGACGCGATCTACGGCGCAAATGATGGGCTTGGCGCAGTGTTTGGAATTGTTTCGGGCGTCGCCGGCGCCACAAATAATCAGCAGCATTATGTTTTGATCTCCGGTCTTGCGGGCATGCTCGCTTCCACTCTGTCGATGGGCGCAGGCGCGTATCTTGCCGCAAAAAGTGAAGCGGAAGTGTACGAAGCGGAAATCTCACGCGAGCGCGCTGAGGTAGAAGAGAATCCTGAAGAAGAAATCGAAGAAATGTCGCTCTTCTATCAGTTGCAGGGATTCACTCCTGAAGAATCGCAGAAAATGGCGGAGCGCCTGGCGGAACAACCCGAGCAATTCGTGCAGGTGATGGCGCAAAGCGAGCTCGGCTTATCCGAGCATCGGTTTCCGAACCACTGGACCGCTGCTTTTTCAGCGGGCATTTCCACTGCGATCGGCGCGTTTGTTCCTATCATTCCGTTCTTTTTCTTCGGCGGCCTCGATGCCGTTCTCGCTTCCTTCGGAATCAGTCTCGTCGCGCACTTTGCCGTCGGCGCCCTGAAATCGCTGATCACGATCCGTTCGTGGTGGGCGTCCATCACCATGCGTTCGTGGTGGGCATCAGGTCTGGAGATGACCTGGATTGGCATCATCGTTGCTGTAGTGACTTACGGCCTCGGGCTCGCCTTTGGAGCCCTGGGTTAGAAAAAACATTCAGCCGTGGCTCGAATTCTTCTAGCGGACGATCAGCGGGATGTGCTCCGAAGCACTGCGCATCTTGTTGAAGAGCGAAGGTACCAGACAGAAGGAGTCACCTCGCTCGCCGGCATATCGCAAGCGCGACGTGCTCGAAGCACTGCGCATCTTGCTCAAGAGCGAAGGTTACCAGACCGAAGGAGTCACGTCGCTTGCCGGCATCTTTCACGCGCTGGAAAAGAAAGAGTATGCGCTGTTGCTGATGGACCTGAATTACACGCGCGACACCACGTCGGGCCAGGAAGGCTTGTCGGCGATTTCGAAAATTCAGGAAATCGACATCGACGCTGCCGATCGTGGTGATGACGGCCTGGGCGACCATTGAACTGGCCGTCGACGCAATGAAACGCGGCGCGCGCGATTTCGTGACCAAGCCTTGGGATAACCAGCGATTGCTGACGATCGTCAGGACGCAGATCGAGCTCGCTGCCGCGCTTCGTCGGGAGCGGAAACTCGAAGCGGAAAATGAAATGCTGCGCGGCACCATGCCGGATTTGATCGCGCAATCGCCCACAATGCGGCCTGTCGTCGAAATGATTTCACGCGTCGCGCCGTCGGATGCAAACGTGCTGATCACCGGCGAAAACGGCACAGGGAAAAGTTTGATTGCGCAGGCGATTCACGCTCTGTCGCCGCGCGCGACCCGAACGATGATCACCGTCAACATGGGCGGCCTGTCCGAGACACTATTCGAGAGCGAACTGTTCGGACACGTGAAAGGCGCGTTTACTGACGCAAAGACGGATCGGGCAGGACGCTTCGAGCTCGCGGATGAGAGCACGCTGTTCATGGATGAGATCGCAAATATCCCGCTTGCTCAACAGGCAAAACTCTTGCGGGTCATCGAGACCGGCGATTTCGAGCGCGTCGGTTCATCAAAAACACTTCATGCCAACGTGCGAATCATCTCCGCTACAAACGCAAATCTGGAGAATGAGATCGCAGCCGGTCGTTTTCGGCAGGACCTCCTGTTTCGGCTAAATACGATTCAGATCGAATTGCCGCCGTTGCGCGATCGACGCGAGGACATCATGCCGCTGGCGAACAGCTTTCTTCGTCAACACGCAGAGCGTTATCGCAAACAGGTTGGCGGTTTCGATGAAAGCGCACGCGAGCGTCTGCTACAGCATCGGTTTCCTGGAAACATCCGGGAGCTCGACCACGTCGTGGAGCGCGCCGTGCTGATGACGAAAGACCGGCAAATTCGCGCAGCCGATCTTGGCCTAACGACTGGCGGCTCCGAATCGCGGAACGTTGAGGAGATGAGTCTCGAAGAGGTCGAGGCATTTCTGATCAAGAAAGCGTTGGCCCGAAATGACGGTAACGCGCGCAAGGCCGCAGAGGCACTCGGCTTGAGCAGAAGCGCGTTCTACCGGCGCCTGCAACAATATGGTCTTGTGATTGGGTAGCGGATCGCCGCGTGTGACCTGGCGACCGAACGTCTTCGCGATCGCGAACTTTGCTCCGTTCGAGATCGCTTTGCAAGATGTCGGCGAGGTTGCCAGCCGACACGCGAGACGCGTGTGCTCCCGGACGCGCGAACAAGCATGAATCGCGTAACGAAGAAGCGCCGCCGGCTTTCCTACGAAGGGAAGATTACCTGGCTCACGTTTGTCGCGGTCGCGCCTGCGGTGATCATTGCGCTTGCGCTCCTTTGGTTCGGCGATCACACCCCGAAAGTGCAGTGGACACTTACGATTCTGATTGTTGGCTGCTTAGCTGCATTCATTTGGAGCACGCGCGAACACGCTGTTCGTCCATTGCAAACCGCTTTCTAACCTGCTCGCGGCATTACGGGAGGGCGACTACTCCATTCGTGCGAGGGGCGCTCGTGAAGGCACTGCGTTGGGCGAAGTCCTGCTCGAAGTGAATTCGCTCGGCGAAACCTTGCGTCAGCAGCGCCTGGGCGCCTTTGAAGCGACCGCGCTGTTGCGCACGATCATGAGCGAAATCGATGTGGCAATTTTTACGTTTGATCCCGAACGGCGTCTCCGCCTCATCAATCGCGCCGGTGAGACTTTGCTGGGACGACCGATGGACAAGTTGTTAGGCAAAACCGCGCAGGAACTCGGGCTTCATGCTTGTTTCGATGCGGACGACGATGAACCGCTTACCTTGAGTTTTCCGGGCGGTTCAGGCCGTTGGGGCATTCGCCGAAGCACATTTCGCGAACAGGGTTTACCGCACGAATTACTCGTGTTGACGGATCTGAGTCGCACGCTGCGCGAAGAGGAACGCCGGGCGTGGCAGCGACTCGTGCGCGTGCTCGGCCATGAGATGAACAACTCGTTGGCGCCGATCAAATCGCTTGCCGCCAGTTTGGAATCACTGCTGCGGCGCGAGCTCTCTGCCAACGGACTGGAAAGAGGATGCAAACTCCGGGTTGAATTCCATCGCCTCGCGCGCCGATTCGCTGAGCCGTTTCCTGCAAGCTTACACTCGGCTGACAAAGCTTCCGCCGCCTCAAAAGCAAGACATCGATCTTGCCCCGCTGATACAGCGTGTCGTGGATTTGGAACCCAGGCTCGAGGTTCAAGTCCGGCCGGGTCCGAAAGCGACTATTCGCGTAGACGCGGCGCAGATTGAACAAGCGCTGATCAATCTGGTGCACAACGCTGTTGATGCCGCGCTTGAAACACATGGAAACGTCACGCTTGGCTGGCGTGAGAAAGGAAATTGCGTTGAGATCCTTGTTGAAGACGAAGGTCCCGGCATCATGAACCCCGCCAATCTCTTCGTTCCGTTCTTTACCACGAAGCCCGACGGCTCGGGATTGGTCTGCCATTGAGCCGTCAAATTGCTGAAGCCCACGACGGCACTTTGGTGCTCATGAACCGAGACGATCGCCAGGGCGTGCAAGCTTTGCTGCGCCTGCCGAAGTAATTTTGAGTGCGCGAACATGTTCGCGCTGCGAAAGCGGCGACATGTCGCCGCACTCCAAATTCGTCCCGAACTTGGGACGATGCAGTCCCAGAAGCGGATAACTCAAAGAGCGCGCCGAAAAGATCGACAAATTTTAACTGCTGAGCATCAGCAGCTTATGACTTTGTTTTCTGGCTTGGCATGGCCATTGCAATAGCCCGAGGAAGATCACGATATGGTTCGCCTAAAAATTTTGAATCCAATGAATATGCCAAACACCTCTAACTATAGGAGCTGAAAGAAAATGAAATCATTGCCAAATACCCAACCGAACGCGCGCAAGTTTCCGCTCGTCGATTATCATTATCACGCGTCGATGCTCAACGGTTCGAGCGCGCCATGCCTCCAGACATCGAAATCATTGCGCGACATCACCCGCGATTACTTCGACGCTGAAGCGGACCGCGAATTCATCAGCGAAGCGGCTGTGTTCACCGCGCTCATTGTCATGGCAATCATGCCGATTGTGACCGGGATATCCGCGGTGCTCCAACTCCTTAACGCTCTTCCTCTGTTCTGACCCAAACGAAACCGTGATTCCAGACCGAAAACCAACAGACCAAACGAATTGTGCGTCCGGCCGGTTTTGCGCCGAATCTTTCCTCGATGGACGTGCCGCGCACAGGCGTCGCTGCGAAAAACGCAAGCGCCGCATCATGATCATCGCGGCGTCCGCATTGGGTTTGATTCTGGCCACGATTGCAATTTCGCGTTTGAAACCAGCCGTGCCGAGCGTCGATCGGTCGACCGTTTGGGTCGATACCGTTAAACGCGGTCCAATGGTGCGACAGGTGCGCGGCCTCGGCACCCTTGTGCCGGAAGACATTCGCTGGATTGCCGGCAAACACCGAAGGGCGGGTAGAAAAAATAAATATCTGGCCTGGGACACACGTGGAATCGGACTCGGTGATTTTGGAATTAACCAGTCCTGAGCTGGAACAAACCGCTCATGACGCCGAACTGCAAGTCGACAGCCGCAGAAGCGGAGCTAACCACCTTGCGCGCGACACTGCAGCGCGAGTTGCTCGATCAGGAAGCAACCACAGCGAAGGTGAAATCAGATTACGAGCAGGCGAAGATGGAGCGCGAGACTAACGATCAGTTGGCGAAAAACGGTTTGATCGCCGAGCTACAATACAAAACGTCAAAGGTAAAAGAGGCCGAACTGGCGAATCGCAATGAGATCGAAGAAAAGCGGCTGCAGTTTGCGCACGATTCCATTGATCCACAGTTAGCGTCGAAGCAGGCCGCGGTCGATCAAGCCAAACAACTCGCCAAGTTGAAGGCTGACCAGGTGGAAGCGTTGCATGTGCGCGCCGGCATGTCGGGCGTCCTGCAACAGTTGCCTGTGCAAATCGGACAGCGCATGAAAGTCGGCGATAATCTCGCGCGCGTCGCGGATCCGACGAAGCTGAAAGCGCAGGTCAAGATCGCTGAGACTCAGGCAAAGGACATTCAGATTGGTCAGAAAGCCGTGATCGACACTCGCAACGGCGTCGCGAATGGCCACGTCACGCGCGTCGATCCCGCAGTGGAGCAGGGGACGGTCAATGTCGAAGTTGCCTTTGATGAGGCGCTGCCGAAAGGCGCGCGACCCGATCTCAGCGTTGATGGAACAATCGAGCTCGAACACCTCGACGACGTTATTTACGTAGGGCGTCCGGCGTTCGGGCAGGAAAACAACACCGTCGGAATGTTCAAAATCGTCAACGGCACTTCGGAAGCTGTCCGTACTCCGGTGAAGCTCGGCAAGAGCTCCGTGAACACCATTCAGATCTTAGACGGTCTCCAACCGGGGGATCAGGTCATCCTTTCCGATACCAGTGCGTGGGACGCACACGACAGAATTCGACTGAACTAAGTGCTGATTTCTGAATCTGATTTCTGATTTGAAACAATCAAAGCAATAAGAACAACATGAAATCGACTGAACTAACTGCAGAGGAATCAACTAACGAATTCGACGGAAACGGTTTCGCTCCGTTGATCCGGCTCGCCGGTGTGACCAAAGTGTTTCTCACTGACGAAGTAGAGACGCACGCGCTTTCGGGAATTCATCTCGACATTCGCGAGGGCGAATATATTTCCATTGCGGGACCATCAGGTTGCGGCAAGACGACGCTGCTTTCGATTCTCGGTCTGCTGGATACTGCTTCCGACGGCAGTTACGCGCTGAAAGGTCACGAGGTCGCGAATCTTTCGTTCGCGGAGCGCGCGCGCGTTCGTAATCGCGAAATCGGTTTCATCTTCCAAAGTTTTAATTTGATCGGCGACCTCACGGTTTTTGAGAACGTCGAATTACCGCTCACGTATCGCGGCACGGGTGCCAGCGACCGCAAAGCGCTGGTCACCGAATCGCTGGAGCGCGTGGGCATGGCGCATCGGGCAAAACACCTGCCGAGCCAGCTCTCCGGCGGGCAACAGCAGCGCGTCGCAGTCGCTCGCGCGCTAGCCGGCAGACCGGCGATTCTGCTCGCGGACGAGCCGACCGGTAACCTCGATTCGCACAACGGCGAAGCTGTCATGCATCTGCTCCGCGAACTGCATCAGGGCTGGCGCCACGATTTGCATGGTTACGCACGACGAGCGTTTCGCACAGCACGCAGATCGCACAGTGCATTTATTCGACGGTCGCGATTGTTGAGGACCGCATGGCCGCCTGAGGAACATAAATACGGGGTCCAGCAGTTATGCTGCATGAAATCAAAGTGGCATTGCGCCAGCTGGCGAAGACTCCGGAGTTTCACCGTAATCGCGGTAATCACAGTCGCTCTCGCGATCGGCGCGACGACCGCTGTGCTGAGTTTGGTCAATGGCTTGTTGGTGCGGCCGTTGCCATATCGAGAGCCGCAGCAGCTCATCCTGCTGCTTCAACATTTCAAATCGCAAAATCTCGAGCGGATTCCGGTCTCGCCGCCGGAATTCAAAGATTACGAAACGCGTGCGCACAGCTTTGAAAAGCTCGGCGCGTTCGGTTACACGAATTTCAATCTCGCCAGCGAAGATCGACCCGAGCGGATTACAGGCGCGACTGTCACTGCAGGCGTATTGCCGTTGCTTGGTGTCTCACCGATCAAAGGCCGATTTTTCCAGCCGGAAGAATGCACGCTCGGCCGCGATGATGTTGTGATCATCAGCGCGCGACTGTGGCAACGCCGATTCAATAGCGACCCGCAGATCATCGGGACGAAGCTTCTTCTGAACGGCAAAAATTTCACCGTTGTCGGCGTGATGCCGCGCAGGTTTCGATTTTCCACTCCAGCTTTTCAATCTCGGCAGTGGAGGTCAGTTTGGCGGGCGCGCAGAAATTTGGAAGCCACTCGCGTTCACCGATGACCAGATGAAAGCGCGTTCCTCTCGGAGTTTCTGGATTATCGGACGGCTCGCGTCGGGAACCTCAGCCGCGCAAGCGCAAGCGGAAATCGAAACGATCAATGCGCAGATGCGCCGGGAACATTCGGACAATTACAGTCAGGACAACAGTTTTGGCGGCGACGTATTCTCGCTGCAGGATTTGGCCGTCGCCGGGATGCGCCCGGCGCTGCTCATCCTGCTTGGCGCTGTGTTTCTGGTTCTGCTGATCGCGTGCGCGAATCTCACCACGATGTTGCTTGCGCGCGCGGCTGCTCGCGAACGCGAGATAGCAATTCGAGTGGCGCTCGGCGCCGGTCGGCTGCGGCTGCTGAAACAAGTGTTCACTGAGAGCGTGTTACTGTCGCTGATCGGCGGCGCGGCTGGTGTTCTTCTCGCGTTGTGGGGAGTCGAGTTATTGAAAACAATCGGTGCGCAAACCGTGCCGCGGCTGCACGAAGTGAATGTCGATCTCACGGTGTTGGGCGTAACGCTGGCAATTTGCGTCGGCACGGGAATCATCTTCGGTCTCGCTCCCGGCCTGGCCAGCTCGCGGCCGGAACTCACTGAGGCACTCAAGGAAGGCGGCCGAGGTTCGACCGTAGGCACGCGGCGCAATCGTTTGCGCAACGGGCTCGTCATCGCCGAAGTCGCGCTCGCGCTGGTGCTGCTCAGCGGCGCCGGGCTTCTTATCAAGAGTTTCGCGCGCCTTCAAAACGTGAATCCCGGTTTCAATCCGCGCAACGCGCTGACGTTCGAGGTTTCGCTGCCTAAAATGCAATATTCCGACGACGCATCGATCGTCCGTTTCAACAACGAAGCGCAACGCCGAATCGCTGCGCTGCCGGGAGTGCAGGCTGCGGGGTTCAGCACGATCCTGCCGCTTGCCGGAACCAACAGCGATTCGTCTTTTGCGATTGAAGGGCGGCCTTCAGACAATAAACAACCCGAGCCCTGATGAAGAAAGGCGCGAGGTTTCTCCAGATTATTTTCGCGCGCTCGAGACGCCGTTGATCAAAGGCCGGTTTTTTACCGATGCGGACAACGCAGATGCGCCGCTTGTCATAATCGTCAATCAGGCGTTCGCGAAGAAATTCTGGCCTAACGAGGATGCGCTGGGCAAACGGATCGTGATGGGTGGAATGTCTGCCGATCCGAAGTGGATTACCATCGTAGGAATTGTCGGTGACATGCGCCATTTCGGGTTGGATGTCGATCCGAAGCCGGAGATGTACGTCCCATTCGCGCAGAGCGCATATTTTACGACGATTTACGTAGTCAGGAGTAATCAGGATCCGCGAACTTTGCTGGCAGCGATCCGGCGCGAAATCCAGGCAATCGATCCTGCGGTGCCTCTGGCGAATGTGCGCACATTCGAGAACGTCATTGGCGATTCGGTCGCGCCGCGACGGCTTTCGGTCGTTTTGCTCGGAGTCTTTGCGGGCGTCGCGGTGCTGCTCGCGAGCGTCGGGATTTATGGCGTGATGTCATTTCTTGTCGTTCAACGCACACACGAAATCGGTGTCCGAATGGCGCTCGGCGCGCAACGCAGTGATGTGCTGAAACTGGTTCTCGTCCGCTCGCTCAAGCTGATTTCAGCCGGAACAATCATCGGCCTCATTGTTGCCTTAATGAGTACCCACACGTTGCGAGCATTGCTCTACAGCGTGAGCGCATTCGACACGGCGACATTCGCCCTGGTGACGATTCTACTTGGCGCCATCGCGCTGGCGGCAAGTTATCTGCCGGCAATGCGCGCAACCAGGGCCGACCCAATGGTCGTGCTCGGTCACAACACCTGACAACTTATGATCAAGCTTCGCCATCTCGAACGCAGATACCCGTTAGGCAAGGAGAAGTTTTTCTACGTCCTGCGCGATATCAATCTGGATATCGCCGAAGGCGAATTTGTGTCGATCATGGGTCCGTCTGGCGCAGGTAAATCGACGCTGTTGCACATCCTCGGGATGCACGATCACGGCTGGGAGGGCGAATATTCTTTGAACGAAACGGCCGTGCATCATCTGAAGCCGAAAGAACGCGCCACGCTCCGGAACGAGCAGATCGGTTTCGTGTTTCAGCAGTATCCATTTGCTCGACGATCTCACGGTTTACGAGAACCTCGAGATCCCGCTGTCGTATCGCCGTTACAGCAAAAGCGAGCGCGCCGCACTGGTGGCGGACACGCTCGACCGGTTTCAGATCGTTGGGAAAAAGGATTTGTATCCGCGTCAGCTATCCGGCGGACAACAACAACTCGTAGGTGTTGCCCGGGCGATCATCGCTGAGCCGAAGCTTTTGCTCGCTGATGAGCCCACGGGAAACCTGCACTCCAGTCAGGGCGAAGAAATCATGGAGCTGTTTCGCAAGCTCAATGATGAAGGCGTGACCATCGTGCAGGTCACACACTCGGACAAAAACGCTTCGTATGGGAAACGCGTCATTCAACTGCGCGATGGGTGGATCGTTAACAAATAGCGGGAGAAAATTATCATGGCTCTAGATTCATTTCGGCAGGACGTTCGAATCGGCCTTCGCGTTTTGCGGAAGGACAAGACGTTTTGTTTTCTAGCGGTGCTCGTGCTGGGCCTCGGCATCGGCGGCGCTACGACTCAATTCACGGTGGTCAATGCCGTCGCACTGCGCGGACTTTCTTTTCCGCATCCGGAGCAGTTGGTGACCATTGGGCTGATCGATCCGAAAGCGACCGATCAAAACAACAACTTCGGGTTCGGTGTGATTCCGACAGCACAGGATTACGAAGATTTGAAAGCGGCCCAGAAGTCGTGCTCCTTGATGGCCGGCTATCTCAGCGGATCGACAATAAACGTTACCTACAAGAACAATCCGCAACGTTATAGCGGCGGTTACGTCACCGAAGATTTTTTAAGATCACTGGGGTATCGCCAATTCTTGGACGCGACTTCACCGCCGCGGATAACAAACCGGGCGCCGAAAGGGTCATCATTCTCGGTTACGAAATTTGGAAACGGGATTTCAACGGCGATCCCAACGTCGTCGGACAAAACGTTCAGAGTTAATAGCAAACCCGCAACGATCATCGGCGTTATGCCGGCGAATTATAAGTTCCCAAATTTCGAGGAACTCTGGACGCCGCTTTACAATCAATTTCCGCCGATACCGCGCGGCCAGCTCGTCATCGGCCCGAACAATGCCGCACCGTCGGTTATGGGTCGGCTCAAACCGGGAGTGTCTCTCGATCAGGCGAATGCGGAATTCATCACTCTTGCTCGCCAGCTGGCGCAGGAATATCCAAAAACGAACCAGAATTTCACATCGGCGACGGTGAAGCCGCTCGCTGCATTCGCTCATCGGTCTTGCAGTTTCAGGCAGACCGTTTGGGCGATGTTGGCTGCGGTCATTCTCGTTTTGCTGATCGCGTGCGTGAACGTCATGAACATGCAGTTCGGCCGGGCTCGCATTGCGAGCAAAAGAACTCGCGATTCGAGGCGCGCTGGGAGCGACACGCTGGCGACTCGTCAGGCAGATGTTGACCGAAAGTCTGGTGGTCGCGGTATTCGGAGCGGTCGCTGGAGTTCTTCTAGCCTATTGGAGCGTCGACTATGCTGACGCGCGCCATGGACGCGCAGCCGGCCGGGTTCGGATTGCCGTATTGGATTCAATTTACAATCGACGCGCGGTGCTCGCGTTCACCGTCGCCATAACCCTGGTCGCGACGCTCGCTTCCGGTCTCGTTCCGGCGCTAATCAGTGCCCACAGCAACGCAGCCGAGATGATGAAGGAAGGCGGGCGCGGCAATAGCAGTCGGTTGGTCAACATCATCACGCGGCTTCTCGTGATCGGACAGATCGCACTCACCGCCGCGCTGTTGATTGCGGCAACACTCGAGATCAGGTCGATCAGAAATCAGCTTCAGCTCGACTACGGCTACGACGAGAACGCGATTTACAGCGCGCGGATGGCATTGATGGAAGGCGCGTATACCGAAGATGGACGACGCGAATTTTTCAAGCGCGCCGTTCGGGAATTGCGCGCCAACCCGCAGTTCGATTCGGCCGCGCTAAGTGATCGCTTTCGAATGACGTTTGCCGGCGGCGGTCAGTATGAAGTTGACGGTCAAAATTATCTCACCGACCGCGATCGGCCGCGCGGAAACTTTGAATCGGTATCGGATAATTATTTTTCGACGCTCGGACTCAAGATTTTGGAAGGGCGCGACTTCACAATTGATGATGCCGACACAAAGCAACCGGTCGCGATCGTGAACGCGAGTTTTGCGCGGAAGCATTGGGGCAATCAAAGCGCGCTCGGACATCAGGTCCGCATTTTCAACCCGGGTGAGCCGGCACCGTGGCGAACGATCGTGGGCGTTGTTCCCGACACTTTGATGCAGGGACCGTTCGATCAGCAGAACGGACTCTGCCGGCTTCTACATGCCGATTGCTGGGCGCATCGCCGGCCACTCAATTTTGCACCGTTCTCGTTCGACCGCGCGCCGGCCAGCGCGCGGAAACGCTCGGTCCAGCGCTGACAAAAGCGGTTACTCAGCTTGATTCGGACGTGCCGATTTATTTTCCCGGCACACCCGCTCGATTGCATGACGAAACTCTTTCCGGCAACCGCATCGTCGTTAGTCTGTTCGCGATTTTCGGTGGCGTCGCATTCGTTCTTTCCGCGGTTGGTCTCTACGGCGTGATGAGTTTTTCTGTGAGCCAGCGCACGCAGGAGTTTGGAATTCGAATGGCGCTTGGAGCGGATGCGCGCCGGATTTTCCGAATGGTGATGACGCAGGGCGCGTGGCAGTTGGTCATCGGACTTGTGCTCGGCGCCGGCGCCGCCGCTTTGTTGCTGGGAGTCCTGGTTGCGGCTGCTTTGCGAAACATTCTCTTCAAAGTGAACGCGCTTGATCCTTCCATTTATTTGGCAGTCGCCGGTCTGCTGACAATTGTTGCCGCGCTTTCCTGTTTCATTCCCGCGCGCCGCGCTACGCGCGTCGATCCCGTGGCCGCGCTCCGTTATGAATAATCTGCGGAGATCAATCAGATGCTAGACGATCTTCGCTACGCGGTTCGACTGCTTCTGAAAAATCCGAGCGTTACGCTCGTCGCAATCTTCGCGCTTGCGCTCGGGATCGGAGCGAACACTGCCATCTTCAGCGTTATCAATGCGGTGTTGTTGCGGCCGCTGCCCTATCCGAATGCAGACAAACTGATCGTGCTCCGCGAACACTCGCATACGTTCGAGCGCGGTGCGGTCGGTTACATGAACTGGCTCGACTGGCGCGCCGGTCAGAAAAGCTTCACCGAGCTTGCGCTCGTTAGGCGCGAAGCTGCCAACTTTTCGCTGGGCAGTGGGGTCGGCTCGCCGGATCGTCTTCGAGGCCTTCGAGCGAGCTCCGGATTTCTTTCTGTGATGGGGTTAAAGCCGAAGATCGGCCGCGACTTAACTGCGGCTGACGACATCGCAGGCGCGCCGAATGTCGCGCTCATCAGCGAAAACCTCTGGCGAAAGCATTTCGCTGGTTCTCCAGCTGTCCTTGGCCGGCGGGCGCTAATCAATGGACTGGAGCGCGAGATCATCGGCGTGTTCCCCGCTGAACTCCAATTTGGCCGCAATCCTGATGCGCTGCTTCCGCTGAGCGAGATCGCAAACGAACCGTGGATGCGAAACCGGGACAATCACCAGGCGTTTTGGGCTATCGGCCGGCTGAAACCTGGTGTGACGATGTCTCAGGCGATGAGTGATCTGAACGCAATCGCGATCGACCTCGAGAAAAAATATCCTCAAACAAACACGGCCCGGCGAGTGACAATGCGGCCATTGTTTGAAACCACAGTCGGCGATTATCGCGCCAGCTTGAACCTGTTGCTTGCGGCTGTCGTGTGCGTGTTGTTGATCGCCTGCGCGAATGTTGCAAACCTGCAATTCGCCCGCGCGCTAGCACGCTATAGAGAACTCGCGATGCGCGCAGCGCTGGGTGCCAGCCGTTGGGTGATTGCGCGGCAACTCCTTATCGAAAGCACGCTGCTCGCAGTAATTGGTGCGATTGCCGGAGTTTTTCTGACGCTGTGGAGTATGGATGCGATTCTAGCTCTAACTCCGCCGCGGCTGCCGCGCTTTCATGAAGCGAAGATCGACATGCACGTGCTCGCTTTCACCACATTCGCGGCCTTGCTGGCCGGAGTTCTCGTTGGTGTCTGGCCGGCGTGGCGAATCTCAAATTCCAAATCACTTTCGCTCGCGCTGCACGAGGCTGGTGGCCGCAGCGCCAGCGATGGCCCCGGCCGACAACGGATGCGCTCCGGTCTGGTGATTACGCAGGTCGCGCTCGCAATTGTTCTGCTCGCCGGAGCAGGATTAACATTGAAAAGTTTCTGGCACGCAGAGAATGCGCCGCTCGGTTTCGATCCGCACGGCGTGGTGAATTTCGAAATCGCACTGCCCGAGGCGAAGCTACAAACCCCGGAGCAGAAGGACGCGTTCTGGACGGACCTGTTGCAGCGCGCGCAGAGGATTCCTGGCGTCCAAGCCGCCGCCGTGAGCGCGAACAGTCCATTCGACGACACCGAAGAGGACAGTTATTTCCACGTGACTGGCACGCCGCCGGTTCCGCTCGGCCAACAGCCTTCGGCGGAGGTCAGTGTAGTCTCGCCCGACTACTTCCGCCTTATGGGAATGCCAATTCTTCGAGGTCGCGGATTTGGTCCCGAGGATTTGCCGGGCGAAAAGGGTCATTCGCGCTCGATCATCATCGATGAGTCGTTCGCGCAAAAATATTTTGCTGGAAGAGATCCCATCGGCCAGCACATCGATGACAACCAGACAGCTGACGAACACGCCCCGCCGATGACCATCATCGGAGTCGTGCCGCGAACGCGCAATGAAGCTCCGGGTGAATTCAATGTGGAGTCGCTGCATCTCGTCCAGGAGTATTTGGTGGCATCGCAGGCCCCGCGGACCGAAAACAATCTGCACGTGCGCACGACCCTGCGCGACGTCGCTCCGCTTGTAGCCGCGGTTAAACGCGAACTTCAAGCACTCGATTCAGATCAACCGATCGGACAGATCACGACGATGGATGAGGCCATCGCTTTAAGTTTGGCGACACGCCGTTTGACGATGGTGTTGTTAGGCGCGTTTGCCGTGCTCGCGCTCGTGCTCGCGAGCGTGGGTCTCTATGGCGTGATGGCGCTCACGGTGACACAACGCACTCGCGAGCTCGGGATTCGCATGGCGCTCGGCGCGGAGCGCACAAACATTTTCAAGCTCGTGCTCAGCCAGGGCATGACGCTGATTGCAATCGGCATCGGAATTGGACTGATCGGTGCGATTGCTGCCGGCCGCGCGTTGATGTCGCTGCTTTACAACGTGGGCGCAATCGATGCCGGGGCTGTGATCACAGCCGTAATTTCGCTGGTGCTCGTCGCCTTGATTGCCTGCTGCGTGCCAGCTCGCCGCGCCACGCGTGTCGATCCGATCGTCGCGCTGCGAACGGAGTGAACCAGATGGCCTGATCACTTCCATGTTAAACGACATTCGTTTCGCTCTTCGCCAGCTCCGCAAATCGCCGGCGTTCACGTCTGCTTGCCGTGCTCGACGCTTGCGCTCGGGATCGGTGCGAACACCGCGATCTTCAGCATCGTCAACGCGGTTCTCCTGCGGCCGCTTCCTTATCCGGACGCGAACCGGATCATGGTCTTGAACGAATCTTCCGGTCCGGGCCAGGATTACTCCGTTGCGTTGCCCGGACTATTTCGATTGGCAAAGAGACAACACCGTTTTTGAACATCTCGCCGCGACTCATAAGGAATCGCGCAATCTCAGCGGAATTCCGGGACGCGACCCGGAGCGCGTTTCATGCGCGGCGGTCACGCGAAACTTTTTCAACATCATCGGACTGCCGCCGCAGATCGGGCGGACGTTTAGCGAAGAGGAAGATAAAGTTGGGGCGCCACCGGTGGTGGTCATTAGCGATCGGCTTTGGCAGCGCGCGTTCAACCGCGACGCAAAAATTCTCGGCCAAGCAATCACGCTTCACGATCAGAGTTACACCGTGATCGGCGTCATGCCGCGGCAAGCGACGTTACCGCAGGATACGGATGTCTGGCTGTCGATGATGCGACGCAGCAACAACGGGGTGTGGATGTCTCGAATGGTCCATCCAATGATTTACGTTTGGGGCAAGCTCAAGCCCGGCGTGACGGTTGAGCGGGCACGGACGGAAATGAAGGGGATCGCGGCGCGTCTGGAGAAAACGTATCCGGATACAAACCGCGGAGAAACAGCCGTCGTTACGCCGTTGCTTGATAATCTGGTCGGCAAGTACCGGACGAATCTCGGACTGCTGCTCGGAGCTGTCGGTCTCGTTCTGTTAATTGCTTGCGCCAATCTGGCCAATCTGTTCGCCGCGCGAGGTGCGGCGCGAGCGAGAGAATTCGCGATCCACGCCGCAGTCGGAGCGACCCGCGGCCAAATCATCAAAAAGCTTTTGGCCGAAAGTTTTTTAGTAGCGCTTCTTGGCGGAGCGCTTGGCTTTTTCTTTGCGGTTTGGGTTCGCAACGGATTAGTCGCGCTGAGTCCGGGGACGTTTCTCGGTTTCAAGAAGTTTCCTTTGATGTGCGTGTGCTGGGATTCACCTTTCTGGTCGCATCGGTCACCACGGTGCTTTTCGGATTGTGGCCGGCATGGCAGGCCTCGCACGCGGACGTCCAGATTGCATTGAAAGAAGGGTCTTCAGGGAGTGGCGATCCGCCATCGGCTAAACGTGCTCGGGATTGGCTGGTGATTAGCCAAATTGCGCTCACCCTCACTTTGTTGGTCGCGGCAGGCTTCGTTCTCGAAAGTTTTTCGCGGCTGCAATCGCTCTCGCTGGGTTACGAGCCGCGCGCTCTTTTCACCGCTCGTTTCGAGTTGCCGTGGCGTGTCTACAACAACCGCGACAAGATCGACGCATTCGCCAAAGCACTTCTCGACAAAGTGCGCACGATTCCCGGTGTTCAAAACGCGGCGATCAGTTCGAACGGGCCGCTCATGGGCGGCTGGCAAACTGGCTTTTGGCGCGAGGAGAACCCGCGTCCGCAACCTTCAGATATGTTGAACAGCGATCTTGAAGTGGTCGGCGGCGATTATTTTCAGACGCTCAAAGTGCCGCTTGTTCGCGGCCGTACGTTTAACGAGCGCGACACAAAAGATTCGCCGCGGGTCATTATTATCGATCAAGCGATGGCCGAACAATATTTTCCGGGCGAAGATCCAATCGGCAAGCGCCTCGGAGTTGACGCCGGCAACGACAATGAGGGCTGGGTCATGAGCGAGATCGTCGGCGTCGTCGCGAAAATGCGTTTTCACGCGGTTGACGAAATGGCCCCGCTGCCGGTGATCTACTGTTCGTTAGGGCAGGCCCAGCGAACGAGCCTCACGCTCTTCATAAGATCGACAATGGCCTCCGCGTCGCTCGAGCGCGCGATTCACGACGCCGCAACCTCGGTCGATCCCTCGCTACCGGTGTTCGATGCGCGTCCGATGACCGATCGCGTGCGCGAAACTTGGGGAAGCCATCGCCTGCTCACTTTTCTTTTCTCCGTCTTTGCTGGACTCGCGCTTACGCTCGCGACCATCGGCCTCTACGGGCTTCTCGCTTACACGACGCACAAACGCGTCCGTGAAATCGGCATTCGACTGGCACTTGGCGCGCGTCCGGCTCAGATTCGCGCGCTCATTCTTTCGCACGGTCTGAAGTTGCTGTTGATCGGTTCGGTGTTTGGTTTGGTTGCAGCCGTTGCCTTGTCGCGTGCATTGCAAAGCGTGCTTTTCGAAGTGAGAGGGATCGATCCGCGCATTTATCTGGGCGTCGGTGCGCTTCTCTTTGCCGCGACGTTTGTCGCTTCATGGATCCCGGCCCGCCGCGCGTCACGCGTCGATCCGATTGTCGCTCTGCGAACAGAATGATATGAACGATCTAAAGTTCGCTCTTCGCCAGCTCCGCAAATCGCCGGGATTCACTTTGGTTGCAGTCCTGACGCTTGCGCTCGGTATCGGGCTAAACACTGCGATCTTTAGTTTGATCAACGATCTTTTCCTGCGCCGGCTGCCGTTCAAGGAACCGTCGCGCATTGTTCACCTCGACAATGGCGACAAGGCGCGCGATTTGGCGGATGTCGGAATATCGGCGCCGCGGTACCAACTTTATCGCGACGGTCAGACGATTTTTGACGGTTTCGCCGCCGAGAATTCCGCCGCCCAGAATTCTTCCCCGTTCACGCTGACCGGACTTGGTGATCCTTTCCAGGTTTTCGGCGGGCGAGTGACGGCTAACTATTTCGATGTCCTTGGCGTCCGTCCGATCCTCGGCCGCAATTTTCTGCCGAAAGAAGAGGAAAGCGCCGACGTCGCCTTGGTGACGAAAAATTTCTGGCAGGAACGCCTCGGAGGCGATCCGAATGTGATTGGGCGAAACATCACTCTCGACGGAACGCCGCACACAATCGTTGGCGTTCTGCCGAATATGCCCGCAGCCTGGTTTGGCGCGAACCCGATTGCGGAAGTTTGGACAACGAAACCTTTTCAGCTTCCCGGCTTCAGTCATGAGCAACTGATGCGCGGTTCCTTTTTTCTGCGGGTTGTCGGACGATTGAAACCAGGGGTGACCGTGCAACGAGCGCGTGCGGCATTGCCATCGTTGGAAGAGAGTTATCGGGCCCAATATCCGAACAACATCGATAGCGAATTCGTCACGACGCTGCGGATTTTGTCGGAAGATGTTACCCGGAATTTCCGCGCAGGCTTCGCCACACTTTTCGCCGCGGTGAGTTTCGTTTTGCTGATCGCGTGCAGCAATGTTGCCAATCTATTGCTCGTTCGTTTCAGTGGACGCCGGCGCGAGATCGCGTTGCGAATCGCGATTGGCGCCTCGCGCACGAGCGTCATCCGTTTGTTCGTTGCCGAAAGTTTGCTGGTGAGTGTAATTGCGGGAGCGGGCGGCGCGTTCGCGGCCTGGCACTTGGTGCCGTTGGTCCCGGGGTTGGCGTCCAAATTTCTTCCGTTGGAAACCGGAACCGCGACCAGTTTGTCGATTCCAGTTCTACTATTCGCGATTGGATTGTCGATCTTGACCGGTCTCTTGATAGGAATTTATCCGGCGCTTCAGGGTTCGCAGGCCGATCTGGTTAATACGTTGAAAGAAGGCGGCCGCGGGACGAGCGGCAGTGTGCGCCAACAGCGCCTCCGCAAAATCCTCGTTGGCGCGCAAGTCGCGCTCTCGGTCACGCTGTTGGCCGGCGCTGCGCTGCTCATCACGAGCTTCATCCGCTTGAGTCAGCAGAACATCGGCTTCCGTTCCCAGAATCTTTGGACGGGCGCGGTTACACTGCCGACCTCGCAGTATCCCGACCCTCCGTCGCGTCAACGTTTTGTTGAACAAACATTGCATGAGTTGCGCAGTGTGCCAGGTCTCGAGAGCGCGACTATCAGCGGCGATATTCCTTTGGTTGGCTTCAGTCGTTATCTTTATGCGCGGGGCGATCGCGATGTTCCGCCAGTCGAGAAGCGCGAGATCGTGCCTGGTCACGAGGTTACTCCCGGATATTTCAAGACCTGGGGAGTGCCGCTCCTGGCTGGCCGTGACTTCAATGAGCACGACACCGCCGACGCACAGAAAGTTTGTCTGATCAGTCAGGCCGGTGCGAAGGAAGTTTATCCGGGTGAGAATCCAATCGGAAAGACTCTGCTCTTAAATCTTGTGCAGTGGGAAATTATCGGAATCGTCGGCGATGTGCGCTCAGTGCAAGTGGCCGAGGCGCCAGGTATGGAATTTTATCGGCCGTGGGCGCAAAAAATTTCCCATTCGTTAACATCACCGTCCGCAGCAGTCTAAAAGTGGATGCCGTGACCAAGCTGGTGCAATCCGCGCTTACAAAAGTGAATCCCGGATTGGCCATCGCGGTGCCGCAAACGATGGACGCTGTCGTCGCGAAAGCGCTTGGCCAGGCGCGTTTGATGATGTGGCTTGCTCGGAATTTTTGCGGGAGTCGCCTTGTTGCTCGCCAGCATCGGGATTTACGGCGCCGTCGCTTACACGGTCGAGCAACGCACCGGAGAGATCGGCGTCCGCATGGCGCTCGGCGCGCAAACACGCGACGTGCTGCGACTCGTCGTGAACCAGGGAATGAAACCCGTTGTGATCGGACTAGCGATCGGGATTATCTGCGGCGTTTGCGCTCGGCCGGTTGATTGCGTCGCAACTCTATCGAAGTTTCGGCGCACAACCCGGCGCTGCTCGGCGGCGCAACAGCTTCTGCTCGCGACGATCAGCGTTGATCGCATGTTTGCTCCCGGCGCGACGCGCCGCACGGGTTGATCCGATTCAGGCTCTGCGCACCGAGTGACATGAATGATCTAAAACTCGCTTTTCGCCAGCTTCGCAAATCGCCGGGTTCACTCTGGTCGCGGTGCTCACGCTGGCGCTTGGTATCGGCGCGAACACCGCCATCTTCAGCGTGGTCAACGCGGTGTTGTTAAAGCCGCTGCCGTTTCCGTCGCCGGATCGGCTTGCTGCTATTGGCAGCACAAATCTGAGGGACCCGGACAGATCCCACCAGTTCAACTCGCTTTCTTATCCGGACTTCTTCGATTTCCGAAATCAAAACCGAACCTTCGACTGCATCTCCATCTATCGCGGTGGCAGTTATGCGCTCGTTAACGAACAAGGTGCGCAAAATGTCCAAGGGCTAAAGGTCAGTGCGGAGTTCTTCGACGTCGTCGGCGTGAAGCCGGCGATCGGCCGCGCGTTTGTTCGCGAGGATGAACAAGCCGGAGGCGGACCGGGAGGATTCAAGGTTATTCTCACTCACGATTTGTGGATGCGGCTCTTTAATGGCGATAAGGCCGCGATCGGTCGCGACACTGCGCATCCAGGGCCATTCCTACACCGTCATCGGAATCATGCCGCGCGGATTTCAATTTCCTTTCGAAACGCCGGCCACCGAAATGTACGTCACGTTTGCGGAGGACGCAGCGACCGCGGACGGAACCAAGCCGAACACAGAACAGCGCGGCAATCACATGCTTTTGGCATTTGGCCGACTTAAGCCGGGCGTGAACGTGGCGCAGGCCGAAGCCGATCTGCGAACGATCGCGGCTGCGTTGGAAAAACAATATCCGGACTCGAACACGCAATTTGGTGCCGCCGTCGCCCCGCTTCGCGATGAGCTGATTGGGGACGTGCGCACCGCGCTTTACGTGCTCTTCGGTGCGGTCGTTTGCGTATTGCTCATCGCCAATGCCAACGTTGCGAATCTGATGCTCGCGCGCGCGTCCGTGCGCGGGAAGGAGATCGCCTTGCGGGCGGCGCTGGGCGCGAGTCGCAGGCGAATCATTCGTCAATTACTCACGGAAAGTTTGTTGCTTGCGGGAATTGGCGGTTTCCTCGGTCTGTTGATCGCGAAGTGGGGAACTGAGGCGCTCATCGTGACCGTGCCGCAAAATATTCCACGCATCGGCGCGATCCAACTTGATGGCGCCGTGCTCGCCTTCACTCTGCTCATTTCCATCGCCACCGGCGTTGTTTTCGGATTGGTGCCGGCATGGCAGGCGTCACATGTCGATCTTAACAACGCACTCAAGACAGGCGGGCGAATCGGCACCGGAGGCGAACACAAGCATCGTCTCCGTAATGGACTCGTCATGGGGAGATCGCGCTCGCACTGATTCTGCTGGTTTGTGCCGGTTTATTGATTCAAACGTTCGCCCGGCTTGGTCGCGTCCAGACCGGTCTGCGCACCGAAAATCTTTTCACCGCGCGCGTTAATTTGCCGGACACATCATATCCGCGACCGGCCAACGTGAACGCATTTTTCGATCAATTACTTGCGAAGCTCCGAGCCATTCCCGGAGTCAATTCCGCCAGCATCATTCTGCCTCTGCCGCTGACTGGGAGTAATATAACGACTGATTTCGACATGGAAGAGCATCCGCTGCCGGAAGGACAACGGAACGACGCTCCCATGCGCATCACCGGGCTGGATTATTTCGAGACAATGGGTATCCCGCTCTTGCAGGGCAGAGTTTTCAAGGAAACGGACAAGTTTGACTCGCTTCCCGTCGTCATAGTGAATGAGCGCTTCGCCCAGAAATTTTTCCGGGGCAAAACGTGGTCGGCAAACACATCCAGCCCGGCTGGAGCGTCGGCGATGACAAGCCCAAGATGCGTGAGATCGTCGGCGTTGTTGGGAACGTGAAACATCTTTCGCTCCAGAAAGATTTCACGCCGGAAATGTACGTGCCAGCCACGCAAATTCCGATTAACCTCGTCTTTGTCGTAGCGCGCACCAGCCTTTCTAATCCCGCCGCCCTTACCACCGCCGTGCGTGATCAGCTCGCCTTGCTCGATCGCGATGTTCCGCTTACTCACGTTCGCGTTTTCGACGAATACATGTCGCGAACGCTGGCCAAGCCGCGCTTCAACGCCTTGCTATTATCGATCTTCGCAGGAACTGCGCTGCTTCTGACGGCGATTGGAATTTACGGCGTGCTTGCTTATTCCGTCTCGCAACGCACAAACGAAATCGGAATCCGGATCGCACTCGGCGCCGCGCAATCGAACATTTTCCGGTTGATAGTTGGCCAGGCGATGCTGCTGGTCGCAATCAGTATGGCGATCGGATTGTTCGGCGCATTCATGGCAACGCGTTTTCTGAGCAGCATGCTTTATGGCGTCGCCGCGTGGGACCCGATCACCTTCGCTTCAATTGCGACGCTTATTGCCGCCGTTGCGTTTCTCGCCTGCTGGCTCCCGGCCCGCCGGGCCGCGCGTGTTGATCCTGTTATTGCCCTTCGTGCTGAATGATGACTGTGACCACATGAACGACCTCAAACTCGCTTTTCGCCAGCTTCGCAAATCGCCCGGGTTCACTCTGGTCGCTGTCCTGACGCTCGCGCTCGGGATCGGTGCAAATACTGCGATCTTCTCCGTCGTCGAAGGCGTGCTCCTGCGCCCGTTGCCCTTCCCGAATGCGGAACGACTCGTTAGGATTTACGAAGCCCTGGATGAAAATGGCGCGCGTTCGGCAACGTTGAACCTGAGCGACCGCACGACTGCGCGGTTCCGCGAGTTCGGGCGCGATATTTTCGAAGATGTTGCCGGTGGAACCGGCGGCGCCTCAGTCGTTAGTGTAAACGCCGGTTCGCCGGCGCAGACCGTCCCCGCCGCGCTTGTCACCTACAACTTTTTGATGTCCTCGGATTACCGCCGTCGCAGGGCCGCAACTTCACGACAGAAGAGGGGACCGACAAAGCAGCGACCGTCGCCATTATCAGCGACGACTTTTGGCGCAACACGCTGAATTCACGTCGCGACGTGCTCGGCAGCACGATCGTGATCGATGGAACACCACGGACGATCATCGGCGTGATGCCGAAAGCATTCCGGCATCCGTATCGCGCGAGTTTGTGGCTGCCGCTTGCGCTTGAGCCCGACAATCCGGCGACCATCAACAACCATTATCTCTATGGCGTCGCGCGACTGCGTCCCGGCGTCACGCCGGTGAAAGCGGAAGAAGCTGTGAAGCGCATGTGCGCCACGATCAATCGCGACGATCCGAATCCGGCGAACGTGCGTGCCGCTTACATCCCGCCGTTGCGCGAAAGTTTTGTGATGGATTTGCGGCCGAAAATTCTGGTCATCGTCGGGGCTGCAGTCTGTGCGCTGTTGATCGCGGCGGCGAACTTCGCTGGTCTGCTGCTCGCGCGCGTGATCGAGCGGGAAGGGGAATTTGCCTTGCGCGCTGCGCTCGGGGCAAGCAGGCGACGACTTGTCAGGCAGCAACTCATCCAGGCGCTTTTGCTCGCTTTGGCCGGAACCGCGCTTGGTCTGCTCATCGCATTCTGGATCACGCCAATGCTGTTTCGCGCTGAGCCCGGAAGGCGCGGACGCGACCGGCAGCGCGATGCGCGAATTCGACTACGCAGCGCGGCTCGATCTGCCCGTGTTCGCTTTTGCTGCCGGTGTAATGACGCTGGTCGGTTTGGGTTTTGGTTTGCTGCCTGCGGTGCGCGCAGCGCGCACAGATTTGCGCGGCGCAATGAGCGTTACGTCACGCGGCGCAACACTCGACCGCAGTGCGCGCAGATTGCTCGGTTCATTCGTCGTGATCGAGCTCGCGATTGCCGCTGCGCTTCTGACAGCGAGCGTCACCGCGACACAATATTTCCGGAAGCTGATCGAGGAGCCATGGGGCTTCGAGACGAAAGACCGCCTCGCTTTTAACGTCACTGTTCCCGATCGATTCTTTCCCACCGCCGCGGCGAAACAGAGCGCGCTCGAAGCTTCGCTCGCGCAACTGCAGGGAGTGCCCGGAGTCAAATCCGCCACCGTCGTGTCGCCGTCGCCAATGGACGCGCCGTGGACACTGATGCTGTTCAACGCCGAAGGCGCGCCCGCACCGGAGCCGCGCGGCGTCTATACCGCGTACTCGCGCGTGCCCGTGCCCGGGTATTTCCGGAGCATCGGCCAGCCGATCCTGCAAGGCCGCGATTTCAACGCGAGCGACACTGCCGACGCGCCGCTGGTCTGCATTGTCAGCCAAAGCATCGCGAAACGTTTTTGGCCTAACGATTCGCCGATCGGGAAACGCATTCGCTGGGGCCGGCTCGATGGAACTCGCCCGTGGTTCACGATTGTCGGCGTTGTCGGTGATATGAAAGCGATTGCCGACCCGCGCGACGGCGAAGTGCTCGGCATGATTGCGCGGCCACTCGCGCAAATGCTCGTGCACGCGACGACATCGCTCGACGACATCACCTTTGTTCTGCACACCGATGGCCGCTCGGTTAACGAGCCGACGATCCGCGCCGCGCTGGCCCGTGCGAATGCGAATCTCGCCGCGTACAGCTTTCTCTCGCTCCAGGATGCCGCAGCGCGCTCGCGCACGACCGAGCGATTCATTTTCGTTCTCGTCTCATCGTTCGGACTCGTGGGGCTCGTCCTCGCTGCCGTGGGTTTGTATGGCCTGCTCGCGCTGCAGGTTGCGCGACGCGAACGCGAGTTCGGCATCCGCAGCGCGCTTGGCGCCACCGCGCGCCAGATCATTCAGCTCGTCGCGCAACAAGGCGCAGTGTTGCTCTCGTTAGGCTTCACTGCCGGCGCGCTCGCGACTTACGGAGTGGTGCGCCTGGTCAGAAATCAGTGGGCCGAAATGCCGGCGCCGAATCTGATCGCGTGCATTTGCGCGGCGATCGTGCTCGGCATCGCGGTGATGATCGCGTGCTGGCTACCCGCGCGCAGAGCTGCGCGGGTTGATCCCGTTATTGCCCTTCGTGCCGAATGATCACGTCACCTGCAATCTAATTCCCGATAAATCCTTATGATCTCCGACTTCAAATACGCGCTCCGGACGCTGGCTAAAACGCCAGGGTTCACCATCATCGCCGTGGTTACGCTCGCGCTCGCCATCGGTGCGAACACAGCAATCTTCAGTTTGATAAACGATTTGTTCCTGCGCGGCCTGCCGTTCAAGGAGCCGTCGCGTATCGTCCACCTGTTCGCTGGCGATAAGTCGCGTAATCTGGTCGATATCGCGATCTCCGCGCCGCGCTTTCAACATTACCGTGAAGGACAGACTCTCTTTGACGGCTTCGCTGCCGAGAATGGATTTGCCTTCACTCTTACGGGTGTGGGCGACCCCGTCCAGATCTTCGGCGGGCGAGTGACGTCTAACTATTTCGACGTGCTTGGCGTCCGCCCGATCCTCGGCCGGAATTTTCGGCCTGAAGAAGAAGAGGGCGCCGATGTGGCGGTGGTCACGAAAATCTTCTGGCAGAAACGGCTCGGTGGCGATCCGAATGTAATCGGACGCAGCATTACGCTGGACGGAACGCCGCACACCATCATCGGCGTATTGCCGAACATGCCGGCGCTATGGTTCGGGCCGAACCCGTTCGTGGGCGAGGTTTGGACGACAAAACCGTTTCAGCTTCCTGGATTTTCGCACGAACGCATGATGCGTGGCACGGGATTTCTGCGCGTGATCGGCCGGATGAAGCCGGGCTCTGACGGTCGAACAGGTGCGCGCCGCGCTGCCAACGCTGGAGCAAGATTACCGCGCAAACTATTCGACCAACATCGACAGCACAGCGGAGACGTCCGTCAAAACGCTTCCGCAGGATGTGACGGAAAACATTCGCGCCGGTTTCGCGACGCTTTTCGCGGCGGTTTGTTTTGTGTTGCTCATCGCGTGCAGCAATGTCGCAAATCTTTTGCTGGTTCGTTTCAGTGGGCGCCGTCGGGAAATCGCGCTCCGGATGGCGATCGGCGCATCGCGCGGCAGTATCGTTAGGCTGTTCGTTTGGGAAAGTTTGCTGGTCAGCGTCTTTGCCGGCGCGCTGGGCGCCTTCGTGGCGTGGCGGCTTGTGCCGCTCGTTCCCAAAATGGCGTCCAATTTTCTTCCGCTTGAGGGAAACACGGCCAGTAGCCTTTCGCTTGAGGTGCTCGCTTTCACGATTGGCTTGTCGATTTTGACAGGGCTGCTGATGGGAATTTATCCGGCGCTTCAAGCGTCTCGCGCCGATTTGGTAGGCAGCTTGAAAGAAGGCGGACGCGGAACGAGTGGCAGCGTGCGGCAACAGCGCTTTCGCAAGATTCTAATCGGTGCGCAGGTGGCGCTTTCGGTGACGTTGCTTGCGGGCGCGGCGCTGCTGATCACGAGCTTTATTCGACTGACACAGCAGAATCTCGGCTTTCAGCCTCACAATCTTTGGGTCGGCGCGATCAATCTGCCGATCGCGCAATACCCAGACCAGGCATCGCGTCAGCGTTTTGTCGAGCGAACAGTTACTGCGTTGCGCGACACGCCAGGTATCGAAAACGCTACAGTCAGCAGCGATATTCCGCTTAACGGTGGGAATCGCACGCTTTACGCCCGCGCAGATCGCGAGGTGCCCCCAACCGAACGCCGGGCCACTTCGCCGAGTCACGATATCGCGCCGGGATATTTGAAGACCTGGGAATTCCGCTCATTGCCGGGCGTGATTTTGACGAACACGATGTCGCCGGAGGCCGGAACGTTTGTCTGATCAGCCAGACGGGAGCGAAGAAAGTTTTCCCCAACGAAAATCCCATCGGCAAGACGCTGCTCGTAACCAGCCTCAGCACTCCCGTGGAAATCGTTGGAATCGTCGGCGACGTGCGTTCGCAACGCATCGCTGAACTGCCCGAAATGGAATTTTATCTGCCGTGGGCGCAGGAAAACTTTCCATTCGTTAGCATCGCAGTTCGCAGCAACCTCAAAGTCGACGCGGTCACGAAGCTGGTGCAGTCAGCGGTGACGAACGTAGATCCGGGCATCGCGATTGCCATCCCGCAGATGATGGACACTGTCGTCGCGCAGGCGCGTGGACAAGCGCGCCTGATGATGTGGCTTCTCGGAATTTTTGCCGGTGTTGCGGTGTTGCTTGCGAGCATCGGAATTTACGGCGCGGTTGCGTACAGCGTGGAACAACGCACTGGCGAGATCGGGGTGCGCATGGCGCTCGGCGCGCAAACCCGCGACGTCTTGCGATTGATTGTGAGCCAGGGAATGAGACCAGTGGTTATCGGGCTGGCGATCGGAATTGTGTCGGCGTTCGCCCTTGGCCGTCTACTGACATCGCAGCTTTACGAAGTTTCGGCGCGCAACCCGGCGCTGCTTGCGGCTTCAACGATATTGCTCGCGGCGGTCGCACTGATTGCATGTCTGGTCCCCGCGCGGCGAGCCGCACACGTTGATCCGATTCAGGCGCTGCGCGCGGAGTGATATGCACGATTTGAAGATTCGACTTCGCCGGCTCGTTCCGAACGTGCTTTTGCTTCGAGGAGCGCTTGCGTTTCGACCTCGTTTGAATATCCGTGGCACTTCACTGTCTCATATCTAACTCCGAACCTACTATGCATTTGCGTTTCGTAATTTCTTTCATCATCGCCGCGCTCAGCACTCCAATTTTCGCGCAAGGAACGAATCAGCCGACCGTCGACGAACTTGTTGCCAAGAACATGGAGGCTAAGGGCGGCGCGACCGCGCTGAACAGCCTCCAAACGCTGCGCTCAACCGGTAAATTGCTGGTGCAGCAGGGCCAGATCGAGCTTGGCTATCTCCAAACAAAAAAGCGTCCCGATGAAGTGCGCACCGAGGCTTCGCTTCAGGGCATGACGCAGATCGAGGCGTATGACGGCAAGGACGGCTGGAAGGTGTCACCATTTTTCGGGCGCAAAGATCCAGAGCGCATGTCCGCTGATGATGTGAAAGCGCTAGTGGAAGATACCGAGATCGATGGCCCGTTGGCCGATTGGAAAACAAAGGGCAGCACTGTTGAATATCTCGGAACCGAGGATGTCGATGGGACGCCCGCGCACAAACTGAAAGTCGTGCGAAAGAACGGCGATGTCAGTTTTGTCTATTTGGATCCCGATCACTTTCTTGAGATCCGAATCGTGACGCAACGAGTGCGACACGGGGCGCACGAGGAAATCGAAACGGATCTCGGCGATTACGAAAAAGCCGGCGGCGTATTTGTTCCGACGTCAATCGAGGTCGGACGCAAAGGCTCACCGGACAAACAAGTGGTCGTCGTCGATAAAGTCGAAGCCAACGTGCCGGTGGATGACACGATATTTCATTTCCCCGGCCAAATAACTGTCCCCCAACCACAGCGCTGAGCTTCCGCAAAACCGAATTAGCACCTCTATGAATTTCGCACGTAATGCTGTTGAAGTGCGATGCGTTCTCGCATCGCTTTTTCTTTGCGCCATTCCTGCTTACGCAGCTGACGCTCCATTTAATTCGTCGAGCATTTCCGGGCTCGGAGCGCGCAACATCGGCTCAGCGGCGATGAGCGGACGCATCTCCTGCATCGCGGGAGTGCACGAGCCATCGGGCAAGATCACGCTCTTTGTGGGTGCGGCCAGTGGCGGCGTTTGGAAATCCGATGACAGCGGAACGCGGTATCGCCCGATATTTGACGAACAAGCAGTGCAATCGATCGGCGCGATCGCGCTCGACCCGAAGAATTCGAAAAACGTTTGGGTCGGCACCGGTGAATCGTGGACGCGCAACAGCGTGTCCATTGGCGATGGAATCTACAAGTCCACCGATGGCGGCGAAACGTGGTCGCGCGCTGGCCTGGAGAAATCGGAACGCATCGCGACGGATTGCGGTTGATCCAAGAAACAGCGACACGGTGTTCGCCGCGGTGCCCGGCGCATTATGGAGTGATTCGCCCGACCGCGGTTTGTACAAAACGACCGACGGCGGCAAGACGTGGCAGCAAGTCCTCAAAGGCGCAAATCTTTCGACCGGTTGCACTGATGTCGATATCGACCCGAGCAATCCCGACATCATGTTTGCCGACAATGTGGGATTTCCGGCGCAAAGGCTGGGAATACCGCTCGGGCGGCGCAATCCCGACGGCGCCTTCAGCTAGTGGATTGTTCCGTTCGACCGATGGTGGCAACACCTGGACGGAGATTACGGAGCAGGCTAACAAAGGTTTTCCAAAGAAACCGTATGGACGTTTAGCGGTGGCGATCGCGCCATCGAAATCGCAACGCGTTTACGCGTTTGTCGAATCGCCGGAGAGCGCGTTGTTCGTGTCGGACGACGGCGGCGCGACATGGGAGAAACGCGACAAAAGCCAGTGGATGGTCTGGCGTCCTTTCTACTTCGCGAACCTGATTGTTGATCCCAAGAACCCAGACCGCCTGTTTAAGCCCGACGGTTCATTGATCGTTAGCGAGGACGGCGGAAAGAGCTTTTCGGTAGTGGGCGGTTTTCAAGGCGCGCACGGTGACGCGCACGATGTGTGGATCGATCCGACCAACTCACAAGTCGTATTCGCGGCAGACGACGGCGGGATGTGGTACTCATACAACGGCGGCAGCAAATGGTGGAAAGGAGAAAACCTGCCGGTGTCGCAGTTCTATCATGTGAGCGTGGACGAAAAGATCCCTACCAGGTGTATGGCGGATTGCAGGACAACAGCTCGTGGGTAGGTGATTCGCAGTATCCAGGCGGCATCACCAATCATCGCTGGGAAAACATGTACAGCGGCGACGGATTCTGGATGTTCCAGGACCCGGCTGACCCTGACTACATCTACGCGGAATACCAGGGCGGCGAGATTGGCCGAGTCAATCGCAACACGCATCAGGGTCGCAACATCAAGCCACGTCCAAATTACAATGAGAAACTACGGTTCAACTGGAATACGCCGATCGCGCTTTCGCCTAACGAGAAGGGAACAATCTATATCGGCGCACAATTTCTATTCCGCTCACGCGATCACGGCCAGACGTGGGACCGCATTTCGCCCGACCTGACCACCAACGATCCGGAAAAACAAAAGCAAGAGCAATCCGGCGGTGTGACGGTCGATAATTCGTCGGCGGAAATGCACACGACGATTTATTCCATCAGCGAATCGCCCAAGCAGAAGGGACTGATCTGGGTCGGCACTGATGATGGCAATATTCAGCTCACGCGCGACGGCGGTAAGACGTGGACTAACGTCGTCGGCAACGTTCCCGGGTTGCCGAAGAACTCATGGGTGAGCTGGGTGCAGGCCAGCAACTTCAATCCCGGCACGGCTTACGCCGCTTTTGATCGACATACTTTTGGCGACATGGCGCCGTACGTTTTCAAGACCACTGATTTCGGTAAGACCTGGACGCCGCTCGTTACACCGCAGGACCCGAAGAGCGTTCGCGGCTACGCGCACGTGATTAAAGAAGATTTGGTTAAACCCGATCTTCTTTTCCTCGGCACGGAGTTTGGACTGTGGGTTTCGATTGATGGCGGAAAAGACTGGGCGCAATTCAAAGGCAACCATTTTCCTGCCGTTGCCGTTCGCGACCTGGCGATTCAACCGCGGGACAACGATCTGGTTCTCGCCACGCATGGCCGCGGGATCTGGATAATAGACGACATCACGCCGTTGCGCGCGTTGACTCCGGATTTGTTGAAGCAGGATGTTGCGTTCGTTTCGGCGCGGCCGGTGCAACAGCGCATCGAGGGCCAGGGCGGATGGGCCAATGGCGACGCGGTTTTCGTTGGCGAGAATCCGCCTGACGCCGCCGTGATCAACTATTATCAGCGCGAGCGGCATTTGTTTGGAAAAATGAAGCTCGAAATTTTGGATTCATCCGGGCGTGTCGTTGACCAATTGCCGGCGAGCAAACGACCGGGCTTGAATCGGGTGATGTGGACGATGCGAGCAAAACCGCCGCGTGTGCCGCCTGCTGCACAAATTGCCGTCGCGGGAATACGCGGCCCGCGGCTTGTGCCCGGTGATTACACGGTGCGCCTAACGAAGGCAGGCAAGGTTTACGACACGAAACTGACGGTCGGGCTTGATCGCCGGGCGAAATTCAGCTCGGCAGATCGCAAGGCGCAGTTCGATGCGGCGATGCGAGTTCATCGCATTGTTTGGCGACGAAAGTGCGCTCATGGATCGGATTATCGGCTTGCGACAGGCGCTTGCCCAGACGGGTGCCGCAGTGCCGGAAGGCGATCCGCTTCGCAAGCAGATCTCGGATTTCGACGGGAAAGTCGATGCGGTGCGAAAGAAAATCGTCGCCACGACCGAGGGCGGCGCAATCACGGGCGAGGAACGCTTGCGTGAGCACACCGACCAGCTTTACGGAGCAATTCTCAGTTACGAAGGCAAACCGGCCGCCTACCAGATCGCTTACATCGACACGCTCAAACGCGAACTCGATGAGGTGACGAAACAATTCGATCAACTCCTCGCGCAGGACCTGCCCGCATTAAACGACTCGCTCAAATCCAAAGGCCAACAGCCACTTTCGCCGCCATCGGCGAAAGTCGGAGCGAATGGTGCGGCGCACGACTCGAGCGGCGTGACAGCAGCGAGCGCAACGTTGCCAGCCGATATTCGCATCTCCTACTAAACGCGCGCGATAACGTTTATCATTGCGGCGAGTGCGTCCCGCTGGGAAAACTTATTTATCTGGTCGTCGCGTTGCTGTAAATAGTCATCGGGCTGGCGGTGGTCGGAATCGACCCCACCCTGTCACACGGCATCGGAATACCGGATGTTGTAGTGAACGTGTAGCACATTTTCTTTGCGGTCTTCATGACCCGCTGTGGTTGTGCCGGGCGCACTACGTTCTTGCTCGAATCAGCAGCAAATGCCGATGCGCAGAATGCCAGCGTGAGCACGACACTTGCGCATCGAACCGACGAACCGCACAAGCGACTAAACCTGTTTCCTATTCTCATGCTGTAATCGTGATTCCGCTTCGAATTTTGCGCAAGCTTATTTAGAGACCGGTGGGACGCGACATCGCAGGGTTAAAAGCAAGCTCATTTGCGGGAGCCAGCCAATGTGCGTCTCGGTGACCGGAAATCAGTGACCGATTATGCGCACCGACGGATCATTGATCAAAGCGCCCGGCGTCGTCTGCCGCCCGGTCCAGTCGATTTCATGGCGGTCAATAATTCGAATCGGCGAGACCGTCTTGGTGCCGATCGGCTAGCAGTTTGACACGTTGCGGGATGAGCGAACCGGTGACGAAAACCGTCCGCTCTTCGACTTTCTGCTCACGCTTCGAAGCTCGGTTGCCCGTGGGGTCGGCAAGCACCGTTCCGGCAAACATGCTGGCCGCGATGAAAATTGCAGCGCCGGAAGATATCAGCGTCTTCACAAACTAACCTACACCCGGGAAGGTGCGGCGCGCAAATTATCGAAACGATGACGATGGTCCCTTCCAGAAAAGCAAGAGAGGCAATGGCTGTTGCCACTACCTCTCCGCGGGACCCAACCAAAGTTTCACGGTCAGAATTTCTTCGTTAGGCGCCCGTAAACGAAACGGCCGGTAGCATCGTAAGTGAATCCGGGATAACCGACGCCGTTTCCGCCTTCCCCGAATGCCTTCGGCGGGTCCTGACCGAAGATGTTATTGCATCCGATAGTAATGATTGTGCCTCGCAGCAGATGGTCCCATACGGTACGACTGTAGTTGCTGGTCTGAGCCACGGCCTTTTCCAGAGGCGCGCCATCCTTGCCGCGAACGAAGTCTTTCGGGCTCTTGGCATAGCCGGGCACAGGCTGTTCCTCGACTGGAATCAGGGCGGTGAAGTCATAGGAAAGCAGACCGTCGAAGGTCCAGGTCTGGTGAACCCAGTGCTGGTGAAGGTTTGGCGTAAATTCGTTGAATCCGTCGATGAAGCGCACGATGGTAACGAGATCGAAGCCTTTCCAATGTCCACTCGAGGCTGGATTGGCCTTTCCATTTATACCAACCTTCATTCGAGAGACCTGGGTCCGTGGTTCTGCCGGCCAGGTTGCCTGCTGTTGGTCCGAACTCCGCGAAGATGAACTGCGGGAAGACGAATTCATCCAGGTAGGTTACTTGAGTCTGCGAAGTGAAGGTCCCCACTGCGTTGGCCTCTGGTAGTAAAGGCCGAAGTCAAACCCGCGAGCCTCTTGCGAACCGAGGTTTTCATTTGCAAGTGTGATACGGGTGATGAATCCGCCAGCATCGCGCTCGACAATGCCTGGAGCGGTGCCATCCAGCACTTGTTGAGCCAACGGAGCGCTCACAACTCCGGTGCGCTCGATGTCCCAAAAGTCAACCGAGATGTTCAGCCCAGGCACGTATTTTGGCGAGTAAACAAAGCCGCCACTGAACGAGCGCGAATCTTCAGGTTGAAGATTCGGGTTGCTAGTTATAAGGGTGTTCGTTTCAGATTCGAGCAGGCCACCTTTGAGCGGATCGTGAGTAACCTGCAACGTTGAGACCGGGGACCCAAACAGTTCCTCAAGTGACGGTTCACGAAAGCCTTCGCCCCAAGTCGCGCGCAGGGTCAGCTGCTCGTCAAACGGTTGCCAGCGCATGCCAACCTTTGGCACCAAGACATTGCTATCGTTGTTCAGAAACTCTTCAAATCGCCCCCAGCGGTAAACTCCAGGGAATAAAAGCCGGGAATTGCTGCATGGGTCTCGCTCACGAGTTGCGGATTTTTTGATTTTTGCCGTCGCCTCTGGAGTAGGTACTCGTCACGGGGCTGAAGATAGGAATTCTGGTCTCTGCGTAAATCGCATAAGAATTTCGGCTGCCCTGAGCACCTGGAACTGGCGAGTTGCCGACGATGTCTCCCTCCAAATTGAGCATATCGGGATTCTCGCTCAGTTGCTCCCGCCGCCATTGACCACCGACGGCTAAGCCAACGCCGCCAGCCGGCAGGTGAAAGAGGTCGGTTGTGTAGATGGTGGCATCTAACGTGGCCAACTTTGAGGTGTCCTCGTCCTTGGGGTGCACTCTGGCGAACTCGACCGTGGCCGAATTGGACGGGATTGGATTGCGATAATCTCCGAAAGGATTAAACGCGACAGTCGTGCCGATGAATTGCGGAGACGTCGGGTCAAAGATCGGATCGGCCTGGTTCAAGATCCGGTTGAAACGCGAGGCGGACACCTGCGTCCCAGTCTGGGTATTGTCAACCTGACTGTAACGGAACCCGGTGTCGTACTCCCAGCTCCCGTCAAACAGCTTGTCTCCCTTGATGCCGATGGTGCTTAGCCACGCGTTAGTTTCGTTATCGAACAAACGGTTCCCAAATTCAGCCAGACGCGCGCGCGTGCCGCCGGAGATAATCTGCTCGAAGGGATTAAAAGGATTGAATGCGTCAGCCGGGACACCGGTCTCCGCATGAGTGGGCGTGTTGGGTGGTTCCGAGCCTGGCGCAATCGGCGAATGCGGCGGAATAGCCAATATCGTCTGACCCTTCGTTTCGAACGAACCGGTCGCGGGAGCCGCCAGTTCATTATGCGTGTTCACCCTCTGATAAAAGCCGTCCGCATAGACGACCATCTGATCGCCGAAGACCTTACGGTCAGCACTCAACCACACCCCATAACGCTCCGATTCCGGCAAGGAGGACGAGAACAGATTGAAATTAAAGCCGGGACGCAGACCGCCGGCCGCCCTGACACGGGCATTAGCATCGTAGAGATACCTGTTTGCCGGGGACAACCCGTTCGTAAAATCTGGTGCAGATGCGAATTCAGTCCCACCAGGATTTAAATTCTTGCCACCAGCGGCCCCCGCCACATCGCTGCTTAGCTGAAGATTATAAGGACTATTGTTCGAGCTTAGGAACGGCGGGGTGAGCGAGAAACCGCGATCGTGGTTGAAGATGGAGTTGCGATGATAGTAATTCAAGACGCCAGTAATATTGGTATCTTTGTTGCCAACACCGAAGATGGCCGATGCGTCGAGTTCGCCGGAGTCTTTATCGAGGGTATTGCCGTATTGGATCCTCGCCTCCGCGCCATCGTAATTGTGACGCATCTTGAGGTTCACGACACCCGCTACCGCGTCCGCGCCATACGTGGTGGACGCGCCGTCTTTCAGAATTTCGATGCTCTCAATGGCAGCTTGGGGAATCGAATTCAAATCGACAAACATCACATTCACCAGGCCTGGGTTGTTGCCCGTGGGATAGACAGCGACCCGTCGCCCATCCAGCAGGATGAGAGTCGCTCTCGCATCGAAACCGCGGAGAGCAATCGTCGCTGCACCTACAGCGGTGTTGGAGCCGTTTTCATTATTCGAAGTCGGAATTATGTTCGCGTTAGCGATCGGGAGGCTCTGGAGAAATCGCTCTGTGGTAAACTCACCTGATTTGGTGATGTTCTCGCGGTTGTAGATATCAACAGGGTTCGGTCCGACTTCTTCTGCCGTCGGAATATTCGAACCCGTAACGATGACACGCTGGGCTTCCGCCGCGGGCGGCGTCGGGGCAGCACCAATGTCCGTCGACATCGGCTGCGAGGTTCTGGGCAAATGCGCTTCGACGCGATAATGAGAGGGATTCCAACGCAGGCTGCGAGAGTCATGCGCAGGAATCCGAACTTAGAATGTCCGGTTCTGATCATGGGTTTCTCCTTTGGTTAGGTAAGGTTGGATCTTACGTAGGGTACAGGCTGCGCCCGACGTAAAATCGGGTTTTTCTAGAAAGCCAGAAGGTAATTCCACATGTCAAGCACAAAATTTGTGCTCCGACATTCTCCCTCGCATCTTCACGAAGGTTGCCGCATTGTCGTCGCTTGCTTCGCACAACCTGCTGAAAACCAAACAAATTTCTCGTATACTGAGAAACATTCGATTGGTTCAGCGGAACGCTGGGAGTTACTGTCTCGATGACCAATGGTGGACAAGCCCCGCATTGCTGTTGTTTTTCATCACATCGGTCCTTATCACCATGCGCGGCTTAATGCGGCGGCTGACAGATTGTCGGTGACGGGTATTGAATGGTCAGCCAAAGGCTATGACGCGTGGGGCGCAGCGGAGTCGCCTGCGCGCTATCACAAAGTTTCACTTTTCCCGGAAGCAACCGCCCACTGCCCGGGAAACGCCGAGCTTAAGCAAGCGTTTTGCTCGGCTTTGGAGCAGGCGAGACCTGATGTGGTGGCAGTCAACGGCTGGAATAATTTCGGATCGCTGATTGCCGCGAATTGCTGTGTGCGCCGCGGGATACCCATGGTCGTCATGTCTGAGAGCTCTCGCCAGGATGAACCTCGCACCTGGTGGAAGGAAGCCATCAAGCGGCGAATCGTCGGTCTGTACTCTGCCGCACTCGTCGGCGGGCAGCGTCACGTCGAGTATCTCGCTGAACTTGGGATGCCGCGCGAACGGATCTTTACCGGATACGATGTGGTCGATAACCGACTATTTCCGCCAGCAAGCGCGAGAATCGAAATCCGAACGCTGCAGAGGTCGGAGGTCGAGACAGAAATATGCGCTTGCCTGAGAATTACTTTCTCGCCTCAGCGCGTTTCATCGAGAAGAAGAATCTCTCAAGGCTCATCAGAGCTTACGCGGAATATCAGACGGAGTCGGAAGTCGGAAGTCAGAGGTCAGGAAGTCGGCAACAACAAGCGCGCCGTGGGACCTCGTTGTCTTGGGTGATGGCCCGCTGCGGGAAACTCTCAACTCTCAACTCTCAACTCTCAACTTGACATGAGCACGTGCATCTTGCCAGGCTTCAAGCCATACGACGAATTGCCGGTTTACTACGCATTGGCGAATGCATTCGTGCATGCCAGCACGACTGAGCAATGGGGGCTGGTTGTGAACGAAGCCATCGCGTCGGGCTTACCCGTGATTGTATCGAACCGTTGTGGATGTGCACCGGAGCTGGTGCAATGGCAACGGGTTTACTTTTGATCCAACTAACGAGCACGAGTTGACCGCGCGGCTGTTAGAGATGGCCTCATTGTCGGATCGAGGAGCGAAAGCACCTCGGCGACAACAGCTACAGGATCGCAGCGAACTTTGCGCCGGAACGTTTTGGTGAAGGCTTGGAGCGCGCAGCCAGCGTGGCGATGGGAGTTCCGCAAAAGAGATTTGGAGTAATGGATCGCGCGCTGTTACTCGTCACAGCAAGTTATGCGCGATGAAAGAGAATGATCCGGTAGCAGCGTATTTCGACAAGCTTCCGGAGACTCACAAGCGCCAGTTCGAGGAACGCGCGTCGGGCGCAAACTTCAATTTCCAACAACGTCTGACACTCGCGTGTGAATTGGGTGGCGCGTCGTCAGGGCGACTGCTCGACTGCGCGGCAGGCACGGGTGAGATAACATGCGCGTTACTAAAGTCGGGCAGATTTAATCACGCGACCGTCGTCGATGTTTCGCCGGCGATGTTGCAGAGCGCAAAGGACCTTCTCACTTCGCAAATCAAAAACGCGGAACTTGAATTCGTTCAGTCGGACGTGTTCAACTTCAAGCCATCTGATTCGCGTTTCGATCTTATTCTCTGCCTGGGATTGATTGCGCATACTGGACGGCTGGACATTTTACTACCGCATTTGAGATCGATGCTCACGCCTGGCGGGCGAATCATTTTGCAGACAACACTGACGGATCATCTCGGCACACGCATTGTCCGTGCACTTACTTCGCGAAGCGAGCTGGCCCGGCGCGGATACAGGATTTCCTGGTTCTCCCAACGAAACATCTCCGACGCGTGCGACCGCGCCGGGTTGCGGATTCTGGAGACGCGGCGGCACAGCCTCGGTGTTCCATTCGGCGATCGCTTGTGGCCGTGGGCAAATTTTCAACTCGAAACTCGGCTGGAAAAATGGGCGAGCCGCCACGGAGCCGACGCAATTTATCTGCTCGGAGCTGGATGAGAGTCGGTTTTTTGGTCAGCAGCGTTTCCCGCAAAGCGGGCGGACTGTTTCAAAGCGTGCGCGGACTTGCCAAGGCGGTAGCGTCCACAAATGCGGATGTGCGGGTGTTTGGGATCCGCGACGAACAGAGTGCTGTCGATTTGCAGGAGTGGCAGCCGCTTTCTGTTCAGACGTTTCGTCCGCGACTGCGCGCGTGGGGCTACTCAAACCAGCTCGTCCCCGCGATGCTCGACGCCGATCTCGACATTCTGTCCGTCCACGGTTTGTGGAAATATTGCTCCGTCGGTTCGCAACGCTGGCATCGGCAGACGGGTCGCCCCTATGTAGTTCATCCGCACGGCATGTTGGAACCATGGGCCGTGCGAAACGCAATGTGGAAGAAACGAATCGCTGCGCTTCTTTATGAAAATCAACATTTGCGCGGGGCCGCTTGCCTGCGCGCACTGTCGGAAGCCGAAGCACAATCGATCCGCAGTTATGGATTACGCAACCCGATTTGCGTGATTCCCAATGGGGTTGATTTGCCGGACCTTCGCGAAAGCAACGCGAAAACTCAGTCGGCCAATCGAAAAACTCTTCTCTACCTTGGCCGACTTCACCCGAAGAAAAACATCTCGAATCTGATCCGCGCCTGGAACGAAACTTTTAACTCTCAACGCGGCAGCGGCGACCGTTGGGTCCTCGCAATCGCCGGATGGGATCAGGGCGGATACGAGAGCGAACTCAAGCGTATTGCAGCTGGCACTTCGGTCGTTTTCCTCGGCCCGCAATTCGGCGCGGACAAAAGCGAATGCTATCGCGCGTGCGACGCATTTATCCTGCCGTCATTGAGTGAAGGGCTTCCCATGGCGGTGCTTGAAGCATGGTCATATGCGAAGCCCGTACTCATGACCCCCGAGTGTAATCTGCCGGAAGGTTTCGAGGCCGATGCAGCGCTGCGAATTGGAACGACTCCGGAGGAAATTGCCGCCGGTCTGAAAGCAGCTCGCGAAATGAGTGATAATGATCGAAGCGCAAATGGGAAATCGCGGGCGCGCCCTCGTAGCAACAAGATTTTCATGGCCACGAATCGGCGAGCAGATGCGCGCGGTTTATGAATGGGTGCTCGGCGGCGGGCAGACGCCGGAGACTGTGAGATTGTGCGAACACGGCACCTCATAATGTCATTCTGAGCGGCGCGAAGAATCTCGGATCACATTCCAGATCCGATCTTGGACGGAATAGATCGAGAGATGTTTCGCTTCGCTCAACATGACAGCGCGACTTATGAGATGCGCTCTGAGGCCTCTTTATGATAGCTAATATCGTCCGAGATCTGACTGACTTCTGACTTGCCATGCTGGACGTTGAAGCAAAATCGCCGGGCCAGAAAGTACTCACCGGGCGAGATGATTCGCCGTGTACTATGGACATTCGCACAGCCGCTTTTCCGATTCAGTCCCAGGCCTTGTTTCGGTTGGAGACGATTTCTGCTTCGCTGTTTCGGAGCAAAGATTGGCCGAAGTGTGCATGTCTATCCATCGGCGACGATTTATTTCCCGTGGCATCTTGAGGCTGGAGATGAAAGCTGCGATCGGCGAGCATGCGTTTATTTATAATCTTGGCCGCGTGACGCTGGGGTCGCGCGTCACGATCTCGCATCGCGCGCATCTTTGCGCGGGAACACACGATCATACCAAGCCGGATTTTCCGCTGCTGCGTCCGCCGATTGTGATTGGCTCCGACGCGTGGATTTGTGCGGATGCGTTCGTGGGCCCAGGTGTCACAGTTGGCGAGGGAGCAATTGTTGGTGCACGAGCAGTTGCGATGAAGGACGTAAAACCTCGAAGCATCGTCGTCGGAAACCCGGCGCGCGAAAGCAAGAAGCGCGAGAGCAGTCAATGAGCGAGCGGTCCGATGCGCGCTTAGTCTACATACCCTCGACCAAAATCATGTTTGTTCTGGCGGTGCGGTGACGCATCTTGCGCGGCTCGCGATATTCTTCGCAGTTCAGCCATTCTTTGGCGCGCTGCGCTGATTCGAACTCGAGTACAACAATGCGCTTGGGTTGCCAATCGCCTTCGAGCACTTCGGTTTTGCCGCCGCGCACGATGTATTTTCCGCCATACTTCTCCACGGTAGCGCCGGCGAGCTTTTTATATTCTTCGTAGCCGACGGGATCGAGGATCTCGATCTCGACGATGATGTAAGCGGGCATAACTCGGTTGAAACGTTGAAGGATTAAGAGGGAAATTCAGTGGCCGTTAGCGCTGCGGTCTTTTGCGGCAAGCTCAGGAATTTTCCTTCGCCGCCGCAGCCGCAACCAGTTGTTCCAGGTTTTGCGCAAGCTGTCTCGCGGGGTCTGGTATTGCTGGTTTAGTTCGTTGCTCTTTACGATCTGCGCGAGAATTCCTTTCACGGAAAAATCGTCGGTATTGACGATCGTGTAAGCGGTGCCAACGGCGGCGGCATGGTGCGCGTCGCTGGCCGCGGTCATCGGCAGACCGCGAATCTGCGCGTATTTGAAGGCGTAACGGTTATAGCGGCGAAGAGTTGTCGCGGCGTTGAACACCTCGATCGCATCGACAGGCAGCGTTTCCAGAGTGGAAAAACGGATACCAGCGCGAAACAAATCATACGGATGCGGAGGAATGGCCAGCCCGCCGCGCTGGTGGATCATGTCGCAGACCTCGCGCGCCGGTTTTCCCTTCAGGTAAGGCAGCTCGGCACCGATACAAAGAAGATGGCCGTCGGCGGTAGTCACCTCGACTCCCGGCAGAATGAGAAAATCATCTACCGGCAATCCGTCCAGTCGCATCAAGCCTTTTTGGAGCAGGTAATTGACCGCATCGCATGTGTTGTGATCGGTGATTGCAATGCCATGCAAACCTTTGGCGCGCGCGGCTGCGATCATGTCTTCCGGACTGGAGATACCGTCCCCGGAAAAAAACGAGTGTGTGTGCAGGTCGATGTTAAATGCCATTGCCTAAAGGGCAGGAATAAGGAGTTAAAAATTAAATGGTTACAAGGTGGTCGCTACACCAGCTCCTCAACAGCGAAGGCTGACTCAATGGCAGGTTCATCCTGAATACGATTGAATTGGTGATCGTATAACCGGCGATAGTAGCCGGATTTTTCGAGAAGCTCGGCGTGCGTGCCGATCTCCTTGATGTGACCCCCGTCCATTACGATGATTTGGTCGGCGGACAAGACGGTGGATAAGCGATGGGCAATGGCGATTACCGTGCGGCCAGTCGCAAGTTCCGCGAGGGCTTTCTGAATTTGCTGTTCCGATTCGGAATCGAGCGATGAAGTGGCTTCATCGAGTAAAAGAATTGGCGCGTTCTTCAGAACAGCGCGTGCGATGGCAAGACGCTGTTGCTGGCCGCCGGAAAGAAGGCAGCCTTTGTCGCCAATTACCGTTTCGTAACCCTTTGGCTGGGCCACAATAAAATCGTGCGCATAGGCGGCTCGCGCGGCTTCGCGAACTTCTTCCGGCGTCGCATCGAGCCGGCCGAACTGGATATTGCTGAAGATTGTGTCGTGAAACAGGAACGTCTCCTGCGTGACGAGCCCCATCTGTTCGCGCAATGATTTCTGCGTCACGGAGCGCAGATCGCGACCATCGATTTTTACAGCTCCGGAAGTCGGATCGTATAAGCGCAGGATCAGCGAAAGAATTGTGCTCTTTCCTGCGCCGCTGGCGCCGACCAGGGCATAGGTTTTGCCGGGCTCGATATGCAAAGTCAGATTGCTAACCGCATCCGTGACTGTGTTCGCATAACGGAACGTCACATTTTCAAAGTCGATCTGGCCAGTTGCGGAGGTCAGCTTGGTAGCATCTGGCGAATCTCTGCACAGTCGGCTCAGTATCGAGGAGAGCGAAAATCGCTGTTGTCGCGGTGATTGACTGCTGCATCACAATTTGGAGCTTACTGAGCGTCTTGATCGGATCGTAGAGAAGGAAAATTCCTGAGATCAGTCCAAAAATCGTCCCGCGCTCAGGTTCGCAGCGTAAACATAGAGCAACGCCAGGCCGATCCCGACGGCAGCGATGGTTTCGACCAGTGGGCCAGTAGCCTCCATCGACCGGATAATGCGCATCATCTGCGAAAATTGCATTTGATTGCTGCGCTTGAATTCCTTTTCCTGGTGGGCTTCACGCGCGAACGACTTGATCACCCGAATGCCAGCGAATGTCTCCTGCATCGTCACTACCATTTCGCCCATGCCTTCAAACTGACCCCGGAGCGCTTTGCGCGCGCGGCGCCCGTAGATGCGAAGCGGCAGCAAACAGGTTGGAAAAAGAACCAGTGTGATCAGCGTGAATTTCCAATCCATCAGAAATAGAACGCTGATTGCGCCAATGATCAGCGACTGGTTGCTTAAAAATATCGCTGCTGACGGCAGTCAAAGCCATTTGCACCACCCGGGTCTCGTTGGTGATTCGCGAAATTAAGAGTCCTGAACGCATCTTGTTAAAGAAATCCATCGACGAGCGCACCATCTTGTTGAAAAGCTGACCCCGAATATCGGTGACCACTTTGTTGCTCACCCACTGCATGCAGTAGGTATTTCCGTAGGAGCAAAGGCTGCGCACGGTCATGATCGCTGGAATGGCGAGGCAGATCAGAACAATCGAATTGATCTTTGGCCCTGTATCCAGGGCTCCTAAGATTGGAGCGCAGAGTCCGTTGGATTAGGAGCAGCCCCATGGAAAATCGTGCCTGTCACCCGGGAAATGGCGAGCGGCAAAAGCGAACTGACTCCGCCGTACGCAAAGCCCAAAAGCAAACCCACGATAAAACGGGCCTTGTACGGCTTAACGTAGCCGTAGGAGCCGCCGATACGGACCGGAGGCTGCACGTAACGTTTGCCAGAATGACTGTTTCTTCTTAGCCGCTTTTGCGTCGCTCATGACGTTCGGGCCGCCGCATGCTGCGACAGCAGCGAATCCATAGCACCGATCACCGCTTCCGTCGAGATTTCGCTCATCGGGAAACGGGGACGAACCGGCGCAAACTCGGTCACAGGCGCGCCCGATTTTCCGTGTAAAATCAGTGCCGGACTATCCGTTGGCCGCCAATGAAACGGATTCGTCGGCCCGAACAGGATCACCTGCGGCGTATGTGAGGCAGCCGCGAAGTGCACAGGTGCCGAATCGACTGTCACAAGTAGCTGCGCCTGCCCAATCAACGCCGCCAGCGTAAGCAAATCTGTCTTTCCGGAGAGGTCGATGAATTTTTGCCGCGTGCGGCGTGTAATTGCTGCGATATGCGTTTGCTCATCGGCGGCTGGCCCACTCGTCAAAACAAGATCGAATTCGTTGTTTTGGCCGAAGTGGTCAATGACCTCCGCCCATCGCGCAGCGTCCCACAGTTTTTCCGGGCGAGCCGAGCCGGGATGCAAAATCACGTAAGGTCGCGTGATTTTCCAATCACGCCGAAGCGTGTCAGCTTTTTCGCGCGCCGTTCGCGGAAGTTCGAGCTGCGGAGCGGAAGAAGCAGCACGGACGCCGAGTGGCTCAAGCAAAGCCAGATTGTAGTCGATCGTGTGCATATCCCGCACACGGACTCCAACAAGATCAGTGTAAACCCGGGCGCGTGTCTTGGACTGCTCGCGGACCCGGTACGAGGCAACCCGTCTCCGCGCGCCTGACAGGAGCGTCAAAAAGCCGAGCGATCGTTTCGCGTAAAGTCGATGCAATAATCAAATCTCTTGCCGGCGACAGAAGAAACCATCGCGACGTCTCGCAGATTGCGTCGCGCGATTAGAACGCGATCGACGTTCGAAATGGCCGGAAGCAGTTCGGCGCATTCGTTCGAAACGGCGAGGGTGATGTGCGCATCCGGATAGTCTCTACGCAAGGCGGCAATCGCGGGCGTGGTCAAAATCAGATCGCCGATTCGCTTGAGTTGCAGGAGAAGAATTTTCATCCGGCTTTGAACAAGGAGCGGCGGTTTCCAAGCCGCCGCGGGCGATCTGGAGATCGCCCCTCCTTGAAGAAATCATCGCGCCATGCGCATCGCGGTTTCGTATGCGTCCAGCAATCGCGTTCGAAAATGGTCCCAGGTAAAATTCTCGACGACGCGACGTCTGGCGGCAGTGCTCATTTCCTTCACGATTTCCGGATGCCGATACAAATGCTCCAGCGCCGTCGCAATTGCGTTCACATCTCCCGGCTTTACGATGATTCCCTCAATTCCATTACGGACCACATCGCCCGCCTCGCGCGTGGTGATCTGCGGCAATCCGCACGCCGCCGCTTCATACGTGACTTTCGCGCTGCCTTCCCATTGCGAGGGAAAACGTGGATTGTCCCCTGGTTGAGATAATTCTCCGGATCGCGCACGAACCCGACAACGCGAATATTATCGCGCCAGAACTCCTTTAGAAATGGCTTCGCTTCGTCGTGCACAAACCCGACTAGCCACAGCTCGGCATTTGACAGATTGAGGCGGTGCCACGCTTCGAGCACGTGTTGAATTCCCTTTCGTTTGATCAATGCGCCGGCAAACACGGCGCGAAATGTTTCCGGGCTGCGTGCCTGGCTTGAAGCGCTCCACATCCACTCCGCGGGGAGATAAAACAGCTTTTCCTCTGGAAAACCTCGCACGCGAAACGTGTGGGCTGCCTTGTCTGACAAGACCAGCAGGAGATCAGCGAGTTCATATTCCCTCACAAACCGCTTCCGCTGGAGCAACAGCCGGTTTTTCCACCTCTCAAACGTCGAAACATCGCCTGTCGGTGCTGGCTTGTCCGGTTGGTGGATTTTCTGCTTGCCACCGTCGCGATGCCAGGTCGGGATCTCAACAATGGACGGGATGCCGAGTCGTTTCGCTACTTGCAGCGAGCGCAAGCAATCGCCCGACCAGCTATGAAACAGATCGTAACGCCCGGTCGCCAATTGCCGTGAGGCGATCCAGTCGAGATATTTCTTCTTCGCTCCGTAATAATAAGGCCGGTCAAGAAAGGAAATCAGTCGCACCGGATGCCACCGCAGCGAGTGGATGAATGAAGCAGGGATCTCCTTCTGCCGGTTATCATAGGCGACTGCTTTACCCAGAAATCCTCCGCGATAAGACGCACGCAGCGTTTCAAATGCGTCCGTATCGAGACCAGAACCGCCAATCCGGGCGAAGATCGAATACAACAAACGCCGGGGTAAGCTACGCGCCACGGGCGGCGGACAGATCGTTGGCGCAGGAGGATTTAGGGTTTCACCCAGCATCGGCTTACAAGTATTCTGGCGAACGTGGAGCGTGTAAAGTTGTCATTCCGAGCGAAGCGAAGCAAAGTCGAGGAATCCCGTGGACATGACCTGAAAGTGAGTGCGACGGGATCCCTCGACTTCGCTCGGGATGACAAAAAACTCAGAATCGCTTTCGTTCGCCGCGGTTATTCGCGGAGCGGTGGCGCTGAGGCGTACTCTGAAACGACTTGCAGATGGAATCGTAAAAGCCGGCCACGAGGTCCAGCTTGTGACCACGAATGAATGGCCTGAGGACGAATGGCCATTTGGATCGATAAAACGCCTGGGCGGGACGACCGTCATCGGTTTTGCTGACGAGCTTGAGCAAGTCCGACCGCAGCTGCAGTGCGATGTTTTGTTTAGTCTCGAGCGCGTCTGGAGTTGCGATGTCTACCGGGCAGGGGACGGAGTTCACCGCGCCTGGCTTGCACGCCGGAGAAAATTCGAGGTCCCATTGAAGCAATTTGTCCGCGGCGCCAGCCGGAAGCATCGCGATTTGTTACAACTGGAGGAATCGCTTTTCGAGAAGCGGAAGGCTGGGCGGGTGATCGCCGCTTCGCAAATGGTCGTGAACGAGATCACCGATCTTTACCGTTATCCGGCGGACAAGATCGATGTCGTGCGCAACGGCGTTCCGCTCGACAAATTCAGGTTCGATCCCGGGCTTCGCGAAAAATCTCGCGCGGAGTTGAAACTCAAGCAGGACCAAATTGCGCTGTTGTTTGCAGGTTCTGGGCTGGGAGCGCAAAGGCTTGCTGTTTGCAATCGAAGCGATGGCGCTCTGCAAAAATCGAAAAATGCGGCTGCTGGTCGCCGGCCGGGGAGACGCAGGGCCGTATAAAACGACGCGCCTGCGGTTCTGGCGCGAGGATCCCGTGCAATTTCTCGGCGAAGTTGCAGACCTTGTGCCGGTCTACGCGGCTGCGGACATCTTCATTTTGCCCACAATTTACGACCCCTTCTCCAATGCCTGCCTCGAAGCGCTGGCCAGCGGGTTACCAGTAATCACAACGCGTTCCAACGGGTTTAGCGAAATCATCGAAGACGGCGTGCACGGATCGATTGTCGATAACCCAGCAAATCTAGTCGGCTTGCGTGATGCTATTCGATTTTGGTCAGATCCATCGCGTCGCGACGCAGCCCGTTCGGCTAACATCGAGCGCGCATCGCAGTTCGATATTTCGAAGAATGTCGCGCAAACGCTTGAGATTTTGACACGCGTCGCGCTCGTAAGGTCCGCTGTCCTCAGCGAATTGGTCCGATCAGATTACCCAGCCAGCGCGGCATCCGCGTCCGGGAAAATCTGAAAGACCTGATCGAGCCGCGAGATTTCGAAGATCGAGCGCACGGTTTCCTGCAATCCGGCCAGCATGAATTTGCCTCCGTAGCCTTCCACCTTTTGCATCGCTTGAATCAAGGCCGCGAGCCCCGCGCTGTCGATGTAGCTCACCTCGGAAAGATCGACCACCAACCGCTCGGGTTTCTTGTCGATCACGTCGTTGAGCTCCGCCGTAACCGTCGGGGATACGTGCAAATCGATTTCGCCCTTGAGCGGCACAACGTTGGAACGGCTCTGACGTGACGTGGTATCTGATGAGGCTGGGTCTTTTTCATTTCACCGTGCAATTCGTTAACGGATCACCATCCGAGTGTGTCCATAATTGTTTCCACGTTCGAGAGATCATCAATCAGAAAATCCGGCTGATGCTTTGCAAGGTCATCCCGGCCCCATCTTCCGGTTGCGACCGCGATCGTCCGCGCGCCGAGCGCTTTGCCGCACGCGATGTCGCGCGGAGTGTCGCCAATGACGTCGATCTCGGACGCGGCGAACTCCCGTCCGTGTTTCTCCTTCGCGCGGGCGCGAGCGAATCGGCCGAGCTCGTTTCGGTCGCGGTGATCATCGGCAAATGCGCCGAATTCGAAGAAATGCCAGACGCCGTAGTGCTCAAGTTTTAGTCGCGCACCGCGGGACACATTCCCGTGAGAAGCGCCAGCACGACGTGCGGCCGCGATTTCAGCCGTTCGAGTAACTCCAGCACTCCGGGAAGCAGTTTGCCTTTTCGGCGCGGCAATTCCAACGAAAGAAAATGCACGTAGCTGTCCAGGAACCCGCTCACGTTTTCGTTAATCGCAGGAATTTTATGCTTGTTAAGGATGCTGAGGACAATTCCCGAGTCGGTCATGCCCGCGATCTCGATGTCGTGCAAATCGTCATCGATTCCGAACCGCTCTTTAAATGCAAGTATCAGCGCGTGGACGCCCGCGCCGCCTGAATGGATCAACGTGCCGTCGATGTCGAAAAGCAACAAGCGCTTTGATCGCGCTGTTGTCCCGAGTCGAAGTCGAGGAATCCCGGTGAACCATGCCCGATTTTGCCACGAGATTCGGACGCCTCAAAGTGCAGGCGCATGCATCATTAGCACCGCAATGATACTTCCTAGAAAGACAAGCAGCACAATTCCCAAGCCGATAAGAATTCCAGTGCGCACCGGGTCGTTCTGCTGTTCCTGGCGGCGAAGTGGAGATGCGCTGCTCAAATGGGGCAACTCTGCGCCAGCTTCCGCGAAATGAGCCTTGATCTCCTCAGGCTTCGGCAACGGTTTTGAACCGCCGACTTCCGACGACTCGTATCTCGCTTCGGCTGCGCCAAACCGAATCCGATCATCAAACCGCAGCACGGTTTCTGTCACAGGCTTGCCGTTGACACGCGTGCCATTGGTCGAATCGAGATCCTTCAATCGATAGGTGTCGCCTTCCAGCAGCAACTGCGCGTGATGCGTCGAGATGGACGGATCGTTGACGACGATGGTGTTATCCGGTCCGCGCCCGATCGTGATCGCCTCGTCCACCAGTTCGTGTGTAACGTCTGAAATGATCAGCTTTGGCATGCCGCTAACTTTAACCGAATAACGATGAACGGGACAAATAGCGTCGGGCATGGCGATTGACCGCGCACAGCCACGACTCGCATAGTGGCGCTTCCATGGCGATTGAGTTGACGCGCAATTTCTGCATCATCGCGCACATCGATCACGGCAAGACGACGTTGTCGGATCGGTTGCTCGAGCGCACCGGCACGATCCAGGAGCGCGAAAGGCAGGACCAGCTTCTCGATTCGATGGACCTGGAACGGGAGCGCGGGATCACGATCAAAGCGCATCCGGTGGCGATGCGTTACACGAGCAAGTCGGGCGAGACCTATCGACTGAACCTGCTCGATACACCCGGGCATGTCGATTTCGCCTATGAAGTTTCGCGCAGCCTCGCTGCGTGCGAGGGCGCGCTGTTGGTCGTCGACGCGGCGCAGGGCGTGGAAGCGCAAACGGTGGCGAACGTTCATCTCGCTCACAAACAGGGGCTCACGATTGTTCCGATCATCAACAAGATCGATCTGCCAAATGCCGACGTTGCCGCGGTGCATCGCCAGTTGGAAGAAATCCTCGCCATCCCTGCCGAGGAAGCGATCGAAGCGAGCGCGAAGATGGGAATCGGTATCGAGGAAATTCTCGAGGCAATCGTGCACGCGGATTCCGCCGCCGCAACCGCCGGCGGACGAAACGCTGCGCGCGCTGGTGTTTCGATTCGGTGTTTGATGTTTACCGCGGCGTGGTCGGCTACGTGCGCGTCGTTTCCGGAACGATGGAAGCGAATCACGCGATCATGTTGATGAGCAACAACGCGCGTTATGAGATCAAGGAGGTGGGCGTGTTTACGCCGAAGATGCTTCCGCAGGCAAAGCTAAATCCCGGCGACGTCGGTTATTTCATCGCAAACATCAAAACGACTGCCGACATCAAGATCGGCGACACCATCACCGACCAGCGCCATCCCGCGCGCGAGCCGCTTCCCGGTTTTCAGGAAATTCATCCGATGGTGTTCAGCGGGATCTATCCGATTAACACCGGCGACTTCGAACATTTGAAGACGGCAATCGGGAAGCTGCGCCTGAACGATTCCGCGTTTGTTTATCAACCGGAAAGCTCCGTCGCGCTCGGCTTCGGGTTTCGCTGCGGATTTCTCGGGCTGCTTCACATGGAGATCATCCAGGAACGGCTCCGGCGCGAGTACGACATGGACATCATCGCGACCAGTCCAAGCGTGGTTTATGAAGTGCTGACAACGCGCGGCGAAAAACTGTTGATCGATAACCCGGCGCACCTGCCCGACCCGAGCATGATCGAGGAAATTCGGGAGCCGATCGTAAAGGCATACGTGCTTTGCCCGAATGAAAACATCGGTGACATCCTGCAATTGATTCTGGAGAAGCGCGGCCAGATGGATCGCACCGAATCGCTCGATACGCGTCGCGTGATGTTGCATTGCGAACTGCCGCTCAACGAAATTCTCGTCGATTTTAACGACAAGATTAAAAGCATCACGCGCGGCTACGGCTCGATGGATTACGAGCATGCCGGCTATCGGGCGGCGAAATTGGTGAAGCTCGATCTGCTCGTGAACGGCGAACCGGTCGATGCGTTTTCGACGATCGTGCACAAGGATCGCGCCGAGGCGCGCGGACGCCAGCTGGCGGCCAAACTGAAGGAAGTGATCCCGCGCCAGCTTTATCAGGTGGCGATTCAGGCGGCGATTGGCGGGAAAATTATTGCGCGCGAGAGTGTTTCGGCGTTACGAAAAACGTGACCGCGAAATGCTACGGCGGCGATATCACCCGCAAACGAAAATTGCTGGAGAAACAAAAAGAAGGAAAAAAACGGATGAAAAGCATCGGGAAAATCAACATTCCTCAGGAAGCGTTCATCGAGGTGTTGAAGGCGCAATGACGAATGTCGATGCGATGACGAGAATCTCGAATGACTAGCTCCGATCGATGACAATGCGAGATTCGATCATTCGAGCTTCGTCATTGATTCGGCATTCGACATTCGAGCTTCGTCATTTTCTAATCATGTTTACATCGCGCCACGTCAAACACAGCCGACTGCTCTTGCGGCATGCCCGGAAATATCTGCGCTACAAGGACGATCAGCTCAGTGCGTCGGACCGCGAACAAATCGTCGCCGGAATGAAGAGCCTCCGCGAAGCGCTACGTCAGAGAGACCGCGAGAGAATTCACAGCACAGCGGATGCGCTCGATAAGACGCTACACAAGCTGACACCGGTGACCTGGGAATCGCATTGGCGAGAGAATTGCGAGGTGATTTTGGTGGCGATCGTTGTGGCGGTCGGCATTCGCTCCTATTTCTTGCAGCCGTTCAAAATTCCCACCGGCTCGATGCAACCGACGTTAAACGGGATTATCGGTCATCCCAGCACCGAGCCGGCGCCGAACATTCTGCGACAGATCGGCGAGTTCATTGTTCTGGGTCGCAATTACATCAACGTGGTCTCGCGCGAGGATGATCAGGTTCTTGAGATCGTGCCAAAAAAGTCCTCTTCTTTTTCACGTTTTCGCGACTGATCTGCCAGCGGCAAAACTTTCTCGTCTACGCGTCGCCCGACACGCTCAGTCATGATTTCAACGTTTTCCCGGGTCGCATTTATCATCGCGGCGAAGTCATTGCCAGAGGCGCAATCGACACAGGCGACCAGGTCTTTGTCGACAAATTTAGCTACAACTTTGTTAAGCCGCATCGCGGCGATGTTTTTGTCTTCAGGACAAATCATATTCCGGGATTCGGGAAGATCCGGAGGCAGGCTCGCCGTTTTACATTAAGCGGCTGGCCGGTCTGCCGGGCGATCAGCTTGCGGATCGATCCGCCATTTCTCTATATCAATGGCAAAAAGCGGAAGGCTACGGCTTCGAGCGGGTGATGTCGGCGAGACCTCCGTATCGCGGTTATGCCTTGGGCCATGATTATCTGTCGCAGCCAGATCGATCGTTTACGGTGCCGCGAGAACGGTTATTTCGCCTTGGGCGATAACAGTTACAACAGCTACGACAGCCGTTACTGGGGACCGGTGCCGGACGAAAATCTCGTCGGGCGCGGTTTGTTTGTTTACTGGCCGTTTTATCCGCACTGGGGACTGATTCGTTAGGCAGATGATGGAGTGATGGAGTGGTGGAGCGATGAGTGATGTCCAATACTCCATTACTCCAGTACTCCAACGTCCACTCGTTCTTGCTGAATGTGGCGAAGCCTGCCCGCGCGTGTATCGGCTGCTTGGGCTCTGCGGTGGCTACGCGCTGGTGATGTTTTTCAATCCGGTGCGGCGATGCGCTCGGCGACGGTTTTCGCTGCATCGGGCGCTACAAGCGCATCTGGATCACCTTTGCGCTCCTTGGGTTTGGCTATTTCGTTTTTCAGTTTGTCACGTTCACGCCAATTCGAAACTGGGCTGATCTCGATCTCGAGCCAGATCACCTCGTTACCGCAGCTGGTATTGGCCACGATTTGCAGAGATATGGACGGAAACGCCGTTGCCTGCGCTGGAAGGGGTGGCAGGAATTTTCGACAACGCCACCACCACCTATCCGCTCTCGGTCGTGGCCGCGGTGTTCATGCTCGTCAACTGGCGCGGACTGCACGGCGCGCTGGTTCGCGCGTTGCGGAAACGCTATCGGTTTCTGGGGTTATCTTGTTTATTTGATTCTGTTGCTGAGCGCGCTGGCGTCGCTCTTGAAGCCGATTGTATTCTGGCGATTACCGGAGTGGAGCGGTCTGGTCCCGGCTGCCGGGCTCCTGCGAATCTCGGCCACGGTGGATGCGAGCGCATTCATTTTCGAATATCTCGCTGGGCGTTTATATCCAGGTGTATCTCATCACTGTGTGTCTGGCCTGGATCAAAGGCGTTAGCTTTGAAGAAGGAGAACTGTTCCGCTTCGCCATGCGGCGCTTTAGTTATGTGTTGGAATGGGCGGGCATTGTCGTTGCAGTCAGCACGTTGATCGTCCGGCTGCCACTCGTCCTTGCCTACTTCACGAATATTCCCGGCGTCCTCGATTACCTGCCGATTGCGCGGGTGCTGATGAGCGGTTTGATCATCGCGTTTTGTTCGGTCCAAATCTCGCTGGCGCTGCATAACGAAACATTGATCGAAGCGATGCGCGCCCACGTCCAGTTCGTCCGCCAAAATGCCGGTCGTCTCGGCTGGTTTTTGATCATTTGCGGGATCCACTTTTTTGGCATCATGATCTGCGACGCCATCATGCGCAGCGCAATTGCCGATCGCTTGGGCGCACTCTTTCTGTGGAAATTCAGTTTTGCTTTTCTCCGCGGGATTGATCACCGGCTGGCTTCTGGCTTCGTGGGTCTGTCTATTTCGCCAATGCGAAAACCGCCGCATTAACCAGGAGAAATGGATTCAGTATTGAGAAGCCGGCCTGCGAGAGAGCGAACGTGAATGCGGCGACCATTACGCGCCAGAGCAAATCGAATCTGGCACTGGCATTTATTTCTTTAGGCCGCGAGCGCAAACGCGACATCACTATTTTCTACGCATTTTGCCGCGTGATCGATGACATTGCCGATTCCGCGGAGTTAACGCTGGCAGAGAAACGAACTGCGTCTGGCGAAATGGCGCCAGATGCTCCAGCGCCGCGCTCCAGACGAGCCGCCCCTTGCCCGCGACGTAAGACGTTTGATCGACAAATATTCGCTGCCGGTCGGCATGTTCGAGGAAATTATTGCCGGAGTAGAAATGGACTTGAGCATCTCGGCGCTATGCCACTTTCGAAGAGCTCCGGGTCTATTGCTATCGGGTCGCCAGTGCAGTTGGACTGGTAAGCATCGAGATCTTTGGCTATCGAAATCCAGCGCTGCAAAGAATATGCGATCGAGCTTGGGCTGGCGTTGCAAATGACGAACATCATTCGCGATGTCGGGAAGGATTTGCAGGATGGCCGCATTTATCTGCCGCAGGAAGATCTGGCGCGGTTCAGCTATTCCGAAGCAGAGCTGCGAGACCGGCAATATAACGAACGCTTTCTCCGCCTGATGGAGTTCGAAGCAGCGCGCGCGCGGCAGTTTTTCGCCCGCGCCGCGGCTGCACTTCCTCCTGAAGACCGCAGAGCGATGGCGCCCGCCGAAATCATGGGCTCGATTTACCGCGGTCTGCTCCGTCAAATGGAGCTGGACAAGTTTCGCGTTTTCGAAAAAGAATATCGGCTAAGCAAGCTGGAGAAAGCAGGCCGGATCGCGACGCAACTTCTCAAATCTTTTTGAATTTGCCGCCGCGAACATCCGTCTGAGTTTCCGGCTGCGAAATCTTACGAACGACAAATATATGAAAATGAAATCTCTGAAAATTCTGTCGGCGATCAGCGATTGCGTTGTTTGTGCTCGGCACAACGCTTTACGCGCAAGGCACGGACACGCGCATAGGCAGTATAAAGCCTGAACAGGTTGAACATGGGGCGACCCCAGCTACGGCGATCACCAAAGCAGAGGCTGAGAAAAATATCCGTCGCCAGGGAGGGATTATCCGCACCGGTGAACGAGATCGCGCATGATCCTTCGGGAGTTGTTACGAGCCCATATCCGCCGTATCAAAAGTATGACTGCTCGAAGATTGCACACGGCGGGCTGGTTGTCGACGTTACGCGCAAAGAAGGTATTTGTAAGGCCTAGCCGCTAAAACTTCAGACTGCAGAAGAACCCGCGAGAGCGGACCGTGCAGATTTGCTTCGCAACAACTCTGCACGCGTGCGGTTAATTAGTTCATGGGCAAATCAATTTTATGAAGGCGACTACTCTCATAGTTGTTTCCGGCGTTTCGCTCAATGCGCTCTTTCTAACTTCCTGTGACACCCCGGTGGGCCAGGGTGCAGCATGGGGCGCTGCCACCGGCGCGATCATCGGCGGCGCGGCGACTGGTCATGTGCGCGGTGCGTCAATCGGCGCAGCCGCAGGAGCTGCGGCTGGCGCGTTAACCGGCGCAGCTATTCAGGAGAATCAAGCTGCGCGTTATGGTCCGCCGCCGCCGGGCGGCTTTCCTTACGCGCGGTGGGCGGGAACGCCGGGATTTTATTACAGCCCTTACACCGGCCGCGTTTACGACCTTCGCGGAGTACCGCCCGGTGGACTTACTCGCGACGTCGATACCGGTCGGCTTTTCCGCAAACCCTAGCAGCCGCCTGCCGGCGTCGAGATCAGCGCGCTTGCGCTTGGAGCGCATCGACGAGCGCTCGCGCCTCGTCGGTCATCTTCAGCAACTCTGGCCACGGACGGTGATAGTTCTCGCCCGGCAATTTGCGCGTGGCGTCAAATCCCATGTGGGAACCGATGTTCTGTTCGCTCGGCGCGTGGTCGAGCGAGTCGCTTGGATTTTTAATGACGGTTGTGTCGCGCGCGGGATCGGTGTTCGCGCACAACCGGAAGAGCACTTCGCTGGTGTTGTGCACATCGCAATCTTCGTCCACCGCGACGATGTATTTGCTGAACATCATCTGCCCCATGCCCCAGAGACCGTGCATGACTTTGAACGCCTGATAGGGATATTGTTTCCGGATGCTGACGAAGACGAGATTGTGAAAAACGCCTTCCGGCGGCAGCGTCATGTCCACGATCTCCGGGAAATTCATTTTGAACACCGGCAGGAAAATCCGCACGCATGGCGTCGCCGATGTAATAATCTTCCATCGGCGGCATGCCCACGATCGTCGTCGGATAAACCGCGTCGCGCCGATGCGTGATCGCGGTCAGATGGAAAACCGGATAATCTTCGACCGCGGTGTAAAAGCCGGTGTGATCGCCAAACGGTCCTTCCGGCCGCATCTCGCCGGGCTGCACATAACCTTCCAGAACAAAATCGACGTCCGCCGGAACTTCGAGGTCGATCGTTTTGCAGCGAACAAGCTCGATTGATTTCCTTCGCAGGAAACCGGCGAAAAGAATTTCGTCCAAACCGTCCGGCAACGGCGCGGTTGCCGCGAATGTATAAACGGGATCGCCGCCCAGCGTGACCGCAACCGGCATGCGTTCGCCGCGTTCGTAATAACGTTTGCCGTGGCGCGCGCCGACCTTGTGAATTTGCCAATGCATCCCGGTCGTGCGCTCGTCGTAAACTTGCATCCGATAAATGCCGACATTGCGCGCGCCTGTCTCCGGATCGCGCGTATGCACATTTGGCAGGGTAATGAAACGCCCGCCATCTTTCGGCCAGCATTTGAGAATCGGCAAGATCGCGCAACGAAAAGTCGCTTCGGCATCGCTCGATCTTGATGCACGACTTCCTGGCACGGCGCTTCGCGCACTGATTTTGGACGCGCATGCAGCAGATGAATTCCTTGCTTGAGCAAACTCCAGCCTTCGCGCAGATCGGTTGGCGGTTTCGCTTTCAGGATGAGTTGAATTTCCTGCGCGATATCTTCGACGTCTGCGACCTGCAGCGCCAAGCGCCATCCGGCGGCGCGATCCCATCGTGTTGATTGCGACCGGGAATTCCGATTTTTTCCATCGACAATCGGTTGCTCGAACAAGCAGCGCTTTTCCGCCGCCGGGCGATTTCATCTCGCGGTCTGCCCATTCGGCAATGAGCAGATCGGTATCGACCGGGATTGCGACGCGTTTCAGTTCGCCCGCTTGTTCAAGAGCGTCGAGGAACTGTCGAAATGAGCGGTAAGCCATTGATCAGACGCGCCGCGAATACTGATTCGTCCGACGGCAGAATGCGACAGAATTTTGATCGGCTCTAGTGCGAAGCCAGGTAACGGAAGGCTACAACCCTGCCGTTGGCGAAAGTGACGAGCCTTGCCGTGGATAAGGGACAGTTGGCGGGATGTCCGAATAATAAAACGGATCGTACAAAGGAGCCCCGAGATATGGGTCCCACGGCCCGTAGCCTGGATAATAGGGTGCGTCGCGTAGTAAAATGTAAAGCCCAGGTCTCCGTTCGACCGGCGCCCATGTTGCCCATAATTTTTCGATCGGGTGAACCCCACGCCAGCCACACGGCCGTTCGTGACATGCCAATACGAACTTGTCCCTGGCCAACCAGCGCTTGGTCTCTGTGCGACAGACTCTGGTAAAGGTCTGGATGCTCAGAAATTCGCGTTTGCGGTGTTGAACAACTGGTGAGAATGAGCGCGCCCGTCGCGAGGGCGAACGTCGATGCCTCAACCAAAAATCGACGCTTCATGCCCCGAGGAAATCATATCCGCCACGAAGTTGGCAAGCCAAACTCGGCGTTACAGCGGCGGTGGCGACGGCAGTACCGGAAGAACACAACTCTGCCGTTTGAGAAGGTGACCCCTTTGGACGGGTACGGGAACTTTGGCGGGATGTATGACCAATCAAATGGGCCATAATAATAGGGTCCGCCGTAGCTGGGAGGCGTATTGTAACGTATATAGACCCACGTTTCAGTGGGACGACCACGCACATTGCCGGGCAGCTTTTGATCAGGTGTACTCCCATGCGAGCCATACGGCGTCCGTGGTCATACCTGGTCGAATCTGTCCCTGGCTGACCAATGCCTGGTCGGTCGGCGAGAGACTGCTGGTAGATTTCGGGATGTTGGGAAATGCGCGCTTCTGTCGTTGCACAACCACTCAAAGTCAGGGTCCCGGCTGCTATCCCGAATGTCAGCGCGACGGACAAAACTCGACGCTGCATAGCGTGACGATCATACGTCTCATACTACATGTCAGTCAATTGATGCGCCTGGTTGATTCATGACTGCGTTCTCCGTAACGTGTCGGCTGGATGCAGGATCGTCACGGCCATCGGATTTCTTATCTGCGCGTCTCGATCACAGACCGCTGCAATGAGCGTTGCAGTTATTGCATGCCGCAGGAATTGCAGGAGTGGTTGCCGCGCGAGGAAATTCTGACCTTCGAGGAAACGCTGCGGCTCGATTCGCATCGCGGCGGATCTGGGCGTTTCGAAAGTGCGAGTTACCGGCGGCGAGCCGCTGACGCGCCGGGATGTGCTCAATTTCGTTCGGCGGATTCCTGAGATTTCCGGGATCAAGAGCATCGGTCTTTCAACGAACGGGACGTTGCTTGCGCGCGAAATAACATCGGGCAACGACCATGGCGGCAGCCTTGCGGGATGCGCAGGTGTGCAATCGGTAAACATTTCACTCGATACGCTGGATCGAGATGCTTACTCACAAATCACCGGTCGGGATTTCCATGAACACGTTCTCAGGGGAATCGATGCAGCCATCGGCGCAGGCTTCGATCAAATCAAACTGAACACCGTATTAATGCGGGGCCGAAACGAAGATCAGCTGATCCCGCTGGTAGAATTCGCCGCGGGCGCGAGATTTGATTCTGCGTTTCATCGAGATGATGCCGGTGAGCACGATCGAAGTTCTCGGACGAAAATAATTTCATTTCGGTTCTCGAAGCGAAACGGTTAATTGAATCAGTGTACGGGAGTTTGATTCCGGAGGCGGAATTTCGAACGAACGGTCCGGCCGCGCTACTACCAAATTCCGGGTCGGAAACAGCGCATCGGTTTCATCGGGGCGATGACAAACCTGCATTTCTGCGAAAGCTGCAACAAACTTCGCCTCACATGCGACGGGAAATTGCGTCCGTGTCTCGGCAGCTATCTCGAGTTCGACATCATGAAACCGCTGCGAGCCGGCGCGAGTGATGACGGAGCTGAGGCAATTTTTTCTCGATGTCGTCGAGCGCAAACCGGCAGCAGCACGATTTTCAGAGACAATTACCAACCGAACCGCAAGATGGTCGCCATCGGCGGCTGACGGATGCGACGGCTCACTCACATCGGACGCCGATGGCCGCGCACAGATGGTTGACGTTTCGGCGAAACCGATGAGTAAGCGAAGAGCTGTTGCGGCCGGCAAAATTCGGCTCCGGCGCGAGACACTCGACCTGATCTAGAACGATCAAATCGCAAAGGGCAACGTCTTCGCGACGGCGCGGATTGCCGGCATCCAGGCTGCGAAGCAAACGGCGCAGCTCATTCCGCTGTGTCACACCCTGCCGCTCGGCGAAGTTAAGATCGACATTGTCACTTCGAACGACAGCGCGGAGGTGAAGTGCACGGCGCAGACAGTTGCGCAGACGGGCGTCGAAATGGAAGCGCTCGTTGGCGCCACCGTCGCGTTGCTCAGCATTTACGACATGTGCAAAGCAGTAGATAAAGAGATGCAGATTTACGACGTCCGGCTAATCGAGAAGACGAAAAGCACGGTAGCCGTTTCGCTGCGCGAACCGCATCGGCCGCGTGTACGAGCATCTCAGCGTCGTGCTCGTCCACGAGGCGACGGCTTCAATCGAATGACTCACGAATCAAACGTAAGTCGTGTGCGCTACAAGAACGTGCAAATTACCGTTGGCATCATCACGATCTCGGATCGCGCAAGCGCCGGCGATTACAAAGATCTCGGCGGGCCCGCGCTGAAAGACGAGGCGCACAAAGCGGGCTGGCAGCGTTCTCGCGGAAGCGATTGTGCCGGATGATTCGAAACGCGATTCAGGAAACGATTCGCTCGTTTCGCCCAGCAAGGTTGCGGATTGATCTTGATGACTGGCGGCACCGGAATCGGACCGCGCGATGTCACCCCGGAAGCGATCCGCGGGATTATGCGCGTCGAGCTGCCCGGCTTCGGAGAAGTGATGCGGGCGGAATCCATGAAGATCACGCCCAACTCAATTCTCTCGCGCAGTTTAGCAGCCATTGTCGATCATTCATTGGTGATCGCGCTGCCCGGAAAGCCGAGTGGTGCTGTGGAATGTCTCGGCTTCGTGCAAGGCGCAATCCCGCATGGTGTCGCGCTGGCGCAAGGCGACGCCGACATCGTGCTGATGCTTGAGTGCAGCAGTGCTCCACGCTTTTACCGTCCCTTCAGTCAGGCCAAACCAGCAGTCGCATCAGCTGGCTGCCATAGTTTGTGAGATGCGCGTTATTTTCGTGACCGGAAACTACGTCGCGAGTGAGATAGGAATAATTCGATCGAGCTCTTCTTGACATAGCTTAGTTCCGGCTGGGTCACGTGTCTTTCGCTTGGTTCGATTTTCAGAGGCACACCGGAGCGCGCGAACGAAACTTCCCACGACGATCTTCTTCGCTTCGTTTGCCTGCCGCGAGCATCCACGGATAAAGCTTTAGCAAATCGAAATGCCGAGCTTTCGGCACAGCAACCTTGTAGAAGGTCTCTTCGTCATTGAGAAACTCGGGAATCGTCAGCGCCGGATTCTTGCGGAGCGCCAGATAGAAGCCGCGCGACATCGAGACCGGCGAGGTTCATGCCGTTGTAAATGCCATTGTGATTTGGATCGTTTCTGAAAAATGTGTCGTACCACGCTTCGAACTGACGGCTGAACATCAGGTCCAATTCCAAATGGAGATGCGCACGTTCTCGGTTTAGCCCAGTTCCAGTGTAACCCATTACGGCGATGCGCTGGCCGCGTTTCACCGACTCGCCGGGCTGCACTGCGATCGAGCTCAGGTGTCCGTACAGGCTGTAGTAATTCGAGCCGTCCCAGCGGTGCTCGATCACGACGTATTTTCCATAATTCGAGTAGCCGGGCACGAGATTCGTGTGGACGACTCTTCCATCGGCGATGGCGCGCACTTCGTCGAGCGGCTCGCCGTTTGCATCGCGGTGTAATGGACGAATATCGATTCCTTCGTGAAAGCGGGTGTAAACGACGCCACCTGCGGTGTCGGTGGGATCGCGCACAAAGCCGTATTTGCCACCCTCCCATGGGGTCGATTTCACTCCTTTGTAATCGCGCTCGACATACTGGTAAAACGCGGCACCGTCGCCCGAGAACAAGCGCGTCATTGTCCGTTGGCAGAACAAGATCTAGAATCCTGACTTAGCGCAGTCTGAACCCTCATCGAGAATTGACGAGAAAAGAACGAGCGACAATTGCGGCAGCGAATAATGGCATGATTTATCAGGGCCGTTGACGTTTTTGCTTGGCCAATCGACCGCCAGTCTTTCTTCATCAAATCAATGTCGGCTGCAGTCAGTCCAGAAGGGATGTAGATCTTTCCGTCGGAGACGCGCTTGTCGATTTGGAGTTCGGTGATCGGCCGTCCATTGATGAACACAAAGAGGAAACCGCCGCGGCGCTCAACGCTCAACGTATCGAGCACGACGCGCCCGTGCTCGTCGAGTTGAATCAGCGCGCCATAAGTTCCGTTCTGGGCCGGATAAGGAGAAAACGCTGATGACATCGTGCTCAGAAATCCACGGCATCTTTTCGATGGCAACCTCTTTCCGGAGATCTGGGCGCGAACAGATGTTGCGAACACCTCGGTATCTCGCGGATTCGCTTGTGCATGCACGCGGAACGTGCAATGTCGTTGTTTCGCGACGCCGTCCAGCCAGCGCAAAAGCCAGGCAAATCGCGAATACACAGAGAGTCTTCATGCCGATTGATAAAGGGTTTGACACGAATTTTGCAACTCCGAAAACTTTTGGGCTGTTTAGCCTGCTCATGACGCGCCGGATAGTCTTGCTTCTTCTATTGCTTTTAATGGCCGGAGACATCTTTGGCCAGGATATCACGCCGACGCGCGACACCGCGCGAGGCGCGGGTGGTTGAGCCGCATTCTCCATCCGTTTTCTGCCGAGGTGAGTCCCGCAATACAAAGATCCAAGGTTGCGCGGGCTCGCTCTCGATCTCCAAATCACGCCGCAGACGGTAAAAGCTGTCTGAGGTTCGTCAGCTCGGAGTGAAAGTGACGCTGGCAAATCTATCCAAGCGTCCCGTGCCCCTCGACTTTCCCACAAATCAGCGGATCGAAATTTATCTGATGGATTCCGCGGGAGACATCCTGGCAAAGTGGTCCGACAATCACGCTATCACAGAAAAACCCGTCACGATTTTAATTAATCCCCAAGAGCGGGTCGAGTACAGCGAAACAATCGCGACGCGCGAGCTCACGCCAAACAAGGTCTTTATCGCCGAGGTCTTCTTTCCCCAATATCCGGAGCTGCGAATCCGGCAAAAATTCCTGGCTGTGCCATGAGCGTAAGTGGATGATGGAGCCGATGAAGCTAATGGCTTCGAGGCGCTGCCAATCAACCTCAACACCCAATACTCAATGCTCTTTCTCCGACTACCACACGCATCCGCAGGGACATCGGGTGCAGCGGTACACGCAGACGTTGCTTCAGCCTTGGGCGGATTCAGCGCGCAAATCAGGTTTGACCGACATTGCTTTTACCGATCACGATCGTTATCACGCCGGAATCGACTTTCGATGAAATCGATCGTTTGCGGGAAAGAAATCCCGATTTGCGAATCCGCGCCGGCATCGAGCTCGATAATGATCCCAGTTCACTCGGCGGCTGGCCGAAACTGGATTGAGAAGCATTGGGACAAGCTCGATTTTGTCTTGGGCTCGATTCATTTCCTCGATCGCGCCGATCAGATGTTCGACAGCGTGCCGGATGGCGCTGCGCAATTCGAAGGCCGCAATGTCGACGCGATTTACGCCGATTACTTTGGCCGTGTCCGCGAAATAGCAGCGACGGGTTTGATCGATTGCCTTGCCCATCTCGATCTCATCAAAATCCATGGTCATCGGCCGAATGCAGAGATCGGCGGTTTGGTCAATGAAACGCTCGATTTTATTCGTGCGCAGAATCTCGCGATCGAGCTTTCCACCGCTGGATGGCGCAAGCCGGTGAACGAAGCTTATCCAGGCGACCGAATCATTGAGCTGGCAATGCAGAAGGGGATTCCTTTCACGACTGCCTCCGACGCGCACTCACACGCGCAACTTGGGGACAAATTTGCGAGCCTGGCGCAAGAATGGCGAATTTTGGAATTCAGCGAGGTCTGCGTTTTCGAAAGGCACAAGCGCACCCAGCTCCTATTATAGCTGCAGGTCGAGCTGCGGTTCTCCTGTCGAAAACGCCGTTTTCTGCCTGCGCAGGCAGCGACAACATGAAGCCGAGACGCTGGGCAAGACGTTGGCACGTTTCAGGTGCAAATCCTTCAAAGTGGTTGCTGGCAAATGCCCAGACGTTGCGCACCTCTGGAAGATGCCGCTCGATCTTAAGCGACCAGCTTTCCAGTGCGGCTTCGCGTTTCCAGAGCAGTTTTTCGTAGCGATGGACGTGGCCACCGTCAACGTCGTATTTCGTTGCGTAATCACCAAGCAAACGCAGATAGAGAGAATCTGTCGTGCACGGCAGAAATTCGAAAGGAGCAAGATTTCGTTCGGTTGAGCGGAGTGGTATCGGCCCAGACCCAGCAAATGCGATACTTTTCCAAGAGCCCAATGAACTGCGGCCGATGCCAGCCAGGGTGACGAAATTCAATCGCAAACCGGAAATCTCGCGGCAGTTGCGCTAGAAATTTGCGCAGCGCCGGCTTGCCATCCTTTGGCGCCAAAGAAGGCGGGAGCTGAATGAGGATTATCTGGAGCTTTGGTCCTAGCGGCTCGATGGCGCGGAGAAACGAGCTCAATTCGGCAGCGCAATTAGCGCAGCCGGCACGTGTGCGTGATCTGGCGGGGAGCTTGCAGGTGAAGCGAAAAGCGGCGGGAGTCATTTCGACCCAGCGACGAACAGTGTCTTCCGCCGGAGCAGCATGAAAGGTGGAGTCCACTTCAACTGCCGGGAAATAGTTGGCGTAAAATTCCAGCCAGCGAGACTCCGGTAGATCCGCGGGATAAAGAACGCCACGCCAATCTTGAAAGCTCCATGCGCACGTGCCTATGCGAATTTTTTGCTGATCAGTCAGATTCAAAGGAAGTGAAAGATTAGTCAGTTTGTCCCTTCGGGAAAAGCCTTCATAGCGCAAAATGCGACGAATACGGCGCGCCGGTTGCGCGATGCGCGGCAGCTGCTGAAAACTTGACTGGCCAGATAAGTTAACTACCCTGCCACAGCCGAATGCAATTCATTATTCGCGCCTTTCTAGTTTTCGCTGATTGCTGCGTTTGCTTTTGCCCGAATCCGGCAACGGCCTCTGTCGTTTTCAAGCCGGGACAAAAAGCCAAGTACGTATCGCCCGGCGAAGAAGAGGAAATAAGTGGCGATGCTGCACAGATGTATCAAATCGGACAAACTGCGGAAAAAGAAGGCAACATTAAACGCGCGATCAAAGCTTACAAAAGCCTCGTTAAACATCATCCCAAAGACACGCTGGCTCCCGGTGCGCTTTATCGCGAGCGCTCAATTGCAGGAACAGCTCCACGATTTCACACCGGCGGCCGAATCATTTCAGCCAGTTGGTGGAAAAATATCCCGGCAGCCCGCATTTCGAGGAAGCGATCGAGGCTCAGTTTCGTATCGGCGAGATTTATCTAAACGGAAAGAAATTGAAAGTTCTCGGCATTCCGCTTGCATCTGCGTTGGATCGCGCGGTGACTATTTTCGCCAATGTTGTTCGCACCGCGCCGTAGCGGAAATACACAGCCCGTGCGCAGTTTGATATTGGGCTTGCGCGTGAGAAACAGGGCGCAAACGATGCGGCCCTACAAGCTTACCAGGCAGTAGTGGACAAGTTTCCGAATGAACCGGTGGCAGTGGATGCGCAGTATCAAATCGGTTACATCTGGTTCACGGCGGCCCAAACCGGCACAAAGGACGCGGCGGCATCGCAGCCAACGCCAAAACTGCGTTCCAGGATTTCCTCTTCCATTATCCGAAGAGCGAGAAAGCAGCGCAGGCGCGCGCTAACCTCGACATTCTCGAACACAAGCAAACGGCCAACTCGTACGAGGTCGCGAAATTTTACGATAAACAAAAATATTATCGGCGCGGCCGTTATCTACTACAACGAGGTCATTCGCCAGCAACCAGGATCAGAGGAAAGCAATGAGGCCAAGAAGCGGATCGATCAGCTGCGCGCAAAGTTCGGGGACGCTGCGCTTCAGCCGGCTTTGGCCGTCTCACAAACTGGCAAGAAAAAGGGCGAAGCGCATGGCGCGCGGACTGCCGAAACCGGCTCCGCAAAGCCGGGTGCGCCAAATAACGACAGCGCCGTTACCTGCACCGGAGACTGATTCTTCGCTTCCGCCCCCGGCTTCGCTAGCGCCCGATACTACGACTGCGCCTGAACCACTGCTGCCTCTGCCGGGCACGAGTACAGGTTCGGATACGTCTCCCGGTGCAGGCACCTCTGCCTCTCCCGACGCATCCGCCTCACCGGCGCCTTGAAAGCCTCACTTGCGACAGTATTCTGCCTCGCCTTGAGTGGTTGCCTTGGCTATCATGTTGGGCCGGTAAAACCGTATTATCTGCGGGACGTTCACAGCATCGCAGTCCCGACTTTTAAAAACCGCACCCTCGTCCCCCGCGTCGAAGTTTTGGTCACTGATACAGTAATCAAGCAGTTGCAACAGGACGGGACGTTTCAGATTGAGAACGGGGACAAAGCGGACGCTACTTTGACTGGTGAGGTATCCAGGATCGTCCGCGCGCCAGCTCGCTCGGTGACGTGGCAACGTATTGGCCACAACCGAATTTGCTCTGACACTAAGCGTAAAAGCTCACGCTAACCGGAAAAAATGGTGAACAGCTTGCGTCGGCGAATGAAGCGACCGGAACGACGAGCTTCTTCGTGAGTAGCGACGTAACCACTGATGAACGGCAAGCCTTGCCGCTGGCTACTGAGGATCTCGCCACCCGACTAGTTAGCCAAATAAGCGAGGGTTGGTGATGAGCGATGAAGGGGAAGAAAGACTTTGGACCATCCTCAACGATAAACTTGATACTCTCCGTGCCACAAATCAGCTGCCTGAAGCGATTCGCGTTGCCGAAACTGCGCTTGAAATCGCCAAGCGCGCTTTCAAGGAAACGAGGTTCCGCTTGCCATCAGCTTCGAGAAGCTAGGGCAGCTACTCGAACAAAAGGGAGATTACACTGCCGCCGAGGCAAACCTGCTGAAGGCGCATGCAATCCTGGAAAAGGGAAACCACCCGATCAGCGTGCCATCTACCGCTCGGCGCAGCGGCTAGCATCCTTATGCGATAGCCTTGGCCAATCCGAGGAGGCGATCAATTTTTATCAGAAAGCAATAGCCGCCGGCACTCAGATCGACGACGTTCCGTATTCCGATATCGGAACGATGTTAAACAACATTGCGCTAATTCTGCGCAAATCTGGCCGGCAAAAGGCCGCCGAGCCATGCTATGTGCGTGCTTTGGAGATTTATGAGAAACAACTTGGCCCCGACCACCCTGATGTGGCATCGGTTCTAAATAACCTGGCGGTGTTCTACACGAACGAACGCCGTTACACCGAAGCCGAGAAGATACATCTTCGCGCATTGGGCATCCGGGAGAAATTAAATCCACCTCCGCTTGCCGACATTGCGCAATCAAAATGCAACCTGGCAGTCGTCTATCATTCTCGCGGTGATTACGCAAAAGCCGCGGAACTTTATCAATCTTCGCTAAAAACGTGGGAACAGGTACCAGAGAAGCCCTCGAAGGATTACGATATTGTTGTTTCGAATTACGCCGACCTTTTGCGTTCCATTGGCCAGGTCCGCAAAGCGCACCAGCTGGAGGTGCGCGCCCGGAAGAAGCGCTCGGGCTGATTCAACCAAACGCTCCTCGCTTTCATCCAATGTTAGCGCGCTGTATTTTACCTTGCAGGTCGCCTGGTGACCGCACATGTATGCTCTTACTGCCTTTGCTCGCGTGGCGGAATCGGCAGACGCGTGCGGCTCAGGACCGTATGGGGAAACCCGTGGAGGTTCGAGTCCTCTCGCGAGCATTAAGCACCCTGTCCTACCTGCAATCAGGAGGACACACAAACGCGACGGTTAATGAAAGGCTACTTCGCAGCTTTCCTTCTGGCTGCCCAACGTGCTTTCATTAGCTCAGAAAGCTTCCTTCTCCCGGCAGGCGTGAGTGCGCCTTTTTTCTTGGCAGGAGCTGCTTTCTTGCCCGCGGATTTCCTCCGCGCCGCCCAGCGAGCCTTCATTAGCTGGGAGAGCTTTCTTCGTCCGGCAGGCGTGAGCTGGCCTTTCTTCTTTGCAGGAGTCGTGGGAGCCGCGGGAGCCGGGCCTCTTAGTCTTGCCCAACGAGCCTTGGCGGCAGCCGCAAGCTTCGCCCGAGTCGTAGGCGAAAAGTAACGGCCGCCCGCCGGGCGCGTCTGTCGTCGTCGGAAGCGTACTTCCTCCGAGAATTGAGGAAAGGCGTCTTTCCAGGTTATCAATTTGTCGGCGAATTGAAATCGCGTCTTCTAGAGCTTTAACAGATGTATCCATGCCTTGTTAGATAGCCGGAGTTGACCGGATAGCAATCCCTATTTTTCGTAACAAGTTAATGGTGATGTGCCTTGGCCAGCCTTGCCTGGTAGTTAACATGCAATAACCAGTAAAAATTAGTTGTCATAAAACTGCGAGCCGGTGTTCTATCAAATCCTGAAATGACTACGCAAGCTGCGCGGGTTCGAGAAATGTTCGGCTCCATTGCCGCACGCTACGATATCGCAAATCACTTGCTTAGCTGCGGGATTGATTTCTCCTGGCGAGAACGCGCGGCTAGAATTGTCACGGACTGGCACCCAAATAGTGTTGCCGATCTTGCGACTGGCACCGGAGATTTGGCGCTGGCGCTGCAAAAGAAATTGCCAGATGCCGAAATCGCGGGTGTCGATTTCCTGCCGGAGATGCTGGAACTCGCGAAGCAAAAGGGTCTGCGCCAACCCGTAGCTTGCTGATGCGATGAACCTGCCATTTGGCGATGGTTCATTTGATTGTGTCACGATCGCGTTTGGGTTGCGCAATTTGGAAAACTGCGCAGCCGCGCTTGGCGAGATGTCGCGCGTAATCAAGAGCAACGGTCACTTGCTCGTGCTAGAGTTCTCACTGCCAACAACACCAATCTTACGCGCACTCTACCGTTTCTATCTGCATCGCTGCTTGCCCCTACTTCGGTTCTTTCTTAACAGGCGAAGAAAATGCCTACGATTATCTTGGCGATTCGATCGAGGAATTTCCAAGTGGCGATGCAATGTGTCAGCTGATGGTGGAGAACGGTTTCACGTCCCCGACGTTCAAACCGCTCACTGGTGGAATCGTCACGATTTATACGGCCACGAAGCAGTAACTGCAGAAAGGAGCGGCCGGGCGATCCCGATCCTTCAGCAATTCCGAAACTATTCAGAGTTGGCCCTGCAGCCACTGGCCTCTAGTGCTTGGGACTGGGAGATGCAATTGCTGTTGCTGAGGCGGTCGGTGGCGCGATGGCTTGGCTGGCCACTGGCAATTTCAAAGTGTTCAAGTCCGAATTGCTGATCTCAAACGTGCCTTCGCTCCCGTCCACGCGCGCGCACCACGTGCCGTCGTTGTTTTGAGCCCCGATGGTCAACTTATGTGATTCTTTGTTGTCGGGTGAAGTAGTGAAGGCGAGAACCAGCTGTGGCTTTTCGAAGACCGTGTTGCGGCGTAGTTGGGCCTAGCCACCGCACTCGCATGCAAGGCCGACAATGTCTTGAGCAGTGATTGCAGGTTAGCTTCGTTGATTTGGCCGCTTCCTTTCGACCATTGCCACTGGTTTGTCTGGTCGCGCTCAAGTGACAGCTCCTTCTCAGCTGTGACGCTTAAACGATGAATTTGCTCCGGCTTGAACTTAAAGATCGACAACTCCTGCCATTGCAGGGGATCTAGCTGAAATCTGATCCAGCAAACCGCGGCGCACTGCCACGACGAAAGGCTCATCGGTCAGCCGCGCGTAAACGTTATCGCCGTCTCCTCTTCCAAAGGCGATCCCCGCAAACGGCTGCTCACCCGCCTTGGTTTCAGCCGTGTTTTCAGAAGCAAATGAACTGAACGTCAATTCAATCTGCGGCTTATCGAGGCCGTATTTCGGCAGATTGGACGCGACGTCTTCTACGAATCTTGTTACCCGCTCATTTTGCAGCGTGTCGATCAAGCGCCGAACCGCACCTGGATCCGCTGGTGCATTGTTTCGCGTAACGAGTGTCCAATTTCCATCTTTGCGCGCGAGAACGGTTTTGCCTTTGCCTGGAGCGTCGATGGTGATCCGATCGAGAATGTTCGTATCGATCCGAACCAAATGAGAGTCCCGCAAATCGGACGGCTTTGTGTTAAGTATCTCTTCGATCTTTTTCGGCAGGGTATAAACGGATCCGCGAGGGGCGAACCGCACATATACCTGGTCTTTTTCTTTCTCTGGAACGGTGCCGATCTGCAGCGTCTGACCCTTGTCCTCCTGCCCGAAGACCTTGATCGAGTCACCGAGCTCGACCTTCTGATCTTTCTTTTGCTCCTGATCGTATAACGTGATCGATCCGCGCGGCTCCGCCAAACCATAAGGGCGCAGGTCGCCACGATCATCGGCTATAAATTGTTGAATGCGCGCCGAGGTGATCTGCGAAATCAAGTCGCTTACTTTCCCGTCATCGGCCCGGGCGCGGAGCGGCTGAGGATGTCCCAGTGCTCGCCCTTCTTATCCAGCTCCATTTCACCAGCGGGCGTTTTCAATGTGACGCGGCGTACCTGCGCAGCCGTCACATCTGTAAGTTTTCTGTCGCGAAATTCCTCCGGTTTTTGTCGATATCTTTCTTGACCGACTGCGTCGCGAGAAACGTTTCCTTTGAGTTCTGGAAGCGCACATACATTTTGCCTTCCAACGCGGCGTCTTTGCCAAACAAAATTTCCGGCGGTTTATCCCGGCCGAGCAGCTTGAGCTTTAGCTTCGGATTGTTCAGGCCGTACTCGGTCAGCTTGCTCTTATCGGCGTCAATATCTTTGGCGGGGATGGTCCCCTCCTTCTGCCACGCTCTCCAAGTCCGACAACAAATTCTCGACAAGAGCTCCATCTGCCTGGTCTTTGATCGGCGTTTCAAGTCGCCACTTGTTCTCGCGGCGTCGTATTTCAATCTTTTGGTCGCCATTTTGAATGACGATGCCGTCGATTTTGTTCTTGTCGAAATTGACAACGTTCTGGGCCTGCCGTCTTGCCTCCTCCGTGCTCGGCCGCTTCATTTCAAAGAACCTGAAGTAAGCGACGCCAGCGAGCGCGATGACCGCCAGGATGAGGGTATTCCTCCACTTCATACTAAACGCGGCGCTGCCACCACACCATCGTTCCGATCAACGGCTGGCACCAGCGGTATGAACACCAAAAGAATCCAGCGCAGACCGCCGCAATGCCTCTTCGTTAAGACTGAAGGTGAGAGGCTTCGGAACCTTCGGCGCGATACCGATAAACTGTTCCCGACTAAGCAGCCAATTCACACTGCCCGAGATGAAATCGAGCCCCTGCTGATCTTGCGTGATCGCGTTGTCCTGAACGAAGGTTGCGTTGCTAACTACTACCAGACCGCGACGAATTCACCTGGACCCGCTGATCTGCACTGCCGCCTTTTTCGACTGCTGCTCCGATTGTGAGCGGCACATTACTACTTTGCTTCGCGTCGGCCTGCAGTTTTGCCTGGTCGTCCGTGTTGTAGTCCGTTTCGGCAAAATAGCCTTTTTCTGCCTGGATCAGCGGCTCCACCCGTATGTTGGCGGCGCGGACCCGGTCCGGCTCAGCGGTAAGCGAAGATGTGCCGCCAAGAAGAGCGCCCGCACATCGGCCAGCCGTTTTGTGATTGGACTGTCGCCTAGGAAATGCGCTTGCACGTCTCGCGTTAGTGCCAGCTCCTGGATACCGGTCCGCAGGAAAACCATCAGTCTGATCGTCATTCACTTTGACGCCCAGTTCGTTGACAAAGCCGCGAAGCTTCGGCGTTTTCGCACGCTGGATCCAGCAGAAGCAGTATTCGCCCCTGCTTATCCCAGAAGTCGCGCAACAGTTTCATTTCGCGATCGGAAAAATCGTATTGCGGTCCGACAATCATCATCAGCTTTCACGTCAGCCGGAATTGCATCGAGATCGAGCAGGTTCAGCTCCTGAAACTTGATGTTTTCGTTTTCGATAAACGTTTTCAGCACGGTGATCGGGCTGCTGTCTTCCGAAAGCGGCGGTTCCTTGTGACCGGTGACGTAACCAAGCGGTCTTCTTTTTCCCTTCCACAAGGTCCATCATCGCGCTTGTGATGGCTTGCTCGCCTTTGAATGCGGCCACACGCGGGCCTTCGCCGAACGCCATCCCGCTCTGATCGAACTCGGCCATCTCCGGACGCCTTAACCGGTCTTGTTGCGACCCTCGTAATCGAGCACCAAAAGGCTCTCGTCGCGTGACAACCTTGTATTTGTCGAACAGCTCCTTGGCGCGAGAAAGATTCCGCTCGGGATCGATATGCTCGATGTCGATCTTTCCCTTACCGGCATATTGATATTCCGTAAGCAAATTCTGCACGTCCGTGGTGATCGGCGTGTTCGGCGCAAAGAAAACCGTGATGCGCATCTTGCCCTTGATGCGTGTCGAGAGAAACGCTTCGTTTTATCTGAGAGCGCGTATTTTTGGTCGCGGGAGAAATCCCAACGCGCGTAGTGCTTGAAGGCGAAGGAATTCACCATCGCAACGACAAACAAGATCAGCACGATCTGGACGAGAACGTTGAAGCCGATCCGAAACCGGCCGATTTTTCTTCCTCTGAGCGCGTCTCGGATGCTGCTTTTTGCGTCTTGTTCAGCGCATACTCTGATTAGAGCCTCCATTTGCGGGATTGGAACGCCTGATAGGTGAGCGTCAGCATCACAATGGTCATGCTCAGGTAGAGAACGATCGGCCGGGTATCGATTACGCCCCGGGAAAATGTCCCCATGTGTTCGATCGCGGAAAAGTAGCCCGAGCAAATCGCGCGTTGTCGAAGTGACATCGAGAAGGATGAACTGAACCAGGCCGAGAAAGAATAACAGCGTAATTGCGCAGAAAGAAATGACCGCGGCGATGATCTGGTTCCTGGTCAGAACAGACGTGAGACAGCCGATCGAGAGATAAAACATTCCTAGCAATAAAAGCATCAGATAGCGAACCAAAGTATGCTCCGGCAGAATGCGCGGCCGGCTGGTTTGTTAGTTTGCAGAAAAATCGCAAAGTAAAGCAGCGTCGGAATCCAGAGAACGAGAGTAAAAGACCAGCGCGCCGAAGAACTTCGCGAGCACCACCTGCCAGTCGCGCACCGGCGCAGTCGTGAGCGGCTCGATCGTGCCGAGCTTAAATTCTTCGGCGAACAAGCGCATCGTGATCAGTGGAAAGATCAGAACGAAAGCGAACCAGAAGAAGACCGAATTAAAAAACGCTTCCTGCACCGTGTATTGCACCTGGCGCTGGTTCATGAAGGAGACCTGAAAGTAAAAATCAATCCCGCTGACGATGCAGGAAAAAGATCAGGACGACGTAGGCGATCGGCGAGTGGAAGTAGCTGCGCACTTCGCGGAGAGCAGAGTGTAAATTTACGCTGTCCTCCTGACGTAGCGCGCGGGTCTCGGCGGCAGCTGCGAAGCGAGCGAGCCTGCGATCGTAATCCCGAGCTACTCTCACGCGACCGGAGATCAAGCATCTGTTTCGGCGCGACCTTCGGTCGCTCGGCAGGCTACCGCATTCGGCGTCTCGAATGCAGCTCCATCACACGTCGGGATGCGTGAGCTCGACGAACACATCCTCGAGCGTCGCTCGACGCTGAGTTAGTTCGCGCACGGCCCAATGGCGATCGGTGGCCAGCCGAAAGACTTCTTCGCGCACATCTGACGCCTGATTCCACCCGCAGCGAGAATCTCTTCCAATCGTCCATCACCGTCAGCGACCACGTCGCGCACACCTGAAATCTTCTTTAGTTCCTCTGCGCCGTTATCGTTTCCGACTTTTGCTTCAAGCACTACGCCGCCAGCTTGCCTGATTTTGCCGAGCAAATTATCCGGCGTATCGCACGCCTCGATTCGCCCCTTATGAATGATGATGACCCGGCTGCATGTCATCTCTACCTCCGGCAAAATGTGAGTCGAAAGCAAAATTGTGTGCTGCTTGCCCAGGTTCTTGATCAGCTCGCGCACCTGCCGGATTTGATTTGGATCGAGACCGATCGTGGGCTCATCGAGAATGAGAAGGTCGGGTTCGTGCCAACAGCGCGTCCGCCAGACCGACCCGTTGGCGATAACCTTTGGAGAGAGTGCCGATCAGCTTGCTTCTCGACCTCCTTGAGGCCGCAAAGTTCCTTTACATCGCCGACGCGCTCCGCAACGCGGCGATGCTGGACTCCCTTGAGCGCCGCGCGATAATTGAGATACTCCGGTCACCGCGCATGTCGTTGTAGAGCGGCACATTTTCCGGCATGTAGCCGAGGTGCGCTCGTGCCTGAAGCGATTGCTCAAAAACGTCGAACCCGGCGACGGTGGCGCGGCCTGAGGTAGGCGGCATGAAGCTCAGCCAAAATGCGCATGGTCGTGGTTTTGCCGGCGCCGTTTGGCCCCAGAAATCCCATGATTTCGCCCTGGCCGACTTCGAAATTCAGATTCTGAATCGCAGGCTGGCCGGCGTAACGTTTTGTCAGATTTTCAACCTTAATCATTGCGCGATATTTCATGAGACAATCGAGCGCGCGATTGCGTTGCCAATTTTTTTAGCGCGCCGTCAGGTCTGACGTTCGCGAGTCTGGCGGTCTTGTCCATCGGCGCGCGATTACACCGACGGTGAAATTCTACGTTCGCGCCGCTGCTGCTACGCGATCGAAGCAGCTCCTCGACCTGTTTAACAGAGTTCACGTCGTATTGTCCCTACCCGATAAATGACGCAGCCCGCGCTCAATGCCCGCTTCATCTGCCGGGCTGCCCGGTTCGACTGCAGTGATCAGCACGCCGCGCCCCGCACGTAGCCAAGCGCATCACTCAATTCCTGGCTCAAATTTTGCAGTTGCATTCCAAATAACTTCTCGGCATTCGAAGCCGATGTTTCGTCTGGCTAGCGGCTCGGTTCTTTGTCGCCGGCTGTTTCTGCGCGCGATTTTCTTGAATCGATTGACGCTATCGCGCACCACCTCCGCCGGAATGGCGAAACCCAAGCCCTGCGTGGGGACACCCTTGCGGCGTGAACGCCATCTTTGCCGACGCTGATGCCGACCAGCCGGCCGGAGATATCGATCACCGGCCCACCGCTGTTACCCGGATTAATCGCCGCATCGGTCTGCACGAGATCTTTGTATTCGGTATCGTCGACTGTGATGTTGCGCTTCGACCGCGCTAAGGACGCCGCGGCTGATGGAACTGCCGTAGCCGACGGCATTGCCGACCACGATCACTGTCTCGCCGAGCAAGTTCGGAGAAATGTTATCGAGGCTGATGAAGGGAAATGCGTCTTTGCGCGTCGATTTTGATGAATGCCAGATCCGTTTTGTCATCGCCGGCAATGTAGTGAGCGTTGTAGGTTTTGCCGTCGTTCGTCGTCACGTGAATCTTCAAGTCCGCGGCGCGCTCGACCACGTGCTGATTGGTCACGATGTAGCCAGCCGGATCGATAATGAAACCGGAGCCGAGACTTTGCAACGTCTGGCGAATTTCGCGCGGCCGGACTGCGGTTATAGCCGAAGAATTGCGCGTAAAATCCTCAAACGGATCGCGCACTGTGCGTCGAACTACGCGCTCGGTATTGATGTTAACTACTGCCGGCAACACCTTCGCTACCGCCAAAACGGCTGGTTCCGAAGCCGGATCGGCTTGTGCAAAACAAGATGGCGATCCGCGAGATCAATACGGCACAATCAGCAAGCTGCCAAGCGCTGGATACCAGTCTCATAGTTGTGCGACGATTTCCGTAGGAAGAAGAGCCGCAGCTGTGGATACGCTTCCGCGATTCGCAGCAGATCGAGTTCGTCCTTTTTGCGCTTGCTTAGGCGTCGCGTCGCATCCTGCCATGCCCAAACTTTGCCGCGGATGATGTCTCTCCAGGCCGGCAACTGGAACAGCGATTCAAGAACCTGGCGTTCGCCGTCGCTGACGCGGAAAATCCTGGTAACGCGGATCCGTTGTGAACTGTATGTTGAGTTTGCTGCCAGGCGCGTTGCGCATTTGTTGCAAATGCTGAACGGCGAAACTAGCCGCTTCGAGCTAGCGCTGAATTTGCGCCAGATTGTTCGCAACCACCACGAGATCGACATCCATCGTGTAAACCGGTTCGACATAGCAATTTACGGCCAGCCCCCGATCAAGCACCACGGCTTATTCCGATTCAGCATTGTGACGACATCGGCGAAATCGCTCGCGCCGCCGTGTGTAACCGATTCGTAGATTTCAGCCGCAGTCATTTGCGCTGTCAATGTAACGAGGCACTCTGCACGTGTCAGACTTGCCGCGTCGCGCGGCATGTCAACTTGCCGCGCAGCGCAATCGTCGGAGATTGAATCGCTATGCGCACCTCAATCGATGCTCGCGCAAATCTCGATCTGATCGAGGAGAACTACCGGCGCTGGCAGGAAGATCCTGAGTCGGTCGATTCGGGATGGTCTGCGTTTTTCGAAGGATTCGAACTCGGGAATCTGCCGCAACGCGACGGGGCGACGCGCGGCGGAAGCCGAGGCTCGCGAGGCAGCGCTGCAGACGCGTGTCGACGGTCTCGTTTACGCCTATCGTTCGCTGGGGCACACGATTGCGCGAGTCGATCCGCTGGCAGAGAAGCGACCGCAAAATCCGTTGCTCAGTCTGCGCGAGCTCGGATTTAGCGAATCAGGATCTCGATCTTCGCGTTTCGTCGAAATTTTTCCTCGACAATCGGCCGATGACGCTGCGCGAAATGATCGCCGGCGCTCGAGAGAATTTATGCCGACTCGATCGGCTCCGGAATTCATGCATATCCAGGACCCGCGCATTCGCAACTGGGTGCGGCATGCGGCTGGAATCGCGGCCGCAAAAGCATTCGACACGCCGCGCGAGGTGCAGGTGGCGCTTGTTGCGCGCGCTGCTCGAAGCCGAATCGTTCGAGATCTTCTTGCACACGCGCTACGTCGGGACAAAAGCGGTTTTCACTTCAAGGCGCGGAATCGCTCATGGTGATTCTCGACACGATCCTGCACAGATGCCCGCGAGCGTGGCGTCGAGGAAATTTGCATGGGCATGGCGCATCGCGGGCGGCTCAACGTGCTCGCGAATTTTTTGCGCAAATCGCTGCAAGGTCATCTTCACCGAGTTCAGCGAGAACTACATTCCCGATCTGGTGGCCGGCGATGGCGACGTGAAATATCATCTCGGTTATCGCACGGTCCGCAAACTTGCTTCAGGCGCGCGAGGTCGAGATTCGCCTCTCCGCGAACCCGAGTCATCTCGAAGCGGTCGATCCCGTGGTCGAAGGAAACGCGCGCGCGCGGCAACGGATTCGTGGCGATACCGAGCATCGCCGCAAAGTTTTGCCGCTGCTCGTTCATGGCGACGCGGCTTTCGCCGGGCAGGGATCGTAGCCGAGACACTCAACATGTCGCAGCTACACGGTTACGGCACGGGCGGCACCGATTCACGTCGTGGTGAACAATCAGATCGGCTTCACCACGCTTCCCGAAGATGCGCGCTCATCGATCATACGCCACTGACGTCGCCAAGATGATCGAGGCGCCGATTTTCCATGTGAACGGCGACGATCCGCTCGCGATGAAGTTCGTTAGCGATCTGGCGTTCGATTTTCGCCAGCAATTTGGGCGCGACGTCGTGATCGACATGTATTGCTATCGCCGCTACTGGCCACAACGAAGGCGACGAGCCGTCGTTCACCCAGCCCGATCTCTACGCGAAGATCGAGAAGCGGCCGTCGGTCACGCAGCTTTACAAACGCGAGCTGCTCGAAGCTGGAACACTTAGCCGAAGACGACGCTGCCTCGCTGGAAACCGAGTTCGAGCTGCGGCTGGAGATGACGCTGAGACGAAGTCAGCGCGATCGAAAAGCGGAAGGCCAGCGAACAGGCGCAAGTTCAAGGAATCGACCGCCGTATTTCAGCCGGAATACACCAGCGCGTCGGAGCCGACGTGCGATCAGCGAAGAAACGCTCAAGACCATTGTCGATGGTCTTACCCGCGTGCCAGAAGGTTTCAACGTTCAGCCGAAGATCAAACGCATCGTGCTCGATCACCGGCGCAAGGTCTTCGAAGAGGGCGGCCCGTACGAATGGCATTACGCCGAAGCGCTCGCCTTCGGATCGCTGCTGTTGGAAGGAATTCCGGTCCGGTTGTCGGGTCAGGACAGTTCGCGCGGAACCTTCAGCACGCGGCACTCGGTCCTTTACGATGCGAAGACCGGCAGAGCCCTACGTGCCGCTCATGCATCTGGCCGAAAAACAGGCGCGCATTTGCATTTACAACAGCCTGCTCTCAGAAGCGGCCGTGCTCGGGTTCGATTACGGCTACTCGCTCGATTATCCCGAACATGCTCTGCTTGTGGGAAGCGCAGTTCGGCGATTTCGCCAATGGCGCGCAAACGATCATCGATCAGTTCATCGTCTCGGCGGAATCGAAATGGCAGCGGCCGAGCGGCATTGTGCTGCTGCTCCCGCACGGCTACGAAGGCCAGGGCCCGGAACATTCCAGCGCGCGGCTCGAGCGCTTTCTGCAAGCATGCGCCGAGGACAACATTCAGGTCTGCAATCTCACCACCGCCGCGCAGTATTTTCATGTGCTGCGCCGCCAGATGAAACGCGATTTCATCAAACCGCTCATCATCATGACGCCAAAGAGTCTGTTGCGCGCCGAAGTTCGCGTCGTCGCCGCGCGAAGAATTTCATCCATGGCCGGTTCGAGGAAATTCTCGGCTCGCCCGAAGCCGGTCCAGCCGACAAAGATGAAGCGCGATCATCTTTTGCTCGGGCAAAGTTTATTACGATCTGCTGAAATATCGCGACCGAGCGCAAGATCGACGACGCGGCGATCATTCGCGTCGAGCAGCTTTATCCGCTCGCGGAAACAAAGCTGCGCGAAATGCTCAAGCCGTTTCCAAAGAACGCGAAGCTCGTCTGGTGCCAGGAAGAACCGCAAAACATGGGCGCATGGACTTTCATCGAGCCGCGATTGCGCACGCGCTTTTTGCACGCGAAATCGCATACGCGGGCCGCGACGCCGGCGCCAGCCCGGCTGTCGGCGCACTAGCCCGCCACAAACGCGAGCAAGCCCGCCTGGTTGCCGACGCGTTTTCGGTTTGAGCTGACTTTGCGCCGCCTCATCCGCATCCGATGGAGCTCGTGTGCCGGAGCGACAATCGCCGACCGCATCGACAATGCGCGGGGACAATCCATTGACTGAAACTATCAGAGATCGCGCCAGAAAGAATGGCCATCGAAAATTTTATCTGCGTGCAATGCGGGACGCAGTTTGCTGAGAAACGCCGGAGCCGCCGCCACGCTGTCCAATTTGCGAAGATGAACGGCAATTTGTTCGTCACGGCGGCCAGGAATGGACGACGCTCAAACGGCTGGCGGCTGATCATCACAACCGCCTCGAAGAAGAAGCGCCGCGCCTTCTGGGCATCGGCACCGAACCGGAATTTGCGATAGGCCAGCGCGCTTTGCTTCTGCAATCGCCCGGCGGAAATCTGCTCTGGGATTGCATCTCATTGCTGGACGACGAAACCATCGCCGAGGTCGAACGCGCGCGGCGGCATCCGCGCCATCGCGATTTCGCATCCGCATTTTTACTCGTCGATGATCGAATGGGCCGAGCGTTTCGATGCGCAAATATTTTTGCATGCTGCTGATCGCGAATGGGTCATGCGCAAGAGTCCGCGCATTCAATTTTGGGAAGGAACAACGCTTTCGCTTTGGGATGGCCTGACGCTGATCAATTGCGGCGGACATTTCGAAGGCGGCACCGTGTTGCATTGGCCAGCCGGGTCGCAGATGGCAAAGGCGCGTTGCTCACCGGCGACATCATTACCGTCGTGCAGGACCGCCGCTACGTCAGCTTCATGCGAAGTTATCCAAATCTGATTCCGCTCGGCGCCGCGGCGATTCACCGCATCCTCGAAAGAATCGAACCGTTCTCATTCGAGCAGATCTACGGCGGCTGGTGGAAAGCGAACGTTCTCGCAGATGCAAAAGCGGCAGTCGTGCGATCTGCGCGAACGTTATCTGCGCTGCGATCAGCGCGTGAAACGCGCATGTCAAACGACCAAGGCTGGCGCGGCGACGCGCATCGCACTCCGAAAGCTTCGCGAAACACAAGCAGTGCATCTGCCGTGCATTTCGCACGAAGTGCTGGAGTGCGATGCGTCCTGCATCGCCTACAGTCTGCAGGTGCTCCCTAGCGAATCAATGATCTGATCGATCAACAATGCGCGGCAATGCAATCGCAGCCGGCTCGCGCACTAATCGGGTCGCGAATCGTGAGAGCGGCGTTTCCTCCGGATTCACTTCGATGAGCTCGCCGCCAGCGTCGGCTGGCCCGCAGCGCCCAATCGATGATATATCCAAACGTCGCAGTGGTTCCGGCGACAATCACAACGTCGCAAGCTCCGCCGATCGAGATAAGTTCTCAACTCGTTGCATTTCGTTCCAAGGCAGTTGCTCCCCGAACCAGACGACGCCGGGTCGCATGAGCGCATCGCATTTCGCGCATCTTGGAACGACATTTCCTTCCTCGTGCTCCTGCTCTGATCGTGCTCCTGCTCGTGATCTGCTCGATGAAACCAAAATCGCAGCGCGAGCACCTGGTGACGAAAATGTCGCCGTGAATTTGCACCATCTTCTCCTTGGCGAGTCCAGCGCGCGCGTGCAGGTCGTCCACGTTCTGCGTGACGAGCAGGAACTCGTCTGCGTGTTGGGCCAGTTTCGCGATTGCCTCATGCGCGGCGTTCGGTTGCGCGTTGCGGATGCGGTGCCGCCGCTCGCGATACCATTCCCAAACCAGTTTCGGATCGCGCGCGAATGCTTCCGGTGTCGCCAGCTTGTGCCGGATCGAGATTGCGCCAGTAGCCGTCCTTTCCACGAAAGGTCGGAATTCCGCTTTCAGCCGAAACACCCGCGCCGGTAAGAACGAGAACACGCACAACGTAAGATCGATGAAGCAGCGGCGATTTCCAAGTCGGCCGCTACAGAATGCTGGCGTCGATTGCGATACTTAATGTTGCCAGCTGCCGTGTTGGCTTGCCAGACTCGCGCCATGAATAGACCACAAAAGAAATTGAATCCGGCGCTATCCGGGAAATTGAACCGGAGGTACGGACGCTGTTTACAAAGCTGGTCGAACGCGATCCGCGCGAGGCGGCCAAGATGCTGGAGCCGTATCCGGACGAGTTTGTTGTTCAAATGCTGGAGCTGCTAAATCCCGCGTCGGCGCTGAAGATCCTTCAACGCTTCGATCCGCTCACGGAGGCAGACGATTCTGGCCACCGCTTCTCCTGAAGACCAACCGGCAATGGATGCGCAATCAAACGTATCCGGAGCGTACGCATCGGACGATTAATGCAGCCGCCATTGGCAGTCTTCCGTCCGCAAACGACGGTGGCCGAAGCAACCGAACAAATTCGGCGTCTCGCCAGAAAAACAATTATCACCTACGCGCTTTGTCACAGACGAACAGGAGAAACTCCTGGGCGTCGTTGTGATGCGCGACATGCTGCTGGCGCACAGCAGTCAGCGTCTCGAGGAAATCATGCTCACGAATCCGTTCTATCTCACGCCAGAGATGTCGCTACCCGAAGCGATGAGAGCGGTGCTGGTTCGGCATTATCCAGTGTATCCGGTCTGCGACAAAACGGGACGACTACTCGGCCTGTTGCGCGGTCAGATGCTGTTTGAAGCCGAGGCGATCGAATTAAGCGCGCAACCGGGCGAGATGGTCGGCGTGGAAAGCGAGGAGCGCCTTACCACGCCGTGGCTGCGGAGCCTGAAATTTCGGCATCCCTGGCTTCAGGTAAATTTATTCTGCGGATTACTTGCTGCGCTTGTAGTCGGATTTTTTCAGGAAACGATCGACCGCATCATTGCGCTGGCAGTGTTTCTGCCGGTGCTCATCGGTCAGGCAGCAAATACCGGAGTGCAGGCGCTGGCAGTATGTTTGCGCGGGATGACCCTGGGCGATTTGAGGTCGGGCAGAGAACGGATGCTCCTGATCAAGGAAATGTTGCTGGGAACATTAAATGGAGCCTTGACCGGCGTCACCGGTGGAATCGCGATGTTCATCTTTGCCACGATGGTGAAAGAGCCCGATGGCTCTGATGCTTGAGTCTTGTGGTGTTCCTCGCCATCACCATCAGTTGTTGCTTTCAGCGGCGTGGCCGGCGCAATGGTGCCGTTGGCCCTCAAGGAAATTCGGGGCCGATCCGGCAATGGCGTCCAGCATCGTCGTAACCACGTTCACCGACGTTGGTTGTCTGCTCGTCTTTCTTGGGCTCGCTGCCTGTACTGATCTAAACAGATCGAAAGTCAGCCGTGCTGAAAAAGATCGCCTTACTGTCAGCGCTGCTCTATCAATCGACGCACTATGAAACAACAAACCTGTCGTTTTACTCGTCCTTACGTTCGTCCGCCTCGTGTGCTCCAGTTTTCAGTGCCGCTGACACTCCAGAAACGCGGCGTCGATGAAGCCGAACGTTATCTCCAGGCTAGCTCCGCCCAAGGCGCTGTTCGAGGACATGGCCGACAAGATGGCTGCAAATCTTCCGCCGGACCAACGCGAGCAATTCAAGAAGCTGATGACTTCGCAGCTCGACATCGCGGCATTAACCAAAGCGATGATCAGACGCGATGGTAAAGCATTTCACCACTGAGGAGCTGAAGGCGTTGGCAGATTTTTACGGCTCGCCTGTCGGGAAATCGGCGATGCAAAAGTTCGGCGCCTACATGGCAGACATAATGCCGGTGATGCAGGCCGAGATAATGAAAGCGCAGGCAAAGACTGAACCACTGACTTCGCAGAAACAGACGCGCATAGCCGCAGCTCATGAGCGCGACTTTCTCAAACATTGCTACGCTTTAGTTTTGCGAAGAATTTTCTCGCCTCTCATCGCGCGTCGCCAGGCGTGTTAGTGGGAAGCAAACATTTTCTGGACAAGCGCCTCGAAGCGCGGGTCGCCGCGGATTGGATCCCACACTGGCTCGTCTTTATAAAAAACTCCGATCGCTCCCGTTGCTAAGCCGCGTTCCAGCCATGCAAAGCGCCATCTCCTTCTCGTTCAAGGTGGCATAGATTTTGGCTATTAAGTGTGCCTGGCTCAAACTCGCGCCTGATATCCCTTCCAAGTCTTTGATGATCTGGAGGGCTTCTGCGCGCTTCCCTTGCGCCGCGTAGATCATTCCCGTGTCGTAAATCAAAATCGGGTCACCTTTCCTCTCTTGTTTGGCCTTTTCCAATTCCGCCAGCGTTTCGTTGAACAACTTGTTTTGGATGTACACTCCTATCTCCCATGTCGTGGTAAACGGCTGGGCCTAGCTCATTGGCCTGCCGTAGCAACTCAAGGGCTCTGGAATAATCTCGCTTGAGATAGTAAGGCATAGCGGCTTGGCGTGCGATAATTGGTGAAAGCGGATCGAGTTCGCGAGCTTTCAACATTTCCTCCAGGCTTTCATCGAGACGCCCCTGCCGCACGAGCGAAAATCCCAAATAGCTATGGGCTAATGCCAAGCTCGGGCTGAGTTCGATGGCGCGGCGCAGTTCTCGATCACCCAACTGGAAGTTGGATGGGAGCGAATGCGATGTTGGCTAGAGCTAGTGCGGCGTGAGCTTCGGCCAAGTTGTCATCAAGCGCTACGGCTTGCAGCGCCGCCTTTTCCGTTTTGCGCGTACCCTCAATGGGTGCAATGTAGCCGTAAGCGCCAAGATTCGCATAGGCGTCAGCAAAGCCCGCGTAGGCGAGCGCATAGTTGCGATCTTCCTCTATTGCCCTCTCGTAGTAGCTTATGGCGGTAAGCAGATCTTCGCGGGTGCGACGTTGGGCAAACGAACGTCCCTGCATGTAATACTGGAAAGCTTTGAGGTTCTCTGTTGGGCGCTTGGCAAGCTGCTGACGCTCGGCACCGCTCAACTTCAAGCGCAACTTCTCGGAAATCTCTCTCGCGATCTCTTCCTGCACCGCGAATACGTCGGCGACCTTGCGATTGTATTGTTGTCCCCACAGTTCCGTTCCATCTGAAACATTCACCAGTTCTGTTCGGATCGTCAGGTTGTCGCCTTGCTGCGAGCAACCTGCCCATTACCACGGTCTGCACGCCGAGATCGTGTCCAACCTTTCGCGGATCAATCTCTTTGCCCTTGTACTGAAAGACCGTGCTGCGCGCCATGACCTCGCAGTTGCGGCAGTTGCGAAAGGCTGTGAATGATGCTTTCAGGAATACCGTCCGCAGAGGTAATCAGCGTTGGGATCACGGTTCTGGTTGTCGAAAGGCAGCACCGCGATTGACTGCGGCGGCAACTCAGCGCCTCTTTGTTTCGCTGCCGACTCCGTTTGCTTCCGTGAAGCGGTGTGTCGCGCGAGAAAGAATGAGCCGATAGAGAGCAGCGCTGCGAGAAGGACAATGTAAACCCACGCGCCGCCACGTGAGCGCCTTCCCGCGACGCCGATGCGATGACTAAGCTTGCGGCGGCAGGATTCCAGGGCTTCCATCAACTCCCGAGCCGACGCAGGCCGCTTGCCAGGATCGACGGCAAGCGTGGAGCGCAGAAGTTTTACTATCGGTTCGGGAACTTTCCTCGCCACTAATCGCGCGACCGGCAGATCGTCGTGGGCTTGACGATCGCGAATCTCTTCGATGCTGGTGCCGGAGTGTGGCGCCAATCCGGTGAGCGCAAACCAGAGCGTGGCGCCTAACGAGTAGATGTCGGAACGCGCATCGACCGGACCGCTTCCAAATTGCTCTGGGCTCGCGAAATTCGGTGTGCCGACAAATTGTCCATGCGTCAGATCCGGTTCGCCTCCGGCATCCGCGATCGCCTTGGCGAGGCCGAAATCGATGATCTTCACTTGCAGCTCAGCCGCGTCAGTTCCACCTCGCGTCAACATGATATTGCCGGGCTTCAGGTCCCGATGGATCAAACCGTGGGCCGCCGCAGCCATCAATGCCTGCGTGATTTGGATTGCAATTTCCAGGGCCACTTTTGAATCAAGCGGACCGTCCCTTCGTACGAGAGCTTCCAAAGTTTCGCCCTCGACCAACTCCATTGCGTAATAGCAGTGAGTGCCATCCGGCGAAGCGCCGAAATGGTAAACAGCAGCAACATTTGGATGTCGCAGCGCGGCCGCGGCGCGGGCTTCACGTAAAAAGCGTTCGCGTACGGCTTGTGCGTCTCGACTGGTCGGAACCGCCGGCACCTCGATGACCTTCAGAGCGACCCTCCGACGCAACACTTTGTCCAGCGGCGAGATAGGTCGTCCCCATGGCGCCGTGACCGAGTTCCCAGTAAAAGCCGTCTGGGCGTTGCTCTACCTCGAAGTCGCCGAAGACTAACGAGGGAAGCTGCTTGGTTTCGACGACTGATTCGTCTAAGGCGGTCCGGAGGAAACAAGCTACGCAGTCGCCCTTCGCGTCCAACGGCTCGCCGCATGCCCAGCAAACCGTGGTTGCTGATGCTGGTGGTGTTGCCATGGCGCGTATTTCTTAATTTTCCGTTAACACACGGAGTAACACGTGCAGCTCTTCCTGCGCTTGCGCTTCAGTCGCCACCGTTCGGCGCACCTCAGCGTGCAACGCTTCCCGATAACGCGCTCGGAGGCGAGTGACGTGGGTGCGAAGTGTTGATTCACTCATTCCCAGACGAACCGCCAGCTCAGCGTAAGGCGGTGGCGGGCCAGCGCCACCGCCAAGAAATGCCCTCAATTCCTTGAAGAGCTTCTCCTTGGATTCACCTTTGTAATCTGCCGCGAGCCGTTCCAGTCCAGCGGTGACCAACGCAGCTGCCCAGCTGCGATCGAAGACTCGATCTTCACTACTCGTAGAACTATGAGTCTGGAAAAGCGACTCCGCATTTTCGATCTGCTCTTCATGCAGAGGAAGAAAAATTTGTCCGCCGCCGCGTTTGAGCGTCCGTTCGCGGTCGGAAGCGTGCGCAAGAAAATTTTTCAGCGGAAGCAAGCAGAAACGAACGGAACCTGCCCTTCTGCCGATCGACGCGAGCGTATATTTTGTGTTCGATCAGGTACGCGAAAAAGCTTTGCGTTAGATCCTGCGCATCGTGCACGGTGTATCCGCGGCTGCGCACGAAACTGTAAAGCGGCGCCCAATATATTTGGCAAAGCTCCGCTAGCGCGGCTTGCGCAACTTCCGGTTCTGCCTCGCCTCTTCCCGACGCGAGAACCACGCTCCAGTGAGTCGAAGGAAAAAATCGCTCTGGCGACACGTCGTTCCCTGCCAGCGTCTTCACATCACCAGTTTCTATCAATACCGCAAGAAGAAAAGCAAGCCGCGAGAAAAATTCAGATTCCGTGTAGCGCACGCTCCAGAATCCGTTTGTAAAGGAAAAACAACTATGACCACCAACAGAAACAAAGCATATGAAACAGCTCATTCATCTTAAATCGACAATAAGCCCTTGGGTAAGAGGCCCGATCAGGTATTCGCCGTTAGCGCGCGTTTTCCTCCTTGCTGCCGTTCTCTTCGCCTGTCTTGCGCTGTCGCAAACGGCGCGGGCAGCCAATCCCGGCCCGAGCTACCTCACCGCGACCAATGGCATCCGGTGGCGCGAACGATGGCGTGCACAATTTCAGGAACACGACCTTATTCGGGCCGCAGCCCACGATCATCACATTCGATGCTCCGGGCGCGGGCACAGGTCCGTGGCCAGGGCACAATCGCGTTCGCCATCAACCCGGCGGGGACAATCTCGGGACGCTACGCTGACGCGGGCAATGCGATTCACGCTATTCATGCGCCACTCCGAACGGGGCAATCATCACGCTCGACGCCCGGCGCGCGGGACAGGCCCCGGCAGGGCACTCGACCCCTTTCAGCATCAACCCGGCAGGCGCGATCGCGGGCTACTACAACGACGCGAGCGGTCAGCGTTTCACGGTTTCCTGCGCACTCCGGACGGTGTGATCACTACCTTCGACGTCCTCAGGTGCGGGCACAGGCTCCCGGCCGAAGCGCATCTTCGCCGGCAACATCAACCCGCCAGAGGCGATCGCGGGACGCTACGTTGACGCCAGCGATGTAGCTCACGGCTTCTTGCGCCCCTGACGGCGCCATCCACAACGTTTGATGCCCGAACGCGGGCACAGGCCCAGGCCAGGGCACCATTGTTTTTACCGGCTTTGCCTCAACCCCGCAGGGGCGATCGCGGGAGCTTCCGCTTGACGCGAGCGATGTATTCACGGCATGCTACGCGCCCGGACGGCACCATCACCACGTTCGACGTTCCGGGCGCGGGCACAGGCCCGTTTCAAGGCACACCCGCTCGG